>Ga0315298_1000012_pt1 | contig 405338 bp, 433 predicted proteins | sample WHS_1_MG_FD_203077 | JGI IMG/M metagenome (GOLD analysis project Ga0315298, IMG submission 203077) | Extremophilic microbial mat communities from Washburn Hot Springs, YNP, Wyoming, USA - WHS_1_MG | ecosystem: Environmental > Aquatic > Thermal springs > Hot (42-90C) | place: USA: Wyoming... | reverse complement strand
GTGCTGCGCTATTTGTGAAATACTCGCAATTCCCAGAATTTATACTGAGTTTTAACAACACTCACGCTCGCTTAAAAAGTAGAATGCAAAGATGTGAACATAGAAAAAGGGGGATTGAGCGGGAGATATCTCCAGCTAATATTAGAATGAGCTACCTCGGCATTTTTAATTGAAAATTGTTGTTGTTTGCTTTTAAGTTTTCTGAATTAGGATTTTGGTTTGGCGAGTGTCGGATTCAGAATCGTATTTTTAGATACATCGGAGTGAGAAACATTTCTTAAAAACTTGTGTGGGAATTTTAGGTTAGAGGTTTAAAAGAGGCTTGAAAATGAAAGTTAAAAGGGCCATCATAACCGTTGAGCTTGTTCCGGAAAGTCTGTTGGAGGATAATAAACAGATTATCAGTGAATTGGTTAGTTGGTTTAAGGAAGAAAACGTTTTGATTCCATGGGTTAAAAACGTCAAAGAAGTGGTAATCGAAGACTGTTAGGCGAGATGAAGCAAAAACTTGGCTAAAATGTAGCCTATAAAGGCTGATTCTAGAAAGCAAAGGACAATCAAGGCTCTTTCAATTTTTCTTTGTTCACGCAAAACCACTTCGTCTTCCATTTCTATAACATCCCTTCTGCATTTTTAAAACAGTTTAAAGGAAAGATTTTATGAAGCAAAGATAAATATCTAAAATTCTAAGCAGCAATTCACAGAAAAGCGGGCCCGTAGTCTAGCTGGTTAGGACGTCGCCCTCACGCGGCGAAGGTCGCCGGTTCAAATCCGGCCGGGCCCATTATTGTGGAGCTATAGTTTTAGTTTTTGGGTTAGGGTTGCTACTCTTTTTCCAAGTGTTTTGCATGACTCCAGTTCGTTTTTGCTTGGCTTTTCTACAGCTGCAGCGCCATAATGTTTGTCGTTTGCTCTTCCTTGTATTATCATTCCGTGGACTAGCATTGCTTGCAGTATGGATAAGAGTGTTGTTTCTGCGCCTGTTGCTGTTCCGCCGGAGCTTGTGAAGGCTGCGCCGATTTTGCCTTCAAGTTTTCCATGGATTTTCACTGATTCGTCGATTAGCGCTTTTATTTTTGCTGACATTTGCCCGTAGTATGTCGGTGAGCCAATTATTATGCCGTCCGCCTCCAACAAGTCGTCAAGGTTTGTCTGCTCAACCCTTTTAACGGTAACTTTAACGCCTTCTATTTGCCTCGCGCCTTCGGCGATTGCAAACGCCATTTTCTCGGTGTTTCCAGTCCGCGAATCGTAAACAACCAAAATTTTCACCATATTCCAGACCTCAAAGTTATAGTCTTGCAGTTCCAGTTTTAACTTTTAACCTTATCAGTTAACTAGAAAAGTTGAATAGAAGATTTTTCCACAAAATATAAGTGTGTATAAGAGGAAATTTCATGAGGAGAATGGTGGATTAGGCTCGAAGGGAGAAAGGAGAGAAGGGAGGAAAAATATTTCTCTCCACCATTCTCCTCATACATTCTCCATTATTCATGTCCATGTTGAATTTAAACTTTTCTTTGAATCTCAACTACAACTCGTTAGAGTTTTCCTTAAAAATAAGCTTTTAGCAGTTTTAGGCACCTAGCCCACCGTTTTAATAGGCGATTTTATAATGCGCATTTTAGAGATGCTTTTAGGCTTTGGCGAACTGCTTAATAATCTCGTCCGCAGTCAATATTTTTGCGTTGTAAACGTATTCCAAATACTTTAAGCCTTGTTCATGGTCTTCTTGTGTGAAGGCTTCAACGCAGTCCTTTGCCACTATTATTTTGTATCCTCTGAAGAAGGCGTCTGCTGCAGTGTGCCTAACACAAATGTTTGTGTGTAAACCGCATAGGATTACTGTTTTTACGCCTTCTCCGTTGTATAAACGTCTGAGCAGTGGGTCTAAACCAGTTTCGTAGAAGCCGCTGTAAGTTCGCTTTTCAACAACATAATCCCTTTTTGATGGTTTGAGTTCTGGTATGACTTCCGCGCCTTTCGTGCCTTTTATGGCATGTTTCCCCCATTTATTGACAACTTCAGCATCTTGCGGATAATGTGCGTCATTGCTGTAAATTACTGGCACGTTGTGTTTGCGAGCCGCCTCAACAAGCCTTTTGATGTTTGGAATTATTTTTTTGGCGCGTTCACATTTCAAGTCTCCAGTAACAAAATCGTTAAGCATGTCAATTACGATTACCGCCATGTTCTCCAATTATTAAATCCTCCATCAAGAAACTATGCTAAACTAGCCTATTTAGTTTGTCCTTTGTTCGAGGCACTCAAATTTCTAGGAGAATTTCTGTTTTTACGAAGTTGCTGCATCCCCTTCTAGTGACTTCCACAGTGTCTTCTATTCTCACCCCGCCCACTTTCGGGTCGTACAGTCCAGGTTCTACAGTTACAACGTTATGTTCTTCTAGGGCGAACTTGTAGAACTCGTTTAGGCTTGGACCTTCATGTACTTGTAAGCCTACGCCGTGTCCAAGTCCATGATTAAAACCCTTTGTTATTTGTTTTCCGCCTCTTGTTGTGGCGTATCCAGCCTTTTCCAGAACATCGCAGCATATGTTGTAGGGTTCGCTTCCAAGCACACCCGCCTTTATTGCGTCTATTGCGGCGTTTCTTGCCTCAAGCACTGCTTCAAACATTTTTTTAACTTCTTTTGAAGCTTTTCCCTTAACAATTGTCCGTGTCATGTCCGTGTAATAGCGACTTCTGATGCTTTTTGGGTAAATGTCTAAGATTATTGGATGGTTTACCATTAGCTCGTCTTCTGGACTGCCAGAATAATGCGGGTCTGCACCTTTTGGTCCACACGCGACTATTGGGTCTCCTGCTTCACATTCACCATCCAGAAACTCGTGTCCAAGAATTGCTTTTAATTTGCCAACTTTTAGGACTTCTTTTCTTCCGTTAACCCTTGTAACTAGTCTTCCTTTATCGTCAACGTCAGCGTCTGCAATTAAGTCAATAACCTTTTTTGTAGCTTTGTCAACGATGGCTTGCACGTCCCTTATTGCTTGTATTTCGTCTGGTTCCTTTGTCTCTCTTGCCTTTTCAATCACATCAAACATGGGCGTTATGGTTAAGCCTTCTTTTCTTAACGCGTCTGCAATTATCACTGGAAAGTTTGACGGTACACAGATTTTTGTGCCTTTACCTAGCTCTTTCTTAGCGACGTTTGCAAGAAAGTTTAGGTTGCCAATTTTCGGGTCTAGTGCTGACTTCATTATTTCATGGAGGCTATAGTCCACGTATGAACGTACATCCTTTACTATTGATTCCTTTTTTGCGCGTGAATACTCCATAGGGTTTACTATTAGTATTGGTTTTTCGCCAACCCTTTTTATGTATATGAACGGGTCTGGAGCCAAAAACTTCGTTAGATAGTACATGTTCGCCTCTTTCTCGCTTTCTGAGTAAAGGAAAATTGCCTCGGCGCCCTTCTCCGTAAGTATTCTGTCAATGTCTTTTCTCAAAGGTTTGCGACGCTCCTACACAATTTACGGAGCTTTTCATTTATGTGGCAAGTTAAAATAAGTTTTGCTTATCCACCGCTTACGATTGGCAATAAAATAACGTGGTCTCCGTTTTTGAGTTTGGTTTCGACACCCTTCAACTGGTTCAGCAGATAACCGTTCACCGTGACAATATAATTTGGCTTCACATCAGTGCCAATCCTATCATAAATTGCCTTTTTGAAGGCTTCTCCATACTTTTCCGAAAGCGCCATCAGCAGGTCGGCAACTGAAGCACCTTCGCTAATTTCCACTTCCTCTTCTCTCACAGAGCCAATTATGTTTTTTATGTGCCCAACGTATTCAACTTTAACTTTCATTGTTGGCATCTTGCCTTCCTAATTATAATTTGAATTTGGCTTCTAATAATTCTTTTATTTCGCATAAACCCTTCTTGTCTCTAGGTGCCTTAAAGTGTTTGATCCAAAGAAGCTTGAGGAAATTCAAAAAAGCAAAGAACAATGGGAAAAGACCACAGTGGCTCAAAGTTTTGGAAAGCTGCCCGAAAGAGAAGCGTTTTCCACAAGCTCTGAAATTCCAGTTGCGCGTGTTTATACACCAGTTGACGTTGCCAATCTTGATTATTTGCGCGATTTAGGATTTCCAGGCGAGTACCCATTCACGCGTGGCGTTTATCCAACCATGTATAGGGCGAGATTTTGGACTATGAGACAGTACGCTGGTTTTGGAACCGCCGAACAAACTAACAAGCGCTTTAAGTATCTGCTTGAGCATGGGCAGACTGGCTTAAGCGTAGCTTTCGACTTTCCAACACAAGTGGGCTATGACTGCGACCATCCAATGGCTACTGGCGAAGTTGGAAAGGTAGGCGTGAGCGCGAGTACGCTTCGCGATATGGAGATACTTTTCGACGGCATACCATTAGGCAAGGTTACAACTTCCATGACTATCAACGCGCCTGCAACAGTACTGCTCGCCATGTACATTGCTGTTGGACAAAAGCAAGGCGTTAACCAAGCTGATTTAGGCGGAACTGTTCAGAATGACATTTTAAAGGAGTACGTTGCAAGGGGCATGTATATTTTCCCGCCTAAACCTTCCATGAGGCTTGTCACAGACATTTTCGAATACTGTTCTAAGCATATGCCAAAATGGAACACGATAAGCATAAGCGGCTACCACATACGCGAGGCAGGAGCAACCGCCGTTCAAGAAATCGCGTTCACACTTGCGAATGCTATTGCTTATGTGCAAGCAGCAGTTGACAGAGGCTTAGACCTCGACCAGTTTGCGGGTAGGCTTTCGTTCTTTTTCGCGTCACACAACGACTTCTTCGAGGAAATAGCCAAGTTCCGCGCAGCGCGGAGGCTATGGGCAAGGATAATGCGTGAGCGTTTCAAGGCCAAAAACCCAGCTTCTTGGATGCTGCGTTTTCACACACAAACTTCTGGCGTTTCTTTAACGGCACAACAACCCTACAACAACATTGTCCGCGTTGCCCTTCAAGCACTTGCCGCAGTTTTAGGCGGAACACAATCCTTGCACACAAACTCTTTTGATGAGGCTTACGCTTTGCCAAGCGAACAAGCCGTGACGATTGCGCTTAGAACACAACAAATAATCGCCTACGAAAGCGGCGTTGTTGACACTGTTGACCCATTGGCTGGCTCCTATTATGTTGAATATTTGACGAATGAAATTGAGGAGAAAGCCCTAAAATACATAGAGGAGATTGACGCCATGGGCGGGGCTGTTGACGCCATCGAAAAAGGTTTTATGCAAAGGGAAATAGTCGAAAGCGCCTACAAATTCCAAAAAGAAGTTGAATCCAAAAAGCGAATAATCGTGGGCGTCAACGAATTCATAAGCGCGGAGGAAACGCCAATAAAAATTTTGCAGATAGACCCCGAAATTGAAAAGACTCTTGTTGAACGCCTTAGAAAACTGAAACAGCAGAGAGATAAAGCGCAAGTAGAAGAGGCTTTAGACAAGCTTCGAAGAGCCGCTGAGCGCGAAGATGAGAATCTCATGCCCTACATAATTCAAGCCGTAAAGGCGTATGCCACATTAGGCGAGATATGCGACACGCTTAGGGAAGTGTTCGGCGAATACAAGCCCTCAACGATATTTTAGTCAATTATGAATAGCGGTTCGCCCTCGCTTACAGATGAGCCTTCAGAAACAAGAACTTCGCGGATTGTTCCAGCTTTCGGCGCTGCAATTTCGTTTTCCATTTTCATTGCTTCAAGTATGCACAATATTTGACCAGCCTTTACTGACTCGCCTTTTTTCACTTTTACTGAAAGAATTTTTCCAGTCATAGGCGCAACCACAGCGCCTTCAACAACTTGTCTTGTTGCAGTTTGCATTTTTGTCGGCGCAGTTTGCAGCGGCACGAAAGCTTTCAGTTCTGGTTTTTTAATTGGAGTTTTCACTTCAACCTTGAATGTGGCTTCTTCCACCTTAACAGGCAATGGCTTATCCTTTTCAGCCTTTGGCAGCGCAACCCCATAGTTTTTTCCGTTAACGCTGATTTTGAAGCCTTTTTCAAAATCCGTTTTCTCGGTTTGCAGTTCCACGTTCACTGATTTGCCATCAACTTTCACAGTGAAAGCTTTTTCTCCGTTTCTTGTCAGTTCAACTTTTTTGGGTTTTCCGTCGACAAAAACCTCGTATGTCGGCATCATCACGCACCATTATTCGGTTAGACTTTGCCTTCCAGCAAGCACCCATGGCGATGTAACGCCTTTTATTCTTCTCGGTATTAATGCTTTCACCTTGCCAATGCTTGTTATGTATGTTGCTATTGCCGCTGAAACCGCTGCAACTTCTTCCAGCTCTGCCACGCGTTCTGGCGAAATTCCGGTTTTCGCCTCTTCCCTTTTCGCCTTTCTCTTTTTGAAGAATTCTAGGGCTACTTGTGGGAAAAGCGCGTATGTCAGCTTATCCTCCTCGCTTTCAATGTATGGCTTAACGTCTTCTGGAATCTTGTCCAAAGCTGGTTCAAGAAGGTCTGCTGGGCGGCAAGTTATCGGCTTCTCGTCGCCAATAATCTTCTTTCTAACTTTAGGGTTTATAGGTGCTGGTGGCTTCCCATAAAATCCCTTGACATAATCCTTTATTTCCTTCGGCACTATGCTGTAGCGTTCTCCAGACAAAACGTTAAAAACGGCTTGTATGCCAACAAGCTGGCTTGTCGGCGTAACAAGAGGCGGATAACCAAGCTCTTTTCGCACCTTTGGCACTTCTTCCAAGACTTCCTTCAACCTATGAAGCGCATTCTGCTCCTTCAACTGTTCAAGAAGATTCGAGAACATTCCGCCTGGTATCTGGTGAATTATTATTGAAGCGTCAACCCTCTCCGCCTTCGGGTCTATAAGCCTCAACGTGTCATAGTATTTTTCGCGAATTTCCCTAAAATACTCGCTTATCTCGTAAAGCAACTGCATGTCCAAGCCTGGGTCGTATGGCGTGTCTTTCAAAGCTGCAACTATCGACTCTACGGGTGGCTGCGAAGTGCCCCACGCCAAAGGCGAAAAAGCAGTGTCAATTATGTCGACTCCAGCGTCGCATGCGCGGAGATAAGTCATCATAACCATTCCGCTTGTGCTATGCGAATGCAAATGCACTGGCAAGCCCACCTCCTTCTTGAGTGCTTTTATTAGATTATAGGCGGGTTGTGGCGCGAGCATTCCAGCCATGTCCTTTATGCATATCGAGTCGCATTCGAGTTCCGCGAGTTTTTTGGCAACTTTAACGTAATATTCTATTGTGTGAACCGGGCTTATCGTGTAGCATATCGTGCCTTGCGCGTGTTTGCCAACTTTTTTGACGGTTTTTATGGCTGTCTCCATGTTGCGGACATCGTTTAACGCGTCGAAAATGCGGAATATGTCTATGCCGTTTTCCGCCGCCTTCTCAACAAACCTTATGACGACATCATCTGGATAATTGCGGTAACCAACAACGTTTTGTCCGCGAAGAAGCATCTGGAGAGGCGTCCTTTTCACATGCCGCTTTAATATGCGAATTCTCTCCCAAGGGTCTTCACCCAAATAGCGTATGCAAACATCAAAAGTTGCGCCTCCCCACATCTCAAGCGAGAAAAACCCAACCTTATCCATTTTCTCCGCCACAGCCGCCATAGTGTCCGTGCGCATCCTCGTAGCCATCAAAGACTGATGCGCATCCCTAAACGTGGTGTCTGTAATTTTAACTGGTTTCGAAGCCATAAATTGCCTAGCCCCTCTAGTATTTTCTGGAGTTTAAAGAATAGTTAAGCCCCCTATTAATTTGTAATGGCAGGTTTAAGCTCTCTCCGAACTATTTCGTGGAAGAGGTAGCTTTTGTGTAAGTAAAGCTTTGTTCTTTTAATGCCGCTGATAGGGTTTGCATTTTACGTTTGAATTTCTGAAAATGTTTCTTGAACCCATTTGGACGCCTTACAATATTTTTCTTGCAAATCTTTTTCGCTTTTAACAAAATACAAGCGTAAAAGCTTCTTGATGATTTCTGGCGGGAGCTCATAGTGTACATAGCGCATTCTAAAGTTATAATGCAAAGGATTATGTTTAATTCGCAGCGCCTCTACAAGCGTAGCAAGCGTTAAGGTTTGGTAAAGGTCAAGAGCCTCAATATAGTTACCTCGGTTGATTTCCTTTTGCACAAAACTATTGAAAAGTTCAAATCTTATTCTCAACCGCTCCAATCTCTCGCGGAGCTTATTGTCAAACATCTCCCTGTCCAGTTTGGGAATCTTTACCCGATTTCCCTTGTTGAAGTAAAAAACAACGTTCCCATGAATCTCTGGCTCAAGAAGCTTGTCTGGAGCACTAGACTCAACAACTACAAAGTCAATCAACAAATATTCGCTTGCATTTTCAAGTTTGTAAAAAGCTTGATGAAGACTTGGCCATGGAAGCTGTGGCACTTCAAGCTTCTGTTTGATTGGCGACAATATCTTCAGTTTTTGCTCTACAATCATAAAAGTTTCTTTAACTTTATCATCATCCACTGCCACATACAAGTCAATGTCTGACCATTGGTCAATTCGGTTGAAGGCTATGGCGCCTCCTTCCCAGAAGGCGTGAACAAACCATAGAGGCTTTAGTTTATCAATTAAAGCCTTAATTATCACGTCGCGTGTTAGAAGTTTTTCACGCATCTCGTTTCTCTCCTTCCAACATGACTTCGTGTTCTACGCCCACTTTAGAACAACCGAGTCGCTATAGTGGTATGTTTCCATGTTTTCTTGCTGGTCTAGGCTCGCGCTTTGTCGCCAAGCTTTCTAAGGCACTTATCAGCTTTGGCCTTGTTTCTGCTGGTTCTATAACCTCGTCTATGTAGCCCTTCTGCGCCGCAACATATGGATTCGCAAATTTTCTTCGGTACTCGCTTACAAGTTCCATGCGCTTTTTCTGCGGGTCTTTAGCTTCAGCAATTTCTTTACGGAAAATTATGTTTATCGCGCCTTGCGGTCCCATAACCGCAATTTCAGCGGTTGGCCAAGCATAGTTTATGTCTGCACCAGAATGCTTCGAGCCCATGACGTCGTATGCGCCTCCATAGGCTTTTCGCAGAATAACCGTTATTTTTGGCACTGTGGCTTCGCAGTACGCGTACAAGAGTTTTGAGCCGTGGCGTATTATTCCGCCATGTTCTTGCTCCGTGCCTGGTAGAAAGCCTGGAACATCAACGAATGTTATTATTGGTATGTTGAAGCAGTCACAGAATCTTATGAACCGCCCGGCTTTCATGCTGCTGTTTATGTCTAATGCGCCAGCATAATGCGTAGGTTGGTTTGCAACTATGCCGACAACCTTGCCGTTCAGGCGTGCAAAGCCTATAACGATGTTTTGGGCCCATAACTGTTGAATTTCGAAGAATTCGCCGTTGTCCACAACGCTTTGTATGACTTCTTTCACGTCGTAGGGCTTGTCTGGGTCGTCTGGAAGAACTTTCGCCAAGGCCTCTTCTGTGCGATTCGGGTCGTCTGTAGGCTCAACCGCTGGTGGGTCTTCCAGATAGTTGTTTGGCAAATAACTTAACAGCTTCCTGATGATTTGTATGCAGTTTTCCTCGTCATTCGCTATGAAGTGTGCTACACCACTTTTTGTGGAGTGCACCATTGCCCCGCCCAAATCTTCAAAGGTAACCTCTTGTCCCAAGGCGGCTTTAACCACGTCTGGACCAGTGATAAACATGTGGCTTGTCTTGTCAACCATTATGATAAAGTCAGTTAATGCTGGCGAATAAACGGCTCCGCCCGCGCATGGTCCCATTATGGCGCTTATTTGTGGAATCACACCAGAAGCTATTACGTTTCTAAAGAAGATGTCGCCGTAACCAGCGAGGCTTGCAACACCCTCTTGTATGCGTGCTCCTCCGCTATCGTTTAGGCCTATGACTGGCGCGCCAGTTTTTAGGGCTAAATCCATAAGTTTGCAAACTTTTTTCGCGAACATCTCGCCAAGAGAACCGCCGAAAACCGTGAAGTCTTGGCTGAAAACGTAAACAAGTCTTCCGTCGACTGTGCCATAGCCCGTCACGACGCCGTCGCCTAGAAACTTCTTTTCAGCCATGCCGAACTCCGTGCACTGGTGAACAACAAAACGGTCAAGCTCGTTAAAACTTCCAGCATCCAGCAACAAATCAATGCGTTCACGAGCGGTCAATTTTCCTTTAGCATGCTGTTCTTCAATACGCTGTTTTCCGCCACCAAGCATAGCCTGCTCATTCAACCCACGCAAACGCCTAATCTTCTCCTCAACACTAGGCTCTCCAGCAACCGACATACACAACACCCTAAACGAAACACTAGTAAACACAACCAAATATTTAGAACCTATGGAAGCCACCTCGCTAAATGCAGAAGCCGATACGACCACAGTCATCATAAAAGAACATAGCTGAAAAACAAACTAATTTCAGAAAACCCTTAAACAAACTTTTCAACACAAACATTTTTGCTCAAAGTTGAATCGAACCGCATATGCAAAATGGATAGATTAACCTTTTCAGGAAAATGTCGAGTGCGGCCGCCGGGATTTGAACCCGGGTCGTCAGCGTGGCAGGCTGATGTCCTAGACCAGGCTAGACTACGGCCGCTTGATTGTGAGAGTCTTGTTAATGAGAATTTGTAAAGGTTCTTATTTTTCTTTTCCTTAAACTGGCGGTTGACTAGTGGATTTTGCATAAGCACGTTTTTAATTCTTCAATTTTTTTGATGATTATGTCTGAATGTGTTAATATCCATGGGCTTGGGTTTTTTATTTTGCATATGCATATTGTTTTCTTTCCCTTATGTTTTGCGTAGAAGAGTTCCATGCATGTTCCAGCCGAAAGCTTTGGAATGTAAGCAACCAAAACGTCGCATTTTTCAATGTCTTCTAGGTCTCTTTTAATGAAGTCTGCTGCGGGGACTTTTTCCCACCATTCAGGCTCTGAGCCTTCGTAGATTATTTTTTCTCTTTCCCACGGGTCAATAACATCATAGCCGCATTGAACGCAAATTTCGCGGATAACTTTTCTATAGTTCTGCTTTGTTTCCATGCCTTGAATTGGACCCGAAATGAAAACCTTTCCCGTCATAGTTTAGACACGCAGTAGATTGCCTATATTTTGCTATTAAATTTTCTTTGTTTAACAAGGGAAAAGTGTTAAAAACAAGCTGATTAACCTTAGCTTTTCTGTAAACCAGCTTGGAAATGGAGTGCATAACTTGGGAATTGTTGACCCAGCGGTCGCGATAATAATTGCGTTTGCCCTGCTCATCATTTTACTTTACAAACGCGTAAATTTGGGGATAACCCTAAACGTAACAGCAATAACATTGGCGCTGCTTGCCCTCGAATGGACAAAAATGCCAACAGTAATTTATGAAGCAAGCATCAAACCCGAAACTGTTTCTGTTGTCATCGCGACTTTTGGAATAATGCTGCTAAGCCAGCTTTATAAGGAAACTGGAGTCATCAATAAGCTAAGCGAAAGCATAAGCAGGCTAATTAAAAATCCAAAAATTGTGTTGGGACTCGTGCCAGCAGTCATAGGACTTTTGCCCGTTGCTGGCGGAGCATTAATGTCAGCGCCCCTCGTTGATATCGAGGCTGAAAAACTCAAGTTAGAACCTCAAAGAAAAGCCTACCTAAACTTGTGGTTTAGGCACACTATTTTTCCAGTTTATCCATTAAGCCTACCAATAATCGTTACAGCTATGCTTACCGACGTCACGATTCCGCTTATAATCCTGCGTCAAATTCCAACAGTTCTGGTGATGATAATAGTTGGTTATGTAATCGGATTTTGGAAGATAAAAACGCCGGAAAAAGAGGAAAGTAAAAGCGAAAGAAGCTCTAATTCGAATTTTAAAGCCTTCCTATTGTCTTTTAGTCCAATTTTAGCAACAATTGTCTTCGCAATAGCCTTGGGCGCGACTGGAATCGAATTCTTTAAGCAAAGTCGCGACATTGTAATCGCCGTTTTCATAGGAATCGCTGTGCTAATCGCAATATCAAAAATGAAATTTGCAACGTTTGCCAAACCATTCAAAAACTGGGGAATCTATGGCATAACCCTCGCAGCCTATGGTGCCTTCCTATTAAGAGAGGTCATGATTTCTCCAGAAATCAGCCAGGTTTTTTCTCAGATAGTTGCAAACGGTAATAGCTTATATAGCGGTACAGTTCTCTTAGTAACGCTTCCAGCAGTTTTGGGAGTGCTCACAGGATCTCCAGTGAGTGGAGTAGCCATAAGCATTCCGATACTTTTTGGAGATTCACCGGTAGCCGCGAACACGGCAGCACTAATCTATATAAGCGCATATTTGGGATACACGATAGCGCCAACACACTTGTGCTTTACATTCACAGCGGACTACTTCGAATGCCAGTTAGGAGAAGTATACAAATATGTAATTCCATCTTTCATACTAACATTCCTAACAGCGCTGCTTGTTTATTTTTTGCTTTAAAATCGGCAAAAAGCTTTTGTACATCAAATATTAAAACCGCCTCTCCGTGGTGATTAATTGGTAAATTTAAGGAAAACTCTAACGATGTTGTTAGCAATTAGCCTCGTAACTCCAATTTTGAACAGTTTTGCATTGTCTTCCACTGTTGGAACATCCAACTCTATGTCAGCGGCTAACAACTTAAACGTGCTTGACATGTTTCGAAGCATTTTCAAGAACCAAGTGCCATACATAGACCCAGAACTAAAAAATTCTGAAGGTTTAAATAGGGTTATACTTGTCGTCAGAGAAGAAGCTAACATTGTTCAAATTGCAAGTCACATGGTTTCATGTAGGGTGACTCCGCCAATTGGTGGAGTTAGACTTGTGCTTGGAACAGTTGATGCAAGTAAAATCGAGTCGCTTACGCTGGATACCGCAACCTTTGCCATACTAAAGGACAGGGAAATTGAATTCGCTGAGTCGCCACGCTCCAGACTTTCTCAAGGCAATTTCATGAAAAACATTGAACGTACACAATCCGACCTGAGTGGACGCGAAGCTGCGGGCGATAATCTTCCTCATAATGTGACTATGCGTGAAGTTGTAGAAATAATGAATGCAACTGGTGTGTGGACGGATTATGGCTTTACTGGAGAAGATGTAAAGATAGCAATTATTGACACTGGAGTTGATTATGGTTCTCTAGGTTTGGGCTACTGGGATGTAATAGCAAGAGATGTATTTGGTTATCCAGCTACGTTTGACGCTGACGCTGCATGTTTTGTTTATACAAACATGACGTTGACGGCTTTTACTAATGCAAGCGGAACATTCATACCAACAGCCGGCATTGACCCGCCACTATACGTATTCAACAATGTAATTCCATTTTCGGGACTTTTTGGTACACCATTTCCATCAGACATGAACGTCACAGGAATTTTAAATGAGGGGCAAAGTTGCCATTGGGGAGTAATGTTTCAATGGTTATTCGGCTTAGACTTGTTTCCAGTACTAGTGTTGGATAGTGATACCGACGGAGTGTATGACACTGTTTACGTGGACTTATCATTCGACTGGTGCTGGATACCCTATCTGTACTCGCTAATCGGATTTTCTTGGTATTGGTCTGCTCCATGGCCCCCAGACTACAGCTTTACAGATGAAACGCCGCTGGGCATCACATCGCCTGTGGGAGCAAGAGACTTCACTGGCGACGGCATATTCGACATTTCAGTAAGCTCGCTGGGCTATTTCCTAGACGTTTGGGGCGTATCCCCAAACAGCGAAGACAGAGGCTTAGTTCTAAAACCAATTGACCCAAACGGCAACTACGTATGCTTTGTATACGATTTTGATGGCCATGGCACATCGTGTGCTTCCTGCGCCGCTGGAAGAAATTTAGGTCATCCATTATTTGGTAACGGAATGGCATATAACGCAAAAATAATGGGCGTCACCGCACTATTCATCGGCGACGTGATAGAAGGCGAACTTTGGGCTGCAGGGTTCGACCTTATCCCTGGAACCGAAGGATGGTCGTACATTCCAGGATATGGCTACGTTTACGGCCTATGGTCATACACAGGGAACCACAAAGCAGACATAATAAGCAACAGCTGGGGCGCGTCAGCCTGGGCCTTATGGAGTTGGATGGATCAGTCGCCGTGGTATGACGTTCTAACAATGTTAGAGGACGCCTTAACAATCCCAGAATATCTCGACCCCTATTATCCAGGAACAATAATAGTCCACGCTGGAGGAAACGGCGCTGCAGGTTACGGAACGTTCACTGAACCTAGCTTTTCAACACTTGCCATAAGCGTTGGCGCCTCAACATCCATGAATTGGACGCAGTACGAATGGGGATTTGCTGGAGGCTACTATGACGATGTTATCTCTTGGAGTGCAAGAGGACCAACCGCACTTGGAACGGCTAAGCCAGACGTGCTTGGCGTGGGCGCATTTGGATATGCACCAACAGCTTTGTTCTGGGGGGCTGGCGACGGAACAATGGCTTTTGATGTCTTTGGTGGGACAAGCATGGCAACGCCTGTTGTGGCTGGTGCTGCGGCCTTGGTTGTGCAGGCTTTCAATGAGATTGGATTTTACAATCCGCCGAACATGCTTGTTAAGAGTGTGCTGAAATCAACTGCTGTTGATTTGGGCTATGACCCGTTCGTTCAAGGCGCGGGACGCGTGGACTGTTATAGAGCAGTTTCGCTCATAATGGGAGAAGAGGGGGTACTAACAGTTTCAGATGCCACGTGGAAAAACGCGTTAGACATGATACAGATTCCAGAAATACTAAACTATGAGCTAAGCGACGGCTTAATTCCACCATTTATGCCAAGTGCAATTTTTGATACAAGCTGGTTTGCGGGAACAGTCAAGCCAGGAGAAAACACAAAGGCAGACTTTCTTGTTTCTAATCCCACAGCCGAAGATGTAACCGTCAGCGTTTCGCCAGTTACCCATAAACAGACTGGCTCCACAATAGTTCTTGAAGGCTTAACCGCTTCCCTGCCCAGCGACTGGCAAAGCATTGGCTGGGCATGGGGCAACATAACAGTTCTCAGCATTGACATGATTCCAGAAGACGCTGATTTGATGACTGTCACATTAGTCTTTTCATATGACTACTTTGATACGGAAAGGGACTACTTGTGGAATAATAGGTTACGCGTGATGGTCCAAGACTGGGAGGACATAAACGTTGATGGGGAAGTTAATGTCGATGAAGTTTGGCAGATAAACTATGGATACAATTATGGAACAAGCTGTGAGGCAACTGTTGGATTTCCGGGATTTAAATTTAAGCACACGCCAACAATATTCATATCCCAAGTGAGCGAGACCTATGAACCAATACCATTCAAAGTTTACATAAAGTTTTATAAGCGAACCACATGGGACTGGATTGGACTTTCGCAATCAGTTTTCATGGTGAATGCGGGTGACACGACATTTTTCAATGCTACCCTAACAGTGCCAGAGGGTGCGCCTCAAGGAGTTTATGAAGGACAATTAATCATCGACGTGAATGGCAGAAAAAATGCCGTTCCAGTTTCTGTGAACGTGCCCACGGTAGTGCCTTCCGGGCAACTTGTATATGAAATGGGAACGCCAGAATACGATTGCCCATACAACCCATTTGAAGTCAAAGGATACTTTGATTGGGGCTGGCGGTACGAGGCTGGCGATTGGAAGAACTGGCTATTCGAGTTCGCTGACCAATCAACAATAGCAGCTTTTGTTTACGCAGACTGGCAGGGAAACATGACAGACGTGGACATGTTTGCCATTCATCCAATGGGCATAATAACGGATGGAACTGGCGAAAACTGGATGAGCGACGGCATATTCAACTGGACGACGAGAACAGCTTCAACTGAAGAGTACGTGGTTCTCTGGACTGGTGATTTGCCGTTCGTTCCTCCCAGTATACATGTTCCAGAACTTCACACCGTCCTGCTTCACAACGTGCTCTTTGACGGTTCAGTTTTTCCAGAAAACCTTTCATGCACGATAAAAATGATAAACGTGAACCCAGCATCTCCAATGCAGCTCATTATTCAACCAGGAGAAACTAAATCAGCAACGTTTACCTTATCAACTGGAGTTAGGCTCACAGACGTGCACTTATACCCAGACGGAGAATTCCCAATGGAAGTTGAACCTTCTGATGTGCATGAAATACCAGAAATGGGTTCACAAACATTCAATGTTAGGATACAAGTGCCTTCAGATGCGCCTCCTGGAAGATATTTGATGGCAGTTTATCTAATGGCTTCAGAGATTCCATCAAATGTGCACATCCCAATATTCATCTACGTTGACGTCCCAAACCTTGAAATAGCCGATGTTAAGGTGGATGTAGGCAGAGTTCACTTTCCAAGCGAATTTGCCCAACTATACATCATGACAACAGTCAACGGGTCATTTGTTGACATGGCTGACAACATTACAGCAACTCTATGGTATCGAACGACAAGCGGCACTTACCTTTCATTAGACTTGAGCACCGCAGTTAATCCCATACAGATAGGCTTATACGTGGTTGAGTTTGAAGTCCCAATAGACGCCACTTCATGCTGCCTAGTTGTTCAAGTCGATAAATACTTTGAACTTACAAACGTTTTGTATAAGGGCACAGCAATGGCAAGTTTCGACATATGCTCCACGCTAAGCACAATGAACGCCATGCTGATAAGCGTTAACGGGACAACAGCAACTATAAACACAATCGTAGGAACAATTTCGGCGAACTTAACCAATTTAGACGCCAAACTAACTGGGTTAATAACGAATAGTAAAGACGAGATCATCGCCAAAATAGACACTGTTCTAGGAACAATTCAAACGGATTTAGATTATTTAAACGCCACTTTGCTACACGTGAATGGAACAACTGCAACAATTAACACGAGCTTAGGTCTAATTGACGCGAGCCTTGAAACAATAGGTCTAAAGGTTACGTTGATAGAAGGAAACGTCACAGCCATAAGAACAAGCCTAGGAGACAACATAAGAGGCATAATTGAAACAATTGACGGCAACGTAGCCACGATAAAAACCGACGTAGGAACAATCAAAGTTAACGTTGGAAACATCGAAGGCTACACGGCAAACATTCCACAAGCAACATGGACAATATGGACAACCACAGCGCTATCTCTAATCGCCGCGACATGCTCAACAGTCACACTGTTACTTTTAAAGAAAAAGCCCAAAACATAAATTGTACAATCATACACCCATTTTTCTATTTTACATTTCTAAAATCTGTGAAGCAGCTGTCAAAATCTCAAAGTTTGAAAATCTGTAAATTCACCATCTTATCGTAAAGTGAAAATTTCTGTCATAAAGGAGAAAAGAGAGGGTTCACAGATTTTGCCATTTTTTTTGGAGGAACGCTGGGATTTCCGACGAATCTCTTGGTCCCACTAGAACTTGCCATCCGCTTAGTTCCTCTATTTCTCCGCTTAGGCGTGCCGCTTTGCCAGGTATTATGAGCTTTCTGTGTTTTACCTTGTTTTCTATTCCCGACGCCTTTATTGCTTCGGCTACCTTTTCTGCGGTAAGTTTGCGTCCCGCTACTGCGCTGTCGACGGCTATGCCTTCTGTGTCTACGACGAGTAGGTAGGCGTTTACTTTTGCGTTTTCGATGTCTGACGCTACTGTGTAGTATGTTAGTGCAAAGTTTGTTGTGAACATTACTGGTGCGTTCTCGTCCGGGTTGCCAAACACTCTTAGTCCTGGTTCTACGGCTACTGGTTTGCGTGGGTCTGTGTATATGTTTTGTCGCAATATCACGTTTGGTAGTAAAGCCCAACCGTCAACGTTGTGCATTATTAGGATGTCGGCGAAATGCACTATGAACATGCCAGCCAAACATGCCTCTCTCCACTTAACAACCTCTTCTGGAGCCTCGCCTTTAGCCATCCAAGCGGTCATGGGCACGCCAATCAATGGGAAGCCTAAAACTTCGTCTCCACGCTTACACGCGGCTCTACGAAGCATGGTGAAGTTGTTTAAGGTTTCAGCCAAGCCTTCATCTGGAAAAGTGCCAGGGTCAAGGACAAGGTCGCTGACACCATATTCGATTAGGGTTTTCGCTAGGGACTTAAGCGTTTTAAGGTTGTTCGGCGCGAAAACTGTTAACGGACAATTGTAAGCAAGAGCAAGCTCAGCCATCTCCTGCCAGTTTTCTGCTGTTGCCGCATACAATAGTGGACGCGCTTTTGGAATCGCCTCTAATCCAGCTTTTAGGATGCTTGGGTTCAGCGAGCATAATATTAATGGTAGGCTTGTGTTCTGGGCAACCTTCTTGACCGTGTCCTTAAACTTTTCTGGGTTGTTTGATGTTGAGCGTACAGCAATCATGTCAAGTTTTAACGTCTGTCCAATGTATTCAAATTTAAACTGTTCAGTCCTTTTTATGCGACTCAAGATTTCCTCGTCTGCCATTTCATCTGTTACGTCTATGGCTATCGCCGTTGGGTTAAAGTACGTAAGTTCGTGACGGTACATTACAAGTTTGCCGCCAACCTTGACGGCGCGGTCTCCAACGCCGATGACAACTTCTTTTACTGCTGGTTTAAGCATCTCCTTAAGTTGGCTGTAGGCTTTCTCAAACTCTTTAGCTAAAATCGGAGAACATTTTTCTATTGGGACTTCGCGGTTAACAACTTTTGTAGCGAAAGCCATGCAGTTTTCTTCGCCGCAAACCTTACAGTTTGTGCGCGGTAAAAGCTTGTAAACGTCTATTGGGCTGAGCTCCTTTATTCCAACCTTTCGTTTGGTTTCTTTCCCACTCATAGAGACTCCCTCCAAACCTAGACCTTCATTGAAACCCATTCAACAATTCTCTCAGCGTTTCCGACGCTGCCGCCCAAAAGCTGCCCTATAATGTCCTTGAGGGTTTTCACGGCAGCTGGATGCATCATCATGAAAAGGTCAACGCCAGCCAATAGAAGCGTAGAGGCGGTTAGAACCTCCCACAGTGGACCACGCAGTTCGCGCGGCTCCCACTCAGGCGCCATTTCAAGCCAAGCTTCCCGTGCCGCCCAAGCGTTTGTTGTTCCAGAAGACATTGGATGTGCAAGCTCTGGGTCGCCCATAAGTGCTGCTAGTCTAGCGCGTTCCATGTTTGTAAAAGCATAATCTAAACCATAGCCCAAAGCGGCTGTCGTCAAGTCCATAACTATGTCTTCTTTCGGCAGAAAATCGTAGAGTATGCGGTTCAATTCCCTTGCGAGGTTCAAATCCATGGGCGTAAACGATAAGGCTACATGCCCATACTTTTTTATGAATTTCGCGCACCTCTCAACATCCATATCCCTCGTTACTGAGCTAATTAGGAAGCGCTCTCCAGCAAAGGTTTCAGCAACAGCCTCAAAAACGTCAGCGTCCTTCTTCGGGTCTCCGCAGCCTCCAATAATTAGGGGCACATCCACTGCTTGCGCAACCTCCTCGACAGTTTTGACAGCCTCTTTAGGCGAAGCGTTCTTAACAAGCGGGTCGACGCTTATCAAATGCACAGTTAGGAGGTCAGCCCCAAACTTTTCAACAGCCAATTTTGCCCAGGCAGCGGGGTCCTCCATAACGTCCTTCACGTGCGCTTTAACAGCCTTTGGTAATGGAACTTTCATGTCAAAAACGTCGATCGCTATTACTGGGCGGTGGGGCATTGGTTTCTCAAAGGTGTAGAAGGCTGGTGTTGTCTCGCCGCCGATGACTATTGATTCGCCGCGGGTTCCACCTTCGCTTTTGGTTGCTCCTAGTTTAACTTCAACAACTTTTCCAGGATAGGTTTCAACTGGTGGAACAAACTCCACCTCTATTATCTTGGCTGGTTTAGCCTTTAGCGGCGGAGCAAATTTTTGCGGCACAGCAACTGGCGCAGCTACGGCGCCTGGCTGTATCCAAAGCTCTAAATCGCCTACTTCCATCTCAAAATCTTCAAGCTCAACTTCCTGAAGCTTTGCAAGGAGCTCAAGCAGTCGTGAATTAAACTTTAAGCCTAAGGCTTGCTCTTCCTTCTCTGTTTTTGACAAATTCTTTCACCTTTTCTCGGCTTTCTCGCCTTTCAATGAACGGATAACAACTTTTTTGGCGTAGATTTTCGCGTCTTTCAAGATTATTTTGAAGCCTCCAGAGGTTATGGGCAAAGTTGCAGCAGTAATCACTGGTGCTGTCGACGCTTCTTCCTTCGCTTCTGCTGGCACAGCCTCTTCTACGGCAACAGTCACTTCTTCCTTCCAGCGCTCCACAACTGGATGATTTCGCTCCTTAAGGAAAGCCTTTAACTCGTCGATTGTTTTTGCGTCTTCTTCTGTCGCTATTTTATCGACAAGTTCTGCTGGGATAAAGCTTTTCACTCTTTCCTTAACCTCTTTTGGAAGCCAAACAACGCGGCTCCACCCACCGTCTGCCTGCAGAAACTTTGGAGAACGCATATACTCAATTGATATTCCATGAAATCCGTCAACTTGGCGTCCGCCAGCAGTTGAATCGGCAAGTGTTGAGAAAGCCAAGCCGTTCACGGCTAAGTCCCTATAACCTCTATGCACAATGCCGAAACCGTCAACTTCTGGGATGTAGAAGGCTACACCCTCAAAGCATCCACATGAGGTGTGTGGATAACCGAAGGCTGTGTATAGCCAAACGCGGGTTATTTCGCCCAAAGACTTCTTCTTGACGGCTTCGTTTACGCCAGAAAACTCGCCTTTGACTGGGTCTAGTAACTCTCCCTTTTCGATTGTGAACACCGGTCCTTTAGGGTCTATGCTTGCTGCTGCCCTTCCGTCAAACCAGCTTATGGCGCCGCAGTTCGAGTATCTTTGTGGCGTTATTACGCACACGTGGGTTGGCGCAAAGGATTGGCATAGAATACATCCGTAAAATTTGTCAACTTCCTCGTCTTTTAAGCCCCTTGCCCTAGCGTCTCTCGCCTCATAAATTTTCAGTGCCTCTTCGTAAAGCGGTTTCACTTCGGCAGTGTCTGTTATGAATGTTATCTGCATTTTCTCGATTATTGGCAGTTCACTTTTGAAAAGCCTATGCAAGACTTTTCCAATAAACTGGAAGGAGTTTAAGCCCTTTTGGAAGGATTTCTTGCTTAATCTAAGCCAAATGTCGTAGCGCTGGTTTAAGTGCATGAAGCCTTCAATGAAGTTGCAATATTCGTGTATGCGCCTCTCAATAACGCCTTCAAGTTCTGGTTCAAGCTGTGCGCCAGCAACCTCTATTAGAATGCCAAATGGGTAACTTTTGCCTTCCTCCATGTCCTTCAAGTCGGGTCCTATTATGGTTACTTTTCCATCTTCGACTTCTTCTGGCTTCTTCACTCTTGCTAATTCGAACTTTTCTTTTATGTCTGGTCCGCCGAGTTCAACATACATGTCGCTTCTGCGTATTCTCTCGCCTTCGTAGATTACTCCTACGTCTACGGGTATGTCTTCAAACATTGACATTTTCTCATGTTCCTCCTTCAACTTTTTCAATTATTACTTTAAGATTTTCAAACCAATCTTCTAGGGAAACGTTCGGGAAAGACCAGCTTGCGTTAGGCTGGTAAACATTATCTAAAGTTACCGTTTTGACATGTGGAGCAAAATGTTTTAAACCGTTAAGAATCGTCCACTCCATGTAGTAGGGCAGCCCCAAAAACAAAGCCAAATCGTAAGGTCCATTACCATCAAGTCCAGTCCAAGCTGGGTCGGTAAGCCTATTTCCAATGTCGATTGCGGGCATATACCCATCTGGCTTATAGCCCCTACTTAAGAATTCACTTATTGTGTGAGCTGTTGCCACAACTGGAATTTTGGCTTTCCTCGCCAGCTCTATGACGAAATCAATTAGTTTTTTATCTTCAAAGGCTATTTCCGCGGCTTTATGCCCAACTATCATTATTGGGCGCTTAGCCTTCTTTATCATGACGGCGGCAACTTCGGGCTTTGTTATAACCATAGCCTTTTTTGGTCCTGGAATCTCCGCAGTTTGCCAAGGTTCAGCAGCCATACGCTTTCACTCCTTCCTCTTCCTGATCAATCGTGGAAGAAGCGTCGGGTCTGGGATGACTGTTTCCTCCCACCCCTTCTCTTCAAGTATTCTTATTATTTCGTCTTTCATTGTTACTGGTATGTCGGCGATTGTTCTTACGAATAAGTGTATGTCTTCAGGCATTGTCCCATAAAGCCTCTTGTGCAAGTCTATGTAATGAGTGAGTTTTATGGCACGTCCCTTCGTTGTGTCGTTTGGGCGCATACAAAGCTTGGCTATCGTGACTACGGCTTCTTCCTTCGTTTCAGCCGCGTAAAACAAGTGTTCTGGTGCTGGTCCCACATACACTTTTTCGCCTGTCCTAGCATCATAAACGTACCAGTCTTCTTCACGGTCAGCCCTCCCGAGAAGCATGCGCCTATACTTTGTGCCATGCGGACCGACGACAACTGGAACACCTAAACGCCAGAAACCGCTTGCAATTGACGCTGCCTTCTGGGAGTAGGCACCCCAAGCAACGCCCACAGCGCCCACACGATTAAGTATGTAGTCGGCTATTTCCTCATAGTTAGCTCGTAAATTCCTCTTTGCAAATATATTTGCAATTTTTATGGCTGCTCCAGCAATATGCGTGTTTGAAACACATGAACCGACATTGACGAGGCATCCAGCCGCAAACTCGCCGGTAAAAACCTCGTAAGGCGTTTTTCCTTCCTCGTCCTTATACATGCCAGCTGACATCGCAGCGCAACCAGAAGTTACAACTATGTAGCGTCTGTTTGCGAATTCACGGCATATTTCAGCCACTTCCAACCCGCCTCTCGGGTAGTTAGCGCATCCTACAACGGCTATCACGCCTGGAATTTCGCCGAGAACTATTGGACTACCAACATTTCGGATTTCCACGTCTTGGATTGCGCCTCTCCCAGCTCTTACCTTGTAGGTTTCTTCTTTCAGCTTTTTCTCCCCAGCCTTGACAATGAAACTGTGAACTGGCAAACCAACAGGACAAGCTTGTTCACATCTGCCACAACCCACACACAAATCGTACAAGTCTGCAAGTTCTTTTAGGCTTCCTTGCGCCGCTGCCTTCATAGCCTTTGGAATTTCAAGGTCTTGTGGGCAAGCCCTTCTGCAGTCGTTGCATTGCCTACACTCCTTTACCCTTCGCAAAACTTCGTCAACTTCTGGTATGACCTTAAACTTTTTCCGCAACGGAGCAACCTTCAAGGCGACTTTAACAGCTACTTCACCAACCTTTTCGGGGTCAAGAATTAAAGCGCCTGGAGTTTTTCCGCTTACAAGGTCTTCAACTATTTGCTCCGCTGGGTCGTTTGTGCGATTAGGCAGACCCATACAATTCTTTTCTGAAGCGACTATAACTGGAGCTTTTATTCTTTGAGCTTCATGGAAAGAGTCTATTCTAATACATTGCTCGTCAAGCACAACAACGTCTGGAACACCGCTTCTTATGAAGCGCAGCTGCCATGAGATTGGACCAACTATTTTTCCACGCTTATAATATCGCGTTGTGTCGTGAGCCGTACAACATAACCCGCAGACCTCGATTTCCCCGTCAAAACCATTATCCTTAATATAGTCAATTATTCCAACTGATGGAACAACATTATGCCCAATACATAGAATTACTGGCTTTTCAATGTTTACTGTTCCAAAACCTAAATCAACAAGTGGTGCGTCGGGGTCAGCCTTTGGAAAACCGTAAGCGGCTATTTGTGCTATATCTGCAACTTCCATCCCAACATGGTCAATCATTCCAGCATGCAAAACCTTTGACTCAAAATCTAAATTGTATCCTTCCTGTCCAGTGTGAACAACAGAAAGCAGATGTGTAATCTGCGTTTCAGCATAATCCAAAATCTCTTCCAAATCGCCTAGTTTTTCAGGTTTTATTCCGCAAACAAGCCTTGTCACTGGAGCTTCAACTTGAACGTTTAATCCACCAACATCCAATGGATAATTGGGCCCATATTTTTCGATTAAGTGTTCAACCAAGTGGCGTGCATGTCCAGTGTGTGTGGCTGCGCCGATGCAGCATGCGAGGAGCACGATGCGGGATTGTTGTCCAGCCATGTCGATGCCGCATGCTCCACGCTTGTTCCCGGTTAGGTCGCATTTACCAAATGTGCATAAGCAGCAGAGGTCGCAGAACGGCATGTAAAATGGCTTGTATCTTTTAAGGAGCTTCATGTCCCATTCTCTTAAAGTTGTAAGTGAAGGGAAAGGTGTTGGTCCCATTGGTTCAGCCCATTTTTCTTCATGGAGTTTGCCGATGGAAATTTCAAGGTTTTTTATTGAGCCGACATCGGTTTTCAACTCTTCAATCTTCACGTGTACGCCTTTTCTGTTCAAGCCTCACCAACTCAAAAAGGTTCAGAAAATGTAGTTTAGTTATGTGTTATTTTAAGTTTTTCTAGAATTATTTTCTATTAAGTTTGCGCTAATAATGGCGGAACGGCTACTGCTGTTTTACATATCCAACTTTTCCATCAAACCCCTAACAGAAACATATGCTGGAGAATCAGACGGCAAATCCAATAGAGACTTTCCAGACAAAACATATTCCTCAAGCTTTTCGTCATAAGCAATTTTTCCGAGATAACTAAACTTTAATGCCTTCAAATCAAGTTTTTCTGGGATTCTGAAGCCTCCAACGACATAAAAGTTTTTGAACTCTATTTTGACTTCTTTTGCAATTCGATATGCACGTTCAATGTGGAGAAACGACTTTTTGGAGGGGTCAATTATGTCGAAGATATCGTCAACTTTTGACGTTATCCGCCTATTTAAGTGTTCGAGACCTGCTGGCGAATCTATAAGTATATACTTATAATTTTTTGTCAGTGATTCCAAAGCGCCTTTCAACGCCGCGTTTGGTAGGCAATAGCACCCCTCAACCCACTTTGTTCCAAGAGCTATGAAATCGAAAAACTTTCCCTCATGCATCCCATACGCCCAAATCTTGTTTTCTATTCTCTGCGTTGGCGGAACGCCGACTACTGTGCCGCCCTCCTCCAGAAAAGTTTCCACAAGAAGTTCTGAAATCGTCTTTTTGCCTTCCTCCTTCAAGTCTACGCCAACCATCTCGCCTAGGTTCTGGTCGGGGTCGGCATCAACAAGCAAAAGCGGAGTTTCGCCAACCTCAACAAAATATTTTGTCATTAACGCCACGAAACTTGTTTTGCCCGTTCCACCACGCCCAATAGTGACGAGCATCTTCATGGTTCATGCCTTCCATTTTCATTTAACAGTTTTCAAACCTATTAGTCATAAGTTTTTCACATAACCTTTGTACGGCATTTAAAGCCACGCAATCCTTGTTTTTTAGCGGAGTTTCTCCGCGCATTTCAGCCTCAACAACGGCTAAATCGAAGGGCACAATGTCCAACAATTTTAGGTTATTTGCATCAGCAAACTCTTCAATGGTTTCTCTTTGCCTTTCATTTTCAACCTTGTTTCCAACGAGGAAAACTTGTTTTATGCTGGCTTGTACTGCCAAATCGTTTATGCGCTTGGCTGTTTCAAGAGCCTTCAAATTAGCATCTGCAACAACAAGCATGGTGTCAACATGCTGAGCTGTTCCTCTTCCCATGTGCTCCACACCAGCCTCCATATCCAACACCACGGCTTCATCGCGCTCAACAACTAAATGACGAAGCAAAGCGCGGATAACAGCGTTTGCTGGACAAGTGCACCCAGAACCCATCGACTTAACAGTGCCCATAACGATTAGTTTTACGCCGAAAGGAGTGCCCACCGCATAGTCGCGGGCTACGTCGTCAACGTTGAACGATAGACGAAAGACACCAGCATACCCTGTGCTCGTTTTAGACTCGATTAAATCCTTATTTTCAGAAATTGGCAATATTCTTCTAGCCTCTTCCCGTGGCAAACCCAAAGTCAAAGCGAGATTCGGCGACGGGTCAGCATCAATAGCTATTGTCTTTAATCCCTTTTTGAAAAACGAGTATGCAAGACCGCCAGCAATTAGGGTTTTTCCAACACCACCCTTGCCAGAAACAGCAACTTTCACGCGTGATTCCTCCTTCCTGGCTAATATCCGCACACTTATTTACTTTTAGTCTCTATGAAACCGTTTTTCTAGCGAGTTCTGCTCCCAAAACCATGTTTTTGAGTTTTGCAAAGCTTATTTCCCATGTTCTTGTCCTTAAGCCACAATCAGTACTCACGTATATTCTGCTTGGGTCGCTTACAATGCTTACAGCGTGAAGTATTCTGTCTCTTATAAGCTCTGGCGGTTCAACAAAATCTGTGTGTACATCTACCACGCCTAAACCGTATTTTCCACAGAAGCCATAATCCTCAAAAAACTTTAACTCCCTATAGCCTATTCGCTTTTCGCCTATTCCTGCTTGTCTGCTGTCTCTGTTGGCGAATTCGAGGGCTAGTTGACTGCAGTTTCTCAGTTGACTTGCATACTTCGCTAAAACCCGATAGTTGCTATAGCAGTTGTGAAGGCTAAAAGTGCAGTTGAATCCCCTAACAGTTTCATTAAAAGCTTCCACAAACAGTTCCATCTCTTCTGCAGATGGGTTTGTTGTTGCCGCTGGCTCGTCTATCTGAATCCATTTCGCTCCAGCCTCTATTAGGCGGCTTATTTCTGGTCGCACAACTTCTTTTATCAGGTCAAAGAGGAACTCTTTCCTTGCAGCGGCTTTCCTCTGCTTAAAGTCTTTTATTTTGTCTCCAGCTTTTCTCTCGTAGTATTCGTTAAATGTCCAGTCGACAAGCGTGTATGGTCCAGTGAAAGGCACTTTTACCATTTTCTTGGTATTCTCTCTAATGAAAATGAACTCTTCAACGTAGAAAGACCTCTTATATTTTGGCTTTTCTACACACGCAGCCTTGTTAAAGTATCTGTAATCAAAGGATTTTACATAACCCAAAAACTCGAAGCCACTAACGTTTCTTATGACGTGCTCATACATTTCCGAACGCCATTGTTCCCCATCAAACACTACGTCTAACCCAGCAGCTTCAAAAAATCGGATAACAAACTTGGCTGACCACTCAAACAAAGCGCGCTTGTCTCCAGAAGTCCGCTCTTTCCTCCTCAAAATTTTAACAAGCCCATCTAAATTTTCTATGCCCAGCTTTTTCCCCCAGTTCACCGCTTCCTCAATCTCTTCCTTTGAGAGAGGTTCTCCTCTGTATCCTTTGATTCTCCATGCTGGTTTGGCAAGGCTTCCTATCTCTTGTGTTGGAAAAAGCTTATCCATTTAGGTTCAACTCGCTTTGGAGTTTTTTCGCTACGTTGGCTATAATTTTAATTTTCTCTTTTGCTCTCTCCCAGGGTAAAAATTCCAAGTCGCAGTTTGGACAAACGAAAACATCACACGCTTTTGATGGATAAATGGATTCTATCAACTCTTTAGCAACCGCCGTAATTTCCTCCTCTTTTTCCAGCAAAGAACTGCGAGCATCTACAAGCCCAAAAGCCACACCCTTATCGAAGGCGTAAGACTTCAACTTTTCCAAACTTGTCTCGTACAAGTCTATGCCCAAATCATCAATTGGAAAGTCCAAAGCTTCAGGGAGAATTTGAGTGAAATCTCCAAAAAACGTCTGCAAACAGACTCTCACCTCTACACCCTTCACAACGGTTTCTAATGCACTTTTAACATCAGCCAACGTGTCTTTTAAAATCGAATCTTTGAAGGGATTGTAGACAAGCGCCGGATCGCTTAGTTGAACATACTTGAAATTCCTTTCAGCCAAACTTTTAATCTCCTCTTTCAGAATTTCGGCATATTTAAACAACAATTCCTTCTCACTTTTGTAAAAGTTGTTTTCAGACAACTTTGTAAGCGTGTAAGGTGCTGGCAAAACAGCTTTCCATGGAACATCCTTTGGCAGAAAATCCATGTTCACCATCTCTGCGGTAATGTCTTTTTTGCGCATTATTTCCCCTGAAACTATGGGTTTTCTATAAAACGTGTTGTTGTTGAACCATCTGGCAAGGGCGCCAGTTTTTAAACCTTCTAGATTTTCGGTGAATGGTCTAAGGAGGTCTTGCCACTTAAGCATGCCATCAGTAACGTAACTTAGCCCCGCAGAGGTTTGAGCTTCTATGACTTTCATTGTAGCTTCTTTGAAGGCTTTCTCCAGTTCTTCTTTGCCAAAGCGTTTTCTGTCGTAGGCTCTGGTTACTTCAACAAGTTCTTTCGGTCTGGGAAGGATTCCCGTAACATAGCAACCAAACATTTTCACAGCCAACTTCGCTTTTATTTTTTTACGCAGTGAACAGTAAATCCAAAATAGGATATTAAAGGTTACAGTTTTTCTGTGCATAATGGAAAATTTAATTAATTATGTGTCATAGATAAGTTACAGTTCTGTTAAAGGCGAGATGATGCTTGAATGAAAATATTACACGAATTTGTTCCAACACGTAAATTCCTCAGACTTGCCGAAGAAGTTAAGGACTTGGTTGATGGATGGAACATAACTGACAGCGCTGCTGGAATGCCTGCGCCAAGCGGTACGGCTGTGGGTTGCGTTCTCAAAGCCAAATATCCAGACAAAATAGTGATACCAATATTCATACTCCATTATAAAGGACCAGTCGAGGTTGGGGGATTGGCTTTAGCTGCAGATTCTGTGGCGCTTGATGGACTTGTGCTTACTATGGGGGACATTCCGAAGTACGGAGAGCCGATAAAAATGTTGAAATCTTCTGAAGAAGCTCGGGATTTTCTACGCACAACAATACGCCTAAAAAACGTTAAACTAGGATGCTTACTCACCGCACGCCGAACTGTCGAGGAAACAATAGCCCGAGTAAAAGACTCATGGGACTTCGTCTTCTTCATGCGCCTTGAAGAAAAGACATTTTCAACATTGGAGCAGGTGGCAAAGGAATGCAAACGCCTAAACAAGCCCATATACACATACTTCCTCGTGGGAACACCTAAAAATGCTGAAATGGTTAAAATGATAGGGTGGCCAGTCACAGCCTCCATGGAACATGTCGAAGAAGTTGCAAGCAAACTTGAAGGGCTCGTGGATGGCATAATTGCAACATGCGCTGGAGATTATGAAGGCGACAAAGAACTGTTAATGAAACTTCAAAAGTTTAGAAGCTAAATGCCATTTAACTCTGCCAGAAAATATTTGTGGTTTATATTTCTCTAATTTCGCATTGAAGCTTCTTTATAACCTCTTCAGCCTTCGAAGGCTCAACCTTCAAAGTGTAAAGCCTCTTCGCTGTACGAAGCTTAAGCTTAACAACATCACGCAAGCGCTTAACAGCACAATACTCAGCACGCCCACTAATCTCAACAAACTTCTCAACATCAAACACTTCCGAAGGCACCAAACCACCACACCCACAATCTGGTTAAAACACACACTTTTATCCGTTTTGGTGGGCCGGACCGGATTTGAACCGGTGACCTTCCGCACGTCAAGCGGATGTCCTAACCGAGCTAGACTACCGGCCCTTGAGGCTTTTCGTGTTCTTTATTTAGTTGATAAATTTTCTTTCAGAATAGGTTTTCGGTTTATTCTTCTTGACAGGTTTCCTCTTCTTCTTCTCCTTTTATGTTTTCTATATATTCTTTTAGTGGTTGAAGAGTCAAGCACCTGTATTGTTCTGTAGCTTTTAGGCTTGCGAGGAAGTTACCTGTAACTTCCGTGTTTACTGTTTCTGTTTTTAGTTCTCTCATGAACTGGGTGAAGCTTGCGAAGTCTTTGTGGAGGGAAACGATTATTCCGTCTGCGCCCATGCCTTCGCCTCTGAGGGCTAGTATTATGTTTGGATGGTTTTTTAGGAATTCTTCTGTTTTTCTTCGAATTTCAATTAGGGTTTCTTTCGTTGCGCCAACACGAATCTTGAAGAATGTGAAGGCTATCATTTCAAGTCCAACCTTCGAAAACTTGGGTATAATAGTGTATTCTCGAATGAAGTTGTTCTTCTCAAGCCACGTGCGCACACGCGTGACTGTTGGCTGGGAAATATCCAGAGCTTTTGCGAGCTCCCTATCGCTACGTTTACAGTTGCCTATTAACTCCATAAGCACTCGCTTCTGAATCTCTTTCAACTTAACACCCCACCAAATGCTACATGAATCATTAATACACGTTGCTTATTTAAATTTCCGAACAAAACGGAAACATTTTAGAAGCCAAAAATGTAATCTTCAAGCAAGCCGGGATGGCGGAGTGGATAACGCGCAGGCCTTGAGAGCCTGTGGCCCAGTTGGGCCGCGTGGGTTCGAATCCCACTCCCGGCGTCAGAAAAAGGAGAGAATTAAGCTTATGTTAAGCCTATTGTATTCCTAAAAATTTGAGTAGGTTATAGTTAACAATTAACGTGGCGAATAGCGTGGCAATTAACGACATTACTGTAATCATGGTGTTAAGTGAAGGACCAGCAGTATCCTTGAATGGGTCGCCAACAGTGTCGCCTACCACCGCAGCCTTGTGTGCATCTGAACCCTTTCCGCCGTGTTTGCCAGATTCGATTAGTTTCTTGGCGTTGTCCCAGAGACCGCCAGCATTACTCATTAAAAGCGCGAGTAGCAAACTTGAGAATATAGCGCCCGCAAGGAAGCCTCCGAGAGCTTTTATTCCGCCGACAAAGCCGATAATCAATGTTGCAACTATTATTGTTATGCTTGCTGGCATAAGTTCACGTAATGCGCCAACGGTAGCGATGTCAACGCACTTTGCATAGTCAGGTTTAACGCCTTGCTTTCCTTCTTTGAGACCGGGAATCTCCCTAAATTGTCTTCTAATCTCAGCGACCATTCGTTCAGCGTTTCTTCCAACGCCAAGCATAACCATAGCTGAGAAAACTGCGGGGATAGCTACTCCTATTAGTGCACCGAGCAGAACAATAGGATCCATTATGTCAAAATTAACAGTGTAACCAGCTCTTGAAGCAGTTTCCTGAAATGCTGCTAACAATGCGATTACAGTTAGCCCTGCTGCGCCTATTGCGAAGCCTTTTGTTATAGCTTTTGCCGTGTTTCCAGCAGAATCAAGCTCGTCCGTTATAGCGATTACTTCTTCGCTGAGCCCAGACTGTTCAGCTATGCCTTTAGAGTTATCCACTATTGGGCCATAGGCGTCGTTTGAAACTGTTAATCCGACAATCGAAAGCATGCCGAGGGCTGCAAGGGCTATTCCATACAAAGCGTATTTTATGCCTAAAGGTTCACATATTTTATATGCGATTGTTGCTGCTACGGCTATGCCTATTAACGGAAAGATTGTGCTGCGTAAACCATAAGAGAACCCGGTTATGATATTCAGCGCAGGTCCAGTTTCAGATGCCTCCGCCGTCTTCAAAACTGGAGCCTTATCTTCAGAAGTGAAGTAATCGCTTGTAACGCCGATTATTATTCCAGCCACGAGACCAACAACCACTGCTCCCCAAAAAGCCCACTCGTATTCAAAATACCATGTGGCCAATGCTGTTAAAATTCCAAAGACTATGCATGTTATGTATGTGCCGCGATTTAACGCTGCGCCCGGATCGCCTTTTGGTCCAACTCTGACCAGTAATGCACCTATAACGGCGGACAAGATGCCTAATCCAGCGAACACTAATGGTATTTGTACATACCTGCTCGGGACGTCGAGTCCCACACCAAGAATCATTGCGGCTACAACGCTTGCAACGTACGAGTCAAAGAGGTCTGCTCCCATCCCAGCAACGTCGCCTACATTGTCTCCTACGTTGTCAGCTATGACGGCTGGGTTTCGCGGATCATCTTCAGGAATGCCTAGCTCAACTTTGCCAACGAGATCTGCACTGATGTCTGCAGTTTTTGTGTAGATGCCTCCTCCAGCTTTAGCGAAGAGCGAAAGTGAGCTTGCTCCGAAGCTGTATGCTAACACTCCTGGAATGGTTTGTTCTGCAGACATTCCGGTGATTGCGTAGACTATGCTTATTCCAAGTAAGCCTAAACCTACAACAGCTAAGCCCATGACTGCTCCTCCTCTGAATCCTATTGGAAAAGCCTTATTCAACCCTTTTTGCGCTGCATTAGCTACTTTGGCATTGGCTTTTGTTGCAACATTTAGTCCCAAATAACCAGCTAGCGCCGAACAGAAGGAACCGAACATGTATGCTAATGCCAATTGAATATTAATCAGCATATCGTGCGGTTCCCATAGTGGCTTCGGCAAGAATATGCAGATCACTACTGCCACAACGACCACAAACATCGCAAGCACCGTGTATTCTCGCCTTAGAAAAGCGTCTGCGCCTTCTTTTATGGCAGCGGCAATTTCCTGCATACGTGCTGTGCCACTGTCTTGCTTGTTTACATAATGATGGAAGTACAATCCGACGATTACCGAAATTAAAGCTGACAGCGGTGCTACAAACCACGGTTCAAACATGTTAGCTCCTCCAATTCTCCTAATGTTCGTCTCCTAGAGTAAAGAGAAATCTCTTTATAAACTTATTTGGATGATTTCAAGAAATCATGAGAAAAGGATAATAACTAAAATATTTTAACTAGTTCTACACCCAATCGACGAATGGAGTGAAAATTATGTCGAAACCTTGGCATGCAATGAGTGTTGAAGAAACTTTGAAAGCTCTGAATGCAAGGGAAACAGGTTTAAGCCAAGAAGAAGCGCAAAAAAGACTCCAAGAATATGGCCCTAACGAACTTAAGAAGGAGAAAGGCATATCGCCAATAAGGCTTTTTCTAGAGCAGTTTGCAGACATACTTATCATCATACTTTTAATTGCGACAGGACTTTCGATTTATCTAGGCGAAATCACTGACGCGATTGTTATAATTGCCATAGTCTTGGCTTGCGCCATCTTGGGGTTTGTAGAGGAGTACCGCTCAGAAAAAGCTTTAGAAGCATTGAAGAAAATGACCGCGCCTACAGCCATGGTTTTAAGGGATGGGAAGGAGGTTAAGGTTCAGGCAAGCGAGATTGTTCCAGGCGATATCATACTGTTGTACACGGGCGATAAGGTTCCAGCTGACGCCAGGCTTATTGAAGCCATCAACCTGAAAATGGATGAGGCCCCGTTGACTGGAGAGTCCACACCAGTAAATAAGACTGTTGAACCGTTACCTGAAGAAATAGGAATTCCTGAAAGGAGAAACATTGTTTTTACTGGAACAGCCGTGGTTTATGGGCGTGGAAAGGCTGTTGTTACCTCAACTGGAATGAACACAGAGTTTGGAAAAATAGCTAAGATGGTTCAAGTTACCGAGGAAGAGGAGACTCCCCTAGAAAAGCGTATGGCTTCTGTTGGAAAATGGATTGGAATATTATGCGTTGCCGTCTGTTTAGCAGTAGCAGCCATAGGCATAGCAGAGGGACGCAATCCTCTTGACATGGTTTTGTGGGGTGTAAGCCTAGCAGTTGCTGCAGTTCCAGAAGCATTACCCGCAATAGTGACTGGAGCTCTTGCCGTTGGCATGTATCGCATGGCTAAAGTGAACACTATAGTTAGGAGACTTCCAGCCGTTGAAACATTAGGATGCACAAGCGTCATCTGCGCCGACAAAACAGGGACAATGACCAAAGGCGAAATGACTGTCCAAAGAATTTACGTTAATGACCAAATAATAAAAGTTTCAGGAGTAGGCTACGAGCCTCAAGGCGATTTCCTATCTGAAGACAAAAAATTGGATCCGGTACAAGAAGAGGAGCTTGTAGCACTTTTAAAGATTTCAGCGTTGTGCAACGATGCAAAGCTGGAAAAAGAGAAAGAAAGCGGAAGATGGATAATTAAAGGCGACCCTACAGAAGGCGCTTTAGTTGTCGCTGCAGCTAAGGCTGGATTATGGAAAGAAGAGTTAGAGAAGGAGAATCCGCGCATAGGGGAGGTTCCGTTTTCTTCTGAAAGGAAACGTATGACTACGGTTCACTTAGCATCTAAAAGGAAGAAAGTTGCGTTCATGAAGGGAGCGCCAGAAATAGTCCTAGAAAGATGCACGAAGATTCTTTCAAAGGGAAAAGTGCGCAAACTAACAGAGGAAGATAGGGAAAAGATACTTAAGGTAAACGAAGCTATGGCAATGCAGGCGCTGAGGAACTTAGGCTTCGCATATAGAGAACTGCCAGAATCTACAAGCAGTTTTGACGAGAAAATTGAGAGCGATATGATTTTTGTTGGAATAATGGGAATGATTGACCCTCCAAGGGAAGAAGTCAAGGATGCAATCTCGATTTGCAGAAAAGCTGGAATTAGGGTTGTCATGGTAACTGGTGACCACAAACTTACAGCGGTTGCTGTTGCTAAAGAACTTAACTTGATGGGAGAAAAAGAAGAAGAGGGCCAAGTGCTCACCGGCCAAGAGTTAGACAAAATGAACGATGAACAGCTAATTCAAATAGTTGAAAACGTTGCTATTTACGCCCGTGTTTCGCCTGAACATAAAATGAGGATCGTCAAGGCTTGGAAAGCGAAAGGCTATGTTGTTGCAATGACTGGTGATGGAGTTAATGATGCTCCAGCACTTAAAATGGCAGACATAGGTGTTGCCATGGGAATAACCGGAACAGAAGTGACAAAAGAAGCCTCGGACATGGTTTTAACAGATGACAACTTCGCATCAATCGTTAAAGCTGTCAAAGAAGGACGCGAAATCTACGATAACATAAAGAAGTACCTAACCTATCTGCTGCGCTGCAACGTAATGGAAATCCTTGTAATGTTCATAGTAATGATAAGCGTTCCATACTTGGCGGGTTCAGCCTACCAGCCTGGCGGAGATCCGAAATTTTCTCCGACCGTTGCTTTAACCGCAATACAGCTTTTATGGGTTAACTTAACAACTGATGGCTTACCAGCCTTGGCCTTAGGAATAGATCCCGGTGACCCAGATTTGATGGAAAGGAAACCCAGAGACCCAAATGAAAGTGTTTTCACAAGAGACGTTAAACTCTATTTAACACTAGTGCCTATTATGATGACCGTGCTGCTTCTTTATGGCTACTTCATGCATCAACCATGGCTAGGCGAGTATAACTTGCTTGAGGCGAGGACACAGTTGCTTACTGCTATGATCCTAATGGAATTAGCAAACGCCATATCAGCCCGTTCACTAAGATACACAGTTTTCAAAGTGGGCGTCTTCAAAAACAAGTTCCTATGGGTTGCAATCCTTTCGTCCTTAGGTCTCCAATTAATGGTGCTTTACACACCTTTCCTTCAAGACTTGTTCGATGTGCACGCGCCAGAACCTATAGACTGGGCAATTGCAATATTGTTCACGGCGATAGTCTTCGGTTCATTAGAGCTAGGAAAGTACATTGCAAGTAAAAGACGAAAAGTATAGCAAAAAACCTTATATCCACACTTTTTATTATCAAACAAACCTTCAGCAAAGAAGAGATGGGAGTATGAGTGAAAAGTCAGCGAATCCTGCGCCTTTGGGACTTTTAGGCTTCGGGATAACAACAATCCTGTTAAACTTTGTACATAACGCACAGCTTGGACCGATAGACACGATGATTTTGGCTATGGGCATAGCTTACGGCGGACTAGCCCAAGTAATAGCTGGGATAATGGAGTACAAGAAAGGCAACACTTTCGGCACAGTCGCATTCACCTCTTACGGCTTGTTCTGGTGGTCATTCGTAATCCTAAACGTCTTACCTAGGTACTACTATTTCTATCCAGCGTTGCAAGCGCCTTCGGATTTAGCAATGGTTGCATACTTCTTCATGTGGGGCCTATTCACACTAGCAATGTTCTTCGGCACACTAAAAACAAACCGCGCACTACAATTTGTATTCATAAGCCTCACAATACTATTCTTCCTACTTGCGACAAAATCAGCACTATTAGCATATACGTCAACGACCGCTGCCGACCTTGAACTTTTCACGCGCATAATAGGCATAGAAGGCATAATCTGCGGATTAAGCGCAGTCTACCTCGCCATAGCAGAAGTGCTAAACGAAACCCACGGAAAAACAGTTTTGCCAATCTGCCCAGTGAACTGAATCTCTTACACTTTCTTTCTTTTTACAGGAGAATCTACAATTTTCGGCAAAACAAACAATAACTCCAGCTCTATCAACCTAAACCTATAAATATAATTGTTCATTTTTGTAAAGAAAATCTTGAAAGGATGGAATGTTAATGTCAAAGGAAGGAGTAGAAGTCTATAAAGAATTTGAAGCCGACATAATTCCACCAAGCTGGAAAGACAGAGTGTGGGACAAAAGCGACTTCAAAAAATGGTACGAAAGCCTAGTGAAGGACAAAAGGGCAGTAGAGGAATGGTGGGGAAAGTGGGCAAACGAAATCTTCTGGTTCAAAAAATGGGACAAAGTATTGGATGACAGTAATCCTCCATTTTACAGATGGTTCGTAGGAGGAGAAACAAACCTAGCATATCTTGACACAGACTGGCAGATTGAGCAGGGAAGAAAGAACAAGTTGGCGTTAATCTGGGAAGGCGAACCATGGGACGAAACGCTAAACCAGCCTAAAGAAGTTAGAAAATTCACGTACTACGACGTTTACAGGGAATCCAACGTAATAAGTTACGCCCTCAGGGAAAAACTGAAGGTTAAGAAAGGCGAAGTAGTGACATTATACCTCCCGATGATTCCAGAATTACCCTTCTACATGCTTGCCCTTCAAAGACTCGGAGCAAAACACAGTGCAGTTTACAGCGGATTCAGTGCTGACGCATTGGCTACAAGAGCAATGGACGCGGGTTCAAGAATAATTGTCACAGCAGACGGGTTCTACAGAAGAGGCAGAATAATAAGCCTCAAACCAATAGTTGATGAAGCCGTAAAAATATGCGCACAAAATGGTGTTAAAATAGAAAAGGTAATAGTCATCAGAAGAGCAGGCAATGAAATACCATGGAACAATGAAATAGATGTTTGGCACCATGAACTTGTAAAAGATGCACCGCAAAACGTGAAAGTTCCAGCTGAGAGATGCAACTCAGAAGACTTCTCATTTATACTCTATACGTCAGGAACAACAGCCGCACCAAAGGGAGCACAAATCTCCATAGGCGGATACGCAGTCGGATTGTACGCTACCATGAAATTAATATTCGATGTAAAAGAAGACGACATCTATTGGTGCACAGCAGACATCGGATGGATTACTGGGCACTCCTACATAGTATACGGTCCACTTCTAATGGGATTAACATCAATAATGTATGAGGGCGCACCAGATTTTCCAAATCCCGAAAGGTGGTGGAACATAATTCAACGCTATGGTGTCACACTGTTCTATACAACACCAACAGCAATAAGAATGCTTATGAAATTTCCAGAGGAGCTTGTCCGGAAATACGACCTATCCACAGTTAGAATTTGCCACTCAGTAGGCGAACCAATAAACCCAGAAGCTTTCAAATGGTACTTCAAAAACATCGGAAGAGAAGACATTGTAGCCTCAAGTACATGGTGGATGACTGAAACAGGACAAATGTTAACAGGACACTACCCAGGACTTGGGAAAATATTCCCACTTAAACCTGGAACGAATGGCTATCCGTTTCCAGGCGTCACATTAGAAGTCCTTGATGACGATGGAAATCCATGCCCACCAGGAGTTAGAGGATACTTGGCTATAACTTCACCATGGCCCGCTATGTTGATGACGCTTTTCAAGAATCCGCAAAGATACGTGGATGTCTATTGGTCAAGATTCAAGGGCAAAACATACTTCTACACTGGAGATTTTGCCATAAAAGACAAAGACGGGTATCTATGGGTGTTAGGAAGGGCAGATGACGTTCTAAAAGTTGCAGGACACAGAATCGGAACAGCGGAAATCGAATCCGCAATGATCAAACATCCAGCAGTTGCAGAATCAGCATGCATAGGCAAAACTGACCCCGTCAAAGGAGAGATTCCATTCATATTCACAGTACTAAAACAAGGATACAAGCCAGATCCTAACCTTGCAAACGAAATAAAAATGCATCTAAGAGCAACAATCGGACCACTTGTAGCTTCAGACGCTGTCATAGCCTTCGTTGACTCTGTGCCCAAAACACGAAGCGGCAAAATCATGAGAAGGCTGTTAAAGGCAATTGTAAGCGGAGCCGCAATAGGTGATGTTACTACGCTGGAAGATGGAGTGGCGGTTGAAGAAGCAAAGAAGGCTTACGAAAGCGTGAAAGAAGCTTTAGAACGCGGCAAAAGTTAAACCATCAAAAATTATTTCTCTATCTATCTATTTATATCAAAAATTCCATCACCGCCCTAGAAGTTTCACCATCAACAGGCTCAATTTTAAAACCTTTTTTCGTGCATAAATGAATCATTTTTACATTGTCTGAAACTACAAAGCCATAAATTGTTTTCAGCTTCATTTCCTTGCTAATATTAATTATGTAATCAACAAGTTTTGAACCAAGACCAAGCCCTTGCCACTGGTCGCCTACGACAACAGCAAATTCTCCAAAATTTCTTCCAGGTTCTGAAATAACCCGTGCAACACCAATTATTTGCCTTCTATCTCCATGCACTTCAGCAACAATAGCCATTTCACGGTCATAGTCCAGATTGCAATATCTGGTTAGGGTTCCATGCGGCAGTTCTCTAATCACTTGGAAAAACCGCAGACGCATAGTTTCCTCTGAAAGAGACTTAAAAAACTCAGCAAGCAAGGTTTCGTCTTCTGGTCTTATTGGTCTGAGAGTTACGAAAACCCCGTTTTTTAACTGCCAATTGGTAACGTACTTTCTCGGGTAAGGTGCTATAACTAAATGTTCATGTGACTGGATGTTCTGTGCAACCTTTTCAGCGTCTATTACTATGCGGGCGTCAACAGCCACAGCGCTGCCCCCATCAAAAATTAGTGGATTTATATCTATCTCCTTTATTTCTGGAAAATCTATTACTAGTTGCGAAAACTTTACTAAAATTTCTTCAAGAACCTTTGCACCGCACGGAAACTCGTTTGATAGGCGCGAATATATAGCAGTTCTTTCCATGAGGCGCCTAGCAAGAACCAAATTTAATGGTGGAAAACCAATGCTCACATCTCTTGCAACCTCCGCAGCTACACCACCCATTCCAAAAACAACGACAGATCCAAACTGCGAATCCTTCTTCGCGCCTATCAGCAGTTCATAGCCCCTCTTCTGGATCATGGGTTGGATTATAACGCCTTGGAATTCGGCTTCTGGACTGTAATTTTTAACTCTCTCGGTCAACTCGTCGAAAAATGTTTTTACTTCTGTGGGTGACCAAACGTTTAGGATTACTCCTTCAGCTCTTGACTTGTGGGTTATCTGCGGTGAAACCGCCTTCATGACAACTGGATATCCAACTTGGGAAGCGGCAACTTCCGCCTCTTCAGAAGTTTTTGCAAACAGAGTTTTTACCGTCGGAATTTTGTAGGCCTCAAGAAACTGCAAAGACTCATAGACGTTTAGAACTTGCCTTCCCTCTTCAAAAGCCTTTTTCAAAACTTCTTTGAGAAAAGCTGGAATTGAAAAGTCTATTGGAAGCTCCTCTGGAGTCTGATACAAAAGTTCAAGATTCTGCGTATAACTGTACATGTACATGAAAGTGGAGACAGCTTGCTCTGGAGTTGTGAATGCTGGAACGCGATTTTTCTGTAACATACGCCTAGCCACTCGACAGCCATCTTCGCCGAGAAGTGAAGCCAAAATGGGCTTTGAAGTCTTTTTTGATGCTTCAATAATTATCTTCGCAATCGCCATGGGTTCTGTTGCCCCTTGGGGAGTGTAAATAATAAGGAACCCATCACTGTTTGGATCGTTTAAACAAATTTCGATAACTTTTCTGAACCTTTCCGGTGTGGCTTCTTCAAAAACATCTATGGGATTGATTATGCTGCAGTATAGCGGCAAAACCTCCCTTAAAGCCTTAACCGTTTCATTGCTTAAGCTTGCAATTTTTCCGCCCTTAGCAATTAGCGTATCTGTTGCAATTATTCCGGGTCCTCCAGCGTTAGTGATTATTGTGAGGTTTGGACCTTTCGGGTTTGGCTGCATTGCTAATGCCTCTGCGCAGTTGAAAAGGTCATTTAGCGCTTCCACGCGTACTATTCCAGCTCGCCTAAAAGCGGCGTCGTAAACATCGTCGTCTCCGCATAACTCGCCTGTGTGAGAAACTGTTGCTTCTACGCTTTCGTTGAAGCGCCCAGCCTTAACGACGACGATTGGTTTGGCTCTTGCAAAGCCTCTTGCTGCGCTCATGAATTTACGCGCGTTCTTAACGCTTTCTAGATAAAGCACTATGCTTCTTGTTTGGGTATCCGCTCCAAAATAGTCTATTAAGTCTCCAAGGTCAACGTCAAGCATGGAACCAGTGGACACAACGGCGCTAAAGCCTATATGTGCATCAGAAGCCCAGTCTAGGGCAGACGCACATAGAGCTGCGCTTTGCGAGATAAAGGCTATTTTTCCTGGAAGTGCCGCTTTGTTCGCGAATGTTGCGTTTAACCCTATTTTTGGTCGCATGACTCCGAAACTGTTTGGTCCGATTATGCGCATCCCATACTCGGTTTTACATTTGAGAATCTGCTTCTCGATTGCATCCGTGCTCTTTTCAGTCTCTTTATAAATGGCTGAGATGATAATAACTCCTGAAACTCCAGCTTTTCCACATTCCTCCACTATTTGAGGGACGGTGTGTGCTGGAGTTGCGATTATTGCGAGGTCTACATGCCACGGAATCTTTAAAATGCTTGGATAGGCTTTTATTCCCTGAACAGTGGCTTTGAAGGGGTTAACAGGGTACACAACTCCTTGATAGCCGACGCCGACTAGATTTCGGAGAAGTTTTGCGCCAACAGAGCCCTCTTTATCACTTGCGCCTATTACTGCAACACTTTTTGGGTTAAAAATTTTGTCAAGGTTTTCTGTTCCCACTCTTGAAAGCTCCTCCCTCCAAAAGACACTTTCCAGTATATAGTATATATATTTACTACACTTTTTAACTTTCTGAAATTTTTATGGGTAGAATCTACGTATAGTCCTTGGGAATGGTATGGCGTCTATTATGTTTTCAAGGTCAAGCATCCATGTTAGGAGTCTCTCCAAACCCATTCCAAAACCAACATGCGGAACAGTGCCGTAACGCCGCAAGTCAATGTACCAGTCATAATCCTCCTCTTTTAATCCCATTTCCTTAATCCTTGCAATTAAAGTGTCCTTGTCGTCTTCTCTTGCGCCGCCAGTTGAGATTTCTCCTATGCGTGGGACAAGTATGTCTGTGGACAATGCTATTTCGGGTTTGTCTCTACGCGTTTTGCAGTAGAACGCCTTGATTTGCTTTGGATAGTCGTATATGAAGAAGGGTTGTCCAAACTCTTCAGCTATAGCCTTTTCCTCATCATAACCCATGTCTTCGCCCCACTTTATCGCAAAACCTTTCGCGTTTAACCTTTCAATTGCTTCGGTGTACGTTATTTTTGGAAGCGGCGTTTTAACGGAAGTTAGCTTTGAAATGTCTGCACCTAACTCCTCAATTTCCTTTTTGCATCTTTCAGCTGCGCCGTGGCAAACGTATGCTAGGAGTTCTTCTTCTAGGCGCATGAGGTCGTCCATGTCCGCGAATGCTTGTTCAGCTTCTATGTGCCAGTATTCTGTCAAGTGCCTTATGGTTCGGCTTTTTTCAGCCCTGAAGGACGGGGCGACACAGTACACTTTTTCAAGGGAATAAATCAAAACTTCGAGGTAGAGTTGGGCGCTTTGTGTTAGGTATAGGTTTCTGTCAAAGTATTTTAAGCCGAAAAGCGTTGAGCCCCCCTCACACGCGCTTGTTATAAACATTGGTGGAGAAACTTCGACAAAGTCAGACTGTTTGAAGAATTCATGTGTAAGCCTTAAAACTTCGCTTCGCACTTTCATTATCAAGTTCATACGCCGGCTGCGAAGCCAAAGGTGGCGGACATCCCGCAGAAATTCTTCGCTTTTATCCTTCGTTATTGGGAAAACCTCAGCCAATCCAATTATTGAAAGGTTTTCAACAGAAATTTCATAGCCTCCTGGTGCACGCTTGTCTTGTTTAACCGCGCCTTCCAGGGTAAGCGAAGACTCTATTGTTATTTTTCTGGCGTTTTCCCATGCTGAAGTGTCCTTTTTAACTGTACATTGAATTATGCCAGTTGCATCGCGGACAACAAGGAAAATTGTCTGTTTTTCTTCGCGTTTGCGGTAAACCCATCCTCTAATCGCCACTTTCTCGCCTACATATTTTCCTTCCAAGATTTTCTGTATTGGAACAAACTCCATCAGCATCAGACTCTCTTTATTGCTGTTAACGGTTAGTCTCTTTTAGGGCTTAAAGGATTTAAGCATAAATAAATATGTAGTGCCAACGCACAACTCTTAAATCTCTCGGGTTCATGCGATATAAACGAAGAATAATGCAGAACGCCTTGGAAAAAACTCGCAAATTGAGGGTTCTTAAACTTTCAACAATTGCCATATCAAGCGTTGTTCTCGTCGAAGTGGTTTTAGGCTTAGCCGTTTCCAGCCTAGCCATTTTAAGCGATGGACTTCACGCTTTACTTGACGCATTAACCACTTTCGGACTTTTCTTTGCAACCCGCGAAGCCCTAAAACCGCCAGACGCTGAACACACCTACGGACATGAAAAGTTTGAATCATTAGGCGGACTTGCAGGCGGTATAATTCTTGTTGGGATAGCCTTATGGATAATGTACGAGGCAATGGAAAAAATAATTGTAAACCAGCCATATCTAAATTTGGAATTTGAGGCCGCGGGTTTCTTTGCCATAGGATACACTTTATGCGTTGACTTCTTTAGGGTTGGAACGTTTTCAAAGGTCATGCACGCGGGGAGCTCAACCGTGAAAGCTGGGTTTTACCATGCCATAGCAGATTTATCCTCCACGATAATTGCGCTAATCGGATTTGCACTTGCAACACTCGGAATTTACAATGGAGACGCTTATGCCTCAATGTTCCTAAGTGCCCTACTAATATATCTAAGCGTAAAGACCATCTGGAGCACTGGAATGGAGCTAAGCGACGCCATATCAAAAGACATTGTGGAAAAAATTCGAAGGGAAATCTTAGGCATAAACGGCGTATGCGGATGCGAAGGATTGAAGGTTAGAAGGGCTGGAACAAAGACTTTCATTGAAGCCACCGTGAAGGTTCCAGAAGACATGAGTCTTGAAGAGGCACATGCGCTGGCATCAAAAATTGAGAACAACATTAAAGCTTCCCTTGGAGAAGCAGAAACAACAATCCACATTGAACCGTTAAAGGAGCGAATCAAAACTGAAAATCTTGTGGAAAAGTTGGCGTCGGAAGTTGAAGGCGTAAAGGAAACACATAAAATAAGTGCAGTGCGCATGAATGGAAGGCTTTACATAACTTTACACGCAAGGGTTGACCCAAAACTTTCAGTTCAAGAAGCACATGATATAGCTGAGAAAATTGAAGGTAAAATAAATGGGGAAATAAGCGAAGTTGAAAACGTAACTGTTCACATAGAACCGTACAGCGCAAGAAAGGGTAAAACACCAGAACTTAGCGAGAAAGAGATCAAAAAGATAATTTATGAAACAATGGAGGAGTTTCCGCAGGCTTTACGATGCAAACGTATAATAACTTATGTTGCTGAAAATAGGCGTTACATAAGCATAGACTGCAGTTTCGCAAAACAAATATCGATAGAAGAGGCGCATAAAATCGCTTCAAAAATAGAAAAGAACGTGAAGAAACACTTTGGAGAAGCCACAGTAACGGTTCACACAGAACCAGATTAAGCTATTAAAGTGCACCTTCACTTTTAAGCGTCTCTAAAATTTCATTATGCACACGTTCAACTGGTTTATCAGCATCCAATATTTTCCAGTTACCCACAAAGGCTAATGCAAGCGCCTTCTGTCTAACCTTTTCAAGCTCCTTTAAACTTTCAAACATTTCACGTTTCTTGCGTGACTGTAATATTCGCTTGTAGGCTTCTTGTGGACTTACATCCAGAAAAAACATGAAGTTTGATTTTGGAACCCATAAAGCGAAAAAGTGATATGCGATTTTATGCATTGGTGATGGAAGGTAGGCTGTTCCCATTAAGTATCTGATGAAGATTATGTAATCGTATTTTTGCCATGAATAGTGCAATATTGAACGTATAACGTCAAGCATGTAAAAAACTGCAGAGGCAAAATGGGCGCCTTTTCCATGATGATAAAGAAATTGCCTAGCCTTGGCTCCGAAAAAATTGTCGCTTGACGGATGCATACGAAGAAAAACCGACTTTTTAGAGGCTTCCAAAAAATCGTGAAGCATGACCGCTTGAGTGCTCTTGCCAGACGCGTCCAATCCATCAATTATTATGAAAACCAATCTAGGCATCCCATCCTAAAAGCACAAGCGTTAAGACACTGAAGAGCGGCACTGTCAAGTTGTCAAAACCTAACGGTGAAATTCCTTCAACAACCGTTGCAACCATAGCCACAACAACCGCGCTTAAAATTTTGTCAAAAAATGAGATAGAATAAAGCGTTGAAAAGAAAGCTAGGCTTAAGGCGTAACTGGAAAAACTAAAAAGAAACATGGCAACCGAACCCTCAACACTCTTGTTCGCCAAAAGCCTAAACTTTGTCTGACCATACTTTTCGCCGATAATCGATGCGAAGGCATCACCATAAGCCATTGGCAAGATTCCAGCAGCCATAACATAAGGCTTCGAAGCAAAGAAAAAAGCCAAAATCGTGTAAGAAACCGCGTAAAAAACTAGTCCAAGATGATGACCCTCCTCCGTTATGCCTACAAGCCCCTTCATCTTTTCGCTTGCAAATTTGAGTGGAGAATATGGCGAAGCTAGAAATGTAACAAGTATGAAGGGCGCTGCGACAAGTGTTGGATAAATGTTCGACGTGAAAAAGGGAATTATGAAGGGCAAGTTGCCAATCATCACGTGAAGGAGTTTACGTGAAACCTTACGCGATACATGCAAAAAGTCATAAAGTTTACTGGAAACTGCAATCATAAGCCCAATGTAAACATAGCACACTACCATCAAAAAGATGTTCCACAGAACTTCATCAACCATAAAATCACCCCAAAGCGCCAACAAGGAAAGCCAAAAGTCCAACAACAAAACACAAAAGAACAGTATTCTTGACTTTCCGCGCATTTTCTCTAGAATAATCACGTAGAAGCATGGCTGAAGACGCTAAAAGCCCAAAGTCAGTTATCGCCACGAGAGGAATAAACCAGAAGGAGATGGACATCAAAAGCGGAGGCAACGGGCTCAAAGCAACAGCAGAAACATAAAACAAGGAGGCTGCCCACGCCGCCTTTCTTGCGCCAAAACGCACAGCCAAAGTTTTAACACTTCTAGCCTCGTCTCCTTGAACGTCAACAATTCCCTTTGTTATTTCTCTGCCAGTGTTTGACAGAAAAACCATTGAAACAAAAATTACGACGTTCAGCACAACTTCACCAGTAACAACTAAACTTCCGTAAATAAATGGAATAGCCACACAAGCACTAACCAAGAAGTTACCTGGTAATCCACTTCGCTTTCCAATAGTAGTATATGTCACAAAAATCGTCCAAGCCAATAACGCTGTAAAAAAGCAAGCGTAATTTGTTAGATAAGCTGAAGCAAAACCTACGACGGTCAAGATAGATGCGAAAATTAAAGCCTCTTTAGGTTTTACTGTGCCACTTGGAATTGGGCGGTTAGGCTCGTTTACGGCATCGATTTCCCTATCATAATAGTCGTTTATAGCCATAGAAGCCGCCGTCAACATAAAACCTGTAACAAAACCATAGGCAAGAGCTTGCCACCTGTCATCAACAGCATTCGGGCTTGCAAGGGCAGCACCAACTATAACGGCGAAGCCCATCATTAGACAGTTCACTAGACGTATCAAGCGCAAGTAACCGCCAACTTTACCCATAATGCTCAAGCCTTTGCATAACCATAAGCCTACATCAAAGTTATATAAAATTCACTTTTCGACTAGAAAGTTTAATACGTTTAACGGGGTTATCCATTAATAAAAGTTTGTAGGGTGCAAACTTTTGAATCACAATTACGCCTCAGAAAGACTAAGAGTGATAATCCCTGTGGGCGGGAAAGCAAAGCGTCTGCTACCATTAACTGCAGAAACAAGCAAGGCTTGCCTGCGCATTTTAAACAGACCGTTGATAGAATTCTCCCTTTTGTCCCTAGCCCGTCAAGGTATAAGAAACTTCATTTTTGGTGTGAAAGGCTACACAAACTATAGGGACTTGCACGACTATTTCGAGTCTGGCTACGGGTTTTCCGCAAAGTACGAAATAAAACCGCGCGTTCACATAAAATACCAGCCGAACGTGGAGGATTATGGCAGTGCAGACTCCGCTAGGATAAATATGGAATATTACAATGTTAGAGACCCAGTTTTCGCCGTTCAAGGCGACAACATCTTTGACGTAGACTTGAAAGAACTTGTTGAATTCCACCAGAAAAAAGGAGCAATAATGACAATAGCGCTAAGAGAAGTTGAAGATGTTGAGGGCTATGGAATAGCAGATATAAACAAGGACATGCGAATTTCACGTTTTGTGGAAAAGCCAACGCCGAAAGAAGCACCTTCAAACTTGGCAAATACAGGCTTGTACATGGTTTCACCAGAAATAAGGAAAATATTCAACGAGAAAGGCGTCAAACAAATAATTAAGGAAAAGAAACGCTTGGACTTCGGTTACGATTTTATCCCATACATAATAAAGACGGGTAGACCAGTTTATGGCTACACGCTTAAAGGATGCTGGTATGACGTTGGCACGCCCAAACGCTATTTAGAAGCCATGCAAGACATGCTTAATGGACGCTTTTCCTCGCTTAGGGATTTCGGCGGAAAAATAGACGAACAATTGAAAATATGGGTTCAAGGCGAAAGTATTGAGGCGCAGAGGCGACGTAAGGAAATTATAAGAAAGATTAAACAGGGAAAGATTGAGGTTAAAGGCGCCGTTCTGATAGGGAGACACTGCCAAATAAGCGACGGCGCAAGAATAGTGAACTCGTGCATCGACAACTATACAAAGATTGGGAAGAACGTTGTCATCGAGAACTCCGCAGTCATGGACAGGGTCATAATCGAAGAAAAGGCGGAAATAAGAGAAAGCATAATTGGCAGACACGTAACAGTGCGCTCAAGCCCAAGAAAACAAACAAGGATAGAAGCTGTGTCGGTTGTCGCCGACGACGTTATAATAGCTGAGGGATGCATACTCTCATCGACAAAAATTTATCCTCACCAGTATGTTAGGGGAGAGTTCTTTAACCAAACGCTCATGCCAGGATGAAAATGAAGGCAGATTTGACAGAAATTAGGAATAAAACTGTAACAGTAAGTGATTACATAGAAAGGCTTGAGGGCGATTTTCGAGGGAAATTCCTAACCAGAAAGGAGAACTACCAGCTTAGGCAAGAAGCTGTAAATAGGCTTAGGCAGTTTACGAGGGAATATTTTGTTGTTGCTTTTTCAGCGGAGTGGTGCAAAGACTGCGCAGCAAACATTCCAGTTTTAGCCATAATATCAGAGGTAACAGGTTTAGAAGTGAGGGTTTTCGGCGGTTTGAAAAAAGACTCACTAAGCAAAACTAGAAAGTGGCGTGTCCCACCTTCACCACCAGAGGTTGAAACATTCGGCGTTGACAAAATCCCCCTAATAATCGTTTTCGACGCGGAAGGCAACGAGGTTGGAAGGATTGTTGAAAACCCAAAAGAACCGACATTAGAAGAAGAACTGCTAAAAATTATCCTTGGCGAGAAAAACCAGAGCTAAGCTTTAAACCACTTGAATATTAGGTAGCGCACTTTTCCCTTTTCAAGGTCTGGCACTGCTATTATGAATCTTTTGCGCACAGTTGTTGCAAGCCTCCCAGCCTTAACTATCTCAGTGGCTGTTATTTCGGACTTGGCGCTTTTAACAGAAACCATGTAGGGCGCGTGTTCAACGCCTGGTCCATGCTTGTAAACGGCGAAATCGCATCCAAACTTTATTCCAGGAGTAACAACAAGTCCGCTGTCACGCAAGTCACGGTAAACCTTGAATTTTTCGTCGAACTCCTCGTATAGGTGTCTAGCCCTTTGCCGCAAGGTTTTAAGACTAACTTTTCGCTTTTCTTCGCCCTCGTAAATTGTTATGATTTTCTTTTCAGCTAGGTATAAGCCTTCCATTAGGTCGAGTATTAGCGGCACTCTGAATTCTGGAACTTTTGGTTTTGGTATGCCAACCGGTTTCCCGTAGAACCCCATTTTGTAAAGTTCAGACCCTTCTGTGGGGTTCCAGACAACGAGGAAGTTTTCGATAAACTCTACTTCTATTTTCTTTGGCATTCTGACTTGTCGCCTTTTTTCACATTATAAATGATAGTATTCGCGCTGCATCAGCGGCGTCTTCAGCCTTGTCAGCTGAATCCTCGAGAAGTTGCAATATGTCTCTAAGCAGTATTAACGCTGGAAACTCTAGTTTACTGTTTAAGAGTTTGATTTCAAGCTCCCTATAAAGTTCATCAACGGTTCGCTCAGCAACCTCAACATCCTTTGCTTTTTCCATAGCTTTTGAAGAACCATACGTTAGGACCATGGCTGTTTCCCTAAGCTTAATAACAGCGTCCAAAACAGTTTCTGAAAGTTTTAGCAAGTCCTTCTTGATTTCAGAGGGAACATTCCACCCGTGCTCCATTATTTCGACAAGGCGGAAGGCTATTCCCTCGGAGAAGTCGGCAATCTCGCTTGTCAAGTTTGTAAACCTCAAGAAGTCTTCTCTGCTTAGGAGAATTGCGCCTATTTCGGCGAGTTCTTGCGAGACGAGTCGCCTTGCATTGTCAACTTCGTCCTCATTTTTTCTGATTTCTATGAAAAGCTGTTTTGCCCTTTCCTTGTCGTTTTTTATTAAGCAGTCCATCATCTGTGGAACTTTCCTAGCCACTTCCAAGACCTTTCTAAGGTGTTCTTGGCAAACGCTTAAAGCTCTACGTTTTACACGCTCTTCGGTTTCCGCTGGCAGCATCAAACTTTCCCGCCCAACAATTTAGTGGGTTTTTCCTAACCTAAGATACGCCTAAGTGTTAAAAAAGCTAGCGTCGCATTACGATTCTAAGGGCTTGCCTAAATCCTCAAAATTTATCTTCCACTTAAAATAGTCATGCAAAAGCAAAGGCAAATCCTCGATTGCAGTTCTGACCTGTTTCCATGTGTCTCTGTCGCGGATTGTAACAGTTTCATCGCTAAGCGTTTCATAGTCAACCGTTATGCCTAATGGTATGCCAACCTCGTCGGCGCGCGCATACCGCCTACCAATAGAACCCGCATCATCATACTCGGCTGTGAAGCCCTCGTCAACTAAAAACTTGTAAAGTTCTAAAGCTTTTTCAGGTATTCCATTCTTATTAACTAGTGGATAGATGCCAAGCTGTATAGGGGCTATGTCCCTTGGGAAACTCAAAATTGTTCTTTCACCCTTAACGCGGTATGCATATTCAAGCGCCACATAAAATAGCCTATCCGCACCGAAACTAGGCTCAACAACATGTGGAATGAAGCGTTTTCCACGTTCAACAACCTTTTGATGGACTATCTCCACATGTTCTGGCAGAATCTTGTATTTTCCAAGAACATAATAACCGTTTTTGCCGAATGCCGCCTCAACCTCCTTTGGGTCAACTTTCGAAAGCATATCCAAAATCTTGGCTGTTTCATCCTTGTAAACTGGCCCAAGCTTCGCAGCCAAAGGTTTTATCACAAGCTGTTCTTTCTCCACTGGTTTTTCATATTCCTTGTAGATGCGCATGTCTTCACCGCTGAATTCCATGTGCCTCTTCAAATCGTAATCCGTCCTATAGGCGTGTCCAGAAACTTCAACCCAGCCCCAGCGTTCAACGTAGACTTGCTGGTCGAAGCTTTGAAGCGAGTAGTGTGCTCTTTCCCATGGAAGTTTTTCTATGAAGCGTTGCTTTTCTTCTGGAACGCCCAAATCGCATAGAAATCTTTTTGCGTAAGCCATAAAGACCGCTTGCCACTCTGCCTTGATGTAGCCTTTGGCTAAGGCTTCCTTAACGGTTAATTCTGTTATTTGTTCGGAGCCCTTCAGCTTGTGTTCAGCCAAGACTAGTCTTAACTTCTCGTTTTCCACGTCCTTTAATAAGTGGCATTTTGGCTCTTCTGGGTCGAAGAAAAATTCTAAGTCGGCTATTGTGAATTCCCTCAGCCTTATTAGGCTCTGTCTAGGCGATATTTCATTACGTAGTGCATGACCAATCTGTATAACGCCGAACGGAATTTTCTCTCTGGCTATCTCGTAGAGGCGTTTAAACTCAACGAATATTCCCTGCGCCGCTTCTGGTCTCCCATAACCGACAGTTTCGGAGTACGGGCCTATTGTAGTTTGGAACATTGTTAAGAACTGTTTTGGTTCGCCTAGTTTGCCTTCGCATTCTGGACATCGAACATCACTCTTTTCAATAGCTGCTTGTAGCTCCTTCAAGCTCATTTTTTCTGTTTCTGTTTCGCCCATTCCAGCGAACTCTTGAAGGAGATGGTCAGCGCGAAACTTTTTCTTACATTTTAAACACTCAACCATTGGCTCTTTAAAATGTTCAACATGCCCAGAAGCCTCGAAAACCGCGCTTGGGGCGATTATTGGAGATTCTATTTCCAAAATTCCAAGCTTGTTTACGAAAAGTTCTCGAAGTTTCTTCTCTATATTCTGTTTTAGTTTTGCCCCAAGCGGACCGTAAGTTGCGAAGCCTCCAACTCCGCCGTATATCTCGTAGGACTGCCAGAAAAAGCCTCTTCTACGGGCTAGTTCGCTGACTAAAGTGAATTTGTCTTGCGGTTTTTTCTCGTTTGTCAATCTTTTCAACCTCTTTAGGTTTTTAAGCTTGAGTCTCACCACAGCATAAGTGTTATTCTAGTTTTAAATATTCAGCTATTTTCACTTTCTCCACTTTACCATTCTCATCAACTTGAAACTCAAGCATAACTCTGTCTGTCGCATTTCTCTTGCTGTTAAATTCTGTCCCGCAGCGTCCACACTCGATGTCGGATTCCATTTCAACGACATACCATGACGCATCAACATAGAAGTGCCCACAATTTGGACAATGCAAAACGGACAAGTCTAAGCTTTCATCCTTAACAGCCTCTATTGGTTAAATGGCAAAATTAATAGTAAAGTTTTAGTTTAAAGCTGGATGGCGAAGAAGTTTGAGAACCCTAAATTATCAAGGCCTTTTGGATTTAGTGAATGGCGCCGCAATATTCTCAGCTGGAGGCGGAGGTGACCCCGAGGCTGGTTACAAGATAGCGGACAGACTTACGTCTGAAGGCTATAAAGTAATGCTTGTGGAACCATCGGAAATTCCTGACGATGCGCGAGTTGTGAACTTCGCTTGTGTAGGCGCTACGACATCAATAGAATATGACTCTAATTCGGCTGTTAAAACTCTCGAGGCTTTGGAGGAATACGTGGGTTTTTCTGCTTATGCAACAATTCCCGTTGAACTTGGCGGCTTTAACACTTTAGCTGCTGTTGATGTTGCAGCGAGACGCAAAATTCCAGTTGTGGATGCTGATGGAGCTGGAAGGTCTGTTCCAGAAGTCCACTTAAAAGTCTACACGATTGATAACATCAAATTAACGCCTATGGCTATTGCAGATGTCTACGCAAAAAACATCGTCATCGTAAAAGAAACTGCTGATGCAAAAGCCGCTGAAAGAATCGCCCGCATCCTTGCAGCAGAGTGGAATCAAAGTGCATACACGGCTAGACGCATTCTAACGGGCGTCCAAACAAAAACCTCACCTATACAGCTAAGCTTGTCAAAGTCCATAAACATTGGAAAACTTTTAAGGATGGCTGTTGAGCCGATAAAGGCTGTTTTGAAGGAAACAGGCGGCTACAAACTTTTTGAGGGCACCGTTGCAAGCGTTGAACGAAAAACTGAGGGAGGCTTCACGTTTGTTAAAATGACACTTAACGGAACACGCGAATATGCGAATAGTATCTTCGAAATTAAGGTAAAAAATGAGACACTAGCCGCATACAGAGACGGAAAACTTGTGGCAATAGCGCCAGACATAATAACTCCTGTGCACCCTGAAACTGGCAAGTGCATAACTGCCGAAAAAATCGTAGAAGGCGACAAAATTGCGATTTTAGGACTGCCAGCACCAGAGAAATGGCGAACCAGCAAAGGATTAGAATTGTGGGAAGACGTTCTGAAAAGAGCTAAAATACATGATAAATATGTGCCCATTGAAAAACTAGTACATAGCCAGTTTTAATCTCAATTTAGACTGCGCCAAAGCGTAGTGTTTTATAAAGAAGCCGCGAAATATGGAATGCAAGTCTGGAGGAGTTAAGGTTGGTGAAGATAAAAGTGGCTCTGGCGGGTGTTGGAAACTGTGCATCTGCTTTAATTCAAGGCTTAAAGTATTATTGCAACTGCGAAAAAGAGGAAGAAAGCCTAGGGTTGCGCAACCTTTTTTTAGGAGGCTACCACCCAAGAGACATACAAGTTGTTGCAGCATTTGACATAGACCGTCGAAAAGTTGGAATAGACTTAGCCCAAGCGATATTTGCACAGCCAAATAATGCTCCAAAAATAATTGATGTTCCCAAAATGGGCATAGTTGTACAGAAGGGCCCAGTTTTGGATGGAGTTGGCGAGTACACGAAGAAAGTTATTCAAATAAGCAGTCAGCCAGAAGCAAATGTTAAGAGAACTCTTGAAGAAAGCGGCGCTGAGGTTCTGCTAAACTTGCTTCCAAGCGGAGCCTTGAAAGCCTCGCAATGGTATGCTGAACAAGCCCTAAATGCTGGATGCGCCTTCATCAATGCTACGCCCATCTTCATAGCAAGCGACAAGGCGTGGGCTGAAAAATTTGAAAACGCTGGACTTCCAGTTGTTGGTGACGACCTAATAGACCAAGTGGGAGCGACAACCTTGCATAAGACTTTGTTAAGGCTTCTTTCTATGCATGGCGTTCGCATAACAGAAACCTACCAGCTTGACGTTGGCGGAGGCACAGAATCACTTGACACTCTTGAGCGCACAAGAGAGATTAAAAGAACTGTTAAAACGCGTTCAGTTGAGGCAGCTTTGCCTTATAAGGCCGAAGTCGTTGCTGGCTCAATGGACTACGTTGACTTTCTAGACAACAGAAGAGACAGCTACTTCTGGATTAGAGGCTTGTACTTCTGCAACACACCCATGCAGATAGACTTAAAGCTTTCAACAGTTGACGCGCCCAACGCTGGCTCAGTTCTCTTCGACGTAATAAGAGCTGCAAAAATAGCCTTAGACAGAGGGATAAAAGGAACAGTGTTACCAATTTGCGCTTACGCCTTTAAAAATCCGCCTAAACTATTACCAATCGAAGAAGCTGAAAAAATGTTTTACGATTTCATCTATGGAAAAGCCTAGTCACTTTGCAAGTTTTTGTAGTTCACGTATCACTTTTTCCCTAACGCCAACGCGCTTCACTCTCTCCTTCAACAAGGCGATAGTTTTGACCGGTGTCGGGTCTAAACCACGTAGTATAGCCAAATAAACCGACACGAAGTCACCTACGCAAATGACGGAAAGCATCCTAGCCAAAACGCTTTTGCCTATGCCTCGCATCTCAAAGATTTTAACGGATTCTTTGCGCATAAGCTCTTGCGTGGCGGCAATCCTCTCACAAATAGCTTCTGACTCAAAGGCATCTCTAAGGAAAATAACCGAGAAAAGCTTTGCAAGCTCCCCAGCAGATTCCCAGCCGACGATTTCGTTATGGTTAAGCTCTGGGAAACTTTCCCATTTTGACGGAACCTTGCTGTTCTCGTTAAACTGTTGCTTGAGGCGCTGGGCAACCGCACGATAAACGCCAAAACCATAAATAACTGGAACTGTTCCGCAAATTTCTGAGGCAAGCTTTTTAGAAAAGTTCTCTTTTAAAGGCTTTTCTGGAGCATTCGCGGCGCCAATTTCTCTCAACAAGTCTAAAGTTTCAGAAATTTCGGATTTAACTCCAGAAACCATATTAAGTTTCTCCAAAAGTATGGGTAATGGTATGAACAAGTAAGGAAGCGCCGCCCTCGGAGCGATACCAGAAGGCACAGTTAAAAATGGCACGCCCATTTTTTCTGCGAATTTTTGCAAAGTGCCGCCAGAGCTTATACATACGGTTATACACTTCTTTTTGATGGCATCCAAGTAAACGCTTAACGACTCTTCTGTTTCTCCAGAGTAGCTTATTACAAAAACAAGCGTTTTGCGGTTTGCGTACGCTGGTAACGCATATTCGCGACAAACTTCAATTGGAACAGCGATTTTCTCTCTAGCCCAATCCTTCAAAAGTTCACCACTTATAGCGGAACCACCCATGCCAGCAACAATTATAGCGTTTGGTTTAGGATAGCTTAAATCCAAATTTTGGGTTAGTTTAGCTGCCTCTCCGCAATGCCTTGCAGCTTCAACACAGAAGGAAAGCATGTTACTTTTATCGATTCTTTTAATCTCGCGTAGATCGTCAAGAACCACGGTTTTTGACAACTTTGCTCACCGTTTAAACTTCACTGCAGAACCTATTATGTTTTAGGCTACTTATTCAAATCTTTTAAGCAGAATTAACCAATTAACTACGTGATAAATAGGGAGAGCCATGTCTTGCAGAAGAAAAAATTTTCTATAGCTATACCAGCATCAGTTGTTTCTGATACTCCACATCTACGCGAAAAAACAGCCAAAGTAGGTTTGATTGGAAGAGCAGCGGCAATCTTTAGAGTTGACGAAATCATAATTTACATGGATAATCCAAATGTTAAGCAAACAGCAGACATGAATTTGGTTGCCACGTTACTAGCTTACATGGAAACTCCACAATACTTGAGAAAACGACTTTTCAAACTCACGCCGCAATTAAAATATGCTGGAGTGCTACCTCCACTTCGGACCAGTCATCACCCACTGAAACGCAGAATAAAAGATTTGAAGGTTGGTGAATACCGCGAAGGAGTGACTGTGTCAAGCGACAAGTATGGAACAAGAGTGGATATCGGCGTGGAAAAAACAGCGCTAATACCTAATAGGCAAATAGTCAAAAACAAACGTCTAACAGTCAAAATTACAAGAATTGATGGACAAGTAGAGGCAGCTATTGCAAGTCGCGAAGAAATACCACATTATTGGGGTTACAATGTTGCCGCTGAAAGAAAAATGCTTGGAAGGCTTTTGAAGGAAAAAGCTTTTGAATTGACGATTGCAACATCAAAATACGGCGTTCCATTTTCAGATGTCGCCGAGAACATAGGCAGAAGATTGGAAAAAGCTGAAAACACGCTTTTGATTTTTGGAGCCCCAACGCAAGGACTTTACGAAATAGCGAGATTAGAGGGACTAGCGTTAGACGACATGGTGGACTTTGTTGTTAACATGATTCCCATGCAAGGGACAGAAACTGTGAGGACGGAAGAGGCGATAATGGCTACTTTAGCGATTTTTAACATCGCGTTTGCTTCTAAGGTTTAAATGTTTGTTTTCATATTTTGCATTTATGCAATTTGACATCGCCATGCCCTTGACGCTTTTCGCGGTAACGTTCACAGCCGTGATGCTTAGCGAGAAAAGTGAAGGAAAACTGAAAAAGTCTTTGGAAGAGAGAAAATTTGGCACTAAGGACACTGTTCTGCTTGTGGCAGCGATAAGCATAACAGTTTCCCTAATTGTTTTTGTTCCGCAAACTGCTGTTATGACACTATTCTTATTCTCCTATTCTATGCTCCTTTTCCTATTCACCTACATCTTCTCAGATACCTCAAAATCGAAGGCGAAAACATTCTTCTTAATATTCTTCACCATTTGCCTAATAGCCGCAATAACAAGCCTATTCAAATTTGGCACAAACATCATGGTGGCTTACGGTGGACTAGCCCTAGCATGCATATCAAGTTTCGCCTACATTGCATTCTTATATGAAAATGTGCGGAGAAGCACGAAAGAAAGGTTTTATATGGCTCTATTGCCGCCGGCACTTTTCCTCTGTCTATACCTGTTTTTTAGCGGAACACCAGTTTGGTTTCCCTACCTCATAAACGCATATGGAGTGATATTCGCTGTTCTCGTGATAATCTACATTGGAAGCGTTTTCACATGGAAAACAACGTTAATCTTCGTTGGATTGTTAACAATTATGGACATAATACTAGTTCTATTCACCGGTACCATGGTTTCCGCGGCAAGACACGTTTCGAGCTTAAGGTTGCCCATACTCGTAACAATACCGATAATCCCAACGATAATGATTGACGGCAGCATGCTCTACATGTCCCTAGGATTAGGAGACTTCTTCTTCGCCGGAATAATCGGCATACAAACGGCGAAGAAGTTCGGCAGAAAAACGATGTTCTGGTCAATAGTCGCCATGTGCCTATCCTTCTTCGCATTCGAGACATTCCTACTTAACGCTGAGTTGAGAGCCTTTCCAGGCACATTAATGATTGTATGCGGTTGGATACCAATCGTAATTTGGAAAAGTATCAAAAGCGGGGAGAACACGCCAAAAGGTTTAACCGAACAATGCTCCTAAGCCTTCTAGGGCTTCTTCCTCTTTTGCCTTCTCTTCTTCAGCCTTTTTCTTCTTCTCTTCCTCTTTAGGTTTAGCCTCAGCTGGTTGTGCCGCTGCGGCGGCTGGTGCTGCTGGAACAGCCGTCATCGTCGGAGCTGATTTTATTGCCTCCTCAATGTTGACTTCAGCTAGGGAGGCAACGAGTGCTTTAACGCGTACTGCGTCAACGTTTATTCCCGCAGCTGACAGAACTTGTGTTAGGTTCTCTTCGTTTATGGGTTTTCCAGCTTTGTGGAGGAGCATTGCAGCGTAAATGTATTCCATACTTGTTTCACCTCTTCATTCAAATACTTTCAACCTTTTTAAGGCTTTTCACTCGAAACTGCTTTTTCCTCTAAATTTGGCAGTCTACTACTTAAACTTAACATTTGCATATGTGCCTTTCTAATCAAATCCACTATCGTCTCTCTTGTAGGTATTGCGGCGTTTATTGAAAGGGCATATGCCTTTTGATAGGCAATTTGCAATAGAACTATGACGTTTTCTTTGGTTGGATAGGCCACACTTAAAGACAGCGTAAAAGCGTCGAAATGCGCCCTTTCAATGTCTCTTTTGACTCCATTAATGTCAAGTTGCAGATGCTCTTGGGTTATTATTAAGCCGTCATCGTAAACCACTTTCATTGAAAGCCCAGCTTCAACGGGTTTTATTCCAAGCTTTGACAAAACACTTGCCAATCGTTCATCAATAACTTCGCCTTTCCTAACAACCAAAGTATCCTTGCTAATCCACACACTTCCAGACTCGATTCGCGTCGGCAAACCAACAGCATTCAACTGACTTATAATCGGACCTGGAGGCTGTCCAGTGTTTCCAGCTGGCACTATAACGTCGAAGGCCGCTATGTCTCCTGCTTTAGCTGTTGTTTTAACCTTACCCTTTTCAAGGATGAGTGCTAGTGTGAATGGGTTTAGGTTGGTGAATAAGTACACGTTTGAGCCCGTTAAATGCTCGCAAAGCTTTTGGAGTTCACGTTTTTCCTTGCAGTTCTCAATTGCGATTCGCATTAACGTGTTTTTTATAACTTTCATGTAAACTTTATCTGCTAGGCTTTTTTTGAGTTCTTGCAGTTGAGAAGCTCTAACCTTCTGCAGTCCAGCAACGCCAATAACCTTGTATCGCACTAGGAGTTGTTTTATCCTTTCGACCTCGTCGACCTTTTCCTGTAGTACTTGCTGGGATGGCATTGCCTTCATCTCTTTTACGGCTTAATTTTAACGGGGGAGCCCATTGTTGTCTTTATGTAGGCGAACTTGATGTTCTTAATTCCCTTTTTAAGTTTTCCCTCAATAACTCTTAAAACTGCCAGTATGTTTTCAGCTATTTCCTCTTCTTTCATGTTTTCCGTGCCAACACGGCACTGCAGAACTGGTTGGTTGCGCATCCTAACAACAACGGTTTTACGATGTTTCGCAAGTAGACTTTCAATGTCCACTGTAGGCGGAACTGGAATTGGCATTTTGCCACGTGGACCTAAGACTGGACCCAAAACCTTTCCGACAAGAGGCATCAATGGCGCTTCAGCAATGAAAAAGTCATAATCGTTTGCTATTTTCCGCAATTCTTTCTTCTTGCCAGCCAAACCCTCAAGCTCTGGCTTTTCAATCACAAGGTCGGCATTCGCTCTTTTCGCTTTAAGCGCAAGTTCTCCAGAAGCTATAACACATATTTTATTCTGCTTTTCGGATGAGTGGGGCAGCTCAATTATTTCTTGAAGTTTGCCTTCAGAGGATTTCATGTCAATGTCTCTGAGGCTTAGAACAAGCTCTATTGATTGAGAGAAATTCCTCTTCTTCGACTTCTCCTTCGCTTCCTTGACCGCATTTAAAATTGTTTTCTGGTCTAGAGGCATTTCAGCGACCCCGTGCCAAAAAGGAAATGTAAAGCGCTTATAAAAGTGTTCTTATCCCTCGCTTTTACTAAATACTTGGTCATACTTGCCCTCATCGATTTCCGCCTGAACCTCTTTTGGGTCTTTTCCCTCAACAGTCACACCCATGCTGACGCAGCTGCCCAAAACCTCTTTAACAGCGCCCTTCAAAGTTTTTGCAAGAAGCTCGTGACGCTTAATCTTCGCTATGCGTATAATTTGCTCCATAGTCAAATTTCCAACTTTCTGCGCCTTTGGAGACCCAGAACCCTTCTCAATCTTAAGCTCGCTCACAATCAACGCCGAAGTCGTCGGTGTTCCCACACTCACCTCGAAAGTTTTGGTTTCAGGGTCAACAGCAACCTTTACTGGAACTTTCATTCCAGCATAATCCTTCGTAAGCTCGTTTATCTTGTTCACAATAGCCATCACGTTGACGCCTAAAGGTCCCAAAGCTGGACCAAGCGGTGGTCCGGCAGTGGCTTGTCCTCCGCTGACGAGCAGTTCAACAACCTTTTTTTCGCCCATTCTATTCCGCCTCGCCTTTTGTTTCCGCTTTTGCAACAAGCTTGACATAGTCCGAGTGCACAGTTATTGGCAATGTGAACGTGGCTTCAAGCAACTCTAAAGTGACTTCCTCCTTTGACTTATCCACGCGGGTTATTTTTGCACGCATACCTTTAAAAGGTCCGCCGGTAATTTCAACAATTTGGTTTTCGCTTAATTCCTCAATTATTGGTTTTCTAACAATGTACTTTTCAATTTCCGCAAAGTTCACGAACTCCGTTCGCATACCTCTAACGTGTCTTACGCCTTCTATGGCCCTTTGCACAAGGTGTGGACCCTCAGCCTCTACGAATATGAATCCACGTAAGGTTTCTGGTACAAGAATTGCCTTTACTGGAATTTTGTTCATTTCGACTCTTGCAGCCACAAGTTTGGCTACATTTCTCTCTTGTCCAGTTGTCGTTTTTACAGCGAAAATTTTTGTTGGTGTTTCTTCGGCTTTTTTCTCCATGGTTCCTCCTTCTTACGCCCCACCCATTAGGGCTGAAGCCAACATTTTAATTATAAACCCTAGTACGCCTATTACGCCTAAACCTAAAAAGCATATTTTTATCGATAGCCACAACTCGCTTTTTCCTGGTTTTACTGCAAGTTTCAGTGTCCTTGCGCATTGGGATAGGAATGACCTTAAGCCCATGGTTCTTCCCAAACTCAACACTTTAAATCTGATATAAAGGTTACTGTAAACTCAAGCGTAATAATTATTATTAAAGCCCATTTCTATTAAATTTTCCCGTTCTAAACCTTCTCGCACTTAAGTCCAATATCATCAAGCATCTTAAGCACTTTAGGTTTATCCTCGCCTTTTATCCCCTTCCAGTCCAGAACAGCGCATTCGACCTTCTCAAAAGTTTTATCTACACATTGCTTAAGGATTTCAGCATCCACGTATGAAATAGCGTACTTTGGGATTATGTGGCCAAAGGCTGTTTCGTTTTCAAAGGCTATTCTTGTAAACTTTGCATTATAGTGCGGCCCACCTATCCCAATAACAGCCCTAGCCTTGGAAAAGCCAAACCTTTCTATGGCGGTCATTACCGCTTTGGCAACGGCTTCCGCAGCCTTCAAGTCAGACCATTGCTTTGGAGAACTGCCCAGCTCAGCAAACATTGTTGGCACGTTTAATGATGGACCGTGGTGAGTGCATTCATAACAAACGTCGTATTGTAGGCGCATTTCATCTTTAAGCACCGCCATGCGCATTAGGACATCTCTCATAGCACTAGCTGGCGAAACAGAAACACTTCTCGGAAGCCCGCCCAATTCCGCGCTGCCAAGATTTCCAGGAGTGTGCACAGAAAGCGTTGGAGTTCCACTTTCGCTGCTATGCCTCGAGATGAAAATTACAAGCCTTGGATTGACAAATGATTCTGTAATGTTTTGCGCGTGGACAGACTCTTGGTTTAACGTTATAAGTTTAACAATTTCATTATTGACTTTAGCTTCGTAAACTGGGTTTTCACTGAAAATTTCGTTTTTTCTCTCAAAAGGGTAATGACGCAGAATTTGTTCTGTAATGTTCTGGCTTGCAACATCCTTTTTTGAGGCTACCAGCAATATGATGTTTTTAACCCCCAACTATAATTGCGTTTACACTCTATTCTGATTTATGGTAAGACGCGCATTATTCAATCGGAAAATTTTATAATCTGAACATGGTGGTTTTGTCTGGAAAGGTGAAATTATGCACTTAATCAACTTTAAGGAGCTGTCCAGTCAACAGCTTATGGAAATCATTGACAAGGGAATAGAAGTTAAACGTAATCCAGAAAAGTATAAGGATGCTTTGGCTGGCAAGTCTCTAGCCATGATTTTCCAAAAAACCTCCACAAGAACGCGCGTTTCTTTTGAGGTTGCCATGACGCAGCTTGGCGGTCACGCGCTTTACATTGACTGGAGAACAACAAACTTTACTTTAGCAGATGTTTATGATGAGACGCAATATTTATCACGCAACGTGGACTGCATAATGGCTAGATTACTGCGAAACGCGGACCTGCAGACTATGACTAAGGCTTCACATGTACCAATAATAAATGGTTGCGACGAGAAATACCATCCAAGCCAAGCCATTGCAGACTTATTAACAATGAAGGAAAAGAAGGGAAAACTTAGGGGACTTAAGCTAGTTTACATTGGCATTCACAACAACGTTTGCAACTCGCTTATCGAAGGATGCACAAAAACAGGAGTTAAAATAACAACAGTAACGCCAATCTTTAATGAACCGTCAAGAGATGATGAACTACTGGAAAACGCAAAGAAAACTGGGCTTTGGGAAACGACGTTGGACGTTAAAAAAGCCGTTGAAGACGCAGATTTTGTTTACACTGACACTTGGGTTGACATGGAGTTCTTCCTAGACCAAAAGTACTCAGCGGAAAAGGAGAAACGCGTCAAAACAATGATGCCATACCAAATAAACAGTGAACTACTAAAAAACAGCGACGCCTACATAATGCACGACATGCCAATACACCGCGGCTACGAAATAAGCGCAGACATGATTGAAAGCCCAAAATCAATAATATACGAGCAAAGCGAAAATAGACTGTACTCCGCAAAAGCAATAGTGTTGAAACTACTAGAAAAATAGGAATGGCAACAACGGGCAAAATGAAAAACGGATAATAGAGCGCTGCGCATCAAGCTGTTGGTGGAGGCTGCACAGCAGCAGGTTTACCTTCCTTTATCAGTGCGGCAATTAGCATTATTATTGCAGAAATTAAGGCTAACCAAAAGCCAAGTGAAAGATAAGCTGAATAATTCCATGATATCTCTAAATCTCCAAAGGAACCACTTGAAAACAGCCCAAGATCAGTTATTCCTAATTCAGAAGATAGTTGTGGAAGATCCATTTGTAAGCCTACTGCAAATATTATTATCGAGAGTAACGCGATTGCACCAGCAATAATTAACACAAGTTTTCTTTCAATAACAATGCTTGCTAAAATCCCCAAGATACCTGCTACTATAATTAAGGCTAGCGCTGCCCAACCATACCAGAAATTCGTGCTGAATGTAATGCCCGAAATTTGATATGGATACATTGAAATATCCGTTGAAACCCCATTGAATGATAATATCAAGGTCCACCATGGCAGAACCAAACTAATAAAAGCCAAGATTCCTCCGATAAGACCGACAAAGTTTATCTTCAATCAATTTTTCTCCTAATGCCCTAACTCTTTCAAAACTAATGGTATATAACACTTTCCCAATTTTTACTTTAAAATTAGCTGTACGAATTTTTCTGGGTTAAAATCTTCCAAATCGTTGTATGTTTGCCCTGTTCCTATAAATAGTATTGGCTTTTTTGTTACGTATGTTACGCTTATGGCTGAGCCGCCTTTTATGTCTGCGTCAACTTTTGTTAGTATTGTTGCGTCTATGCCTACGCTTTTGTGGAATTCTTCTGCTTGCATGACTGCGTCGTTACCAGTGAGCGAGTCAACCGTTAAGACTGTTAGGTCTGGGTTGACTACACGTTTTATTTTTGAAAGTTCGTTCATTAGGTTCTTGTTTGTTTGGATTCTTCCAGCAGTATCTATTAAGACAACGTTTATTCCATGAGCTTTTGCGTGGCTTACAGTGTCGTAGGCTACTGCCGCTGGGTCTGCGCCATACTTGTGTTTAACCATTTTTATTCCTAAACGTTTTGCGTGTTCCTCCAACTGCTCAATCGAGCCAGCCCTGTAAGTGTCACTGCACGCAAGCACGACCGAGTAGCCCCTTTTTGCTAGGAGATTGGCAACCTTGGCGATCGTTGTAGTTTTCCCAGTGCCATTTATCCCGACAAAAATTATGACGAAGGGTTCGCCCTTTTTGCGTTTTTCTTCTATGGCTTTAAAAAAGTCTATTTTGTTATTTGTGAGCATAACTTCGAGAAGGGTTTCACGAAGGTTTTTTTCAACAATTTTCCTTCGGTCTTCAAGCCTTTTAACTTGCACGCCGTCTAAACGCTTTTCCATTTCGTCACAGATTTTCTCAGCCACTGGAAAGGCAACATCATTTTCCACAAGGCTTATTTTGAACTCTGAAAGTATTGGGCGGAGGTTTTCAGCCTTAAGCTCCGCCGTTGTAACCTTGTTTACTAGCCCTTTTAAGCCAGACTTAAGCTTCTCAAACATTTATGGAGTTTTCTCCTCTCGGAGTTGGGCGACCAAATTTTCAAATTTTTCACGATCTTCATTGATTTTTTGTACCACTTGGACAAGTTGGTTTTGAAGCGAACTGCGCGTTTTCTCCAAGTTTTCAAGTCTACCTTTTATTATTTCCTTCGCCTCTTGCAATGTCTTTTCAATTGAAACTCCAGCGCCCATGCCAACTATAACCTTGTCGGAGCTTCCAAGTTTTACCTTTACGTATGAACTGCCGCCGATTGGAACAAGCAGCTCAGCGTTTTCCTTTTCCTTCTCCAACCCTTCTAAGGACATGCTTGCGTATGTTAAATCCGTTATAACAGCGCTTACCATGTTGATTCTGGATTGGATGGTTTCGGCTGTTTGTTCCAAAAAACGCATTTCCAAGTTCAGTTTACGAAGTTCCTCTTCAATTTTACTCTCCAACGCGACCTTCTCCAGCAACCAATTTCTTGAGAATCGGGTTTTCTATCTCTTCGGGCTTTATCTCCTCAACACTTAATATCTTTATCTGAAAACGTTTAGCCCTATGCCTACTCCCCAACTCTGCATAAACCTTTTCAATGGTGTGCTCTGGCTTTACAGCCACAAATTCTTTCACGAATGAAGTTTCCAAGTTTGGCTTTTGAATTTCACCCTTTATTCTGAACACTTTCAACGTGCTCATTTTCCCTCACCACATCCAAGGCATTCCCAATTATAAACATCTCGGGTCCAGTTGTTAAGGCTCCAGCAACAGCCGCGCGACTGTTGCAGATTAAACCAGTCCCGACGTAAGGTATCCCGCAGTTAATTGTGCCAACGTCAACTGGAACTTTTAAAACTTCTTCTAAAACTTTTTTCTCAGAATCCTTCAGAAGCGGATGTGCTAATACACCCTTGTTTGTAGCAACCGCCAAAGCTCCAACATAAGGCAAACCAGCAATCTCTCCTGGAACAGCCTCCACATCCAAAGTTTCAGATATCAGTTTTATTTCAGACGCTTTCAACCTTGGGTCGACAATCGCTCCATAATCGTTCGCCAAAACCATGTTGCCGTAGGCTGTTTTCCGCGTTTCCATAATTGTTATTTTTCCATCAAAGTTGACGTTTATGGCTTCAAGTTCTTCGTCGCGAATTATGTGCGGAAGAAGAATGCCGTTCGAGTTTGCGCATGCCAAAGCGCCTACTAAGATGGAACCGCCGATTGTTGTGTGTATTAACTTAGCATTTAGCCATTCTTCAAATCTTCTTGCCTTTTTAAGAGGCACAAGACTCGGAATAACAACAACTTTGTCGGTTGCCAGCGCGTAAACCCCTATGCTCGCGCTTCCAAAGAGACTTGAGAAGTAAACTGGCAAGCACTAGTCTCCTTCAGCCAAATAAACAGTAACATTGCCATCTTTATCCTTTGCTGCTCTCACCCGAATCTTTCTAGGAGGCTTCTCTATGCCTCTACTCCAAATCCTCTCGTTAACCTCATTAGTAATAATAAGCCTTTTAGGTTCCTCTTCCTCCTCGCCTTCTCCGCGAGCCTCAAGCTTCATGTGTTTCTTCAAAAAATCTCTTAATATTCTAATAGCTCTCGCCGCTCGTTTATTGGGTGGCATAATCCAAGCCTTGCCGAGAGGAACCGTGTAAATTCGCTCTTCAACAATTTCTTCCTCCTCAACTTTTTCCTCACGCTTTGGTCTAGCTTCTTCCTCAGCTGCGGGTTTCTCTTCAGCTTCAAGGCTTTCTTCGGAGACTATCTCCTCTTCTTTTTCCTCGACTTCGGCTTCAGTCTCTGTTTCCTCTGCTTCCACTTTCGCTTCCCCGATTTCTTCAGTTAACTCTTCAGTTTCCTCTTCGCTTTCTGGCTCCTCTTTTTTGGCTTCTTTTTCTTCTTCCATTATGCAGCACCCTTAAGCTTTTATCTTTCTGATGCGCCATTGCCTCCTCTTTGGATTTGTTCTAAACTTTCCTCCTGTTCTGGCTATGACCCACGTTGGAACGGCCTTCTTTTGTTTTCCAGCTTTTGCAAGTCTCCTTTTTTTGGCTGTTGGTTTATTTCTCGCCAATTTCATATTCTCCTTATTCTTGTTTCACGTCTTTGCGACTGAAGCTGTATAAGTATTTGCTTGAGCTGCTCATCACTTAACGGTATTGGAAGCTTTCCCTGCTGCGCCAATTGGATTAGCTGCAATTCCAGAGCCTCTGTGAAATCTGGTTTAACCATCTTCAAGTTCGCGAGCCTTTGCCTAGCGTCGGGCGTTAGAATCTTTCGTAAGATTGCTTGTTTCTGTATTTCCATTTGCTGTTGGATTTGGGCTTGCCTCTGCTCTTCAGCTAGCTTTTGCTGCAAAGCCAAAAGTTTTCTTCTGCGAATTTCCTCAAGCTCTTCCTCGTTGGACATCACTCGCCCTTCCCATACTTAGCCAGTTGCGGGAAATTCTTCACAAGCTCATTATGTACTTCTTCGGCTATTTCGCGCAGAAGTTTTCTGCCCTCGCTTGTAACAATTCTGCCCTTAGGCTTAACAGTTTCAATTAGACCAGCTGCCTCCAACTGTTGCAAGGCTTTCCTAATAATGGTTCCACCAGCCCTAACTGCGTGTTCGGGTCTAACGCCAAAATCCTTTCGTCCACCATACTCGGCTCTTAGCTTTTCTATGCCTATTGGTCCGTGAACATAAATTTTCCTTAAAAGCGAAGCACAGCGAGTGTACCACCAATCTGGGTCTTGCGGCTGTCTCTGAACATGCGGACCCGTCTTAGCTACGCTAGCCCACGAGGGTGGACTCACTTCGTCTACATTCTCCTTTAGATATTTAGCTAACTTTTTGATGAATTCTTGTGCTGGGACATCATGCGGGGTTATCAATACCACTATTCCTCTTAGCTTTCCTTCAGTAAAACATGAAGCCAAATATAAAGGCTTTCACTTTCACCCTACAATTTGTTATCAAACAAACATGCTAAAAATTGTTATGCTTTTACTTTTTCGGAGCAACTTTGCCCCTACGCCTGTAAAGAATAAAAGTGTGCCCCCGAACCTCTACAAGCGACGCTTCGGTCATATCAGCAATTTTAGACGCAACATGCTTCGCTGTTACATTTTCCAAAGCACTTTTCAAAATTTTAACCTTAACTATCTCGTTCTTTTCTAACTGTTTATTGACTTCCTTAACAATTTCTGGTGAAGCCCCGCCCTTGCCAATCCATATAGTCGGCTTTTCCATGCTTAATTCCCGTTTAATTCGCCGCTTCATCCCAGCAGTGAGCTTACTCAAAATATCTCCTCCTACTTTTTAATGGAATCCGCATATGCTTGCCACATTCCAAGCATGTTATAACCACATGTGGCTCTCTTCGCTGTTTTATCCGCACACGACAATTTACTCCTGGCAAGATAAAGCTTTTACAGTGGCGGCAAATTTGGCGCCTATACTCCTTTGGCAAACGAACCTTTGCAGACATTGCTATTCTCCGCGCGATGTCCACATAACGCTGTGCCAAGGCATGGTCCTCGCAGTAGGTTTCTCTTGCCAAGCGGAATAGTGTGTGGATTCTCTGTATTGCGATGCGTTGGGTTTCGGAATCCACCTTATGCACACATCCTCCTAGCTCACCATGAGCTTCTCCCGAAGCTCACTACACTTTTTAGTTGCCTCTTCAACAGCCCTCATTAAACCTTGACGGATTTGGCTACCTTCCAGCTCAAAAATTGCTTCGATGGTTGTGCCGCCTGGAGTGGTCACCATATCCTTTATTTTTGCTGGGTGTTCCCTTGTTTCAAGAATAAGTTTTCCAGTTCCCAAAACCGTTTGTGCAGAACTGTATAGGGCTAGGTCCCTTGGCAAGCCCACTTTTAATCCTGCATACATTAGAGCTTCAATGATTATTGAGATATAGCCCGGTCCGCTTCCACTTAACGCGGTTATTGCGTCCATGTATTTTTCTTCAACTTCTTCAGAGATGCCCATCATGCCGAGAATTTCCTTTACTTTCCGCTTTTCCTTTGCGCTTAGGCTGCTATCACAACAGTATGCAGTAAAAGCCTCCTGCACCAAAACGGCGATGTTCGGCATGGTTCTAACAAACTTGGCTTCCGGCACAATTTTCTTATAAAACCCTAACGGAATAGTTGCAGCTGTAGAAATTACAAGTTTACCCTGGATTTCCTTGCTTATTTCCTTCAAAACCCTCTCAACATCATTCGGCTTAACACACAAGAAAATTATGTCAGCTTCTCGCGCCGCTCGTCTATTGTCAGTAAACGCAGAAGCCCCCAGCTTCTCAAACTCCCTAAGCTTTTCCACATCACGCCTCGTAACAACGACTCTACCCATATAACCTCGCTTCAAAAGACTCCTAACTATTGCCCCACCGATCACTCCGGCGCCAATAACTGCAATGCACTCCATAAACTCTAACACCAACCCATAAAATTATATCAACAAAGGTAAATAACGATTCCCAAAAATAACTTCACTAACCAAGCAGTTTTTGTAGGTTCTTAATATAAAGTGCGGGGGGTGGGATTTGAACCCACGAACCCCTATGGGACAAGGTCCTAAGCCTTGCGCCTTTGACCAGGCTTGGCGACCCCCGCCTTTTTGGCGTTATCATTTGCATATGAAACTTTAAATAATAAATTATTTGTTTTCGTTTTGCGTGTTTCGCGAAATCTTTTAAAAAAAGGGGTATGTATACTTGTTTGTGCCTCGGTAGCTCAGCCTGGTGGAGCATCGCCTTGGTAAGGCGGTGGTCGCGGGTTCAAATCCCGCCCGAGGCTTTACGTTGTTTATAGCATTTTTAGTAGGTTGTCTAGAATGGCTGCGTATGATTTTTCGAGGGTTACCAATCCTCCTGTTGGACCTCCTTCTCCCACTACTATGTGTTCGTTTGGGGCATGGGCTCTTGCTCCGTGGCCTATTCCGCCCATGAAAGGGAGGTTTAAGGGTTCGCGGTTGAACATGTATTTTTGTTGTGCATGTACACAGAAATATTTATTAAATATTAATATTACAGACTAGTATTGAAGATGCACTCAAAGCGAGGAAGATACAATGCCCTTCCTCCACTCTCACGACGAAAAACTAAAATGCCCATACAAGGGCTGCGGTAAAACGTTTTCTAAGCCGACAGTCTTGACGGATTCCTCGACAATTCCAAGACAGACATATTATGCTTGTCCACACTGCATGTCAAAGCTTGACATAATAGTTGAAAATGCAAAAATAATAGGCGTTAAGCCTACAGAATACCCAAAGGTTTTCGAGTCTCCGGCAAAATGCGCCCACTACCTTGGATTCCTGAACACCATTCCAAAGGATATGCCGATACCAGACGAGTGCCTAGTATGCCCAAAAGTTCTCCAGTGCAGCATAAGGAAACGCCAAAACGTTTAAAATATAGGCATATTTCTTGTAAAAGAGAATCTTTTAAATTCACCTTCTAAAACTCTAAATAATGCAGCACTCATCATTACGCGGGGCTGTCGGCTAGCTTGGTCTAGGCTTGGAGACTTGGGCTCTCTAAGCGCGGAGCCTTGCGCTTTGTGCGGGAAGGACCCCGGTTCAAATCCGGGCAGCCCCACCATTTTAAGCAGTCCTATTTGTTTGCTATCTATGGAATTTTACAGGTTTTATGCGAATAGGAAACCGCCGTCAACTACTATTAATGTGCCATTAACATAGCTGGATAGGTCGCTCGCTAGAACCAGAGCCATGCGCGCAACTTCGTCTGGTGTGCCTAACCTTCCCAATGGAGTTCTTAAATTGTATTCGAAACTTGCTTTTACGACTTTGAATTAGTTCGGTTAATGGTGTCAGAGTAGTTTTAGCCTTTCCTTTTTTAATTATTTTTGGTGCTTCCTTTTTAGGCTATAATTTGTTAAATGTTGATTTGAATTTATAGAATTTGTTGATTCAGCTTGCGGGTTTATGATTGTTTCATGAATTCGATGAATTCTTCAAGTGTGCGTTTTTCAAGCGTGTAGTTTGTTCTTCTTTCTTTTCCTATTGTTGAGTATGGGTGTTCTCCATAGTCATGTCCCGGATAAACCTCTATTTCGTCGTTTAATTTCAAAATTTTGTTGAAGAGACTGTTGTACATGTCTTCTGCGCTTCCGTCGGGTAGGTCGATTCTTCCGCATTCTCCGACAAAGAGCGTGTCGCCTGTTAGCAGTTTTCCGTTTACTAGAAGGCATATGCTGTCTGGCGTGTGTCCGGGCGTGTGGATAAATTTTATCGTTGTTTTTCCAATTTTTAGGGAGTCTCCGTCTTCTACGCTTATGTGTTTGTTGATTTTTGATTTTTTGTGGGCTACGATTTTCGCGTTGAACATTTTTTGCAGTTGTTGGTTGCCTGCCGTATGGTCTACGTGTCCATGAGTGTTTATTATGTATTTTAGTTGAAAGTTGTGCGTTTTTATGATTTGAATTATTGCCTCCGTGTTGAAACTTGGGTCAATTACAGCGGCTTCTCTTGTTGTTTCATCTGCGATGACGTAGGAGAAGTTGTCGCCGTGATGTTTTATTTGCCTAAAAAACATTTTATCGCCTCTCTCATAGTGGGATGTGTTCGATGTGCATGCCCATTTTTGCCAGTTCCTCGACGTTTTCAACACAACCTATGCTTGCATCTATGTTGCGGTGTTTTGGGTGAACCCACATGTGCTGCGGTGAAAGGTTGAATTGTATTGGAATTTTTGTGGACACTCCGTAGGCGCTTAGATTCCGTATTAGGGCGTTGCTTGCGCAAACTCTGCGTATAGAGGCGTAGCTTTTTAAGAGTTCTTTTGCTCCGAAGACGCCTATGCCATGCCACAGCGCGGCGTTTTCTGGCGAAGCGAGCGAGTATAGGAAGAATTGTGGTGATGACGGTGTTTTTTCGAAGTTGTAGTTTGTTAGGTTTTTTCCTTCAACTGTGAATTCGTCTTCGGCTTTTGCTATGCTTACGTCGTTTGGGTCTATGGCGTTTGGGTAAAGCGGCGTAGTCTTGTATGTCACTTTCACACTTTTCAGTTTCTCGTTTTCAAAGTAGATTCTACCCCTTGCTGCACGTTTTGAACCGTAACCCTTAACAGAATGTGGAACCGTCAAAAGTGTTGTACGCTTTTTCATGCTTCTGCCCATGCACTGGTATGCGCCTTCAATAGCGTGATAATCCCTATGTATTTCGCTTATTATGTGGTGTAGTAAGCCCTGCGTGTTCTCGTTCTGCATGGTTTCGATTGGCATGCGCATGGCGTATAGGCATAGGTCTATTCCGAAAATTTCTGACAGTCTCGCCATCTGCTCGTATTTTACTGCGTCAACCATGTCCAAGTAGCTGTTGCCGCAAGTTTCTAAATGCCGCCTCACTAGTTCAATTTCGCCTTGCGATATTAATGTGCCATCATATTTTTTTGCGAAATTTTCGTCAATTTTCAGCTTTTCAGTTTTGACATAGGCTGATGGAAAGGCGCTTTGCCCGCTTGCCACAATAGATTCTTTCAGCGGGTTCATTGAATATCTGTCAGGTTCCGCGTCGTCTGTGTTGAGCAGGAATGCGACAATTTTTCCTTCTGGCGGCTTTTGAAGCATCTCACATAGCTGGTCAATGTCCTCTTTTATGATTTCGCCCAAGCCATGTTGGTGGAAGTAGTTTCCGCAGACCTCGAGTAGACGGGCGGCGATTATTCCTTGAACTTCTTCAACTGTTAACTGCGGGTTCGAGTACTCGACTGAACTTCTCAGAAAAAAGTGTTTGCCACTAATCTTAACGGCTTGTTTTTTGCCATTTTTAAATTGGAAAAAGTTGAACTCTCTTTTCTCGTTTCCCTCAAATTTTGCGAGTTCTTTCGCCAAGATTTCTATACATGACCATGAATTTTTCAAAAAATCCTCAAGAATGGTTTTGGCTAGGTTCTGTTGTGTCAAGTGATTTCACCCTCTTTCAAGGGATTCTGCAATGTAAACGCAGTCCCTAAAAGGTATTGGTCCAGAAAACATCCTAACAACAGTGAAACTTTCCTTAAATCCAGAAGTCAGAAGCATGTTTATTATTTCCTTCTCCTTTCTGGGTAGGCACATCGAAACTTCTGAACCTTTAACCCTTTTCAGTATTGCTCCCAGAAGGTTTTTGGCTATGTTGCTTCTTTCTCTTCTGCAAACGAGTGGCCCTATTTCTGCATAGTTATCGTAAACCTTTGCTATGGCGTATCCCAAAATTTCCCCATTCTCAATGTAATAGTAGCATAAATTGCCCATTTCGTTAATGATTTTTTCCAGCAATTTTCTCCTCGACGCTCCAAAGTAGGAACTGTCGAACTCTATTATTTTTTGCACTTCGGCTTTTCTTGCTTCTTTTACGTTAGACGCTTCAACATTTGAAGAGGAGGCTTTACCGTTTAAAACCACGAACTGCAAATCGCGCTTGAAGCCTAGTTTCGCGTAGAAATCAGCTTTTTTCTCGTACGAGTATAAGCCTACTGTTTCGGCGCCTTTGCTTGTCAAGTGGTTTATGGCGTGTTTTATTATGGCGCTTCCAGCTCCTCTTCTGCGGTATCTCTCGTCTACAACAACGTTTCCAATCCATCCAATTTTACCATAGCTTATGGTCGTTGTTATGCCAATTTTTTCTGAACTGCATAACAGTGTAAAGCATCCTTCTGGCTCAAGTTGCATCATAAACGTGAAGTCTTGTTCTGTTAGGTTCCAGTTCATTTTGTCGGTTATGCGAACCGCAAATTCAATGTCTTCAGAAGACATTGGTTTAATACTAAACATCAGCTGTCCTCTTCAGTCTTTTGTTGGCGTATTTTATCATGCTTTTGTTGGCATAAACTTTACTAGGATGTTGAACATGAGAAAATCAAAATTAGGGGGTAAATAGCAATCGTGGAGACACAGCTTGGGGTCAAGATACCTAGAAACGTTAGGATTACGACGCATCCTTTCATGGAGTATTTTAAGGGTTTTGAGAATGTTGAGGCTGTTAAACGCATTTTCGGCGAAAAAACGGCAGATGTTCTCCGCAATCTTCAAGTGGAGTTTGTGGGTTTTAGGGGTTACATGGGCGTCAGTGACGTTGACGGCCACTTGATGATTAGCGCGTACTACTTGAATAATGGAGACTTAATCGACATTTACTTGGACATCATTCACGAGCTTGTTCACGTGAGGCAGTTTATGGAAGGCAAGAAGCTTTTTGATGACAGGTATGACTATGTTGGAAGACCAACCGAAATTGAGGCTTACCGCCACGCTGTTGAAGAAGCCCGCAGACTCGGTTTGGATGACGCGAGAATATGTCAGTACTTGAAGACAGAGTGGATTAGTGAAAGAGAACTGCGAAAGCTAGCGAAAGCGCTTGATGTTGAGTATGTGCCACCGTCTAAAAGATGAAAGCTGGAAATGACCATTTTAGAACTTAACCTTTTTAAACATGTTGAACTAATGGTTCGGAAGGAAAAACATAATGAGCTTTGCAGTTGAAACACAAAACCTCGTCAAAATATTCGGAAATATACGCGCCCTAGACGGGTTAAGCCTAAAAATTAACCAAGGAGAAATTTTCGGCTTAATCGGTCCAAACGGAGCTGGAAAAACAACAGCACTGCGCATAATTTCCACACTGCTCCTGCCAACATCTGGAAGCGCTAAAGTTTTCGGTTTAGACGTTGTTGAAGAGGCAAGCGAAGTTCGCAAAATAATAACCTATCTTCCAGAAGAGGCTGGTGCCTATCCTAACCTTTCTGGCTGGGAATATCTGGAGTTTATGGCAAAATTCAACACAAATGATAAAGGCGAAGTTCAGAAAATCGTGGAGGAAGCTGCTGAAATTTCTGGTTTAGGCGAAAGGTTGCGGGATAAATCTAAAACTTACAGTAAGGGAATGAAGCGCAGGCTTTTGGTTGCTAGGGCTTTGATGACGAAGCCTAAACTTGCAATTTTAGATGAGCCGACAAGCGGTTTAGACGTTTTACACTCCTATCATGTTAGGGAAATCATAAAGCGCTACGCGAAAGAGTATGGTGTAACGGTGCTACTTTCAAGTCACAACATGCTGGAAGTCGAGCACCTATGCGATAGAGTAGCCCTACTAAACATGGGAAAAATCGTTGCTGAAGGAAAACCGCAAGAGCTTAAGGAAAAATACGCGAGCACGAACCTAGAAGAAGTTTTTGCGAAGGTGGTTAAACTTGCTTAAAGGTTTTGGAAACTTCCTATTAAAAGAGCTAAAAGAACTCATTAGAGACCCCAAGATTTTCATTGGAATGATAATAATACCCGTGATAATGTTTCCATTACTTGGCGGAATAATGAATTTCTCAATACAGTCTGCACAAGAATCCGTTGCAAAAGCAACAATCCTCATAATCAACAATGACGTTGGAGACAGCGCAGCACGGTTCATAGCCTACATAAATTCCTCATTCAATGTAATTTCAATCAACACCACCGAGTCTGTGAACATAGTTGAGTTGATGTCCCAAAACAATGTTACAGAAGCAATCGTTATTCCAAGTGACTTCAGTGCAAATTTGACATCTGGACTGCAAGTTCGCATTGAATTTTACAGCGTCTTTTCTGGCGTAAGCATGTTTTCTGGTGTAAGCGCCACCGTAATTGACTCTTTAATAGAGGAGTTCAACAGAGCCCTAAGCCCAAATATTGTGATTCCAGCTAAATCCGTTATAGTCAAGGGGCAAGTCATAGAAAATTTAGACGCCCAAACAATTTCAAATTTGATGATTTCTCAAACGATTGCCATGCCCGTAATAATCATGATTCTGCTTAGTTATTCAATGCAGATTGCAGCAACTTCTGTGGCTATGGAGAAAGAAGAGAAAACTTTGGAAACACTTTTAACTCTGCCTATGGACCGCTTCGCCATTCTCCTCGGGAAATTGTCTGGTTCAATAATTGTTGCGGCGATAGGCGCTTTGGCTTATATGATTGGATTCACATATTATCTTGGATCGCTCTCATCGGCGATTCCGTCAAACGTGAATGTTAACTTAGCCGCACTTGGGCTTGTCCCATCACTTTTCGGCTACATACTTTTAGGCGTATCCCTATTTGTAACATTGCTTTCAGCCCTGTCCTTAGCAGTAATAATCTCCGCTTTTGCAGGAGACGTGAGAAGCGCGCAATCACTCGTCGGCTACGTTTACCCATTGATATTCATTCCATCACTTGCCCTAATGTACTTGGATGTTAACGCAATCCCCTTAGCGTTGAGGATTTTAATTTATGCCATTCCCTACAGCCATCCAATAATAACATCAAAAGCCGTGATAATGGGCGACTACACGATAGCCGTAGTTGGAATAGCGTATGTTGCCGCTTTTACTGTTGCCATAATGTACTTTGCCTCGCGCCTATTTGCAACAGAGAAGATTCTAACGGCAAAACTGAAGTTCAAAGGACTTATAAGAAGACGCGAAAAAACCACGAGTGAGCCATAGTAAAGCTTTTCCACAAAACCGAACAAACATCTTTTCGGTGTCAAATTTGGGAATAGAACAGATAGAAGTTTACTCAGTCAAACTAGCCTACTACGAGCCGTTTCGAATCGCGCCTGGAGCAAGCACAGAAAGCCACAACATAGTTGTAAAATTGATTACAGACTATGATGTAATCGGATGGGGAGAGTCCTCGCCTTCAGAAAGGGTTACTGGCGAAACACCAGAAACAGTTCTTAAAACGCTAGACAAGATTGCTCCGAAGCTTATAGGAATGTGCCCGCTGCGGATAGAACAAGACATAGAATTAATGGATTCCATTGTGAAGGGGAACCCAGCGGCAAAAGCAGCGATAGACATAGCTCTACACGACATTCTCGGGAAAACAGTCAAAAAACCGCTCTTCATGGTTTTGGGAGGTTACCGCACAGAAGTCCTAACAGACATAACACTTGGAATAAAATCTCCTAAAGAAATGGCTAAAGACGCCCTAAAAGCCGTCAAAAAAGGGTTTAAAGCCCTAAAAGTCAAGGTTGGCGTAAATCCCACAGAAGATGTGGAACGCATTAGGCTTATACGGGAGGCTGTTGGCAGCGAAATCACCATAAGAATAGACGCAAACCAAGGCTGGACGCCAAAACAAGCCATAGAAGCCCTAAACAAAATGAAAACGTTCAGAATAGAATTCGCCGAACAACCAGTATCAGCAGAAAACTTGAAAGGCTTAATTGAAGTAAAGCGGAACTCACCAATACCTATAATGGCGGATGAAAGCGTCCACTCGCCAGAAGACGCCATACGCCTAATAAAAGCCGAAGCAGTGGACCTAATAAACATCAAACTGATGAAAAGCGGAGGAATCCACAAGGGAAGAAAAATCGCAGACATAGCCGAAGCCGCAGGCATACCATGCATGATAGGGTGTATGGGCGAATCCCAAATAGGCATAGCCGCAGGCGCCCACCTAGCGGCAGCATCAAAAAACATAATGTACGCAGACCTAGACTCAGACCTAATACACAAGGACAAACTCGTAAAAAAGGGCGGAACAAAAGTCAAAGAGTCCAAGCGCATATTCACAAGGCAGCATGGCTTAGGCATAAAAGAACTGGACGCGCGCCTTCTTGGAAAACCAGTAAAAGTTTACAAGTAATAGGATTTATGTATAATTGGTGAGCAAGTGGTTTCCTTAAGGGCTTTAGCGCCCTCTTTAACGCGAATCACGATTGCAGCGGCTGTCGGTGCCGCATTACACATTGGACAAGGCAACCCAGACCTGATAGACGAGAAAGCTGTCCAATTTTCAAGAGCTGTTTTAGCGCAGACAGATGTGGACGGCGAAGTAATTGCATGTGAAGGACCGAAAGATAATGCGCCAGCGTTCATGCGCCGAGAAAAAGTTGGAACTGGAAAAGGGCCAAAAGTGGAGTTCGTCATAGACCCAGTTGACGGCACTACAGCCGCCTCAAAAGGAAGAAAAGACGCTATTTCTGCATTGGCATGCGCGCCGAAAGGCTGCTTCCAAGTTCTCCCAGACGACGGATACTACTTCAAAGTTGCAACAGACCACCACTCCATGGGAAAATTATCGCTGGAAATGCCAATAGAGGAAATAGTGCGAACAGCAGCAGACGCCAAGGGCTTACCACTCGAAAACTTCACGGTAATAATGCTTGAACGCGAAAGACACACAGCAATACTCCAAACATTAAGAAAAATGGGCGTAAGAATAATTCTCATACCAGACGGAGACATCGCAGCAGCAGTAGCCACATGCATCCAAGGCTCAGGCGTAGACCTCCTAATAGGCGCTGGAGCCGGCCCAGAAGCAACAATAGCCGCAACCGCCGTAAAATGCCTAGGAGGAACAATGCTCGTAAAAGTATGGCAAGACAAAAACGACGACCCAAAAAGGCTGGATAGGCTGGTGGCAGAAAACGTAGACATAAACAAAACCTACACTCAAGACGAATTGGCTAGAGGAAACGAACTAGTGTTTTGCGCTTCAGGCGTGACAAAAGGCGAACTATTAGACGGAGTGCGCTTCACACCAAACGGCGCCATAGTAAACTCCCTATGCATAAGACTCCCAAGTGGAACAGTGGAAAAATCAGAAACAACACTACGTTTTAAAGGGCACCCAATTTACAAACACTTCATAATAACATAGATTTGTGGTGGGGCCGGCCGGATTTGAACCGGCGACCTTTACCCGAAACAGCGCTTGGCTGTTTCTACGGGTTTCTCTTTGACCGCTCCAGAACTTCTTCATTCCGCTTGGGGCGGTCCGTAAACCCGTTTGGATGTGTTCTGGAGCCCGTCGTCATGCCTTCCTAGACTACGGCCCCGTTTTGGTTGTGGCATTAGATTTACTGTTTGTGATTGGATATATGCGTTATTCCTTTTCGGTTTGGAATAAGGTTTAATTATTTTTGTTGCGTTTTTGTTAAAGTATTTATTGTTAGTTTATGTAAGTATGTTGGCAGATGTGAGTGAGAATTGACGGAAAAGAGAAGCGATACCTATTCTGGTGGAAGGTTTGTTTTGTATAGGGATTTAGATGGAACTGCCTATGAGGTTGATTTGCCTTTAACCTCGCATGTTGATGTGGAAGGGTTGAGGGATAGCTTAGGTTTACCATCGTACATAGATTTGAATTATTTTCCAATGAAGAGCGCAATGGTTGTGCTTTGGGCTTCTGTTAATGCGCCTAAACTTCACGAGTTGTACCCGAAGGTCTTCGAAAAGGTTGTTAGCAAAAATCCTATTCCAGCTTTGCTTTTCGGCGGCGCTGCTGTGAAAATTCATTGTCCAAGTGCAAATTGTGGCGGCTGCCTTGAAAGGCCTATTAAGGATACTGATTTTATTGTTCCAAAGAAGCAGGGAGTGGACTTTTATAAGCTTTTGTTGAGGATGGATGGGGCTTTTGGTACGCGGTACAAATCTTTTGCAACAGCTAATGACCGACGTTTTAATGCTTGGAGACACGGCGAAAGGTATAGGCTTACGACGATTAACGGCATAACAAATGAGGGACTTCCAACAATAACTGTTTTGGACATTTTCTGTGACGTCATAGATTTGAGGCATAAGGTTGACGTTAGAGACGCATTTGCAAATTATAGGGAAAACCTGTACACCATAGGCTTGGAGAACCTCATAATTTCTAAGGCGCAGTTCATACTTGACATGCCGAGGGAATGCACTGAAGAACTGAAAAAGTGCGAATGTGACTATAGAATTCTCTCTTATCCGCATTATGCAGAGGACAAAATTGTCGTGGGAATGGAGGAAAAAGACGTTAAGGATGTCTGCGCCATTTTTTTGGATCATGAAATTGGCGTTGGAGCAGAAAACATAAACGCGCAGAAAATGAGAAAGGTGCTGGATAAGGATAAGAAGCTCGCTTTGACTGTGACTTTGAACCTTAAAAACGTTGTTGAGAAGGCTTATGTGCTTAAAAAATGGATGTCTAAAAGCGAAGTTTCAAAGGTAACGGATAGGATAGAGTGCCTCCTCAAGGAGCTCCCAGTCATAGACAAAAAGTGGGATAAGCCTTGGTGGAACACTGCCGTAGAAACGCCAATTATTGAATAATCATTATTCTTTCTTTATCAGCCTTTTAATCATTGAGTAGGCGTCTTTCCTTGAAAGCCCAGTTCTCGAAAGTGGTAAGTCGAATGTTCCATTTTTCGAATGAAGACGCAAACACGTTTCACGCTTAGGCGTAACGTATATGGTTACGTCTGAAAAGTTCGCCCATTTCCCTTCTTTGGCGGTTTTGCCTTCCCAAAGCTTGAAACCAACACTGTCCATAAAAAGTGTCATATGATAACGTGTCTTGTAGAGGCGATAGCCGGCAACAAGCGAAACCATAATTGCGATTAGAAATACGAGTGGATGCATGGCTTGAAGGAAACCATAAAGTGACAAGAAAATTTGGAAAAGAACTATAAAAAGTAGAGTTACAGTGAAACTTTTTAGATAGTTTGGCAGGTCGAAAGCTTCAAACTTTGCTTCAGTCAACTTCAACTGTTTCGCTAATCCTTTTCCAAGGACATTTTCAGAAGTCACTGTTTCCTTTGATTTCAAACTGTAGGCGGCGATGCCAACATTTTTGTCAGCGGTATCCGCTATGGCTTTTTTTGTGTCTTTTTGGAATGCTTGACTTTGAACAAGCCCTAGGAAAATCCAGTCTTCCGCGCCAAACTTGCTTTTACAAGCCAAAATTAGTTTACGGATAAGTTTAGGGTCAAAGTCCTGCTGCGTATAAAGCAAAAGGTGAATCTTATATCTTGGTGTAACTAATGCAGAGAAAATTTTTGATAGAAAGAAGCCCTTTTCCTGAAGGCTTCCAAGGGCGTATAGGGGAAAAACAACGTCGCCAACAGGATAGTCCTTATGGATTTCGCTGAAATTGGCTAGCCACCGCAGGTTTCCCCGCACAAGTTGCTCTTCAACTACGTCTATTACGAATTCAAGTTCAGACAAACATTAAACACCATATGCGTAGTATTTTTGATAAATAAAAAGATGGGGAGTATTTAGGCTATTCTGGAGGTATGCTGATGTAAAGCGTACGCATGTCAACGCCTCTAGTAGTATTCCGATACATGTAGTAGACGTACAGCAATATGCCAACAATTATGCAACCGAAGAAGCCAGCCGCACTAACAACTTCCCATGTTTCAGCACCAGTTGTGAAAAGCGACCAGATCCATGAGGATTCTTTAATGAAGATGTATAGACAGAAGGCACCTCCGAGTGTTGCTATAAATCCTAAGCCAACAACAGCGCCTATTGAATGCTTAACTGCTGCGCGGTCGTAGATTTCCTTCCTTTCAAGTGGAAGAAGCATGCATGAGACACAAAACAGTGTCAGGAAGAAAGCGTCAAATATATCTGTGCCAACAACTCCAGCAAATGCTAAGTAGTCTGCAGCACCCTTTGGAAAGTTCGCTTCAGCCATGCACGCTGGAATGGCAAAAACAGCGGTTATTATTATTGACCAAACTGGGGCGTGCCATCTTTCACTGACGTAGGCGAATTTTTCAGGCATCATCCTGTCAAACGACATGGCGAAAAATGTCCTAGAAGCAACAAGCAAGAATGGTGGAATGTCATTAGCAACCCAAAGCACACCACCTAAAGCAATCAGTAATGCTAGGATCCCCAAATTCATACCAATGGCAGTGATTGACGCTATACCAGTGCTCCAAGCACTTAGGAAGTTCAGTGGACGCGTAGGATCAATTCCCTTAAACTCGGATTTTGTGCTGTTTGTCTGTATGTGCGTCCAGTTTCCTTCACCATACGTTTCAATGTCAGGAACAGCTCCAACATATTCGTATGCTGCTGTCCAGTTCACAGGACCATAGCTTAGAAATGCGTATGCTTGGTAGAAGCTCCATTGATTCGGAGAATCAGTTGTCGTGTCAGTGTAGACGCCCATGGCAGAAAACGCTGAAAGTGATGAAGCGAGCAGGTAAACTATCATTATTATTAATCCTGCGATTGCAACTACTTTTGGAAGCTTCTTATTTGCTTCTTTAACTTCTCCAGCTACGAATGTTGTGGCGTACCAGCCCATGTAAGCCCAGAATGCACCACCCAACGCAACAGAGAAAGCACTGAAAAATCCGGTTTTTGCTTCCAACATCCCACTGTGAAGCGCTAAATCTGTTAGGCTTTTAGGTGAAATATTCATTACGGCTTTTACTCCTTCTTCGACGGATGTTGGATTTGCTATACCAGCAACCCACATTGCAAAGAAAATTATTGTGATTGCTGCAGGTATGTAAAAGAGAACCTCCATTAACCTACCGTAAAGCTTGGTTCCAAGCAGTGCAATTATCGCAAATATCCACACAATAGCTAGTCCGCCTATGAAAAGTTCAGCTGCACCGAACGAAATAGTCGTTGGTGCCAACGCAATGTTAAAGAATATCATTACTCCTTCAAACACCGCAACACCAATTAATCCATAGGAGAAGGCTTCTGCAAGGAACATTAGCCAACCGGCAATATAGCCCACAGACGGGTGAATCACTCTTGAAATTGTGACGTAGCCGCCCCCTGAACGCGGCATGGCTGCAGTCACATACCCTGCAGCATAACCCGTAATTAACACAATTATGCCACATACAAGGAAAGCCCAGAACATTGCTGGCAAACCAAGCGGCATTTCATTTGTTGGCATTGGCACTGGACCCGTGAATTGGAATGCTCTTTTTTGCCATCCTAGACCGACAACGTGGCTCATGATTATAATTATACCAAGTGTGAAGCCTATTTCGCGTACTAGCCCGGTTGCTTCTCTGGCGAAAAGTCCTGGTTTACTTGAAGCCATTTTGTTATAACACCCGAACATTTAGTTTTGGTTTAATTAGAATTTAAAACTTTCCATAAACCCTAAATTTAAATAGTGCATTCCATGATTATTAGATTGAAAATTTAAAAATGGGAATGGTTCAGTTGGCGTTTCTATTCAAAAAGAAGAAGGAGGCGGAAACAAGAATATTATTCGCGACGGACATGCACGGCTCAGAAGGCGTCTGGAGAAAATTCTTAAACGCATCAGCAATGCTTAAAGTGGACGTTGCCATTTGCGGTGGAGACCTAACTGGAAAAATGATAGTGCCGGTTGTCAAACAAAAAGATGGAAAATACTCCTACTATCACTTGAAGAAAACACACACTGTGAATGAGGGTGAAATAGAGAAAGCTATGAAGGAGATAAGGGGTATAGGCTATTACCCATACGTGACAAATGAAAGCGAATACGAAGAAATGGTGAAAAACCCAAAGAAAGTTGACGAGGTTTTCCATAAGGTTATGATTGAAACAATCAAGAATTGGCTTGACCTAATCCCACAGAAGGTTCCAAGCGAAACAAGAGTTGTTGTATGCCCTGGAAACGACGACAGACCAGCCGTGGACGAAATAGTCAGCAACCATAAGTACGTGTTGAACGGCGAGGGAAAAGTTATACAAATTGATGATTCACATGAGATGATAAGCACTGGATGGGTGAACCCAAGCCCATGGAAAACAGCACGCGAAGAAGAAGAGGAAAAACTTGAAGCGCGACTCGAAAAATATATTTCACAACTTAAAAACACGGAGAGCGCCATATTCAACTTTCACGCTCCACCATACCAATCAAAGCTTGATGAAGCCCCACTTTTGGATAAAGATCTAAACCCAGTAATCCAAGGCGGAAGCGTCGTCATGGTTCCAGTAGGCTCAAAAGCCGTAAGAAAAATGATTGAGAAATACCAGCCTTTCCTTGGACTTCATGGACATATACATGAGGCGGCTGGATCGATGAAGATTGGAAAGACTTACTGCGTAAATCCCGGAAGCGAATACGCAGAGGGAATCCTACGGGCTTTTCTAATAGAGTTTAAAGGCAACAAGATAACGAGGCTGCAGAGAATAGAAGGCTAAACGGTGAGGGGGGAAGCCATGGCTTGGCTTCTTGATAGAGAAATTAAACGCGAACTGCCAGAAGAGTGGAAGGGCATAGTTCCAACAGAAGTCTTCATCCAAGAATCTAAGGGGATCGTTGAAAAGGCAAAGCAAGAAGGCATTATCCTCAGAATCCTCGGCGGATTAAGCATAGCAATACACTGTGAAGAACATAGGGATTTTGCGCAGAAACTTGGCAGAATCGGAATGGGTGCAATTGAAGGACAAGAATACAGTGACATAGACCTTGTTTCATATCGCAATCATAGGGACAAAGTGAAAGGATTATTCGAAAAGCTTGGCTACGCGAAAAGAAGAGCGACACTTTCCACAGCAGCTTCTGAAAGACAAATTTACTTCCACCCTAAAGGCTGGTTTTACGTGGACGTTTTCTTTGACAAACTTTTGGTGGCAAACCACCCAATAGACTTCAAGGGAAGGCTTGAACTCGACTATCCAACAATAACCGTGACGGACATGCTTCTCGAAAAAATCCAAATGTGGGAAGCCTTCAGCGCAAAAGACCTAAAAGACTGCCTACTGCTCCTAAAAGCACACAACATAAGCGTAAAAACAGAAAAAGAGTGCATAGATGCATCATACATTGCAAAACTTTTAGCGCAAGACTGGGGATTCTGGTACACAGCCACAACAAACCTCCAAAAAATTAGGGTGTTCCTAATGGAAATCGACAGGCTCGGCAAAGAAGCATACATAAACCCAAAACAAATAGCAAAGGTGGACAGAGAAGAAATCATACAAAAAATAGAGAAACTACTGGAGACAATCGAAAGAGAACCAAAAACTTTCAGTTGGAAAATGCGGGCAAAAATAGGCACAAAAAAGCAATGGTACAACCCAGTTGAACGCCCCGAAACAGTCGGCGGATTCGGAATATGGGAAACCCTACTAAAAGGACAAAGCTGAACACCGTCAAAAAGCGAAAAGTTAATGAGCAAAGCCTTAACGTGTATTCTGGGGTTTGCCGGCCATAGGGCGCGGGACCCACCCGATCCCATTCCGAACTCGGAAGTTAAACCGCGCTCCGTTCCCGGTTGTAGTGTGGTCTTCGGCCACGCGAAGCCGGGAAAGCTGGCAGCCCCACCTTTGATTTTTAGGGTTTTTAAACGAATGCTTAAATTGTAGTTGCGCACACCGTATTGTTTCTTTAGGGTTTAGTCTTTGAGAGCTTGGTGACATTTGCATGTGGGAGTTGTTGCTTCCGCTGTTTGGTTTCTTAGTAAGTATAGCTGCGTCCTTGACTGGTGTTGGAGGCGGCATATTCATCGTGCCCCTTTTAACGCTTCTTTACAACTTTGAACCCGTGGTGGCAATTGGCACAAGTTTAGCCACGATCATTATCACTTCCATAGCTTCTTCGGCAAATTACCTGAAGCAGAACCGCGTTTACGTCAAGGCTGGACTGGTTTTGGCTTGCACCACAACTCCTGGAGGTTACGTTGGAGCTGCTATTACGGCGGTTCCAGAAGTTAAAACGTGGCTTGGCGTTATTTTCGGCATTTTCCTAATAATTGTTGCAGCACAGATGGTTCACAAGGCTCTGTCTACAAAATCTGTTAAGGGCTGCGGTGTTGTCGACGCCGCCTTTGAAAAGGCTCTTCTAAGAGACCGTAAGAAAATGCTTTCTGGTTTGTTTTTGGGTTTCTTCGGAGGAATAGCTTCAGGACTGCTCGGCATCGGCGGAGGAACCGTTCTTGTGCCAGTCATGTGTTACGCGCTTGACTTCCCAATCCATTTTGCCATACCTACATCCATGTTTATCATGATTTTCACGTCGATGTCTGGCGTTTTTAACCATGTGCAACGAGGAAACGTGAATGCAATGTATGCTGTTTACCTTGGAATAGGAGCAGTTGTCGGCGCTCAAGTTGGCTCTTACGCAAGCAGAAAGCTTTCGAGTAGAAACTTGAGTTTAGTGTTTGCTGCAATGCTTATCGTTTCAAGTATAAACATGATACTGAAGAACCTGCATTACATTTAGGCTCATGCATGTATTTTACTTGGAATATCCTAAAATTTATAACTAAGCTTTTGATAGTTTCTCGAAAAGGTGAGCTGATAGTAGTGTTTGAATCCGCTATGCTGCTCGAGACAATTTTTATGCAAGTTGACATTCAACAGGTTCTAAGCCTACTCTTCTACATCGTATTTATAGTCTTCATTTTTTATGGACAGAGAATCCAGATGTACGTGATGCTAAGGGAAGTTGAAGGCTCGCTTTTTAAGCTTAAATACATAAAAGATGAGGGTAGAAAAATCGCCATAGAAACAATCAAGGAAATTGGGAAGCCTCAGTCAGACCCAACGGCTAGAGTTGACAGGTTCCTTGAATACTTCACGATATCACCTCAAAGTCTCGACCCAGCAGGCGTTGTATGGAAGCTTGAACACATTCTCGATGTGAGAGATACACGTTTTAAAGATGAAGTTAAGCTTATGGCACCTTCGGCTGACGAGACACAAGCTAACAATTTGGAGAACACGCTTGAAGCGGCTATGGCTTTAAATTACATCTACAAAGTTATAAGGCACTATTATCTGCTCGGCAAGAAAACATTAAGCCTATACATAATAATGCAGTTACAGATGATACTGCCCCTAGTTATGCGCGAGGCAGAAGCCTACGCAAGCGCATTAAAAGCTTTTGCATACGGACAACCAATAGGAGACGGCGCAGGCGCATTAGTTGCAGCCAAACTAATGTGGGGATACGAGACAAGAAAAGTTCCCAAAGACTGTATTGTGGCAACAGTTCCAATAGAAGGGCGAACCGCTTTTGTGATTAAGGCCGAAGGTCCGGGCGGAAATGTTGGCAAGATAGGCGATGCCATAAAAACGATTATTGAGGAAAATGAAGGAAAAATTGCCACAATAATAATGATTGACGCGGCAATGAAGTTGGAAGGTGAGGATGTCGGCGAGGTTGCTGAAGGTGTCGGCGCAGCCATAGGCGGTCCAGGCGTTGACCAGTTTAAGATTGAGGAGTCTATTTTGAAGTATCGCATACCAATAAATGCCGTTATAATTAAGGAGGATATTGGAGACGCTGTTTCGCCTATGCGTAGGGAAATTTTTGAGGCCGCTGACAAAGCTATAGAGCGTGTGAAGCAGGTTATTTTGGAGAAGACAAAGGAAGGAGATAAAGTGATAATTGCTGGGGTTGGCAACACTATTGGAATTGGTCAGTGAGGAGAGCGAAATGAATAAGGCATCATCGTCTCAGGCGACGAAGATTTCTTCGTTTGTTTTAATGATAATTTTCGTATTGTTGGCCTTGTCCTTGGCTGCTTTGGTTTTGGCTTTGCAGGCTTTTGGTTATGGTGAAGACATAGCTGCTGGGTATTTGCTTTTGATAGGTTTTATAGGTGTGGCTTTATCTACTTATGTGTTGATGCAGATGCGAAGAAGATTGATGCGCTTGAAGATTGCTACTCCGCCTATAACCACGACTATCGAGTGTAAAAAGTGTGGTTTTAAAAGTGTTCGTGAGTTCCAGCGTGGCGATTACATTTTCAAGGAAGTTGAGCCTTGCCAGAAATGCAACGATAAAATGTTGATAACGGCGATTTACAGAGAAGTTAAAGATAAAGAACATGGATTGTACTACTAGGTTAGGATTGATGCGCCGTTTTCTGTGACTAAAACTGTGTGTTCTGCTTGGGCTACGGGTTTTCTGCTAACTTCAATGAAGACTGGGTAGCCCATAATCGCCTTTGAAGACAAAAGCTCCTTAAAGGCTTGTAAGTAATGCGCTTTTTGTATTGCCTTTTGTAGCCAACGTTCAGTGAACGGTAAAGTTCTAAAGTTTTCCTCGATATATTTTAGGAGTTGCCGCGCATGGGGATTTTTAAGCGGTCTCGACTTGACAAAGCGAAATATTGTCACTTCTTCTCCATTTTCAACGCGTCCAACGGCGTCTGGAAAGGTGACAAATGGTTCTATGGCATAGACTCCTCCAAGCTTGATTTTTGCTAGTGATAACTGCGGAATGTTTGGTATTGATGTGCCAGCGTGTACAAGATAACGTCCAACTTGATGTCCAGTCAGGTTTGAGATTGGCTTGAAGCCCCCTGCCTTTATCGTCTTTTCGATTACTGCACCTATTTTTGAGGTAGGTGTTTCTGGGCGGATGTTGGCTATCGCTTCTTTTAGGGCTTGTTCAGCTGTTTCAACGAGACAGCGGTATTCTGGGTTGAAGCAAACGGTTACGGCAGTGTCCGTCACATAGCCGTCAACATGCGCGCCAATGTCGATTTTCACTATGGAATTTTTTGGAATTATTCGCTTGTCGTTTGGCGGTGATGTGTAATGTGCGGCTACTTCGTTTATTGATATGTTGCATGGAAAAGCTGGTTTTGCGCCTTTCTCTATTATTGTTTTTTCAGCTTTCTCGCAAACTTCTATTATGGGCATTTCCTCGCGAACAAAATTTCGCATCACTTCGCGTGTTTCACGTAGGATTTTGCCAGAAAGTCTAAACTTCTCTATCGCCTCATCGTCGTATTGGCTCATCTAAATCACGCTATTTTTATTAACGCATAGATTATATCATAACTTTTAAAAGGGTTTAGTGTGAGGTTCGAATAGTTTGGCTAAAATAACGTGGCTTGGGCATGCAGCCTTCAAGGTGGAAATCGCAGACAAAGTTGTTTTAGTTGACCCTTGGCTTGACGGAAACCCAACATCTCCAGTGAAGGCTTCGGAAATAACGAAGGCAGACATAGTTTATGTGACGCATGACCATGGAGACCACTTGGGCGACGCGGTGAGCATCTGTAAAAGGACAAATGCCACTTTTGTTGGAACTTTTGAACTTGGTAATTACGCTCAAAGCGAAGGTGTGAAAAACATTGTTGGACTAAACATCGGCGGAAGCGTGGACATAAAGGGCATACGCATACATGTTGTGCACGCTTTCCATACGGCTTCAAAGGGGGCGCCAACTGGCGCCGTGATAGAAGGAGAGGGAAAGAGTGTTTATCATGCTGGGGATACAGGCGTTTTCGGCGACATGCAAATTATTGGGGAGCTTTACAAGCCAGACGTTGCGCTTATCCCAATTGGCGGATACTACACTATGGGCGCCTTGGAAGCGGCAGAGGCGGTTAGGCTCATTGAACCTAAAGTGGTTATTCCGATGCATTATAGGACGTTTCCGGTTTTGGCGCAGTCGGCAGACGAGTTTGTTAAGCTCGTAAGCGAAAAAGCGCATAAGGTGAAGGTTGTTGTGCTAAAGCCTGGAGAAAGCTACCAGTTCTAGGCTTTAGGCTTAAGCACTTTCGGTTCAAGCGTTGCGAACTCGTTTCCGCCAAGATGAAAAATCATTTTCGCCTTCTCTAGGTTGTATACGCCTTCAAACGTTCCCTTGTCCGCGTAAGCTTCTACAATTTCGCCGACGAAAATCGTGTGGTCTCCAGTTGTAAACTTACTTTGGAGCTTACATTCCAAGTGAGCTATGCACTCCTTAATTATTGGCGCTTTCACCTTTCTGGCTGGCAAAGGCGTTAAACAGGCTTCTTTAAACTTGTCATGTTCTCTTCCACTTACAGCGCCGCAGAAGAAAGTTTCATCCAACACTTCTATCGTCGGGACGTTAACAACAAACTCTTTGCTTTCTTCAATTAGGCTGTGCGAATGCCGACGTGGCGCAATGCTTACAGCCACTAGTGGCGGGTTAACCGACGTGGGCATAGCCCAAGCCAAAGTGATAATGTTTGGTTTTCCACTTTTTCCAACACATGATACAAGAACAGTGTGCATGGGATGCATCAGCCTCAAGGCGTTAAGCGGACTAACATCAACAACATCTTTTCCTTTCACATGCATTCCCGATTTTCCTCCGTTAACGTTTGATATGGAATTTTTCCACAATGTTTCGGGCTTTTTCCCGCTTCTTCTGGTGTTCGGATAGGAACTTGTTAACTCTTTCGGTTAGTTCTGTTTTGCATTCGCCGCAGAGGATTTCGCCGTTTCTACATCGCCTCTCCCTTTCAAGAAGTTTCTTGTCGTCTTCCTCAAAGAGGAAGTAGAAGTACTGGAAAACAGAGCATACGCTAGGGTCTCCTCCGAGTTTCCTCTGCTCCTCAACCGTCGCCCGCCCACCAGTAAAGGCGTTCCAAACCTTACGCTTAACAACATCTGGCGGGTCAACAGTGAAAATGGATGTTTCTGGCTCTGAAGCGCTCATTTTTCCGCCGACACCCAAACCTGGCAGGAAACGACAGTGAATCTGCGCTGGCTTGTAATAGCCGAGTTTCGGAGCAACATCCCGCGTTATTCGCCAGTACGGGTCCTGGTCAATGGCGGCTGGAATCAAGGCTGGAACATTTTCGCCAGTCAATTTCGCGTGGATAAAGCATGGGACCGCTTGTATGGCTGGCCAAAAAATCCAGCCTATGTTTGTGCTTTCTTGAAAGCCGAAGGTGGCTTTTGCCGTTGAGTAGGTTATGCGTTTTGCAACTTCAAGCGCTATGTCATAAAGCAAGTCAATATCTTGAACGTCGAATATTATGAAAGTGTTTTCTGGCTTGAACCCTACTGCTATCAAATCCAATGCGTTTTCATAAGCGAAATTCGCCGTCTCCTTTAGCTCAAGTGCGTCGTCAATAACAAACTTTTCGTCGTCAGTCATTTGGAAATAAAGCCTAGTGTCAAATTTCTCTTGCAAGTGTCTAGTGAAAATCCATGGAACAAGATGCCCAATGTGGACTGGACCTGAAGGACCTCGCCCAGTGTATAGGACGAATTTTACTCCTTTCTCGTAGAGGTCCAGAACCGTGTCCAAGTCGCGGTGTGAAAAGAAGAGTCTTCGCCTAAGCTGAAGATGAAGCTCACCAGTGTGCTTCGCTATTTTATGCAGTAACTCGTCCGTTAGGGGCTGCGTTCCAAACTCGCGTATCAAGCGTTCATAGTCAACTTTTCCCCTAACTTCCCAAGGAGTTACAACCATCTCATTTTTATCTTCGCCAGACAAGCCATGCGCCGCCCGAAGCTGTTAGCTCCTTATACAATCCGCAGAAAACATATTAAATTTTGTGTGAAATACACGCGGGGAATAAGCTATAAATATGTTTCCGCGTTTCTTATTGTGCTGCTGGTGAAGTGATGCCCCGCCAATTTACATAAAGGAAAAGGCTTTTTCTAAAGCAAATATAGCGTGGCACATGCATACTTTTATTAAAAATAAAACAACTACAATACAAAACCAAAACGCTAACATTAAAGAAGGGAAAAACGATGCTTGAACTGAGAGAACACGAACACAAAACGCTTTTGGCACTACAGAAGTTTAAAGGAAAGGCTTCACTTGAACAAATCGTAAAAGAAAGCGGCTTACCAGACGCGGCGGTCATGCGCGCAGCATTAACGCTCAAGGAAAAGGGACTAATAAAAATCACGGAAGAAAAGCGCACAGTTGCAACGCTAACAAGTGAAGGACTAGAGTACGCGAAAAAGGGGCTTCCAGAACGCAGAATCCTAAACGCGCTTTACAGTTTAGACGGACAAGCAGAAATAACACAAATCGCGGAAAAGGCTGGAATTTCCGTTAAAGCTGTTCCGCTTGCTTTGGGATGGATTATAAAAAAGAATTGGGCTGTTTTAAACAAGGAAAAGAATACATTGGCCTTAACGGAAAATACGTCTGCAAAAAAGCCGCAGAAGGGCATCGATGAAAAGCTTTTGGAAATTCTAGCTGATAAAGACAAAATAGTAATTGAAGAAATTGAGAAAAATCTCCAAGAGGCTGCTGATGTTCTAAAAAGACGAAAACTCTTAGAAACAAGAGAAAAGGCATTCTACAATTTTGAGTTAACAGACGCGGGACGCAAACTAGTAAAGAAAGGCATAAAAGCCGCAGGAGAAGTTACGCAGCTCACTCCAGAACTAATAATAACTGGAAAATGGCGCCGGACAAAACTGCGAAAATTCGACGTAACAGCGCCGGGACCAGCAGTTTACCCAGGAAAGGTTCACCCGCTACAGCAGATTATTCAACGTGCACGCGAAATCTTCTTAGAAATGGGGTTCACGGAAATACGTGGACCGCTTGTTGAAACTGCCTTCTGGAATTTTGATGCTTTATTTCAGCCGCAAGACCATCCAGCAAGAGAGATGATGGACACGTTCTATTTGGCAAATCCAAACGCTGGTAGGCTTCCTTCTAAAGCGATTGTGGATGCAGTTGCAAAAGTGCATGAAGACGGTTGGACAACTGGTTCTAGGGGTTGGGGCTACAAGTGGAGCCGTAAAGAATCACGTAGGCTAGTTTTGAGGACCCACACAACTGCTGAGACAATAAAGTATTTGGCGACGCATAAAAAGCCGCCCATAAAGGTCTTTTCCGTTGACAAAGTTTACAGAAACGAACAGGTGACGTATAAGAATATTCCAGAGTTCCACCAGATAGAAGGCATAGTCCTAGACAAGAACGTGACGCTCCGGGATTTGATGGGCACGCTTAAGACGTTTTACTCAAAGTTTGGACTCAAGAAAGTAGAGTTCTGGTCATGTTACTTCCCATACACGGAACCTTCAGCCCAAGCAATGGTTTACCATCCAAAACTTAAGCGTTGGATTGAACTCTGCGGAATGGGCATTTTCAGACCAGAAGTTCTAGCGCCAATGGGAATCAAACATCCAGTTCTTGCATGGGGAGGGGGACTTGAACGCCTAGCCATGATTGAGCTTGGCTTAAACGACATCAGAATGCTTTACGGAAACCGTTTAGACTGGATTAGGAGGACACCAATATGCCTGTAATCACACTTAATGTGGAAAGATTCTCAAAGTTTATGAATAGAAAAGTGACGGTTAAGGACTTGGTTGGATGGCTTCCATGGATAGGCTTCGACGTAGAGGAGACTGGCAGCGACTATGTTAAGGTTGAATACAACCCAAACCGCATTGACTATTGTAGTTACGCTGGCGTGTCAAGAGCACTGAAAGGTTTTTTGGAAATTGAAACTGGACTGCCAAAATACGAGGCTGAAGAACCAAAAACCACGCTTATAATTGACAGAGCTGTTGCTGAGGTAAGACCGTACATGCTTGCCGCCGTTGTTCGCAACATAAAACTCGACGAGGACGCAGTTGTCGAACTAATGGAGATGCAAGAGGACTTGCACTGGGGGCTTGGCAGAGACCGCAAAAAAGTTTCAATTGGAATACACAACCTAGACGCGGTTAAACCGCCATTCACCTACACTGCTGTTTCGCCAGAAAGTTTTAGATTTGTTCCTCTGGGAAAAACCGAAGAAATGAACTTGCGGGAAATACTAGAAAAGCATGAAAAGGGCATGGCTTATAGGCGTCTCATAGACTGGGCGCCGCGCTATCCGCTTCTAATTGACAGCCAAAAAAGCGTTCTTTCGATGCCGCCAATAATAAATGGTGAACTAACAAGAGTCAGCGCTGAAACACGAAATCTCTTTTTAGATGTCACTGGCATAAGCTTCGAGGCTGTTGAAAAAAGCTTAAACATTCTCGTAGCGGCTTTGGCGGACATGGGTGGAAAAATAGAGAAAGTAAACGTAAAAACAGTTGAAGGCGCACTTGTTTCGCCAAATCTTGCACCTGAAAAAATGAATTTAAGGATTGAATACGCGAATAAGCTGCTTGGACTGAAACTTTCGGAAAGAGAAGCGATAAAATGCCTACAAAAATGTAGATTAGACGCAAAAAGGGCAAACAGCGGAGTTTTAGAGGTATTAGTGCCACCCTACAGAATTGACGTGTTACACGAAGTGGATTTGGTTGAGGAAGTCGCAATAGGCTACGGCTATTATAGGCTTAAACCAACAATACCCGCCACAGTAACTGTTGGAGAGCCACATCCAGCACATGTGATGGCGAATGTTACACGCCAAATAATGATTGGATTAGGCTTTCTGGAAATGATGAACTTCACATTAACAAACGAGCGCATACACTACCAAATGATGCGTACGAAAGAACAGAAACCAGTAAAACTTGCAAACCCAGTTTCAGCCGAATACTCCATAATGCGCCAATGGCTCCTGCCCGGACTAATGAAAAACCTAGCTGAAAACAAACATGAAAGCTTCCCACAAAGGCTCTTCGAAGTTTCAGACGTAACAAGAATAAACGCGAAACTGGAAACAATGTGCGAACGCAGACTCCACTTGGCAGCAGTCACATCCCACTCCACAGCCAACTTTACAGAAATAAAATCCTTCACAGAAGCCCTCCTCGCAAACATGGGACTGAAAAACTGGCAAATCAAAGCGGCAAAACACCCAAGCTTCTTGGAAGGCAGAACCGCAGTCATCCGAATAAAAGACAAAAAGCTTGGCGTTCTAGGCGAAGTCCACCCAGAAGTCCTAAACAACTTCGAAATTGAAAACCCAACAGCAGCCTTCGAAATAGACTTGGAAGCACTAATAAAACAAAAATCTAGAGGGGGGTAGGTCGCTATTGGAGTTTCGAACAACCAAAAATTGACAACTCGCGATGCAAATTGCTACATTCTTAAGCCTCAAATCCAACCAAAAACCAAAAACTCGCCAAAAACACAAGATAACAACATTTAAACCTTCGAAAACAAGATAATCTCCTTAGGCGATGAATTCTCAAAGAAGAGCCTTCAACAATCCCACCGAGCAACACCATGCAGACGGACCCAACAGAGGCAAAAGCCCTTGACGAAGGGTTTACCCAAGCATGGGACACGGTGGGCGCGGGCGCAAAACTCCCACGCCAGAGAGAGCTTAACCAAGGGGAGCGCAAGGCTCCACAATGAAGTTAAGTGATAGGTAACGTGGGAAACAAACGCCCGCGATAAAATAAACCAAAGCAAATAATTTTTAGTTCCAATATGCTTGTAGCGCAGTAACCAAAGACAAAATAAACAGTATAGCCAGTAAAGCAGACATCAAAAATTGAACAAAAATAAAACAATTGTATGCTCTTCGCCTTTCTAGCCAATTACGTGGCTTATTTGGTCCGATGTAAGTTCCCCACTGAATATTTTCAAGGTTTAATTCGGCCTCGATTTTTTCTAAAGTCAGAGTAATTCCATACTGGAAAAACCTTAATTTTAGCATTGCAATTCCAACCGCAAATGCTGTACAAGTTCCTATCAAAAGCAAGAATACTCTTGCAAGAAAATCAGTAATGTATCCATACGATACCCCCACTATTGCACTAATTATCAGCATTGAAACGGAGGGCATTTGCCAAAATTGCCTGTTATGTAAGCGATACTGCTCTGCACATTCATGATATTGCCTCATCAAAAAATTCCGCCTTTCACTCTCGTCCATTCCATCACACCTTTAAGCTTCAACACACTTAACTGAGGACTTAATAGTGTGATAATTAACTGCGAAATAACTTTTAAGTTTGGCTTTTGCATTAGGGATGTAGAAGGCTTGAAAAGCTTGGATATAGAAACCAAAATTGATTTGGTTAAGAGACCGCCAACAGAAGAAATCCTAGTTGAAGAAGAGCTAAGAGAACTTTTTGAGACTAATGAGCATCCTGGACATTACATAGGCTTCGAGATTTCAGGCTTACTACATCTAGGAAACCTTGTAATTTCAGGCTTCAAAATAAACGATTTCTTGAAGGCTGGAATAAGATGCCAAGCTTACTTGGCGGATTGGCACAGCTTCATAAACGACAAGTTTGGCGGAGACTGGGACAAAATTCTTAAAGCGGCAAAATACTACGAAAAAGCCTTCAAGTTCTTCTGTCCAGGAGTCAAAGTCGTCTCAGGCACGGAATTATACAGCAAAAATCTTGATTACTGGAGAAACGTCATCAAATTCTCCAAACACATGACAATAGCACGAAGTTTAAGGTGCATGACAATAATGGGAAGAAGCGAACACGAAAAACTCGACTTAGCACAATACTTTTACCCGCCGATGCAGGCGGTAGACATAAAAGAGATAGGCGCAGACATACCACACGGCGGAATGGACCAAAGAAAAGCCCACGTTTTGGCTAGGGAAATCTTCCCAAAAATGGGATGGAAAAAACCAGTGGCAGTTCACCATCACTTGTTGATGGGAATAGCTAAGCCAATTGAACTTGAAGCGAAGGACAAGCTGGAACAAGTTATCGCGAGCAAGATGAGCAAGTCAAAGCCTTGGACAGCCATATTCATACACGACACAGAAGAACAAATAAAAGAAAAACTGCGCAAAGCATGGTGTCCAGAAAAAGTTACGGAAATGAACCCCGTGCTCGAAATAGTCAAATACGTAATATTCCACGAGAACAAGACGTTTCGCATTGAGAGACCAGCAAAATTCGGCGGAACAGTGGAATTTCAAAGCTACGAGGAACTGGAAAAAGCGTATGAAAAAGGCGAAGTGCACCCTCAAGACCTCAAAAACGCCGTGGCAAAGGAACTAGCAAAAATCTTGGAGCCGATCAGAAAGTACTTTGAAGCAGACAAGGAAGCACGGGAATGCCTAGAAGTCGTTAAAAAAGCTGAAATAACAAGGTAAAAGCTTTGTCCACACGCCTAAAAGAAAAAGAGGAAAAAATCCTACAAATTTTGGAGCGGATAAACGAGGAAGCATCAAAGGGCAACCCAATAATCGTTGAAGGAAAAAGGGACATAGAAGCCCTAAAAAAGTTGGCAATTGAAGGAAAAATCATAACAGCTAAGGCAGGCAAAACCCTTCTAGAACTGGTTTCTGAAGTCGAGGAAACTGGCGCAAAAGAGGTTATTTTGCTATTAGATTTTGATAGACGCGGAAAGGAGTTAACGAAAAATTTGCGGCAACACTTGGAGAAATTGGGAATAAAGCTTAATGTTACGTTTTGGCTTTCGCTTTTGAACCTAGTGGGTAGAGAAGTGAAAGATGTTGAAGGCTTGGCTGCTTATATGGAAACATTAAAGAGCAAGATTTACAATTCATAAATGTAATATATAGTAAAGCTAACTAACCTGTGAAATGAGAGTTCGATTCTCTCATTACGCAGTTCGCAGTTAAAGCTTACAGAAAAGAACCTAATCAGTAGGAGGTGACGCTTACGGGTTCATCACAAACGTTTACCATAAAGTATGTAATACACGCAAAATTCGAAATAGAAGGAGTGGTTGAAAAACCAGACGTCATAGGAGCAGTTTTCGGACAAACAGAAGGACTCTTCGGACCAGAACTTGACCTAAGAGAACTACAAAAATCAGGAAGAATCGGAAGAATAGAAATCGAGCTACACTCAAAAAATGACAGAACAACTGGCACAATAACGATTCCAACAAGCCTAGACAGAGTTTCAACCGCCTTGCTCGCGGCAAGCATCGAAAGCATAAACCGCGTAGGACCATGCGCCGCGAAAGTGACCCTAGAAAAAATCGAAGACGTAAGAGAAGCAAGAAGAAAAATGATTATTGACAGGGCAAAGGAAATTCTTCACAAATGGACTATTGAGGCAATGCCTTCTGTGGACGAGGTCTTCAAGGAGTTGGCTGAAACACTAAAAGTTGCAAAAGTGGAAAAGTACGGACCAGAAGAGCTTTCAGCAGGACCAGAAGTAAGCACTGCCAAAGAGCTAATTTTGGTTGAGGGCAGAGCCGACGTAATAAACCTAATGCGCTGCGGACTACTCAACGTAATAGCCATGGAAGGCGCAAAAGTTCCAGAAACAATAAAACGACTTTCAAAAGAGAAGGAAATAACCGCCTTTCTGGACGGAGACAGAGGCGGAGACCTAATCCTAAAAGAACTATTGCAAGTTACAGACATAAAATACGTGGCTAGGGCGCCGCGCGGAAAAGAAGTTGAAGAACTGAACTGCAAGGAAATCTTCGAAGCTTTAGAGGCTAAAGTTCCAGTTGAAGAACTATCAAAACCCAAACGCGAAAAACCAAGAGTCGAAGTGCCAAGCGGCATAGCCCAAATAATAAAGGGCTTAGAAGGCACATTAGAGGCTGTATTATTGAACGAGAAGCTGGAGCAGATAGAACGCTTGCCAGTAAGCCAACTAGCCGAAAAACTCCAACAAACAGAAGGCGTTAACACAGTTGTTTTTGACGGGATAATAACACAGCGAATCGTGGACTTGGCGGGCGAGAAGGGAATAAAAAACATAATAGCCTCAAGAATATCAGAAGCAGTAAAACCGCCATTAAACGTTCAACTATTAACCTTCTCGGACATTTCTGAAACCTAACTTCCAAAAAAGTCTGTGAGTTTTCGTGTTTCCCTTTCTTTTTCTTCAGCCTTAAACGTGAGCAAATGCTCTTCTGTTATTCCGAAGTTTTCGAGAACTCTGGCTGCTGCTAGAACAATCTGTTTTGAAACGTAGTATTCTATGTCGATTTCGTCGTATTTAGCAAAAATGTGCGGCTTAACCCGCTCATACAACCGTCCAGAACCAACAACAGCCACATAACCAATCTTATCGCCCACTGTCAGTTTCCAACCCTTCTCCATAAGCATCTTTGCAGCTTCAACATGCGAAGCCTTAACCTCATACTCCTCAACAGGCTTCGTTAGCGTCTTCCAGATTATCAAGTCACGGTAGGGAACACGCCTCTGCCTAAGCTCATAAATACACTGACGAACAAAATCCGCCGCTTTTCTTGGCGACTGCTCCTTTAGGATTATTTCCAAAACTTTCTCTTGCACTTTTTTGGCTATTGCAGCCCAGTCTCCACGGATAACTTCCAAACCGACAATGTCGAGTTTCCCGTCTGGCAGGAGTCCAGCATACCGCTTTTTGGCTTCTGTGAAGAAAATCCGCACATAAACCTTGTCCGGCTTAATCTCCAAGCCCATCTCATCTTCAATTGCCCTTGAAAACTGTGCAATTTTCTCTGCTTCGTGCCGCACAAAAATACTGTCCGTATCACCATAAACAACCTTCAAACCCAACTTTTCAGCAATTTCAATAGCCCGCAAAATCGTTTGCCTACCCCAAGCCGTCGCAGCCTCAGCAACAGGCTTAATGTACCATCTCGCGCCTATCCAACCAGCATAGCCATAAGAAGCGTTGGTAATAACCTTTACAGCTTTCTGACGCGCATCCAAAACACGATACTCGACGCTTTCTGGAGATGCAACCTTCATTTTAGCACGTATCTCTTCTCTTACGCTGATGAGACGCGAAAGCACCTCCTTATAAAAGCCAGAAGGCTCCTTACGAAACCTATGCCCAACTTCTGGAGCTTCATAAACACCACATGGCGGCGCTGGCTCTTTTGGAGCCACATAAGTGTCGGGTGAAAGATTATATGCTATCATAAGGTTTGGATACATACTCTTAAAGTCCAAAACAGCAATGTTCTCATGAAGCCCAGATTCTGGCTTAAGCACAATCGCGCCAGCATACGGGCGATAGGGCTGCTCAACCCTCTTCGGCACAAGTTCGCCTATTCTATGCGCATGCTTGATCAAGAACCATTCAACCCTAAAGCCCACGGCTGCCGTTCCAACATGGTCTAATGGCAAACCCACAAGACTCGAAAGTTGCATTGCGAAGTCTAAAATTGCATTTGTTATTCCCATTATGCACCGCGTGTTTTCCATGGAAAACCTCTTCAAAACTTCGCGTTTAGCCTTGCCGTCCCAATAGTCGGCAAAATCAACATCCTCGATTAAGATGTGCTCCTCGATCTTCATGATACCCAAATAGTCGGCTAGATTCTCAAGTGTCTTAACCTTAACCTCTGGAAATTCGTCAGCAAAATCAAAAAGGTCAATGTTGACTCTTCCAGTAATGGAAACATGACCATAAACGCTTGTATGCGGTTCAGTGCCAACCCTATCCACGCAAAGTTTCAAGCCAAGTTTCTTGCAACGCTCATTAAGGTACTGCCAATCGACGCTGTTAACGCCATAACCAACAATTATGTCAGGGTCGAACATCTTAACGTAATTCACAAAGGCTTCGAGAACCGGCTTGTCATTCTTGTCCTCGCCAGCCAAAAACTGTTTCTCTTCATGCGCGTTTGTTGCTGTTGAAATTATTATCACTGGGTTTCTGTCAGGTTTCGGCGAACCCTCTCGGCTATAGCAGATTGTTGAGAAACCCAAAATTTTCAACTTCGGAATATCGGCTTTTTCAACAAATTTGGGCGTGGACTCAGCCGAATAAACCCTGTCAACTTTGACGCCTAAAGTGTTTTCCCTTTCAACAGCATTCACCTCATGCCAGCCACACGGAACAACACCATTGTCGATGAGGTAACGCATGGAAAAGCGAATGTCATCTTCGAGGCAATCCTTTACACCTTCGAGCTTTCGAACTTCCCTAGCATATCTCGGTATAACATCAGGATTTGAACAGTAAACCTTCAAGGCTTTCACAGGCTTGCCGAAAAACCTCCGCTCAACAACCTCCAACTTAACGATTAACGGAAAACGCTTCTTATCAATCTCTTTAGCAACAACCTTCGGATCAACGTTCTCCTCAATTACAGCATAAAAATAACCAACAAAATTCCCATCCACAAGCAGCACACGCTCTCCAGAATCGCTAATGCCCCAAAGCCAAACTTCAGGCTTGCCATTTTTAAACTCGTAATTCACGTCTAGAAGCCAAAAAGTGATTTTCACGCTTCATCGCCTCAAAGGATTAATGGAGAAACGCTTCTTTTAACATTTTTTAGCACAGTTAATAGTCAATAATTGAAAAATCAACATCACACTAGTATAGAACAGGTCATGTTACAAATGGCGTCAAGAAAAGCAGAACAGCCCTTTTAACAGTATTGCTTATGGTTAGTCCAAAAACACTATTAGAGCCAAACATTTTATAACACTTCAAGCGTCCACGCAAACGTTAATTCACAAACACGTGTGAGAGGCTAACGACTTTGAAAATACTGGAAATGAACCTAAAGAAAGGCTTTGTAAAAGTTATCCCAGAAACTCTCGACGACTTTTGGCATCTATACAACATAATCTACAAAAACGACGAGGTTTACGCCTACACCTCAAGAGAAATAAAGCCCGACGAAAAGTATGCAAGACCCAAACGCGGAGAACGCGTCTCAGTTTTTCTAGGAGTAAAAGTTGAAGGTGTCTCTTGGGACAAGCTTTTGGGCAGGCTGCGGATTCACGGAACAATATGCGAGGCACCAGAAATCGTGCCAACTGGCGCACACCATACATTAAACATAACCTTAAACACGCCGATAACGATAGTCAAAAGGGAATGGGCTAAACACCAAATTGAAAGGCTTGAAAGAGCAAGCAAAACATCAGAAAAGCCCATAATAATAGTGGCTATAGACGATGAAGGCTATGCAATAGCCACAACAACTCAATACAGCATAGACGTAAAAATCGAAGAAAACGTTAAACTTCCAGGGAAACTTGAAGCAGAAAAAAGAGCAGAAGCCACACGTGAATACTTCAAAAAGGCATTGGAAAGCTTAAGGCAAGTTTGGATGTCAGCGCGCGCCCCAATAGCAATTATAGGTGTTGGCTTTGTAAAGAACAGCTTTGCAAAATTCTTGGAAAATGAGGATGTAGAAGTTGCCAAGCACATAATAGACGTGAAAAGCGTAAACAACAGCGGTGTGGCTGGAATTTACGAGGCTCTACGCTCTGGAGTACTACAAAAAACTATGATGCAGCAGCGAATAATTGAAGAAACAGATGCTGTTGAAGAAATTCTCAAAAGGCTTGGAAAAGGAGAACGCACAGTTACCTATGGATTCGCTGACGTCGAAAGGGCTGTGAAGCTTGGCGCCGTTGAAAAACTTGTTTTAGCGGATACCATTCTACGAGAGGCTTCAGACAGTGAACGACTGCAAATAGAAGAGTTGATGAAAAATGTTGAAAACACGGGCGGAAACATAATCGTAATAAGCACAGAACACGAAGCTGGGGCAAAACTCGTAGCTCTCGGCGGAATAGCCGCGCTCTTACGATTTCCACTGCCAAATTAACCAAGTGCCAAACGCCTACGAACCGCCGGATTTTGCTCTGCAAACCTCTTCAAAACCATTTCAAACGTTTCACAGTTTGAAAGCTCTCTTTCGATGAAAACTCCAGTTCTTCCAACATCATCTCTCCGAAGAAGCGCGTGAACACGGTCTAAAACAGTCTCAACAGATATTCCAAGAACATTTGCAACGTAATCCTCACGTCCCACAACCGAACTTTCAACATGCCCCTTCTCCGTTGGTTCGATAAGCATTAGCCGCTTATCAACGCCAGCCACACGCAAATTCGCCCTCAAATCCTCAAGCGTAGCCTCACCGCCAAACTTGTAAAATTCCCGTTCAACCTTACGCATTTTCATAAGCGGAAAAGAAACCGCAGTTTTCTCGTCTACCTCAATGTAGGCTTTCATGGCGTAGGCGGGCGTTGCTTGAACAACCAAACGCCTATTAACGCCAATCCCAGCCTTTTCAATAGCCGTCTCCATAGTAAAAGAGGATACTTGATATGGCACGAAAATGTCTATGTCGCTTCCTTCGTTCACGTCGCCTCTGGCGATACTGCCGTGCACAATGGCGCTTAAATGGAAACGTTCCAAAGCCTCCATTATCCGCATAGCCTTATCTCTAAACTCCTTAAGCAAAAGCCACCGCTGTGCATCATAAACCACTTCGCGCTGTTCTAGGCGTCTCTCTGGTTTTTTAGCCATGCCGTTTACCCACTCAAAAACTATAGGTATAAGAAAGTATTTTAGGTAATTCCAGAAAGTGGCACAAAATGGAAAAAGCAGTTGTTTGCAGTTTATGCAAGCGCAAGGAAGCATTCTTTTTTAGGCTATATTCGGGAGAAAGGTTATGTAGACAATGTTTTGCCAAATCCATTGAGGAGAAGGTTAGGGCAACAATAGCGAAGTATAAAATGTTCGATTTTGATGATAGGATAGCTGTGGCTGTTTCTGGCGGAAAAGACAGCGTAAGCCTACTCCACATCCTGGCAAAAATAGAGCGGGACTACCCAAAGGCCTCGCTTGTCGCTGTAACAGTTGACGAGGGAATAAGAGGCTATAGGGACGAAGCCCTAAAAATAGCCGCTGAAAACTGCAGAAAACTCGAAATAGAACATTGCATAGTCTCATTCAAGGAGATTTATGGTTATACGCTTGACGAAATTGTTACGAAAGCGGTCAAAGGAAAAAGTGAACTTACGCCATGCGCTTACTGCGGCGTCCTGCGAAGAAAAGCATTAAACACTGCTGCAAGAAAGCTAGAAGCAGATAAAATTGCCACGGCCCACACGCTTGACGATGAAACACAGACAATTTTGCTAAACATCTTCCACGGTGATGTACTGCGGATAGCACGCGAAAAGCCAGTAACAGACGAGAAGCATCCAAAACTTGTGCAAAAAGTTAAGCCTTTCTGCGAAATCCCAGAAAAGGAAACCGCCCTATACGCGTATATCAAGAACATACGTTTCCAAAGCAATCCATGCCCATACGCCCAAGAAGCGTTGCGGAACGACATACGTGTCATTCTAAACAGAATAGAGGAAAGGCACGCTGGAACAAAATTCACAATATTCAAAGCAATAGAGAAAATCCGCCCAGCACTGGAAAAAATTTCTGAGAAAGAAGGGTTAAGAGAATGTGTTGCATGTGGAGAACCAACGACAGAAAAGATATGCAAGACATGCCAAATGCTCAAGGAAATTAGTTAAGCCACAAACCGAAATTAAACCGATATTCTAATTAACAAGGATTGTTGAAAAGGAAAAATAATGGACCCGATAATATCGATTCTGTCTTCAGTAACAATTGTAAGTCTAATAGCCTTCATAGGAATAATATTCATAGGTCTAAATGAAAAAGCATTAAAACGCGTTTTAACAGCTCTTGTAGGCTTCGCCTCTGGAACATTATTGGGCGACGCCTTTTTGCATTTAATACCCGAAGCAATACCAGAATCAACTTCAAACCCAAACGAGGCAATAATGCCCTTCTATTACGTAATACTCGGCATAGTCGCATTTTTCGCATTAGAAAAGTTCCTTTACTGGCGCCACTGCCACGAAGAAGCATGCCCAGCACACATGTTTGTCTACCTAAACCTCTTGGGAGATGGAATCCACAACTTCATCGATGGAATGATAATTGCCGCCACGTTTACAGTGAACTTTGAACTTGGATTCGCCACAACCCTTGCAGTGGTTTTTCATGAAATTCCACAAGAAATAGGTGACTTTGGAATACTAATCTACGGGGGATTAAGCAAAAAGAGAGCGTTGACATACAATTTTGCCTCAGCAGTTACGGCGATATTAGGCGCACTAGTGACATACTTTCTAACGGCAGTTCAAGATTTGCAGACGCTGCTTGTTCCATTTGCAGCAGGCGGTTTCATATACATCGCAGCAACAGACCTCATGCCAGAACTACACAAAAAATATCAAGCGCCAACGTCGCTGATTCAGCTAATAACAATCTTGTTGGGAATAGCGCTTATGGCCTACATCAGGGTTATAAGCGGTTAACAGAACCACGCTTCAAAGGAAGACTTTTCTTCAAATCCCGCAGCAAAGCCGAAGCTTCATAAGCATTCTTGGCTGAAGCAATCTTCTTTGCCTTACACAAGTCCACCTTAAAACCACAGTAGGGACAAGTTCTCGTTTTCTGCCCAGCCCTAGCCAACAAAAGCCCGCCACACTTGCCACAAACAACAATCAGGAAAGACATGAACTATTTCACCAATCGAAAACCTTTTCCACAATCAAATAAATAACGTTTAACACCAGTGATAACCAATGAACACAGAAGAACAAAGAGCGACAGAAACTGCAAGCGAATTATTTAACTTGGCAATTAAATACTTGAAAAAGGAAGGCTACAAGATAGAACAAGAAAAAACAGTTTTAGAGGGAAGAACAGGCGTTTTAAGAAAATTCGACTTGATCGTACAAAGAGGACGAGTTACGCAAGGGGTTTGGATAAGGGACTGGAACAGAACAATAGGAATAAACGTAATCATAAACCTTGACAAGGCATCTGAAGATGCGGAACTTTCAAACCCAATTTTGATTGGAGAAAAGTTCAGCGACCACGCAAAGGCGTATGCAAATAGAAGAAAAATCACGCTCATAACGAAGAGACAAATACTCACAAGCCTAAGGTGAAACAAGCCTTAAATTCTCAAATAATCATCCAGCAACCCTTCACTTTCTAATTTGCCAAGCCAATCAACAACGCCAATACGACACTTAACTCGCCCATCAATAACATCCAAAATTTCCCGAACAACGCATTCCACGCTTTTCCCAGTAACATTCAACTCGCAAACCTTTGCTATACCATAAGCTTTTACGGCTTCAAAGAGGCAAACGTCCAAAATTTCAGCAGCCAAATTCTCCCACAATTTGCGTCCAGAAAAACCAGCCTTTTCCATAAAACCACGCAATTCCACAGGGTCTCTTCTCAAAACAAAAGCACACGTAACAAAACGTTTAGGAACAACAGAAGCAGCATAATGCCCATCAACAACAACATCCTTGCCAGCATTCTCAATAATGCCAGAGATTTTACGTTGCATTCGAACTTCATCAACAACTGCAGAACCACGCTCTTCATCAACGCCAGAAACAAGATTTTCATTTACGGCTAACTCAGTCAAATTAACGTACAACGCACTGAGCCTCGAAGCAAGAAGGCGGGCAACAGAAGTTTTGCCAACACAAGGCGTCCCAACAACCAAAATAACACGATTAGACATACAATTACCAATCCAAATATGAAACGCAAAGTGCATAAAATAGTTTCCAAAATTCTTATTGGCACGCCCTTACACTAATATCTTGGGGCTGGCGAGTTGGCGAGGTGGCTTTCGAGCCTTTGCTAAAAAAGGCTTGAGGAAACTCCGCCCACACGTAGAATTGCAACGCCCGCAAGGGCGTAAGGCGAGAGCCTTGGCAACGGAGCAGAAACGAAACGTCCACCCGAGCAAGTGCCAATGAGACATGCTAAGTTGTCGAGAATGCTGGGTGGAAACGGTGAAACGGCCGTCCTGCAAGTGGAAAGGGCAAACAGTCGCTGATGAGGAATCTACCCAAAGCGCGGGTAGCCCGATTAGTCGAATGCCACCAAAACAGAAGGCGGGTTACAGCCAACACGCCAGCCCAGTTTGGGGAAATAACTCTTTTAGCTTATGATTCATGACGTGATCTTTCCAGTTCGTTTTAGTGTCTGCAGCAGCCAGAGAAGAGGTTCTAAATGAACACCCTTTTTATTCGTTGCAGTCTCTTTTTCAAGAAGCTTGTCTATCATAAATTCAAATTTCAGCACTTTAACACCATTGCTTGATAATTTCATTTCGTTTTCCTTTGAAATGCTCACACACGCAACGGCTTTAATAACGTTGACTTCATCGCCAAACGCTAGTCCATTGCCTGACCTAACAAATCTCTCAAAATCTTAAACTCGTGTAGGGCTTTTTCCAGCGACTTATTCCATCTCTCTGAACAACTTACTAGCATCAATTCTCTCTTTGCAGGATTAACGGCAATCAAGTCAATGTCATAGGGATATTTGCTTTTAGACACCGTAGGATGATCAATTTTTTTGGTTTCTTGGAAAGCTCGATTAACCTCGACTATGTACCTTTCCACATATTTAAGATAACACGCTGTTAGTTCCTCTAGCCCTGATCCCCACTCTCTAATACCAGGCATAAGTTCCACAACGTAAGTTATCTTCAAATAGGTATTAATTTTTCCCAAAAAAGAATTTATAGAAATCTTTGTTGATTACAATTCCCTAACAGTCACCCCAGCACATAATCATTGGTGGATGTAAATTTTGAATATAAATTTTGGATTCATAACCCTAATTACTCGTCCAGTCTTTTAGAAAATGCGGGTGTGATAGTTTGCCTTTGTGGCATGAAATTGAGGATTTGCAAAAGAAAAAGGCTGAGTTAGAGTTTCAACTTCACTCGATTGAAGAGAAAGAGAAAACTCTTGAAGAGAGAGCAAGACTCTTGGAGGAGAAACTGGCAATTCAGCAGCTGGAAGAAAAGTTAAAGCTTAAAATGGAAGCTGTGGAAAAACTTGAGGCTCGAATAAATGAGCTGGAGCAAAAACTTCAGAAAAACGAAGCGCAACCAGCAATAACGATAAAAATGGGAGCACAGAATCAGCAAAATGCAAATGAATCTCCGTTGCGGAGGCTCTTCGGAGAGTAGCAAACCAAAGAGTCATTTGGCTTCTAAAATTTCTTGTGCCGCTTCTTTGTAGACTTCAAAATCTTGCCTCGTAAACAAAACAAGTCTAACTTCATCTAATCTGTTCTCTTTCTCAATGAATTCTTTTATGGTTGTTAATGCTACTTTGCATGCCTTTTCTATTGGATATTCGTAGGCACCCGTGCTTATTGACGGGAACGCTATTGTTTTTAACCCTTTGGAAACGGCTAACATCAACGAGTTGCGATAGGCCTCTGCCAAAAGCTCTGGTTCGCCATGGTTTCCGCCATGCCAGACCGGCCCAACAGTATGAATAACATATTTGGCTTTGAGGTTTCCCCCAGAGGTTATGACGGCCTTCCCCGTTGGAAGTCCGTTCGGCCATTCTGTTGTTCTTATGCGTTTGCATTCTTCTAGGATTTTTGGGCCGCCTTTTCTGTGGATTGCACTGTCAACGCCTCCTCCTCCCATGAGCGTGGGATTTGCTGCGTTTACTATGGCATCTGTGTCCATTTCTGTTATATCGCCTTGAACCAAACATATTTTTGTCTTGTCAACCTTAAAACACGCGGACATTTAATTACCCAAAACATTTTCTTATTAATTTCCCTTTTAAGCTTAATTAGTAGGTGTATTTGTCTCCTCCAGCAAGTATGCGCTCTAAAGCCATGTTAAAGTTTATCATTCCATCATTTGTTTTCGCAGATACTGGAATTAGAAGGAATTTTAAACCTATTTGGTGTATTGCGCGCATCATGTTTCTGCTCAAAAGACGTTTTGTTCCTTCAAGCTTCTGTTCAATAGCGTTTTCCAACGCGATGGGATTGGCTGACCAGTCGACAATTTTGTCAACTTCATCTTTTGGAAGCAAATCGCATTTAGATAATAAATGAACTTGTGGTAATAGAAAACGGTTATAAACGGCAGCTGAAAGGAAAAGGTTAGACACGTAGTTAAGTGGGTTAACGCAGAAGGCAGCGTCGAAAAGGTACACTATGGCTTTTGGCTGTTCACGGAGCAACTCACCAGCAATGAAGGGCCCGCTTGCTCTGAAAGCAAAAAGTTCCATTTGCCCTGGCGTGTCAACAACAACGATGTCGGATTTTAGGTCTTCAATTTCGCTTGAAATCTTATCAATTTCATCTGCAATTAGATCTGCAGCCATTATTAAGGCGCCGTTTGGGCCTAACTCGTACTGTTCCATTAGGCTTTCTATGCTGATGTAATCTCGCACGTCAACATCAGGCGTGTATGGAAGCGCTAATGCTCCAGGGTCTAGGTTAACTATTGCAACATCTTGTTTTGTCATTTTTAGCCATTCGCTAAAAGAGGCTGTTAGCATGGATTTACCAGAGCCAGCTGTTCCTATAATGAAGACCGTAAACATACTGCTGTAACTCCTTATTTTTTATTTTACCATTTTAGCCTTATCAGATTATTTTGGGCTGTAAAAGTTTTGTGTTGACACTTCTGGTGGCGGCGGCATTGGTTCTTGTGGCGTTGGCGTTGTTTGCCGTGATAAAATGAAGATTGCACATCCAATGATTGTTAATGTTACTGTCAAAGCCAACAGCGCAAGGAAGAACGGCGACAGAATGGTAATGGCTATTGTTTGACTGTCTGCCCCGCCATAATCGGTGTCTCCAAACCAACTTGCGCGGACAAAACATATGCCAGTAATGTTTGCTATCCACGCATATGAAAATTCGCCGTTGATGTTTGTTGTGGTTGTTCCTAGAACGAGCCATTGTAGCCCGCCAACTTTCAAATAAATAGTTACTGTTCTACCCGAAAGGTTTGGAGATAATTTCCCAGAAATTGTAACCGCAGTTCCTTCCATGACGAATGTTGGCGACACTGCCAATGAAATGGTTGAAGAGGCTAATTGCCTATAACTTGCCGAAACTTGACCATAAATCGTTTGATCGCAGTTTTCAAGAGTAATAACTTGCACTGTGCTTAATGCTGAAACTAGGTCTGACGGGCATTCACCAACTCGCCATCCGGTAAACATTTGACTCCCAGTGCATTCGGCTATGTAATATTTTTTTCCATCAAATGAAACGTAGTAAACCGTTCCTCTAACGTCACGTGGCACATGCGAGAGGCTTACGCCCAAGTTCATGTGAGATTGATCTTCATAATAGAGCAGAATAACGTCTAATCCACCAGCCATCATGATTGATGCTGCTAAATAGGAGAAGACATCGCAGTCTCCAACATTTTCAACAATTGTTTCAACAGGGTATTTTGCCATGCTTTCGTTATATGGTATCTGATGCACAATCATTAACACGCCATTAGCGAAATCTTCATCGTCGTTGTAAATATCCCAAAGGCGGTCTGCTATGGGTTTCACGGGATACGGTGTTACAAATTTTGGAAAATCGTCTACCGAGGAGAGCGTGTGACTCTTTGACTTGTAAAAATCATAAAGAGACTGCTGAACTGTTACCGTTAAAAGGTAAGGTGTAGAACCACCTGGATGATTTAAGATTTGGTACGTTCTAACAGTTTGGGAAAGTGAATATGGTGTTAACTGTGAAACGACAATTAGGATTGTAAGCGCGGTTATGGCGAGTTTTTTCATGGGAGATTTTGTTGTAAAAGAGGTTTAAGGCATTTATGAACTATCAATCAATAATTAAATCTCCACTACTGTTTTCTTTCTTTGACTGAACACACATGCATAGGCATATCCAGATTTTTTTGCAATAGCCAACGCTTCTCTAAAATTTCTACCAAGATCTTCTGGGTTATGCGCGTCTGAGCCAAAAACTATGGGCACATCATAATCATGGAGTATTTTTAGAAATTCCGCGCTTGGATAGATTTCTGCACATGGTCTCCTTAATCCAGCGGTGTTAATTTCCACGCAGATATCTGATTTTGCAATTGTCTCCGCGGTTTCCGTTAGGATATCGGAGAAATCGCATTTTGGTTTAAACCCGAAAATCTTAACGAGATCTATATGTGCCACAACATCAAAGAGGCTAGAATTACACACTTCCTTAATAAGGTTGAAGTATTCTCTATAGGTTTGCAGAATATCCCTTTTTAAGTATTCATATTTTTGGCGTGGGTTGTCAATGCTCCAATTGCCAATAAAGTGAACTGCCCCAATAACATAATCAAAAGGGTATTTCTGAACGAACTCTTTAATTCTATCCTTGTCTTCTGGGAAAAAATCAATTTCAGCACCCAATTTTATTGGCATTTCGGCTTTCTGTTTTAGTGCAAGAAAATTTTTGATATACGCTGGCATTTGCCATTGCCGCATATGTGGATAATCGCTTATTTCGTGTAGCAAAACGTGGTCTGAGAAGCCTATTTCGTCTATCCCCTTCTCTTTCGCCTTTTTAACATAAGCTTCAATTGTGCCTCTTGCATCTGGTGAAGCATCTGTGTGTATGTGATAATCCATAATCATTGTTTTGCCAGCTTTTGCGTCAAAATTACTTTTCCACCTTCTTTCTTCACAAGTTCGGACAACTGAACTAATGCTTTTCCAACACGGTCTTTTGCTATTTTGGAACTCTTCGCTGTTGTCGAAAAGTGAAGCTCAATGTGCGGTTCTTTCTCCCCGCCCTTCGGATGAGACTTAATATAGACATGAGGGTTATCGTGCATAGTTTTGTCGATAAAAGGCGCTAAAGTTGATTCCATGATGCCGCTTACATAAATGCTCGCTTCGTAAAATGTAACATCTCCAGCCTTTTCCCTCAATAATGGCACAACTGAGCCTTCACAAATAGCTTCCATCTCAGAAGGAACCCCTGGTAAAGCTATAAGCACTGTTTCATCAACCTCTAAAATTACACCGGGGGCTGTTCCAATGGGGTTTGGTAATGGTTTTGAATTTTCTGGAAGTTTAGCCATTTTAACTCTTGCTGGCGTAAGCTCCACTTTTTCGATTTTTCCAGTTTTCGCGTATGCCTCATATTTTTCCTTAATCATTTCTAAGGCTTTCTCGTTAATTTCCAGCTTTCGGTTTAATGCTTCTGCTATTCCTTCAAGAGTTTTGTCGTCAAATGTTGGTCCCAAACCGCCAGTAGTTATTATGAACTTTGGTTTGCGCTGCAACGATTCACGTATGACGCTTGCAATAGCCGCTACGTCATCTTCAACAACTGTTATGCGTTTAACTGTGAACCCCGCGGCGGTTGCACGTTTGGCAAGCCATTGAGCGTTGGTGTTTAAAGTTTTGCCAATGAGCAACTCGTTGCCTATGCAGATTATCTCCATTTCGTTGTCCATTTTCCCACTTCTAAAAACTAAAAGTTGCTTGAAAATAAAACTTGTTCGCCATATTAACGGCTAACTTATCGCCCTAAAAGCTGCAGATTTTGGGCTATTTTTTCTTGCTGCTAAGCCACCACTTTAAATATTCTTTTTTGCGCTTTTCTTGCTCCTCTTCCTTACTTTCGAAGGACGGCCTCAGCTTTTCTCTAAGCTCAATTAGTTCTTGCTGTGTCACTGAAAGCCCGCAGCTTTTGCAAACGTAATGTTTTGTGGCTATTATGTATTGCATTTCGCCACCGCATTCTGGACAGTACGGCATCATAACACCATTTTAGGCATACGCTCTAAGAGTGAATGCGCGTTGCTGGATAAAAGGATTTTTAACAAAGCCGAAGTCATAATTGCATTATGTTAACGTTTTTACCAGTTTACATGCCGTGTGAATACAATCTGCACAGTACCATTTATCGAGTTGTAGCACGTAAATGGTGTACTCTTCGCTTCCACATACATCGCATTTATGCCAGCTAACAATTGCTGCGTCGTTGCTACTGACATCTTTAGGCGTTCCTTTCTTCCCCCACTCTAGGTCACGAAGAGCAAAAATGCAAACTCATCCACAAGATATACCTTTCGTAAAAGTTCTGTTGCAATATGTTTCACGTAATAAAGTTTACAAGTTTTGCTTCCTTAGCAAAATACAACGCCTTATCCATCTCTTCCCTCGTAAGTCGCCTACGCAGCTCTGGAATTTCATAAGCCCGCCATTCTGGTCTATACTGAAACATCACGTTCACACGAGTTTCAACGCCCAATTTTTCAGCTATCCACTTTATGACGGGGTTCGTGCAACACTTTAGATGCCCTGGCAAGACGAGTATGCGAATTATGAGTTCGCCGTACTTTTTCGCTTCTAAGTGATTATATGTGCAGAATTGCCAGTAGTTCGGTGCATCCGAAATTCTTTCAGAGCATTCGCCTGGTCCATACTTAAAATCGAGCAAGTACACGTCTGCAAAACCAGCCAGCAGCTGAGCCGTTTCTTGACTATAGTATGTGTTTGAGTTCCAGACCACAGGAATGTTAACATTTACGTGTTTGAATGTTTCAAGCCACTGTTCTAGCCATGGTGTTGGTTCCCCGCCCACAAGGTTTGCGTTTCTGCATCCGCTTTTTCGGAGCTGTTCCACCTCTCTTGCAAGTTCTTGTGGCGTGTAAACTTTGCCATTCTCAAGCCACTGGGAAATTGTCCAGTTTTGGCAGTGCTTACAGCGCATAGTACAACCCATAGTAAAGATTGTTCCAGAAGGCACGAGTTCGGGTTCTTCGCCAACGTGCTCAAAAATGCTTGAAACAGTTATTTCTTTGCCACACTTGCAATAACCTAGTTTGCCTTCGAGTCTATTAACGCCGCATTTTCGAGTGCAAAAATGACATTTAGCTAGAATCTTCTTCGCAATTGCAATTTTTAAGTCCAAATAAGATTTTTCAGGGGTTGGCATCTTCTGAAGATAAAACTGTCCATTGTCAATTTCCTTTTCCACAGCATAGAATTCTCGAGTGAGCTTTTCGTGTTCTCGCCAAAGCCTCTCTAAAGAATCATCTTCGCTAAATTCTGCTGGAATTTTCTTTGCAATAAGGAATTTTGCGGGTTTCTCGTTCTGCATGACAGCTATATATCTGCCCAAGCTTTTTCTAACAGCCTCCTCGCCGAGCACAACTGTGGCGTCTGGACGTAGGATTCTCCACATTAGCCCTTCAACCACTGCTAAAACAAAGCGTATGGATAAGAGTACCCACTTGCATGCAGTTTACCCTTAATCGGAATTTCTTTGCCACAAACTGGACAGCGCATGTCTTTCGTGAGATTCCACCTTGTAATCTCGAAGCTGAAACGTTTTATTAAAAGCTCGTTACAGTTTGGACAGTAAGTGTTTTCGCTGGGGTGTCCAGGCACATTTCCAATGTACACGTAGTTTAGTCCAGCGTCCTTGGCTGTTATGTAGGCTTTCTCCAAAGTTTCAATGGGCGTTGAAGTAATGGTCGTAAGCTGATAGTCTGGGTGAAAACGCAAAAGATGCAGCGGCGTATCTCGTCCAAGGTTATCCTTAATCCATGCGGCAAGTTCCTTAATCCTTTCAAGCGATTCTCCAATCTTCGGAACAACCAGATTCGTTATTTCGACATGTATTCCGTTTCGCCGCATCTCCTTCAAAGACTCAAAAATAGGCTCAACAGATGGCACTGAAGAGAAGGATTTGTAAAAGGCTGGGTCTCCGCCACCCTTAAAATCCACGGTTGCAGCGTCCAAATATGGCGCTATGGTTTTTACAGCTTCAGGCGTCATGTAACCATTCGTGACGAAAGTATTGAAAAACCCGACTTGGTGGGCAAGTTTTGCAGTGTCATACGCATATTCAAAGAATATTGTTGGCTCAGTGTAAGTGTAGCTTATGCCTTGACATCCATTATCCCTAGTTGCCTTCACAACCTCTTCTGGCGGAAAATGTTTTCCTTCAATGTTCTTTTCCTGGCTTATCATCCAATTGTCGCAGAACTGACATCTAAAATTACAGCCCATTGTAGCAATGGACATGACCGAAGCGCCAGGGTTAAAATGAGATAGAGGCTTCTTCCCTATGGGGTCCACGCATGCGGATATCGCCTTTGCATAAACAAGCGAGTAAAGCTTTCCCCCCTCATTTTTCCTTACAAGGCAGAACCCAGTTTTACCATCGTTTATGAGGCATCTTCTCCCGCAAAGGTTACACCTAACCTTTTTGTCTCCAATTTTCTCGTAAAGCATCGCCTCATGAAGCGACATCTAATTCTCCTTAAACACTGAAAGATTAAACCGTATTTGTAAACTTTTTTCCTTCAAAAAACAGCCTCATTCATCTTTTGAAGAGATTTTCTCTACAATTTCAAAAACAAGTGGCGGCGTCACGGTTTTAACATCCAACTTTACGCCTAAAAGCCCCTCGAGGAAACCAGCCCAGATTTCGGGTTCTGTTATAAAAGGCGTCTTTATAAGGATGTACTTATCCTTTAGGAAGAAGTCGCCGAATCCTTGAACCCTTAAACGCTTAAAAATTTCAGTCCATTTTTCGCTGTTTGAGGCGTCTATGCCAAGTGTTGCTTCCATAGAAACTTTTGATGCTTCTCCCATTTTTCTGCCAATTTCTCGCCATTTCTCCCTAGGAACTTCGTTTATGAGAATGTTAAGTAGCTCAACGTTTATGAAGGCTATTCGGCTTATGCCACAATAATACTCGCCTGGAAAACGCCAATCGTAAATCATCATACTTCTATAAACATCAAGCATTTTAGAAATAAGCGGCTTGATTCCTGGCTCCTTTCCTTCGCGAATAAGCGAATCAATAAATTCCCGCTCTTCTTTTTCAAGGATAATTGTTGTTCTTTTAGCTGACTCTTCGTTTTTACGCATTATTTCTTCGAGTTTTTTCTCTTTTTCTTTTTTTCCGTTCTGCATAATTGTTATATCTCGTGACATATCTTATATGCTTTGCTAACCGTACGTCAGCAAACCGAACAGCTTTTAACAACGCATAATAATTTAGTACTCGCCGATGAAGAATTTGCTTGTCTGAAGTGGTGATGCACCCTGGGGTATCTGAGGCAAAAATTCAAGAAATGACCTTATTTTTAATCAGATACCAAAACAGGGTTAACCCAGCAACGAATAGGATGAAACCACAAACCACTGAAATGGTAAAGCTTATGTCTAGAAAACTTTGGAGTACATAAACCACGTATGTTGGACCGGCAAACGTTAGGAAAGCAGCCAAAACGACGAGAGTGGGTTTCAATAATTTCGAGTTTAAACTGCCAATTCTTTCGGACGCCCTTTTTACTTCATGCTTTTCCTCAGTCATGCAATTCAACCTTCCACTGAACGCTTGCATGCCATGCTATGCATTAGTCTTTTAGCATTTCCGCTTATAACCCTTCCTTCACTTCGTTTCCAAATGCTTTCATAAGAAACTTGAAGACTGCAAAGCCCGCACCGCGGTCCGCTCTAAAACCAGTTGTTGCACCTAATAGGCATATACCATCTATGTTGTGTTCCTTTGCAAGCGCAAGCGTCAAACCAGCAGCGCCAACAATTCTCCCCTTACTATAGATTACGGCGCCCTTCTCCATAAACTCCGCCGCCAGCCTAGGCGAAGTCGCAGCCACATAGACTTGCGCTTTCTCCTCTGCGAGAGGCACGCCGCCGACAGTAACGATAAAACTGCATCCAAGCTTCTCCACAAAATTCAGTATTTCACTGCATATTTCGTAATGCGCCACAACGTCCTCAAAAGAGGGTTGCGTATCCCCCGTCATTATTACAAAATCATTTCTTTCCATAGGCGCAGCATAAAACTCGTATCTGGGCAAGCGGCAAATGCCCTTCGCGTTAACTGACACATAGTCAGGAAAAGAAGGCGAATAAAACTCAGCGAAAGGTTTAGCTCCGCAAAACTTTATCAAAAGCTCAGCTGCAATCTTCCCAACATTACCCAAACCCGGAAGCCCTTGGACAAAAACAGGCTTCTCCAAACCTGGGGTAAACAGCAGATTAAAGAAAGGCTTATCCAAATTGCCTCACGCCAAACACGGATAAACAACAAGCAAACTAAAAAATATTTTTACGCCCTTCCCAAAAAGATTTAAGAAACCACACGCTCAGCATACAAATAGCGGGGTGGGGTAGCCAGATGGCGACGAGTGACGCGATGAAAACGTGCATTACTTGCGGTAGGATTTTCGTTCCAGACAAGCTCCATCCATATCAGAGATTCTGTTCGTTGCAATGTAAATGCGCGCGCATAATCCAATGAAAGCCCTTTACCCAGAAATATTTGCAGAGCGCTACTCCGTCGTCAGGTAAAGATTAACCCGCTGGGCTCATAACCCAGAGATCGGTCGTTCAAATCGACCCCCCGCTACTATTAAGCAGTTTTGTGATTTTAAAATAAAAAATGGGGAGTTTTATGAAGTTTTATTGGAAGTATAAGCCTTTGCAGCCTATTGGTCTTTTGGCGATGTTTGCGAATCCGCCTATGTACCATGTGTTGAAGTCTGCGTTGTATAGCCAAACTACGGCTAGTCCATAGACTGGTGACTTAATTGTTGTCCAGCATTTTAATTCTATTAGTGGTGATGTCCATAGTGGTGTTGTGTCTGCGATGTAAACGATTTCTAAGTAGTAGCATTCTGTCTTGTCAAATAGTACTTGGTATCCGTCTACGAGTATTGTGTATTCGCCTGGTCCAGCGGCGAGTGTGGCTACTTCTGGTGAGGCTAGGGTTGCGCCTTCCACGTTTAGTGAACCGTCTGGGTTGATTATTATTAGGTCTAGGTCGCTCGTTGCCCAGTGTGCCCAGTCTCTGTACCAGTATAGGAACACAAACGCAAATCCATTTGTATCTTTGATATTGAACGTGTAGGTGTCTGTTTCGCCTTGTTTAACTGTGCCATAGTATCCTTCGATTCTTCCTGGGTAAACTTCCACTAATGCAGTTGCTGGAACTCCGAAATTATAGAGGAACACTTTCTTGTCGAAGCTTGTAACTAGTACTTCTGTCACTTCTATTGTTAGTTTGCCAACGATTACTGGGTTATAGCTTGAGAAATCGCCTGCAAGTACAAGCCTAATCACTCCAGGGTTTGCTGGGGCGTCGAAAGTTAATAGAATCTTGCCGTCGCCATTAAAGTATAGAGCGTGGAAGAAGTAGCCGCCTGCAGCTGGTCTCACTCCGCCCCTCCAAACTTTGCTAAGATATATTACTCCAGCGTCACCAAAGAGTGGGTTCTGTTCTTCCGGATCAGCTAAGACTACATCTGACAGCGTGATTTCAATTGAGTCAACCTCGCTTGAGACCCAAAATGCGAAGTATTGGTATTTAGCGGGTTCTAATACTATGTTGTTGAATTCCGCCTTACCCTTGCATAGGTAAGTTAAGTCTACTGGCGGAAGCCATATGTCGCCGAAGTGGTGAGGCCATGTTTTTGGCATAGTTCCAAAACTGCCTGATTTGATAACTTCTAGCGAGTTCGGCACATTAACATAGCCTGCGCCTTGCTCGTATGCTGTGAAGCCTGGAATTGGCACAGCGCCATCTATGATGGCTTGTTTAATCTCTTTTGGCCCGTAAGGCAGTCCGTTTGCCTCTATGTACGAGTTGAGTAATGCAGCAACTCCTGAAACTTGAGGAGTTGAGAAGGATACACCACTACCTATCCTAATGTAGCCATCTGAATGTGGCCCTAGGAAGCACACTGAACCGGTGGCAACGACATCAGGCTTTAGCCTTCCGTCCGCAGTTGGTCCTCTACCGCTAAAGTCAGCTATCGCTATGTAATCGTGAGGATACCAAAGATCATCGCCCAATCCATTTCCAGCTGGTTGCCCATAGTAGTAATAGAAGTATATGTCGCCGTACACCCACTCATGGATTGGGTCCATGGCTGCTCCTACCGTTATTGCCGTTTTTGCGCTTCCTGGCGTGCCTACTTCTAGTTGGGCAGGTCCAGCGTTACTTGAACCAGTCACTACGGTTATGCCTGCCTCTGTGGCTGCATCAACTAGAAGGTCTTCTGGTTCTTCTCCGTCGGCGAAGACTACTCCGCCGAGGCTCATGCTGATAACGTCGACGTCTAGTGCCCCAGTTACTTTCATTTGTATCGCCATGTCAATTGCCTGCATTATTATTGAGGATGAAACTCCAGCGCCAGTGTGCGGAAAAACCTTTATGGCGTATATTGAGGCTGCAGGCGCAATTCCATAGCAATAGGTGTAAACGTATCCGGCGGCGTCTTTCCATGTTCCTACGGGGTCATAATTATAGATTGCTTCGCCCCATGGATGCCCAGGTCTGAATCTTAGTATGGCGTGGGCTGCGAGTAGGTGGGCGCATGCTGTTCCGTGATAGTGGTTTGTAACCGCGTTCCATCCCTCGTAGGGCGTTCCAACGTCTGGGCTTATGTCAACTCCGCCAATCACGTTTCCAACAAGCAAAGGGGAAGCTGACCAAACTCCAGTGTCAATTATGACAACTGTGCTGCCAAAGCCTGTTGTTTCGCTCCAAACAGTGCTTGCACCCGTCAACTCGACGTTTGTGTATATTCCAGGCTCGACAGAAGTGACATCCTCAATTGCGATTGGTTCGACCTCTACTCCTTCCAATTCATAGGTAAGGACGGGTTCGCCTGTAACTGGGTCACGTGGCACGTCATATTTTAAATTCTCCATAATGGCGCCGCTGTAATATAACTCTCTGATAGAGTCCTTGTATATTCGTATCACGCGATTATCAGATGCCAATTTCAAAATATTCCGTGCAGGAATAGAAGCGGCAAGCGCCTCAACGCTTTCATAAGTCCGTGAAACTTGTCCACCGAGCTCTTCAATTACAGTTGCAACTTGGACATTATCGGTTGTTTGAACAATGACATCTATTTGTTCACTAACAGCATTTTGCATCGCTCCAATGACACCGCGTGTTATCTTTTCCACGGCGCTTGGTGCTGTTCTGCTGAAGGAGTTAAACGCCACCGGCGTAGCTACGGCTAATATTGACACAATCAGAATTGCTGAAAGCATAATTCCATGCAAATTCGAAGCGCGCTTGGAGAGATAAAACCCATTGTTTATCATTTAAAATCTCCTCTCTTTAACTTTTTGCAAAAAAACTATATATTCAAAATAAATATAATAGCTTTATGGAATTATCTTCTACCGAAGTTTTCGCCTCTTCAGCCCGTTCTAGACATCAAAAATCCATTCAAAGAATCATCACTTGATAAAACTGGCTGTCCATTTATTGTTACATTTTCGCATTGAAGAAATGCATTCCACAATTTTGCTTCCACAATGGTCTGCCGCAGGCTCTGCTTAAGCTCCCTTATAACCTTAGCCTTTTCTGAGTCGGGTATATCTAAAAGGTCGATTCTTTTAATCTTTTTATTTTTTGTGCCCATGTTTTCACCGTAAAACTCCTTATCGCGTTTCTTAATAAATGAGTTCCTTCACTATCTGAAACATATCACATAATGAAATATATCAAACAACACAAAGCCTAGGAAAAATTATAAGGAGGCTGCTATTTGGATAAATAATTTGTGCAAAGTGAACTAATATGCAAATTGACCCCGTAGAAAACGCCCTATTTTCAGCAACAATAAACCCGCTGCTTAGAGGTTTGATTAGCCGATTTGATAAAGATTGCCCAGAAGATGGAAACCTCCTTCTAAACTCTTTGAAGGATTTTATTGGTGAGTCCGTTTCGCTGTGCCCAACGTGTAGTCACATAAGCCGTACAATCGCAAAGCCAGTATATGAACTCGGAAGCCGTTTTCTACGTGTGGATAAGGGTTTCATGCGGAAACAGTTTTTGGACAGCCAGTATGGTGAGGCGTGGTTTAGAGGCTTTGGGTTGATGATGAAGGGCATAGAAAAATATGGTGTGCGTGTGCCGTTCACGCCTGCTGGACCGTTTGAGATTGTTTGGAACTTTACAGGCATATGTAATTTGAGGTGTAAGCATTGTTATGAGGATGCTGGTAAAAAACGCGCTGAACTGTCAACAGAAGAGGCAAAAGAGGTTTTAGATATCCTTTCAAAAATTGCGGGTATAGGTTTACCAGCCCTTTCTTTCAGCGGGGGCGAACCGCTAGCGCGAAAAGATTTTTTTGAACTTGCAGCTTACGCGAAGAAGCGCATAGGCTATGTAAGCATAGCCTCAAATGGAACATTGCTCACTAAGGACGCAGCTAAAAGAATCAAAGATGCTGGAGTTGACTATGTGGAAATAAGCATAGACGGCGCAACTCCACAGATGCATGATGATTTCAGGGGCATACCCGGAGCTTTCGAGAGAGCTATAGAAGGAGTAAAAAACGCTATTGCGGAAGGAATAGACACGTGCATAGCGACAGTTTTGCACAGAGATAACATCAAAGAACTCGACAAGCTCATAAACTTGGCGAAAGAGTTGGATGTGCGTTTTATGCATTTTAACTACATACCAACTGGAAGAGCGAAGGCTTACGTTGAATTGGATCTGACGCCAGACGAGCGGCTTCACGTTTTAGAGGCAATCGGAAAGGAAATGATCAGTCTGTACTTACAAGCAAAAGAAGAAGAACTCAAATATGGAAAGGCAAGCGTTAAAGTTGACCGCTTCTTTAGCACATGCCCGCAATACGCAAGCGTCACGAAGGAGCTTTCCAGAAAGGCTGGAGAAAAATTCCTTGTTGAAGCGCATTACGCAGCAAAAAAGGGCGTGGAAAACGTGGCGAACTTTCTGGGCGGTTGCGGGGCTGGGCGATTATACTGCTGCTTGGAGCCTAACGGCGACATTAAACCCTGCGTGTTCTTCCCAACAAACAAAGAAACCGTTCTGGGCAATATATTGAGGGACGACTTCGAAGAAATATGGGATAAACATCCGCTTTTATGGAATTTGCGCGTGAGGGAAAAACTTGAGGATTACATGGTGGACGGAAAAAGAGTTGGATGTGGAAACTGTCCAGACAAATATATCTGTGGAGGATGCCGCGCAAGAGCCTACAGCTACTTCAACGGAAACGTAAAAGCGCCAGACATAGGATGCATCCACAACAAACCATTATGGGAAAAAATGATTAAGAGATGAAATAGCGTTAGGCTTTCCCTTTTTCTTCCTTCCCAAAGTATGTTGTCCACTTGAGCTTTCGCGCATCTCTTTTAAGTTTTAGAGAACTCTTTCTACACTTGCTTGAGCAGAACCAAAAAATTGTCCCATCGTTTTTAACGTACATTAATCCAGTGCCCGCTGGAAACTCGCTGCCGCAAAATGAACATTTCCTCGGTCTAGGCAACGTCAACCACTCCATTAATTTTATCCTTTTTCTATCTTGTTATCTTCTTTGCCTCTCTCTCAGTTTCCCTAAGCATCAGTATGTCTTGAACCCTCACTGGACCCTTAACATTGCGCGTTATGATCCGCCCTTTATCCTTTCCCTCTAGGATGCGGACTCTCACCTGTGTGATTTCGCCAGTAACGCCTGTACGCCCAATAACTTGGATTACCTCTGCGGGGGTAAGTTCTTCCTCAGCAGCTTTTTTCTCTTCCTTGCTCATTGCTTTGGTCCTCTCTTAAGCTGCTCCACTTTGGCGATTATCTCCTTAACAAGCCCAGCGGCATCTCCTTCTTTTATGATGCACACGGAGGCGGCGGAAACATCAATGCCAACAGCGTTGCCCAGTTTTTCTTTGCTTGGAACATAAACGTATGGGATTTTTCTCTCCTCGCACAGTAGGGGCAAATGCGCTACAACCTCTGGTGGATCAACATCTTCGGCTATCACTACAAGTTTGGCTTGAGCCCTTTCTATTGCTTTTGTCGTTTCGTTTGTGCCCTTCCTAACAGCCCCTGTTTTTGCGGCTATTTGTAGGGCTTCATAGGCTGCATCTGCAAGTTCCTTCGGAACCTCGAACTTTACATAAAACGGTTTTGACATGAGCCTCACCCAAATGCACAGACTTATCAACAATTCTCATTTATTTAAGTTTCGTCTAATAAAGAAAGAACACATGTTAACTAAAGTAAAATATGACCATAAAAGGCTTTTACAACAGGCAGATTTAACACAATCACATAAAAGAAGGAAGAACATTTATAGTCAGTAATCGTTTAAACTTGTTTATAAACAGGTTTCCACAAAAATTGCATTTTCGGAAATCATTCACAAAATAATGTAGAAACGTTTAAATAAAATGATTCGTTGAACCCTTTTACTTTTCGTGAGGGGAAAATGAAAGCTTGCAAAGATTAGGCAGAGTCCTCCACATAACTCCAAGCCACAACATCGTTGTAAAGGTTGAAAATGTTCCAAAAATTGGAGAAAAAGTTGTTAATGAAAACATGAAACCCGTAGGAAACGTTTTCGACATAGTAGGGCCAATACACGCACCCTACGCGATAGTAAAACCGAACACTAAAGAAACAACGAAACTTGTGAGTCAAACCTTGTACACGCTTCCCCTCGAGAGGAGAAAGGAGAAGACTAAAAATGAGCGATGATATAGAAGGATCCGAGGGGGCAGATTCTCCATCACCAACACCTACGCTTGAGCATGCGAAAATCCAACGCTGCCCAGAATGCGGCAGCACTAGGCTCATGCGCGATTACGAGTGCGCCGAAATAGTTTGTATGGACTGCGGTATGGTTATAGCCGCAAAAATAGCTGATAGGGGCCCAGAGTGGAGAGCGTTTGACGACGAGCAGAGAAGCAAAAGAACGAGGGTTGGCGCGCCATTAACTTACACGATTCATGATAAAGGCCTTTCAACAATGATTGATTGGCATGATAGAGATATCTACGGAAAAAGTTTGTCCCCTGGGCAAAAAGCACAAGTTTACCGTCTTAGGAAGTGGCAGCGTCGCATAAGGGTTTCAGATGCTACAGAGCGAAATCTTGCTTTCGCGTTGTCTGAAATAACAAAGATCGCCAACAACTTGAGCTTGCCAAAAAACATTCTTGAAACGGCATCTGTCATTTATAGAAAAGCCGTGAAGGAAAGGCTAATCCGCGGAAGGTCAATTCAAGGCGTAACAGCTGCAGCGATTTATTTGGCTTGCAGACAATGTGGATTAGCGAGGACACTGGAGGAAATAGCTCAAGCATCAAGCGTTAACAAGAAAGAAGTTGGACGTAGCTACCGTTTCTTGATAAAAGAGCTTGAATATTCAATACCGCCCTTGAAGCCAAGCCAATACATCACAAAGTTTTCAAACCAGCTGACAATGCAAGGGAAAGTTGAAGAAATCGCCCACAAGATATTGGCAGCAGCAAAAGAGCTTAAGCTGACTTCTGGACGCGGCCCAACTGGAATAGCGGCTGCAGCCAGCTACATAGCTTCTGTCTTGACTGGGGAAAGGAAGACTCAGAGGGAAATTGCCGAAATAGCGCAGGTTACGGAGGTTACTATTCGAAATAGGTATAAGGAACTTGTTGAGAGGCTGATGTTCCAAATTAGCATCTAAGGCTTCGCATTAATTTCCCACTCATTTTTCTGTTTTGAATTACCTATAGGAGTTCTTCCTCCTCATTGCAACTTTGGCATTCTTCTCGTTTTTCCTCATCTTCTTCGAGTAAGGTTGACGCCACTTCACGGAGTTCTTGAAGAAACTCTCTTGGAATCTTATTCTTCAAGGCTTTAACTTCTTCCCTCAACTTGTCAACTTCACTCTCCAAACTTTTCGCTTTCTCGCTTAGTTCCACAACCTCCTTAAGCTGCTTAACCTCCTCCAAAAGCGCGGCCTTCTCCTTCTCTAGTGCCCTAATTTTATCTTCGAGTCTGCTTTTCATCTCATCAACTTGCATAAATTTCTCCACCCCAAAACCCTCTATATTTTAGCTTTTGGAATTAATAATTTACCAAAGTTTCAAAACACATTTTAGACAAAAGCTAAATAATTATTTTAGGAGGGAGGGGAGCGTTTGGTTAAATGCCCAAAATGTGGAGCCGCAGTGTCTCATCCCGTTAAAACTTGGCCTATTCCTTCCCGAAAGTCGCCAGAGAAAACAGAAGAGTCGAAACTTTCTGTGGGAATATTTGATTGTCCAAAATGTGGGGCGCGGTTTAGAGCAGCTTTGGAAGTTGAAACTAGATTTGAAGAGACAGTAAGTATTAAAAACATGGTGGAGCGAATTAAAGGTATAAGGGAAGAGCTTATGCAGACCTTGAAGAACCTGCGTGAAAAAATCAAGACTTTAGAAACTGAAAGGGCGAATTTGATGATTGAAATTGAAAAGTTGAGGAAAGCTGCTGAATCGAAGGCAAGTGCATTGGAAAGCGAGGTAAACATGCTGCGTGAAGAAGTGCGGTCTTTAAGGGAACTTCTAGGATACACTGAAGAGACGGAAAAATAAAGGACAAGATTAACGTTATTCCTTCAAATGCTTTTTATAATACTCTTGGGCTTTAGCCACAGCCTTTTCTGGATCTTTTAATATGGAATAGTTAGTACCAGAAAGTCTTTGGCTTTCGCTAAAGTATTCCGCAACCTTTTTCACGTTGCCTTCGTAAATTGCTAGTCCTCCGGCTACTCTGTACCAAATGTTAGCTCTTATAAGGTCTTTTTCTTTTTCAAATCTCTTTGCGTTTTCAGCAGCCTCTTTCATAGTAACCCCAACTTTTCTCGGGTCAAGCAACATAGTATCTAACAGCATCTCGTATACCTCTTTGTCTCCTCCGCATAGGTTTTCGAGTTCAGTTTGTGTTTTTTGTTCAGCCATCGTTTTCACCTCGCTTTCTTGTTCTTTCTTCTTTCTTTTAAATATGTCTAGTAAACCCAAGTTTAAGCCTCCATATCGCTTCGCGTCGGTTTAAATAGACATGGAGTTAACTTTAAAAGTTTGTCCTTCTTTTCATTGATTATGCCCTATAAGTTCACGTTTGACCTCTCGAGTATTCCACGCTTGTTTTTTAGCGAAATGGCTAAGATTAGTTATCGTAGAAGTTTGCACAAGAAAGCCGGAAAGGCAATGCTTGAAATAATAAAGAAGTTCAAGCTTCAAGAGGTAACTGGTCTTAACTTGGCTGAAATTGTTGTTCTCCTCCAAGATCTTGTTGAGATTCAGGCGAGAAATCTTTCAGAGAGGGAGAGGTTTTTACAAACACGTAAAAGAGCCCTGTTCTTGCCGCACTGCTCAAGGAAATATATGGATAGTAGGTGCAAGGCAAATTTCAATCCGGACTTGCCGACTTATGTTTGTGCACACTGTTCTCCAGACTGCTTGATTAACAGAACTGTGACTTTCGCTGAAAGGAAGGGTTATGACGTTTACATTTTGCCTGGTGGTTCGTGTGTGGCTAAAATATTGAGTTCTAGACATTATGACGGTGTTGTTGGAGTTGCTTGTGGTGAGGAAATAAAAATTAGCGGCGAGGCGTTGAAGAATTTGGGTGTTGCTGGTCAAGCTGTGCCTTTAATAAAGAATGGATGTGCAAACACGCTTTTTAACGTTGAAACTTTGTTTAAAACCCTTTAGGACCTCTAGGATCTACTTTATGATTTCTCTCTTCTTCCAACGTAAGTTTTTGCTTCGGCAGCGTCTACACTTGACGGCGCTTTCCGCATTCCTAGCGCCGCATTCTCTGCATATCTTCATGTAGAGCCTATGCTTTTGGGCAAGCGTTTTCTTGAACGGGTCCATTATGGGCATTTTGTTTACCTCTTACGCGGCTAATAGTCAAGTGCTTAACAGTTAGATATACTTTACGCGTTAGGATATTGGCTTATAAGGTTGGCTACGTCGTTTGGTTTTTCGGCAACTTTTATTCCAGCCTTTTTAAGCGCTTCAATTTTGGTTTCTGCCGTTCCAGCCTTGCCCATTATTATCGCGCCAGCATGCCCCATACGCTTTCCAGGTGGAGCGGAGCGCCCGGCTATGTATGCCACTATCGGTTTTGGATAGTTTGTTTTTGCCACGTAATCAGCTGTTAGTTCTTCAAGGTTTCCGCCTATTTCGCCTATAAGAACAATAGCCTTTGTCTGTTCGTCTTTTTCGAACATTTTTAGGACTTCGATGAAGTTTAATCCCGTTATTGGGTCTCCGCCTATGCCTAGGCATGTTGACTGTCCAAGATTTTTAGCGGTTAAGCCCGCTGCTATTTCGTATGTTAGTGTTCCGCTTCTTGAGACAATTCCGATGTTGCCTGGCTTGAAGATGTGTGATGGCATTATTCCAAGTTTGCTTTCTCCAGGGGTTATTATGCCAGGTGTGTTTGGTCCAACTATTGTGGCGTTTAATTGTTTTGCGCGTGCCATTATGTTGATTGCGTCTTTTATTGGAATGTGCTCGGTTATTATTACTACGGTTCTTATTCCATTTTCTAGGGCTTCCAGAACTGCGTCTGCCGCGAATGTTGCTGGCACAAAGATTATGGCTGCGTTTGCGTTATGTTTTTCTTGTGCTTCTTCTCCGCTGTCATATACTGGAACGCCGTGGACCGTTGTTCCGCCTTTCCCTGGAGTGATCCCAGCCACGATTTTTGTTCCATATTCTAGCATCAATTTTGTGTGGAAGCTTCCTTGTGTTCCGGTTATTCCCCAGACGATTGCTTTTGTGTCTTTTCCAATTATTATGCCCATTTTATTTTCCTCCGCTTTTGGCGATTTCAACCACTCTTTGTGCGGCTTTTTCCATGCTTTCTAGCACGTCTATTCCAGCTTCTGTGAGGATTTTTTTGCCTTCTTCCTCGTTTGTGCCTACAAGCCTAATGACCATTGGTTTTGTAACGCCGACTTTTTCTTTTGCTTCCAGTATTCCTTTTGCAACGTCGTCGCAGCGTGTGATTCCGCCAAGGATGTTTATGAAAAGTGTCTTGACGTTCTTGTCTGATAATACTATTTGTAGGGCTGCAGCGATTTTTTCTGGTGGTGCTCCGCCTCCAACATCTAGAAAGTTTGCGGGTTTTCCACCATAAACTTGTATTGTGTCCAACGTTGCCATTACTAAGCCTGCTCCGTTTCCTATTACGCCTATGTCCCCGTCCAGTTTGACGTATGCCAAGTCGTTTTTCATAGCCTCGATTTCTTGTGGTGTCAGTTCGCCTTCGCTTTCCATGAGCCTCTTTTTGTATTCTGGATGGCGGAACAACGCGTTATCATCAATTATTATTCTTGCGTCTGCTGCGACAAATTTTCCGTCAACAGTTTCGACGAGTGGGTTCATTTCGATTAGTTCTGCGTCATATTCCATTCCTATGCGATACAACCTTTCGAAGATTCTGCCCAGTTCTGAAAGGGCGCTGCCATTGTAGCCTATTTTTTTCGCGATTTGGCGGGCTTGAAAGGGATAAAAGCCGCACAGCGGGTCTATTGGGAATTTTATGACTTTTTCTGGTGATTTTTGGGCAACTTCTTCTATTTCCATTCCGCCGACGGCGGATGCAATTGCAACATAGCTTCTGGCGAAACGGTCTATTGTTATGCCGAAGTAAAGTTCCTTTTTCGTTTTGATTTTCTCTTCAATCCAGACGCTTTTAACTGGTATGCCCTTTATCTGCATTCCTAAAAGTTTCTCTGTTGCCTTCTCTGCCTCTTCTATGGAATTAGCGAACAGTATTCCCCCAGCTTTTCCTCTTCCAGCTACAAGAACTTGGGCTTTAACAGCAAAGGGTGGTTTTAGTTTGGCTACAACTTCACGGGCTTGGTTTACGTTTGTCGCCAGTTCTCCTTGGGGTGTCGGTATTCCAAATTTCGCAAGTATGGTTTTTGCTTCATATTCAAACAGTTTCATTACGTGAACCTTCTCACTTTATTGTTTCTATTGTGACGTACGATTTTGTGTCTTGTATACCGTCAATGGCAGATAACTTTTTCAGCACTCCGTCGAGTTTTTCTCCATCAATTATTAGGAGGGCGTCAACATCTCCAGTTATTCTGAAGGCTCTTTGAACGGGTAACTCCTTAATTTTCTCGTAGGCAAGTGTTCTTTTGTGTGGCAATACTTTGAGTAGCACGAATGCTGGATTAACGGATAAGCCAAGCGCGTTTAGTCCCTGTTCTGTTATGTCTATGAAACCCCTCCCAGTGCGAATATAGTTTAGGTCTCGTAATTTCCTTAGATGAACGTTCAAGGCTTGTCTGCTTATGCCCATTTGCCTTGCTAACGCCTCTTGTTTTACGGAAAGCGTATAAGTGCTCGTGGCTCTGCCCTTTTCGTAAATCATTTTTAACAATTGCAATGAGCGTCTTGTAAGTGCTTCCAACTTTCCAACCTCTACCTTTGTTAAATAAAATTTTTACAATAGTTACCGATTATTTAAGAATTTAGCAATGGTTGAACCTTTTTAATTCCGTTTCAAATAGAAGATACCACCGTAATGTATTTATTTAACGATAAAAATGGTTATGGAGCCATAGAAAAAGTGAAAACTAGGAGTGAGGCGGTACAAAATGTCAGAGAGCAACTCAGTGCTCGTCGGGAATAAGCCAGTAATGAACTACGTACTGGCTTGCATAACCCTCTTTCACGGCGGAGCAAAAGAAGTAAACGTGAAAGCAAGAGGACGATCCATAAGCCGTGCAGTCGACGTCGTTGAAGTTGTTAGGCGCAGGTTCCTGCCAGACGTTAAGATCAAGAAGGTTGGCATTGGAACTCAGTCGATGGCACCCAGAGAAGAGGGTGGCACGCCAACAAACGTCAGCACAATCGAAATAACTCTTGAGCGATAGAGCAGCATATTTCAGTATGCTTTCAAGGCTCCGCCGCCCCTCCTTTATTTGTGTGGAGGGCGCTTCTTAAGGTGAAAACCGTATTATGTAGTTTCTGTCTTAAGAGTGGGATACTGTGTCCAAAGTGTTCAGCTAGGGTTAAGTCTGGAGAAGTTACAGAACTTGACTTGAAAATTGCTCGATTATTGTTGCCATTAGAAGAAAAGTATCCAGCACTTCAGAACGTGTATTTTCATGGTGCGGTTGAGGCTGACAACACTTTGGCAATTATTGTTGGACCTGGTGATGTTGCGCGTATTTTGGGTTATGGCGGCAAAATTATTAAGGCTTTAAGTGAGGAAACTGGCAAGAACATCCGTGTTTTGGAGCATGGTGTTGATAATAGGAAGTTTTTGGAGGATTTGTTCGCTCCATTAAGCATTGTCACCATCAACACTATTTGGCTGCCTGATGGCACAACTGAAACGCGTGTTATTTTGCGTAGGCGAAGACGCGATTCACGTTTGCCCTTTAATGTAAAGGCTTTAAAGGAAATTGCGCGTAAAGTTCGCAATATGACGTTGCGCGTGGAGTTTGCAGATTAAAGCGGATGGTGCATTTATGAAGTTGGATTCTCTTGGTGATTGGCGGAGAACGCATTATTCCGTGGAAGTTAAGCCTGAACTGCACGGTTTAGACGTGATTCTTTTCGGGTGGATTCAGGAAATTAGGGATTTGGGTGGAATTCGCTTTATAATATTGCAGGATAGGGAGGGCACAATACAAGTTACGGTTCCTAGAAAAAAGGTTAGTGGCGAAGTGTTGTCGAAGTCGCAGATGCTTCAGAAACGCTACAGTATAGGCGTTCTGGGAACTGTGCAGAAAACGGAAATCACGCCGCGAGGCGTCGAAGTAATACCGAAGGAGATTAGGATTTTCAGCACAGCCACGCCTCAGCTGCCATTAGACATTACGGGGAAGACTCCAGCAAAGCTTGATGTGAGACTTGATGCTAGAGCATTGGACTTGTGCAGCGAAGAAAATGTGGCTGTTTTTAAAATTCAACACACAGCCGTAGAGGCAATACGTGATTTCTTGTTTGGGAGGGGATTCATAGAAGTTCACACTCCACGGATTATTGCTTCAGCCACAGAGGGTGGCGCGGCGCTATTTTCAGTTGATTATTTTGGGAGAAAAGCCTTCCTCGCTCAAAGTCCGCAGTTGTACAAGGAACAGCTTGTCATGAGTTTTGAGAAAGTCTTCGAGGTGGGTCCATTTTTTAGGGCTGAGGAATCGCATACGCGGATGCACACAAGCGAGTTCGTGTCAATAGACATTGAACAGGCTTTTGCTGACGCTGAGGATGTCATGCAACTGTTGGAGCAGTTGATTCAGCATGTGTGCAAGGTTGTAAACGAAAAATGTCAACGCGAATTGGCTACGTTAAAGTATAAGGTTAATGTTCCAGAAGTTCCGTTTAAAAGGCTAACTTATAGCGATGTAATTGAAGAGTTGAAAGGCGAAGGCGTAGAGATTCCTTGGGGAGAGGACATACCAACACCAGCACTGCGAACACTTGGAAAACTTCACCAAACCTTCTACTTCATAACAGATTGGCCGACGCATTCAAAGGCTTTTTACATAAAACCACGCGACGAAAACCCAGAAATATGCGAAGGTTTCGATTTGATGTGGCGCTGGCTTGAGCTTGTTTCTGGCGGGACGAGGATTGCGGATAAGGAATTGTTGATAAAGCGTTTGAAGGAGAAGGGGCTAAACCCAGAGTCTTTCAAGTATCACTTGCAAGCTTTTGATTATGGTATGCCGCCGCATGCTGGTTGGGCTATTGGTTTGGAGCGCCTAACAATGATGCTGACTGGAAAACGAAACATTAGAGAGGTTACGCTTTATCCTAGAGACAAGTTTAGAGTAACTCCATGAAATTTACATATTTTTGGAGCTTTTCCATTGCAATAGTGACCTACCCCCTCTAGATTTTCTGGTTTTATCTTATAGAGGTATTTTACAGAATGGATAAAGAGGAGTCTGCAGATTATTTATGGTGGAGGAAAGGAGAGAACATGAGAAAACATACTCTTTTAGCTCTTGCCATAGCTATTTCGCTTTTCGCGCTTGGCTTTTCAATTACACGTTCAGAAGAAATGCAATGGCTTTGTTTTGCATGCGAAGGTGGCGGAGTTGTTGATAAAGCGCCATGTGAGGTGTTCACTGTGCAAATAACCTTTAAAAATGCTGGGAAATGTGAGGGCACGTGGTCTGTTAATATAGCTTTTGAAGGCGAAACTTGGAGTTGGAGTGGAACACCGCAGACATTAACTCTAAAGCCATGCAAGTCAAAAACTTTGACGTGGAACGGCAGTGTTCCATGCGACGCCCCAATGGACTCAATAGCACGCCTGATAGTCTATTACAATGATTCTTTTACGCCTTTGAACTGGTGGATTCACGTGGTTTCAAACGCGGAACTAACAGTAACATGGAGTCAAGTGCGCTAGCGGTTGCTCTGCTTACGCTTTCTAAAGTCAACATGGTTTTTAGTTAAAAATGTAATAAAAACTCTTAAGCAACCGATTTCTACTTTGCGCCCGTAAGGGGAGGAGCCAAAATAGGGTGCGGAGTGTTCGGGGCTGTAAACTTTGAGAAACAGCCCATATTCCCATACATTTACTGGGGCATGCGCGCCCAAAACCATAGAGGACACCAGTCACACGGTTTCCTCACATACTATAACGGAAAATTCCACACTCACAAAAGCTTAGACTTAATACCAAAAATAAAGACAAGCGCCATACAAGAATGGTTTGGAAGACTACCAGGATACGTTGGCATAGCAAACGTTAGGTACACAACTTCTGGAAAGTCTGATGAAAAATCGCTGATAAGGGGCACCCAGCCGGTTACAGCTTCAAAAAACGAGTTCAAGTTAGCCATTTCATTTAACGGTAACGTGGTGAACACGCTTCACTTGAAAAGGGAAATACGCGAAACATTTCCGAAATTTTCCTACGAATGCGACGCTGAACTAATTTGCCATAAACTGCTAATCGAACTAATGAAAGGTAAAGAATTGGAGTCAGCTGTTGAAAATTGCATGCATGAAATTGATGGCGCCTTTTCCGTTGCTGGAATAACAAGAGATGGCACATTTTTCGCATTCAAAGACCCGTGTGGAATAAGACCCTTATGCGCAGGTCACAGTCGAGACGAAAAGATATACGCTTTCTCGTCTGAAACCGTTGGACTAGACATAAACGGCTTCGAAAAAGCCTTCGAAATAGAGCCAGGCGAACTCGTAACCGTTTCAGAAAACGGCTTTAGTAGGCAGAAGCTTGTGGATGGAAAACGTAGGGCTTTATGCGCTTTCGAGTTCGCATATTTTGCAAGACCAGACTCGAGCTTTGACGAAAAATACGTTTACGAAGTGCGCGAAGAGTTTGGAAGAAACCTTGTTAAGGAAAATCCAGACATTGTTAAGGACGCTGACATAATCATTTCAATGCCAGAAACAGGCGACGACTCTGCCATGGGCGTTCACGAAGCCTCTGGGTTAAGATGGGAGAGAGCCTCGCGCAGACACAGATACGTGACGGAAAGAGCGTTTATACTGCTTAACAAGGAGCGCTATGAAACAATAGACAAGAAAATCAACATTTTAGCATCGAAAGTTAGAGGAAAACGCATAATAATCACCGAAGACAGCGTAGTGCGAGGCGACACAACAAAGGTTGTAATTGAAAAACTCCGCAGAATGGGCGCCAAAAAAGTTTACTTGTTCGTGACTTTTCCACGCATAATTGGACCATGCTTTTACGGAATTGACATGGCAACATACGGACAATTAATAGGCGCGAAAAACACGGCTGAAGAAATCGCGAAAATTATAGGCGCAGACGCCGTGTGCTACCAGTCTATAGAAAATTTTGTAAAAGCCACAGGCTTTCAAAAAGACCAGCTATGCCTAGGATGTATAACAGGAAAGTATCCAACGCCGCTGGCACAGAGAATCGCTGATGAAATGAAGAAGCGATTCTTGGAGGGCTACGAGGAGACTGGAAGACTCTACGAAATAATCGAAGCCTTGGAAGGCGCATAAACAAAATATGATTTTTAAACAGACGCTTATACATTAAGTGAGGAAACATCATGGAAAAAGTCGGCGTGCTCGTGGTTTCCTACGGCGCTAGAGAAGCGGCCATAATCGACGCTTTTGCACGTAGCCTAAAATATAAGGTGGAAATTTACGTGGCTGACAAGCAGAAAAACCCCTTTAACGTTGAAAGAGCGAAGGAACACGTTGCCATTCCAGACTTGAACGTGGAGGAAATCTGCAAGTTCGCAGAGAAGAACAAAGGCAAAATAGACTTCGGGATTGTTGGTCCAGAAAAGCCTATAATAAATGGCGTCAGAGACCTTGTTGAGAAGCGAACTGGCATACCGATGATTTGCCCAACAAAGGAATACGCAATCGAAGCAAGCAAAGTTAAGCAGCGCCTCTTATTCGAAGAAATTGCGCCACAACTGAATCCGCGCTTCAAAATTTTTAACCCAAAAGATTACAAAAGCCAAGAAGAAGCCAAAAAAGAACTTTACAAGTGGCTTGACACGCTTGGAAACATGGCTGTCGTGAAGCCAGACCTGCCAGCAGCTGGAAAGGGCGTAGGCGTATGGGGCGACCACTTCACAAGCCGAGAGCAACTTCTAGAACATTTTTTGACGAATTTTCAGCAAGGCGCAGTAATAGTTGAAGAAAAGATTGATGGCGAAGAATCAAGCTTTCAAGCCTTATGCGATGGCAAACACCTCGTGCCCCTACCAGACACAAGGGATTATAAACGCGCTTTTGATGGCGACAAGGGACCGAACACTGGCGGTATGGGTTCATACAAAGACAAAAGCGATAATTTGCCGTTTATAACAAGTGCAGAGCGGGAAAGGGAAATCGAAACAATCAAAAAGATTTTTGAAAAATGGAAAATTGAAGACAAAACGGCTTTGAGAGGAATACCATTCTATGTGGCTTTCATGCACACTGGCAAAGGTTTGAAAATTCTTGAAAATAACAGCAGACCAGGAGACCCGGAAATAATCAACATCATGCCAACAATCAAAGAGGATTTTGTCGACGTCTGCTTCAAAATTCTGGACGGCAACCTAACAAAAATAGAATTAGAAAAAACTGCAACCGTTGTTGTATACAAGGTTCCGCCAAACTATGGCGGCTACATGGACGTGTTTCCACAAGCCATAAAAAAGGACGAAGTGGGAACTCCCGTCGATTTAACAGAGGCGTACAAGCTGGCGGAGAAATATGAAAATCGAATGCGCGTTTATCCAGCTTCAATGGAACTTCGTGACGGAAAAACATACGCCCTAAAATCCAGAGCTGTTGCTGTTGTGGGCATAGGCGAAAACATTGAGGAAGCTAGGAAAATTTCCATGGAGGGAATCAATGCAATAAGCGGCGGAGCACTTTGGTGCAGAAGGGACATAGCCTCAAAACAGCACATCGAAAAAAGCGTTAGGCACATGGATGAGTTGAGGCGCAAACAGTGAAAAAGGTTTTTGTTTCCGACTGCGAAGGCCCAATATCAAAAAATGATAACGCCTTTGAAATAACAGCCCACTACGTGACAGAAGGGGAAAAATTTTTTACTGTTATAAGTCGCTATGACGATGTTTTGGCATACGTTTTGAAAAGGCAGGGCTACAAGGCTGGAGACACCTTAAAGCTCATTTTGCCTTTCCTTAGAGCTTACGGCGTCACTGATAAGAAAATGTATGAATTTTCAGCAAAAAGTTTGGTTTTAATTCCAAAAGCGAAGGAAATGCTGCACCATGTGAGAAGACTTGTTCATGCGTTTATCGTGAGCACAAGCTACGAACATTATATAAAGGCGCTTTGTCAAGCCGTCGAATTTCCATACAGAAACACCTATTGCACAAAGCTGAAAATCAGCAAATACCGCATAGAAAAAAGCGAGAAAAAACGGCTCATGGAACTGGCAAAAGAGGTTGCGCGGATGCCAATCATCGAGATTCCAGAAAATGCTAAAACGTTAGAAGAGTTCCCAGCAGAGTATCGAAAGACTGTCTCGCGTTTGGATGAAATCTTTTGGAAAGAAATCGCAAGCATGGATTCTGGACGTATCCTTTATGAGGTTAATCCCGTTGGAGGCGCGGAGAAAGCTGAAGCCATTTTAGATGCTGCGAAAAAAGTTGGCGCGAAGTTGTCAGATGTCATGTATGTAGGCGACAGCATAACAGACATCGAAGCCTTCAAACTCGTGAAGGAAAACGGCGGATTAGCAGTTTCCTTTAATGGCAATAGATATGCCGTGGCAAATGCCGAAATCGCAATTTTATCAAACAACTGCATATCAACAGCGATAATCGCCGAATTGTTTATACACTTCGGAAAGGAGCAAACCCTAAAAATTGTTGAAAACTGTAGTCTAGAAAACCTAAAAAAGGCGAAGGTAAGCTCAACCTTAATTGAAAGTCTCCTAAAATTTGGAGATTTGCCCAAAGTTAAAATAATAACAAGAGAAAATATTGAGGCTTTAGCGAGGGAAAGCAGCGAATTTAGGAAAAAGGTTAGAGGGGAAGCCATAGGAAGGTTGGGCTGAAATGGCTAAAAACGCAGAAATAGAAGATACATACGCAGAAGCGTTTGCAGGCATATACACAAGAGTAACCGTAACGGCGGATGATGAGGAAACACTGCGAAAAGCAGCGAAAGCCGCAACAGCAACACCATCCATTGTCATTGGGCGAGTTGAAGGCGGAATAGAAAAGTGGCTGAGTGAAAAGGAAACTCCAGACAAACGCAAAGGAGCGCTGCTTCAGTTTTGGGGCGGAATAGACCCCAAAAAACCCTTTTCAGAATCCGTGAAAAAGTTCGAGATTGAACTTTCTTATAGGATTAGGCAGGACATTCTTGTTAAGCCTTTCACGGCGGTTTTTGATGCCGCGCCAAACGCTGAAGGAAAAATTGACATGATGGAGCGCGTCGGACACTGTGGAGACGGTTACGAGTGGATTGAGAAACGCTATGGACGCGAAGTAATAGTTGTACCAATAATGGTTCCAGACTTCATAATTGAACGCCAAATAGGATACGCCAGAGGCGTCATGGGAGCAAACTTTTGGATAATGTGCAAAACAAAAGATGCGCTAAAAGAGGCTTCTGAGAAGGCTTTAGAAGCAATACACAAGGTGGAAGGCGTCATAACACCATTCGACGTTTGCTCAGCTGGCTCAAAACCAGAAACACACTATCCATGGATAGGACCAACAACAAACCATCCCTACTGCCCATCACTAAAGAAAAGGCTTGGAAAAGAATCAAAAGTGCCAGAAGGCGTCAACTACATTCCAGAAATAGTGATTAACGGCATAACAATGGAAGCCGTCAAAAAAGCTATGAAAAATGGCATAAAAGCAGTGCTTAACGTTGATGGCGTCGTTAAGGTTTCAGCTGGAAACTACGGCGGAAAACTTGGCGAATACAAGATTTATTTGCGCGAGTTGTTCAAATGAGCCGCTTTGACGTTGTGGGCTTTGGAGCCCTAAACGTTGACAAACTCTTCAAAGTGAACAAGATAGCTGGCGCAGAAGAAGAAGGCTTCATAAAAGACTGCGAAGAAGCATGCGGCGGCTCAGCCGCAAACACAATAGTTGGATTGGCGAGGCTTGGATGCAAAACTGGTTTTATCGGAAAAATAGCCAACGACAGGGAAGGCAGAATGCTAATCGAAGATTTCCGCAGAGAAGGCGTGGACACAAACGGCATAATACACGCAAAAGGCGGAAGAAGCGGAACAGTGATGGGCTTCGTTGACGAGAAAGGCGAAAGAGCTCTATACGTTGACCCAGGCGTAAACGACACGATAGCGTTCAATGAAATAGACAGAGAATATGCATTCAACACGCAGTTCATACACTTAACATCCTTCGTCGGCGAAAAATCCTTCCAAACCCAAAAGCGACTTATTGAAATCTTGCCAGAAAAGGTCAAAGTGAGCTTTGACCCTGGAGAACTCTACGCCAGAAAAGGTTTAGACGCGCTTGAGCCAATAGTGAGGCGAACTTTTGTTTTGATGCCGAACCAGAGGGAAATTGAAATTCTAACCAAAGCGAAGGATTACAAGAAAGGCGCTGAAATCCTATTAGAAAGAGGCGTCAAAATAGTCGCCGTGAAGCTTGGCAGCAACGGATGTTACGTAACCGATGGAAAGGAAAACCATCATGTAAACCGATTTAACGTTAAGGTTGTGGACACAACTGGTGCTGGAGACGCTTTCTGCGCTGGATTCCTATACGGCTTGATTAACGGGAAAAACCTCCACGAGTGTGGGAGACTCGGCAATTTTGTAGCTTCAAGATGCATAATGAAAATGGGCGCTAGAACTGGGCTTCCACGCATCGAAGATTTAAAATCTCTTGAGTAAGTATTCGATTAGGTTTTCAAAAATCAGTTTTCCATCACCATACTGTGGCATCCGCTTCCATCTAGTCCAGTCTGGATGCTGCCACCAGTAAAAGGCTCTTTCTGGATGCGGCATCAAACCGAATATCGTCCCTTCGGGGTTGCATATTCCAGCAATATCATGGAAAGAGCCGTTTGGATTTGTCGGAAAATGTCCCTCAGCATACTCGCCTTCTTCGCTGCAGTAGCGGAAAACAAGCTGGTCATTCTCGTAAAGCCTTTCCAAGAACTGCTTCTCTTTTTCTTTCGGAAAAAGAAAACGTCCCTCAGAATGTGCAACAGGCATCCGCAAGACCTTGCCACGTGGAATGTTCTGCGTGAATATGCATTTTCCTTTGCCTTCGTGTTTAAGGTAAATCCATCGACAATTGTAGCCAGGCGGAAAATTTGTTGCTAAAGAAGCCTCTGGGTATTGGCTGACGCCATCAAAGCCTGGAAGCAGTCCAGCCTCAACAAGAACTTGGAAGCCGTTGCAGATTCCCAAAATTGGACGGTTTTCCCTAACAAACTCCTTTAATTCTCTATCCAGTTTAGCTGTCAGCCACTTCGCCCAAATTGCGCCAGCCCGCACATAATCCCCGTAAGAAAAACCGCCGGGAAAAACAAGCGCATGATATTCGAGTAGGTTTCTACGTTTTATAATTTCGTTTGCGTGAACCACTTCAGCTTTGACGCCTAAATCTTCAAAGGCTCTTTTAGTTTCAGCGTCGCAATTTGTTCCGCCAACACGTAAAACGCAGATGCGAATCTCTTCTCTCTTCATGGTTAGACCCCGCTGCTTAGCGGATTTTTCCAACTTGTCAACAAATCTTTCAGCGATGCATCAACGACTATGTTGCCATCTAAGCCATAAATGCACAACCGCGGGGTTTTCGTGACTTTTCCGATTTCCGCAAAAACTTTTCCATACATTAATTTTTCAAAGTCCCTTTTAGCTTCCTGTGAAACTTCAACCAAGAAGCGACTGTTGGATTCCGAGAACAATATGTAATCGTTGCGGTTGACGCCCTTAAATGGAACCTTATGTAAATGCAATTCAATTCCATATCCGCCTGAAAAAGCCATCTCTGCAGCCGCAACCGCCAAGCCACCTTCAGAAAGGTCATGGCAAGACTTTACCAAACCCAAGTCGATAGCCCTAGAAATTGCTCTAAACGTTTTTCTAGCTTGAACCGCCCTAACTTTCGGCACAGTTTTTCCAACAAAGCCCTTCAGCTTATAATATTCTGAACCGCCCAACTCCTTAAAACTTTGACCTACAATGTAGATTGCATTGTTAGGCTCTTTGACATCCATCGAAACTGCAAGGCGCATGTCTGGAATTACGCCTAAAGAAGTTATCAAAAGCGTAGGCGTTACAGGTCCAAGAGGCGACTCGTTATATAGGCTGTCCTTTCCAGAAATGAACGGCGTTCTGAAAGCCTTTGCAAAATCGTAACATGCCTCACACGCCTTAACGAGGCTGCCAAGCCTTTCGGGTTTTTCTGGGCTGCCCCACGTGAAATTGTCAAGTAAGGCTATACGTCTTCCGCCAACAGCAACATTATTCCTTATCGCCTCGTCTATGGCTGAGGCTGCCATCCAATAAGTGTCAATTTTGCCAAAGTTAGGATTCATCCCGCATGAAATAACTAAGCCCTTCCAAGAATTTTCCAAAGGCTTTATTATGGAAGCATCACTCGGTCCACCATACTTGCCATGCAGTGGCTTAAGAACAGTGTTGCCCTTCACTTCATGGTCGTAGGTTCGGATTACGCTTTCCTTGCTTGCAATGTTCGGCGAAGACAAAAGCTGTAGAAGCATCTCTGTTAGGTCTTTTGGCTCTGGAAATTTTGGCTCTTCACAATGTAAGGGCTTGTATTTGGCAGTTCGAACAACCATTGGCGGTTCAAAGAGAAATGGAATATCTATTTCAGCCACTTTCTTGCCTTTATAATAAATCCGTAAAATCTTGTCAGCAGTGTATTTTCCAATGGCTGTAGCCTCAACATCTTCATTCGCGAAAATTTCCATAACCCTTTCAAGGTTTTCTGGAGGAACAGCTAACAGCATTCTTTCTTGTGACTCGGAAATGTAGATTTCCCAAGGAGCCAAACCAGCATACTTAAGTGGAACCTTGTCAAGTTCAACACTTGCCCCGCAGCCAAACCTCTTTGCAGTTTCGCCAACAGCTGAAGATAAGCCTCCACCACCCAAATCCGTTATTGAAGAGGCAAGCTCAAAATCCCTTATTTGGATTATAGCCCTCTTCAGCTTCTCTTCCTCAATTGGATTTGCAATCTGAACTGCTGGTCTAGAAATTTCCTCGGATTTTTCGGTTAACTCGGCAGAAGCAAAAGTGACGCCGTGAATTCCATCACGACCAGTTTTGCCACCAGCCAAAACAATAATGTCGCCATGTTTGGCATTCCGCTTAAACTTCTTTAGCGGAAGCAAGCCAACGCATCCACAGTAAACAACAACATTACCAACATAACTCTCATCAAAATAAATAGCTCCATTAACCGTGGGAATCCCCATATTATTTCCATAACATCCAATACCAGCCACAACACCCAAAAACACATATTTTGGATGCTTAACACCTTGCGGAAGACGCCTATAATCAAAATCTAACGGACCAAAACCCAAAACATCCGTACATGCAATAGGGTCTGCCCAAACACCTAAAATGTCGCGGATTACGCCGCCAACACCAGTGGCAGCGCCGCCAAAAGGCTCTATAGCGGAAGGATGATTATGCGTTTCAACTTTTGCGGCTATTCCATAGCCCTTGTCAAAGCGTATTATGCCAGCATTATCCTCGAAAACTGAAAAGCACCAGCGCGGCTTTAACTCGTCGGTGGCTTTCGCAATGTAGGTTCTGAAGAGGCTGTTGATTTCTTTCCCTTTGAATACTATTTTGCCTTTGAAAGTTTTGTGAAAACAGTGTTCAGACCATGTTTGACCTATTGTCTGCAACTCAACATCCGTTGGATTCCGACCCTTACACCTAAAATATTCGCGGACAGCCCGCATCTCTTGTAGATTTAACCCTATCCCAAGCTCTTGACTTACGCTTAAAAGCTGCTGGTCATCAGCCCCTAAAAGGTTTATTTCAAAAAGTGGAAAGGCTGTTTCTCTGCGAATGTAGATATCCGCCCTCATTTTTCCTCCTCAACATGGATCATGTAATCATCCTTAGTCGGATTCGCTAAAAGCCGCTTACACATCTCATCAGCCACCAACATAGCATCTCGCCTCGAACCAGCCTCAAGAACAACTGTGTAAACTTTGCTGACGCCAACATTTTCAACGTTAAAACCAAGCTCCCTCAACAAACGCGCCGTAGTATCGCCTTCAGGGTCGCTGTGACCAGGTTTTAGGCAAACCTCAATTCTTAAACGGTATTTCATACATTAACTTTCGAAATTAAGGATTTAAACACTTTTATCATCAAAAAAGCAAATGTCACCTCAAAACCATCTTCTTACCTTTATAGTGAACTCTGATTCCACCAGAATCCGTTACAAAACCAATTTGCTCACTTTCAACACCAGTCCGCTCCAAAATGTCCATTGCCCCATCCAAATCCGCCTTACCTACAACTATAGCGAAACCCCAGCCCATGTTAAAAGTCTTAAACATCTCATCATCGGCTATTTTGCCGCCAAGCTCAACAGCAGTTTTCTGAATAAGCTCGAAAATAGGCTGCGGTTTAAAATTGGTAAACTCAAAACCTATACCTTTCGAAAACCTCTGCAAATTGCCAAACTTCAGATAAGCATCACCAGTAATGTGAACAGCAGCCTTAACTTTGACATTCTCAGCGACCCTGAGCAGGGGTTTAACGTAAATTTTCATAGGTTCAAGAACCTCGTAAACGATTTCCCTTCCAAAACCGTCGGGAACATCAAAAGGCTCATATTTCCCACCCCAATGCTTGAAGAGAATTTTCCTCGCCAAAGTAACGCCGTTGCTGTGGATGCCAGAGCTGCGCATACCCACTATAACGTCGCCAGGTTTTATGTCCCTACCATGAATTATTTTCTCCTCTACAACCTCGCCTACAGTGGCAACAACCAAATCAAAACCCTTACCCTCAACCAAACCCCGTATCACTTCCGCAACATCACCAATCTCGCCACTTGGCACAACACATTCACTTTCCAAGGCACCTCTAGTTATACCCCTCAACAACTCCCCAATCAATTCCGGATCAGAAACTTGCGCGTGAATATTATCCGCAATCGCCAAAGGCTTAGCGCCAGACCTTATAACATCATTAACAGCCAAAGCAACAGCATCAACCCCAATAGTATCATATTTCCCCGCCAACTGTGCAACAAGAACCTTCGTGCCAACACCCTCAACAACAAGGTCCAAATAACGACCACTATCTATAGAGAAAATGTTTCCATAAGGAAGATTAACAATCCCACCATAATGGCTAAACTTATAGGTATCCCTTAAAACTTTCAACATCTTTTTAGATTCTGCCCTTACCCGCCTATCAACTCCAACATCAGCATAAGTAAACTCACGAACCATCCACAACATCCTTCTTAAACGCAAACAGACATATAATTAACACCAGCACTATATATGCAATTTCACCTCAACCAAAATCCAAAAACAAAATACAGGAAGGGGCAAGCGGAATCCGTTTGGAGGCCGAAAGGAGAAGGGAGCTCAAAAGCCTAATGTTCCCGCTTGCCCTTACCCCCACAGTTTAATTGATGAGGCATACCATACTTCATGAATTGAACTTCTGCAACAGCAACATTTTCACTAATTCTTTGCAAATTTGAAATTAAATCTAACAAGACACAGTATTGTCTTAGAAAATTAATTCCTTCGACGCTAGTTTTATAAAAGACACGTCCACCAACAATATACGTCTCGATAAAATGCATCTTAATAAGGACTTGAAGGTATCTCCGAAGATGCGCATAATTAGTTTTAGTATATCGAGCTATTGAAAACTTGGTCACGTATCCATCCTTCGCAGCATAAAGAATCAGAGCCATAATTTCAAAACCGTCCCTATATTTCTTATCAACATTGAATTTAACAAGATTAAATGTTTTAAGTTTAGACTGCGTTAGCATCGTATTTATGAACCCCTCATATTAAATAGATGATTGATTGAAAAAAATACGACTTTTTTCTGCGGGTCAAATTGAAAAGATCTAGGAAATGTTGAAAAAATTGAAATGTATTGATAAATTCAAGTAAAGTTTTTATGCTAATTTCAATTGAAATTATTGAAGGGTGTTCAAAGCATTGTCGCATAAAGTATTATCACAAAGCGAAATAAAATTTCTACAAGAAACTTGCGCCGCAGACTTTAAATCTGTTAGGGTACGCCTAAAAGAAGGTGAATATCAATATGACTTAGCAAAAACAATTGCATCATTTATGCTCGAACAACACTTTCCTGACGTGAAAGACATAATAAAACGATTATATGGCGAGGAAAAAGTGAATGATATTCGATTTGTACGCAAAATTCAGACTATACTCAAGAAAATGGAAAAAAGCGGAATAATTCAAATATTGCCAAAAGAGAAACCTTGGGATCTGCAAAGATATGCGCTGCTGAGCTTTAAATTCCAGGATATCGACAAGAACGATGTTATTCTAGCATCAGACCAGCAAATAAAACAGGTGAAAGAGGAGACATATCGCATATTAACTAGACACCTAAAAAGTAAGAATAAAATTGAACTTCTAATTTTGACTTTGATAGTTGTATGTGTATCTTATTTTTCAAGCGCTTTGGCACTAATACAACCAGTAATCAACTCACTAATTTTCATTCCCTCATTTTCAATAGCAGTCGTTTTTTCAATACTTCTTGGAAAAACCCTTTCAAAATGGTAACATTAATAGTCTCAGGAAAACAAAGGAGTGGGTGATCTAATTGACAAGAAAAATTTGCCTTATCCTGAATATAACATTACTCCTCTCTATTTTCTTGACACAAACAAATTTGAAAAAAGCAAATGCAAACACAAATCCAACAATGTGGATAGTGGCTAAAGATGGCTCAGGGAATTTTACATCAATCAGCGAAGCTATTTATAATGAGAGCGTGTCCAACGGCGACACAATTTTTGTGCGTAGCGCTACTTATTTCGAAAACATTGTCATTAACAAAAGTATATCACTAATCGGAGAAGACCCAAATAAAACGGTCATAAAAGGAAATGGTACGTATAGCGTAATTTTTGTGAACTCTAACAATGTTACAATAGCAAACTTTACTGTTACTGGAAGTGGGATGCGTCCTCCTGACAGCGCAATATACGTTAACTCATCAAGCGAGGTTGTAATAAAATATAACAAAATAATAGACAATAACAATGGAATCAGTTTTTACTCTTCAGTTAATAATCTAATTCTTGGCAATGTAATTGCAAATAACAGTTTTCCAGGAATCTTTGCTGTATCAACGCGTGATAGTTTCATTTCGAGCAATTTCATCAGCGGAAACATGAAAGGAATCGCTTTTTACATTTCAACGAAAAATCATATAGTTAATAACACTGTTAATAATAGTAAAGAAGAAGGAATTTACTTAGACTCCTCTAGTAGTAGCATTATTTATCATAACAATTTTCATCAAAATGCGGTTCAGACATGGAGTAATATGGCGAATGTTTGGGATTATGAAGGTGAAGGTAATTATTGGAGTGATTACAATGGTTCAGACTTCTTTACCGGGTTTTATCAGAACGAAACTGGCAGTGATGGGATTGGAGATACACCTTATATTATTAATGCTAACAATCGAGACAATTTTCCGCTTATGGGTCCTTTCTATGCCCATGATGTTTATGTTGGGGGCGAGGAGCATCAGGTTTCTTTGATTTCAAATTCAACAATTTCGAATTTCAGTTTTAAGATAGGGCAGGAAACTGGAAATAGAATGTTAAATTTTAGTGTTGCTGGTGAGGATGGCAGCACTGGTTTCTGCAGGGTTTCGGTTCCTACGAGGCTCATGAATTATACGCTTGTTTTACTTGTAGATGGTGAGGAAGCTATTCCAACTTTCTTAAATCTTCAACGGGAGTCTTATAGGTGTATTTATTTCACTTATAATCATAGCGTGCATGTTGTTACTATAATTTCTTCAAAGGAGTTGAGTTTGTATAATGAGCTTCTCGCTGAGTACATTCACTTAATGGAAAAATTTGTAAGTTTGAACGAGTCTTATTTAAGTCTTTTAGATGGTTTATCTTTATTAATGGATAGTTATGCTCAACTTCAAAGTAATTATACCGAATTATATAAATTGTATCGCGGACTTTTGCTAAAATATGATGAAAGTTTACAAAATCTTCAGAATTTGACTTATGCCTTTTTAGCTGCGATAACGCTTTTCATAGCTGTCATAATCTACTTGTCAAAGCGTGCACACATGATTCGTTCAAGTAGTGAAGCAGATATGGATAAAACTGGTTGAATAGGCTTTTCAAGCATGTCGCAAGTTTTACGGGTTTCCTGCGATTATAGTTTCTCCTTCGTTGTAAGCTTGTAAATTCTGTTTTAGGGCTTTTTCATTAACGGTATCTTTTATTGCGTTTTTTACTGATTCTCCTTGGACAACATTCGTTATTTTCACTAATGCTCCTAACATTATCATGTTTGCATAGAGTTTTTGTCCGAAGATTTTTTCTGCTGTGCTTGTTGCTGGAACCGCGTAAATTTTTGCTTTGACCTTTGGTGCATTTTTTATTGTGCTGCTGTCAAATATTAGTATGCCATTTTCTTTTAGGTCTGTTATGTTTTTTTCTAGAGTTTCTTGGTTCATCGTGATTAGTATGTCGCATTTTCTGACAAAAGGGAAACCTATTTTGCCATCCGAAATTATTATTTCGCTTTTTGCTGCGCTTCCTCTGGCTTCTGCGCCGTAGCTTTGTGTTTGCACGACGTTTTTTCCTTCGTAGGCTGCGGCTTTGCCGAGTATTTGGCCTGCAAGCACGACGCCTTGTCCGCCTAGTCCGCATATTCTTATTTCAGTTTTCCCCACGTTCTTTCTTTGCCTCCTCGATTGTTTTGTAAATGTTTTCAATAAGCGTTGGCCTCTTTCGTTGGATGAATTCTCCGATTACTATTTTACCGTTTAGCTCTTCTTCGTTTAGTTTTTCTGCCTCTTCAATTAGAACTGCGTTTTCTTTGAGCCATTTCAGCATTTGTGCAGCGTCTTTAAAGTCAGCTCTTCTGCCGTAGGCTGTTGGACATTGGCTTATGGTTTCGATGAATCTGAAGCCTTTGAAGTGCAATGCTTTTTTTATTGATTCTTTGAGTTGGTTGGGGTGGGCTGTTGTCCAGCGTGCAACGTAGCATGCGCCTGCTGTTGCTGCGAGTTTTGCAGAGTCCAGTGGGTTTTCGAAGCTTCCGTAGGGAGTCGTGGTTGTCTTTGCCTTTAGTGGCGTTGTCGGTGCAACTTGTCCGCCTGTCATTCCGTAAATCATGTTGTTAACCATTATCACTAGCATGTCCATGTTTCTTCTGGCTGCGTGGATGAAGTGGCTTAAGCCTATGCCGACTATGTCGCCGTCTCCGCCGAAGACTACAACGTTTAGGTCTGGACGCATTAGTTTTATTCCAGTTGCCACTGGTATGCTTCTTCCATGCAGTGTGTGGATGGAATCCGCTTCAAAGTATGGTGATGGAATCCATGATGAACAGCCGATTCCACTGCAGAAAACAAACTTGTCTAGGTTTTCGTAGCCAAGTTCGTGTACAGCCTTTAAAAATTCGCTCATAACCGTGAATGCGCCGCATCCAGCGCAGAATGGCAGCTGGAGAGGCCTCAAATATTTTTTGACGGAGAATTGTTTGCTCATTTTTTGGCACACTCCTTAATTTTTTCAAAGATTTCTTCTGGCGTTATTGGTTCTCCGCCTCCAATCTTGTTTAGCGCGACAATTTTAGCTGAGCAGCCAGCGACTCTTTGAACCTCGTAGTATATTTGGCCAAGGTTCATTTCTGGGACTATTATTGTTTCTGCTTTTTGCGCTAGTTTCTTGACAGGTTTTTCTGGGAAAGGCCATATTGTTTTTAGGCGAACATAACCTACCTTTGTTCCTTTAGCTTCTGCATGTTCGACAGCTTCGTATATTGCCCGTGATGTACATCCAAAGGCAACTATGCCAACCTCGCAGTTATCAATTTTGTAGTTTTCAGTGTTTGCAATTTCTTCCGCGTGCTGTTTTATCTTGTTGTTAATTCGTTCTACAAGACGTTTGTGCACATCAGGGTCTGCTGTGAAACGTATTCCATACTCGTTATGTGTTGAGCCTGTAACAGCCACATGGAACCCTTCGCCTACGGATGGCATCGGCGGAACTTCTTCTAGACCAAAAAATGCCTTTTCGCGTGATTTTGGTTTTCTGCGGTTAACAATTTTTATTTTCTCTGGTGGTGGCACTTTCACCTGTTCTCTCATGTGGGCGACAATTTCGTCTGCCAAAAGTATGACTGGAGTGCGATATTTTTCGGCCAAGTTGAAGGCTTCTATTGTAAGCTCAAACATTTCTTGCACGGAATTTGGCGACAACGCAATTGCTGAATAGTCGCCGTGTGTCCCCCATCTGGCTTGCATAACGTCGCCTTGTCCACACTTTGTTGCTTGTCCCGTGCTTGGTCCAAGCCTTTGAACGTCCACTATGACGCACGGAGTCTCCGTCATGAAAGCCCAGCCTATGGTTTCCTGCATAAGGTCAAAACCTGGTCCAGAAGTTGCCGTCATCGCCTTTGCTCCAGCCCAGCTTGCGCCTACAACCGCGCCTATTGAGGCTATTTCGTCTTCCATTTGTATCGCTATTCCGCCTAATTTTGGAAGTTTCTTTGCCATGTTCTCGGCGATTTCGCTTGCTGGCGTTATCGGGTATCCGGCGAAGAATCTGCATCCGGCAATGATTGCGGCTTCAACGCATGCCTCGTTTCCTTGCCAGAAATGAATTTCCATACTGGCTTTTCTCCTTTTATATATGCGCTAGCGGTTTTCGTCCCTAAAAGGTTTTATATCGTAACAGATGGATAGTGTTGGAAAAAGGGCGGTTGAAAATGTTGGAGGACATTGCTGATTATGTCTTAAAATACGCTACGGACAAGGGTGTTGAGTATGCGGAAGTAAGGGCTCAAAGGCAGACTGAAGAGACGTTGATGTTGCGTAGTGGCATTTTGGAAGCTTATGTTTGGACTGTTGACAGCGGCTTTTGTGTACGGGTTATAGCCGACGGCGGCATTGGTTTTGCATCAACAAACAAGTGGACGAAAGATGAAGCTAGGGAAATAGTTGATTTGGCGATTAAACATGCAAGGGCTGCGAAGAGAAGCGAAAAGATAGTTTTTGCGAAGGAAAAAAGCGTTGAAACGAAATGGGATGTTGGGCAGAAACAGAAGTTGGAGAACGTTTCCCCAGAAGAAAAAATAGCAAAGTTTTCTGAAATCAACAAAGCCTTAACCTCATGCGGCGTCAATATTGCCGCAACCATGCTTTCATGCACCGTGAACCTAATATCAAAATATTACGTGAATTCTGAAGGTTCAAGAATAAACTCCTTTATGCCAAGGATAGGAGCTCATTCCTTCATTACTGTAATTGAACAAGGAAAAGCTGAGCAGGCGTATCAGCAGTTTGGCTACAGCGGCGGATGGGAAGCCTTCAAAGAGTGGAAAATGGAAGAGAAAATCATTCACGACGCCAAAGTTCTCAAGGACGTAATAACAAAGAGCAAAGCCGTAAAGCCAGGCGTAATGGATTTGATTTGCGGCCCAAACGTCACGGGAATAGCTGCTCATGAATCTTGCGGTCATCCTATGGAGGCAGATAGGATTCTTGGACGTGAAATGAGCCAAGCTGGAAGGTCCTTCATTTATAAGGGTGGACCCTACTGGATTGGCACTAAAATTGGAAGTAGTGTAGTCACGATAGTTGATGACCCGACGATAGAGCACAGTTATGGCTATTACGCGTATGATGACGAAGGCGTTAAGGCTAGGAGACGATTTCTATATAAAGAAGGCGTTATCAACGAGTTTCTACATAACCGCGAAAGCGCTGCAAAACTTGGAACCAGAAGCAACGGTTCTTCAAGGTCAATTAACTATGACAGAGAAGCAATAGTGCGCATGGCAAACACCTTCGTTCTCCCAGGCGACTACACGGAAGAAGAGCTTATCGAAGACGTGAAATACGGTGTTTATATGAAATCCTTCACAGAATGGAACATAGACGATAAACGCTTTAACCAACGTTACGTGGGCAGAGAAGCCTACCTAATAGAAAATGGCGAAATCAAACATCCATTGGCAAGACCAGTAATAGAAACGACAACGGAAAAGTTCTGGAAGGCTGTTGACGCCGTTTCAAAAAATGTTGAATTTGAAGCGGCGACATGCGGCAAAGGTGACCCCGCGCAAGGCGTTCCAGTGTTTACTGGTGGTCCGCATATTAGGCTTAGGGGGGTGTACATAAAATGAGCGAAGCACTTAACAAAACAGAGGAAATTGTTAAGAAAGTGAAGGCGCTTGGTGCAGACGAGGTTTTAGCGAAAACCACATTTGGAAGGTATAGGCAAGTGCGTTTCAGCAACAATCAAGTGGATATTTCTGTTGCTTGGAACGACTATGCTACTGATGTGGCTTTGGCTTGGAAGAAGCGTGTTGTGGCGACAAAAATCTACAATTTTGAAGGTGTCGATGACGCGGTTAAGAAGCTTATGGATTTAGCCAAAATTTCACAGGAAAACCCAACTTTCGGCGGTTTCGTAAAAGGCAAATTTGAATACGCAAAAAGCAATGCTGACGAGAAACTTCGCGAACTTGAAAACCCAATCGATTACGTTTTCGAAGCCATAAACGCAGCTGAAAAAGAGGTAGGCTCAAAAGTTGAGAGCGGAGGAATCCTCTTCACAAAATTTGAGGATGTCTACCTCGTGTCTTCTGAAGGCCCAACTGGCGTTGACAAACGCTCTGCAATTGAACTCTCTATCAGAGCTTTCTCGGAGAGGGAAGCCTCTGGACATGGCGTTGAATGCAGTTCAACGCTGAAGAATTTTAAGCCAGAAAGAGCTGGAAGAAAAGCAGGTGAAATCGCACGGTTGGCTAAGGGTCCGAAGGCTGGTGAAGAGGGCGTTTACGACGTTGTTTTTGACCCGTTAATTATGGGTTCGCTGCTTGCAACGTGGGCTTCTATGGCTTCAGCCTTCATGGTTATGGTTAAATTGTCGGCGTTCGTTGACAAGCTTGGGCAGAAAGTGGCACCTGAAATCGTAACTTTGAAGGATAACGCAGCGCAGTATTCTTTGGCTAACCGCGTTTTTGACGATGAAGGCGCGCCTACGAGGGAAAACGTGATTATTGACCGCGGAATCCTCAAAACTTACTTACATAATAACTCAACAGCAAAGTTGTTCAAGACTGAAACTACGGGAAACGCTGGTTTGGTCGTTCCAACAGCGTGGAACGTTGAAATGGAGCCTGGCGACGCAGAAAAAGAAGAACTGTTCAAAGAAGTGAAGCATGGACTGTATCTAACAAACACTTGGTACACACGTTTCCAGAACTATGCGAAAGGCGACTTTTCAACAATCCCAAGAGACGGCATATTCCTAATCGAAAAAGGAGAAATCAAACAGTCTCTGAAGGATATACGCATAAGCGACAACATATTAAACCTACTAAACAACATCGCAATGATTTCAAAAGAGAGGCAGCACGTGCACTGGTGGGGAGAAGCAGACCCGCCTTCGCTGGCGCCATACGCACTAATAAAGAACGTGCACATAACAAAATCAAGATAACACCCAAAAATCCACCCCACTTTTCTTTCATCACAAAACACAAAATTTATGCCAACCACAAAACTATTCTAAAAACACTAGTTATGCGGTCGTAGTCTAGCCTGGCTAGGACATCGGCCCCCCGCGCCGACGACCCGGGTTCAAATCCCGGCGACCGCACCAATTGTTTGGACAAGACATCGGCACGATTGCTTCCTCTTTCTAAACAACTTAACACCGTCAAAATCGCATACATACTCGAAACCAGCTTCAATTATCAGAGAGCATGGATGGGCTTGGTGGAAAAGAGTGGATACGCTCTTTCATAGATGCCCAAAAAATATTGTTTTCTGTTAGTGTTTTTTAATAGCAATGTTGTTGGTGGCTGTGCTTCTGGTTTTTAGGAGTTGTTTTGCGATTTTCTTTATGATTTCTTCCTTTGTCCCGTCATCCTTTTCTACGAGAAGCATGCCCGTTTTTAGCCAAGGCATTTTCGGATGGCTTATATCCGCCACGACTTCGCATTTTAATCCAGTCTTTTCCGCCGCCTCTTTTAACTCAGAAATTTTTGGAGAAGCTATCGCCAAACTTTTAGGAACTCTTCTTCCTTCATTTCTTGTTTTTGAAGCGTCGAAATATATTGGCCATATTATGAACTTTTCTTGTTTGCGCATTTTCTTCCACCTTTAGCTATTTGTGTGCGTAATAGGCCGTTAATTTTGAGTTAACTCTATCTATTCTTGCGAAGCCGAATCTTTCAAACTGCACTATTTCATCTGGCTTTAGGTTTTTACAAGCGCTTTCTGCTATTCCTTCGGCGGTTGTTGCGTCTGGCATGACAACTTGGCATGGCATGTCATCGCCGATTGGAACCCAGTGGATTAGCTGTGCCTTGGCTTTTCTCGCCTCTTCGTAGGATTCGCTTGCAAATGATGCTTGAGCTGAATAGGTGTTTGCGCTTTCAATCTTGATGTTAAAGAGTTCCATGAGGCGAATCACGTTTGCGGTTCCAAGGGTTTCCACATCCCTTTTTGAAATCCAGAACTTCGCCGAACTTTCGTTTCCACAAGGCTTTATTGTGTATTCTCTGAAGCCCCTTTCTGGTTTTTCAGGATGCAAATGCAGCCTTGCAACAAATGCTTTTGGAATGTTCTTCACCGTTAGCTCTATTGGGTTTTGCACGAAAAAGTATCTGTTTGCTTCTTGGTCTATGATTTTGCGGTTATACGCATACAAGTTCTCCCAACTTAAGATGACGTCAGAAGTCTTTGGACCAACGTCAATTATCATTTTTCTTATGGCTTCTGGAGTTATTCCACGCTTTCTTAAAGCCGCGAAGGTTGCGAGTCTCGGGTCATCCCAATCCTTGTATATACCTTCTCTTATTCCTTGGACAATTTTGGATTTGCTGAGCGATGCTCCAGTAATTTTCAGTCTCCCATAATGTATGGCTTCTGGGTATTCCCATCCAAGATACTTGTACATGTATTCTTGGCGAACCATGTTTGTCAAATGTTCCTTTCCGCGAATTATGTGCGTCACGCCCATAAGGTGGTCGTCTATGCCGCAAGCAAAATTGTAGAGAGGCCAAACATTGTATTTGCTTCCAACTCTCGGGTGCGGATACTTTTCAGCATCTATCACGCGGAGGGCTGGCCAGTCGCGAACCGCCGGGTTCGGATGGTTTAAGTCTGTTTTTACGCGGTAAACAGCTTCACCTTCCTCGTATTCGCCGTTGAGCATTTTCTGCCACCTTTCAAGTTGCTCTTCTGCTGGTAAGTTGCGGCAATCGCATGGTTTACCCGCTAATATTTGTTTTCTAAAGTTTTCTGGCTGGCATGTGCAGACATAGGCATTTCCTTCTTCCAGCAGTTTCTTCGCATACTCGTAGTAGATTTCTATTCTGTCGCTTTGAATGTATTCCTCGTCTGGTTTGCATTCAAGCCATGCTAAATCCTCTCTTATGCGGTCATAGAAAGCTGGAACCGGCCTCTTCAGTTTTGGGTCAGTATCCTCAAAGCGCAGTATGAACTTACCCTTGTAAATCCTCGCATAATCGTGGCATAGTATTATTGCTCTAGCTGAGCCTAAATGCAGGACGCAGTCCGGATTCGGCGAAAAACGCGTGACTATACGCGTATATTTTTCAACGTTTGGCAGTGGCGGCAAACGTTTTTCTTCTTCAACCTTTTCTTTTGTTAGGGTTTCTGGCCATTCTTCTTCTACGATACGTTGTTGTTCTTTTAGTGGCAAGCTGTTGACTTCTTGGACGATTTCATTAACGAGAGTTGACAGTTCCTTAACTTTCGTTTTTAGTTCTGGTTTTTCTCCGAGAATTTTTCCGATAACTGGGCCTGCTTGTGCTTTTCCATCGTGTTTGATGGCGTTTAATAATGCGATTTTTCGAATGTTCTCTCTAAGCGATTTATCGTCTTTCAAAGTCAAGGTTTTTACGCTCTCTATCGTTTAGATTTTCCTTTCAATTAAGAATTTTGCAAAGGCATTCAACTTCTCTTTCGCTTCTGATTCTGGCAAGAGCTTTTCAACGTCTCTCCAGCTTTCCTCAACAATTTTTCTCGCGAAATTCTTGACGTAATCTATCGAGCCGTATTTTTCCATGATTTTTATGGCTTCATCCCTTAACTTTTGGTTTGTTGTATGCATGTTCAAAATTTCAATAAGCCTATTCCTATCTTCTGCGCTTGCTACCTTCAGAGTGTGAATAACTATTAGCGTTCTTTTTCCCTCGGTTATGTCTTGTCCTCTTCCGCCTTTCTTTTTTGCGAATTCTTCGCCAGTTAAATCTAAGATGTCATCTTGCATTTGGAAGGCTACGCCTATGCTTTCTGCGAATCGTCCAAGTTTTTCCGTTAGTTCTTGGTTTGCGCCAGCCAAAACAGCGGCAATTTTCGCGCTCATCCTTGCCAGAGTTCCCGTTTTGTAGGCGCACATCTGTAAATAATCTTTTTCACTGATTTTGTCAGCGTTCGCCAAGCCCCTATGCCAAGCTATGTCCATGGCTTGTCCAAGGCTTAGGTTAATCATCTCTTTTACGTAAATTTCATAAACCATATTCAGTTTTTCCTTTGAGATTTTCTCCTTGTTTTTTATTAGTGGAAGCAGTGGCAGATAGTACATTGCGTTTCCAGCGTTTATCGCTATGTCTAAACCGAATATTTTGTATGTGCATGGTTTTCCTCTCCGCATTTCAGAAGCGTCCTCTATATCGTCTATCATCAGCGTTCCATTGTGAATCACTTCTGGAATTATGGCGAAATCAGTGAACTCTTCTAGGTTTTTCCCTAAAGCCTCGCATATGAGTCGGAAAAGTGATGGGCGCCACCTTTTTCCGCCTCTATCGAGGAATTCCCAAATTGGCTCGGCAATCGCCTTGTTTAACGCTTCTAGGTTGTATGCGTACCTCGGCGGATTTACCTCAAAAAGTATGGTTTTACGCGAAAATTTTCTAGGTATGTATTTTTCAATTAGTTCATCTATTGAGGCGGCTTTGTCTTCAAGAAACTTTTCAATTTCGCTCATTTCATGCCTCTCCTCGCATAAGCTTCAATGTTGAATCCCCTAAGTTTTAGCCACTCCGCCGTCTTACCAGTTACTATAACTGGCTTCTCCGTCAAACTATGCACGGATGTGACGCCTAAAAGAAACATTGTAGTCTTTAATTCTTCAATAAGCGTTGATAATGCAGCTTTTGTTTCTTTTATGCCTTTAACCGCTTCTACAAGTATTGGATGAGATAGGCTTGTTAGGCTTGCGCCTAAGGTTAAAGCCTTGGCGATTTCTGTTCCATCGCGTATTCCGCCAGAGGCAATTACTGGGATTTTCACTGTTTGCAATACTTCTATTAGGCTTACTGCGGTTGGTATACCCCAGTCCCAGAAAACTTGCCCAAGCCTGCGTTGAAAACTCTCCTGTCTCCTTTTTGCGCGATAATATTCAACAGCTGCGAAAGTTGTGCCCCCAGCTCCGCTGACGTCTAAGCCCTTCACACCTGCGTTCTCAAGTTTTCGAGCGTCTTCTGCGGATATTCCTGCTCCTGTTTCTTTCACTATTACTGGTTTGTCTATTTCCTCGGTTATTTGGCGTATTTTCTCCAGTATTCCTTCAAAGTTTGTTTGCCCTTCTGGTTGTATTGCCTCTTGCAGTGGGTTTAGATGTATGGCTATGGCGTCTGCGTCTATCATTTCTATAGCTTTTTTGGCTTCTTTTACTCCGTATCCATGAGCAAGCTGGACCCCGCCGATGTTTGCTATTAGGAAGGCTGTTGGCGCCTTTTTCCTTGCTACTGCAAATGTTTCTTCAAGTTTTCTGTCTTCTATTGCTGCGCGTTGGCTTCCAACACCCATTCCCAAACCTAGTTCTTCTATTGCTTCGGCTATTGTGGCGTTAATTTTTTCTGCTTCTTGTGTTCCGCCAGTTATCGCGCCTACAATTATTGGAGCCGCGAATTTGTGGTTGAAAACTGTTGTTTTAAGGTTTATTTTTTCCTTGCTAATTTGCGGTAAAGCACTGTGTATTAGGTGTATGTCTTCAAAGCCTGTTGTGGTTGCCTTTGCTTGCGTGTCCATGTTTAATGAAATTTTTATGTGTTCCGCCTTTCTTTTTCTCGTTTCCTTAGCCAATTTTATTCCTTCTCTATGATGGTGCCTTGCACAGTTTCTCCTTTCAAAACCTTGTAAATATAATTTGGCTTTGAGGCATTCACAATTTTCACTGGAATTCCTTGTTCTATGGCTGGCATTAACTCTGCCATTTTGCCGAACATTCCTCCAGTAACATCGCAAGCATTGGATTTTCCAAGTTTTCCATGAAGTTTTTTTAGTTCTTCAAGCGTTAAGTGCGTAAACATTTTTGCGTTCTTTTCAATTTTTGGGTCTGTGTTGTATAAGCCGTCAACGTCGACGCCCATGATGATCTGTCCTGCGTTTAATCGCGTGGCAGCATATGAAACAATTTGGTCGCCAGATAGTATTGTAAATCCTAATTTTGTGTCTAGTACGGTGTCTCCGTAAAGCACTGGTAGAAAGCCCATTCCAAGCATGATTTTTAGGGCAGTGTCTTCAAAGCATTTTATTCTTCCGTTTTCGGTTATTATGCATGAAGATGGTGTGATGCTCACGGCTGGGAGAGCCTGCATAATAAGCGTGTCCATGAATAGTCCGTTGAGAACGGTCATCATGTGGTGTGTCTCTGCAAAACCTAGGAGTTGGCGCGGGTCTTTTAGTCCTTCTTTTATTGAGTGTTTTTGGGCTACTGGATGTCCGAAGCTTCCGCCTCCGTGAACTATCACGAGGTTTGGTATTACCGCCTTCTTTATTTCTTGTGCGATTCTGTTCATTTCTTGCGTTTTAGGCGTAAGCTCTTCATTTTTGTTTGTGATTACTGAACCACCAATTTTTAAAATTGTTGGTTTAGGTAGGCTCAATTCTCACGCCCTCATCTGTTTTTCTCGCTACAAAGGGTTTGCCGCCAGCCCTTTGAATTGCCTCCATAATCTGTTCAAGTCTCTCGTTTTTGGATAGGGCTATCATACATCCCCCGCCTCCGGCACCAGTTAGCTTTGCGCCTAATGCTCCAGCTTTTCTAGCGGCGTTTATAAGCCATTCAAGTGATTCGTCTGAAACTCCTACGCTGCAGAGTAGTGCGTGGTTTATATTCATTAATTCGCCAACTGTTTCCAAGTCGCCTTCGTTTAATGCATCTAATGCTCTCAAGACTGTTTCGCGGGCTGAAAGCATTATTGGCTCTATTATTTGTGGATATTTTTCTTTGAGTTCTCGAACTTTTTCAACTTGGGTGCGTGTTGATCTTTGCACGCATGTGTCTCCTATAACGAGTGGGATATCAGTTTTGACGTTTATCGGCTTGAATCCCGTGTCCATTTGAAAGAGTAGTGTTCCGCCAAATGTGGATATGGCTGGGTCTATTCCAGATGGTGTTCCATGCACAATTTTTTCAGCTTCGTAGGTTATGCGGAAAACCTCCTCCTTCGACATTCCAACGTTTAGTAAAGCGCTTACTGCGGTTGTTACTGCCGCCACAACCGCTGCTGAAGATCCTAAACCAGCAGCTACTGGAACTGTTGAGTTTATCTCTATGTCAAGTCCAACTTTTTCGCCGCATTTTTCCAAAACTTTTTCAACTGCCTGTTTTATTGGTTCAAACTTTAACCTAGCTTCCTTTGCATCGCCATGTTCAACTTTGAAGCTTCCGTTTTCATAATAGCCCGAAAGGTTTAGGTTTAATGAGCGTAGGTTTAGGCGTTTGTCTTTTCGTTTTTCCACTTTTGCATAGGCTCTTTTGTCTATGGCTAATACGATGGCTGGTTCGCCGTAGACGACGAAGTGTTCTCCGAAAAGTATTATTTTGGCGGGCGCTGAGGCGGTTACCCCCATGCTTAACCACTATTTTTTGAAACATACGGCGGCATACCCAACAACACTTGAGTAGTCGCCAATAACATCTCCACTACTCTTGTAACATAATAATTTTGCCTCTTTCGCGCCTAAACGCTTCGCCGTCGTAATCAAAGCCACTATTGGCCCATACCCACAAGCGCTTATGCGCCTTGATTCAACTGTTGAGTAAAACTTTGCAGCATCCATCTCCTCAACAGCCCTAAGAGCCGCCAAATCCTTTTCCTTCGCAATTTCATGCGGCTCGTAATGCGTCATGTCAGAAGACGCGATTACAACGGCACTTTTTCCAACCAAAGCTTTCGCTACGGCTTCACCTACCTCGGTTGCCGAGGTTAGATCTTGCATTAAGAAGCATATTGGCACAATCTTAATTTTTGAGCCGTAAAGAAACTGGAGAAATGGGAGCTGAACTTCAATTGAATGCTCATATTTATGGGCTGACTCGTCAACATCAACTATGCGCGCTTCACGTACAATCTGATTCGCCGTCTCGCTGTCAACTTCTAAATCGCCAAGCGGTGTTCGCCAAACACCCTCATTCATAACAGCCAATGGGCTTCCATAACCAGTATGGTTCGGCCCAAAAATAACTGCAGTTTCTGGCTTTCCATCCAAAGCCAACTCATAATATGCGTGGGCGGCAACTGGACCAGAAAACATGTAACCAGCATGCGGACAAACCAAACCAACAATCTTTCTAGGGCCATCTGCCTTTACTTCGGGAACTTTTCCTGGTCCAAGTTCGCTGAGAAAGCATTCTTTTATTTGCCTTTTTAATGATTCGGCGCTTCCCTCATAGAAGGCTCCAGCTTGAGTTGGGCGCCGAACTTTCGCCATCCTTCTTAAACTTCCTCCTCTTCCTTCGAAATCTTTGCCTCAAAGTCGTCAATTGTTAATGTTAAGTCTTTGTCTGCTGCAAGTTCTCCTCTTTCACGTAGTATTTGTCTTGCCAAAAGCCAGTAGATAACTGCCAACGCTCTTCTACCCTTATTGTTTGTTGGAATAACGAAATCTACGCCTGAAAAATCGTTGTCTGTGCTGCATAAGGCTATCACTGGTATCCCAGTTAACGCAGCCTCTTTAACTGCTTGGGAATCAGCCCTCGGGTCTGAAACAATTATCACGTCTGGCTCTATCCTGTTTGGGTACAACGGATTTGATAATAGTCCTGGAATGAATCTTCCAATTACAGGTGTTGCGCCCGTTACTTCGCAGAATTTCCTCGCTGGCTCCTGCGCGTAAAGTCTTGCTGCGGCTGCTGCAATCTTTTTGGGTTCAAATCTTGCCAGGAATTTTGCGGCTGTTCTTATGCGGTCATCTGTTTTTTTCACGTCTAAAACGAATAGTCCGTCTGGTCTGACGCGGTATATGAATTGTGTCATGTCTCTCGTTTTCATTCTTGTTCCAATGTGGATTCCAGCGGAAAGCAACGTGTCCCTTGGCAGAAGCAGTTCTTCTTCTGCTGCTTGAGTTTCTGCGGTTGCGCTTTCACCTTCAAGTGTTTCTCTTTTCTTTTCAAGTTCGTCCTTTGACAATTTTCATCCTCCTTTAATGCTTGGAATCTCCGCCATTTTAGCTCTATCTCCAAGAAACTCTTCTATCCTTATTAACTCATTTATCTTCGCTATCCGTGCCCCTTCAACCACACCAGTCTTTATTATTGGGCATCTGAAGGCTACTGCCAAGTGGGCGATGTGCCAATCGCACGTGTCGCCTGAACGGTGTGCGATTATTGGGGTATAACCGTTCCTTTTCGCATTTTCCGTGGTTTCAAAAGCGTCTGTTAACGTGCCAACTTGATTTACCTTTATTATTATGGCGTTAGCTGCCTTCATTATTACTCCATGGTTTAGTCTTTCGTTGTTTGTTGCGAATAAGTCGTCGCCACAAATCAAACAGTTTTTGGCTTTTGCTGTCAACTCTGCAAAGCTTTTGTAGTCCCTTTCATCAAAAGGGTCTTCAACATACCGTAAATGGTATTTCCGCATCATTTCAAGAATGAATTCCAATTGCTCGCCAGAATCACGTTTTTTCCCTTCCCTCTGATAAACGTACTTTTTCTCTTTTCCACTCCATAGAGATGATGCTGCTACGTCAACTCCAAAACCACATTCAAACCCCAATTCATTGCCAACTTCTTCGCACACTTTTGAAAGTATTTCAAAAGCGTCCTCGTTTCCAATGTTCGCCACCCACGCGCCTTCATCGCTTTTTCCACCGCCAAAAAGCTTGTCCTTTTTGCTCAAAATTGCCCTAATTTTCTCGTGAACATGAACATTGGCCAATGCAGCCTCAAAGAAGGATTCTGCCCCATGAGGTAGGACAAGAAACTCTTGGATTTCTGGCGCCTTTCCGTAAGTGTGTTTCCCGCCGCTTATAACATTGCCAAGCGGGTATGGGAGCTCATGCGCCAATTGTCCACCTAAATGCTGAAAAAGAAGAGCATCATGCGAGTTTGCTGCTGCCTCAGCGTTTGCGAGCGAAACAGCGTAGGCTGTGTTTCCGCCGATTACTCTGAAATCTTTTGAACCGTCAACCTCATGAAGTGTTCTGTCAATTTCTTCCTGAAAGTCAGCGTTTAACCCAACAAGTTCTGGAGCTATGAGTTCCTCCACCTTTTTTACGGCTTCATCAACTCCGCCTGGAGGATAATAGGAAACTTCTGCTTTTCCGCGGCTTTTCCCAGCGGGGGCTGAGGCTCTTCCAAAACCAGAGGTTGTTATGATGTCAACTTCTATTGTTTCTTCTCCTCTGCTGTTGAAAACTTTTCTTGCTATTACATCTTCGATTGTTGTTGACATGTGCCATCACGTTAATAGTATTGTCTCATTTCCTTACGCTTTTCAGCTTCTTCATAAAAGCGTAAGACTTCATCAATTATTTCAACATGTGATAAAAGCATGCGCCTACAACAGTAACGTTTTATTCCTAAGCTGTCCAAAACTTCGCCAGCGCTCTCTCCAGCTTTAACTCTTCTGGCGAACTCTTCCCATATGTCGCCTATAACTTTGCCGCAAGTAAAACATCTAACTGGTATAATCATTTTAACTCTCCTACCTGTAGCTTTTTTGGTCTCGCGCCCTTGCACCTGGACCGCCAAACTTTTTAGGCTCTTTTCTTCGCGCGTCTCCTGCAACCATCGTCCTGTCGTATTCAACAAAAACTGTGCGTAAGTGCGTGCTTTTTGTCCACCTTAGAAGAGCGTTTGCTATTGCCATTCTTGCGGCTTCTGCTTGTCCCATGTAGCCTCCGCCTGAAACTTTTAGGTCGATGTCTAACTGTTTCCATATTTCGTCTCCAGCTTGTATTAGTGGTTCCATTATTTTTTCGCGGGCAACTTTGGGTTCATATATCTCTAACGGTATTCTGTTTATTCGAACTCTTCCCAGTCCAGGTCTTACAACAGCTCTTGCTATTGCCGTTTTCCTCTTTCCGCTAACAACCAAAACTTTTTTAGTTGGCATTCTATTCACCCGTGTTCCATCCTATTTCTTTTGCTAAATCACCAACCGTTAAGTATGGGCATGTTAATTTGCTTGCTTGTGCTTCTGGTAATGTTTCTATGCTACATCCTTTAAATTCATCTGGCACTCCGATGAAAACTTTAAGCCGCTTATATGCTTGCTTGCCCTTGGGCTGCTTGTATGGCAGCATTCCCCTAACAGTTCTTCTAACAATTCTGTCTGGTCTCTTATAATGAAACGGTCCAGCTTTGAGCCCTCCAACCTCCAGAAACTCTTTTGCCTCACGCACTTTACTCTCCCTTTTCCCGGAAATTACGGCTCTTTCAGCGTTAACTATGACTATTTCCTCGCCTAATAGGAGCTTTTTGGCTATGATGCTTGCCATTCTGCCCAGAATTAGTCCATCAGCATTTATCACTCTAACAGTCTTGTTTGCGCCTTCCATTTTCTCACCCAATAACCTTAACATTTGAGCCTTTAGGATTCTTTTTTACAAGGTCCACTATTGACAAGCATTTACCCTTAACAGCCGATATTTTTTCCATTGCCTTTTCAGAAAAATCAAAAGCAGCAACGGTTATCGGGTGATTGATAACTCCGTTTCCCAAAACTTTTCCGGGCACGACAACAACGTCGCTTTTTTGTGTATATCTGTTTATTCGGCTTAAGTTCACTGCGACGCGTTTTCTTCTGGGTTTTGCCAAAATTTCAGCTGTTTTCATCCAAACTGCGGCATTGTTTTCCTTGCTTTGTTTCTTGAGAAACCTAATAAGCTTAATCAGTTCGGGGTTTGTTGTCCTAACTTCCTTCAACTTTTTCCACCTTAATTTGGCTTTCAAGCTCGCTTAGCTGTTTATCCAAAATTTTGACGGCTTCCAAAATTACCCTTTCAGGTGGCAGCACGTTTGTCGTTTCAATGTTAAATATGAAAGCGTTTTCTTCCCAGCTTACCTCTAAAGCTTTTGGGTCTTTCGGGCAAGCGTCAACGCAGTCCATGCACATGGTGCAAGCCATTAAATCTTGAACTTCTATTTTGTCGTCTTTCTTTGCCAAAACCTTCCTTGGACATATTTCTACGCATTTCCCGCAGGCGTCGCATTCTTTACGTTTTATCTCTATTTTTGGGTAGTACTTGTATGTGCACATTGAAACTGGCTGCCATTTCGCGTGAACTTTTCCCTTTCCAAGCCTTGCATACGCTTCAAGCTTCAGCTTCTGTTCTTTGGCAAGCTTTATTATTGGAATCTTGCTGCTTACTGGAACGATTTCGGGGTTCTCTGACACTAAGTCACCAGAATACACTGTTCGCGCCTCATTTTTTGCCTCTACATCAAGTGTGAGTGTAACTCTGCAGAGGTTGCATCCAAACTCGCTTTTACATTGGCACTCTTCTGGCAGGTTATAGCTGTCCAAGTCTGTTTTTAATGGGATTAATCCAAGCCTATGCGCTATTATTTCGTCTTGTAGCACAGAAGAATTCTCTATTATTACAACTTCGTCTATTGCCATGCATGGAACTTCAGATATAACCGTTCGCCTTAAAGCGTTCATGTATGGAGTGCTAGCTCCCCGAATAAGCAAACGCATATTACTTTCGTTCTTCTCAAGCACTTCTATTTTCACTTATGTGACGCTCCATAAGGGTACGCGATAACCGCAGTGCCGTTCAATAGAATACTAGAGCATTATTTCAATTTTTCTATAAACAAAAGGACTGTGGAATCTGCTAAACCCTTCTTCCCCTTCTACCGCCAGGTCTTCTGGTGCCATCATGAGGGATAGGCGTAACCTCTTCGATACGTCCAATCTGAAAACCAGCTCTTGCTAAAGCTCTTATTGCCGCTTGCGCGCCTGGACCAGGTGTCCTCGGGCCGGAACCGCCTGGCGCTCTAACTTTTATGTGTATGGCTGTTATTCCTTTGTCTTTGGCTATTTCTGCTGCGGCTGAGGCTGCGCGCATGGCTGCGTATGGTGATGATTCTAATCTGTCTGCCTTTACGAACATTCCGCCTGATGTTCTTGCGATTGTTTCTGCGCCTGAAATGTCTGTTATGTGGATTATTGTGTTGTTGTAGGAGCTGTAAATGTGGACTACGCCCCATTTTTCTGTTTTTTTGCTTGCGCTGCTCATGTTCTGGTTCTACCTGCCTTCCTGTTTTTGGCTTGTTGTGGCTAGCGCTGTTGCTTGTCGTATTGGATGGTTTTGGTTGGCGAGTGGGCTTTTTGGCCAGTAGGCTATTTTTTCTTCGTCTTCTCTTGTTACGAGGTAGCTTGGCACAGTGACTTTGCGTTCCCCTATTGCTATGTGTCCATGGATTATAAGTTGACGTGCTTGGTACATTGTTTTGGCTAAGCCTTTTCGGAAAACAATTGTTTGGAGTCTTCTTTCAAGGATGTCCTCAACGGTTAAGTCTAAAACGTCGTCTAAAACTGCTGTTTCGTCAAGCACGCCCAGCTTTTTCAAGCGGCTTAAAAGTTCTTCTTCCATTCTTCGGCGCTCTTCTGGTGTTTTTCCTATAAGTGAGCGGGCTATTCCCCTAAACTTTGATAGCATTGTCTCATGTCGCCAAAGTTCATGCTTGTTTCGTAAACCGTACTGCCCCAAAAGTTTTAATTCCTCTTGCAGAGTGTCTGCGCGCCATGGAAACCGCGGAGTTGCATACTTTTTCTTTTGTTTTTTGGGGTCTCCCGTACTACTTACCTCCAGAAGCTGGCTTGACAATTGCTTTCTTTTTCACTCCAAGAGCCTTCCCGCTTCTTCCAGTGGTTCTTGTTCTCTGTCCACGCACTTTTAAGCCGTAAGCGTGGCGGTATCCGCGCCACGACTTTAATTCCTTTTCATGTTCAATGTCCATTTTTGTTCTAAGCGTTAAGTCTGCGCTTATCAAGTGCAAGTCTTTTCCAGTTTCGAAATCTTTTCTTCTGTTTAGAAGCCAGTTTGGTAGCCCAAATTTTGTTGGCTCTTTTATTATTTCCTCTATCTTTTCAACTTCATCTTCCGTCAAGAAACCAGCTCTCATGTGTGGGTTTATTCCAGCCTTCTTCAAGATGGCGTTTGCAAGATTTAGGCTTACGCCTTTAATTTTTCTAAGTGCGTAAGGGACTTTTAGGGTGCCATCTACGTCAGTGCCCGTTATCCTTAATATGTGACGAAACTCTCTTGACATTTGTTGCCGTCCATTTTGTTTGAAGCTAACTAGGAAATAAACCATATTTTATTTAAAGCTTACTCGCCTCCAACAAAACAAGCACCATTTACAGCCCAATAACCGCCACGCTAACGAGAAACAACATTTTTTGGTTGTGGAAAACGCCAATAGAGAGCTAGGCCCTCTAGTTTTTGGTTTAGTGGGCTAGTGTTGCTATTGCTGTTATTGTGAATGGCGCCATTAATGTTAGGGTGAATCCGCTTGAGAACGCTGGTATGAGCGCGTCTTGTCCGCAGTAGCGCACTATTACTGGAAGGGTTGTGTCCATGGCTGTTGCGCCGCCCATGGCTATTGGCGTGTATTTGTCGATTTTGCTTGTGAGCGAAATTGTGATTATGGTGGTCATTTCTCTTAGAAAGTTTACAGTGAATCCCAACGCAGCCCATTCAACGCCGAAAAGTTGGCCAGCAAGCGGACCAGCCAAAGTGTACCAGCCATAGCCAGCACAGACACCCATAGAAGCCACTAAATCTAGTTTGAGAATTAGTCCGCCCACAAGCCCGCCAAGTATGCTGCCTAGGGCTATTGCGAATGGAAAAACGAGGATTCTTATGCCAGTCCTTTTCATATTAGCCACTGCCTCTTTGTCCGCGCCAAAAAGCAAGCCCATAAAGAAGAGCAACACTATTAGCGATAGGTTGTATAAGTGTTCTGAAAATATAACGGTGATTGTCATCATTCCAATGTTGTTGCTTATGTAGCCGGCAACTAAGCCAAGCGCAAGCGCAATTAAAATGTATTTTATCATATTTTCATCAGCTTTCTTGCTGCCTTTGCGAATATTATGCTAAAGAGCAGCGTTGTGGATAGTAGGACTACGGCGCTTAATCCCACGTTTGGCATTATAGCCAACAAATCGTTGTTTGAGCCTATGGCGAAGCCTAACGAAAATATTAACACAAGAATTGTTCCGGAAACAATCTTGTTTAGGTTTAGACTTAGGCTTTTCTTATTGCGCAAAAAATAGCCTAGAACTATTCCAATCACTAATGGAATAACGAGCCTAACGACACCTATTGGTTCTGGCAAATTTGGACACCGGTAATGATGTTGGGAGAAGCGAGTTTATTGTTTACGCTTCTTCGTAGAATTCCTCTGCCTTTGGCGGCGTTGGACTTAAGCCTCTTCTTTCGCGAATTTGCCTGATTATTTCCGCTTGCATGGATTCTGGAACTGGCGCCCAGCGGCTGAACTGTGTTGCCCAGAACGCTCTGCCTTGCGTTGAGGAGCGCAGTTCGTCAGCCAAACCGAAGGATTCTGCAACTGGCATTTCAGCCTTAACTACAACCATGTCCTCTTCGTTCACCATGTCTATGATTCTTCCGCGGCGCTTCTGCACTATGGCTATTACTGAGCTAACAAACTCGTTTGGAACCTTGCATTCAAAGTTTAACAGCGGCTCCAGAAGCTTGGGGTCGCTTAGGAGGAAGGCGCACCATATTGGACGCCAAGTCATTGGGAGTATTTGGGCGGGACCCCTATGCACTGGGTCTTCGTGAATCATTATGTCCTCCAAGTTAACCTTCAACCCATAAGCTGGTTCTTTGGCTAGCACGCAAGTGTGGACTGCCTCGCGGAAGCCAGACTTCACATGGTCTATGACTTCTTCAACGTACTGCCTTCCCTTGATTCTGTTCACAAGTACGTTTGTTCCTTCAATGGCTATGACGTTGCGTGCATCATCAGTCGACCAGCCGAACTCTTTTGTCAAAATCTTTTGACGTTCATCCCGCGTTTGCATTTCAGAAATCTTTCCAGCCCTTATCGCCTCAATCACGTCGTCTGAAAGCTTCTCGATTGTAACCCAAAGCCTGTTATGCTTGTTTGGGCTTTTGCCCATTATTGGCGGTCCCTTGTAGTCGCGGCTTATTGTTTCGCGGTAAATGACTATGGGCTTGCTTATCTTCACTTTTAAGCCTGCTTCCTGCATCCTGTAAGCCGTAACTTCCAAGTGTAATTCGCCCATTCCGCTTAGGAGGTATTCGCCGCTTTCCTTGTTTATGGTAAAGTGTAAGTTGGGGTCTTCCAAGGTTAATTTGTGCATAACCTTGTCGAAAAGAGGCAAGTCTTTAATGTCCTCTGGTTCAACGGCAACCGTGACCACGGGGTCTGAAACGTATTTTAGTCCTTCGAATGGTTGTGTTTCAACGCCTTCTTCCGCAACGGTTTCGCCCACGTGAATTGATGGTAAACCAGAAAGTGCAGCGATGTTTCCAGCTGGAATCTTGTCAACAATAACACGGTCAGCAGCCATACTCATGTAAACTTGCTGAATTGTTCCCTTTTGTCGACTGTTTATAAGCCTAACAACTTTGCCCTTCTCCACAGTGCCGCTGAAAACCCTGCCAATGGCAACAACACCACTGTGAGGGTCAACCTCAATCGTGGTTATACACATCAAAAGCGGACCGTTAGGGTCAACCTTCGCCATGGCTTTACCAACTGGACTGTTAACGTCTCCAGGCCAAATTTGCGTCTGCCTATATGGCTGAGCTTCCAGTGGGTTTGGAAGGTGCTCGCAGAACATGTCCAGTATTGGCTCGTATAGTGGCGCTTTTTTGCTTAGTGCGTCAACTTTTTTGGCGATTTCCTCTGGTTCGCCAGAATAAGCGTCAATTATTTCTTGGAATGTTATGCCCTTGGCTTTCATGTGCGGAAGGTTTAAGCCCCACTTGTGAAGCGCTGAGCCGAAGGCTACACGTCCGTCTTCAACCTTCACCTGCCAGTCCTTCTTGTGTTCTGGCGGCGCATACTTCTCTATTAGGCTGTTAATTCTGACAATTATTTTTGCGAATTTGCGCTGTATCTCTTCTGGTGTCAGCTTTATCTCCTTAATTAGCCTGTCAACCTTGTTTATGAAAAGTATTGGTTTTACTCTTTCGCGGAGGGCTTGCATCAAAACCGTTTCCGTTTGTGTCATTGGACCCTCAACGGCGTCAACAACCACCAATGCGCCGTCAACAGCCCTTAAACTGCGCGTTACCGCTCCGCTGAAGTCTATGTGTCCAGGTGTGTCTATAAGGTTTATGAGGTGCTCTTTTCCCTTGTAAGTGTGAACCATGCTTATGTTTGAAGCGAAAACAGTCATCTGCCTCTTCTGTTCAAGCTCCCAAGAGTCTAGGAAGAGCTTTTGACCAGCGGTTTGTTCACTTATGATGCCAGCCGCGGCGAGTAAGCTGTCTGAAAGTGTTGTTTTTCCATGGTCAACGTGGGCTATTATACTTGTGTTCCTTATCGCTTCTGGATTGTTCATCAGTTTTACTATTTCTTCAATTTGTCGATAACGTCCCATAACATTAAACCTTCTCTTCGCTAACTAACCAAGTTTTATTGAAGTTCACCGCTTCGTTTTTTGCCTTAAACAACATTTGGGTTCACTTAAGTTAGGCTACATGGAAAGTGAAAAAGTCACCTATTAACTTTTTGTTGCAGACGAGGCTTTCACACTAACAAAACTACGTTGGGCACCAGCAAATGAAACGCTTGTTACTCCATAATGGCGAGAAATTTTTCAGCCATTTCCCTATCGATGTAGAAGCCGTATCTCCCAAGCCTTTTGACGCCTAAAAACATAAGTGCATTTCGCAACGGAATTGGATTAGCTGCTTCCTTAAGGTTTTTGAATCTTATAAAAGAAACTGGAGTATTACCCTTAACAAACTGGAAGTACTCTTCAGCAGATTCCAGAACAGATTCTCCGCCGTACTCCTTCCACAAGTCTTCAGGCCTACCGACCTTACGCTCAATAAATTCAGCATAACCGGCAATTTCGCAAACGGGTTTTGCAACATAAAAGAATACGAGTGAAGCGTTTTTTGGTGGAGCCAGTCCCCTTCGAACATAGGATTGAATTTCTCTCCCTTTACTGTGTAAGCGGAGAAATTCGCGCCACCACTTCTCCTTTATCATCATGACAAAGGCGTATCTTTCCCTCATGAAACCACGCTGCGCTGCTAAATGCTAGATGCTCTGGCTTGGTCATTTAAAATTTGCCGAAACTAAAGTTTATGAGCAAAGTTTCCAACATAAGCATCAATGTCGCAGAAAGAATTTTTTATAAAACGCTACGAGGCACTTGGATGGAAATACCACGATGCCAAACCAAGACAAGCAATAAGGATAAACATTACTAACGCTGAAGGCTGGGATGTCGCTGAAAGGCTAAGGACTTTGGGCATAGAGCTTGAAAAAATCCCATTTCTTGAAAATGGCTACTGGATTAAGAAGACGAAATTTTCGGTTGGTGCGACAACAGAATACCTTTTAGGCATGTATTCAATTCAAGAGGCTGCATCCCAAATCCCAGCCACACTATTCACGGACTTGCGAGACAATGCTGTTTTAGACGCATGCGCAGCGCCTGGAGGAAAAACTGTTCAGTTGGCTGATTTGATGGATAACACTGGCGTAATAGTCGCTTTGGATGTTAAGAAAAATAGGCTTACCGCTCTGGCGAACCAGCTTGAAAGGTGTAGCGTAAAAAACACGGTTGTGTATTGTTTAGATGCAAGGAAAGCTTCAAAACTCAAAATGAAGTTTGACAAGATTCTTTTGGATGTCCCATGTTCTGGAAACTTCGCCGCAGACACGGAATGGTTTAAGCGCAGAACATTCGGAGATGTACAGAGAAACGCGAAACTTCAGAGGGAAATACTGGCTGAAGCTGTTAATGTTTTGGCAGAAGACGGAGAAATCGTCTACTCCACATGCTCGCTGGAACCAGAAGAAGACGAACTAAACATTGACTGGGCAGTGAAGACGCTTGAGCTTAAAGTTGAAAAAATCAGCTGTTACGGAGAAAAATCTCCGACAAAAATCTTTGGTAAAAGACTTGACAGCCAAATAGAAAATTGTAGGAGAATATGGCCTGGAAAAACTCAAGGTTTCTTTGTTTGTAAGCTTAAGAGGGCGTGAAAAGCCTATGAAATTCATAAGCGATTTTACAGAACGTTTTGGCGTAAAAATCGAGTTTGACAAGAAAAATGTTGTAGAGAAGGAGAACCGTTATTTTCTTTTAAATGATAGGCTTAAGGGTTTGATTACGGATGATTTTTTCTACGCTGGCGTCTATCTTGGAACGGTTAAAAATGGCGTTTTCCTTCCAAGCGTTAACCTACTAAAAATTATTGCAAAAAAAGAGAAGGCAAACAAGGTTTTTGTTGATGAGCGTTCTGCTTGGCTCTTCATCTGCGGCAGAGACATATTCAAGCGAGGAATAACAAAAATTGAAGGTTCAAGAAAGAAGGGCGATTACACATTGGTTTTGAATAGGCATGGTGAATGTTTGGGTTTTGGAATAATACTCAAAGATTTAAATGATTTTGAAAAAGGCGTTGCGATTAAAAATGTTCTGGATATTGGAGATTTTTTGAGAAGGGAGAAAAAGCATCAAGAAGAGTGAACTTTAACACTTTACCCTTTCTACAAGTTCTTCAATTTTAACGCTGCTCTGTTCTCTCTTCGTCATATCCCGCAAAACAACCGCACCGTCTTTAAGTTCTCTCTCGCCAACGATTATGGCGTAATCCATTTTGCGCCTATCCGCATCCTCAAGCGCTTTACCCATCTTTCTGCCCATGACCTCAACTTCTACGGGTATGCCCACCCCTCGAAGTTTGTTAGCAATTTTAAGGGCTTCAGCCTTCAGTTCTTCTTTTGCTGGGATGACAACAACCTTTTTGGCTTCGGCAGCATCCATTTTTGTGTCCTGCTTTTGCATAGCTAACATTATGCGGTCTAACCCGTGGGCAATTCCAACAGCGGGTGTAGGTTCGCCGCCGAACAACTCTATAAGCCTATCATATCTTCCGCCTCCAGCCAATGCTATGTCAAGTTCTGGAACGTTGACTTCAAAGATTGCGCCAGTATAATATTCAAGTCCTCTTGCAAAACCAGCGTCTACGGTTATGGTTATTTTGCTTTCACTTTCAGCAATTAGCCTCAAAATTTCCTGTAGGTTTTCCACAGCCTCCAAGGCTTTATCATATTCGCCAACACATTCCCGCATCTTATCGACTATTTCAAGAGTATCTTTTCCTTTAAGTTCAATAAGCCTTTGAACAGTTTCTACGCATTTTTTGGAAACGCCAATTCCTTCAACCCGTCTAACCGCTTCTGCGTAAGCCTTCTTGTCCATCAACTGCATAACTTCGTTCACATTTTTTTCTTCAACATTCTCTTGGGCGAATATTCCCCTCAAAACTCCGACATGCCCAACCTTGAAAACATAATTCTTAAGCCCAACGCTGCGCATCAAATCGTTCGTTAACATGATTATTTCCGCGTCTGCCTCTGGCTTATTTGACCCCATCAGCTCAAAGTTTGACTGCCAAAATTCTCTGTACCGACCCATCTGCGGCTCATCATAACGGTAAAGGCTTCCAACGCAGAAAAGCCTGAAAGGACGCGGTTCGTTTCGCAGTGTTGTCGCCACAAGCCTAGCAACAGAAGGCGTGAACTCTGGTCTTAAAGCTACCATGCGCCCACCCAAGTCTTTGAAAGCGTACATTCGCAGCCGAACCTCCTCGCCAGCCTTAGCCGACAAAAGCTCATAGGACTCCACGACAGGCGTTATGATTTCCTTGTAACCGTAGAGTTCAGCTATTCTACGCGCTTTGCCTTCGATGTAACGCATCATTTTGGCTTCTTCTGGCATGAAGTCGCGCATTCCGCGGACAGTTTGGAAAGACGACATTTTAGCCACATCCACAGTTTATGGTAGGGTTAATTGTGAAATGGAATAGTAAACAGTTTCTCCCCGACGGTTCATAACAGCCAAAACAAGCTCCTTCTTGAGGCTTTGACATTGCCTCATAATGCGTGTTAAATCTTCAACAGAAATGGGTTTGCCCTCCTGAATATTCAAAATTAGGTATTTTGCAGAGTCCTTACCATACTCGCCTCGTTCATAAACACGAAAATCAATGCCTAAGCCGAAGCCTTCACGAACAACGTAACCCCTGCTTCTCAAGTCACGGTACACCAAATACTTTGCCCACGCATTTTCGTCAACCCGCTCGTAAAACTGCAAAAGCTTCTTAAAGTCAACAGCCTTGCCGTTTTCATCTTCTACTTCGAGTAAGCCTTTATCAAGAAGATAAAGTGCCTCGTAAAATGCCAGGATAAGCGACTTGTCTTCAACCACGCCATAACCTTTCGATGAAAGCTCCTCAATGTTTTGTTTTTCTGAAATTTTAACACCTTTCTCCACTAGCAAACCCTTAACTTTGACTTCAGCTTTGCCAACAGCTTTCTCCTTTTCCGCAGTCATCACACCAAACCACATTCAGCTTTTAGTTTATCAAAGTCTTCCTTATATAAGATGCCGCTTTCACAAATTATCGCGGTTACATATTCCATCGGCGTTACGTCAAAAGCCGGGTTTAAAACGTCTATGCCCTCCGCAGCTATGCGTTGCGAACAGAAATGCGTGACCTCGCTTGGACTTCGCTCTTCTATGACGATTTCAGACGACGTGTGCATTAAGTCGAACGTTGATTTTGGAGCCGCTACATAAAATGGGATTCCATGAGCCTTCGCCACAACTGCAACTGTAAAGGTTCCAATCTTGTTTATCACAGCATCGCGAACAATCCTGTCAGCGCCAACAAAAACCCTGTTGACGAGACGTTTATGCATCACGTATCCAACCATTCCATCAGTTATAAGCGTCACTGGAATGCCATCGCTCTTAAGCTCGTAAGTTGTTAACCTTGCACCTTGAAGCTTTGGACGAGTTTCAGTTGCAAAAACCTTTATTCGCTTGCCTTGCTCCCACGCTACACGTATAACGCCTAAAGCTGTGCCATAACCAACAGTAGCCAAGGCGCCAGCATTACAATGCGTCAAAATGGAGTCGCCGTCGGCAATAAGCTCTGCGCCATGCTTGCCAATCATACGGTTTGCTTCAACATCCTCGTCGGCTATTTTCTGCGCTTCCTCAACCACTAAAGAGGCAAGCGCTTTAGCATCTCCATGAAAGTTCTTTGCATTTCCAAGAATTCTATCCAAAGCCCAGAAAAGGTTTACAGCGGTTGGCCGCGTTGCCCTAATAACATCTGCAGCCCTTTCCAATTCTTTGACAAGCTCATCCTTACTCTTTTCTTTTGAATTGTAAGCTGTTAGGGCAAGGGCAAAGGCGGCAGCCGCCCCCAAAAGCGGTGCACCTCTTATCTTCATGCTTTTTATAGCTTCAGCCATTTCAACGCAGCTCTTAATTTCAAGGATTACGGTTTCGTTTGGAAGCCTCGTCTGGTCTATTGTAAGCACTTTGCCATTACGCCACTCTATGGTTCGCCTTAGCACAAACCCCCAACTCCAGTAAACCGTTTATGCACTAAAACTTATAAAAAATGTTGGAAAGTGAAGCGGTGAAAAGCGAGAACGTAAAGCTCCTAATAGAAAAATTCGGTGAAAAATATTCTGAAATGCTTGGAATAAAGCTCACAGAAGGCAAAGACAATGAAATTTTCAAGTGGTTCCTCGCGGCAATATTGTTCGGCGCACCAATAACAGAAAAAGCCGCAATAAAAACATACAAGTGCTTCGAGAAACATGGCGTTTTAACGCCCCAAAAAATCCTAGAAACTGGATGGGATAAACTCGTCCGAATCTTGGATGAAGGAAGCTATACGCGATACGACTTCAAAACTGCAGACAAGCTTCTGGAAACAGTGAAAAATCTCATAGAAAACTACGGTGGAAGCCTAAACCGTCTACACGACGAAACAAAGAACACGGAGGACTTGGCAAAAAAGCTGAAAAGCCTCGGTAAGGGTATAGGCGACGTCACAGCAAGCATTTTCCTAAGAGAGTTGCAGGGAATATGGGAAAAAGCTGAACCAGAACCAACAACGCTTGTTGTTCTCGCAGCCAAAAGGCTTGGAATAATCGAGGAAAAAACGAAAAATGCGAAAGAAAACCTAAAAAATTTTTGGCTAAAGAACAGTGTAGCTGGAAAATCCTTTGTAAATTTTGAGACGGCACTGCTTAGGCTTGGCAAAGACTATTGTAGGAAAAGAAAATGCGACATTTGCCCCTTTAAGGCTGAGTGCTTAAGCCCTGAGGTGCCTTAATGTAAGTTATAACTTCGATTGGACATTCTCCAGAAAGCTTCAGCTTCTTCTTCCACTCCTCACCAACTGCGATGAGTAGGAAAACACCTGAAATTTCCGCCTTAGCTTTCCGAACCAAATTGACTAACGCTGCTTGGGTTTCCCCAGTTTTAATCATGTCGTCAACTATTAAGACGCTGTCTCTCTTTTTTATGCTGTCCTTTGGAATGTAAAGTGTCATGGTCACGCCTGAATCTCTAAGCGCATAAGTTTCCTCGAGAAAGGCTTTTACGCCGACTTCTTTGCCCCTCTTGGCGATTACGAGGTTCACGCCCAACGCGTTTGCAACCATAGTGGCAAGGGGAATTCCGTCAACGGCAGCTGTTAAAACTTTTGTTACACGTTTTCCAGCGAAATTTGCAAGCGCGTGATTAGCCGCCTGCTGAAGAATGTTAAAATCGCCGATTATGTCTGTGTTGTCAAAGTATCCTTCCTCATCAAACCTTATCCTATTACGAAGCTCATTCTCCAAACCAACAAGCTTGGTTAGAACTCTCCAAAGCTGCCTAGCCCGAGCAGTGTTGGGCAAAACATGCCCCTTCGCGTATCTACTCAAAACAGTAACTGGCAAACCAGTTTTAGAGGCTAACTCGCGATAAGTTATGTTCCGCTTATACTTAGCTGTTCTAAGCATCTCAATAGTCATCAAACGAAACTTCAATTCGTCAACATGCGTATTCATAACAATCCCTTATACACTGACCAGTTAAACATTAAAGCGCTTACCAATTATTATTGCACTACTAATTTAAAATTTCCGCTCAAAAAACAATCGCAAAACGGGCCCGCCGGGATTTGAACCCGGGATCTCCGGCTTAGAAGGCCGACGCGCTTTTTGGCACTAGCGTATCCATGCTGCGCCACGGGCCCTTCTTTAGGGTTTGATGCGTAACGTGTAATATAGTTTTATCTATCATTTTTTAGAACATTTCTACTTAAACTTTTTAAACAGCGAATTTTGTTATTATGATATGGGGGAGGCGAGTGTCTGAAGTTCATCAAGAACTTCCTATCCCTCTTGTTAATTATGTACGGTTGATTATGGATCGTAGACCACCGTACTATGATGTTGTGAAGCTTTTGTTGAAGGATATGGAAATGCACTACAAGAGTAGTGGGATCTCGGAGACTGTTTACACTATTAATCCGAGGGTTCTTCAAGAGGAGATTGAAAAGAAGATTAAGGATGAGAAGCTGACTAGGGTTAACATTTGCCGTATAATTTTGGCGCTTTTGTATGGGAGCAACCTTCGGGAAGAAGAGGATTTCTATGTGACAACAACCAGTGGTGGAAGGAAGAATTACCATATTAGAGTCAATCAGACGACGTTAACGTATTTAGCTAGATTTTTGTGAGCCTAAACCTATTCTACATATATGGCCGGTCTGAATGGTTTTGTTAACTGTGCCCGTTTTTTAGGGTCGTAACGTTCTGGGTCTTCTTCGCTGTAAACACGTATTTCGGCTCTTAATTCTTTTTTGAAGAATCTTTCAGCGTCTTTTAACGTTTGATGCTCGTCTATTTCTTTGATTTGTATTAGCCTCTGTTTTCTTTCTTCTGGCATACGGTTTATGTCATCCAGTATTTGGTTGAGGAATTTTGCAATAGTTTCTGCTTTGGCTTTTAGTTCAGGGTCTCCCATAAGCTCTCTCATTAAGTCCTTTTGCGAAATTTTCGTGCCGACGGATTTTAGCAGTGCTTTTTGATATGTTTTCCATTTCCATGTGGCAGCCGTGTAATAGCAAACTTTTGTTGGTGTTATGCCCGTGGCTTTCACAATGTTGAGCGTGTCTTCCAGAACGTTCATTATCAGGGTCTCTTTTTCTTCTGCTTCTATGTCTATTTTGGACTTGTCTGGTTTTGGCCAACTTGCCGTGGAAACGAAACCTTTTCCACCAAGCATTTCCCAAAGTTCTTCGCAGATATGTGGCGCCACTGGCGCGAGCAGTCTAGTTTGGACGTTTAGAATTTCGCTTATAACGTAAGATGTCGCACCACTGTTTTCTTCTGTCATTCGCTTCTGGTACCATTGAACGTCTTGGTCTAACTCGTAAAGAACCGTTTGTATGGCTTTTCGAACAGCCAATTTGTCCATTGCTTCTGTTGCCCTTTTTACGTGCCACTGCAGTCGACTGAGCATCCACCTATCCAAGACGGATAAGCTTGTTTGTTCTTGTTTGTGCTTCTTTTCTTTGGCGAAGTTTGCAACGAACTTGTATATACGCTCAAGTCTTTCACGCATGGCTTTTGCGACTGATGGGCTAAAATCTGCGTCTTGAAGCAGTTCTGCCGTGCCTAAAACGCTTAGCCTTATCGGGTCTGCCCCATATTTTTCTAGGCCTTCGCGTAGTGGTATTATGTTTCCGAAGGATTTGCTCATTTTTGCGCCTTCCATCAGCACGTGGCCGTTTGTTACTATTTGGCGTGGCCAGAGGTTTTCTGGGAATATTGCCGTGTGGTTGAATATCATAAATGTTAGGTGGTTTGGTATTAGTTCGTGTGCCGAATGGCGGCTGTCAAGCGGGTAGAAGTATATGAACTCGTTTCGCATTTTCTCCAATGCTTCAAGTTTAATTCCTGTTTTTTCCGCAATTTCTTTGGCGTTTCCTTTTCCGAGGAAGATGTAGTCGAAGACTTCGTTTGTTAGTTGCTTTGCATCTATCTTGTTTTCTTTTATGTGCCTGGCTATGGTGTAGTACGCCATGTAGATTGTTGAGTCTGAAAGTGACTCGATTATCCAGTCTTTGTCCCATGGAAGCCTCGTGCCCATGCCCGATTTTCTGGCGCATGCCTTTTCGTGCAGCCAGTCGATGACGTTTTCATATTCTTTGCGCATTTCCTCTGGTAATATCTCCATTTTTTCTAGGTTTTTGTGAGCTAATGCTTTCCATTGTGGGTTTCCGTAGTCTATGAACCATTGGTCTTCGAAGATTTTTACGATGCATTCTGTTCCGCATCGGCATTTCACTGGCCTGTTTAGAAGCTCATACATTGTCGTTGCTTTGCCTTCCGCCATCAGGTCTTGTTTAACTTTGTCTTTTGCTTCAGCCACAGTTAAGCCGTAATATTTGCCAGTGTTACTTTTCATCCGCCCATTGTGGAACTCGTGGCGGTAAACCTCTTTTGTGGCATCCTCCAGCTTCGGGTCTTTTTGGTCTTTAATGCCCATTTTCTCTACAACGTCGGCGGCTGGAATTTCCGAGTAATTAGGCACTTCGATGAGTGATATTGGTTTAATGGATTCGACTTGTTCTGGTTTTATGCCATACGCCTTCAGCGTTTCAGAAGCTTTTTTGACGTTTTCAAGCGCTACCAAATCGTATGGGGCATGTCCAGGAACAGACATGACTACGCCAGTGGCGTTTTTCGGGTCGACGAATTCTGCTGGAAGAATTATTATCTTGTTTTTGGTTGCTGGGTTTTCGACGTAAGTGCCGACTAGGCTTTTTCCTTCGAACGTTTCGAGAACCTTAACTTTATGGTTTAGGTAGGTGAGTTTTTCCGCGGCTTCTTGGCTTACAATCCATTCTTCGCCGTCAACTGTGGCTTTTACGTATTTGGCTTTTGGGTTTACCCAAATGTTTGTTACGCCAAATATTGTTTCTGGGCGGAGCGTTGCCGTTGGAAAAATGGTGTTACCTTGTTTGAATTTTATTAGTGTGAATTCGCCTATTTCTGGCTCCACATCGCCTGCTGTGTCATGTTGTCCGACTGGGTTGCCGCACCTTGGGCACCAGCCCACTGGGTGGCTTCCGCGGGTTATATAGCCCTTCTCGCGTAGTTTCTCGAATTGCCATTCTATGAAGCGGTTGTATTGTGGGTCTATTGTTGTGAATTCGCGTCTCCAGTCTATGGAGAATCCTATCCTTTTCATTCCTTCCTTGATTTCTTCGTGGAAGTAGCGTGCCATGTTTAGTGGGTCGATTAGCTCCGTCAGTTTTTCTTTTGGGATTTTGTACACTTCGACGAAGTCTTTGATTAGTTCTTCGTCTTTTTCTGCTAGACGTTTTGCCATCGCTAGAACTGGTGTTCCAGTGTAGTGAAAAGCCATTGGCAATAGCACATTGTAACCGCGCATTCGCATGTATCTCGCGTGCACGTCAGCCAAAGTGTAGGTTCTTGCGTGTCCAATGTGCTGCGGCGAGTTTGGATATGGATAAGCCACTGTTATGAAGTATTTTGGTTTTGCAGGGTCTGGGTTTGCCTCGAAGATTTTGGCGTCTTCCCAGCGTTTTTGCCATTTTTCCTCGATTTTCTTTAAAAACTTCATAAAGGTTTCTGAATTGGTTTGAGGGATATTAAATGTTTTGCCTTTACCCGTGGAGAACGCTGTCCCTCACATTAAACACCAAAAAGTAATAATTGCTAACTTGCTTTAATCCTTTACTTTTTTGCGAGTCTGTAGCGGCGGTTTTCGCAGTCAACTATTTCGTTTTCGAAAAGCTTGCGCAACGAAGCGAAAACCTTCTTTTCGGGTATGCCGGTCTTTTCAGCGATTTCTGCAAGCGTCAAGTCCTTGTCAGAGTTCTTTAACGTTTCAATTATGAGCGTATCCATCTTGTTTAGGTTAACCATTCGCATTCGCCTCGCAACCGCGGTTTTCTGATATTTTCGTGTAATGGTTATAAAAATTTCGTGCAAATGCTAGAACCAAATAGACCAAAGAACGAATCCTATAAGCCCTAGTATAGTAACTATAACTACGAATATTACCACTGCCAGAATGCTTATTGCTAAAGCCCTAAGCCATCCACAGTCGAAGAAATGTTTCACAAGAGCAAGCCACAATATAAGCTGGATTATGGTTGCAATTAAGCCCGTGAATAAGGCGCCGAAGAAAGTAGCCACGATTGTTCCGAGAACGGTTATCCAAATGGCGTCTGTGAATTTTGCTTTTCGACTTCCAACAAGGGCTACTCCAGCAAGCCACAAGACAGGTGAAATCACTACAATGTTTATTATGATGTGGATTACGAGAACATCTAAATTAATTGCCATGCACTTTTATCTCCAACATGCTTTGACTCTGTTTATGTTTATGAAATATTTTAAACTTGCCACAAAAATGCTGGCTCTAATTTGCTTTGCGATGTTTTAGCTGATTCTTCAAAATTTCCCTAGCTCTCTCAACAGCCTCTTTGAGCTTTTCGATTTTTGTTCCTCCGCCTTGAGCGAAGTTTGGTCTGCCTCCTCCGCCTCCGCCTATGGTTGCTGATGCTTCTCTTACTATTTCGTGGGCGTTCACGCCCTTTTCAAGCGCCTCTTTCCCAACCATAACCATTATTCTCGCGCTTTTTCCGTCTGCTCCATAAAAGATTACGGTTACACTCTCGTCTTTTTTAATTATCTCACTGGCGGTTTGAACCATGCGGTCAACGTCTGTAGACTCGCCGAAATCACGCAAAACAACCTTCACGCCGTCTATTGTTTCAGCCTTTTCTTCTGGCTTTTCGCTTAATACGGCGCTCTCTTTTGCCGCTAACTCCTTAATAAGCCTTCTCCTTTCCGCGTTTGCCTCTTTCAGTTCTCTCACAAGCCTTTCAGCCGTCTTATCAAGCTTCTCCAAAGGAGCGTTCAGGATTTCTGCAACCTTCCACAGCAGCCGCTCGTTTTCCTGAACCACCTTTAGGGCTTGAGTGCCGACAGCATACACGAGCCTCTCAACGCCGTCCTGAACCCTTTCGGAGTGGATTATTTTTATGAAGCCAATTTCGCCAGTACTTTTAAGATGGGTTCCAGCACAGGCTTCAACGTCCCAGTCGCCCGTTGCCACAACACGAATCTCTTTTCCTGGAACAGCACCGCCTTGATAAAGCCTAAAACCGTAGCGACTTTCAGCTTCGTTGCGCGGCATCCATTTCGTTTCTACCCGCATGTTTTGTAGCACTGCCTGGTTTGCTAATGTTTCTATTTTGTGAACTTCTTCAAGTGTCAGCCTTCGGTAATGCGAAATGTCAAGCCTAGAGCTTTCTATTCCTTTTTGTGTTCCAAACTGCCAAACGTGCTGTCCGAGAACGCGTCTTGCAGCGCCGTTTATTAGATGCGTCGCGGTGTGTGCCTTCATCAGCGCATAGCGCTTTTCCCAGTCAATAACGCCTTTGATAATTGTGCCTTCCTTTGGAACTGATGCACTATCTATTTTGTGAACAATTACTTTGCCAACTTTTTGTACGTCAACAACCTTGACTTTTTCGCCGTTAAACTCGAGGTAGCCGCTGTCTGCGGGTTGACCGCCTCCTTCTGGGTAGAAACATGTCTTGTCGAGAACAACGTATTCGCCGCCTATCACTTTTAGAACCTTTGCTTCGAACTGGCGCATGTACTGGTCAACGTAGTAAAGCGGTTCTGTTTCTGGGAGTTGCGCAACTTCCGCTTCTAAACGCTCTTGCGGTTTTGCCTCTTCAACGGTTTTGGATGCTTGTAGATGTTTTTGTGCAATTAGGGTGTAGAAGTTTTCTGGAACATTCACCTTTAAGCCTTCGTTTTCAGCGGTTAACTGGACTATTTCTGGCGGAAGCCCATGCGAGTCGTAAAGCTCTATTAGGGTTTCAACTGGAATCTCATCTTGGTTTTTCGCCTTTAACTCGCTTGATATTCGCTTAACCATGCCCTCGCCGCGCTTTATCGTTTCGCCATACTTCTCCTCTTCAACGGATATTATCTCCATAATTTCGTTGCGCATTTCCTTCAAATGTGGAAAGTCCCTAGACCAGTGGTCAATTTGCATATCAAAAATGTCATAAAGCCTTTCTGGTATGCCAAGCATCCTCAAAAGCCTGTAGATTCTACGGAAAACAAGCCTCGCCAAGTAGCCCGCTTGAATGTTTGATGGAACAACGCCTTCAGCGAGCATGAAACATAGGCATTTCGTGTGGTCTGCAACAGCAAAGGCATTTTCTATGGGAACTAGAAACTTGTCCAGTTCGTTGACATCAGCTCCGATTAGGTCCGCTTCGCGTCTTCTAAACTCCAGCCTACTGGCAGTCTTATCCAAGCTAACCAGTCCAGAAACTTTGGCAACAGCGCAAAGCAAATCCTCGTCAACATTTGTTATTCCAGCAAAACGGAATATTTTGTCAAGCAAATCGCCGTAAACAGCGTGGAAACCGCTTGGTGCACCTTGAGAAAGCCACGTGTAACGGTCTATACCGTATCCGGGGTCAACTGTTCTTATTGGAAGTTTTATGAATTCGTCGTTCACGACTTTGTACTGCATGAAAACTAGCGTGGCAACCTCTAACCCTCTAATTATTACTTCTAGGCATGGACCAGCGTTTCCGCCTCCAGACCAAACCTCTTCCTTGTAAACTATTTCCTCGGATTTTACGCCCAACTCACTTGTAGCCCATTCATGATGGTAACGCACAGTCTGGTCTTTCCAGTAAACCTCCTTTTCCGGATAGTTGAAGGCGTGTGCGCCGCCCATCTCAAAGATTGTTAGGTGTCTGCCAAAAGTTGGTCCCGTGTTTGTTATGTCAACAAGCCTTATGCACGGCTGAGAAATAACAAGAGGGTTTGCTGGTGGTGGCGCAATTCCGTTTGTCACGTATGGTTGGAAGTCTATTATGCTTGCATGTGTGAGGTAGATGTCGTCTCTCCAACGTGCAACAACTGGGTATGGCTTTATCCTTGTGTGCTCGCGTTTTTCAAAGAAGGATAGGAAGGCTTCACGCATCTCACGCAAAGTATAACTTTTCTTTGTCGGCGAGTTGTTTATGAACGTGTAGAAGGCGCATTCTTCAGAGCTTGCCTCACCACATGTTTCTTGTTTTGGATTCTGCGTCCAAAAGTATTTGCCGCATTTCGGACACAATTTCCTAACGTAGCCCAACTCCTTAAAGAATGGAACGCTATATTCTTCCACAGTGAACTCCAAAGCTAAACACTCCTAATGAGGCGGTTAGCATATTTCAAAGGATTAAGGATGCACAAACATTTAAACTATTTCGCTTAAACACTTAGCCAAGCTTTAAACCAAGCAAGAACCCAACAACAAAGCTTCCAATGAAAGGTATAAGAGATAAAACATGCACAAGCCAAGAAAAGGCTTCGCCAGCCAACCCGAAGAGGTTGGATATGGCTCTCAAAAGAGCTTCATAGTTTATGTTGATTATTCCCTGCGTGCTAAGGTAGATTAGAGCGATTATGAAAAGTCCTACAAGAATCATTATTAGTTTGCTTAACTTTTTCAAGGCAAATCCAACTATAAAACCGCCTACCCCACCGATGCCCAACTGGTAAATAAGAGGCGAAAACAGCTCGCTCATTCACGCTGCCATTTATCGCAAGTTTGATTTAACCATTTTGCAAATATGAGAAGCAACTACAATGGAGGTGAAAACATGGACGGAATAGAAATGCTGTACGTGTTGAATTTAATGTTAACATTAGGCATGTTCACAGTACTTATTTTCAGGGCGTGGATTGAACTGAAAAACTACCGTATGATGTGGAAGGAACTCGAATGGAGACAAACATACCAAGCCGTTGGAAGAATACTGAAGGCAGAGAAAGACTTGTTTTTAAAGGTTGATGGAGGCGATGAGCTTTATCGGTTGCTCTGTGAAATCTTCAAAGTTCGAGAAGGATAGCCATCTTCATGGAAAGTGCCACCCATCAATAAGCCTTACTGACGCGCCCTTAGGCTTCTCCATGCCATAACGCGTAATCGGTTTTGTTAAATGTCTCTGCGACCTAGTTGAAGTTATGTACAAGCCCTTTTTCAAATCACGTTTAACTTTAACCTCGACTTTTTTAAGGTCAACATAACGCGAACCACAAAATTCACATCTAAAGCCTTTATCCTTACCCATGGACTTCAGCCTTTTGCCACATTTTGGACAAAGCGGATTACAAAGAACTGTTTTCGGCGCAAGTTTAAGTATGCGAATTTTCTCAAGGTTTATGGTTAACGGACGACTACGTGATGGTGGGCGGACGCCACCATAAACCTCGACAAAGTCACCTGCAATCAATTTTCTTACAATTTTGCGCAATGCTCCAGTTGGCTCATAAGCTGCACAGTCCACTTCTGCAGTTTCATCTTTAATTGGAAAAACCACGTGTCGCCTCGGAACGATTTTTGGATTTGCGGAAACAGCTCCTCTAGCAACAACTGGATTGTAAGGTTTAACTTCACATAAATTCTTAACGCGTTTTAGATGCACGTCTGTTCCTTGATTTGTTCTGAAAATAACCCAGCGCTCAACTGGTTCAAGAGGCTTAACCATGCCGAAGGCTTTTTTAACAATTTCTGGGGTTTCACCGCGAATCCCGAAAAGTATTGGGTCTGGACCCCGTGGAGTAATTATCACTCTACGCTTTTCCAAGTCAACATTGTTAAAAGTGTATGGCGCCGTCGCCTTATCCATTTCAAATATGGACTGCTCGTCCACCATCCTTCTTAAGCCGTAATTTTCGGGCATTCTATAAGCCAAAACCTCGTAAGTGTGGTCTCCCTCAAGCGTCTCGCCGACAGCGGCTAAACCGCCAATTATGCCTCTGCCACTATTGTACCCAAAAGCCTCAGCCTTGAAACGTTTTACGAGTTTCAAAGCGTCTTTTAGCTTTACAACTCCAGTTATAGTGCTCTTCGCAAAAGCTTTAACTGCCGCTGGAATTTTTTTCGCTTTAAAAAATACAATGCCAGGGTCTGTGCCTTTAAAATGCATGTCTGAAAGCCCTTCAACCGTGCTTATAACGGTCTCCTTAATCCTCTCCTCAACATTTTCGTCATATTTTATTCTCAGGCATAGGGCGCCGTTTCCACGGGTTTTCCAAGGCACATTCGGGTTCAACCGTACAAGGTTTGGATAATCAAGAAATTCAACGCCCATTTTTTGCAGTTTTTCCACTAGGACGGCGGCGATGTATGTTGTGCATCCACGGCGCGTTGAATCCGTGTCATCTAAACCTATGTGCATTACTACCGATGCCATGCACAAGCAGCCCATTCATTAGGCAATAATATAGAAAATGTTTTTTGTAATAAAAAAGAGGAAGAAACTTGCTATTTGGATTCCTCTACAACAATCATCGTTAATGTTGACCTAACCTTGTCAAGTCTCCTAACACGCCAAGTCACAATTTCCTTTAGCTTATCCATAGTGTCCGCTTTAACCCGTGCAATTATGTCATAAACTCCGTAGACGGCGAAGGCTTCCTCAACACCCTCAACCTTCTTCAGGTCTTTCAGCACATCCGCTTCTGAACCAATTTCAGTGTTTATCAACACAAAGGCTGTAGGCATATCTAGTCTCCTCACCTCTAATGTTCGTGCTATGCATTAAAATATTTTACTGAAAATTCAGAGGAAAAGACGCTCAAAACTTGCGAAGGGCTTATCTTCTTTTCTGGGGCATTAGCTATTAGGTTCCAGAAAATGGAGAAAAACTACATAACAAGCCGCGAAATGCGCGCTCTAGAAACAAATGCAGAATATTTTGGCGTCTCAAGGCTTCAGCTTATGGAAAATGCTGGAAGGAACGTAGCCCAAGAAATAGCCGCAAGATTCAATACAGAAAAGAAAATTGCCGTATTCTGCGGTTTAGGCGGAAACGGAGGCGACGGCTTTGTAGCGACAAGACACCTATCCACAATGGGCTTCAAAGTAACAGTTATTCTCGCTGGTAAAGCCGAAGAAATTTCCGACAGCGCCGCACAAAAAAACTGGTTGGCAATACAACACCTAAAACAAGGCATCACAATCCACGAAGTCCGCGACAGCACGCAAATTCCAGAGGTAAACGCAGACATAATCGTAGACGCACTGCTTGGAACGGGAACAAAGGGCAAGCTTAGACCGCCAATCATGCAGTTTGTCCAAAAAATTAACGCCGCCAACGCTTTTCGAGTGGCTGTGGACATTCCAACTGGAGTTGATGCTGACACGGGTGAAGTTTTAGGCGACGCTGTAAAGGCAAACTTGACAATAACATTTCACAAAACAAAAATTGGGCTGGAAAAAGCCAAGGACTATGTCGGCGAACTCGTCGTAAAAGACATAGGCTTACCAAGGGAATTTGAGAGTCTTGCTGGTCCAGGCGACGTTTTACTCGCCGTGAAAACGCGTCCCGTAGAATCACATAAGGGAGATTTTGGACGCCTACTCGTAATTGGCGGAAGCGAAACGTTTTCAGGCGCCCCAGCACTTGTGGCTTTAGCGGCGCTGCGAACGGGCGTTGATTTGGCTTATGTCGCGGCTCCAGAAAAAACAGCCTACACGATTTCAGCCATGTCTCCAGACTTCATAACCATAAAGCTTGAGGGCAAACACCTAAACGTTGGAAACACGCCAGCGTTAAAGGCGTACTTGGAAACGGCGAATGCCATTGTTTTGGGTCCTGGTTTGGGTTTGCATCTGGAAACGAAAGAAGCCGTTAAGGTTTTGATGGAGACCATTGAACTTTTGGGAAAGCCTCTGCTCTTGGATGCTGATGGGTTAAAGGCTTTTGCAGAGTTTAAGAGAAAAGTTAACACACCTCTGGTTTTAACGCCCCACGCTGGAGAATACGCCATATTAACTGGTAAAAAATTGCCAGAAAACTTAAACGAGAAGGTGGCTGAAGCGCAAAAGACAGCAGCTGAACTTGGCGCAGTAATCCTTCTCAAAGGACCAGTTGACATAATCGCCGATGAAAAGCGCTTCAAACTCAATTTTACTGGCAATCCTGGCATGACTGTTGGCGGAACTGGCGATGTGCTTTCTGGAGTAGTTGGCGCCTTACTAGCGCATGGTGTAGACCCATTTGAGGCTGCTGTGGCTGGAGCTTTCGTTAATGGTGCTGCTGGAGACCTTGTTTTAGAGGAAAAAGGTTTCCACATGACTGCAACAGACCTTATTGCAAAGATTCCGATGGTTTTTAATGACCCAATGTGCCACTTGAAGGTGCGCAAGGCAGTTGCAAAAACAGGTTAGGATAGTTGTTTATCACGCTGGACAGTGCGACCCAAAGAAATGCACTGCCTTGAAGCTTAAACGCCACGGGCTAGTTGAAATAGTGAATAGAATTAGGTTTTTACCAAAAAGGGCTGTTGTTTTGAATCCCTTTTCGGAAATAGCCTTCTCTCCAGCTGACAGAGCACGCATACAACAGTTTGGGTTAGCCGCTTTGGATTTTAGTTGGGAGCACGCGGAAAAACCACTAATAAAAAGTGTTAGGGGGACATCGCGCTGTTTGCCATATCTTGTCGCTGGAAACCCCGTGAACTTCGGAAGCCCAACAAAGCTTAGTACGGTTGAAGCCTTGGCGGCTGCACTTTACATTGCTGGTTTCAAAGAAGAAGCGTATAGGCTGTTGTCAATTTTCACATGGGGACACACGTTCATCGAAATAAACAAGGAAAGACTTGAAGACTATGCAAAAGCAAAGGACAGCAAAGCAATAATAGAAACGCAGAAAAAGTTCATACAGAAATATTAGCGCATTAAAAAGAGCGTGTAAATGGGATGAATGAAAGAAAACTACTTATGATTCCTGGACCAACAAATGTTGACCCGCGAGTTTTGCGCGCCTTAAGCAAGTCAGCAGTCGCGCATACCGATTCGGAGTTTATTGAAGCCTTTAGGAAGGCACTTGAACGTTTAAAGAAGGTTTTTATGACTGAAGGCGACGTTTTCGTGGTTGCTGGCTCTGGAACATTAGCCTTAGAAATGGCTGTCGCAAACGTTTTGGAACCAGACGATAAAATTTTAAACGTAGTGACTGGATTCTTTGGAGAATGCTTTGTCAAAATGTCGATGGCTCACGGCGCAACACCCAAAGTCTTGGAGTTTCAATGGGGCAAATCTGCGAATCCAAAAATTATCAAAGAGGCTTTGCGAAAAGACAATTTTAAAGCTGTAACTGTCACGCATGTTGAAACCTCAACTGGAGTTGCAAACCCGATAGAGGAGATAGGCGAAATAGTTAGAAAAGAAAGCGACGCATTCTACATTGTTGACGCCGTCTGCTCTTTAGGCGGCATGGAAGTCCGTGTTGACGACTGGAACATAGACATATGCGCTTCTGGTTCACAGAAGTGCATTGGTGTCCCTCCTGGATTAGCCCTACTTTCGGCAAACAAAAGAGTCATAGAATTTCTTGAAAAAAGGAAGACGCCAGTCAATTTTTGGTATGGCAACATTAAAAATTGGCTACCATCAATGCGAGACCCCTCCATATATTTTGCTACGCCGCCAGTCAACATGATTTGCGCCCTAGCAGAAGCACTTGAAATAATCCTAGATGAGGGACTAGAAAATAGGTTTAGAAGGCACCACGTTTTAGCCGAAGCCTTCAGAGCAGCAATGAAAGCATTAAAACTGAGGTTGGTGGCGGATGGAGGATGCACCGCTGACACTGTTACTGCAGTGTACTATCTACCACGAAAGGTTCAGGAATATAAAATACTGTTTCGTTAGTTGTTGGGTCTAAAAATTCAATTCTTCCCTGAGTAGTCACCTTCACGTTTGAAGGATGAAGATAAATTTGTTCATTCACTTTGACTGCTAAACTTGAATTATAGTAAATATCTATCCGATACCTGAAAAAGTCCATGTTACTTGTAGGTGCAGGGACACTGTAAATTTTCAAGTTTTCCTTAATCATTTCAGAAGTGAAGGAATAGTTTAGGTCAGCATGCTGCCAAGCATAAGGATAAATTATGCAGTTGTCAGAAACAGCCGCAACAGAATGTTGGGGATTGTCTATTCCGCCGCCTACTACACCATTTGAGCTATTATACCATTGCGCTTGCGACTATGCAATGTTAAACTCCACAACATAATTTCGAATAACAACTCTCGTATGTTTAGCTGTGTAAGAATCATTTTTGAAGTATGCTGAATAAACAGGATTTTTCGCCATGAAAGCAAAATTTGAGTCGTCGCTAACTTCAACTATTGGAATCGGTACAGTTAATGTAGCGATAGCACTTGGCATACTTGAACCTTGAGCTTTCACTGTCGGAACATGCATAGTTAAAACTGATGGTCCAACCATAACAACAAATGAAAGAAATAGAACAGCAATCGCTAAAGTGCTAACAGCAAATTTTATAGAGAAATATACACGCATATGTTTGTTCCTCACTTAAACTGTTAGTGAAGCTTTAATTTATTAGAACTCTTACTGAAATTCCACCAGCACTCACGATAGTTTTTAAAACATAAATATCTATAACAATTCCAGTCAAGGCTGAACCTTTACAACTGAATAAAATAGTGTTTCCTGGAATTTCTGATATGAAATAGTTATATTGTGAGATTGACTGATAGAATATTTTTGTTCCATTAGACAATATTACACCAAAGTGATTGCTGTTATCAGTCCACCAGATGTTTCCAAATATTGACTTGTACACGTAGTATGGTCCTTGGTTAGTAACTGGTGCTTCTGTGTGTATTCTTGTTGTTATTTGTAATGTTGTCTTATTTATTACAGCAATAGTGTCTGTTTCCCCATTCTCAGCTACATAAACTACATCTTCTGTTACTTCTATTCCTAATGGGCGATTGAAACCTGTCAAATTCAAATCAAAGGTTTCTGTTACTGTATTGAATCTGGTAACAATACCATCTGAAACAGAGGTTATCCAAATGTAATCCCCGTCTGAATCCATGAAACCGTCAAGGTTAAAGGAACAAGGATAAGTTGCCACTATTTCTTCACTTGTAGCATTAATTTTCAAGAAAGGATTTGTTGGATACCAGATATAACCGTTATGAAACTTTATATCATTACCACAGCCTCCAGGAATATAATAAATAGTCAGTATGTTAGATGTTGTATTTAATTTTGCAAGATATGGGCGATATTTTGGGTGTTGATTTGGAGTTACCAAATAACTTCTTATTGAAATCCACAGTTCACCGTTTTCGTCTTTAGCTATTGTCCAAGGACTAGGACCACAATACCTTTGAGGTCCCCACTCAGGATGTTCTGGGTCGTATCCTAAATCCGCTATAAGCCATGGGAAACGATAGATTTTGTAGCTGTAATCTGTAATATTTATCTCTGCTATTCCAAAAATTAAGTCAGGGTTAGAACCTCCCGGATATATTGCCATGTAAACAACTTTCCTCTCTGAGTCATAAAGTGTTCCCATTGGAAGTTCAGTTGTCAATGTAAGGTTCAAGTACATCGCTCCCTGATAATATACTATTGCGCTTTGTCCCTGTAAGACTTCAAGCTGAAATGTTTTGTAATCCATCTTATAAGGCAAAGTTACTTCAGCAGTTATTGAGATATTCCGACCTTGCGTTATCATTAGCACAGTTAGAATGGCTAGGCAGGATATTGCAAACAGTTTTTTGAAGTTTTTCATTTAACCACCTCCGTATGTTTTCCTCAATATATTTAATGATTTCATGATATTTAAAGGAAAAAGAGGGATTAAAAATGTTGCGTGAACTGTTAATATTGTTGGAGTAGGCTATTACGGTGAAAGTTTAGTTAAACAATATAAAATAATAAATAATAAGCCAATAATTCTTGAAATGAAAGAATAGCATCCGAAAAGCCTTTGTAAATGCTCCACCAACCTCCTGCAGAATCCCGCCTTTGCTGACAACTTGTACATCCATTGTTCCTTTGTAAGTTTCATACAGTCCAGTTAACAAGTCATATGTCCTCTCATATTTCATGAACGGCAAGTTTTCTGGGTCTTCACCTATCATAAGTGCTAAGCCATAAAGTCCAATCTGTGAAAGAGGGTAACCGCTTCCGTTTGCAAGCACTGCTATTCCAACGTTTTCTTCGGGTATGTATCCGATGTAGGCTGTGTAAACCAGAACGGAGCCTCCGTGGCCAACGAGCTTTCTGCCGAAGAAGTTTGGATTAATCATCAAACCATAACCATAGGATTCCCCGCCGAAAACTTGGAGCGGCAAGGACACGCGAGGCTTTTCCATTTCTTCTATGCCTTCACGCGAAAGCAAAGTTGCACCTTCGTAGCTTCCACGGTTAAGGTACATCCTTATGTAGTTTGCCAAGTCCAGAACGTTGCTTATTAAGCCGCCATCAGCATAAACACCATAAGGATGCACAGACTTTTTGCATTCGCCGTCCCTTGTGATTATGTAGGGCACAGCAACATTCGGGTCTGCTTCCACGTCAGCCTTTTTGAAGAAGCTTCGGCCCATGCGCAATGGCTTCAAAATTTTTTCCCTAACATAATCTTCGTAGCTCATGCCAGAAAGCTTCTCGATAATATGGCCCAAAATCACGTAGCCCTCGTTTAGGTAAAACCATCTTTCACCAGGCTTGGTTAAAGCCCAATCGTTGGCTTCCCTCATGAACGTCATTATATCCTCATTGCTGGCTATTGGAATCCACTTACCGCCTGATCCAGTCAAGTAGCGGATAAAAGCCTCGGCGTAAGCAAGCGCAGGTATACCAGAAGCATGGAAGAGTAGATGCCTTACTTTCGCTGGAATGCCCATCGGCTTAAGCTCCAACGAAATGTATTTGTTAACATCATCTTCCAAGTTTAGTTTCCCTTTTTCCGCAAGCTGCATGATTGAGAGTGCCGTGAAAGATTTTGTTACAGAGCCAACGCCATACAATGTTTCTGGTGTAGCCCTAAGTCCATACTCCAAATCCCTGAAACAGAAGCCCCTACTATAGACTACCTCGCTTCCTTTAACTGCGGCTATGCTTAAGCCTGGCAGATGTGTCGCAGAAATCTTTTCAAAAATGAAGTCTTCAATTTTATCGAATTCCACCATTTTGGAGACGCTCCAACGCTACTTCAATGATTTCCAGTATTGATAAGTTTTAAGGCACTTGCTTTGCCTAGCAGTCTTCAAGAAGCGTCCATGCCGCTGCAAGCGCGCCATAATTGGCGCTTTTCGAGTCTTCTGCACTTGCTATTATTATGACATCGTTTTCTTCTGGCTTGAAAAGCCTAAATATTTGGGATGTTGCCTCTGGAAAATCGCTTTTGGCATTTTCGCTTATTGAAGGCACTTTTAACTGACCTTCAACAAAAATCATGGTTGTGGCTCCTTTCGCCCCAGCCCTTATTGCTGCGTCCCGCTGTTCGATTCCATATCGTATTTTGTCTCCACGATTTTTCACCAAAATTGCAAAGTTGCAATCTGAAAGTGTCAACTCGTTCTTCCCAATTTCAGCCTTCTTCACAAAAATTGACCTATAACTATTCCAAAACTTAACGCCTTTACTGGTAAGCACACACCCAGACTTTGAAGTTTCAATAAGCCCCGCATCCCTCAACCTATCAACTATTGTGCGTGCGGCACCTTCGCCTACGCTTAGGCTTTCAGCAAGTTTGCCTCTGCCCAACTTCTTCTCAGCTATAAGTTCTATCGCATGTAGTATGTGAAAAACAGAAAACGTTGGAGAAGGCCCAGGCGCTCTTTCCCCAACAATTTTCTCTAGGAGTTCCTTAAGTTTTGCCGACATTAGCCTTTCACAATTCATTTAAAGTGTAAACTATTATAAAATTTAGTTTGTTTTGAAAAAGTTGGTTGATTATCTACGCGCTCTTTTAGAGTTTGCCTCTTGTGGAATAGTATTCTCTCACTATACCCGCTGTTAAGGCTACTAGGCCGACCGCCAACAAGTAGATAAGTGGATAAATGAATACTGAGAGCAGATTTTCATACGTGATTGTTTGGGGCAGCTGCGGTGTAAAGAATAATGAAACCCAGACTATAATGAATGTGGCGATGCATCCGACTCCTAGGCCTACGGAAAGTCCGTGGATGAAGCTGCTTCTATCTTCAACTTGATTGTTTGATTTGGTTTTTTTCCCTTCTTTCTCCTGCTCGTTTTCCTCAAGCGCTTCTGTTTCTGCCACGGGTTCTTCTTGTTCAACGCTTTCTTCCTGCTGGACTTCATCTTCAGATAGGATTTCCTCACTTTGTGCTTCTTCAGCTTCCATGGTGTTCGCCTCTGTTTTTTGTTATGTGGGTTTATTAATAAAATTATTCAATTTTGGATTCTGTTTTTGAATATGAATTGAAAATACAGAGATAAGCGGCAAAAGGGCTATTTTAAAGCAAGTTTTGGCGCTAACTGTTCTATTGCACTTTTAAGTTTGCTCCACTCTTCAAGGTTTCTTATGTTGAACTTGTGCTTTCGCTTCCATGCGCCGTTCCTTTTTTGCCAAAGGTACAAGCCTATTGAGCGTTTCCCGTAAGATTCAAAGACAACGATTGCTTCCCACCATTTTTCACTCTTAAAAATCGTGACGTAATCTATAACCTTGTAGAATTCGGATATTGGCAATTTTTCGGATGCTTCTGCCATGTCAGTCACGCTGCATTATAGTTCGTCACAAGTGCTTTTAAGCCTTTTAACAATTAATTAGCTTTGTTTTACTTATTATTATGATGGGAATTAGCATTAGCGAGAATACTCCTACAATTGTGAAGTAGCCCAAAAAGTTTCCTTCTGGTAGGAAAATGCATGTGGGTAAAAGGTTTATTATTCTTCCAATCATTAAGCCCACCTCCATGAGAACGAGTGTGCTCGCGTAGTGTTCTTTTCTGAAGGAGTCTCCGTAATGGGCGAACCATGAAAGATTAAAGGCGCTTGCCAAACCAGACAGAACAGATAACAAAACTATTTCGTGTGGCGTTGAAGCATAACCTATCAAGAAGAACCATAGCGCATTTAGCAACGTGCCTATAATGGTGAATTCAACACGCCTCATTTTAACGTCTGAAAGCCAATTAACCATAAACGTTATAAAAGACATAATAATGCTTGCAGCGGCAAGAACCATGCCCATCATGGAAGCTGTTTCTGAAATTTTGTTAACAAAGAGCGGGTAGGCAAGCCAGTAAGCTTCAGACATGCCGAAGAAAATGAACGTTACAAAAAAGACTAGGAATTTTCTTTCCCTTGGAATTGATAAACCGCAAGTTTCGGTTCCGAATTCTATGCGCGTGGAGAAAATTAAAGCAACAAGATATAGGATTATGGACAAAGCGAAAAGAGATTGAAACTTGAAGCTTTCTATAATGAAGCCGCCAGCCGCTGGGCCGACGATGCTGGCAATTGATGGTATTATTGAGGCGAATAGGCTTACAGTTCTTGCCCTAATTTTTGATGCGCTCAGCCTAAATTGCAGGAGGTTGAAGCTCGGCCAGAACGTCGCTATGCTTAAGCCGTAGGCTATTCCAAGTATTATTGGGCTTTTAACGTGGATTAACGTCGCGTAAAATAGCATTGTGAAGATTATTCCGAGGCAAAATATTCTTTCAAAGTTTTTGGTAAGCCTTAGTAGAAAAGTTGGGAGGAGACCAACTATTAGGAAGGTCGCCAGCAAGAGTGCAGCTATGTCGCCTATTCTTAAGCCTAACTCCACATAATACACGGGTAGGAACATTCCAGTTAGGTAGTTTGTGAAAAAGAATATGCTTACAACAACCGCTAGAATCTTAAATGTGCTTGTCTGCACATGCAAATCCTCATTAAAGTACAGCGTCTCAGAGATATGTTGCTGCGCACAATTAAATTGTTAGTATGTTTGGATTTTTCCTTGGGCAAGCTCCATGCAGAACTTGTCTATGTTTTCAAGCTCATAATCCAGCACATCGCTTATTTCGTGCCTAACCTTGTCAAGGGAGTTATCGCCTTTCATTATGACTTGCGCTGCGGCAACTGTCGGTTGGTCAATAGGACTGCCTATTTTGCTTAGAAGCCAAATGTAAACTTCCTCGACTTCTGGGACTTCCTCATAAACATGCTGGGCTATCTTGTAGGTTAAAACGTTGTAGATTTTTCCAACGTGACTAACTGGGTTCTTGCCAGCCGCAGCCTCCGAGCAGAAAGGCCTGTTTAAAGATATTAGGCCGTTTACGCGGTTGCCCCTTCCAACTTGTCCAGAGTCGCCGCTGTCGGCGCTTGTGCCTAGGACGGTTAGGTATACGCCTCCTATGCCTCTTCCACGCATGTCCAAAGTGTTTAGTTGGATGTTGACTTTTTCGAAGTCCGTGTTTGCCTCTACGAAGCGTTTTGTTTCTTCTAGGATTTTCGCTTTCTTTTCAAAGTAGTCTTCCTCGCTGTACACGTAGCGGTCGACAAAAGCCATTGAAATCGTCAAGTTTAGTGTGTTGTTTGTTCTAAAACCCATAACCTTTATGTCTTCTCCAGACTCTGGAAAACGCTGCTTGAATTCCCTGGAATTCAGAAACCTTTCAGTTTTCAAAACAATCTTTTCAGTTCTAGTCATTGGTGCATAACCAACAGCGGCAGACGTGTCATTAGCGCCTAGAACTTTGCCCTCACGCTTAAAAATGTCGACAAGCCCAGCTGAACCAGGCTTCAACTCAACCTGATATTTCACATGTTTTTCTGGGTCTATGAAGCGCATGTTCTGCTTAAACCACTGTTTTGCAACTTTTGTGGCTATGTCTGCGACGTCAATTTTTATGCCGTTAACTTCTGAAGTTGCTCTATCACCAAAAACGAAGAGCATAGGCTGTTTAACTGTGCCTCCTCCAAATTTTGGTTCTGATTCGCCAGCCACAAGCAATGATTTGTCAACATTGTGGTGGAGTATTGCGCCCGCCTTTTCCAAGTATTCCTTGCTTAGGTGAATTGAGATTTGGTCCATAACTGCGTCGCATATGTAGTCTGGGTGTCCCAAACCTTTCCTTTCAACTATTTCTATGCGCTGCTTTTCCAGCGGGATTTGCTTCAAGTCTTCAACGATTATGTTTCGCATTTTAATCTTCCATCCGAGAAGTTTAAGGTGTATACATGACAACAAATATATATTTTACTGTATCAGTTTATGTAGTATAATAACTGGTGGTTATTTTTGGCGATAACTGGAAACCACCTAAAAAGGCTAAGAATTGAGGCTGGGCTAACCCAGAAAAGATTAGCAGAGCTTGTTGGAGTTTCGCAAGCGCACATAGCAAAGATAGAACAGGGAAAAGTCGACCCAAGGCTTTCGACAATAAACAGGATTTTGGAAGTTTTAGCTGGCGGAAAAAGGGTGAAATGTAAGGACTTTATGACAAAAGGCGTGATTTTCGCGAAGCCAAACAACAGCATTTTCAAGGTAAGCGAAATAATGGTGCGCAACGCAATATCGCAGATGCCGGTCTTGGACAAAGGAAAAATTGTTGGAACGATAACGGAAGAGGACATCATAAGAAACCTTAAAGCTCACATTGCAGAAGAAAAAGTTAAGAAAATAATGAGTCCACCGCTGCCCATTGTTTCAGAAGAAACGCCAATAGACTTTATACGTCCACTTCTTGAGAGCCATCCGGGAGTTTTGGTTGTGCGTGGCAAAGAAATTGTTGGAATAATAACTCGTTCAGACTTATTGAAGACCATAGGTTAGGAGGTTTTAGTGTTTGGGATTGGATGATTTTAGGTTGAAGGTGGAAAAGATTGTTAGGGAGTTTAGAGCCGCTAAGCCTAAAGAAGCTCTAATAATACATCACGACGACGCTGATGGATTGTGCTCTGCAGCCATAACCTTAAGGGCTTTGGAGAGAGAAGGCGCGAAAGCCAAAACCTTCTGCCTTGAAAAGGTTTACACTGAAGTTATAGAGGATTTACATTCAAAAGAGGGTAAGACCATATTTTATGTTGACATCGGCTCTTCACACGCGGATTTAATTTCGGAGCTTAACAAGGGCAAGAACCTAACAATAATACTTGACCACCACGACCCAAAACCTTCATCAGACCCGAAAGTTTTGGATTTAAACTTTGAACATTACGGGTTTAGGGGCGAAACAGACTTTTCTGGAGCAACATGCTGCTACTTGTTTGCTAAAGCCTTGAACGAAGAAAATTTCGACTTAAGCTATTTGGCTCTTGTTGGAAGCTGCGAAATTCCAGAAGGCTTTCAAGCGTTAAACAAGATGGTTTTGGAAGAAGCTTTGAAAAGTGGAGTGGTGCAGCAGAAAGGCAAAAATTTTGAGGTGAAAAAGTTGAAAGCGCGCTTGGACACGCTTTTTTCGAAGCTTCAGATTTTGGGCGCGGTGGGCTACTATGAAGGTGGACCAGAGATAGGGATAAAGGCTTGTCTTGAAGGCTTAAGCGATGATGTGGAAAGCAAGGTTGAAGTTTTGGAGGCTAGACGCAAGGAGGCTAACCGTCAAGTTTTGGCTAGGCTTTACCGTGAACGGTTGAAGGAAACAGAGCATATCCAATGGTTTGATGCTGGAGACATGTACCGTGGAATGGGAACAAAAGTGATTGGACAATTCTGCTCTTTCTTGGCTTACCAGAAGAGCCTAATAAAACCCGAAAAGTACATTCTAGGATTCGTAAACGTGCCAAGGGAAATTCCAAACTGGGGAAAACTAAAAGAAAACTTTGTCAAGGCTTCTGTGCGCGTGCCAAAAACAATGCAGCATTTAATCGACGGTGGCAAACTTCCAGGAGCAGTGAACTTGCTAGAAAAGGCTTCTGAAGGCTTCGGCGTTGCTGATGGACACCAGTACGCTGCAAATGTTATAGTGCCCATAGGAAAAAGGCAATTGCTACTGGAGAATGCGGAAAAAGAATTAGCGCGTTAGCATGAACGCTTCAAAATCCAGCCTTCAATGGATTTCGCGGCTTCATAATTTCTCTTAATAGGACTGTTGCGTATGAACCGCGAAGCAGCATGAAACGCAGCTCAACCATATTCTTGGAAGGGTTGGTTGAATCTCTTGCTATTTCGCCTAGTGTAAAGTTTCTTAATGGTGTTATTATGGTACGAAGTCCGCCTCTGGAGCTGATTTCAGCCATCATTCTTATTTTAAAATTTTCTGGTGAGACGCCTTCCTCTTCTAAAATTCGTTTTTCAATTTCTCCTTGAAAGCCTTTGGATAAGTGCTGCTTAAAGCCAACCAGTGGCAATGCTGGTCGCATTCTCCCCACTTTTAGGGCTTCATTAACCTCGCTAACATTTTTTGCATCTACAAACCTATTCATACTTGACATTGGTAGTCCATTGCGTTCAACATTGACAACATAATCGCCAACATCAGCTTCATTCAGTGAAAGCCCACTTTTAATTCTTCCACTCAAAAACTTATTGAAGAGGTAAGCTTGATAAGCTTGCGGGAAAAGTTTCAAAAGTTTTTTAGGCAGTCTTCTGAAAGCTCCAATAAAATCGTTTGGCTTTTTGGCTAGGTGTTTAAGCATCAAGTATTCGTAGCGTAGATTTTTCGGGAAGATCTTCAACGCTTTTTCGAAATTTTGTGTAGCTCTTAGGTTTTTTCTTGCTTGTCTGGATTTTGGATGCTCATGCGGGCTTGGTTTAGCTAGGAAAATCATTGCTGCTTTCTTGAAGTTTCCTTGAATTAGCGCTTTTCCTACGAGGTGTGTTATTGGGCGTGTTGTGCCGAAACGTTGATGACCGAAGAAGTTTGGAATTCCGCCTTTTTCTTGGATTTCTTTAATTGTTTCCATGATTCTTTTTTGGATTGTGGATTTGGGTTTTGAAATTGTTCTTATGGTTATGTGAAAGTTGTTTCCGAGAAGGAAGTAGGGTGAAATTTTTCTGTATACGTATCCTAATGGAAGTAGTTCTATGTCTTTAACGTGGACTTTTGCAATTTCTTCCGTTGAAACTCCTTCTATTGTGATATGTTGTTTGGTGATTGCCTTAGCGTCTTTTATGCCTGCGATTTGAAAACGTGCGGCATCTATGTTTAATTGTTTAGCAATTGTTTGGATGGCTAAGAATGTGTCCCAATTCTTTTTGGTTAAGATGCATAGTAAATAGTTGTTCTTAAGTTGAGATGCGCCTAATGGTTTATGGTTTATTGTGTTGGTTTCTGCGACTGACCCGTCTACAGGAACTTCTTTAACAACAAAATCTTCAATATTTTGTTTAATTGCCCCGCCAATCCCCAACGATTTTGTAGCATAAGTTTCTATTCCTATGCGTTTATCCAGTTTTGAGACAAACATCATTTTCGCCTTATCAGTTAGCGAATTAACCAAAAATGTTTTATGGAGACCGTCCCAAAAATGTTGGTCGTGGTTAAAATGAAAACAAAGCCTTTGATTTGCTTGGTTCTCTTGATTATGGCTGTAGCATTGAGTTCGAGTTTGCCTCTTGCCCATTCAGGCGGAAGAGCGTGGATAAGTTCTTTCAGTCCGACAACGAAAAACCTTTTCGATGTTTTTATGGTTAATGCCACTGACGGGTGGATAGTAGGCGATGATGGTACAATACTGCACTGGGATGGAGTAAGCTGGACAGCCTTTCCAAGCCCAACAACAGAAGACTTGCGAGGCATATACATGGACAGTTCGACTAACGGATGGGCTGTCGGCCTCAATGGAGTAACGATTCACTGGAATGGCACAGCATGGGAAAGCGTGAATAGCGGAACAACGGAAAACCTTTTAGATGTTGGAGCAACGTATTTGACAGCAAGTTATTATGCTGTGGGCCATCATGCGACAATGCTTTGGTGGAACGAAACTTCTGAAGCGTGGGAACCACAAACTGTGCCTACAACCAACGGATTACGTGCCATTACAATGTTTGATTTCTTAATTTGGGTTCCATATCCACCTCCTGGACACATGGAGATAATCAGGGATGGATGGTGTGTAGGCGACTCTGGAACAATACTACATTGGGATGGAACTTGGACAAGCGTCTCAAGCCCAACAATAGCACAGCTCAACAAAGTTTCACGCTTAAGCAATAATGATGCTTGGGCTGTTGGTTCCTCTTGGACTATGCTCCACTGGGATGGTACACAGTGGTCAATAGTCTCGACGCCAAAAAGTGGTTATGGATGGTTCAGCGCGCTTTACATGGTCAATTCTACTGATGGATGGGCAATGGGTTATGGCGGCTCAATATTACATTGGGATGGAACTTCATGGAGCGAAGTGGCAAGCCCAACAACAGAAACGCTAAATTCCGTCTTCATGGTTAACGCTACAGAAGGATGGGCTGTTGGACTTAATGGCGTAATAATAAGATGGACTGGAACAGAGTGGGTTATACCAGAATTCCCAACGTCACTTATGCTTTCAACCCTACTCGCAGCAACAGCACTAATCACACTCTACAAAACAAAAATCAAGAGAACGTTTCCACGCTAGTTACTAAACTAGCGTCCCCCATTTTTTTAAAATTAAAGAAGAGTAAGATTCCCAGTAACCTTATCTATTATTTCCACAGGCGCCGGCCCTATACCCAAACATGTAACAGTACCTGGGGGAATCTCCGTCAACCCCCTATCAACAATCAACGCGTGCGGCAACCCCAAATCACTCGCTCGCTCCTTAAGAGAAAGCAGCTCTTTTTCACTTTTCACTTTGACGGCTATTTTGCACTGCCCCTCTGTTATCCAAGCCTTCCACCAAGTCTGATGCCTTTTGCGCGCCTCTTCAGCGGCTGTTACAGCTGCATGTCCAGCCTGAGCCGCAATCTTACCCTTACTCAGTTTTAAGTCGGAGCGGAAAACTAGGACTTGTTTGTAGCGGAATTCAGACATTTCGCCCAACCCTTTTCTTCAGTTCAACATTCAAAGATTTTAAAGCTTCGCAGAAAGGTATAGGAAGAAGAAAGCGAAAAGCGCCTGCAAAATTTTCGGTTTGGGCAAAAGCTTCGCTAAGGCTTTTCCTTGAAAATCCAAGTCGCTGAAGCCACGCAGCGCTTCATCCAAATTAAGCCTAACACAAGTTTTAATCAGAGAATCAAACTCGCCATCAGACATTAAATCAAGCATTCTCCTAACCCTAAGCATAAAACGCACGTCAAAACCAAAGCTTCTCCTAAAACGCTTCTGATAAGCACTCAAAAAGCCTGCTGAAAAATCACCCGCAAGCAACGCTTCAAGCGCTGTTTCAGCTGCAATTTTCGCGCAGTTCATGCCGAGGATTATGCCGCCGCCAGTTGTGGGCTTCACTTGCGAAGCAGCGTCGCCAACAGCCAAAAAACCGTTAGAAAACGCTTTTGGTACGAATCCTCCAAGCGATATTGGATGAAAAACGACACGCAAAATCTTTGCATTTTTAAGCGCTTTTGAGGCAACGGGATTTTTCAAAATGAATCGATGTAAAAACTCTTTTGGATTTCCCCATTTAGCGGCTAACCCAACCTTCGCGGTTCCATCCTTCCTTGGGATAATCCAAGCGTAAAAGCCAGGAGCATATGCGCTCCCGAGAAAAACTTGTACACAGTCTGTTTCAACATCACGTATGCCTTCAACCTCAGCGTTTACCCCATTAACTATCAAAGAAGCGTCGGCGCACTTCAATCCAGCTTGCCTCAAAATTATCGAGGACACGCCTTCAGCGTCAACCACAATTTTCGCATTCGCACTTTTTTCGTTTCCATTCACGCTAAACTTTACGCCTTTGGCAAAGCCGTCCTCAAAAACCAATGACTCGACACGCGTGTTCATGCAATACTCCACGCCGTGAGACTTTGCGAGTTCTGCAATGTGCCTATCGAAAAGGGCGCGGTTAACCGCGCATGTTAACGGTTTTTGAAAGCGAACAGCAAATTCCACACCGCTAGGCGAGTAAAATTTCGCTCCAAAAAAAGTGTTTTCCACAACGTTTGCTGGAAGCGGAAGCAAACCTAAATCCATTAAACCCTTAAGACTTATGTGACCGCTACAGTGCGCTGGAAAGCCAATTTCGCAGTGTTCTTCAAAAACCTTTGCGTGTACTCCATACTTTGCTAGGTTAAGCGCTGCAAAGGAACCGCATGGCCCACCGCCGACAACTATTACATCTACAGATGAACTCATCAAAAGCACTTGAAACTTTTTAGACGCTTTTATGTTAGGATTTCAACGCGTCTCTTCCCACGAGTCATCGAAGTAACACGCACTTTCCCACCGATTTCCAAGCGCATCAGCAGCCTGTTAAAGTCATTAAACCCCAAATCTTTAAACTCCTCGCTTAACAGTTCAAAAAGCTCGTCATCAGCCATTGCACCCTTCTTCCGCAGAATCTCCAATAAAACAAAGTCGGCCGGATGCGTCTTCCAAGTTTTAACTGGCAAAGCCACACTTCTCCTTTAAGCAACTGGTGTTGCTGGTTTCTGCACAACACGGACTTGCTGCATAAAACTCTTGTACCATTTCTCCATGTCAGGCGTAATCGAAGGACCAATCCTCTTCAGCGCTTCTTGAAAATCAACCATAGAGACTTCCTTTGCGTTCACGTCTCTTCGCAGAGCGTGCATTGCTGCTTCTCTACACAAAGCCTCTATGTCAGCGCCAGAATAGTTCTTCGTCATCGCAACCAACTGGTTTAAGTCAACGTCTTTAGCTAAAGGCATGTTCTTCGTGTAAATCTTGAAAATCTGGAGGCGACTTTTCTCGTCTGGCTCTGGCACGTAAATGAGCCTATCAAACCTTCCAGGGCGAAGAACAGCAGGGTCAACAATGTCTGGTCTGTTCGTGGCTGCTATTACAACTATGTCCTCTAACGTAACTATGCCGTCCATCTCTGTTAAAAGTTGGCTTATGACGCGCTCTGTTACACCGCTATCTGCGAAGCCCAAGCCCCTACGCGGAACAAGCGAATCAATCTCATCAAAAAATATCACTGCGGGAGCTGCCATCCTAGCTTTTCTGAAAACCTCACGTATCGCCTTTTCGGATTCTCCAACCCACTTGGAAAAGACTTCTGGACCCTTAATCGTTATGAAGTTGGCTTCGCTTTCGGTTGCAACAGCCCTAGCCAAAAGCGTCTTACCACAACCAGGCGGACCGTAAAGCAGAATGCCCTTCGGAGGCTTTATTCCAAGACGCTTGAATATGTCTGGATTCTTAAGTGGCCACTCAACAGCTTCCTTAAGCTCTTGTTTAACGTCTTCAAGCCCGCCTATGTCGTCCCAGTGGACTGTTGGCACTTCAATGTAGACTTCGCGCATGGCTGTGGGCGTGACTTCTTTGTAGGCGCTTATGAAGTCTTCCATTTTAACTTCCATCTTTTCCAAGACACTTGGCGGTATGCGTTCTTCCTCCAAGTTTATCTGTGGCAAGTAGCGCCTTAGAGCTTTCATGGCTGTTTCTCGGCATAAAGCCGCGAGGTCAGCGCCAGTATAACCATGCGTCATCTCAGCCAACTTTTTAAGGTCAACATCCTCTGCTAACGGCATTCCACGAGTGTGAATCTGGAGAATCTCATATCTTCCCTGCTTGTCTGGAACACCAATCTCAATTTCACGGTCAAACCTTCCTGGTCTACGAAGCGCAGGGTCAAGCGCGCCAGGACGGTTTGTTGCGCCGATTACTATGACATTTCCTCTTCCTGACAAGCCGTCCATAAGGGCGAGAAGCTGCGCAACAACACGCCTTTCAACTTCACCCGTCACTTCTTCGCGTTTTGGAGCTATTGCGTCTAATTCGTCTATGAATATTATGCTTGGCGCGTTCTGCTGGGCTTGCTGGAAAATTTCCCTAAGCCTAGCCTCTGACTCGCCGTAAAACTTGCTCATGATTTCTGGACCGTTTATCGAGAAGAAGTTTGCCTCAGACTCATTCGCAACAGCCCTAGCCAAAAGCGTCTTACCACAACCAGGCGGACCGTGAAGCAATACGCCTTTAGGCGGTTCTATGCCCAGCCTCTGGAAAAGTTCTGGATGCCTCAGCGGTAACTCAACCATTTCTCTAACCCTTTGAATTTCCTCGTGTAATCCGCCTATGTCCTCGTATGTTGTTCTCGGCAAGCCCTTTCCTTCTGGAGCGGGTTCATTCAATATTGTGAGTCTTGTTTCTGGTGTGACTTTGATTATGCCGTGCGGGCGAGTTTTTGTTACCGTGAATGGTATTGCGTGTCCAAGCATCATAACAAGCGTAGTGTCGCCCTCAACGAGAGTTCTCTCCATGAGGCGATTCTTAACAAAATTCGTGAAATCCTCATCAACATTTAAACGCATGTCAACAGGCGCCAGGGTTACGCTTAATCCTTCCTTAACCTTTGCGGGTCTAACAATCACGTACTCGTTTATAGCTACTCCAGCGTTTTTGCGCGTAAATCCATCTATACGAATTATGTCGCGGTTTTGGTCTTCGCTGTAGGCTGGCCACGCAATGGCTGACGTTGTTCTCTTGCCCACTATTTCAATTACGTCGCCAGCTGATATGCCGAGTTTCTGCATTGCCTTTTGGTCTATTCTGGCGATTCCTCTGCCCACATCCCTTTGTTTTGCGTCTCCAACGCGTAATTGTACTTCGCTCAACCAGAACACTTCCTTAAACGCGTTTATAACACGTTTCGAAACAGAGCCTCAATCCTATATAAATGTTTTAGACTGTAAGTTAAGGTTATCTACTTATTCTACGCACCATAACCGTTTGAACTTGGCTTATTTCACTTATCCCTTCAAACCTCTTTTCAAGCTCATCCAACACACCAGTCTTGTCTTCTGGAAACTTTATGTGCACTATTAGGGCGTTTAATCCGAAGGCAACTGGCTCTTCACCATAACCATAAACGGAGGCGAATTCTGGAAGACACGCCTCAATCTTCTTCTTCAAATCTTCAAAGTTCACGGTTATGTCTGTTGGAAAGATTTTGTACGCAACTATCACGCTTCCCACGTTTATCCCTCCGCTAATTTTATGGTCCAGTAAAACCACATTTTGGACACTTATACGGGCGACCAAACTTTCGACATTTTCCACAACGCCTAATCATGATTTCTCCGCAATTTGGACAAAGAAACTTTGTTGCTTCTGCTCCGGGCGGAATAGTTTTCCCACAGCTTGTACATGTAACCAACGTTATTGTCGCCGCTTTCTCAGTCATCACTTATTCCTCAATGGTGGTTTCTCTAATTATCAAGCTCCCTTATAACTTATATGCTTCTAAAAGCTGAGAAAACGGCGTTTTCGCAAGTTTATTATCGCAGTTCGAATCCCTATATTAGCGTGGGGTTAGGGTTTTTGGGTGTAAACCTCCGCGAAATTGTCCCAAAAACGGTTGTTAGGCTTGAGGATTTAAGTGGAAAATCCATAGCAATAGACGCTTACAACGCATTATACCAGTTTTTGGCAATTATCCGCCAGCCAGACGGCACACCATTAAAGGATAACAGCGGCAGAGTCACAAGCCACCTGAGCGGACTGCTTTACAGAACAAGCAATCTGGTCGAAATGGGAATAAAACCCATCTACGTTTTCGACGGAACACCGCCAGCGCTTAAAGAAATCGAAATAAAGAGACGCGTAAAAGCGAAGGAAGAGGCACTCATAAAGTATGAGCAAGCCTTGAAAGAGGGCAAAATCGAAGAAGCGCGGATGTACGCGCAGGCAACATCAAGTCTAAAGGACTACATGGCTGAAGACAGCAAGAGGCTTTTGGATTTAATGGGCATACCGTGGATTCAAGCTCCAAGCGAAGGAGAAGCCCAAGCAGCCCACATCGTCAAACGCGGAGACGCAGACTACTGCGCAAGCCAAGACTATGACAGTTTGCTTTTCGGCGCGCCAAGGCTTGTACGGAACGTTACAATTTCTGGGAGACGCAAACTTCCAGGCAAAAACGTGTTCATCGAAGTCGTGCCAGAAATCGTTGAACTTGAAAGCGTATTGAAAGAGTGTGGAATAACGTATGAGCAGCTGGTTGATGTTGGAATTTTGATAGGAACAGACTTCAACCCAGAAGGCGTGAAAGGACTTGGACCGAAAACCGCGCTCAAACTAATAAAGGAGCATGGAAGCCTAGAGAACGCCTTGCCGCACATTAAAAGCGCGGAGTTCCCAGTTGAGCCGAAACGAATCAGGGAGATTTTCCTAAATCCCAAAGTTACCGATAATTATGAAATTGAGTGGAGAGAGCCAGACGTTGAGGGCGTAATTCGCTTCATATGCGGCGAGAGGGACTTCTCTGAAGACCGCGTTAAAAAAGCCTTAGAGAAAATGCAGAGCGGGATAACCAAGCTTAGGGGAAAAACAACGTTAGAAAGATGGTTTGGATAACTCAACTTTTATTAACTCTTACCCCAGCCAAACCCTTTAATTAAGAATTAATGTGAAACGGGGGAAAATCGAAGCGCATGTCGGGTTTACCTGAACCGTTCAGAATAAAAATGGTGGAAAGAATAAAACTTCACCCTAGAGAAAAGCGTGAAGTCCTCATTAAAGAAGCAGGCTACAACGTCTTTATGCTTAAGGTTGAAGACGTCTTCATAGACCTTCTAACCGATAGCGGAACTTCAGCCATGAGCGACGAACAATGGGCTGGCATGATAACAACAAAGCAAGCCTACGCTGGAAGCGGAAGCTACTATTCTCTGGAGAAGGCGATGGAAGACATTTTTGGCTTCAAATACCTCGTTCCAGTACATCAAGGAAGAGCAGCGGAAAACATACTTTTTTCCACCATGCTTTTTCCTGGATGTTACGTTCCAAACAACATGCACTTTGACACTACCGAAGCAAACGTTTTGAGGAATAATGGCGTCCCAGTTAACCTTGTAGTTGAAGATGCTTATGACACGCAGAAAATTTTGCCGTTTAAAGGCAACATGGACGTTGAAAAGCTTGAAGCGTTTATAAAAGAGAAAACTCCGAATAAGATTCCGTTAATAATGATTACAATCACCAACAACAGTGCTGGTGGGCAGCCAGTTTCAATGCAGAACATAAGGGAAGTCAGCGAAGTTGCCAAAAAATATGGAATACCCTTCTTCATAGACGCGTGCCGTTTTGCCGAAAACTGCTTCTTTATTAAGAAAAGAGAGGAAGGCTACCAGAACAAGAGCATAAAGGAAATTGCGAGAGAAATTTTCTCCTACGCTGACGGATGCACGTTCAGCGGCAAAAAAGAGGCGCTAACAAACATTGGCGGAATGCTTTGCACAAACATTGAAGAGCTTTACGAGAAATTTAGAAACCTAGCAATCACAATCGAAGGCTTCACAACCTATGGAGGACTTGCATGCAGAGAACTTGAGGCCATGGCTATAGGACTTTACGAAGCAATAGACGAGGAGTACCAAGAGTATAGACATCGCCAAATAGAGTACTTTGCAAAATTGTTAAGAGATGGAGGAGTTCCAATAGTTGAGCCGCCAGGCGGGCATGCAGTCTACATAGACGCAAAAAAGTTTCTGCCACATATTCCGCCAGAAGAGTTTCCAGGTCAAGCGTTGGTTGTGCAACTTTACATTGAAGCTGGGGTTAGGGCTGTTGAGATTGGCAGTTCATGTTTCGGGAAAGTTGACGAGAAAACCGGAAAGTTTCTGCCAGCCCGCATGGAGTTGGTGCGGCTTTCGATTCCGAGAAGGATGTACACGGATAATCACTTGCGCTATGTGGCTGAAAGTTTAATAAGACTGTATAAGAAGAGAGAGCAGATAAAAGGTTTAAAACGTGTCTATGCGCCTAAACTGTTGGGACATTTCACAGCCAGATTCGAACCAATATGAACCTAGCACAGTCATTCTTTCAAAGTACGCAAAGACCAAACTTTCACTATAGCCTTTGGATTGATATGAATGTTTTCCGTGGCCGCCAAATGTTACTTAAAAACTAACCACTTTTCATCTCTATATTTTATGCCCATATTGCCCAGTTAGCGGAACGAAGGCCACTCCGCCTAGGTTTTCTTCGCGCAGTTTTCCATCTGTACTTTTCGTCACTTTAATAAGGCTTTGGAATAGGTGTACGCTTCCAATTGGAATTATCATTATCCCATTTGGCTTTAACTGTTCAATTAGCGGTTTTGGGATCGTTGGCGCAGCCGCGGTTACTAGGATTCTGTCGTATGGCGCCTTTTCCGAGTACCCCAATGAGCCGTCGGCGCAAATTATTGTTACGCGGTCGCCGTATCCAGCATTCATAATGTTTTTTCTTGCAAATTCAGCCAGTCCCTGAATGATTTCCACCGTGTAAACGTGTCCCCACTCGCTTCTTGGCGCGTTGCTCGGAGCGACTATTTCGGCTATTGTGGCCGCGTGCCATCCGCTGCCAGCGCCTATTTCAAGCACTTTTTGTCCTACTTCCAATTGTAGGGCTTCATTCATTATTGAAACCATGTTTCGCCTAGCTCAGCTTTTATGCTGAGGCTATGTGGCGCTGAAATGGTCTGCCCGAAACCAATTGGAAGAGGCGTGTCCACAGCACTGTAGGACTGCATGTTTTCTGGTAGAAACTTTGCTCTTGGAAGCATTTGCATTGCCCTTATCACGTTTGGCGAGCGGAGAATCCCCTCCCTTTTTAGACTTTCAATGAGCCTTTTCCAGTCTTCATCAACCAAATTTTGGCACCAAATCATAATAGGCGCAGAGCACGCTTTTAACGTATTTGCCCAAAGTAAAATTTGAAGTGAAACCCCTATTTGACAGTGACAGACTTCGCCAAGTTCCGAGGAGTATCTGGATTATGCCCACGTTTAATAGCCATGTAATAGGCTAAAAGCTGAAGCGGAACCACAAAGGGTATAGGCGAAAGCACATCTGGAATGCCCTTAGGAACTTCAACCCAATCGTCAGCCAAACCCTTTATTTCCTCGTCGTCCTCTTCGACAATCGCGATTATCGACGCGCCCCTAGCTTTCATTTCCATAATGTTTCCGATTAAAGTCTTGCGTGTATCGTCTTTTGGACAAATGAAAACAACTGGGAAGCCGGGTTCTACGAGGCTTATTGGTCCATGCTTGCTTTCTCCAGCTGGAAAAGCGATAGAAGGCACATAGGCGATTTCCATAAGCTTAAGTCTACCCTCGTAGGCTGTTGCCGTGCTTATTCCACGTCCAAGGAAGAAGAATATTTTTGCATCCTTGTATTTTTCGGCAATCTGTTTAACTTTCTCTTCTTGTGTGCGGATTATGATTTCAACGATTTCTGGCAGTTTCTCAAGCCGCTCCGCAATAAAATCCATCTCATCCTGAGATATTTTGCCTCTCTTCTTGGCTAGCCTTAGGGCGAGTTGGGCTAAAACGGAAAGCTGAGCCGTAAACGTCTTTGTTGCCGCAACGCCTATTTCTGGACCAGACTGTTGACCAATGTAAACTCGTGAGACGCGCGTAAGCGTTGAGCCGATAACGTTTGTTAATCCAAGAATTGTGGCTGCCCTTTGTCTTGCGCAATTCACAGCCGCTAGCGTATCCGCGGTTTCGCCGGATTGGCTAACAGCCAAAATCGTGCTGTCAATGTTCACTGATTTTCCATGCTGTTCAACGAATTCTGAGGCGATTACGGGGTATGTGCCCAAGAAGGCGAGTTTAGAGAACATGTATGACGCTGCCAAACACGCGTGGTAGCTTGTTCCGCAAGCCACTAGGAAGACTTCGCGTGCACGGTCAAGGAATGTCGCCATAAGGTCTAAGTAGTGTTCCTGAAGCCGAAGTGTGTTCCTTAAGACTGATGGTTGCTCGTGAATCTCCTTGAGCATAAAGTGCGGATAGCCTTGCTTTACAGCCATTTCAGGCGTCCATTCAACAATCTTTGGTTCACGCAAAACTAGACTTGAATCAACAATTTTCTTGATTTCATAGCCTTCCAGCGAAAGCGTAACAATTTCGCCATCCTCAACCACGACTACCTTGTTGGTTAGCGGAAGAAAAGCTGGAATGTCAGAGGCACAGTAAATCGCGTTTTCACCGACGCCGAGCACGAGCGGACTTTCATTTCTAGCGCAAACTATTTTGTCAGGCTCTTTTGTGGAGATTACGGCTATTGCGTATGACCCGTCAAGCCTTCTAACGGTTTCGAGGACAGCCTCAGCGAGGCTCATGTGCGGATTAGCCTTCAAATTTTCTTCTATTAGATGGACTATAACTTCTGTGTCCGTTTTAGACTTGAAAATGTGTCCACGGTTTTCTAGTTCTGCTTTTAGTTCTGTAAAGTTTTCTATTATGCCATTGTGGACAACAGCAATTTGTCCACTGCAGTCTACATGTGGATGCGCGTTTATTTGTAACGGGGCGCCATGGGTTGCCCATCGCGTGTGTCCGATGCCGACGTTGCCTGGTAAATCGTCTAAATTGTGGATTTTGTGAACTTCTGCTATTTTTCCACTGTCTTTTTTAACGTGTAAAGCGCCGTTTTGGATTGTTGCTTCGCCTACTGAATCGTAGCCGCGATATTCAAGCCGTTCAAGTGCAGCGTGTATTGTTGGCGCAGCGTTTCCGTCCTTTAATATGCAGCCAAATATTCCGCACATGTTAAAGCCTCACCGCTTTCTGGTTTTGCAAGCTTTTAACGAGCTTTTACTGCAAATAAGGTTTTTTAAGAGAAAAATGTAAGCTCTAAAAATTTTTTAGTACTTTAGAAGCTGTTTTTCTCGTTGTTTGCTGCGCGTCTATGTTTTAGCTGTTCGTTTACCATAATAAAAATTTTTATAACGGATTAACATCTATAAACGCGAAGAAAAATGCACAAAAAACTCTTGGTTCACGAGGAAAACAAAGTTCAAAAAGCAAAAGAAATAATGGTTGTTGATGACCCCCAGAAGCTTAAGATGATGATGGGAAAACTAAGCTGGAAAATTCTAGTCATGCTCTCTGAAAGGGAAATGTACCCGCTGGAAATGGCAAAAGCGCTAGGCGTTCACGAGCAGAAAGTTTACTATCACATTAGGAAACTCGCGAAGGCGGGAGCCATAACGGTTGCGAGGGAAGAGGAAAAGAAGGGCGCAATAGCAAAATACTACAAGGTTGTTGCACCCGCTTTTGGCATAGAACTCCCACAAAAGTATAAGACGATAAAGAAGGTTCCGCTTGTAGGTATCGATGAGCAAGTTCAAAGGTTTTTTAAAGAGTTCGTAAGGGATGACGGCACATTCGAAGGAAAAATCGTCGTTGGAAGCCCAACGCCACACGGACCATTCAAAACAAGCGCCAGAGACGGACATTACGCGTCGCACCTAACATTCTTTCTGGGTCAATTTTCAAGACTGCCAGACGAGTTCGCCGTGAAACTCGATGTTGACGTAAAAGCCGAAAAAGAAGAACGAAACAACCTAATCCTCGTCGGTGGTCCGGGAACAAACTTGTTAACGCAGGAAGTGAACGATTATCTGCCTATTAGGTTTAATATGCAACCGTCAGAGCAAGGCTTCTTGTTCGGCGGGTTAGTTTCGAAAAGAACAACTAACGTTTATACGGCGGATGCTGTTGGCTTAATAGCCAAAATAGTGAACCCATGGGACGATAATAAGCGCATAATAGTTTTGGCTGGAAACAAGGCTGTCGGCACAAAAGCATGTGTTTTGGCTCTAACAAACTTTTGGAAGAAAACATTGAGCAAGTATGGCGGTGGAGAACCTTTCGCAACAGTTATTCAAGGCTTCGACCTGGATGGAGACGGAAAAGTGGACAGCATAGAAGTTCTAGAATAAATGGTGCAACTTGTCATCCAATAAATGTTCACGGGTGAAAACACTTCATGGAAGTAAAAGAGGTTATCTTTGCCCGCGGACATGAGAATATCCGCGCCACGCACAAGACAACGCTTGAGATTACGAGGGAAACCGAACTTACAAGAAAAGGCGATTGCATAATTGCTGTTTCAGCAGACAAAGCCTTGAAGGATTTAAGCCTAGAATTTAAAAAATGCCTTCTGCGGGAAAACGCTGAAGCGACTGTGCTAGTTGAGGCGGATGGAGTTACTGAAGTTGTTAAAGCCTTTGGCAGTCCAAAGCTGATTTTGACCCATCCAACAGACATTGTTGTTAGAAAAAGCGATTACGTATGCGCGCGAACATTGGCGATAAAAGCCGACAAGGCTGCGTTTGACCTTTCAAGGAGACTTGTTGAAAAGTTGAGAAAACCGCAACAGAAAGTGAAAATTACGTTAAAGGTTAATGTTTAAAGAATTTTCGCGTCTATTACTGCTTGCCACTCGTATGGGGCTGTTTCGCGAACAAGCCTTGAAAAATGGATTTTCTGCAGCCTTCGACCAGAATTTTCAACGGTTTGTGCAAAGCGAATCTTGATGTCATCCAAAGACTTTGAAGGTTTAACAAAACTGTAAAAGTGGATTATGCCGCCATCTGCTTTAAGCGCCTTACACGCAGAACCAACGAATTCTATGGCTTTTTCTGGCAAGTTCATAATCACGCGGTCAGCAACCCCGACAAGCATTTTTTCAATTATTTCTTTTGCGTCTCCAAGCATCGGATAGACCTTGCCATCAACCCTGTTGAGCCGTATGTTCCGCTTCAGCAACTCAACCGCTTCTGGGTTTATGTCTATAGCGTAAACCTTCACGCGCTCACGCATTTTGGCAAGTAAAATAGAGAATGGACCTACCCCGGCGAACATGTCAATTATTGTTTCGCCTTCCCCTACTTGTGATGCCACTCTATGGTGCTCGTGGGATAGGCGTGGAGAAAAATACGCCTTTGCGAGGTCAACGTAGTATTGGCACCCATGTTCCTTATGGACTGTGGCGGTTTTTGGCTCTCCAGCAATTACTGTGAATTCTCTTAGGCGGTAGGTTCCGCTTACAGCTCCAGCTTTAGCAAGCACAGTCCTAACGTTCTTGTGAGTCCTAATTATTGCTTCGCCAATCAAGCCCTTGTGTTTTTCCAGTTCTGATGGAACTTCGATTATGGCTATGTCGCCAACCACGTCCATTGCCTTTGGAAGACTTGCCAACAAATGCGGCGGAAGTTTGTCCTCAAGGTGTTCGATTAGTGTTTTTGCTTTTCTAGCCTTTTCTCGGAATGCACATGCTGTTATTTCATATTCTTGAATTTGGCTCTGCAAGGCTTTCAGCGTGTCTTCTGATGGTTGGCGGACAAGCGGAACGTAAATGAACTTTTGGTTTCTCTGTATTTCCAGTTCTTTGTCAATTATTCCGAGCCTGTTGGCTAGGATTATGGCTTTTTCGCCATAGTTCTTCGGAATTTTTAGGCACGCGGCTTGTTTCGGCATTAAGACCCGTAAACCCTCTTTATTTCCTCAACTTTTTCCAAAATTTTCTGGAAAAACGCCTTGCTTATAAGCCCACGTTCTATGGCTTTTTCAAGCTTTTCCATGTCCAAAACCTTGGTTGTGCCGTCTGGCAGTACGCAGACATCAACCTCCAAATCCACATAGCGAAGCGTTTGCGGATAGACTTCTACTGGCGTGTTTAGGTTTATGTATTTTCCTTTAAGGGTTCCATCAGCGGAAAAATAGCTTGTTGCGATGTAGAATTCGCCGAATTCAGTTTCGCTTATTGCTTTGTCCCCAGCTTCTTTCTCCACGCCCAGTCCATCATAGAAGCCGTTGTTCCGTATGATTCTTCTGTACTTTAGCGCTTTATCGCTGATGCTTTCAACTTCTGCTTGCCCAAGATGGAAAACTGCGCCGCTCAGCTTAACGTGTTCAACATCAACAGTTGAGCCTTCTTCTGGAAACTCGTATAGAATTTGCTGCTTGAAAGCATCTTTAACCGTGCTTTCGTTTTGACCGTTTTCTAAAAGTTTTTCAGCCATTTCGAGGGCAGATGAAATTCTTCCACCACAACTCTTGTAGAAATGATGACCATCAAATGTGGGAGTAACATGCGCTCTAAGCTTGTCCATCGTCCTCTTTGAAAGGAACGGAAATTCAACATCCATGAAACTTAAACCTTCAATCAAAAGCGATGGGGTTTCTGCCACTGCTGCCTTTTCATTTATGTTTTTCGCCTTCTCCGCAAGTGCCATCACCTCGTTTTCCAAGACGCTTGTCTGCGTTTTTGCTGAGGCTTCACGCCAAATTATTCCCCAACCCTCTGGTGCAAGCCTTGTTCCCAAAGCATAAAGTTCAGCCCTCTTGTTTATGTCACGAATTTTTAGGCTGACACCAACACGGCTTTTTTGGACCAGAATGGCGTATTCCCCAACAATTTTCAAGTTTGTGGTTAAAATTGGCTGTTTTGCCCCGATTCGTCTCCTTTCAACTTGAACAATAAGGGATTCGCCTTCCGCCGCTTGTGGCACGTCTGACTTGTGGAGTTGACCAACCACGCCGTTGCCTATGTCAACATAAACTGTGCCGCCGTGAACTTCAACGATTTTGCCCTTGTATATTCCATCAACATTGACAATCCACTTTCTAGTTATGACATCTGGCAAAGCCTCTTGCAGAATCGCCTTAAATTTTTCGATGATTTCTGGTTTGCCTAGCACTCTAATGCCTTGCATGTCGTAGCGGTCTTTCACTTTCATGTCTGACTGCATTAAATTGTCCGCCAGTCCAAAGCGGTTTTTGATTGTTAGAGATGGCTCAATTATTTCGAACCCATTATCTAAGAGCAGCTTTGTCAAGGCTGTTGTGTATATTCCCCTAACCCTCGCCTTCACGGAGATGCCATCCCGTCATCCATTTTTAGGCTGTTCGCTCAATTCTGTAAAGTCCACCAACCTTTTCAACATGAAATTTGACACCCAATATTTCTTGCACGAGCCAAATGTTCGTCTCCAAATGGTCTGAAACTTGCCGCGTCAAATAGCATGATTTGCCTTCCGCCAAAGCCACGTAAGGAACAAGCATGTCAGCCAAATGCACATCAACTGTGGGCTTACATGAAATTTCAGCATAAAGTTTCTCAGCTGCCTCACGCCCCACAGCTTCGCTTGTTTTCCTAAGTTCTCCTATGGCGTCAGCGCCAAGAACCACGCCACTGTCGGTTTCAGCCCACAAAACCATGGAGCTGCCTTTCTGAAGAGGGTTAGACCTATCATTCACTATTTGGATTTCCGCCGCGTAGCCCCTTTCACGCAAATAACTGTTTGCCGCTTCTGCTTGGCGTTCAGCCACTCGTCTATCAGCCAAGAAAGTGCACACAGAAATACCTTTCAACATCTTTATTTTGCCGAAATTTTCCAGGCGTAGGGACTTCAAATTCTTGTTCGGTTGAACGTTAACAGTTACTTCGCCCATGCCCTTTGGGTAATAGCCATATTTCTGAACATGTAAAGAGGCATTTATTCCCATCCGCTCAAGCATAGGCAAAAGAACAAAACGCAAATAGTTAATTGTGGGCGCGTTTTGAACATCTGTACCGCCCTTTGAAACATGCAGCTGCACTGGGTCTTCGGCGAAGGCACATATTGGCAAAACAGTCATAAGCAGCATCGGAATGCTCCCAGCAGTTCCAATTTCAGCCTCAACCTTTCCGCCGCGCACTTTTTTGGGAAAGAACCAAAGCTCCCGCGAATTCAATTCTGCGCCCTTTAAATCCGCGTCACAAAGCCTAGCAGCCGTTAGGACAGCCTCTAAATGTTGCGGTCTCAAGCCTGGCTGCGGTCGATTATGCCGAATGTTATATATGTGCAGTGGCTGTCCAATTATGGCGGCTAACGCAACCGAAAGCCTAAGAATCGTGCCGCTTCCGCTTTTTTGGCTGCCGTCAACCTCAATCAAACGCGGTCTAGCCTCTTTCAAATTTTCGCTTTTGCGAGTCAAAAACAATTAATAAATGGTTGGGTATTAAGGATTTGGAAAAGGAGAAAGAAAGCGTCATGAGCGGAGAAGGAAAAATTCCTGAAAGGCTTATTGAAAGAATCGACGAGCTGCTTGTAGTTTTAAATCGTGTAGCAGAAGACTTGAGGGAAATATCAATAACGCTGAAGTCGATAGCTGTATCACAAATCGCACAGCCAACAGCACCACCAGCCACTCCAATGCCGACACCTACACCAGCACCTGCGCCAAAAACCATAGAAAAAACGCAGTCAATAGAAGACATAAAAATGATGTTCCCGGAAGATTTGGAGAATCTCCTAAGCTTCGAAGAAAAAGACGAGTACATAATCATAAAACCGAGACAATTTTTAGGTTCAGAAAACTTTGCAAAAATAGCCTCGGTAGTGCGCGGAATAGGCGGAGACTACGTAAGCGCAGGAAAGGCATCACACTTCAGAATTCCAAGAAAAAAAGCGTGAAAAGGCGCACTTCAAAAACTCTTCAACATTTAAAGGCTTTTACCAGTATTTTATTTCAAAGTCTTTGAATTCTCCAGTAGGGCTTTCCCAGAAAACTTCCACATCTGTAACTCTTGCTCCTGGTGGCCCACGTTTGCAGAACTCTATAAGCTCTTTTACGCTTTTTTCTTCACCCTCAAATATTGCTTCAACTTTGCCGTCTGGAAGGTTTCGAACCCAACCTTTGACGCCGCGTTTTTTAGCTTCATGTCTCGTTTCAGACCTGAAGAAAACGCCTTGAACTCTTCCCGAAACGAAAACGTGGGCTCTAACCGTCATGGGTTGGTCGCCTCAAACGTTAATTTCAGTTGTACGCAATTTTCACTTTAACTTAACTCTCTCCACTGTGCTTTTTTGTCGTTTAGGCGTTTGTTTTAAAAGGGGTTTTGTGCTGAGCGTTTGTTTGGTGAGCTTGTATGATAGAGGAAGTTAACGGCAAGCTGCTGGTTTACGCTTCAGCCTTTGCTTTTAATGGAAGAAGACTTAAGTCTGTGAGCACGACAGTTGCGAGGGTTGCTAGACTTTTAAATTTGGATTTTGAGGTTGTCGCCTTCAAGGGCAATTTCAAACCCATATACGTCTACTACAAAAACGGCGAAGAAGAGCCGATTCCGCTTTACTGTGATCGCGACGGAAAAGTTAAGTCAAGAGGCGTACTCTCAGCATTGAAGAGCATGATGTTTGTTTTGTCGTTTCACCCGCGTTATTCGGCTTTGAAGCGCATGCGAAACGAGATTATGAAACTTTCTTGAACTTTATAGTTTGATTTTCAAGCAGAACATCGTATGTCTGGTTCACGTCGAAGCTTATGCCTAAACGCTCATACTCTTGCTCAGTCAAAAACAATATTATTTTTGGAAAAGCAAATTCAGCCCTAGCTGGAAACATTGGCAACTGCTGCTGCAAAGCTTGCACAACATCTTGCACAACTTTGGCTTCCTCTGTTTGCGGTCTAACAACCAAATGCGGAAGCTTACGCTCTTCAACCAGCTCTATGCGCTTTCCAAGGTTGCCGTCCAAGTCGCGAATAGACTCGATTTTTTGAACCCTCACACGGAACATTTTTCACTCCATCTCTATCGTTGCGGGAGGTTTCGGCGTAACATCATAATAAACAGCAGCCACGTTGGAACAATCCTTCAAAACTTCTTCTGCAGTCCTATCAAGCGTAGCCCAAGGAATTTCTGAAACATCAGCTGTTAGAAAATCACTTGTTTGAACAGCCCTCACACCGACCACGTAGGGCTTTTTCTCGGCTAAGCCTCTAACAGCGTAGAAGACTCTTGCAATCTTCGGGTTTTCGGTTATTATCCGCTTTTGAAGCGCAACCATGTTCTGAATCGTTGTTTGGTGAACCCGCCCATTCATGGTTTGAACTGTTATGCCGACGATTTCGCCGTAGCGTCTCTTTCCACTTTCCACACCAGTGGCTTTGTCCCTGAAAATTTTCACTGTAACGTTTCTTGACGGAACATTGAGAAAACGCGCCACAGTCTCCTGTATGTGGATAACGCCAGAAGACGCTTCAGACGCTTCATTGTCGACTATTACGGCGAAGTACTGGCTTGGGTTATGCGCCGAAAGTTCGCGCTCAACAATAGCCGTAGCTTTCTTCAAAGTTTCAAGCTTGTCTGGGCGGATTTCGCCGACGACACGAACTGACAATCCTGGACCTGGAAAGGGTTGGCGCTCCGAAATTTCTGGTGGCAGTCCCAAGTGTTTGGCAACCAAACGAACTTGCCACTTATATAGGCTTAATAGTGGCTCAACAATTTTGAAGCCGTATTTTTCCATAGGGTTTATTCCCATTTGCTCCAGAACGTTATGCTGCGTTTTTACGCCGCCAACGGTTTCAATTATGTCTGCGCGTATAGTGCCCTGCACGAGAACCTTACAGCCTTCACTTTTTGCTGTTTCACCTAAAACATTGTAGAATGTTTCACGGAACATCTTACGCTTTTCCTCAGCGTCCCTCAAGCCTTTCATGGCATTCAAGAAGCGCTCACGCACATCAACAACTTTTGTTGGAACCTTAAGGGGAGGTTTGGAGAGTATTTCAGCCACGCGTTCAGGTTCGCCTTCACGCATAAAGGCGTCATCAAGCATTACGCAGACGAGGTTTTCGCCTATCGCCTTATGCGTTAGAACCGCGCATGTTGTGCTGTCAACTCCGCCAGAAACTGCTACAAGTGCCTTCTCATTACCGATTTTCTTTCTTACTTCTTCAATTTCCGCCTCAACAAATTTTTTGGGGTCAAATGTTTCCAACTTATCTACCACCGTGAATTGTGCACTTTCAACCTTATAATTTATGTCTACTGTTATAACTGCACTAGATTTTAAACTTTCACCGTTCAGCAACATTTCAATTAAAAGTTAAAAACACTTTAGCCGAAAATTTGAATCATAAATTATTCTTTGAAAAAGTTGCAGCAGCAAAGCAGAGAAAAACTCGTTTTTGAGACGCAAGTGCTGGTTTAAACTTTTATTCCAAACTTTATGTTATTTAGTGTGGGATTTGACATGGGACAGTTGAAAACCGAGGATTTAAAAGCTTTAACTATGTCTGTGAAGGAGTTGAGTGAAAGTTACACGGATTTATTAGGCGCAATGAAGGGAACAGCAAAAGAGGCGCGGGAAACAAAGAAGTTGTGGCGCAAAGGAAATAACTCAATTTTGATAAAGGCTGGTTTAGCGTTAATAGCCTTCCCAGAACCGGCAATAAGCGACATCCTTGGAACAGCACTCATCGCTGCAGGAACAGTTCAAATGGGCATTCGCCACCGAACCATATACCTTGAAGACATATATAAGACATTTCAGAAAACATTCAAAGAACTGCTTGAATTCAAGTATAAAATTTAGCTGGAAAGGAAAGCACTCCGCCCTTAAACTTATATTTGCAGCATATTATAAACATAACATGCGAGGTGAAAACCATGAAAATCGTAACAGTACTATTACCAGAAGCCTATTTGGAAGGATTGGACGAGCTTGTTAGGGCGAACATGTACCCAAGTAGGAGCTCAGCCATACGTTCTGCTGTTAGAGATTTGCTTAAGAAGGAGCTTTGGGAGAAACGCGGAAGATAGTTTGTTTATATGCTTGCTAATTCTTTAATAGCCCTCGCGGTTTCAGCTGGATTTGGCGCTTGGGCGATTGCCCGTCCAACAATGAGGTAAAGTGCACCAGCCTTCAAAGCGGTTTTTATTTCTCCTCCTTGAGCGCCGATTCCAGGTGAATAAATTGGGATTTTTTCCCCAAGTATCGCGTGTATTTCCTTTATTTTTTCTGGGTATGTTGCGCCTACGACTACGCCGTCCGCATTCCATAAAAGGGCTTTACTTGCGAACAAAACGTATTGCGGAGTTTTTCTTCTTGTTTCTTGGTCAATTACTGTTTGCCCGTAGCCCTCGCTTGCACCTTTATGACTCATATAGGCTAACAATATTACGCCTCGTCCAAGCCTTTGAGCAACGTCAAATATTGGCTTCATGCCCTCTTCCCATCCAACGAAGGGGTTAGCGATTAAAGCGTCGAAACCAGCAGCATAATAGTATTCAGCGATTACTTGATTTGTCGAACCTATGTCATTAGCCTTACAATCCATTATTGCCGCTAGCCCTAAACTGTGGGCTTTGTCCACAAGCCTTTTGACACCGTCAAACAAGCCCAATGGAAGAACAAGGTGATGATTGATTTTAACGGCGCAAATGTATGGGTGAACGGCTTCTAGTACGCTTTCTGCCCTGTGGAAGAGGTTTTCACGGTTTTCCGGCTTTTCAAAGGGGAAGTCCAAAGCCAGAACAATGTTTGACCCTTTTGCCTGCGCCGCATTTTCCATTTTAGCGCGAAAACTCATGTTGAAACACCATAGTCTATTTGGTTGTTGCGCTAAAAACATTTATCGCCTCTATTTCTCCGCCAGCCACTTGCCTAATATAGTTCAGCGTTGTTTCTGTGGCGTCTCTAAGTTGTTCTATGCTTATTTCTGGGGCGCCGTAAGCTACTACAAGCACGTTTCGCGTTTGCATCGTGATTTTCGTGTTGTCGCAGTCGCGGTATGGGAAAATGCATAAAACTTGGTTTTCATCTGCTAAAACGAGCATTTTTTCAATTAGGCTTAAGGGTTTTGTCATACCTATGCCCGTGAAGGTTTCGCCTTTCTTTGCAAAGCGCACATAAAAGGGCGGTGCTAGGCGGTCTTTGTCGAAGCCACTTATTGGGATTATTGTTTGAATAGAAGCCAAGTTATAGGCATCTACAACTGTTGATATACGTGGAAGTTCATCGCCGTGCAAGATTCTGCGTAACAATGCTTCGCCAGATGGTCTTGTTTTTGTTGGGTCTATGTCGAGTTTCCAGTAGAAGTCTCTGTAGGCGCGCACTGTTGGATTATCCTTAAGCGTTTCAATGTTGTATTTGCTTCTAACCTCTTCGTAAACAGTTTTCCTTAGCTTTTGGATTTGTTCGTTATCATTTTCTGGACGCACATTGTTTATTATGCCGATGCAGATGGCTAGTTCTGGGAACTTTGCCACAACTTGCGAATTCCACTTAACTTCAATTTGCATTTGCGCGCTCGCCTCTATGCTGATTTGTTTGCGTTAGATATTTAACAGCTATCGGCGAATCTCTTATGCGTGTTGAAGCCGGTAACTGTGTGAGATAATGTTCGGCGAACTTGCAGCGTTGGGCGCAGCTTTAAGCTGGACTTTTTCAGCAGTCATGTATAAGAAAGCGTTGGAAAAGACGAAGCCAATATCGGCGAACATTGTACGTTTGGCATCTACAAGCGCCATATTAATTGTTTTAGTGTTTGCTGTCGGCAAGTTTTGGGTTTTAATGGATTTGCCCCTTGAAGCGGTTGTTATGGCGTGCATAAGCGGAATAATAGGACTTGGTTTTGGAGATACCCTTTACATGAAAAGCCTAAAACTTGTGGGTGTTGCACGCGCCGTCCCAATAACATGCACTTATCCGCTCTTCAACTTATTATGGGCAACATTGCTAGCAAACGAAAACATAACTGTGCCAATTGTTGTAGGCGCGTTCGCAATAGTTTTTGGGATATGGCTTTTAAGCCAAAAAGGAAAAGGAGACGTAGAAGCCCTAGAAAAGAAAACGTTGGTCATAGGCGTAGTTTCTGCTCTTTTAACAGCAATTATCTGGTCGATAAGCATAACAATGATTAATTTGGCTGTGAAGGAAACACCAGATTTAGAACATGCCCTAGCAATAAATGTTATTAGAACAACGGCAATCGCGGCTTCGCTTCTAGCTTTGGCGCCGATAATCGACAGAGAGCATGGCTTTCTAAAGATTCAAAAGAGAACTTTTGTCACACTTGTCTTTGGTGGACTTGTGGCTTTGGGGCTTGGATGGTTCTTCTTAACATACAGCTTCACGCAGACAACTGGAGCGCAAGCCGTGCCAATTTCTTCAACAACACCGTTATTTTCAACATTATCGGCGATAATTTTTCTACACGAAAAAGTAACACTGAAAGATATCGCTGGGTCAATTATCATTGTAGCTGGAATTTTCTTGATATTCACAACGTAAAAGGAAGGGTTAATCTCGCGTTAGATTAGAACCAAAAATTTTATATGCAAAAAAGTAGGATTGCTGGTGTGGGTCTTGGAGACCCATCCAAGTGAGATTGAAAAAATTCTAGGAAAACAAGAAGCATTAAACATCTCCATTCTGAAAGACACAGCAAACAGGCATAAACTGCTTTTGACGCCAGAAATATACGCTGTCGTAAAAATAGAGTCAAGCCTACTAAAAGGAGCGAGAAAATACTTTGAAGAAAACAACTTCACAGAAGTCGTGGTTCCACACATCACAAAAGCGACAGGCGCATGTGAAAACATAGCAACAATGTTCGAACTGGACTATTTTGGACAAAGGGCGTACCTAAGCCAAACTGGACAGCTTTACCTAGAAGTTTTAACTCCGCTTCTTGGAAAAGTTTGGTGCACGATACAAAGCTTTAGGGCAGAACCACTGGCTGACGAGCGCCACCTAGCCGAGTTCACACTTGTCGAACTGGAATTCGCTGGCAACTTTGAGGAACTGCTAAAACACATAGAAGGCGTAATCTGCTCAATGATAAACTGCACGTTAATCGAAAGAGAACGCGAATTGCAACTGCTAAAGGTTGACATTGAAAGGCTTAAAAGAATTAGGAAACCGTTCCAGAGGATAACATACACAGAAGCCGTCGGGCTACTAGCCGAGTATGGCGTACAATGGGGCGACGACCTAAAAAGCCAGCATGAAAAAATGCTTGTCCAAATGCATGGAAACCAACCGCTTTTTGTGACGCATTTCCCAAAAGCCATAAAGTTCTTTAACATGCGGGAAAACGACGAAAACCCAGCAGTAGTCAACAGCGCAGACCTGCTACTCCCATTAAGCGGAGAAGCTGTAGGCGCAGCGGAACGCGAATACAGATATGATAAACTCTATGAACGCCTCATCAACTCAATGATGTTCAAACAGCTTGTGGCAAAAGGAGGAAGCATAGAAGACTTTAGATGGTATTTAGAATTCTACAAGGAACAGCGACCTATACATTCTGGATGTGGCATAGGACTAAACAGAGTGACACAATTCGTTCTAGGAACAAACGACATAAGAGCCACAACAGCCTTTCCACTAAACAAAGAATCTATCCTGTAACAACTTCCCTTTTTCTCTTTTCTTAAAACACGTTTTAACTGCTAAATTATCTGCAAAGTCTTAAGAATGCTCGGTTCGAAAATATACTCGCCACCACCAACTATTTTCAGTTCAACGTTAACCTTGCCACCGTCAATTTTGATGATGTTATAAGAGTTTTGATAAAAGCCTCTAAGCCTACTTGTGGAAACGGCACCAGCGTAAACAATGGATAAGCCTCCAAGGTTCCAAACCCATGGACGGTGGCGGTGTCCACACAAGACTAGGTTTACGCCATAAGAAACTAATGTCCAAAGCACGTCGCCAGCATCCACTATCATGTTCTTTTCCATTCCCGTGTCTGGCGCTGGCAAAAGGTGGTGGTGCATAGCCACAATCTTAAACTTGTCATGATAATTTTCCAAGCATTCTCTTAGCCAAAGCCTCTGGCGGTAACCAACCTCGCCATCGTCCTTGTCTGGTCTAGAGGAATCCAGCATTATGAGGACAGCGCCGCCTATCTCTGTTATTGACCATGGCTTGCCAAAGAAACGCGGAAAAAGGCGGTAACCCGTGTTTCTTGCGTCGTGGTTTCCGCTTCCAACAACAAGACGCCTGCACTTTATTCTCTGCAAATAATTTTGAGCCTCTTGGAATTCCTCAAGCAGTCCCTCCTCTGTCAAGTCGCCCGTCACAACAACCAAGTCGGGATTTAACTCGTTTATTTCTTCAACAGCCTTTCCCAGCATATCCCTTTCCAGTTTCGAACCCGCATGGATGTCGGACAAGTGAACAATGGGCAAGTTGTTTTCTACAGCCATTTTAACATCACCTCCGCCCAGCAAACCTAAAGCAAACGTGGTTTTGTGGGCGTTTAATACATGATTCGCCTTTTAATAGAGCGCCCAATAGCCAAATGCACAAAGAAACGTTTTATTTCCGTTTTTTGTGGGCGCATTTTTGGTCTCCCCTTTCCTATCGTTTTCCAGAATATAAGCATTATTGTACTTATGCCTAGAAAGCGGTACAGTTTTATACTTGCATGTTTTAGGGAAAGTTTTGGCGGAATGCATGTCGGTGTCTCCAAGTGTCCGCGAGGTTCTTGCTAGGCGCATTGCTGGCGAGATAATTCTCTCAAGTAAGCCTGGCGCGACAATGCGTAAGTGGCGTGAGCTTTTCGCTGTTTCACAGACAACCCTTTCGGACAAGATGGTTATTTCCTCCTCTGTCATAAGCGATTATGAGAGTGGTAGGCGCCAAAGCCCTGGAACACGGTTTATTAGGCGTTTTGTTTGGGCTTTGTTGAAGATTGATGAGGAGCGTGGCGGACGTTTTATTCGTGAGTTTGCCAAGTTGACGAGTTCGCCTAGTGTGGCGGTTATTGATTTGCGTGAGTTTCCGATTCCGGTGCGTGTTGAGTATTTGTGTAAAGCGATTAAGGGTGAGGTTGTTGCTTGTTCAAGTCTTTTTGTTAAGGAGGTTAATGGGTACACGGTTGTTGATGGAAGGAAAGCCGTTGAAACGCTTTCTGGTTTTGAGTATTCCCAGCTTTTGGGCGTCACAACCGAGAGGGCTTTGGTTTTCACGAATATTGGCGGCGAGTGTTCGCCTATGATGATTGTGCGTTTAAGCAGTTTGAAGCCTCGTGTGGTTGTTTTTCACGGCGTTAGACCAGACGATTATTCTGTTAGGCTTGCGGAGTATGACCGCATTCCGCTTGTTTATTCTGGTTTGCCGAGTGTTGAGCAGTTGGTTAAGTCTCTTCGTAAGCTTTATCGTATTGCGTTGCGTAGAAAGTTGGGTAGGGGTGTTCGTCCTCCGCCAAAAATTAGCGTTTAGTGCTTAACGTTTAACGCGTGAAAAGCCATGATTAAGGTTGGATGTTGCGGTTTCGCGGCTAGCATGAAAAGGTATTTTGAAGCGTTTGGGCTTGTTGAGTTGAACCGCACTTTCTACGAGTATCCGCGTTTGAAGACTGTTGAAGGCTGGCGTGAGAAGGCGCCTGAGGCTTTTGAGTTTACGGTTAAGGCTCATCAGGATGTTACGCATAAAGCGAAAATGCGTTTGGATGAAGGCTGTCTTAAAGCGTTTGAGTATATGAAGCAGATTTGCAAAATTTTGAAGGCGCGGATTCTTTTGTTTCAGACTTCTGGCTCTTTTGGTCCGGAAAGGCTCAGTGAAGCGGAGAAATTTTTTGGGGGTGTTGACCGTGAGGGTTTGACTTTGGTTTGGGAGACTCGCGGTTCAGAGTGGGAGAAGCCTGAAGTTTACGAGAGGCTTGGTCAGGTTTTGAGCAGTTTGGATGTAGTGCATGTTACTGACCCGTTTCGTGTTTTGCCTGCCTACACGAGTCAGATAGTCTATTTTAGGCTTCACGGTTTGGGTGAGGAGCTTTATTATTATCAGTATACGGATGATGAGTTGCGGAGTCTTGGCGAAATAGCCAAAAAGTTTGAGGCGAAGGGCAAGACGGTATACGTGCTTTTTAATAACCTCTCCATGTTTGAGGATGGTTTACGCTTTATGCAGTATCTTTCAACTGGAAAGTTTCCGAAAATCGCCGGCGGCTCTGTGGGTTTGGAATCCGTTAAAAGCGTGATTGGGAAGACGCGTTATCCAGCGGCTAAAAGCGTGCTTGTTAAGCGTGTGGGTTGGAGGCTTGTGGAAATTGAGGAGGGTCGGCAGGTTAGGCTTGGGGAGTTGTTGGCTGAGCTGCCATCAAAAACTTATAGGGATGCGGATGAGGTGTTGAAAGCGTTGAGGGCTGTTGGAAAGTTTAGTTAGTTGATTTTTAGTTGTAGAATTTTTGTTTTAAGCAGTTTGAAATCTTCTATGAGTGTTTGTTTGTATTTGGCGTTGTAAAGTGCTGCTGCTGAGTGGAATGTTGGGAAAACGTGTAAATCCAAGCCTAGAACGTTTGTTTTGTAGAGTTTTCCGCGGGTTTCTGTTATGCCTTTGAATGTTAGACCAGCTTTTGCGAATATGTAAGCGGTTGAGTGGCTTCCAAGCGTTATGATTAGTTTTGGTTTTATGGCTGTTATTTGCCTGTCAAGAAAGGGTGTGCACGCTTGGATTTCGTCTGGGGCTGGTTCGCGGTTGTTTGGCGGGCGGCATTTTAGGATGTTTCCTATGAAAATTTGTGCTCTTGAAACTCCAGCCTCGGCTAATAACGTGTCTAAAAATTTTCCAGCAGCACCAACAAACGGCTTGCCTTTTACGTCTTCCCAGTAGCCAGGCGCCTCGCCGATAAGCATTATTTTCGCGTTTGGATTGCCTTCGCCTGGAACAGCGTTTTTACGCGACTTGTGTAAGGGACATTTAGTGCAGCGCGTGATTTCAGAGGCTATTGCGTCAAGGCTGTTTCGTGGGGCTGACATGTTTTCGCCTTTTTGCTTTGAATATTTTTATTGTAGTTGATGTAATTTAAATTTGGTTTGTGGGATTTGCTAGAACAAAATTGCAATACCCAAATTGAAACAAATTCAAATTATTTTGTATGGAACAATTGGTAAATTCTTTCCTGTCAGTTTCTTGACCGTGAAATTTATTCCCTTCGCATACAGCCATGGCAAGTGAGCAGCCATAGAAGAAGAACTACTCAACAGAATAATAAACCCAAACAGTCTAGCAGTAGAACCAGTAATAAAAGGAACAAGAATACCCATATACCTAACAATCGAAAATCGCAAACGGCATAACTCCGAAACAAACTAACCATAATAAAAAGGGAATAAGAATAATTGCCTAAACCTTTCAGAAAAACCTAGAGGGGCTAGGTCGCTATTGGCTGTTTTTAAAGCCAAACCAACATGGAAAACCACCAAGAAAATAACACAAGTTAAACTTTTAAGACCTCATTTAAATTCTTCCAAAACAAAAACTTAGACAACACAAACCAAGGAGGCGAAAAACCAAAAGCAACCCCATCCAAAAACCTTTCTCCGCCCATTCACTCGGGCATTTTCACCTTCTAAAACATGCACTTCAACGCCTCTTCGCCGCTCATGCCAACCCTAACGCCTAAAGCTTCAGCCTTACTCGTAACCGCCTTAACGCTTGCACCCAAAACATCCTCAAAACTTTTAACGCCACTAACCAATGCGGCAGCAACACCCAAACGCTCCGCAGCCTCAACGTTCAAAAAACCACACATAACAAAACCCCTATCCGCAACAACAACCAACAAAGGCGCAGAAGAATCAGGCAAATCAACACGCACACCCAAACAAGCCTCATCATCAACACTCAAACGCTCAACAACAACCCCCACCCCAAACACACCCCCCAACAACACAACAAAACTTACATAACAAACACAAATAAAATTAACCCCAAAAACGGCGCCAAAAATGCTAACAAAACTAAAACAAAAAACCCAAAAACTCCTACAAAACCAAGCAAAAACAGCCACAAAAATAGGACTAACACCAAACACAATAACCGCCATAGGCATAACACTCGCAACAGCATCCGCAACAGCATACACACAATGGCAAACAAACACCACATACCTAATCACAGCAGCAACACTCCTACTACTATCAGGATACTGCGACGCCCTAGACGGCGCAACAGCACGCCTAACACAAAAAACAACACCCTTCGGAAACTACCTAGACTCACTCCTAGACAGATACGCCGACGCCGCCATCATCACAGCACTAACCATAAGCGGACTATGCGAAACACACTGGGGCATAACAGCCCTAACAGGCACATTACTCGTAAGCTACACACGCGCAAAAGCAGAATCACTCCAAATAAAAATGGAAACAATAGGAATAGCAGAACGCCCAGAACGCCTAATCATAACCACAACAGCAACAATAATTGCATACTTCTGGCAACCAACAAAAACCCTAAACTACACAACAATAATACTCGCAACACTAACACACGCAACAGTAATCCAACGCACAATACACACATACAAAAAACTAAAAGAAACAAAAACCCCTAAAAACGCCTACCAGAACGCAAACGCCGCTCATCACGCGCCCTAACCTTCACAATACCCCTATGCACCGCACAAGAAATACAATAATACTTAGTATCAACCAAAGAAGAAATATAAGCACCACGCTGACGCAACTCCTTGGCCAACTGCGGATCAACAATAGAACGCCTAACAGTAACCTTCTTAGCCTTATCACGAGGAACAAGCTGCCCACACATAGCACACTGAACAGGACCACTACTACCCTTATCACCCTTCGAACGCCCACGACTCTTACGCTTATAAGGCATAAACCACAACCAACCACTTTTCAACAAACACCAAATGCACAAACACACTTATATATCATTCCTAAGCCCCAGCAAACGCGCAATATTCGCACCAGCATCAACCCGCGGAACAATACGCCCAACAGAAGAAGTAAAAAGCGTAGTAACACCAGGACCATGCCCAGAACTCACACAATTCGTATGCACAACAATACCAACAGAAACCGCACCCTTACGATAAATCCGCCCAAAAGAATGATCAGCATCCAAAATCGCAACAAGATCGCCAAGCCTCAAATCGTCAAGCCCAAACTCACGCCTAACACCCTCATCAAAAAGCTGAATATCATAATCCCCAGAATAAGTCTGGTTCGCACCCAAACCAGAACCCATAATCCCAGCAGGAACCACATGCGTAACAGGAACAACAAGCTTGCCACCCTCAACCTTGGGGTCAATAGCCCCCAAAAACCGCGGATCCAAATTCATAACCTTAACATCAGGAAAATCCAAAAGCTTCAAACCAACACCAAACGCCTTAACAAGAACCTTATCACCCAACATAAGCCGCTCAAGCGTCTCAGGCGGAAAATCAACCAAAACATGCTCAATCCCACCATGCTTACCAGTAACAACACCCCTAGCGCCTTTCGCGTCACCACTAACAACAACAGCCTCATTACCAACACAAGAAAGAACATTCAAAGCAGCATTCGCACCCTGACCAAAACGCGGATCATTTTCCCTATTCTCAATACTCACACCAGGCTCAACATGATCAGCCTCCCAACCACAAGCAAGATCACCCACACGCACGTTATAAGTTATCCCTCCAACACCAGGCAAGACAACAGGCGTACCCTCAGCAGAAATATTATACACGCCCCTGCCAAAAACTGGACTAACAACCTCGCCGAAAACGGAAATTTTAACAAGCCTATCAACATTCGTCCTCAACATCACCAATCCCACACATCAGCTATAAGCAATAATCAACACACTCTAATAAGATTTCTTTAAAAATACCAAACGCAACTTCGTGAACACGACAAGTTTTAAATGTTGGATTTCAGTTTGAGTTGAGTGAAGCAGACAAAAAGACAAAAAGCTTGTAACGTGGCGAGAACATGTCAGAAATCGGATTAAGATCCTCACGCCTACTCGTTAAAGACGTGATGAGCAGCCCAGTTGTAACCATAGAAGAAAACGCCCCAGTAAACAAAGTCGCAGAACTAATGGACAAACACGGACTAGGATGCATAATAGTCACAAGCAAAGACGGAAAACCATTAGGAATAATAACAGAAAGAGACCTCGTCGGGAGAGTTTTAGCAAAAAACACAAAGCCAGATTCCGTAAAAGCCAGCGAAGTTATGACTTCGCCTCTAATTACAATAGAGCCAGATGCAACAATAAGCGAAGCTGCCAGAAGAATGAGCAGACTGAACATTAGGAGACTGGGAGTAATATACAAAGGACAGCTTATCGGATTGCTCTCAAGCAAGGACATATTATCAGTTATGCCTGAACTGCTTGAAACCATTCAGGAGCATGCTATGATAGAAGGCGAGAATAGAGCGCAAGAGGCAACTGAAGAAGGCGCGCCTCTAGCGGGCTACTGTGACCGTTGCGGAGTTTGGTCTGATGCTTTGAAGGAGGTTAATGGAGAATTTTTATGTGAGGATTGTAGGGTTGAGTTTGAAAGTGAAGAGTGAAGGGGCGATTTTTTGCGTGTTAAAGAGATAATGGATGGGAAGCATCCATTTATACACGCTGATGAGCTAGCGACGAAAGCCCGCGCGATTATAAGGCAACATGGCTTAAGGATACTTCCAGTAACAGACGAGAACAGGAAGCTTTTGGGTAAGGTTTCACGCCGGGACATTATGGCAATATCCTCTTCTGTTTCGCCGATTAGAGTTAGGGGCATTATGACCCAGCCCAAGTATGTGGCAACAGTTGGAGAGGAGGTTTTGCCAGTCATTAGGGGTATGTTGCGCGTTGATGCTTGGCATGCGCCAGTTATAGCCTCATCAACTGATAAGGCGTACATGGGAGTTTTAGGTTTGGAGAGTTTCATCGAATTCTCGATTAGGACAAGTCCCGAGAAGCTTGCAAGGGAAGTTTCTGAAATAATGACCAGGAATGTTGTAGCTTGCTCGCCTGACGATGAAGTTGATAATATTTGGCGCTTGATGCTTGAGAAACGTCTTGCGGGCTTGCCTGTTGTGAAGAATGGGAAGATAGTAGGCATAGTTACTCAAAAAGACCTTCTTGAAAGAGGAGTTACATTGCCAACTTTTGAGTCAGCGAAGGGTCGTTTTAAGTCTTCTTCGAAAATATCTGCTGTGATGAACACGAATGTTATAGCGGTTAAGCCTTCAGTTAAGGCTATTCGTGTTGCCAAGGTGATGGTTTCGAAGGATATAGGGAGAGTCCCGGTATGGGATGAGGATGGCAAATTGGTGGGTATAGTTGACAGAGAGGACATTGTCAGACTGCTTATAAAGTGAAGAGGGGTGTTATTGAGTCACGAAACATTTAGGAGAACGTTGAAGGAAAAGGGGAAACCATCATCGAAGAAGCCACCATCTAGAAGACATGAGGGCGAGATATTGCATGTTGCAAAAAGCCCTGTTGTAACATGTGCTTCAACAACGTTGATTTATGATGCAGTTCAGATTATGACGCGAGAGGGTTTTCGCAGAATACCAATAGCGAATCCGGGAACAAAAACTTTGGAAGGAATCATAACAGCCACGGACATTGTTGATTATCTTGGTGGTGGAAAGAAGTTTGAGATAATTGAGAGGAAGTATGGTGGTAACATTTTCAAGGCTATAAATGAGCCAGTGCGGTTGATAATGACGAAGGATGTCGTCACTGTAAGCGTATCCTCGAAAATAAGTGATGCAATAAAATTGATGATTGAGAAAAATCTTGGAGGTTTGCCTGTTGTTGACCCGCAGAACCGTGTGCGTGCAATAATTACGGAAAGGGACATCGTTAACATTTTTGCCGATAAAATAAGTGGCGCGAGGGTGGTTGAGTTAATGTCGGAGAAAGTTGTTACCGCATTGCCTAAAACGACAATTTTTGAGGCTGAAAAGACCATGATAAGCCAAGGTTTTAGGCGGTTACCAATAATATCAGATGGGAAGGTTGTTGGCATAATAACGGCGATGGATATTATACGGTTTTTTGGTTCGGGTAAGGTTTTTGAGAAATTGCGGTCTGGCACGATTATACAAGTTTTGAACACACCAGCGCTTGAAATAGCCACTAAGGAAGTTGCAACTATTGAGCCTCAAGCGGATGCGGGGCAAGCGGCGAAGTTGATGCGTGATAGAAACGTGGGTGCAATTCCAGTTGTTGAGCGTGGAGAACTTGTTGGCATAATAACGGAGAGGGATTTTTTCAAGTTGATAGAGTAAACTTTTAACTGCCTTACAGAGCATATTTACCGACACGAATAGATGAGAGTGTAAAATTTGAAGTGCGATTTAATTTTGAGCAATGTGAGAGCCTACGTTAAAAATGAAATAGTAAATTGTAGCATCGCTTTAGAAGGCGACAAAATTGTTAGGATAGGCAAAGAATCGCAAATGCCGAAAGCCGAAATGAAAATGGATTTGAATGGGCTGCTTGTTTTACCAGGACTGATTGACGTTCATGTGCACTTGCGGGACGAGGGGAAAGCCTACAAAGAAGATTTTTATAGTGGCACGGCTGCGGCGGCTACTGGTGGTATAACGACTGTGTTGGATATGCCGAACAATGAGCCTGTCACCATGAGCGCTGCTGCATTGAAAAATCGTATGGAAAAAGCGAAGGATAGCATTTTGGTTAATGTTGGCTTTTATTCCGAGTTCCCGAAATGTTTGGATGAAATAAGGGAGATTGCTGATGCTGGCGCTGTTGCGTTTAAGCTTTTCATGATTGAACAGGTTGGTGGTTTAAACATTGGGGATGATGCTTCTTTGGCTGAGGCATTTAGGATTTTAGGCAGAATGGGAATGTTGGTTGCTGTTCACGCTGAAAATGGGGCGATGGTAAAGGCTGTTGAGCAAAAATTGAAGAGTAGCAAGCGTAATGATGTTGAAGCTTTTCTTGAGGTGCATTCTGAAAATGCGGAACAGAACGCTATAAAACGGCTCTTGAACATTGTTAGGCGAGTGCGTAATAGGATTCACATCTGCCATGTAAGCACGAGAGCTGGACTTAAGGCAATACGAGAAGGGAAAAGGCATATGCTGCCAGTAACGTGCGAGGTGACTCCGCATCATCTTCTCTTGTCTGATGAAGCTTTGAAGCGCATTGGCGCTATAGCCTTAACTGTGCCTCCAGTTAGGGAAAAGGTTCACGCAGAGGCTCTTTGGATGGGAATAAAAGATGGCACAGTTGATGTTGTAGCGTCGGATCATGCTCCGCATACTTTGGCTGAGAAGATGGCGGATGTTGTTTGGAATGTTAAAACTGGTGTGGTTGGTTTGGAGACGATGTTGCCGCTTTTGCTTACGGAGGTTAACCGTGGAACTTTGGCTTTACAGGATGTTGTTAGAGTAATGGCGGAGAATCCAGCTAAAATTTTTGGTTTGAAGGGGCGTGGATTTTTAGGTGAGGGAAACAGTGCTGACTTGACTGTTATTGATTTAAAAAGAGAGGGAAAGATTGACGCTTCAAGATTTCATTCCAAAGCAAAGTTTTCGCCCTTTGATGGATGGAGGTTTAAGGGAAAGCCAGTCAAAACTTTTGTAAACGGCAAGTTAGTTATGGATGATGGGGAAATCGTCGGCAGTGCTGAAAGTGGAAGGGTCTTGCGGAGAGAGTTGCCTTGAAGTTTATTGCAGATGGTATGCTTGGGAAGTTGACTCGTTGGCTTCGCATGTTAGGACATAATGTGAAGTATTCGAATAAGCTGGATGACGCGCAGTTGATGGTTATAGCCAAAAAGGAACGTAGGATTTTGCTTACGAGAGATTTGGAGCTTTATCAGCAGGCAACGGCCAAAGGTGTTAACGTTTTTTATTTGGAAGGAACAACTGAGGCTGAAAGGCTTGCACAGTTAGCGAAGAGATACAAGATTCCATTGAATATAGACCTAAAAATTTCGCGCTGTCCAAAATGTAACGCACGTGTAAAGCCTATTCCAAAAGAAAGTGTAGAAGATAAAGTTGAGGAGACCACTTTCAAATTTTACGATGAGTTTTGGCAATGCCCAAAATGTGGACAAGTTTATTGGCAAGGTGCCCACTGGACGAGAATAAGAAAGACGCTTGAAGAGGCAAAAGAAATTTTAGAAAAACAGAACAAAAGCAGCTGAGCTGTTTATTCTTCTCCTTCTAAAAGCCACTTTAATGGGATATCTTGATAGGTGCCGTCTGGCAGCACGCGTCTAATGGTTATTGGCAGTATTCCAGCTTCAAGCTCTTTTAATGCTATGTCTATTGGGCTTGAGAAGCCTTCTGAAACGTCAACGAGTATTGGAGCGCCCATGGATATTTGCAAAGCCCTAGCGCCAACTATCCTAGCCCTTTCAAAGCGTGTAAGCTTGAGTGGACCTATCAAGATTTTCTTCTCTTTTTTGGACGTTTTCTAATACTCTCCAGCACCTTCTGGCATACCTTTCGGAGGTGTTGGAGTCTTCATCTTCCCAGCCGCGATTATGTCGTCAATCTTTAGTATCATCGAAGCCGCTTCTGTCGCCGACTTGATAATCTGTTTTTTAACGGCTAAAGGCTCAAAAACTCCAGCATCAGCCATGTCTTGAACCTTTCCAGAAAGCACTTCTATGCCAGCCCAGACTTCGCCTTTCTCGTGGCGAGCCCTAAGTTCTGAAAGCACGTCGATTGGGTCTAGGCCCGCGTTTTCTGTTAGGGTTACTGGAACAGCTTCTAGGGCTTCTGCAAAGCTTTTAACTGCGAGTTGCTCTCGTCCAGGCAGTGTTTCAGCGTACTTTTTGAGAATTCTTGAGATTTCAAGTTCTGGCGCTCCGCCTCCAGCCAATATTTTTGGCTCTTCAAAAACGTCTTTAACGACGCAAAGTGCATCATGTAGAGACCTATCTGCTTCGTCCACTATGCGTTCTGTGCCGCCTCTTATTAGTATTGTAACGGCTCTTGGGTGTTTGCAGCCTTCTATGAAGGTCATTTTGTCGTCGCCGATTTTGCGTTCTTCAACGAGGCTTGCATAGCCAAGGTCTGATGGACTCATATCATCAATGTTCGTGATTATTTTTCCGCCAGTAGCCTTTGCAAGTTTCTCCATATCGGACTTTTTGATGCGGCGGACAGCTAGTATTCCGTTCCTAGCCAAGAAGTGTTGTGCCATGTCGTCGATGCCTTTTTGGCAAAGGACAACGTTTGCGCCTACTGCAACGAGCTTGTCAACCATGTTTTTCAGCATTTCTTCCTCTTGTTTGAGGAAGGCTTCCATCTGCTCTGGACTTTCAATATTGATTTTTGCATCAAATTCTGTCTTCTCAATTTCTAAGGAAGTATCGAGCAGAGCAATTTTCGCGTTTTCCACGCGTTTTGGCATTCCAGAATGTACAACTTCCTTGTCCAAGACTATACCTTGAATGAGTCTTGTATCCCTTAAGGATTCACCTGGTTTCTTCTCGACTTTCACGTCGTCAACATCTACTTTGTATTTGCCGTTTTCTTTTTCCGCAACTTCGAGAATCGCCTTTACGGCTAAATCAGCTAAGTATTCACGGTGTTCAGCGACAAGCTTACTTGCCATCGAAGTCATTGCAGCCATTTTCGCGTATTCTTGGGTTTTTGCGCCAACTTTTATGGCTATTTCGTCGAGAATCTCAAGCGCTTTTTCAGAAGCTTTCTTGTAGCCGTCAATTATTATTGTTGGATGAATGTTTTTGCCAATAAGCTCTTCAGCCTTGTTGAGCAGTTCGCCGGCAATTATAACGGCTGTTGTTGTTCCATCTCCAGCCTCGTTGTCTTGTGTTTTTGCAACTTCTACCATCATTTTGGCGGCTGGGTGTTGAACGTCCATTTCGTCAAGGATTGTGCGGCCATCACTTGTTATTGTGACGTCGCCGAAGCTGTCAACGAGCATTTTATCCATACCTTTTGGTCCAAGAGAACTTTTAACGGTTTCAGCTACAATTCGCGCAGCCATTATATTCGCGTGTTGCGCTTCTCTACCTCTGCTTCGGCTTGAACCTTCCTTCAATATTAAAACTGGAACTCCGCCAGCTTGTGTTGACAAATCAGATAACCTCCTCCGTGCGTCTCAATGAGAAACATCATTACAATATAAATTTTTCTAAAAGGATAGCCTAAAGTTAGATTCTGTCAACCCTAAATCGGCTTCAGCACGGTTTTAAAGCCAGTCCCAGTGAGAACAACCACAGTGTTGCTGCCTTCTGATGCTTCGCCACTTTCAAGTTGCTTCTTGTAGGCAGCATAAGCAACTGCGGAGCTTGGTTCAACAAAGAAGCCCTTTCTTGCAAGTTCCAAGAAGGCGCTCGCTATCTCGTTTTCCTCGACCAAAACAGCATCGCCATTAGCTTCTATCAAATTTTTAACCATAACGTCTAGGAGCGGTGGGTTGACGCTGACCAAGGCGTCTGCAATGGAACTTATCCTTTTAGGCGGAGAGTAAGGCAAATTTTTGATTTTGTGGTATAAGGGCGAAACCTGTCTTGTTTGACAAGCCACGATTTTGGGCATAACGTCAACCATACCAGAATCAAGCAAATGCCTAAATCCGTCTATAACGCCTAAAAGAAGGGTTCCAGCGGAAACTGGCAAGTAAATCCTTTCTGGAACATGCCACTCAAACTGTTCAGCAATTTCGTATGCAAGGCTCCTTATTCCATCTCTAAAAAGCGGATGAAGAATGTGCCCCACATAGACTTTGCCGCGTTCACTCTTTTGCGCTTCTTCAGCCACTCTGCTACGGCTACCAGAGACCTTCACGACTTCAGCGCCATAAAATTTTATCTGGTTAAACTTTGGCCCAGAAACATTCTCTGGAACATAAATTTTCGCTTTTAACCCAGCGCGTGCAGCGTAAGCTGCGATTGAGGCGCCAGCGTTACCAGAAGAATCCTCGGAGATATAGCCTTCAGCCTTTTTTACCAGTTTGTGCAGAGCGGATATTACTACTGTGGAGCCTCTGTCTTTAAAGGAGCCTGTGGGATTGAGGCTTTCAAGCTTGAAATGCAAATTTCTCGAAACCTTGACAAGAGGCGTCCAGCCTTCGCCCAAAGTTATGATGCTTCTGCTATCCACGTATGGGAAAAACTTCGCGTAGCGCCATACATTGTAGCATTTTCTCTGAAGTAATTTGGTTTCAAAGTTCACATGAACATGAACAGTGAGCGGGGTTCCACACGAGGAACATTTAAACTCTAAGAGGTTAATTGAAGAGCGCTTGCATTTTAAACATTTAATTGTATAACTCATACTGGCGCCTCTATTGCTTATTTTGATGTATAAGTAGATAGATAAATGGATTTGTTTGCATTTTCAAAACTTAAATATCCAAAGGTTTAAACTTTAGGTGAGGCGGAAAACTTGAACTTATTCGTATTATTGTTGGTGTGGGCTTTTGTATGGTACATTCCAATTCCGCCGAGAAAATCCAGCTGGAAATCTCCCGCTAGATTTGTTTCACTATTTTTAGGGTTATTCATTTTCTTTGTAATTCAGTTTTCACGTACACCCATACTCTATTTTGACAACTTGAACATTCCATAAGTTGTGTTCTAGTAAACTGACACTTTAGCTACGCCATTAACCCTCAGAAACTTGGGAATAAGCTCACCTGGAATTTTCTTCTCAACGATTAACGTAAGCTTCGGTTCTGGAGAAAGTTCAGGGTCATCTACAATTGCCTGACGAATGCTTAAGCCATGCTCAGCCAATATTAGGGCTGAATTAGCCAGTATGCCAGGGGTTCTTGCGTCCACTGGCGTTATTTCCAAGACCCCGAAGTTTAGGTGTTTTGCAATTTCTTTTAGGGAGTGCCCCGCGTTGCGCAACCCCTCAAAAATTTGGCGAAGCTCACGGTTTGCGTTGATAGCCTTCAAAGTCTCGTTTACTGTTCGCCTATCTACACCAGCAACCCGCGCCACACGGATTGGAGGAATCTCAATTTCGTTGAGGAGTATCTTCGTGTTTCTCACGCTTAAGCCATTTTCTACGAGGACGCGGGCAACTTTTAGTCTTTCTGGGTGATTTTCGAGGTATTTTTTGATGGTGCTCCACATGTTCCGATTTCCTTCATGTACGTTTTTGTGCAATAAAGTATAAATATGTTCGTGTGCTCAAATGTATGTTAATGTACATAAAAGAACAAAAAAGCACATATAGGAGCTGAAAAAATGAAGAGCAACACAAAAGAATGCTTTATCCCACTAAACCCAGACGAAATCCCAGAACAATGGTACAACATACAAGCGGATTTGCCAGAACCCTTGCCGCCACCATTAGACCCAACAACAATGCAGCCAATAAGCCCGCAAGTCTTGGAAAGAATATTCGCAAAAGAACTAATAAGACAAGAGGTTTCAACAGAACGCTTCATAAAAATACCAGAAGAAGTTTTAGATGCCTATCTAAGGCTTCCCAGACCAACACCGCTGTATCGCGCAAGAAGACTTGAAAAATACTTGAAAACGCCGGCGCACATATACTTCAAATGCGAAAACTTCAGTCCAACTGGAAGCCACAAAACAAACACCGCTCTCGCACAAGCATACTATAACAAGGCGCAAGGAATAAAGAGACTTGTAACAGAAACTGGAGCTGGACAGTGGGGCACAGCATTAGCCTTTTCATGCACAATTTTCGGCTTAAAATGCCGCATATACATGGTTCGAGCAAGCTACCAGCAAAAACCAGGAAGAAGAATAATAGCGCAAGTCTATGGTGCAGAAATGTTTCCGTCACCAAGCGACCAAACAAACTTCGGAAGAAAACTCCTTAAAGAAAACCCAAACCATCCGGGAACACTTGGCATAGCCATAACCGAGGCTATCGAAGACACGTTAACAAACGAGGATACGCGGTATTCTTTGGGTTCGGTGCTTAACCATGTGTTGATGCACCAAACAATAATAGGATTAGAAGCTAAAAAACAGTTTGCGCTTATAGGCGAGTATCCAGACGTTGTTTGCGGTTGCATAGGAGGGGGCTCGAATTATGCAGGTTTCTGTTTCCCATTTATGATGGACAAGCTTAAGGGCAAAACAGAAACAGAATTCGTTGCTTGTGAATCAAAAGCAGTGCCGCACACCACAAAAGGCGTTTACACATATGATTTTGGCGATACTGGCAAGATGACACCACTACTTAAAATGTTAACAATCGGTCATGGCTATGCTTGTCCACCAATCCACGCTGGAGGCTTACGATACCACGGCATGGCGCCGCTAATATCCTATCTAATCCATAAAGGGTATATGCGTTCAATAGCCTATAGCCAAACCGAGATTTTCCAAGCAGCCCAGATTTTGGCACAGACAGAAGGCTTAATAATAGCTCCAGAAACAGCGCACAGCCTAAAATTTGTCATAGACGAAGCGCTGAACTGCAAACGAGCAAATGAGAAGAAGATTATAGCCATGAACTACAGTGGACACGGCTTGCTCGACTTGTCAGCGTACGAACAGTTCCTTTCAGGCAAACTCGTAGATTACGAACCAGAAAAAATTGAAGTCCCAGTTTTCAAACGTTAACGGTGAAATAGTTGACGACAACGGCGTTGGAGAAAAAAGCGAACTTTAAGGTGGTTATACTGCCCATAGACGAGTTGAAACCACACGAAAAAGGTTCACCACTTTACTTGGAGATTCTTAAACAAGAAATAACCAAAGACGGCGTTATAAAATATCCAATAATAGCAGACGAAAAAACACTTGTAATATTGGATGGAATGCACCGCTGGCTCGCCCTCAAAAACATGGGCTACACGCTAATACCAGTAATACTCGTTGACGCAAGCAAAAATTCGGGAATACGCGTTGGAAGAAGGAGAATCCATAGGTACACATGCAACCAAGAAGCGGAAATACCAATTGAAAATGTTATCTCGGCTGGAATCAGCGGACGCCTAATGAAGCCACGTTCAACCAGACATTTCTTTCCATTTTCAAAATTTCAGCAAATAAATTACCCATTGACCTTGCTGAAAAAGGACAAGCCACAAGATGTTTCAAAATACCTTGAAAAAATGACGGTGGAAGAATGCAAACTCGCCATAAAAGAATGGTTAGAGGAAATAATTGAAGAATTGAATTTTCTAACAAAACGGAGGGAAGAAGTGGAAAGGGAGATTGGCGATTTCCTAAACAGAGTTAAAAGCATAAACAGCAACTTCTTAAAACCCTAAATTTTTCACGCCTTTTCCAGTAAATTGAAAGAAATTATTTAACATAGAAAACCACATTAGGCTTTTGAAAAGGCGATTCCATGATTCCAATTAACGCTCCACAAATAGGAAAAGACGAAATAGAAGCCGTCGTAAAAGTTCTCGAAAGTGGAATTCTAACAAATGGACTAGGCGCTGGACCAATGGTTTCAAGATTTGAAAAAGCCTACGCGGAATTTGTGAAAGCAAAACATGCAATCGCCGTAAACTCTGGAACAGCAGCCCTACACTTGGCAGTTGCCGCTGCAGGCGTAAAACCAGGCGACGAAGTTATAGTGCCAAGCTTCACTTTCGTGGCGACAGCTGAAGTAATAGCCGCATTAAGAGCCAAACCAGTGTTCGTGGACATAAACCCAGAAACATACAACATCTACGCAGAAGAAATAGAGAAAGCCATAACAAAAAAGACTAAAGCAATAGTGCCAGTCGACCTTTACGGTTTGCCATCAGACATGAAACCAATAAAAGAAATAGCTGACAAGCACGGACTAAAAATAATTGAAGACGCCGCCCAAGCTCACGGCGCATCATACATGGAAAAACCGCCTGGAACATTCGCCGACGCTGCTTGTTGGAGTTTTTATGCAAGCAAAAACATGACAACTGGCGAAGGGGGAATGATAACAACTAACGATGACGAGTTAGCCAATAAAATCCGTTCAATGAGAAGCCACGGCGAAGTGGAAAAATACATGTCCATTATGCTTGGTTACAATTACCGCATGCCAGAAATTGAAGCAGCAATAGGCTATGTTCAACTTAAAAGGTTGCCGGAATTTCTGGAAAAAAGAAGAAAGAACGCGAATAAACTAAAAGAAAAACTGGAAAAAGCAGAAGAGTTACAGTTGCCAAAGGAACCAAAAGGATACAAGCACAGCTGGTACCTATTTACCGTTAGGCTGAAAAAAGCAAAAAGAGCGAAAAGAGATAACCTTATTGCAGAATTAAAGCGCAAAGGCATAGGCGCAGAAGTTTATTACTCAAATCCAATACACCTTATGCCTTTCTATAAAAAATTTGTTAGGCGAAGGCTTCCACAAACAGAAAAAGCAGCTGAACAAGTTTTCTCGCTGCCAATTCATCCAAGCGTAACATCGGAACAGCTGGACTTTATAGGTGAAACAGTTCTACGTTTACTGGGGTAGCACTGCCACGTTAAGGTTTATATGGAATGAAAAGCGTATTATTAAACCCTCACCGTTTTAAAGGGGAACCGTTTATGAAAAAGAAAGTTATTATAATGGGTGCAGCGGGCAGAGACTTCCACAACTTTAACGTCTACTTCAGGAACAACGACGCATACGAAGTTGTCGCCTTCACTGCTACGCAGATTCCAGGTATAGAAGGCAGAATATACCCACCCGAACTTGCAGGACCAAATTATCCTAAAGGGATACCAATTTATCCAGAGGAAAAACTGCCAGCTTTAATAAAGGAGTATAATGTTGACGAGGTTGTCTTTGCATACAGCGACGTTTCACATGAGTACGTTATGCATAAGGCTTCAATAGCCTTGTCTTGCGGAGCAGATTTCCGTCTAATGGGACCGAAAACGACAATGTTGAAGTCTAAGGTTCCAGTCGTGTCTGTCGGCGCCGTCAGGACGGGTTCTGGAAAAAGCCAAACCTCAAGGCAAGTTGCAAAAATCTTGAAAAATAAGGGCTTAAGGGTTGTTGTAATTCGCCATCCAATGCCATACGGCGACCTCAGAAGGCAAGTATGCCAACGTTTTGCTTCATATGAAGATTTGGACAAGCATAATTGCACGATTGAAGAAAGAGAGGAATATGAACCACACATTGACAACGGAATAATAGTCTATGCTGGAGTTGACTACGAAAAGATTTTGCGCGAAGCAGAAAAAGAGGCAGACGTTATAGTTTGGGATGGAGGCAACAACGACCTACCATTCTACAAGCCAGACCTACACATAGTTGTGGTTGACCCGCACCGCCCTGGACACGAAGTTGCTTATCATCCAGGAGAGGCAAATCTTCGAATGGCAAATCTTGTTATCGTAAATAAGGTTGATACTGCTGACCCGCAAAACGTGAACCGTGTAAAAGAAAACATTAAAATGGTCAACCCAAAAGCAGTAGTTTTGGACGCTGCTTCGCCGATAACAATTGATAAGCCAGAACTGGTTAAGGGCAAAAGAGCGCTAGTTGTTGAGGATGGCCCCACGTTAACGCACGGTGACATGCCTTATGGCGCAGCGACGATCGTTACGCAGAGGATTGGTGCAAGCGAAATAGTTAATCCGAAGCCTTATGCTGTCGGCTCAATAAAAGAGGCTTACAAGAAATATACGCATATTGGTGGAATTCTTCCAGCTCTTGGTTATGGCGAAAAACAAATAGCTGAACTGAAGGAAACGATAGAGCGCACGCCATGCGACGTCGTGGTTATTGGGACACCAATAGACCTTAGGAGAGTAACCACTATAAGCAAACCAACCGTTAGGGTAAAGTATGAACTGCAAGTTCTTGGACCAGTCTCGCTTGAACAAGTTTTAGATGATTTCCTTCAAAGGAGCAAGAAACAATGAGTAATGAAGAAAAAGCAATTTCGAGGATAAAAATAAGGTTTGTAATTGAAGGGATGGGTGAGGCGGAGGGCGAGTTAGTGCGTTTTCTGTCGCCTAGAACAGTGGACATGATAGTTAGGAAGCTTCCAATAGAGGGTAGAGCAGCTCTATGGAAAGAGGAAGTCTACTTTGAAACTCCAGTGAAGATGGGAGAAGAAAAAGCTAAGGGAACCGTTGAAAAGGGTACAATAGCCTTCTGGCCAATGGGCAGCGCCATATGCATTTTTTACGGGGAATCTCAGCCCTACAGTCCAGTTAACATTCTTGGAAAAGTTACGAGTAACCTTGAAATTTTCAGCAAGGTTAAGAGTGGAACAAAAATTCGAGTTGAACTAGTAAACTAGTGAGCTTTCGCTCCAGAGTTTCAGAAGTTTTTCGCACTCTTCTTTTACTTTTTCGCTGTTGCTTTTCCTTTTTAAGGCTTCCAGGAATTCTATGCGTTTTTCAACAGAGCGCTTTTCAGCCTTGCCTCCGTAATAGAGTTTGCTTTCAAGATACTCTTTCATGTGGTTTGCCTTTTGCACAAAAAGGCTTGCCGCGTCAATTGGATTTTCTACGGCATATTTGTTCGCCCATATTGCAGCTTCGGATTCCCTCAGTTGGGTTAAGCCGTCAATTTCGATTATGTAGTGGATGTATGTTCTCAAAAAATCGTAGTAGCCAGCAGTTTTGACAAGTTCAAGCGCTTCTTTGACTTTTTGTTTGAAGGCTTGGCTGCCGCGTGTTGTTAAACGGTGTTTGTAGCCTTTATCGATTAACTCTTTAGCCTTTTTAACTTCGTCATATGTGTAGACGCGTTTTGGAAACTCCAACTGATAAACCTAGTCCACTGGCTTGTATATTTTGATGTCGTGATTTCCAGAGACGAGTTGTACTACGCCGTTTTCCTCAAGCTGCTCCAGAAAGTCCTTGGCTGCGCTTATTCTTATGTTGAAACGTGTGGCAACCGTGTACGGAGTTAAGACCGGCATCTTTTTCAATTCACCTATTATCTTCTCGTTTTTTGAGTCTGGAGGAACTATGTCCGAAGCACGTTTATCTTTTGACGGGGCTGCCGCTGCCTTTTCCTTTTTCTTCTTTTCTTTTTCCTCTTCATCCTTCTTTGCTTGCATGCGTTCCATTTGCTTTAGGCTAAGCTTCTTTTTTCCACCCATAGTTTTCAGCTTCCATTAGGAGAAAAGTCTTCTCGCTGTTTTTATGGTTTTCTCATTCTAGGCATACTGTGTTACTTCAACCTTGTGCCTATTCTGCCACTCTTTTATTGACATTCCAAGCTCCTTTTCTATTTCAGCCCTATGTATAGAGTTCATGGTGCAGAAGGGTATTATTCGCCCATCTGGTATGGCATAGTGAATAACGCATCTTTGTACACGCTCCAGGTCGAAGTTATAGGGGTCCATGAAGTGCATAGCAGAAAGCAGTATGGATTTTCGCTGTAGCTTACCCAACGCCTCATAGCTTCCTTCTTTTAGTACGCCCCAAACGTGTTTTCTTAGGAAACTGAATTTGATGTGCCGCAAAGCTCCGACTAAACGCAGTTTCGCCTTGTTTTTGCTTCCCTTAGAAGCGTCATTATATATTTTCTTCATTGTTTCGATGAATTTGTCTACGTTTCCATAACGTGTTATTGGAATGATTTCGCCATTTTCGACGAAGAGGTATGTTGCCATGCCACAGTGGGGATGCGCTGTGAACTCCACATATCTTTTGTCTTTGAGCGCTCCAACAGCTTTTGAAACTGGCACGACTGTCGGTACTGGGTAGAAGTCTGAAACTTTGATTTTGCCGTTTGTTTGTTCCTGTACTAGGCGCATGAAGTCTGGAATTGTGATGCGCATTTTGTCGCGTTCAGTTTGCGGAATCCTTCCACAGAGGGAAACTGGTTGAACGTTTATGCAGCGTACAACATCGAAGTTTTTAACTGCAAAACGTATTATGTCGCCGAGTTGGCTGTCGTTTACGCCCTTAATCAACGTGACAACAAGGACTATGCTGTCGATGCCAGCTTTTCGGCAGTTTTCAATAGCCTTCATCTTAACGTCTAAAAGGTCTATTCCGCGGATGAACTTGTAAACGTCTGAAGTTAAACCGTCAAACTGTAAGTAGACAGTGCTCATTCCAGCTTCTTTCAAGCCTTTGCAATATTCGACGCTTTGGGCAAGTCGAAGCCCATTCGTATTAACTTCAACGTGGCGGAAGCCAAGCTCCTTTGCCATTCGAATAAGCTCGAACAAATCGTTCCGAACAGTTGGTTCGCCACCAGAAAACTGTAAGGCGGTGGCGGGTACAGGGTCGTTTTTGCGGAGGTTCTCAAGCATTCCACGAATTTCCTCTTTCGTCGGTTCGTAAACGTATCCAGCGGCTGCGGCGTTCGCGAAGCACACTGGACATTTTAAGTTACACCTGTTTGTGATGTCGATTATGGCTAGGGCTGTGTGCGACTTGTGTTGCGGACATATTCCACAGTCGTATGGACAGCCGTTAACTGTTTTTGTACGTGGATTTCCTAAACCATCACCGTCATACCTAAACTTTTCAGCGCGCAGATACTGTTCGTAATCAGACCAGTAAACGTCTTGGAAAAAGCCGTGTTCTGGACACGTCTTCTTTATGTAAACCTTTCCGCCATCCTCAAATATTGTAGCATCTATAACCTTTAAGCATTCGGGACAAATGCTCTTCGTATCTTTTATTACTTGCATGTTTTTCACGCATCGCGAAACCAATTGAAGTTTGTAGAAAAGGGTAGGATATAATAAGGGTTTCCAAACTTTTCATAAGGTGATTAAGGGGAAACGCGTTGCCAGTAAGCGAAGAAACAAAAGAGGTTCTGCGAGAGGTAGGGCTGAACACCTACGAAATTGACGCTTACTTGGCTGTTTTGGAAAGCGGACAAATGACAGCCATGGAAATAAGCAGAAAAGCGAAAGTGCCATACTCAAAAATCTACGAAGTGTTAAACTCGCTTAGGGACAAAGGCTGGATAAATAAAACTGAAACACGACCGACAAAATACCACGCGGTGGCTCCGCTTGACGCGATAGCAAAAGCTAAACTCGTGTTTGAAGAGAAATACAAGTTTTGGGAACAAAAAATTGCTGGCGAACTGCAAATGCTATATGAACGGCAAGAACTTGTCGAACGACCCGACATACTAATATTGCACGGGCAAAAGGCAGTAATGGCTAAACTTGAAGAAACAGTGCAAAGGGCAAACAAGGAAGTAATGGTTGCAGTTCCAGAATTCGCAAAAAACATGATTGCGTCATCAGCCACGCTTCTCCAAGAGCTGATGAAAAAACCTAATGTTGAAGTGAAGGTTATGGTTTCAGAGAAAATTGTGGATGGAAAGCTTAGAAAAATAGCACGTTTTTTGGAGTTGCATGCTAGAGACCACATGTTCGGTGGAGGCGTCATTGTTGATGGAAAAGAGGCTATGCTGTTTCTCGGTGAGGAAAAGCCTAGCCTAGTTATATGGAGCAATCACGCTGGACTTGTCCGCTTTGCCAGAGAGTACTTCCAGTTCTTATGGGACTCTTCTCAGAAAATCTAAAAGCGCCAAACTGCGAAAAAGAAAGGGAAAAATATGAGAAACCGCCTTTACCTACCCATGACTTTTTTCGCTGCAATTTCAATGTCTTCTGCCTTTATGGTCTTTCTTCCAGCGTGCATCGCAAAATCAAGCGCCTCTTTGGCGATTTTTATTCCAACCTCTTCCAAAGCTTTAGCAAGCTCTTTTGCTGCCGCTTCACTCACGCGGTCTGCTCCAGCTTTCTTGCATATTCTATGCATAGGAGCAACAGCTAACTCTAAATCAGCCATAAAGACTCCTCCGTAGCCTCTTTTTCTGTTTAAATCGATATTTAACCTTTATTGTTGACTATCCTTCATAAAATTCCTTGTTCTTCCATCAGATTTCCGTTCTATTGGAAGGTAAATTATAAAAGCATACATGGTCATGTAATGAACGCTTAAAGAGGACAATGCTATGAAGTTTATTGACGCACATATTCATTTATCAGACGAAGAGTACGCCGAATGCGTAGACGAAATTATCACTGAAGCAAAAAACGCTAACGTTGCCGCTTTAGTTTCAAACTCAATGGATTTAAAGACAAGCGTTGAAAGCCTAAAACTGGCTGAAAAATACAGCGGAATTGTTTACGCAGCTTTGGGGATCCACCCGTGGAACGTACAAGCTTTAACGGATGAAGAACTTCAAGAAACAATAAAGTTAATTTCAGAACAAAGAACAAACAAAGCGGTTATCGCAATTGGAGAAGTAGGGTTAGATGCGAAATACGAGAAGATATGGGACAAGCAGCTAAGGGTCTTTGAAGAAATGCTACATTTGGCTGAAAAGCTTAATTTGCCAGTCATCATTCATTCGCGAGGTACAACCGCACAGATTGTTGAAATGCTGCCTTCATATCGCCTCAACAAAGTGTTGCTCCATTGGTTCAGTAACCCAATAAGTGCACTTACAAAAGCCATAGAAAATGGATACTACATCACGGAAGGTCCACCTGCAACTTATTCAAATGGCATACAAGAAGTTGTAAAGCGAACACCGTTAAAGAACTTGCTAACAGAGACGGATGGTCCTGTAAGATATTTTAAGCAACCCTTCAATGGAAAAAGAACAACTCCAGCATATATACCGATAGTTGTTGAGGCAATAGCGAAAGTAAAAGGATTAAGCGTCGAGGAAGTTGCAGAGCAGATAGAAAAGAATTTTACAGAATTTTTCGGAGTAAGGCTAAAAATAACCTATTAAGTTGTATAAAATAAAAAAATTGGGATGCTAGTTTCTAGATGGTTTCTTCTTCGCTAAAGTCACTGCAATCAGCGAGAGCGCTAACAATAAGGGCAGCATTATAGTTGATGGAAACTCTGGAACGACTGTGGTGCCTGTGATTTCTATGGCGTTGATGCTCTGATAATAGGTGAAGTACAATGATGTGTGCGTGTCATTAATGTGTGTGATAACTAGTTCTAATGGTAATCCTCCGTTTATTCTGACAGTGTATTCTCCGTCCATCATTTCGTTTGGAATTGTAATGTTACACATACCGATTGTGCCTTCAATTCCTATAACAGTGTAATTAATTGCATGGGGTGGATTAATCAAGCGTGTTACGTCGATTGTTTGGCTAGGTGTTCCGTTCGCGATGACTAGTTTAATAACGTATGAGTGCCCAAGCGGATTTACCGTATAGTAGTAGGTTAATGGTGGATAGTAGTTTCCAACACAGTAGACTTTGTAATAATCGCTAACAAAAAGTCTTCCGTCGGCAATGACTGGTTCATATGGTGAACTGACCCCGAAATTCTTAATCCACACCATATGACCGTCTTCGGTGTCTAAAGCATACAAGTTGTGGTCATTTGTGCTGAAAAACATTTTTCCATCAGCAACTGCAGGTGTTCCAGGATAAGTGCCAACAGTCGCGCTCCATTTCTTGATTGGGTCGTTTTCACTGAAATTTCCTATAAACCCGTTTGTGTAGAGGGCATATGCTTTTTGAAGGGGTGCGGTAACGTAGAGAATATCATTGTAAAATGCTGGAGATGTTTCAATAGCGTAGCCAGATAATATTGTCCATTTCCAGATCGTCTCGCCATTTGAGTTGGTTGTTGTCGCGTTTAACGCGAAAATCGAGTGATCTGTGCTGGAAGAGCCGATGTATACTTTGCCGCCGCCTACACATGGCGAAGAGCGAATCTGGCCGCCCGTGGTGTATCGCCATTTCAAAGTGGGACCAGCATCGTTGGATATGTCCAACGCGTAGACCTTACCATCGTCACATCCAAAGTAGAGCATGTCGCCATAAATTGTTGGCGAGGAACGAATTTGTCCACCTGCCGTGTAGTACCATTTGAGTAGTAACGTTGACGCATTTAGTGCATAGAGGTAGCCGTTAGTAGCCCCAAAGAAGACCTTTCCATATGCAACTGCAGGGGTAGTATATATATGAGCAGGGCTTATGTTGTATTCGTGGATTTTTTCTCCAGTCGTTGCGTTTATGGAATAAAGATAGCCATCAGTAGTTCCAACGTAAACTGTGCCATTAGAGTAGGCAATGTTTCCTCCTAGTGAGCCTGTAAGTGCGAATGATTGCCAAAGCACAACGCCTGTGGTTTCATCCAAAGCATACAATTTATTTCCACTGCCAGTTACGAGCACCTTGCCGTCTACAACAATTGGAGTACAAGTTGTATAGATGTTCTCTGATGACCATATAGTCATGTTGGTGTTGGGCGCTGTCGAGGTCGTGGCTCCCGTACGTGCCAAATCATATCTCCACATAGGCCAAGGCTCCGGTGTTTCATACAATCCATAGACAGTTTGAGAACTAACAGCGAAAGCGATTAGAAAAACCAGAATTAAAATAGCAAACCTCTCTTTCAATTTCTCTTCTCCATTTATTTTTTGGCCAGAACCCGTATAATCCCAGATGAATTCCAGAGAAAACACGGAATTCTAGACGGAAAAACTGATACATTGTAATTTATAAAGTTTTTCCATTCCAAAATGAGTAAAGTTAAATTAGTCTTGTTGTTTATGAAAGGGTTACATTAGCATATCTTAAACGGTTGGAGGAAAAATAAACTATTGTCTACTCGGAGGAAACAAAAAATTGGGAAGTGTCCGCACAGAACAAATTAAACGCATAGCCAACGAGCTTCTTAGACGTTTCCCAGATAAGTTCTCAAATGATTTTGAACATAACAAACGCGTGGTAAGTATGCTCACACAAGGAGCAACGGTTAAAGTCAGAAACCAGATTGCAGGTTACATTACACATGCTCTTGCAGGAATGACAATGGCATCGCCATCAAACCATGAAGGAGAGAAAGGCGAGTAACATTATTAAAACACAACTTAAAATTTTAGAATAACAAAAAGAGGAAAGGCAAGATGATGGATGCTTACAGAAAGGGATGGGCGCTTAGGTACCTACGTGAAGCCAAAGCAGAACTTGAAGCCGCTAGGAAAATGCCTTACATGGCGCCAAGCCTCGTTGTTGAAGCAATTAGGAAGGCTCGCAATGCAATATACTACAGCCTAGGAGAACCAGCATTCATAGAAATAGTCGTAAGAGAAACGGTGGAAGGGGCAAAACCAATCGAAGACCCATTTCTGCGCTTTCTAATAGGAGTGGAAGAAATGATGCAACAGTTAACGCAAATGGAAGAAGTCGACGGAGACAAAGCAATAAAAAGAGCGGACAGCCTAATCCAAGCAGCATCAGACATCGTAGAAACAATGACTGGAGAAAAAATAGAAGATTAAAGCTTGTTACCTGTTTTTGACGAAATTAGCTATTCTGTCCAAAGCCTTCTTAATGTTCTCAACGGAATTAGCAAAGGACAAACGCAAGTAGCCCTCACCATACTTTCCAAACGATGTGCCAGGCAGAACCGCGACACCAGCCTCTTTGAGCAAGCGGTCTCCAAATTCACGACAGTTCATCCCAGTTCCAGTAATGTTCGGAAAGACATAGAAGGCTCCACGGGGCTTCTTACACGTTATACCCTTAATTTGATTCAGTCCAGAAACTATGACTTCTCTACGCCTCCTGAATTCGGCAACCATCTTTTCAACATCGCTTTGTGGTCCCTTTAGGGCTTCCACGCCGGCCATTTGTATGAAGGCGCATGTGCACGAGTTTGAGTTAATCATGAGTTGGGTAACCTTTTGGGCTACGTCTTTGCGCATGACGCCGTAGCCGAGTCTCCAGCCGGTCATGGCGTAGGTTTTGGAAAAACCATCCAAGATTATGGTTTTCTCTTTCATTCCTGGAAGCGATGCAATGCTTTCGTGTTCGCCCTCATAGATTATTCTACTGTAAATTTCGTCTGAAAGGACAAGAATGTCATCCCTATCAGCGATGCAGTCGGCTATGAGTTTCAAATCTTCTCTGTTTAGAACCCCGCCTGTTGGGTTTTCAGGCGAATTCAAAATAATCATTTTAGTTTTCTTCGTTAACTTCTTCTTAAAATCTTCATGGTCAAGCCTAAAATCGTTCTTTTCCAAGAGCGGCAGCGGTACGGGTTTGGCTCCAACAAAATTTATCAGAGACTCGTAAATTGGAAAACCTGGGTTGGGATACATAACCTCTTCGCCTTCGTTTACGCATGCGAGAATGCTGAAACACATAATTGGCTTTGCCCCTGGCGTTACAACAACTTCTTCGGGGTCAACTGCGATACGCCTAGTTTTAGAAATGTATTCGGCTATTGCCTCGCGCAGTTCTGGAATCCCAGCGGCTGGAACATAATGCGTATAACCAGAATAAAGCGCTTTAACAGCAGCCTCTTTTATGTTCTTCGGCGTGTCAAAGTCTGGCTCGCCTATCTCTAAATGGATAATTTCCTTTCCTTGTTTTTCTAATGCCTTGGCTTTTGCAAGAACTTCGAAGGCTGTTTCCGTTCCGAGGGCATCCATCCTTTTCGCGAAGATAGAGCGCACATAAACCACCTTTAATCATGTAGAAGGTTAAAGGTAAAAAAGAAGGAAGTATTTAACGATTGCAGTGCAACAAACGCTAAACTCATGTCAAAAAAGTTTTTTTAACGGACGAATTTTCACGACGTCTGGGTTAACAAGGTTCGGAGGAGTTTTACCCTCAAAGAACGCCACAAGATTTTCAGCAACCATCTCAGCCATTCTGCTCCTTGTTTCATAGCTTGCACTTGAAATGTGTGGGGCGACAACAACATTGTCAAGTTTCAACAGCGGATTATCAACTGGTGTAGGCTCCTGCTCAAAAACGTCAAGCCCAGCGCCAGCGATTCTACCCTCTTTTAACGCTTCGTATAGGGCTTTTTCGTCAACGATTGGTCCGCGGGCGTTGTTGATTAGGTAGGCTGTTTTCTTCATTAGCTTAAGCTTTTCTGCGTTTATCAGGTGGTATGTTTCTTTCATGAGCGGAACGTGAATGCTGACGAAGTCTGATTCCTTCAAAAGCGTGTCTAAATCGACGCGTTTTGCGCCTAGCTCCTTCTCCATTTCTGGTCTTGGTATAACATCGTAATATAGGATTTTCATGTTGAAGCCCTTAGCCCTCTTCGCAACAGCATATCCAATGCGCCCAGCACCAACAATACCTATGGTAGCGCTGTGGACATCCCTGCCCAAGAACATGCTTGGATGCCACCCGACCTTCCATTGTCCAGTGCGCACGTATTTGTCAGCCTCAACAACACGTCTCGCAACAGCCATAAGCAAAGCCCAAGCAAAATCAGCCGTGGTGTCGGTTAAAACTTCAGGCGTGTTGGTCACGTATATGCCCCGTTTGGTAGCCTCTTGTATGTCAATGTTGTCGAAGCCAACAGCCATCTGAGAAACTATCTTCAGTTTCGGCGCAGCATCAAAAACTTCTGCGTCAATCTTGTCCGACAAAAGCGAAACAAGAGCATCAACATTCCTAACTTTCTCGATTATCACCTTTTTAGGCGGTGGAGCATATTCAGGCCAAACTTCAGCGTCAAAACGCTCCTTAATTATTTTTAGACCTCTCTCTGGAAGTTCCCGTGTGACATAAACTTTTGGTTTAGGCATGGCGTTCACCGATTAAATTTTGTGAATTCTTTTATTAGTGAGCTGTTTATTACACTTACGCAATGCAGAATGCTAAATCGATAATGGGCTATTGGAAATGATAAAAATAAGGAATATGGAGGAGCTTATCCAAAACGGCGAAAAAGAGTTTGACAAGAAGGCTAGAGCATTAGCCCTAAAAAGCCTTGAAGAGGCGCTAAACGCGGTTGACCCCAAACAGATAATATGGTCGAAGGTTTCCCTAAAAAACTCGACACTTCACATTGGAAATTATTCATTCAACCTTAATGAGTTTAGAAATGTGTATGTTATAGGCGGCGGAAAGGCAAGCGGCTCAATGGCTGAAGCGCTTGAAAAGATTTTGGGCAACCACATTAAGGATGGCATCGTAAACGTTCCACACAACAGCAAAAGCAAAACGCGAATCATCAAAATCCATGGTGCAAGCCACCCAATTCCAGACGAGAAAGGCGTTGAAGGAACAAGACAAATGCTAGAAATAGCCGAAAACGCGGACGAAAAAGACTTGATTATATGCTTGATTTCTGGCGGTGGGTCAAGCCTCATGCCAATGCCGCGAGATGGAGTGTCGTTAGCGGATAAGCGGGAAATAACCGATGCCTTGTTGAAGTGTGGCGCAACAATAAATGAGATTAACACTGTGCGTAAGCATATTTCGAATTTTAAGGGCGGATGGCTTGCGAAAAAGGCTTACCCAGCAACAATAGTAAACCTAATCTTGTCCGACGTTGTTGGCGACCCATTAGATTTCATAGCGTCTGGACCAACAGTTCCAGATTCAACAACGTTCACAGACGCAATAAACGTCCTAAGAAAGTATAACCTTTGGGAAAAAGCTCCAGAATCAATACGCAAAGTTCTAACCGACGGAGAGAGAGGAGCCATTCCAGAAACACCAAAGAAAGGCGACGAAGCTTTCAGAAAGGTCTTCAACATTGTCGTTGGAAACAATAGGCTTGCAAGCCAAAAAGCCAAAGAATACCTCGCATCCCAAGGCTTAAACACGCTTTTGCTAACGGCAACATTAGAGGGAGAAGCAAGACACATTGGAACAATGCTGTCCGCCATAGCCAACGAAATCGCAAAAAGCGGTAACCCAGTTGCGAAGCCAGCTGGCATAATCGCTGGTGGAGAAACAACGGTTACTGTTGTAGGCAAAGGCTTGGGTGGAAGAAATCAAGAAATCGCTTTATCAGCTGCAAAGAAGCTAAGTGGAATAGAAGGTGCCGTAATAGCCTCACTGAGCACGGATGGGGTTGACGGTCCCACAGACGCTGCTGGAGCAGTTGTCGATGGAAAAACCATAGCGAAGGCGCATAGCATGGGACTTAATCCAGAAAAGTTTCTCGCTGAAAACGATTCTTACCGATTTTTCGCAAAACTTGGCGATTTGATTTTCACTGGACCTACTGGAACAAACGTCAACGACATTTCAGTGATAATAGTCTTGTAGCGCAGATTGGAGGAAAGCGGAGTGACTGTAACGTTCAAATTTGTTGGCGCGTTTCGAAGTCTTTCTGGAAAGGAAAAACAAACATTACGCGTTAGAAAGTCTATTTCGTTACGAGAAGCGTTGTGGAAAATTGTGGAAAAAGAAGAGAGGTTAAAGAGGGTGCTTATAGACCCAGAACTTGAAGACCCTAGACCGAATGCACTAATACTTGTGAACGGAAAAGAAATCAGCGTCCTAAAGGGTTTAGACACTATTCTGGTGGACGGCGACGAGGTTGTGCTCATACCAGTCATTCACGGAGGATAAAAATGGAACTTTACGCAATAAAAACGGAAACAGTGAAAGTTGGCGACAACCTTGTCGAAGTTATTCTCGAATCTGCTAAAAAACAGAATTTACAGTTGCAAGATAATGACATTCTAGTTTTAACTTCGAAAATTCTGGCTTACGCTCAAGGACGTATGGCAAGGCTAACAGATGTAAAACCTTCAGCAGATGCACATGAACTGGCAGAAAAATATTCGCTGCAGCCAGAACTTGCAGAGCTAATTCTACGCGAAGCAGACGAAATCTACGGCGGAGTAAAACGGGCTGTTTTAACCATCAAGGATGGAATTTTGACGGCAAACGCTGGAATAGACAACAAAAACGCGCCTAACGGTTACGTCGTATTGTGGCCCAAAGACCCACAGAAGTGGGCAGAACAGATTAGAATGGAAATAAGGCAAAAAACTGGCAAACGCGTTGCTGTGTTAATAATTGACAGTGGCTTAACACCGCTTAGAAAGGGCACAGTGGGTCTTGCGTTAGCTGTTTCTGGGTTTAAGCCAATCAAAGACTACAGAAAAAATAAGGACATTTACGGAAAACCAATAATCATAACTCAAAATGCGGTTGCAGACGACTTGGCTTGCGCCGCGCACTTGCTGATGGGCGAGTCAGCGGAGAAAACACCGATAGTTTTGGTTAGAAACGCTCCAGTAGAATTTGAAGACAAAAGCTACGGATCAAGGGAAATGATGATGCCGTCTGAAGAGTGCATTTTCATGGGAAGCCTCAAAATGCATTAATCGTTTGATTCTATACTTTTAAGAGAGATGAGGATTCTATGCACCGGCAACCCTAGCAAAGCAGCGCCAAACGCGATAAACGTCCGCTCAACTGGATAAACAAAGGTTACTATTTGCCAATATCCTCTCAGAACATCCAAATTTGCAGTTACAGGCCACGATATAAACTCAAAAACCAACGAGCCCGCAATTTGTCCTGCCAAAGTTGCCGTTAAAAAGGTTATGAAAAAACCAAAAAAGGCTTTTGTGCTGACCTTTGAATTTAGGCTTTTAAGCGCTAAAGATTGAATTGGCGAGACTAAGATTATGAAAACGATTACTTGAAACCACAGCAACGGCGGGTAAAGCCAAACTGGACCAATAAGCGGGTAAAAACCAAACATGAAAAGCAGAGAGAAGTAGATGAATACGCATGCAAACCTTCTCTTGGAGTATAATAAGCCAGCACATAATGCAGTGACCACGCCAGCAGCAAGTCCCATCGGAGAAAAATATGGACTAAAAAATAATGCAATCAGTCCCCCAAATAACGCGGATAGAGCGCCCAAATACGCGCCGAGAACAATGCCAACCACTGGCGCAATTATGTTTGCAGCGGTTATGGCTTTACTGAATAAGCCGATAACCTGGGAGAGAGGCAAAAAAGAGAGCAGCGCGTATAACGCTGCAAAAGATGCAAGCAAAGCCAAGTCATATGCCGTTAGCCTTTGCGACCGCATGTTCGCACTCCACATTTTATTTATGCGACTTGTAATTTGAGTTTATAAAGGGATAGCATTATCTTTGCCAGTTTAAAATATAAAATAAAGTTTGGGAACAGCCTTGAAAAACCCAATAATCACTCTAACAACAGACTTTGGGTTAAAAGACCCCTATGTCGCGGAAATGAAAGCAGTGATTTTGAGCATATGCCCAAACGCGCAGATAGTAGACATAACCCACCAAATAGAGAAGTTCAACATAAGAGTGGGTTCTTACACGCTAGCATGCGCAACACCATACTTTCCAAAAGGCACAATCCACGTGGCAGTTATAGACCCAAGCGTTGGAACAAAAAGGCGACCGCTACTTATAGAAACTGAAAAGGATTTCTTCATTGGACCAGACAACGGTGTTTTAGCTTTAGCCGCAAAAGCCCAAGAAATAAGGCATGTGTATGAAATTTCGAATCGCAATTTCATGCTGCCACAAGTATCCAACACATTCCATGGAAGAGACATTTTCGCCCCAGCAGCAGCCCACATAGCAAATGGTGTTCCTCCATCAGAGCTTGGACCAGAAGTTGAGGATATTGTAGTTCCAGAATTCGCCAAACTTGCCAAAAAGAAGAATGCAGTCGTAGGTGAAGTTTTGCATGTTGATAGCTTTGGAAACATAATAACAAATTTCGAGGAGAAAGAGCTTAAGCTAATGGGCATAAGCGACACAGTCAATGTTAAACTCAAAAATCGATTGTTAAAACTGAAACTATGCAAAGCCTACGCGGAAACACCGCCGAAACAGCCACTAGCCACAATAGGAAGCCACAATTTCCTAGAAATAGCCATAAACCAAGGCAACGCCGCTGAAAAATTCAAAGCGAAAACAGGAGACAAAATCACACTATACCGTTAAAAGCAAAACCTAGAGGGGGTAGGTCACTATTGGCTCTTTTCAAAGCCAAACCAACATGAAATTCCTAATCAAACCTTATCGCTTTTAACCAAATCGCGAAGTCTATTAACGCCATCAATTTCCTTTATGAACGCCGCCACACTTTTCGGAACAAGCTCTTCCCAACTCTTGTTTTTCAGCATTCTTTCACGAATTTCAGTTGAAGAGTAAAGCCTCCTCTCATAGAAAGGAATGTTTCGCACTTCGTACCCAGCCTCCATAAAAAGCCTACGCGTCAAAGGCTCATTCGAATAAACAACGTTAAACGGTGGAGTATAACCCTCCACAGCGGAGACCCACATCATGTGCAAGTGCACATCTGGAACTGGCACAATCCAAAATTTTGAATCTGGTATTCCAGCCTCTTTAAGTGCTCTGCGAATCATAACAAGCCTTTCGCCCGCGGTGAAGGGATTATTCACGTTGTGACTGTATTGCGCGCTCCCAATAACAATGACTAACTCGTCAACTTCCTTCAAAATATCCTTTATCGCGCCAAGATGCCCCAGATGGAAAGGTTGAAAGCGTCCAACATAAAGCCCACGCTTAACCATCAAACTCCTCTCGCTTTTCTGGTTTATCCACCAAACATTTATCATTTACTATAAGCCAGCCACAAAAACACGAAGCGAAAGACATATCACAATAAGAAGCTAATGCGTAAACGGTATCGAAAATGCAGAAAAAACCCGCACAAAAACTTTTAGAAACAATATTCAAAAGAAAAAGCATCAGAAAATTCCGTTCAAAAGTAGTTCCAGAAGAACACATTCAAAAAATTGTTGAGGCTGGTCAACGCGCCCCAAGCGCATGCAACCTCCAAACATACTCCATAATATGGGTTAAAGACGAAAAGATTAAAGAGAAAATTTTGGATGTTTGCGGAGCAAGCGGAATGAAAAATGTGCCAGTTGTCTTTGCAATCTGCGCAGACTTCCGAAGACTACACAAAACATTGGATTATTTGAACGCAGACCACTGCCTCAACCAGAAAGAAGGCTACGCCATCAAACTAATGAGTATAATTGACGCATCTCTCGTGGCGGAAAACATGACCGTCGCGGCGGAATGTTTAGGCTATGGCTCAGTTTTCCTTGGCGCAGCACTTGCAAACAAAGAAGTTGTAAGCATTTTGAAGCTGCCAGAAGGCGTTTTACCATTAACACTGCTTTGTATAGGCTACCCAGACGAGCAGCCTCCAACAAGACCAAGACTACCAACTTCCACAATTCTCCACATAAACGGTTACAGAGACCCCTCAAACGAGGAAATAAAAAAGTTCTTAGACTGCATGGACGGCGCACTTGAAAAAGAGGGCTATTACCAAAAATACTCCAACCAAAAACCTGGTTTTCGCTACTCAAACCACATACAACGCAAAACCGCCAAAAAAACCATGCAAAAGCTAGACGTTGAAATAAAGCTAATTCTGGAAAAACAGGCTTTTGCCTAACTAGTTAAATTTTCCTCTTTAACCTTATCCAACACATTTTCAACTGGAAACAAAAGCAGTTTTTTACCATTTAGGGACACCTCCCTTTCAGAAGCGTAGCCTCGCTTTTCCCGCTTCAAAATTTGAAGCTTAACGTTCAAGCCGCCCCCATAACCGCCTAACGAAAAGTCTGAACAGACAACCCTATGGCATGGAACAAGAGGCGCAAAAGGATTACGCGCCATAACATTGCCAACAGCCCTCGGACTCCCACCCACTGTTTTAGCAATTGCCCCATAAGAAGTCACATATCCAACTGGAATCAGAAGCGTGGTCTCAATGACCTGTCTGGCGTAGGTTGACAGATGGTTTGTCGCTAAAGAGAAGTTAAATGAAACATCCTTACCATCATAAACATTCTTCAAAACAACAACTACAGCATCGGCAAAATGCGATGGTTCCTCCAACTGCATAAAAGGAACATTGAACGGAATGCCTCCCAAAAGACTTTGCAGAGCACCTTGTTCACTAAAAGCGAAAGCCGTGGCAAAAATCTCTTCGCCTTCAAAGGCAACTCCAAACCAGACCCTTTCAACCTCTTTAACGTAAAGGTTCAACATTTCAACTTCAGCCTTTAATTTTAAAGTGTAAAGCTGACAATTATTTAGGCTATGTGGTATTGGAAATAGAAGATGTTGAAAGCGCGAGTTTAATAAACTGTTGAAATATAAAAATCCAGCAGTTTCACAATTAAGTTTAATAGGTTGCCTGACTATATCACGGAAAAGGGTGGACAACCTATGGAAGGACAGTCACAACGAAGCGAATACCTATGGATTCCAGGCGCAACAACAGTTGGAGTCGTATGCAAAGACGGCGTCATACTAGCTTCTGAAAAACGTGTTTCATACGGCACTTTAGTGGTCAGCAAAGGAGGAAAAAAGGTTTTCAAAATAACAGACCGCATAGGCGCCGCCTGCGCTGGACTAGTCTCGGACATGCAAATTCTCGTTAGAGAAGTTGAAGCCTTCGCAAACCTATTTTCACTAGAAACTGGAAGACCAATTTCCGTAAGGTCAGCGGCAAAACTGGTTTCAAACGTGCTTTTTGAACAAAGAAGAGCACCACTAATAACCCAGACAATTGTGGGCGGAATAGATGAAGAAGGCCCATCGATATACGTTTTAGACATCCTAGGCTCGCTAATATCTGAAAAATATGCTGTTGTAGGTTCTGGAACAGAAATAGCCATGGGCGTAATAGAAGATGGCTACAAGGAGAACATAACCATGGAAGAAGCGAAGGACTTAGTTGTTAGAGCAATAAAATCAGCCATAAGCAGAGACGTGATGAGCGGTGACGGAATAGACTTCCTTCTAATAACAAAGGGCGGAATAAAGGAAGAATCGATAAAGTTTTAACCTTAACAACATAGAAGGCTTACTGAAGCATCTATATTCGCAGTCTTCAGTGGAGAGGAAAATTGCCGTTTGAGCTAGACATAGAAGAAGGAAAATTATTAGTGAAACTTGCACGCGAGGCAGTAGAAGAATACCTAAAAACAAGACACAAAACAAAAGCTCCAGAAAACATCCCAGAAAAACTTAGACAACCATGCGGCGTATTCGTCACAATAAACATACTTACAAATGGAGAAAAAGAACTGCGAGGCTGCATAGGATATCCCTATCCCACAACACCACTAATCGAAGCAGTAATCGATTCCGCAATAAGCTCTGCAACGCAGGACCCACGCTTTTATCCGCTTTCGCTGGACGAACTTGACAAAGTTGTATTTGAAGTAAGCGTGCTAACGCCGCCACAACTGATAAATGTGGAAAAAACAAGCAACTACCCAAACGAAATCAAAGTTGGAAAAGACGGATTAATAGTTGAAAGAGGCATATTCAAAGGCCTACTTTTACCTCAAGTCCCAGTTGAGTGGGGATGGGACGAAGAAGAATTCCTATGCCAATGCTGCATAAAAGCCGGGCTTCCACCAGACGCTTGGCTCCTAAAAGACACAAAAATCTACAAATTCCAAGCCATAATTTTTGAAGAAGAGAAACCAAAGGGCGAGGTTAAGCGAAAACCCCTCGGCGGGAAATAACCAAATGAAAGTTTACTTTGCGCCATGCGGCATCGGCTTAGGTCACGTTGGAAGATGCATACCAATAGCGAGAAAAATTCAAAAAAATGCGGAAATAATGTTTTCCACATACGGCGAAGGCTTAAGCCAACTCGAAAAAGAAAAATTACCATTGATAAAGGCTCCGCCCATAGGCTTTCAAGTTAAGCCAGACGGAACAATAGACTTTAAAAAAACAGCAATCAACCCTGGGCCATTTTTGGCTTCTTTCACACTTCTAGAACAGATTAATGCTGAGATTAAGGCTATAGAAAGTTTCAAGCCAAATGTTGTAGTTTCTGACTCGCGTGTTTCATCTTTGATTGCAGCAAAAATTTTAGGAATCCCCCGTGTCTGTATTTTAAACCAGTTTCAAGTAATAATTCCAAGAAAGAAACGCTTTCTCCGTTTGGCAAGACTTGCCGACTCTATAACATTAACGCTCATTGGCAAGATTTGGACAAGCGGAAAATATGTTTTAATACCAGATTTTCCAGAACCATACACAATATGCGCTGGAAACCTAAACATTCCAAAATTTTATAGAAAAAAAGTAAAATTGATAGGACCAATCTTGCCAGTAAACCCAAATGAACTGCCATCAAAAGAGGAACTGCGAAAAAAGTTAAAACTACCAACGGACAAACCCCTAATCTTTGTTCCAATAAGCGGTCCAATAAGGGAAAGGGCGTACCTAATAGGGATTTTAAGGAAAATCCTGCTTGAACTTCCAGAGGATTACGAAATAGTTATGTCCTTAGGTTATCCAAACGCTGACGATAAGCCAATGCGTTATGGCAACTTGACAATATACAAGTGGATTCCAAACCGCTTCGAATATTTGAAGACATGTGATGTAGTTGTTAGCCGCGCTGGACACGGAACACTAACCCAGTGTATATGCTATGGTAAACCCATGATACTCGTGCCAACACCAAACCACACAGAACAGATCATCAATGCTAGGCAAGCTGAAAAACTCGGTGCAGCAGAAATCATCCAACAAGAAAAGCTAAACAAGGAGAGGCTATTAAAAAGTGTTGAAAAAATTTTGGCAAGCGAAACCTCACGGAGACTAATGGAAATACAAAAGGAAGCCACCAAATATGATGGATTAGAAAGCGCCGTAAAAATAATAGCTGAAGTGGCTGGTGAAAAGCAAGTATTTTAAGCGAAAAAGCAAAGTTAAAAGTATGTTCCTTCCACGCAAAATTTTGGAAGAAAAACTCCAAAAAATATTAACCGAAGACTTGGGACAAGGCGACATAACAACAGCATTAATAGTTCCTCAAGAAAAAACAGTCGAAGCACAAATAATCATCAAGGAAAACGGAGTCGCTGCTGGAGTTGAAGAGGTGGAGACGCTTTTAGAAAGCCTCAGCCTCAAAGTTGAAACTTTAGTTGCTGACGGAGCCAATGTAAAGGCCGGACAAGTTTTAATGAAAATTTACGGCAATGCGCGGACGATATTGACTGCTGAACGCACAGCCCTAAACATCCTTTCAAGAATGAGTGGAATCGCAACGACAACGCGAAGACTTGTAGAAGAAATAAAGAAGGCAAAACTCAAAACAAAGGTCGCTTGCACACGGAAAACAGCGCCTGGACTTCTATACTTCGATAAAAAAGCTGTTTGGATAGGAGGTGGAGACACGCATAGGCTCCATTTGGACGACATGGTTTTGATAAAGGATAATCACATAACATTAGCTGGCGACATTAAAAAGGCTGTCATGGAAGCGAGAAAAAAGGTTTCTTTCAGCAAAAAAATCGAGGTTGAAGTGTCAAAGGTTGAAGACGTTTTAACCGCTGCAAAAGCCCGAGCAGACATAATTATGCTGGACAATTTCACTCCAGAAAAAATAAGGAAGGCAGTGGCACTTTTGAAGAAAGGAGGCTTTTATGGGAAAATTCTTTTGGAGGCAAGCGGCGGAATAACAACAAAAGACTTTATGAAGTTCGCTTCAACAGGCGTTGACATCATAAGCCTAGGCGAAATAACAGCAAGCCCAAAAACGTTAGACATAAGCCTAGAAATTGTTAAATGACGTTTAAGGAACGAGAATCGCTAAAGCAAGGACTATAAGGTTTAATGTCGCGTGAGCCGTGGCTGATATCGTGTACGAACGCCACCTATGATAAACATAGCCCAAAACCAGACCTAAAAGGAAAGCGGAAATTGTCCAAACCATTTGCGGGTCAAAATGCACAAAACCAAAAGCCAAAGAAGATGCAAGGATAGCTACTCCAGAAGAATATTTGTGGCTTATGGCGTTTTGCAGAAAACCTCTAAAGGTGAATTCTTCACATATTCCAGCTAATGTTAGAGACGCAATAATCAAAAATAACCCATCAATAGAACCACTCAGTTCAACCACTCGCTTATTACTTTGTTCAATGGCTTCGCTAGGACCAAGAAACATCACTAATACATAGCTTATGAAAATGTCAAACACAAGCAATAGAGCGCCAACCGCGACGCCCGACGTAAGAGTTTTAAAATTTATTTTAAGCCCTATGTACTTTTTAATGTCAACTCTCTTGTAAATCATATAACCAAAAGGAACAGCGGCAATAAGCAGTTCCCCAAGCACCATAAAAAGTTTCTCACCAAGTTCTTCACCAAAAAGACCAATAATAAAAACTCCTAAAAACAGCATGAGTAAGAAACTGGCAATCACCGCTAAAATAGCCATGCTAGGCAATATGTCTTGCGTCTCTTTTGTTATTTTGTTTTCCATTTCAGTCCTTTCTTGCTATTTTTATTATTCTGAAGCCTCTTGCAACTGGGTTTAACATTTCCGTGATATTAACCTTTTTCAAAATTCCTTTTTCGTCTTCTGCATAGCCCCTAACATCATGTTCAGCAAGCATCAAGGAATAAAGATAAACTTTCCCATCAGCAATTCTATGTTGGCATTTTGAGGGCAAACCCAAAAGAAATTCTTTATCTTCCTTCAATGTTTTTTCGCATGCATACAAAATTGCATGTGCACCAGACGTTAGTTCCGCTATTCTCACTGGTATGCTCTCCTTTCCAATGGCTAGAACATCAACACCGTATTTTTGGGTAATCTCACCAGCAACCCTTCTTATCTTCGGAAAAATCTTTAGGAGATGCCGCTTAGCCTTATTTGAAATTTTTATTTCCGAGAATTGAATTGGTGAAAGCTGTTCAAGAGAAACGGCGCCTAAGGACATGTCAAGATGCACAACATCCGCGTTCACTTTGCCCAGTAGTTCCATACAGAGCTCAGCCTCTCGAATTATAACTTCACGTCCGTTTTTAGCATCAGCAAAAATTGGTTCAGCAATGCTAAGTGTTGGTTCCCTATATGGCGGGTCAACAGCAACCGCTGCCGTTGCAACAATGTATATGGGTTCAAATTTGCTGTTTAAAATTGCCGAGGAGGAGTCTGCTGCAACAATTCGCAAGTGGTTTCACCCAACATGCAAATAGCGCTTAAAGAATTTAATCTTTGATGTTAATTTGCTGGTTTCTTTAAGTGTAATCCCAAAATGAATATTTCTGAACTCTTGGCTCGACTCGCCTTCGGCTTTATAACACGTATAACCTCAAAGTTTCCGCCAACCTTCTTAATGAAGCCATCAAGCATGTCGCCTTGAAAAACTTTGACGAAAAAGTTCCCAAAAGGCTTTAGGGTTTTCTTTGCGATTTCCAGAGCATGCTGAGCCAAGTCTATTTGCCTTGCATGGTCAACCTCCCAAACGCCAGAAATGTTAGGAGAAGCATCCGAAATAACGACATCAGCCTTACGTGGAAGCATACTCAAAATCTGCTCCACAGTTTCTTGTTCAGTTATATCGCCTATTATTGTGCGAATGCTATCTTCTGGAAAAGGCTCTATATATTTAAGGTCGACGCCTAAAACGAAGCCTTTTTTCCCAACAACTTTTCTTGCAGCTTGAAGCCAACCGCCTGGAGCAGCACCCAAATCAACAACAACATCGCCATTTTTCATGAAATGATATTTTTCCACTGCTTGCAAAAGTTTGTATGCTGCTCTTGAACGGTAAAGTTCTTCCTTTGCTTTCTTATAGTAATAGTCCTTTTTCCTTTCTTGAATCCAAGCTTTGGGCAAAACTAGTTATCACCTAAAAGTGTAGGCTCATCCCTAGAGATTGAAATGAGCCACTGCGTAAGTTTCTCGCATGTTTGCGGTGAAATCACACTTGCCGGGTCGCATCTTGAGGAGTCTGGACACATGAGGCATGGGCAGTCTGCTATCGAATCTATCGACGCTGGAAGCCTTTTTGGGAAAAGCCTATAAGTCCATCTTCCGTCGCGAAGCTCCTTTTCCCGCCTTATTAGACCTCTACTCTCAAGTTTTAGGGCTATTCTAGAGCCTTCTCTACTGCTCGCACCCAATTTACGCCATAAATCTGATTGGAGGATGCCATCAGCGCCCATGCGCATTATATACTGTAGAGCTCTCTGCTCCAAATCATTATGTTTTGCCATTTCCAGCTCTTCAGCCTCACCATCTAATAATATATGAAACATTTTAAATAAAAAGTGTATGCTCAACACCACTCAAAAAGGAGCATTGCAGAGGATTTAAATGAAAAGAAAATCCGCAGAACCGAAGTACTGTTTGGGAATAGAATCTACAGCAGACGACTTCAGCGTCGGAATCTCAACATCAAACGGTGAAATCCTAGCAAACATCATAAGCGCATACGTGCCAGAAGAAGGCGGAATCCACCCACGCGAAGCAGCGAGACACCACGCGGAAAAAGCAAGCCAAGTTCTGGAAGAAGCATTTAGAAGGGCAGATATAAAAGCAAAGGATTTATCTGTCATAGCGTTTTCACAAGGCCCAGGTTTAGGTCCATGCTTGAGAACTGGTGCCACCATAGCCCGTGCGCTAGCGCACTATTTACAAGTACCACTTGTCGGAGTTAACCATTGCGTAGCCCACATTGAAATAGGTAAATTGAAAACTGGTGCCCGAGACCCTGTTATGCTTTATGTTTCTGGAGGCAACACCATAGTCGCGGCTTTTGATTCTGGACGCTATAGAGTTTTTGGAGAAACCTTGGATATAGCCCTTGGAAACTGCATAGACGTTTTCGCAAGAGAAGCTGGTTTACGACAGAAGGCAGGCATGCCCTTTGGCGCTGTAGTTGAAAAACTTGCAGTGAAAGGGAAAAAGCTGGTTCCATTGCCCTACACGGTTAAAGGTATGGATGCTTCCTTCAGCGGTTTGCTCACAGCGGTAGTGAACTTGCTAAAAAGCAAGGAGTATAGGCTTGAGGATTTATGTTACAGTCTTCAAGAAACAGCATTCTCCATGGTTACGGAAATAACTGAAAGAGCGTTGGCGCACACGGAAAAAAAGGAAGTTCTGTTAACTGGCGGAGTGGCAGCAAACAAAAGATTGCAGTCCATGGTTAAAGCCATAGCAGAGGAACACAACGCAAGATTCAGTGTTGTCCCAAGCGATTATGCAGTGGACAACGGAGCAATGATAGCTTGGACAGGCATGCTAGCCTACAAACATGGCATATCTACGCCAATTGAAGAAAGTTTTGTCAAACTTAGGTGGCGGCTTGAAGAGGTTGATGTTCCATGGGTGAAGTAAAACTTTACCTAATTAAGAAGGGGGCGGAGGCAAACCTTTACCTTACACGTTGGCATGGAAAAAAAGCTGTTATTAAAAAGCGCTTGCCGAAGAAATATCGCCCAACACAGTTAGATGAGCGAATAAGAGTTTATAGGACAATTCACGAGCCTCAATTAATGAGCGAAGCGAAAAAAGCTGGAGTTCCAACACCAACAATCTTTCTGGTTGATGTCAATGAAACTGCAATAATAATGGAGTTCATAGAAGGAACACAAGTAAAACTGTTGCTGAGCGAAATTTCAAGAAGTAAAAGAGAAGACATCTGCGTAAAAATTGGTGAGTTAATCGGAAGACTCCATGAAAAGGGTATAATTCACGGAGATTTAACAACTTCAAACATGATACTAAACCGTGAGGGAAAAATTTACTTCGTGGATTTTGGACTTGGCGAAAAAACAACGGAACTCGAAGCTATGGGAGTTGACTTACATCTCATGAAAAGAGCTTTGCAAAGCACGCATTTTCGCTTCACCGAAGAATGTTTCAACGCGGTAATAGAAGGATACTCGAAAGTTTTAGGCAAAGAAAAAACGGAAAGCGTTTTAGAAAAAGTTAGAGAAATAGCGAGAAGAGGAAGGTATGTTGCCGAAAGGAGGGAAAAAGCGTAATTATTAAGACTGTCTGGTGTGTAACATTCCATGTTTCAGACTTGAAAATGGCAAAGGAATTTTACGAGAAGATTTTGGGTTTAGAGAAAAAGTACGAGTATTCAAGCTACATTGGTTTTGAATGTGGCGGAATTGAAATAGGGTTAATTCCAAAACTGGAAAAAGGACAAAAAGTAAGTTCAACAACGCCTTCAGTAGAATTTCTTGTAGACAATGTTGAGGAGATATATAAGACGCTTAAGCGGAAGGGAGTTAAATTCATTAAGGATCTGCATGACGAACCTTGGGGTGGAAGGCAAGCAAGTTTCACGGATCCGGACGGCAACATCTTAGAAATAGTGCAGATAAACTGGGAAAAATATTTTAGCGTGGCTGCGGAAGGGGCTAAGAAAAGCCGTGAGAAACAATGAGTTTTCCATTGAAGGGTAAAGTAATATTCTTCGCAACAAACAACATTAACAAATTTAACGAGGCACGTAGTGAACTAGCAAGACATAAAATTTCCGTCGGAATGTTAAGAGTAAAAACCTTGGAAATTCAAAGCGAGAATCTAGAAGAAATCGCAAAAGCAAGCGCCATAGACGCATATAAAAAATGTAATTTGCCCATAATCGTAGAAGACGCGGGACTCTTCGTAGAAGCCTTAAAAGGTTTTCCAGGACCATACGCCTCTTACGTGTACAAGACAATAGGCAATAAGGGTTTACTTCGCCTAATGGACAATTTGGAAAACAGAAAGGCGATATTCCGTTCAGTAATTGCGTACTGCTCCTCAGATTCTAATTCACCTATATGTTTTGTTGGAGACGTCGAAGGTGAAATAGTAAGGGCAGAGAAGGTTAGCGAAAACAAGTTTGGATTTGGCTTTGACCCCGTTTTTAAGCCGTTAAACAGCACAAAGACTTTTGCGGAGATGAGTATAACAGAGAAGAACATGTTTTCGCATCGTGCAAAGGCTTTGCGCAAGTTTGCAGAGTGGTACACACGCTTGGGAAAAAGTAAAGGGTGAGACCTTACCATCAATAATTTTAAATATTCGGCTACCATCGCTCATACAGAGCTTAAAGGGATAAGAGATGCCAAAACAGGAAAAGGGAAAATCCCATCAAACAAGACCAGTAAGTAAAAGACCTCCAAGCTGGTGCAAATACCAACCAGAAGAAGTAGAAGCCCTTATTATCAAACTTGCTAGGGAAGGGAACTCGCCAAGCCGCATAGGAACAATACTACGCGACCAGTATGCAATACCACTGGTTAAACCCATAACTGGAAAAACCATAACGAAGATACTTCAAGATGCGGGACTTGCACCCCAAATTCCAGAGGATTTAGGAAACTTGCTTAAAAAGGCTGAAAGCCTCGCTGCCCACCTTGAAAAGCATAGGAAAGATTTGCATAACAAAAGGGCATTACAGCTCGTGGAAGCGAAAATCCACAAACTTTCAAAGTATTATAAGAGGGAAGGCGTCCTACCGCCAAACTGGAAATATGAACCAAAAATAGCTTCCGTCGCCTAAAACCATGTTTAACCCTTAAATAACCAGTTTCACTAGCCTTCTGTGATTGCAATGAGCATAGACGAAAAACAAATGTCAGAATTTTTAGATTCCACCAACCGTGCGGCTAAAACAATATTGGAAATTGTTAAAGAGGACGGTTTCATTCATGTTTTTTCACATTTAGACGCTGACGGCGTGGCAGCAGCGGGAATTGTTGGGAAAATGCTGTTTAGGCTTGATACTAGGTTTAGGATTAGGATAACTCAGTGGGTTGACGAAAAAATTGTCGGAGAAATTCTTTCGGACAAGCCTCAGCTAATAATTTTCACAGATTTTGGAAGCGGATACATGAATCTGCTGAACCAGAAGCTTGCAGACTTCAAAATAGTAGTTTTAGACCATCATCAAGTCACCGAAAAAGAATCAGCGAACTTTGTTCAAGTAAACCCACACTTGCACGGAATAGATGGTGCACGCGATATCAGCGGTGCTGGAGTTGCCTACTTCGTGGCAAAAGCTGTTGACGAGAATAATGTGGATTTGGCACCCATAGCTATCGTTGGAGCACTAGGCGATTTGCAAGATAAGTATGACCAGCGAATGCTCGGCGGAGTCAACGCGAAAATAGTTGAAGACGCTTTGAATGCAGAATTGGTGACCGTTGAGAAGGACCTAATATTTTTCGGTAGGGAAACGCGCCCAATCCATAAAAGTTTGGCTTCAACAACAAACCCGTTTATACCAGACATCAGCGGAAGAGAAGACAAAAGCGTTGAATTTCTGGCAAGCCTAAACATAAAACTGAAAAACGGCGAAAAATGGCGCGCCCTAAGAGACCTTTCTGAAGAGGAAAAAAGGACGCTTTGTTCAGCCATCGCTGATCACCTACTCTCGAAAGGCTTACACTATGAAATTGGAAATTTGATAGGACATGTTTACACCCTAAAAAATGAAGAGCCATGGACACCGCTTAGAGACGCAAGAGAATTTGCAGTATTGCTGAATGCTACCGGACGTATGGATAAGCCAAGCCTCGGCGTCTCAATTTGCATGGGAGATAGAGGGTCAGCACTTGAAAGCGCGATGAAGGTTCTTGAGGAATATAGGGGAACAATCAGCAAGTATCTTGGATGGGTTATGGAGAAGCCCGCTGAAAGGATGCGTGAAATGGATAATATTTACGTTGTTTACGGTGAAGACTTCATAGACGACAAAATAATAGGGGCTGTTTCGTCAATTTTGTCAACAAGCCTTCCAAACCCAGAAAAACCCCTAATTGCATACGCAAACGTTGAAGAGGAAAACCTTGCAAAATTTTCTGCGCGAACAATAGATATGATGGTGAATAAGGGCATAAACCTTGGAGAAATAATGCAAATTGCAGCCGAGAAGTGTATGGGAAACGGTGGAGGACACAACGTTGCGGCTGGCGCACAAGTTCCAATAGAAAAGGTTGACACGTTCATTAAGATTGTCAACGAGCTTGTTGGTAAACAGTTGAGAGGCGAAAAAATTGGAGGCTGAAATAACAATTACGTACGAGAACAGCAACGTGGCAGATGCCATAGCAAATGCTGTTTCTCCAGACAATTTTAAAACACCAAAAGGCTTAGCCGTAAACACTTTCTGTGAAAATTCAAAAGTCGTAACAAGAATCAAATGTGATGTAAAATTTCAGACTTTTATCTCCACAATTGACGATTTACTTTTTTGCATCTCAGTAGCAGAGAAGAGCCTGCAAGCATTAAAGAAGAGTGGGTTATAGCTTACTTCGTTTCTTCGACTGCCATCAGGGTTAATGTTGCTCTTACATTGTCAAGTCTTCTAATGCGCCAAGTCACGATTTCCTTAAGCTTGTCCATTGTGTCGGACTTCACCTTTACAATAATGTCGTAAGTTCCGTAAACGTTGAATGCTTCCTCGACTCCTTCGATTTTCTTCAATTCCTTCAACACGTTGTCTTCAGAACCAAGTTCAGCGTTGATCAACACAAAGGCTGTTGGCATAAACTATCCAACCACAAGTAAGATGTTTTTACTTATGAAAATAAAACACTTTCCATATTCGCCATGCTTATATCGCAAGGTTAAATAGTTAATTCAAAATGTAAGTTAAAAGGCTGAATGAAAGCCACAACTCTAATTTGCGTGAGAAAATGCTTGACATTAAACTCATCCGCGAAAACCCAGAGTTAGTGAAAAACAACCTTATGAAGAGGGGAGACACCGAAAACATCAGAACATTGGACGCGTTGATTGATTATGACCACAAATGGCGCCAACTATTAACGAAATTAAACGAGTTACGCCATGAAAGAAAAATCGTAACCACAAAAATCGCAACATTAAAGAAAAAGGGAGAAAGCGCCGAAAAGGAACTTGCAAGAGCAAAGGAAATTGATTTAGAAATAGAGAAAATGGAAAAACAAGTAGCGGATTACGAGGAAAAAATGCACAATTGCCTTATGCGCCTGCCAAACCTCTTACATGAAAGCGTTCCAATAGGCAAAGATGAAAACGATAATGTGCCAATAAGAACTTGGGGAGAAATACCAAAATTCAGCTTTCCAGTCAGAGACCACATCGAAATAGCGTTAAAACTCGACATAATGGATGTGGAAAGAGCTGGAAAAATCGCTGGCGCCAGATTCTTCTACCTAAAAAATGAAGGGGTACTCCTCGACATGGCGCTGATGAACTTTGCCCTTGAAGAGATGATTAAGAGGGGATACAAGCCAATAGAACCTCCATTCATGATGCGAAGAAAGCCCTACGAGGGCGTAGTTTCGTTAGGTGATTTCGAGGATGTCCTATACAAAATTGAGGATGAAGACTTGTACATGATTGCAACTTCCGAGCACCCCATAGCCGCCATGTACATGGACGAGGTTTTGAAGGAGGAGGATTTGCCGCTGAAGTTTGTTGGAATAAGCACAAACTTTAGGAAAGAAGCGGGTGCACACGGCAAGGACACTAGGGGAATATTCAGAACACACCAGTTTAACAAGATTGAACAGTTTATATTTTGCAAGCCTGAAGACTCTTGGAAAATGCACGAAGAACTCATAAGAAACGCAGAAGGACTCATTCAAAAGCTTGGCTTACCATACCGCATAGTAAACGTTTGCACTGGAGACATTGGAACGGTTGCCGCGAAAAAGTATGACTTGGAAGCTTGGATGCCAGCGCAAAATGCCTACAGAGAGATAATCTCATGCAGCAACTGCACGGACTATCAAGCGAGAAGACTGAACATAAAGTATAGGGAGAAGGAAGGAGCCCCACCAAAAGGTTTTGTGCACACTTTAAATTCAACAGCCATAGCAACTGGCAGAACCATAGTTGCCATACTTGAAAATTACCAGCAAGAAGATGAGTCGGTTATAATCCCAGAAGTTTTGAGAAAATACATGGGTGGCATAGAGAAAATAGAGGCTAAACGGTAAAACTTTTAATACTTTGATGTGAATTTCAAAGCTACAACATGGAGGATAAGCGTGTCAACAAAAACGAAGAAAGTTCGGGATAAGTGGCGAAGCAAAGCATGGTACACCGTGTTGGCGCCGCCGTACTTTGGAAATGTAGAGTTAGGCTCGGTGCCAGCGGACGAACCAGAAAAGCTCATAGGAAGAGTTATTGACTCCACACTTTACGATATTACAAATGATTTTGCACATCAATATTTGAAAATGTACTTTCAAATAACGGAGGTAGATGGAAAAATAGCCAAAACCATGTTCAAGGGACACGAGTATGCAAGGGACTACCTGCGCAGCCTTGTTAGAAGAAGAACCACGAAGGTCGATGGAATATTCAACGTTACAACAAAAGACGGATACAAGCTACGTTTAGCTGCATCCGCCTTCACACTTTCAAGAATCAAAACATCACAAGAAAAAGCCCTAAGGGCAATAATGGAGAAAATAATTAAAGAGAAAGCTGAAAACCTAACATTAGACCAGTTTGCTCAAGAAATAGTTCTTGGGAAAATAGCCTCAGACATATACAACGAAGCGAAAAAGATAGTCCCACTTAGGCATGTAGGTATAAGAAAATCGAAGCTAGTAACTCAGGTGGCGCAGCCTCAAACACAGAAGGCTGGGTGAACTAGCTTTTTAGAAGGCTTTCTCCATAATTATAGCCCATTTCAAACGCTTTAATGTTTAACTCTTCAGTTCCCTTTGGCACATTGTCTTTAATGGCTTTCTTCAAAGTTTCCCTATCAACAAGTTTGGTGATTGCCGCAAAAGCGCCAAGCATGACAATGTTAGCAACAATTTTTCTACCAAGTTCTTCAGCGATACGCGTGGCGGGTACACGAAAAACCTTGATGTCGCGTAAATCTTTCTCATGTGGAATCATGTCTGGATCCAGAAGTATGGTTCCACCAGCTTTCACGTTTTCCGCATATTCGTTGTAGGCATGCTGAGACATTACAACTAGCACGTCTGGCTCGACAACCTTTGGAAAGTCTATATCCTCTTCAGCTATTACAACTTCGGATTTGCAGGCGCCACCCCTAGATTCTGGACCATAAGACTGTGTTTGAACAGCATTCTTGCCACCGTAGATGCATGCCGCTGACGCCACGATTATGCCAGATTTTATTATGCCTTGACCGCCGAAACCTGCAAACCTAACCTCAACTCGCATAATCAAATCACCGCCAAGTCTTCTCCTCGTTTATATGCGCTATTTTCTCATGAAGAAGCCTCTCATAACTTATTTTATCTATATTCACAAACTCTCCAACAACAATTCTTTCAGGAGTAATTTCAGCCTTTGACGGGTCTGAAAAGTTTTCTACAACAGAGCTTCTTCTAAACCACTCCATCATTTCAAGCCCAGTTTTCATTTTGTTGCGGCGACCAAAAATTTCGGGACATGGCGAAACAACTTCAATGAAGCCGAAGCCCTCCTTCTGTAAAAGCCTCTTAATTGACTGTGTAAGTCTACGTACATGAAGCGTTGTCCACCTAGCCACGTATGTTGCTCCAGAAGCTGCTGCGAGGTGAACAAGGTTGAATGGATGCTCTATGTTTCCATAAGGCGTTGTGGTTGTAAGCGCTTCAAGCGGTGTTGTTGGTCCTTGTTGTCCACCAGTCATTCCATAGTTAAAGTTGTTTGCACAAATCACTTTTATACCTATGTTTCTCCGCGCTGCATGTATGAAGTGGTTTCCGCCGATTGCGAAGAGGTCGCCGTCGCCGCTTATTACGACAACTTCAAGGTTTGGGTTGGCAAGTTTCACTCCAGTGGCAAGGGCTATTGGACGACCGTGCGTTGTGTGAAAGGAATTCGTGTTTATGTAGCCAGCTGCACGTCCAATACATCCAATTCCAGAAACAACCACAAGCTTGTCCAAGTCCATTTGCAACTCGTCCACCGCTTGAACAACGCAGTTGAGGATTATGCCGTTGCCGCAGCCTGAACACCATATGTGAGGCATCATAGCCTTTCTCAAATACTTCGAAAGCGGATGCTCAATCTCAGTCATCATGGATTATTCCTCCTAATTCCCTCAAAAATCTCCATAGGTGTATGCGGATCCTCACCCAGCTTTGGAAGAAACATAACAGGAGTTTCTTTTGCTGCCCTTTGGACTTCGCGTACGATTTGACCACAGTTCATTTCTGCAACAACTATTTTCTTCGCTCTCCGCGCAACTTTTTCTACGTGCTTCTCTGGAAACGGCCACAACGTGATTGGACGTAGTAATCCTGCCTTTATTCCCTCCGCTCTGGCTTTTCTTACAGCGCTTAACGCAGCCCTTGCAACTATGCCGTAAGCGATAACCACAACATCTGCGTCTTCAAGCATAACCTCTTCAACCTTCACTATTTTGTCCACGCTTTTCCTTATTTTGTCGCAGAGCCTCCTAACGAGCCGTTCTTGAACTTCCGAATTTTGCGTTTGCGGGTAACCATGCTCATCATGCGTCAAACCAGTAGCATGAAAAGCGAAACCTTCTCCAAAACAAGCCATAGGCGGAACAAGATTGTCATCGGGCATAAAGGGCAAATACTTTTCCGGCGAAACATTCGGTCTTTTACGGTTAACAATCTTCAAATTTTCAGGCGATGGAATCACCACTTTTTCCCACATGTGCCCAACAACTTCATCAGCCAATAATATCGTTGGAACACGGTAAATTTCAGACATGTTAAAAGCTTCAACAGTCAAATCAAACATTTCTTGAACAGAAGAAGGCGACAAAGCAATAATCTCATAATCTCCATGGGAACCCCACTTAGCCTGCATAACGTCTTGCTGTCCTGGCAACGTTGGCTGTCCTGTGCTTGGTCCACCACGCATGACATCAACGATCACGCATGGAGTTTCTGTCATAACAGCCAAACCGATGTTCTCTTGCATTAGGCTAAAACCTGGTCCAGAAGTGGCAGTCATAGCCTTTAATCCAGCGTATGACGCGCCTATTACCGCTGCTATAGAGGCTATTTCATCTTCCATCTGAATGTATATTCCGCCTACTTCTGGCATTCTTTCTGCGAGGCGTTCGGCAATTTCCGTCGCTGGAGTGATGGGGTATCCCGCAAAGAACCTGCAGCCAGCTACTATTGCCCCTTCTGCGCATGCAAAGTCGCCGTTCATGAAGTGGGCGCCAGTCAATATAGCTTTCCGTTTAACCGTGTTTGACATTTTCTTTGCACTCCTTTTTCTCAATTACAAATATTGCAAAGTCTGGACAAACAGATGTGCAAAAACTACATAAAACACATTTGCTTTCGTCAACAACCCTTGGCGGATGAACCCCACGCGCGTTGATGTCGTTTGATTCCTCCAAAACTTTTTGCGGACAATATTGGATGCAATAGCCGCAACCCTTGCATTGATCGCGAATTATGTGAATTTCCGCTTTCGGCAATTTTGCCTTCTCGCTGTCGAGGGGTTTACGCCAAATTCTTTCAGGCATACATTAACCTCCTCCAAAAGCTTTTTTGGTACGTTCTATTTCATCAAGCGAAATTTTCCTTATCATTTCATGCATTTCGCGAATTTTTGAGGCGATTCTTTCGCCTTCCGCTGCTGAAGCCCATAGTAATTGAAGCCTTTCCTTATTCAGACCCAACTGTTCCATCCTTTTCCAAAAACGTTCCACACGCTTTTGCGTTTGATAATTGGCGTTTATGTAATGGCAATCTCCAGGATGGCAGCCAGCAACAAGCACCGCTGCGGCGCCTCTGGCGAAGGCTCTTTCAATAAATTTCGGCGAGACCCTTCCAGAACACATGGTCCTTATTATTCGGACATCTGGCGGATACTGCATCCTGCTCACACCAGCGAAATCTGCACCAGCATAGGCGCACCAGTTGCAGCAGAAGGCAACAATCTTCTTGTGCGCTTCATGTTCTGTCACGGCGTCTATCTGCGCAAGAATTTGCTCGTCGGTGAAGTGTTTTTGGGTTAAGGCTTCAAACGGGCATTCAGCTGCGCATGTTCCGCAACCACCGCAAGCTGCCTCTATCACTTCAACACGCTTCAGCTCTTTACGTAATGTTAAGGCGTTGTAAGGACAAACTTTTGTGCAAAGCCCGCAAGCCTTGCATTTTTCGGGAAAAGTTATCGGCGTTATTGCCTCAACGGCTATTTTGCCTTTAGCCATCAAAATTCCAGCTCTAGCCGCCGCGGCGCTTGCTTGTGTTACACTGTCCTTTATGTCTTTGGGAGCCTCAGCGCATCCCGCAAAAAATATGCCGCCAGTCGCGGCGTCCACTGGTCTAAGTTTTGGATGTGCCTCCAAGAAAAATCCGTATTGGGTTCGCGAAATTGTGAGCAGCCTCTGTATGATTTCGCTGTCTTTTCGTGGTTCCAAGCCCACTGACAAAATTACCATGTCAACATTTATTTTATACAATTCCTTTTGCAGCGTGTTTTCGCCGATAAGCCACAGGTTACGCGTCTTCTTATCCTCGATTATCTCTGCTGGTAGCCCACGTATGAATTTGACGCCCTCTTCCCTTGCCCTTCTGTATAGATCCTCAAATCCCTTGCCATAAGCTCGTATATCAACATAGAAAACGTAAATTTCTGTTTCAGGCCAGTGCTCCTTGATCAGTAGGCTGTCCTTAATTGTGTTCATGCAGCAGACATTGCTGCAATACTGCCTTTCATTTCTGTTTGACCTAGAGCCCACGCATTGAACGAACGCCACACGCTTGGGTATTTGCTTGTCGCTTGGCCTTATTAGGTGTCCACCAGAAGGCCCGCCAGCGTTAATGAGTCTTTCAAATTCCAATGATGTTATGACGTTTGGGTATTTTCCATAACCATAGTTTGGCAGTGTTGAAGGATCAAAAACGTCAGCACCGGTCGCCACGATTATGGTGCCAACATCTATTTCTACTGTTTCTGGCGTCATGTCAAAGTTTATTGCTTGTCTTTCGCATGCTCTTATGCATTTATCGCAGACGATTATGCCTTCCTTGTTTAGGCAAAGACGCGTGTCTATAATGTATGTGGCTGGGACTGCTTGTGCAAAAGGAGTGTAAATTGCATGTCTAATGGCTAAGCCCGCGTCAAACTCGTTTGGAGCTGTGACTGGGCAAACTTTTGCGCATTCACCGCATGCGGAACAATCCTTTGTGACATATCTAGGTTTCTTAAGTATCTTAACGTGAAAGTTGCCAATGTAACCTTTCACGTCAATAACTTCACTATTAGTTAACAATTCAATGTTTGGATGATGCCCCACATCAGACATCTTAGGCGCAAGAATACAAATTGAACAGTCCATTGTTGGGAAAGTTTTGTCAATTCGCGCCATCATTCCGCCAATGCTTGGTTCTCTCTCAACAAGATAAACCTCGTAGCCAGTATCTGCAAGATCCAGCGCTGCTTGGATGCCAGCAACACCGCCACCGATAACCAGCGCTTTTCGAAGTATTGGAACTTCAATTTCTTCCAAAGGCTGAAGCAGAGCAGCCTTTGCAACAGCCATTTTCACCAAATCTTTAGCTTTTTCGGTGGCAGCCTCACGGTCATACAGATGAACCCAACTGCACTGTTCGCGTATGTTCGCCATCTCAAAAAGATACTTATTCAATCCAGCCTCTTCACAAACCTTGCGAAAGGTCGGCTCATGAAGCCTCGGTGAACAAGAAGCCACAACAACACGGTTAAGCTTATGCTCCTTAATATCACTCTTTATCATGGCTTGCCCTTGATCTGAGCACGTGTACCTATAGTCCTTAGCTAGGACAACATGTGGAAGGGTGGAGGCGAACTTGGCTACTTCCTCGCAATTCACAGAACCAGCTATGTTTAATCCACAATGACAAACATAAACGCCTATGCGTACCTCTTCCGAAAATTCAAGTTTCTGTTTTTCCCCTTCAACCATCAAATTACGCCTCCAAAGCCTTCAAATAATTTTCAATTGCGTTTGCGGCACGCTTTCCAGCACAAATAGCTTCGATAACTGATGCTGGACCAGTAACAGCGTCTCCACCAGCAAAAACTCCGCGGATACTCGTTTCCATGGTTATGGGGTTAACCCAAATTGTTCCATCGTCATTAAGGACTATGCACTTTGGTAAAAACTCCAAGTCAGGAGCTTCACCAATCGCTAAAATAACAGTATCTGCTTTAAAAAGAAACTCTGAACCTTCTATTTGCAAAGGTTTTCTCCTACCAGACTCATCTAATTCACCTAACTTCATGCGAACAAGCTCAACTGCTGAAACACGTCCATTTTCTCCTAAAATTCTCTTTGGAGCCACCAGAAACTCCATTTTTACGCCACTTTCTTCCGCTTCTTTGACCTCCCAAGGATTCGCGGGCATTTCAGCCTTTGACCTTCGATAAAATATCGTCACATTTTCAGCACCAAGTTTTAAAGCTGTTCTAGCAGCATCCACAGCCACATTTCCGCCGCCAACAACTGCAACGTTTTTGCCAAGCTCAACTTTCGCATCATTTCTAATCTGCCAAAGAAAATCTAAAGCGTACACTACACCTTTCAAATCTTCGCCCTCAATCTTTAACCTTTGAGTTTTATGGGCGCCAACACCGACAAAAATAGTCCTATAACCTTCATCCCACAAATCAGCAAAACTTAAGTCCTTACTAACATGCACGTTAACTTTAAACTCAACGCCCAAACCAGCCAAAAATCGTAGTTCGTCTTCTAAAACATCCTTTGGTAAGCGATATTCGGGTATACACTTTCTGAGCATTCCACCTAGTTCTGGATGGGACTCAAAAACTGTTACTGGATAACCCTTTCGAATAAGCTCATAAGCAACAGTTAAACCCGCAGGTCCAGAGCCTAAAACCGCTACTTTATATTTATCGTCTTTTAGCGTCTTTTCTGTTTTCAATTTAACGCGCTCACTTCGAATAGTTTCCAAAACATCTCGTGCATTAAGCCCGACGCGTTCCGGATGCAAACACACAAGCGTAACTACTAGGGGCAATGGGATTTTCTGTGCAACTTCTTTTATAGCTTTTTCCAGAGGATATAGGTAACCTCGTTTTACAGCCATAGTTCGCGCTATAAGAAAGATCTCTGGAACTTCCAAGGCTTGTGGACAGCGTCTATAACATTTATAACACCATGCACATAACCACAGTTCATGCGAAGACAACGCATCTTCAACATTTAAGAAAATTTTTTCAAGGAGCCCCCGTGGATTATAATCTTCGAGCAGTTCAGCCATTGAACAGCTTGCGGTACAAATGCCACATTCAAAACAATTTTTAAGCTTTTCGATGTTCAGAAGCTTTTTGATGTCTTCCTCATGCATCGTAACTCCAGCAGCAGCCAAGGCTCGAACCCTCTTATTAGTTGAGTTTTCTCATGGATATAAAGGTTTACAAATGTAAAGATTTCTGAGCGACGTCATACTCTACGAATGCTACAATTACATTTTATAAGCTAAAAGTAATGAAAAGAAAAAGGGAGACGTAAATGCGAAAAACAAGGGTTATCCTATTCGGCGTCGGTGCAGTTGGAACGTTAATCGCCAAATTTCTAACAGAAAAAGAGGGAATAGAAATAGTCGGAGCCATAGACATCGCGAAAGATAAAATTGGTAAAGATCTAGGCGAAGTATTAGGTGTGAAGCGCCTAGGAATAAAGATTTCAAACAACGTAGATGAAACATTATCTAAAGTTAAAGCGGATGTAGCAATACACGCAACAACATCATATCTAAAAGACGCGTACCAGCAAATAGCCTCACTCATAAAACGCGGCATCAAAGTAATATCAACATGCGAAGAATTATCCTATCCATACCACACTGAACCAAAAATTGCAAGGGAATTGGACGCGTTAGCCAAAAAATACAACACCACGGTGCTTGGCACGGGCATAAACCCTGGCTTCTTGATGGACACGCTGGTAATAACGTTAACTGCGGTTTGCCAGAAAATCGAAAAAATAGAAGCCATAAGGGTTATGGATGCGGCAAAAAGGCGTTTGCCATTCCAAAAAAAGATAGGCGCTGGACTGACCGCGGAAGAATTTAAGCAGAAAATAGAAAGCAAACAGATTACTGGGCACGTCGGACTTGAACAGTCGATAGCCATGATCGCCGATGCCCTCGCATGGAAACTAAACAAAATAGTAACAGAACCAGTCGAGCCAGTCATTGCCAAAAAACCAGTGAAAAGCCAATTCATAGAAATTAAAGCTGGCGAGGTGGCGGGCCTAAAGCAAAAGGCTAAGGGGATTATTGAAAACAAAGAGGTTATAACGCTTGAGTTTCAGGCCTATTTAGGCGCTGAAGAAGAGTATGACGCGATAACAATTAGAGGTGTTCCAGAAGTAAGGCAGAGAATACAGCCATGCATACACGGCGACATAGGAACTGTTGCCATGGTTGTAAATGCAATTCCAAAAGTGATTAAGGCGCGTCCAGGATTGTTGACGATGAAGGATCTGCCAATTCCGTCAGCAGCATTAGGAGATTTAAGAAAACATGTTCGGGATGCATCATGAAATTCAAAGTAGACATAAATTGTGATTTAGGTGAAAGTTACGGTGCCTTCAAGGTTGGAAACGACGAAAAAATAATGCCGCACATAACGTCAGCAAACATTGCGTGTGGATTTCATGCCGGCGACCCCGTTACAATTGCACACACAATAAATCTGGCAAAAAAATATAATGTCGCCATCGGCGCACATCCAAGCTACCCAGACCTTCTAGGTTTCGGAAGAAGAGAAATGCGGTTAACTCCAGAAGAAATTAGGAATTATACAATTTACCAGGTAAGTGCACTACAAGGCTTCGCAGCGACAATTGGCGAAAACCTTCAACATGTAAAACTCCACGGAGCGTTATATAACACTGCATCAGAGGACAAAAAAACTTCCAACGCAATAATCGAAGCAGTTCAAACATTAAACCCAAATTTAATAATTTTTGCACCTCCAAAATCAGCATTGGCAGAAGCGGCACATAACGCTGGATTAAAAGTTGCACACGAATTTTTTGCTGATAGGGCATATAACACTGATGGAAACCTTGTCTCAAGAAAAGAGCCAAACGCAATTATCCGAGAAAGACAGAAAGTTGTTGAAAGGACGATTAAGGCAGTAAAAGAACAGAAGGTTACTGCAATCAACGGCGACACAATAAAAATAGGCAAAATTCACACAATCTGCGTTCACGGCGACACCTCAACTGCTGTTGAACTGGCAAAAGCGTTAAAGAAAGAATTGACTAAAGCAAATATTGAAGTTAAACCTGTTGGAAGCTTTCTATAACCATTTCTCGGTGCTATATATTGGCTAAAGGTGAACGCTTGTCTGCCAAATACTTCCCGTTAGGTGATAACGCTATAGTGGTAGAATTCGGCGACACGATAAGTTTGGCAATAAACAGCAAAGTTATCGCCCTAAGCGAGGCAATTTCAAGAGCAAAAATCCACGGAGTCGAAGAGCTTGTCCCAACATACCGTTCACTGCTCATCCGCTATAACCCCTCAGCGACAACTTACAGACAACTAAGCATACACATCAAAAAAATTGAAAAAGAGTTACACGGCACAAACGCTAAAGCTAAGGGTAAAAAGGTTATAATTCCAGTTGTTTACGGAGGAGAATACGGACCAGACCTCACGTATGTTGCCCAATACCACAACATAAGCGAAGAACAAGTTATCACCTTACACTCAAAAACAGAATACCATGTCTACATGATTGGGTTTGTAGCAGGCTTCCCTTACATGGGAGAAGTCCCAGATGAAATTGCAACTCCACGCCTAGAAAAACCAAGGCTTAAAGTACCAGCGGGCTCTGTCGGCATAGCAGAGAAGCAAACTGGAATTTACCCGTGCGAAGCGCCTGGAGGATGGCGAATAATAGGGAGAACTCCGCTTAAACTGTTTGATCCTCAAGAACAGCCTCCTGCACTTTTAATTCCTGGAGACACTGTCAAGTTTAAGCCTATATCGGAAGAAGCGTTCAAAATCATCCTTAATTCAACCTTGAAAGGCATTAACCTAATTTTCCCAGAGGAAGAAACGGCAAATGAAAGTTTTTAACGTGCTAAAACCAGGACTTTTCACCACCGTTCAAGACGTGGGAAGGTACGGCTACCTCAAATATGGCGTGCCAATATCTGGGGCGATGGACACTTTTTCGTTGGTCACAGCCAACCTTTTAGTTGGAAACAACCCAAATGATGCATGCCTTGAAATTACACTTACTGGACCAGAGCTGCAAGCTTTAGCGAGAACGCAAATTGCAATAACTGGAGGGGACATCTCTCCAAAAGTAAACGGTCAAGATGTTCCGATGTGGCAAACATTGGAAGTCAGAGAAGGAGACATGATTTCTTTTGGAAAAATGGAAAGTGGATGCCGCGCATACCTTGCTGTAAGAGGAGGAATAAACACACCTATTATTTTAGGAAGCAGATCAACATATGTGCGCGGAGGATTTGGAGGGATTAACGGTAGACAGTTAAAAGCTGGCGACGTAATCGAGGGATTTGGCTCACCACCCATAGAGCACGCCTATTCACTTCCAAAAGAGCTGATACCAAAATTTACAAGCCCTTTCGCAGCACACGTCATACTCGGACCGCAAAAAAGCATGTTCACAAAACAGGGTATAAACACTTTCTTTTCAAGCCAGTATAGGGTTACGGTTGAGTCAGATCGCATGGGATATAGGCTAGAAGGACCAAAAATAGAACATAAAGAAAAAGGGGAAATAGTTTCTGATGCAATTTTGCCAGGCGCAATTCAAGTGCCGAAGGATGGGCAGCCAATAATTGTTATGCGTGATGCACAAACTACGGGGGGATATCCAAAAATAGCTGCCGTGATAACACCAGATGTTTCTTTACTTGGACAAGCTAGGCCAAATGACATCATAATTTTTTCTGAAATTTCAATAAGTCAAGCTCAAGAGAAATTTATGAAGTTCCAAAAACTGCTCAGCAACCTTAAAAAATTTTTAAGGAAAAGTAGCGCTTTTAAAAGTTAGTTTTTGGAAGGTTATGCTATTAAATGGCGCAGCGTCAATGTTTATAGGGTCAGTCAATCATTTGTACGATGGTTGAGTTGCCTATGACAACAAAAGTGGGAGTTCATGAAAAAGGGAAAATTTCCCTAATGGATGTGATAAGAACTGCAAAAAATAGTTGCGACTTTCAAAAGGTGGGGGCGATTGCATTGTTTATTGGAGTGGTTCGCGGAGAAAATGAAGGGGAAGAAAAAGTGCAGAAGTTGAAGTTGGAGGCTTACGAAGAAAAGGCAAATGAAGTCTTGTCGGCAATTTGTAGCGATTTAAAGAAAAAACATGGAATAGTTGACGTTCAAATTCATCATTTACTCGGCGAGTTCAGCGTCGGCGAAGAACTTGTGTATGTTCTGGTTGCTGGTTCGCATCGCAAAGAAGTATTTGAAGCGTTAGAAGAGGCTGTTGAACGATATAAGAAAGAGGCGCCAATCTTCAAGAAAGAATATGTGACAGACGAGAAGGGTAAGGTAACTGCTTATTGGACAACTGAAAAGTAGGAAAACTGTCATTTGATGGAAAGCATATTTTGAGAAATGTTATAAGCATGCTTAAAAAATTATGGTAAAGGAGAGGTAAAATTGGAGAAGAGAAGCTACGCGTGGTTTGAAAGACGTCGTAGAACAAAGGCGCTGGATTTGGCGCAAGAGCAAATAACAAAGGCTCTTGGCACGGTGACTTTGCTACATCAAGCAGTGAAAAGCATTTCAGAGGCAAAGAAAAAGGAAGCGCTTCAAAGCATTGAAAACCTCTTTAAGATGGAGAAGGAGGTAGACGGCTTAAGAACCGAAGTTTTCAAAGAGTTGTCTAAGGGAGCAGCACTTTTCGCGGAGTACCGTGAAGATTTGATGCACCTTGTAAAGCGCCTTGACACTTTGGCGGATCATGTGAAGGATGTAGCAAGATGTGTGAGGATGCTCTCTGATTCCGATATACCAAAGGAACTTTGGGAGAATACTGTTCGCATGACTGCTACGCTTGTGGAATGTGCCGACGCGTTGCGCGGAAGCATTGAAAAAATTACGGCGAATCCCGCAGAAGCCATCCAAGGAGCAAAGAAAGTTGAGGAGATTGAGCATAAAATTGATGACGAATACTTGAAAACGAAGGCGCTGTTTATCAAATACTCGGAGAAAATTAACTGCGGTGCCATGGTGATTTTCGATGATTTGGTTGAGTTTATCGAGTATGCTGCAGACATGTGCGCAGACACTGCAGACTACATTGTGATACTTGCAAGTCGGGAATAAGGCGAACCATAAATGTTGCTTGCCCAAATTTCGGATGTTCACTGCGGTCCAATGCTGCGAAGAGAAGTCTTAAGGAAAGCCATTAAGGAAATTAACGGTTTGTCGCCTGATGTGGTGCTTGTGACTGGCGATTTGACTGAAAATGGCTTAATATCCGAGTTTACAGACGCTTCAAGAGAGTTGAAGAAACTGAAAGCGGAAAAGATGATATATTTAAGCGGAAATCACGATTACCGTTCAACTGGCTATTTGCTCTTTAAGGAGTTTTTTCCATTTTCACAAGTAACAGAAACCGAAGACGCCGTTATCGTTGTTCTCAGCTCAGCAAGACCAGACAGAGACGACGGCGAAGTTGGACATCGGCAGAATTTGTGGCTTGAGAAAACACTTGAAGAGTATAAGGATAAAGTGAAAATAGTGACGATACACCATCACATAATTCCAGTTCCAGACACTGGAGCAGACCAAATAACCATCGTGGATGCTGGCGATGTCCTAAGAAGCCTAGTAAAGTCTAAAGTGGATTTGGTTCTCTGTGGACACCGCCATAGACCATGGCGATGGAAGATTGAGGACATGCTTGTGGTTCATGCGGGAAGTGTATCATGTGAAAAGTTGAGGGGTTTCTTTTGCAATTCATATAACATTGTAGAAATTAAAGGTAAAAAGGTTAATGCCAAGCTAAAGATAGTGGATGGCGGTTATGTAGATTTTAAGGAAATTGTTAAGCGAAGAGAAATCTTGCAAGCTTCTGATATTTCACAGTACGGGGATTCTCTCGCGTATTAACGCAAAATAAAATTAAAGAAAAGTGAGGGCAATCGCTGTTTTCCGCTTGTTCTAATTCAAAGCCTACTTTGTGAGTGTTATTTCCATCGTTGAAACCATTCGCGACCTGTTTTGTCCCTGTTTCGGCGGCATCTCCTCAGTTCCAATAGATATCTTGCTTACTTTCAGGTCTTTTAGGAATCTGTTTCTTACGATTTCCGCAACGTCAACTGCTGTCGTAATTGCTCGTCCCCGCGCTTTGATTGTTATCTCTTTGTTGTCAGATGCCGAAAGGCTAGTGACGATAGCCAACACATAGTTCATTGCAGGCTTTCTTCCAATCAATATTGTTTCAGATTTTCCAGACATGCTCATATCACCCCGCTTTTGTCGTTGTAGTTTTATGTAACGTTGCCTCTGTTCTTGGCCCTCTAACAGCACAACGTTACCGCACTTCAAAAATACACAAACTTCCTTATAAATACAACGAGTAAACACACCAACAAAAATTAACATTTTTTAGCTTAAAAAACAACCAATAGCGACCTAGCCCCTCTAGATTTTAGTTAAATGCTCTCTGAAGCGCTTCAATACCACTTTATCAAGCAAACGAAAATCAAGAGATAGCACTCATAACATACAGTTATGCGGCGGAAAGCGTTTGCTTTTAGTTTTGTGCTGAAATTTCAGCCCTCGCCCACAATGCTGTAAATTTGGCTTATTTAGCGAAAATACGCTTGTATAAGGCTTTATTTCAAGTGCGGGGGGATTTCAACACAAATTTACCAGTAAAATACAGTCACTGAAGAATATAGAATTTAAATTAGACATTACTAACAGGAAAAATGAAAACTGCGTCATAGAAGTTTCAATTAACGAGTTTAAAGATACATATAAATAATTAAAGCTGTCTGAAGGGTTAGGGGAAAGGGTTTTTCTGCCGGAAATGGGAGATAATACAGCCATAACTGTAATAAGCTGACCAGTAGAACTTCAAAGACGGGTTGCAGTTGCATGAAATATACAAAACACGCAAAAACTAGAGCAGCTGAAAGGGGCATAACTGAGGAAATAATTTTGAAGGCGATATTACAACCGTCCCAGACATATTATGACTTAAGCACGGGAACAACAATAGTCTTCAAGAAGCTTAATGGGAAGCATCTTTTAGTAGCATACTCCAGAGAGGATAAGGAAATCAAAATTGTAACAACGTTTATAACATCAAACGCCCAAGAAATAATTGGCAGAAAACTGGAAAGCAGAACATGGGTGAAGATTAAGTGAAAGTGGAATATGACAGAGAATCCGACATATTATACATAAAGTTCAAAGAGTCAAAAATAGCGGATACTAAAATATTAAGTGAAGACGCCTACATAGACCTAGACAAAGATGGAAATCTCGTGGGCATAGAAATATGGAAAGCCTCCCAAAACGCCATACTTCCAATATCTAAGGACATAGCTGAAAAACTAAAACTAATTTTAGAAAACCCTGCCTAAAGCGAAATTAAATAAGCCTTCCAACTAAAACATCACTTTTCAACGCTAAACACCAATTCCTTAGACTTTTGATTTCTGTTAGCATTTACTAATTGAATACAATATTTTGAAGTTTAGGATCTTAATGTAAAGCGTTTACTGGTAATTTTGTGCTAAAACTTCAGCCTCAGCAAACAACGCCTTAAATTTGGCTTATTTCTTTAAAATACACTTTATAAGGCTTCATTTTTGATGCGGGGGGTGGGATTTGAACCCACGAACCCCTATGGGATAGCCGCCTCAGGGCTACGCCTTTGGCCAGGCTTGGCAACCCCCGCTGATGTTTATTCGTTTATTTTCTGTTTTTGGTTGGAATTAAATGTTGCTTTGGCTGGAAATCGTGTGTTTTAGATTATGCGAAAGTCTTCTTTTATTGTTGTTAGCACTACGTGAGTGTTTGTTCTTTCAACGTAGGGCAGTGATAATAGGCGTTTTGTGAATTTGCTGAGTTCTTGGCGGTTTTTGAATTTTGCAATTATTATTGCGTCTATTAGCCCTGTTACGTCATAAACGCAGCAGACGTTTGGGAGCCTTGCGATTTCGTTTTCAACCTCTAATAGTCTGCCCTTTGAAACGGTTATTTCGCTTATTACTGTTAGTTCGTACCCTAACTTTTCATGGTCAAGTAAGGCTGAATAGCCCTGTATTATCCCCTCATTTTCCATTCTCTTTATGCGCGACAGGACTGTACCAACAGAGACGCCGCATTTGTCGGCTATCTGTCTCGACGACAGCCTAGCATCAGAAGTTAACGCTCTAAGTATCTTAACATCAGTTTCGTCTAGCGCCATAACCTCACCATCAAAACTGCACATCCATTCAATTTATAACGTTTATTATTTAACATTTGCGCTCAATTTTAAAAATAAACTTTTTATACTTATAGAAAAGATTCTGTTCATTACAAACTTGTTCAGGAGTGAGGTGGGGATTGTTGGTTGTTAAGCCATGCGCAATCGAGAACCACGTTAAACAATTTGACTTGTGCATTAGACTTATGAAGAATGCTGATTACATACTCCTGCACTTTACGGACATTTTAGGATATCTTAAAGGAAGAACAATTCCAGCTGAAGAGGGCGAAAACGCACTAAAAGAAGGCGTAGGCTTCGACGGTTCGTCAATAGTTGGCGGCGTTAGCATAGAAGAAAGCGACATGATTATGAAGCTTGACCCAGCAACCTTTACTGTTTGCCCGCACTATTTTTACGAAAAAAGCGTTGCAAGCTTCATATGCGACATCTACAGACCAGATGGCAGGCGCTTTGAAGGAGACCCACGTTACATATGCCAGAAAGCGGTGAAAAAAGCCTTGAGCGATGGTTATAGACCTACAGCAGCCGCAGAAATAGAATTTTATCTAGTACAGAAAAATGAGAGAGGCGAAATCTGCCCAGTTGAAAACCACTTGATAGATAAGCATAGGTATTTTGACATAGCCCCAGACAGAGATTTTACGGAACAGTACCGCATGGAATTGTCCAATGCCTTAAGCATAATGGGAATAACAGTTGAACGCCAACATCACGAAGCCGGCTCAGCGCAAAACGAAATTACATTCAAATATTCAGACCCACTGACCACATCCGATAACATAGTGCGCTATAAACTTGCCGCAAAAGCCGTTGCCGAAAAGAAGTATAGGTGGACGGCAACGTTCATGCCGAAACCTTGGTTTGGAAAGCCAGGAAGCGGAATGCACATTCACGTCGGCATATTTGACGCAAAAAATGGGTCAAACGTTTTCTATGATGGCAAAGGCTATGCAAACATTTCGCAGAAATGCCGATACTTCATAGGCGGCTTACTAGAGCATGCAAGGGCTTTATGCGCCATTGTAGCCCCAACCGTAAACAGTTACAAGAGGCTTGTGCCAGGCTATGAAGCCCCAGTTTACGTCACATGGAGCAAAAGAAACCGCTCATCACTAATAAGAGTGCCAGAGTACTTCCCAGGGAAAGAAAACGAGGCGAGAATAGAGTTTAGATGCCCAGACCCGCTTTGCAACCCATACCTTACATATGCGGTGGTTTTGGAGGCTGGAATGGATGGAGTCAAAAGGAAAATCGACCCAGGAGAACCAGTTGAAGCGAATGTCTATCGTTTAAGCGAGTCACGAAGAAAAGAATTAGGCATAAAAGTTTTGCCAGCCTCGCTTAAGGAGGCGTTAGAGGAGTGGAAGAGCGACGAAATTTGTTTGCGGGTTTTAGGTAGGGAAAATGCTGAAAAATATTTTGAGTTAAAGATGCAAGAGTGGAGAGAATATGAAAAACACGCTTCCGGAAACGAAAATTACGTAACATCGTGGGAGTTGCAGAAATATCTCTATGCTTAAGTATAAGGGCAATTTTGTAATGCGAAAGGACGATGAAAATGAAGTACGACACAATACTTGTCCTTGACTTTGGTGGACAATACTGCCACCTAATAGGAAGGAGAATAAGGGAAAACGGAGTATACTCGGAAATTGTTGCACACGACATAAAGCCAGAAGAAATAGCGCTTCTAAAAGAAAAATTCAACGTAAAAGGACTAATTTTATCCGGTGGTCCAGCAAGCGTCTATGAGACGCGCGCGCCAAAAATTAAAAAGGAAATTTTGGATTTGGGACTGCCGATTTTAGGCTTATGTTATGGACATCAACTCATCGCTCAGATTGTGGGCGGTAAGGTTGAAAAGGCGGAAAATAGGGAGTACGGTGTATCCTATGTGACTGTGGACAAACCAGTGGGCGTATTAAAGGAAATGGAGTGGAAGGAAAAAGTTTGGATGAGTCATGGTGATACTGTTTTTGCCTTGCCAAGTGAATTTGAGGTTTTGGCGCATACAGAAAATTGCCCAGTTGCTGCTTTTAGGCATAAGGAAAAGCCGATTTACGGTTTACAGTGGCACCCAGAAGTTGTCCACACAGAAAAAGGCATGCAGATGCTCAGAAACTTCATATTTGAAGTTTGCAAGTGCAAGGCAAATTGGAGAATGGAAGACCAAATTGAGAAAATGGTTAACGAGATAAAGGCGGAAGTAAACGAAGGAAGAGCAATAATCGCCCTAAGCGGAGGGATAGACTCAAGCGTTGCAACAGCACTTGCGGCAAAAGCCATTGGAGACAAGCTTACGGCGGTTTTCGTTGACCACGGTTTCATGCGGGAGGGTGAACCAGAATTTGTCAAAGAGATTTTTGGAAAATTCAAAATAAACTTGCTGATTGTGGACGCGCAGGAAAGGTTTTTGGCGAGGCTTAAGGGAGTGATAGACCCTGAAAAGAAGAGGAAAATCATAGGCGAGGAGTTCATAAGAGTCTTTGAGGAAATAGCTGAGAAAACTGGTGCCGATTACCTTATTCAAGGAACAATTTATCCAGATAGAATTGAGTCTGGATTTAGGAAGTTCTCTGACAAAATAAAAACACACCATAACGTTGCGGGTTTACCGACGAAAATGAAGTTCAAAAAAATTGTGGAACCTCTACGCGATTTATATAAGGATGAAGTTAGAAGAGTTGCCAACATACTTGGACTGCCAAAAGAAATAGTTTTTAGACAACCATTTCCAGGTCCAGGCTTAGCGGTTAGGGTGATTGGCGAGTTAACGAAAGAGAAAGTTAGGATTGCGAAGAGGGCAGATAAGATTGTGGTGGAAGAAATTGAAAAAAGTGGGTTAACAGAGAACTTGTGGCAGTACTTCGCCGTTTTAACAAACACAAAGGCTACTGGTGTCAAAGGAGATGCAAGGGCATACGGTCATGTTGTTGCATTAAGGATTGTTGAAAGCCGCGAGGCGATGACGGCGAGCTTCGCTAAAATTCCTTACGAGGTTTTGGAAAGAATCTCAACGAGGATAACTAACGAGATTCCAGAGGTTACACGCGTTGTTTATGACATAACGCATAAGCCGCCAGCAACAATAGAGTGGGAATAATTTTGCTTAATGGCTTAGTGCCTAAGAAAAGGCTTGTTTTCAGCTCTTAAAATTAAAATGCCAGTGGTTGCTTGACAGCCAGAACACATCAAGAAAAGCGGTTCGAAACCAAACCTGCTAACTATGATCACGGAGAAAACGGCTGCAAAAGCTTCTGTAAAATCGTAGATGGATTCAAACATTCCTAGGAACAGTCCTCTGTTGCAGGTGTTGCTTGCGTCAAACATCAGAGCCAACAACGCTGGGCGCTGTAGAGCATAAGAAAGCCCGTAGAAAAATTCAATTAGATACAGCTGAGTCATGTCCAAGGCGAAGATATATGAAAGCGAACAAACAGCGCCGAAAACAACTCCAATAAAGAAAACCATGCTTTTGCCGAAATTGTCAACAAGTTTTCCAGCAAGCACCTTGAAGAAGGCTGTGGTTAAGCAGAAAATCGCGTAAAGTATGCCTAAATCAACAGCAGAAGCTGAAAAACGGTTTATTATGAATATAGGGTATACGGGACCTAGCAAGCCGACTCCTAAAGTGCTCAGAGTACTTAACGTAGTAACGAATAGTACAGAGGATTTCCGCATATGCACTCCCCCCATTGAAGGATGGAATGCACACGCTGCGCGTTCGTACTTCAAACATTATATGGTCGGCTTGCCTCCGTGGAGCAAAAATCAAACTTGAAAAGGGATAAAAATAAGTTTTTCGCAGCTTGCCCTAATGCTCAGATTTTGGATTTTTGCATCAACTCTTCGATTTTAGCGCTCTTAAGCGCATTAACGTGTCTAGATAGTTCTTCGACGACCGCCTCAAAAACGTGCTTTCCCTTTTCAGCTGACGCAGTTTTGGACCTGCCAAAAACGCCCCACGACGTATAATCTATAGTGTCAAATGGAAGCCCCACACCCTCTGTTTGCAAAACGCTTTCACGTGGCGCATCATCCACAGCCCTAGTCATATCCACAAGCTCTGGATGCAAGAGTAAGTTCATTGACGTTTCCTCGGCGCATGCATGTCGTCTTTCATCTGGCTTGAACAGTTCTGGGAGTAGTTTGCTTGCTGCCGGCCACCACTGAAAAACTGAAATGAATATTCCGTTTTCCCTTAATTTTCTGGCTAGGTCGATGAGTGCATTAAAGTTGCCGCCATGACCGTTGACGATGACGATTTTCTTTACACCATAATAGTTAAGTGATAAGCAAACGTCTTTCACATACTCTTGAAGCGTTTCAGGTCTTATGGAAATTGTTCCCCAAAACTGTTTATGATGCGAGCTAACGCCGAAAGGAACAACTTGAACGCATAGAACACCCGTTCTTTTGGCAACCTCCTCCGCCAACGCTTTTGCTATAAAATGGTCTGTCCCTAAAGGATTATGCGGTCCATGCTGCTCATTTGACCCAACTGGAATAATGGCGACATTATTCCTTTCAAAATACTCTTTGGCTTCAGTCCAACTCATCTCGTGAAGCAAAACCTTCAAGCAACAAGCCTCCATTTTGGGAATTCTTATATTTACAATACACGCGAATATAAGTCTGCAGTTCAAAAGCACAGGTGAAAACATTGAAGGCGCTGATTCTCGCTGGAGGCTTCGGCACAAGACTTAGACCACTAAGTTGCACAAGACCAAAAAGCCTTTTCCCAATACTCAACAAGCCACTGTTGCAGTGGATTTTTGAAAGGCTTGCACGGAACGGCATAAAAGAGGTTGTACTTGCAGTTAATAGACAAACTGAACTTCTGATAAAACAATATAGAATCCGAAAAAGCGGATTACACATAATTTACTCGTTAGACCCTCCTAAAATGCCGCTGGGAACTGGTGGACCAATAAAAAAGGCTGAAAAACTCATTGGACACGATTCGCCGTTTCTGGTTTTGAACGGCGACATATTTGCAGATGTAAATTACACGGAACTCTTGAAAGACCACGATGAAAACAAGGCTGTTGCAACTATAGCGCTTCACAAGGTCGAGGACCCTAGCAGATTTGGAGTCGCTGAGTTGGATGGAAAACGTATAAAACGGTTCATTGAAAAACCGCGAAGGGAGGAAGCCCCAACTAATCTAATAAACGCTGGCGTTTACGTTTTAAGTCCAAAAATATTTGATTACATACCAAGCGGACGCATGGTTTCTCTTGAACGTGAGACATTTCCAAAACTCGCAGAAGAAGGAAAACTTTACAGTTACATTTTTAACGGCTTGTGGTCTGATGTGGGCAGACCCGAAGATTACATGGAAATAAACAAGGTTTTGTTAGACTCGTTCAAGAACAAAAGTGAACACAAAATTGCTGGTAAAAGAGAAATTAGGGAACCCGTAGCAATTGACAAGGGAGTTTTGATAGGCGAAAAATCAATTGTGGGACCAAACGCCATTTTAGGCAGAAATGTAAAGGTTGGACGAAATGTGCAAATACAAAACGCCATAATTTTCCCAGAAACCACAGTATTAGATTACGCGTACATTAACAACGCAATAATTGGCGAACGTGTAGTCATTGGAAGAAAAGCGAAAATTGGGGGAGGCTGCATTCTCGCCGACGGCGTTAAAGTAAGGGATGAAGTTTCCCTTGTAAAAAGGGTTTCAGTCTGTCCATTAAAGGAGGTTTCCAGAGACACTGCAACATGCGAATGTATAATTTAAGTAAAGGAGTGATAGGCATGTTAAGCACAAGAAGGCTTTTTGGAACAAACGGAATTCGCGGAATAGTAAACAAGGAATTAACTCCAGAAATGGCTGTAAAAATAGGAGGCGCAGTGGGGACATTCTTTAAAAAGGGAAAAATAATTGTTGGACATGACGCAAGAACAAGCGGATCAATGCTTACAAACGCTGTTATTTCTGGTTTAAATGCTGCTGGATGCGACGTGTTTCTTGGCGGAATGGCTCCAACCCCAACGTTACAGTATGCAACAAAAAATCGCAAAATGGATGGCGGAGTAATAATAACTGCTTCACACAACCCGCCAGAATACAATGGAATAAAGGTTTTGTGGAGTGATGGAATAGAGCTTTCACGCGAACAAGAAATTGAAATTGAAGACATATTTTTTGATGGAAAAATACGCTATTCTGAATGGAACGCTGTTGGAAGGGTAAGTGCCGTCAACGGCATAATCGAAGAATACACAGAAGCCATAAAAAAGCACGTGAATGTGGATAAAATAGCTGAAAGGCGCTACCACGTTGTCGTTGATGCTGCCAACAGCGTTGGCAACCTAGCAATACCACGCCTAATCCGCGAACTGGGATGCAGAGTCACAACAATAAACGGAGACATTGACGGAACATTTCCTGGAAGAATGCCCGAACCCCGACCCGAAAATTTAGGCGAGTTAGCCTCAACTGTAAAGGCCGTTAAAGCGGATTTAGGCGTTGCCTTTGATGGAGACGCCGACCGCGCCATATTTGTTGATGAACTGGGAGAAATCCACTGGGGAGACAAAACATTCGCTTTGGTTGAAAAACATTTTTTGAAACTGAACCCAGGCGAAAAAATTGTAACGCCAGTAAGTTCCTCAACCCTAATTAGCGACATTGCTGACGCTTACGGCGGAGAACTTGTCCTAACAAAAGTTGGCAGCGTAACTGTTTCCCAAACAATGAAGAAACTTAAAGCGAAACTTGGGGGAGAGGAAAATGGTGGAATATTCTATGGGCCACACCAGCCAGTTAGGGATGGCGCAATGGCAACAGCCTTAATTTTGAATATTATGGCTGAAAACGGAAGGAAACTTTCAAGTTTGTTGGGGGAGTTGCCAAAATACTTTATAGAAAAAGGAAAAGTTGAATGCCCAGAAAACTTAAAGTCAAAAACGCTTGAGAGGCTTATAGAACAAGCTAAAGGACAAAACATAAGCACTATAGATGGGATAAAAGTGTGGTTCGAAGATAAAAGCGCAATTCTTGTAAGGCCAAGCGGAACAGAACCAATCTACAGATTATACGCTGAAGCTAAAAGTAGGAAGAAGGCAAAACAGCTTGTCGATGAATACTCTCTGAGGCTTAAAAAGATAATAAAAAGTCTAAGTGTGTAATCAAGCTTTGCGTGGAGAAAATGAAATGTCGTTAAATCTTCTGCACATAAGACCAGAAGACTTGGATACGAATGAAAAACGTGCAAACTACACTGTCGGCGTTATTGGTTGCAGACATTTAGGCATTTTTCATGCGTGGCTATCGCTTGGAAAGGGATTCAAAGTATACTGTGTAGACGCAGACAGAACTGTGCTTAACAACATTTCGAAAGGGAAAATTCCCTTCATACAAAACGAAATAGCGTTAAAAATGAAAAACTGCATAAAAAGCGGGACGCTAAACTTGACAACAGACACTAAAGTGGCTGCATCACAAAGTAACATAATCATCATAACGGTTCCCGCGGAAGTAGATGACAAGGGAAAAATTGATTACTTGAAAGTTGAAAATATGTGCAAACAAGTCGGTTTAGGTCTTCGCCGCGGTTCTTTAGTAATCCTAGCAAGCCCTGTTGGCGTAGGCGCAACACAATCCTTGATAAAGGAACGCTTAGAAAACTCTTCTGGACTTAAATGCGGTGTTGATTTTGGACTAGCCTACAGCCCAGTGAAATCTTTGGATGGACAAACACTGGAGGCAATAGAGAAAGGCGAGAGGATTGTGGCAGCGTTTGAAAAGGACAGTTTAAACGCAGCGTCAATCTTCATAGAAAACATTGTTAAATGCGCCATAAAGAAGACGCTAAACGTGAAGGTTGCTGAAGCAGCAACAATTTTTGAGGCAATACAAAATAATGTGTGCACTGCATTGGCTAGGGAGTTCGCAGTCTTCTGTGAAAAGGCGGGAATAGACTATATGGAAGTCGCAAAACTTTTGAAGAGAGAGCTAAATACAGCTTTTTCTGCAGTCCATTTTGACGATACATATTGCATTGAACAAATCTTCTTTTTAGAAGACTCTGAAAACTTTAACATAAAAACGCGCATTCCGAAAGCCGCTTATGATGTAAACGGAGCAGTAGTTAAACATGCAGCAAACTTGATTAGGGACGCCTTAAAAAGCTGTTCGAAGACCACGCGCAGAGCGAAAATTGCCATTTTGGGAATAACAAGTTCAAGAAACGCGAAAACAGCTCCAAAAAACGCGGCAACAGAACTAATTAGGATTTTGAACTCTGCAGGCGCGAGACCAAGCGTTTACGACCCATATGTCACCGTTGAAGATGTACATGAAAATTCGAATTTGAAGAAAAGTTTGGTTGATGTCTTAGAGGGAGCGGACTGCGCTGTAATACTGACGGGACACGACGATTTTAGGCGTTTAAACCTCAAAGAAATGAAGGTTATCATGAAGATGCCAGCCGCTATTGTAGATTTAGAGGGAATTATAGAACCGTTTGATGTTGAAAAAGAAGGGTTCATATATCGTGGTTTGGGAAGAGGTGTGTGGACGAAATGAAAAAGGTTGGAGTGGCAGTTATAGGCACGGGTTTTTGGGGAAGAAACCACGCGCGAGTTTACAAGGAACTGGCTGAAACAGAGTTGTTAGCCGTCTGCGACATTAATTCGGAAAGGGCAAAAGCCGTAGCAAAACAGTTTGGAGTAAAACCATACACGAAAACTGAAAGAATGCTGAAAAAAGAGGAAATAGAAGCCGTAAGCGTATGCACATGGTCAACCAGCCTGGCAAAAGAAGCGATAAAAGCCATAAAAGCTGGAAAACATGTCTTAATCGAGAAACCCATGGCGACAAACGTTAAACAAGCAAAAAAACTGCTTGAGGCCGCAGAAAAAGAGAACTTGCACATCACCGTCGGATTTTTGATGCGCTTCATCCCTGGAATTCAGCATATCAAGATGGCTATAGAAAACAAAACTTTGGGAGAACTTGTGTGCGCCACAGCAAAGCGCGTCTCTGAATGGCCGGAAAGGATTGGGGATGTTGGCGTTGTTAAAGATACGGCAATCCACGATATAGATGTGATGAGATATCTTTTTGGAAGTGAACCAGTAGCTGTCTTTGCGAAAACTGGAAGCATGAAGCACAGAAAATTTGAGGACTACGCGCAGATAATGCTGACTTTTGAGGGGGGAAAGAGCGCCTTTATAGAGTCAAACTGGCTTACGCCTTATAAAACGCGAATATTGACTGTTACTGGAAGCGCAGCCATAATGAAACTTGACTACATAACGCAGGAGCTAACGGTGGAAAGCGCAAAAGAAACATTGCAGCCACGACTTGCATGGCAAGAACCATTAAAACTTGAACTGCAACACTTTTCAAGATGCATTTTAGGCAAGGAAAAACCGCTTATAACAGGCATAGACGGCTTAAAAGCATTAGAAATAGCTGAAGCCGCGTTAAAATCTTCGGCTAAAGGTAAAGTGATAAAGTTAAAAGGGAACTATTGAACGCCGACAAGGAAATTCATATTAGTTTGGCAGCTTCGAACTGTTAAAATGGGTAGACCCCTCTAGTTTTTCAAGCGTATAGAACATCATTTTTCTGGGGTTTTACCCTTTAAATTAAATGGTTTGCCTTCAAGCAAAATTTTTTCTGGAACTCTCTCTTTCCACTTCTTTAGGAAGGGCAAATCCTCGCTTTCTTTTCGAAGTTCGTCGGGCAGCATTTCTGGAATCTCATCGCGTATGGGGTACCACCGTAAACATTTTGGACAGACAATTAATCCTTCGACAATCTCGTCTTTCTCTTCAAACACGTGAAGCTCTAGCGGATAGTGTTTGTCTATTGGACACGCAAGGATTTCCATAAGCTTCTTTTTCATGCTGCATCATCTCAAAAGTATTTTAATTTAGACTATAAAACATTTTATGCTCACTTTAAAATTTTCAAGGGTTCGCTTTAATGTCTAAAACAACTTGGTACCAGTTTGGTCCCGTAGCCCTTACAATGCGTCCAAACAGTATTTCAAAATTAACGCCTAGTTGGGTCAGTCTGTTGGCGACTTTTAGCTTGACTTTTTCGACAGCATCCTCGTTTTTGCTTGCATGTTCAAAATCGTAATAGTGTATCCACCCGCCACTTTTCTTAAGCGCCAATAAAGCGTAGGGCAAATATTCAAAGGCTTTCTCTGGAAGAGGCATGAGAACGCGGTCGGCAACACAACGAAGCCTATCTTCAATTATTTCTTTTGCGTCTCCAAGTAAAGGTATAACTTTGCCATAAACTCTGTTTAACCTCACGTTTTCCTTCATGTAATCAACTGCCGCGGAATTAATGTCAATCGAATAAACTTTCGAAACATTAGAATGCTTGGCAATTACAATTGAAAAGCAGCCAACACCAGCAAACATGTTTATGACCGTTTCTCCACTTTTTACTTGCTTCGCAATTCGCATTCTCTCGTAAAAGAGCCTTGGAGAAAAGTAGCACCTTTGAACGTCAACGTGAAAAATGCATCCAGACTCTTTATGAAAGGCGCTTGTTTTATGTTCGCCAGCAACGTGCTCCAAAGTTCGAAGTCTAAATTCTCCAGCAACTGGACCCGTTTGCGCCAGAACCGTCCTTACATTTTTATGTATGTCCATAAGCGTTTTTGCAATAACTTCGCTATGTTTTTTTGAGTGGGGTGTTAGACGTATTATTGCTATATCTCCGACGATATCGTAGGAACTATACAACTGTGTCAGTTCCCTTTGAGAAAGCATCGTTGAAAGTGCGTTTTTCAAGCGTTTCCTCAAGGCGCTTCATCCTTCATTGGATTAGGTTGTGTTTGGAAACATTTAAAAGCAAAGCGTCTTCTTCTGGTAAAGGGGTAATTATGGCTAAAACTGGAATTGTATACGAGTGCGTAAGGTGCGGAGCGAAAGTTTCATCTGAAGAGTTAGAACTCCGTGGTGGAGAAATAAAATGCACAACTTGCGGCTACAGAATTTTAAAGAAGATAAAGCCGCCTGTCGTTAAGCGGATTCAAGCAAAATAAAAAGAGAGATTGAACCGTCTAACAAATGCGCTAAAAGATTTCTTTTTCACCAATTTTGCGAAGCGCTCTACCGCGAAGCTTGATTGCGGGTCCAACAACCTCCTCCGGCGGTTTCTCAACAGTTTTCCTTTTCACTGTTTCGCCGCATATCCCTCTTGGGAGTAGACGCCGCCTCACGCAAATAGCGTATTTACAGTTTGCAACATCACACGCCTCTTCAGTCCACCTACACCACACGCCGTCACGTCTATAGACAGCAGCATTTTGAGTGCATTTGAAGGCTTGACATGTTGGAGAACAAGTTTTTCCTTGCGCCAACACACGCACGACCCTTGTTATTTTCAAAACTCTCGCATCAACAGGCTCTCTAAAATATCCTTACAAAGAGGGGATATTAAACTTTTTTCTACAAGGCTCTTTATTTCTGCTCCTCTTTAACTTCTTGACGCTTTAAACGTCTTCTCCTATAAACTTCTAAGATTATTATTAAAATGGCTGTTATAGCCACAACTATTGCAGTAGCCAAAGTGCCAGTCTCAACAAGAAAGCCAGCCAAGACAGCGTACCTATCAACCTTAATTGTAAGCACGGTTGACTCTCCAACGTTGAAAGTCTTGGTAACGCATGGCTCCGAATGCCCTGGCATGTAGACTTCTATTTGTATTTCTCCTCCAATAGCACTTGGAAACGTGGCTGTGCCGCTTGAATCTGTTTGTTTAGTATCTTGAAGCGAACCGCTATGCAATATCACGTTGGCGCTAGATATTGGCTGACCAAAGTAGTCGACAACTCTAACTGCGATGTTTAAGCCGTAAAGCTGACATTTCAATGTCACATTAAATTCGGCGTCGCTTGAAGTTAGGTCAAACACTGTTTCGTTTAAGAGCATATCACAAAAGAAAACTTTGACTGAGTACCTCCCGAAAGTACAGTTTAAAGTGGCGTTTCCGTTAACCGCCTCTCCTTCAGCAAACAATCCAACCGTTAATTCTTGTGCCTTCAACGTTGCCGATGGTATTGGCTGATTGTTTGCATCCAAAACTTGAATGTTAAGCTTTCTCGTTGGATAAAGGACTGTAACGTTGACGTATTCAGCGGCTGGTAAATCGTAAATTGTGTTATTGCCAACGTTAAAGACTACTCCATAAAGTGAAGCGTTCACTACGCACGTCACATTGGTAAGTACTGCTGGAAAAACGACTAATCCATTAATGTCTGTTTGATTGTATTCCGTGGCGGTTCTGTTTTCTGGCGTGCCATAATTCGTGGTATAATTATACACTAGTGTCACGTTCACTTGTGGAATGCGTACACCAAGTTCGTTCGCGACTATTATGTTTAGGCCTGTTATGTTACATGTGAAGGAAAAGTTCAACAATGCTTCTCTCACCACGCTAAACGAGAAACCCTCGCCGACTTTTACATCCTTGAAGTAGGCTTCAGCAGTGTAATTGCCTATCTCAAGCATGAAGTTGACGTATCCGCCGCTTCCGCTGCGGCTTGTATAGTTGGCATTTGCAGATACATCATGCACCTTTAACAAAACGTCGGAGACGCCTTTTCCAGCAAGATTAAGCGTGTAAACCGTTGTGTTAAAGCCTGGGATATTGAATATTTGTGTGTCTGTGAGGTTTTTGGCTGTTGGAACCGGCGTTATGGTTACATTGTAAGTGTGGGTTGAGTTGCTTACAAGCAGATTATTTGTAATAGTCCAGTCGTAATTTATGGTTCCGTCTGTAACTGTATAGTTTTCGGTATGCACTGTTTCGTTTCCAAATTTTATTGTAATTGTGACGTTCTCGCTTATTGGGTAGTTGACTGCTTTAATGTTGACAACGTCTCCCCTATGGTAGCTACTTGCGTTCGTAATGCCGATAAAAAACTGCTCTCCTGCAAAGGTTTCATTGAAAAATATCTTGTAATACCCAGTGAAGTTTGTGTTTGCGCCTTCAACGAAATCGTCTGGATAAGTGACGTTAAAGAGGCAATCTCCAAAAGCGTCAGTTGTGATGTTAATGTCATTTCGCAAGGTATAGTTCAAAGCTTCGCGTGGCGTTTGAACCTTAATTTTTGGATAAGTGTAATTAGCCAAGCCCCCAGTAATATTAACATTAATTATCAAATTTGCGCCTTCTTGGAGTTGTGCTGGAGGCTCTGGAACTTGAGGCTTAAACGACTGAAAAGTTACAATGGTAAAGGTTTTGGTGTCGTTCTCGCCCATAGCGTCAATTAGGGTTATGTTGTGTGCTCCTTGCGGTGCATGCGGAATAATAAAGTTTATTGTTATGTTGTTTTCTGTGGCTTCTCCGCTTGAAATTTCGTTTCCGTCAAACAGTATTCTGTATGTGCCCAGATTGCTAACGTTCGCTGTTAATGTGACGTTTGTCCCAACATATCCAGAGGTGGGATTTATAGAGACTTTTGTTTCAGCTTTTGCCAAAGGCAAAAGTGAAAATGTAAACATTATTGATGACAGTAGGATTACAAATAATAAGGTTGACTTAATTTTGTTTGGTGCGGTTGTTTTCAAATATGTTCCCTCTGAAATGCATGCGCTATGTGAACACTTCTAATACTAGGGAGCATTTTAACTTTACTTTCAATAACATGGCTTAAAACCTATATCGCGCATAGTTAAAGCTGAAAGCATGTCCAGAAAATTTGGCAGAAACAGAAAAGCAAATTTGCACGCGTATCAATGTTTGTACGTTTGCGGTGGCTTGAATGATTGAGGAGATTCTCGCCCTAACTAAACAGCATGAGAAATGGCGTGGAAAACGATGCTTAAACCTTATTCCTTCAGAAAACATGATGAGTCCATCCGTCCGAAAACTTCTCTCATCAGAATTCGGAAACCGCTATACTGCAAGAGACCGATTTTACATGGGAACACGCTTTTTAGACGAAGTTGAAGCGTACGGAGAAAAACTTGCAAAAGACGTTTTTAAGGCTGAAGTTGCCGATTTACGCCCACTCTCTGGGCATATTGCAGACCTAATAGTCATAGCAAACTTCACAGAACCAAATGATACGCTTATGTGCTTGTCCCCAAACGACGGCGGATATCCTGGAATGTGGAAGGACGGATTGGCTGGACTACTAAGGCTAAACGTGGAACCTTTTCCCTTTTCCAAACGGGACATGAGCGTTAAAGTGGAAGAGGCAAAAGAAACAATTAAACGCGTCAAACCAAAAATTGTTGTTTTCGGCGCGAGCATAATTGTTTTCCCACAACCAGTTAAGGAACTAGCTGAAATTGCCAAGGAAAACGGCGCAGTTGTCGGATTTGACGGTTCACATGTTTTGGGATTGATTGCTGGAGGACAATTCCAAGACCCGTTAAGGGAGGGCGCACATGCACTTTTCGGTTCAACACACAAAACATTTTTCGGACCACAAGGAGGAATAATCTTGGCAGACAAGGAACACGGGGAAATCCTTAAGGCGAAGATTTACCCAGCCTTTGTTGATAATGCACATTGGAATCGAATTGCGGCATTAACTCTCGCTTTGGCTGAAATTAAAAAGTTCGGCGAAGCATACGCGCGCCAAGTTGTACGAAATGCGCAAACATTGGCGAAAGCCTTACATGATTATGGACTGCCAGTTGCATGTGAACATTTAGGCTTTACGAAGTCACATCAGGTTTTGCTGGATTATGGTGATTACGAGAAGGGACAAGTAAAGGCGGAGAAACTTCAACGCGCAAACATAATTGTTGACTGCGTCATAAGAGTTGGCACTTGTGAGGTTACGAGGCGTGGAATGAAAGAGGCTGAAATGCTGAGAATAGCTGAACTGATAAAACGAGTGCTCGTCGACGAGGAAAAAACTGAAAATGTTAAAAAGGATGTCGCAAAACTCTGCTCTGAATTCCAAAAGTTGGAATACTGCTTTGACATGTAAAACTGTTTTATTAGGACGCATTCTCACGCTGTTATCGTGAGTGAGAAAACTTGGAAAACACGGCTCTACAATCGCTCATACAAGCGTTAAAAAAACAGAAGTACCACATCATAGGCAAACATTCAGCCGTGAAAAGATGCAGATGGTTTTATGAAACTCTAATAAACAATAGACCATGCTACAAACAGAAGTTTTACGGAATAAAGACGCACCAGTGCATACAAATGACCCCAACGCTCTTCTACTGCACACAACAATGCCTATTCTGCTGGAGGGCGCAAAGCGGTGACTTGAAAATTCAATGGGACGAGACAAAACTGCCAGAATGGGACCAGCCAGAACTCATAGTGGAAGAAAGCATCAAAGCTCAGCTTAAAATCTTAAGCGGATACAAGGGCAATCCAAAAGCGGATAAACAAAAATTTGTGGAAGCCTCCCATCCGCGACATGCTGCCATAAGTTTGACTGGTGAGCCAACATTGTATGAGCACATAAGCGATTTGATTAAAGTATTTCATAAAAAGGGTTTCACAACATTCTTGGTTTCTAATGGAACTTTGCCCCAAGTTTTAGCGAAACTTGAAGAGGAGCCAACACAGCTTTACATTTCTGTTTGCGCCCCAGACGAGGAAACTTTCAAGAAAGTTTGTCGTCCGCAAATTCCAGATGCTTGGGAAAAACTTAACGAAACTTTGGAGCTTTTGCCCAGTTTTAAATGCCCCACAGTTATTAGGATAACTTCTGTTAAGGATTTGAACATGAGAAACGTTGAGGGTTATGCGAAGCTTATTGAAAGGGCAAGTCCAACCTATGTGGAGCCAAAAGCGTACATGCATGTTGGATTCTCGCGTTTGCGTTTGGGATTTGAAAACATGCCAAGCCACAAGGAAATCCGCGATTTTGCATACAAGATTGCAGAGGAAACAGGTTATAATGTTTTGGATGAGGCGCCAGAAAGCAGAGTTGTATTGTTGGGTAAAGTGCAGCGCGCCATTAGATTTGGGTAGTTGCCGACGCCTCTAGCAAATAATTCATTTTTTTCAGCATTATTTTGCTGTAAACAATTTTTAGTGAATTAAATGAGAATAAACCTTATATAATGCTCTTATTACCGCTTTAAACTCTAGATTAAATTGAGGTGGAACAATGGTTAGCGAAGGAAGAGGTAGACTGTTCAGAAGAAAGGATGGAAAATACTTAATTTACATACCAAAAGACTTGGCAGAGGACAGCATGTTTCCATTTAAAGGCGCAGACTCCGTGTTCGTGAAAGTAAGCTTCAAAGTTGGAGGAGAAGAAAAACTCATCATAGAACGATGGAAGGAACCACTGCCACAAAAGCAATAAGCGCGTTTTCTATCCTTTAATGTTCTTATCCCAACCTCCTATTTTTAATCACGAAAAATATAAGCACAAACGATTCTAGGTATAGGCAAGGCGAAAACCAGATGAGTTCGTTAAAAGCTGTTTTAGAGGAGATACGTAACGAATTAAAAAAGAAGGAGAAAAATCGAGAAAACGCTCAGAGCAACATGCGAAGAGCAACAAGCCTTTCAAAACAAGCAATACTCCTAATACATCAAAAAAGACTAAAAGAAGCGAAAAAACTCATTAAAAAGGCAAAGGAAACCATTTTAGAACTTAAAACTGCTTGTGCCGACCACCCAGACATAATTTATAGCGGATTATATGACGCCGCGCTTCAAGAATACTCCGAAGCAAACATATTCCTCAAACTAATAGAAGAAAAACGCTTTGTAACACCAAAAGAAATCGACGTGCCTTCCATAGATTATGTGTTAGGGCTGGCAGACGTTATAGGAGAGTATAGGCGTTTGGCGCTTGATGCACTGCGAGAAGGCAACGTACAAAAAAGCGAAAAATGCCTAAAGATAATGGATGAAATCTACATTGAGCTTATGGCTATGAACGAAGCTTACATGCTTGTCCCAGGCTTGCGAAGAAAATGCGACACCGCGAGGAAAATTATTGAGGTTACACGGGGCGATGTAACCCAAGAGGTTAGGAGAAGCACGTTGGAAAAGTACCTTAAAGGTTTAGAGCGCCGTTTAAGGAAAAAGTAGAATTATGAGTGGAGTGCCCAAGAATTTTTCTGTTTGGAAGGCTCATGAAACGCAGATTCGCCTATCAAAGAGAATAGTTTTTGAGGATAAATTACCGAGGAAAATACGTTATGTTGCTGGCGTTGACGTGGCATATGCGAAAAATTTGTCAATCGGCGCCGTGGCAGTTCTAGATTATGACGCCCTTGGGCTTTTAGAGGTCAAAACCTCCGTTTGTGAGACGCGTTTTCCATACATCCCAACACTCTTGTCATTTAGAGAAGTCCCACCAGCAATCTTAAGCATAAAAAAGCTGCAAATCAAACCCGAAGTTTTCCTTGTTGACGGACATGGCTTCGCTCATCCCTATCACTGTGGATTTGCAAGTCACTTAGGATTAGTTTTGGGAAAACCAACAATCGGTGTGGCAAAAGGTAAGTTGTGTGGAGAGGAAGAGCACGTTTATGGAGAACCCGTTGCCTTTCTAAAACGCGACTGTAAAGTTATCGGCGCTGCAGTTACAACAAAAAGGGGATGTAAACCTGTTTACGTGAGTGTGGGGCATATGGTTTCGCTGGAGACAGCCGTTAAAATTGTTCAGCACTGCGCCGTGACAAGCAGAATCCCAGAGCCAATTTTAAGGGCACATGAGGTGGCAACCGCGGAAAAACGAAAAATCAATATGCACAGCGACTCTTAACAAAGTGGCAAGTGAGAAGGCTTGCTTAACCCAAAGATTGAGGCGGTAGCCAACAAGATTCGAAATGAAAAACTGCGGAAAAAGGTTATCGAGTTTCTGGAAAACCCAACATTTGAAGTTGGCGGAAAAACTTATTCAGGCATGTCTCTTGACGTTTCACCCGCTGGTTTGTCACATCACCACTGCTATGCTGGAGGCTACGTCGAACACGTCGTTTCAACAGCCAAAATAGCGCTCACAATATGCGACTGCGTAGAAAAAGTTTACCATGGAAAAGTAAACCGCGACTTCGTCTTGGCTGGAGTGCTGCTCCACGACATTTTTAAACCTCTAACATACGTGGCGAAGGAGAACGGAAGCTATGCGACAACAAGTTTAGCGGATTATATGGACCATTTATCAATGATAATCGCCGAACTTGTCCGAAGAAAGTTTCCAATAGAAGTAGTTCACGTAGTTTCAGCCCACCACGGCGAATATGGACCAATAAGACCGCACACTATAGAGGCTCTAATCTGTCACCTAGCAGATTTGATCGATTCACGGTTGAACGGGGAAGTGTTAAACGCTGCAGCATACCTAGCGAGAAAAGCCACTGGCGAAGAATTAACTGGACTAACATCAAGGGAAGCTTTTGAAATAGTCTACTCAAAAGCAACCGAGGGCTGGAGCGGCGTGGCAAAAACCGTGGAAAAGCTAAAACGTAAAAACAAAAGGAAAGTCGCAAAACTTAATAGCCAATAAAATTGAAGTGTGAAGGGACGGTGAATAAAATGGAAATATCGTTTGAGGAATTCCAAAAGTTAGACATGCGCGTGGGAAAAATTTTAGAGGCAAACCAAATTCCTGGTTCACGGAACTTAATTAGGATGGTTGTGGATTTTGGAACAGAAAAGCGGCAAGCAGTTGCTGGCTTACTCCAATGGTACAAGCCCCAAGACCTAGTCGGCAAGAAGTGTGCTTTCATACTGAACCTTCAGAGAAGAAAGTTTATGGGCGTGGAGTCGCAGTGCATGATTTTGGCTGCAGAAGACGAAAAGGGCAATGTGGTGGTGCTTCAACCAGAAAGGGATATTGCCGAAGGCAGCAAAATCCATTAATGTTTAGACTTTGAACAGAGTTCTGACTCGACAATTGTTAAATATAGTTTCCAGAATAATGAATTATTTACAAAGAGGATGAGTAAATATGAAGGAAGAACGAAGTAAAAAGTTTGTAGGGCTTCTGATTGTCACAACATTGTTGATGGCTTTTATGCCAAATTTGGCATATGCAACAAGCGGACTTGAGTTAGAAATAAGCCATACATGGACAACGGGTGGACGGAGTTACTCAAACGCTGTTGCTGCGGGAGACGTTGACGCTGATGGTATTAAAGAAATAGTTACAGCGGGATACTTCTATAATTCAACAGTTGATGCTTATGATGGCGAACTAAACATTTGGAATTGGAACGGTTCAGTCCTAACTTCTGAGTATGCAAAACATTTTAGTTGGGAAGAAACTTTATCGAATAATACACGTCTTAACTCGGTAGCACTAGGCAATGTTGACAACGAAACAGACACAGAAATAATCACCACTGGACAAGTAAACTTCATGTTTATAATATCGCTTTTCCCACTCAAAATAGCCTTCCAAGAACAAGGAGCACTATACATAAGCAGTTGGAATGGTTCAACATTCACCCAAAAACATTTTGCAATATGGCCCGGCGACCACACCAAAAAGGCAAGATTTCTAGATTTGGCCGTTGGTGACTTGGACAATGATGGTGTCACTGAAATAGTGGCTGTTGGTACGATAAACACAACAGATAGCGTGACTGGTTTTCACGGATCATTAACTATATGGAGCGTGAATTCTAGCGGCATTTTAACGCTTGAAACAAGCTACACCAAAATCATCACTGGAGGAGAGAACATTTGGCGCGCTGTATCCATAGGCGACGTTGACAATGATGGAGAATTAGAAATAATAATAGTCGGCGACTACTACAACACAAACATAAATCACAGATGCTCCATAATACGCATCTGCAACTGGAACGGCACAACACTAAACTGGGAAACAGCGTCAGAATGGTTCACTTATGGTGATACATACGCTACTGATGTTGCCATCAGCGATATAGACTTGGATGGAATACCAGAAATCATAACAAGTGGATATTACCAAACCAGTGAGACTATAAATGTCCAACTTAGAGTGTGGACTTGGAACAAAGAGGTTTTAACATTAAAACTCAGCATAGAAGGTGGTTTGGTAGAGCCGCCATATCCCTTGATTGCGACGACACTTGGGGTGGGCGATGTTGACGCAGATGGAAAAGATGAAATAATATTGGGCATAAATTTGTACGTCATCCTTTGGTCACTCGCGCATATTAGGATATTTGCTTGGGATAAGGGAACATTGGTCACAGAAGACTACGGCAATTGGGAGGGCGTATCCTGGGTCCAAGGCATCACAACAGATGACGTAGATAATGATGGAACAACAGAAATATTAACAGCAGGATACACGACGGGCTTAATGATTATTCCAAGCTCCAATCTTGGTATATGGAGTGTCAGCAAAGTTGCAAGTTCAATCACAGTGAATGTTAGCCCACCAAGCGTAGTGATAGGCAACCATGTAACAATAAGTGGAAGAGTTACAAATGAGACTGACGATACGCCCATACCAAACGTGGAAGTAACAATAGAAAGTTCACATGAACAACTGCCAGTTTTCACTACGATAGGCAGAGTTTTGACAAACGAGAATGGAGAGTACACGTTTACATGGACTCCGCCGACTGCTGGGAACTACATCATTCGCGCAAGCTGGAAGGGCAATTATGAACATAAAGCCGCAGAAGCCACAACAACATTAACCGTTGAAAAAGCGTCAAGCATGATAGCCCTAACACTTTCAAGTTACACAGCTACGGTCGGAGACAGCATAAGCGTAAGCGGAACATTATATCCAGCAAAAGCAGCTACAATAACCTTACATTACACAAAACCAGATAGTTCAGTTGAAACAAAAACTGTTTATTCAAACCACGCGGGAGTTTTCACTGACACATTTACAGCAGACCAAGCTGGAAACTGGCTGGTAAAGGCAAGCTGGAGCGGCGACAACACATATAAAGCAGCAGAAAGCGCACCAGCACCGCTAACCGTGACAAAAATACAGAGCGCATTAAGCCTAACTGCCTCACAACTAACAGTCAATATTGGCGAAAGCGTAATGATAAGTGGAATATTAACACCAGGGCAAACTGAAAACATAACACTGACGTACACTATGCCAAATGGCACCAGTACAACAAAAACTGTTCAATCAGCTTCTAATGGAACTTTCACGGACACAATTAAGCTTGATATCGCTGGCATATGGCAAGTAAAAGCAAGCTGGGCTGGCAATACACAACACGCCGCAGCTGAGAGCACGACAATAACATTAACGGCTCAAGCAGTCGACGCTACAACGCCCATGTTCGCTTTAGGCGGTTTAGGACTTGGCATAATAGCACTAATTTTGGCTGCAGTAGCGCTTCTTATGCCCTCTAAAAAACCAAAAGTAACGCCACCAACACAACAACCAACATAAAACTTCCCAGTTTTCCATCTTTTTCTATTTAACCTACAAGTTTGGCAATTGAATCCGCCTTTTTCTTGTCCTCCGCCAAATATTCAATCATTTCCATGTCTAAATCAAGCCATTTTGCAAGCCCAGCAGCCATATCAACATTATTCCTAAAGATTATCTTAAGGTATGGAAGGATTTCTTTTGACGCTCTGTTGGCGGATATGTGGCATCTACGCTTTATTTTCTGTCCTATGCTCAGCTGAATTGCACGTTCAGCCTTTGACCTAGACAACATTTGTATGCGCATTGGAAACTTGAATGGAACAAATCCATGAGTTTTCGTGTTCTGTCTAGCCATTGCAACCCCAGCAGCCATGTAATCAATAACGTAGCGCGTTAAACTCCAATCTTGCGTGGAGCGAATTCTACCCCTATAAACGTCTGCCATCGAAAGCGCGTCCATAGCCCTTGCCAAATCATGCGGGTCAGTTAAGTGCACTGGAACATTTTCATAAATCCACTCGAAAAGCATGTCGATGTCCACATCAGCCATGTCAACTGCTTGTTTTGCGCTGTTGCATGTCCGCGCATAAATTATCATCCTTAAAACGTTGAAAATTGTGTCTTGCCTATCCCTATAACCAAGCCACGAAACATCCTCATACGTTAGCCTCTTCTTGCCCTGAGCCAAAGCTTGAAGGTCATTAACTGCCGAGCGAACATCACCGCCAGAACGTTGGGCAATAAACTTTAAGGCATCATCGTCCGCTTGTATCCCCTCGCTGAGGCATATGCGCTTTAAATGCTTTATAACTTCGCTTGCTGGCGGCTTTTTAAACTCGATCAGCAAACAGTAGTTACGGAGGTTAGCAAATCTCGGGTCATAAGCGTTATTCGCAATCAAAACTATTGGGCACTGGGCAACCTTAACAATATCCGTTATCGCTTTAACACCGCCTTTATCAGCTGTTCCAGTAAGCCCATCAAGCTCGTCTAACAGTATTAGTCTCTTGCCGCCGAAAAGCGAGCTATACTGCGAAGCTAAACCAGCAAAACGGTTAATCGCCTCTTCAGTCCTATAGTCGCTCGCGTTCTTCTCCACAAGCTCCATTTTAAAGTCAGCAGCAAGAGCCTCAACAGTAACAGTTTTCCCAACGCCTGGAGGACCAAAAATGAAGGCTGCACGCTTTTTTGGCGTACCTTTATCCCACGATTTTATCCATTCAACAAAAGTTTGTATAGCCTCTTTGTTTCCAACTATTTCATCTAGAGATTTTGGCTTGTGCTTAACAGTCCAAGCAGCGTACAAGCGCTTTACACCTAACTTGCCTTTTTAATCTCGCAGCCAGCCTCCACAAGCCTCGCTAACAAAGCACTCAGCTGAACCTCTTCATCTGCACCCTCAACAAGCCTATAATCTATATCGCCGACAATGTCAGCCAACTTTATTTTCCACGGCTCTGGAATGTCGGCCCTAAAAATTTCAGTGTGAATCTGCCTAATTATGTCGCTTCCAGCCACACCATATTTCTGAATCATGTCACGCAACTGTTTTCTAGCCTCCAAAAAATCGCCGTTAATCGCGGTTTCTATCATTTTCTGCACGTCTGCTGGGTGAGCCCTACCAGCAATAGAATAAACAACCTTTGCGTCTACCGGCTTGTTCAGCGAAGCAGCAGCCTGAAGCGTGTTTATAGCCTTTCGCAAATCACCGCCACAAACCTCAAAGATAGCGTCCAACCCGTCCTTCAAGAGTTTTACGCCCTCAATTTCTGCTATATGCCTAAGATATTTGTCATGCTCCTCCCTTGGCAAAAACGTGAACCGAAACGGAGCACAGCGTGACTGTATTGGCTCTATTATTTTGCCGCTGTAGTTCGCGCACAAAATGAAACGACATGTTTCAGTATAACGCTCCATCGTACGCCTTAAGGCTTGCTGCGCATCAGCAGTCATGTTGTCCGCCTCATCCAAAATCATAAGCTTAAACGGAATTTCACCAATAGACCGCACACGAGCAAAAGTTTTGACCGTTTCCCTAACAACATCTATGCCTCTCTCGTCGCTCGCATTCAACTCCATAATATGCTCACGATAAGCATCGCCATACAAGTCCCTAGCCAAACAAAGCGCAGCAGTCGTCTTTCCAGTTCCAGGCGGCCCAGCAAAGATGCAATGCGGCACATTTTTAGATTTAACAAAGCTTTTCAGCCGCTCAACTATCTCCTTTTGATTAACCATCTCATCCAACGTTTTTGGTCTGTACTTCTCGGCCCACATTTCAAAACTCAAAGTACCCCACTCCTCTTCAAAACATATTTAACGGAAGCGTTAATAAACCTATCAAAAGGGAAGTGCTTACGTAGATACAACTATTTTATCGATGATTAGCGAAGGACACACGATATTACCAAAGGTTTTCAAGTCATTTCCAACAGCGACAACGTTATTTAATGCCTCATACAAGTTTCCAGCAACTGTGCAAGGCTTAATTGGATATGCGATTTCTCCGTTCTCTATTTTAAATGCGTTATCAGCAGTTACTGAAAAGTCGCCTGTAACAGCGTTTGAGTGAAAAGCACCAATAAGTGAACCCCTTACCAGTACACCCTCTTTTAATTCGCTCACTAAGTCTTGTAGACTACCTTTATTGGGCTGCAATATGAGGTTTGAGGGGCTTATTGCTGGCTGATTGGCGTAAGCAGCAGTTACACGTCCAAGTCTGCTTGCATTTCCCGTACTTTCTCTTTTTTCACGTTTCGCAGTGTAGTTATCATACAGAAAATTTGTAAGTACACCCTTTTCGATTATCGAAGTTTTCTGTTTAGGAACCCCTTCATCGTCGAATTTACTCGTGCCAAAACCTTCGGGCAGTGTCCCATCATCAACTATTGTAAGCGTTGCACTTGCAACTTGACTTTTGAGTTTGCCCTTATAAATTGAACGATTTTCCTGAACGTTAAAAGCCGAAATTCCAAAAGTGAAAATTGCAGAGAAAAGCTCGTTCCAACTCTGGTTTTCGAAAATAACTGGACCAACATACTTTTGAGGCAAAGGTTTCTTTCCCATACTTTCAACAGTCCTTTTCGACGCGTTTAGTGCTATAGGTCGCAGGTCTTCTGTGTAAGACCTTGATACGAGAAAATCTCCGCTAGAAACCTCTTCTTCGTTAGATTTTGCCTTAGCATAAAAATACGCCATAAACGCGGTGCCTTTATCAAATGCTTCCACGCCGTTCGTGTTAACTACGGCCTTTGTAATTGTATACGTGGAAACAGAACTCATAGCTTGCGTGATTCGTTTATCAAAGTCTCCCATTACCACACAACCATCAACACACAAATCTAAAAGCCTTTCAACACCCGCATTCAATACATGACTATCAAAAATTCCGCCTTCTCCATGAGGTTTTTTCATTTCAGGCAAGGAAACCCAGTTTGGATCTGGCGGCCTTATTTTTGCTGTTCTTGTGGCTTCTTCTGCTGCCTCTAAAACTTTTTTCTCTTCGATACTTGAAACGCTTGAAAAACCTATAGCTTTGTTAACAACAGCCCTTACTCCGACGCCAGCTTTAATCCCACCCGTTATTTTTGGTATCCCCTTCTTTTTTATCCACGGTTCTGCGATTCGCACAAGTGTCCCTTTAAATCCTTTAAGAGCGCCACTTCTTGATGCAAATATTCCGCCGACAAACTGAACGCTAAGTTGTTTTTCGACGTAAAGATATACTTCTGCTTCATTTGCCCCCAAATTTTGAGCGTAATTTAAAGCCTTTTTCCCTATTTCCAATAGTTCATTTTCACTCATTGTTAGGCGACGCCTCCAAATAGGACATTTTTTACAAGAATATGCGGTCCTCCAGTGCCAACGAAAGCTCTTTGATTCATTTTTCCACAGCCACCAAAGGGAGTGGCAGATATAATCAAGTCGTTGCAGACGGCATTAACGTTTTTGAGGAGTTCCAGAATGTTCCCGGTTAAAGCAACATCCTTCAAGGGATATTTAGGTTCGCCGTTTTCAATCCAGTATCCTCTTACAGCCTTAAAAAGAAAGGTTCCAGTGTCCTCAACTTGTCCACCTGCCGTGTCGATTGCGTATATTCCTCGTTTAAGTTCCTTCAAGGCTTCATCAGGTTTCCAGTCGCCAACATCAAAGTACGTGTTTCTCATACGCACTATCGGTTCAAAAGAGTAATCTTGGCTTCTAGCATTTCCAGTGGGCTCTGTTTTTAACGCTTTTGCTGTGACTCTACTGTGTAAATAATTTTTTAAGACTCCTTTCTTGAGAATTTCAACGCGCTTGCAGGATACCCCTTCATCATCAAAAAATATTTTGTACCCGCCCTTTTCAGGCAAACCCTCATCGATTATTGACGCGTGCTCTGTGCCAAGAGTCTGCCCAATTTTGCCGGTTAATGGAGAACCGCCAATAACGACAAAATCAGCCTCAGATAAGTGCCCAAATGATTCGTGAGCAAGCACTCCAGCAAGTCTAGGATCTACAAGAGCATCAAATTTTCCGGCTGGTGCAGGTTTAGCCTTAAGTTTTTCTAACGCCCAGTTAGCCGCGTTTTCAGCCATTTTTTCTGGAGTATGTTCACCCTTCTCAAATTCGTCTAATCCGACGCTTCCCCCATGTGCGTCTCTTGCATCGGCGATGTTTGCACCCCTTTTTGCAACGCAAGATATTCTTAGCCCGACTAGCAAGGGTTCATAGGAGACTTTTGTTCCTTCAGTGTTTGCGTAATATATTGTTCCGTGATATTCTCCGAATCCGCTTGTGACGTTGGCTATGTTTTTGCTCTGCGCCATGGCGGTTTTGCACTGCCTTAAGCAGAGGTCTTTTTTATCATCTAGAGAAACGTCCTTTGGATGTTTATTCACGTTTGTTGTTTTCTTTTCGCTAATGGAAACCGTACTTGCGAGGTTAAATTTGAGCAATGTCTTCTTTGTTGACGCTTTAGCAATTTGTATGGCTGTTTCAACTGCGCGATAAACATTTGTTTCATCAAGAATGTTTGAGAAGGAAAACCCGCTGCTTTTCCCATAGAAGACTCTAATTCCTATTCCAACGTTGCGAATTTCCGAAACTGTCCTTATTTCGTTGTTTATAGCCTCAATGTTAAGCGTTTTTGTGTCTTCTCCTTTTGCTTCAGCAAAATAGGCGCCCATTTTCGACGCATGTTGTATTGCTTTATCCATCAAATCTTCTATCTGTAAATTCATTAACAGTCATCCTGAACCCTAGATGTTACAATATTCTGTACACGCAAATTTAAAGTTTAATGGGTAAAGGAAGTTATGCGCTTTCTAGATTCGCTTTTTCTTCCTTTTCAAGGAAGCCTGTCAAGAATATGGCGTATTCGCATGGGTGTTCGTTTTGTAGCAGAGACTTTATTATTTTTATTTTCCCCTTCTTGCCGTGACTAACCCTAGAAATAATGTATTCAAGTGTTTTTTTCCGAAGACCGCAGAGCCACGTTTTCTGGTTGGTTTTAACTAGTTTGTAGTAGGGGCAACTTCTGTATTTTAGGGTGAATCCTCCTTCAAAATATTCTATTTCAACTTCTATGCCTATTTCGCGATACATTTCAATAAGCCTTTCACCCACATCCTTAATTGTCCATGGGTAGTCTTCTGGGAAAAGTGCATCTAACTGCTCTTTTTCAACAGCGAAAGCTTCTTCAATGGAATTGCAAGACATGCCTTCAATTAGTGTTTGCATAAGTTTTTTCCGTGGCAATGGCTCCAGAACTGGCTTTTCCAAAAGCTTCAGTTTAAAGCTTAGCAAGTTCTGGAATGTTGTTGTTGAAACTTCATAGCCTAACTCCTTGAACATTGATTCTATTAAGATGCGCTGGCTGTTCATTACAAGAGGGTCTATCCGTTTAAAAATGATGGTGAAATGCTCGTCGTCGACAAACCTCACTTCAGCGTCGGGCTGCGTTACGCTAATACTTTTAATAATGAAGTTTTTAGAAAGCCTACCAATTTTTTCCGGATCGCTTCTAGCAAGCATGCGGATGGCGTTTGATATACGGACTCCCGTTGCACGGTATATTTCTTCAAATTTTTGTCTATCACTTTCGTATACTTTTGCCGCAAAGGAGTTGAAGAGGTCGCGTGGAACTGGAACAACATCTAAGAATTGTTTTCCTATTATTTGGAAGAGGTTGAGTTCTGCTAGTTGGTCCAGAATGCTTTGGTCTTCTGCGCCTACATACTTTATTGTTATATTCACATTTGCATGCTCGATTAAGTGGTGTAAAAGTTTCCATCCACGTGTTGCCAAAACTATCGAAAGCACTGTCAAGGATAGACGGGCTGTCGATGCAGTTGTTGCTTGAAAAACTAGTTCCAACGTATTCTCTTTCTCTGTCAAAATCTTGACTTGCCTAAACCAATTCATCTTGACAAAAGCTGAAAGGATAGCCTTCACGAAATCTTTTGGCTCTCTCGGAAACTCGCTGATGCCGAGAACAGTTCTTGCATCTTCTATAAAGTTGCCCAATTCTGTTATTGGTTCTTCCAGATGCTTCTCAGCCCAACCCATGAATGCCGGTCCAACGAGCATCAACGTGTTTTTAAATAAACCAGGAGTCACGTTTGCCAGTTCTTTTTCAATTTGCTGTTCCAAAAACTCGCCAAATTCCTTTCTTCTCAATGGGTAAATTTCGGGGCGAATCATCTTTATGGCTATGTCCTCACCCATGATTCGTAGGTCGAAATTTACGCCTATGCCTTCTAATATTGTGGCAACTTGAAAGGCAACCATTACTGGTAAACGTTTAAATACCTTTGGTCTTAGTACGACGATGCTGTCTATTTCGCTGTATGATGGAATGTCAAAAAGGTTTGTAAGCCCTTTTATTTCTTCTAAAGCCAGTAGGAACTCTTTGAAGCTTGATGGAGCTTTCCATGTAACAGAGCTTTTCAATATTTCAATTATGTTTTTTGCCTCTGCTTTTTGTTCCCTTATTAAGTCTTCAACTGTTTTGTTTCCCAAGGCAACGTCTAATAAGCTATCAAGGCTTTTTCTACTGATCGATGTCAGGTCAAGCGCCTCTCTCAGTTTGGTCTGCTCATTAATTTTTGCTTTTATTGTACAATCGTCGCAGGAGCCAACTTCGTCCACTCTAAGCAGAGTTTCTACGGCCTTTTCGAGGACACGACTTTTTGTGCCATAGGTTTTTACTAGCTCTTCAAGAATTTCGTCTGTTTTTCTGGTTATTGTTGTGTGGAGATGTACAGACATTATGATTCACGGATTATCTTTTGGATTGGTTGCTTTTAAATATGTTCATAAAATTTGTTGGATGTACATAGAAAAAGGGGGATGTTAACTTGGCGTTAATGGTGGCACTATTGGGCTGAATGTTGTGCCCTTTCTGGCTACAAGTGCATCTGCCACTCTTTTCACAGCTAACATGTAGGCTGCTGCACGCATGTTCACATTGTACTGTTTTGACATTTTGAGCACGTCGTGGAAAGCTTTGGTTATTGTTTCCTTCAGTTTATTTCTAACTTCCTCTTCAGTCCAGTAATAGTTCATCTGATTCTGCACTTGCTCAAAATAGCTGACGATTACTCCACCAGAGTTGGCGAGAATGTCTGGGATTACAAAAACGCCTTTTTTAAACAGAATTTCATCAGCCTCTGGCGTTGTCGGTCCGTTTGCGCCTTCTGCAATTATTTTAGCTTTTATGTTAGGCGCGTTTTCCTTTGTTATTTGGTTTTCTAATGCTGCTGGAACTAGGATGTCGCATTCTAATTCTAACAATTGTTCGTTGGTTATGAAAGCGCTGCTAGGATAGTCAACGACTGATCCAGTCTTCTCTTTGTGCATTAAGACTTTTTCCGGGTCTAAGCCTTCTGGGTTGTAAGAGCCTCCTTTTGAGTCTGAAACTGCTATGATTTTGCATCCGATTTCATGGAGTAGACGTGCTGCATGGTAGCCTACGTTTCCGTAGCCTTGCACTGCAACAGTTGCTCCTTTGAGGTCTATTCCAAGATGTTTAGCGGCTTCGACAACAGTGTACATAAGCCCCCTTGATGTAGCTTCGCTTCTTCCATGAGAACCACCTACATGAACAGGTTTTCCAGTCACCACGCCAAAGACGGGATAGCCGACTATTTCGCTGTATTCGTCCATTATCCAAGCCATCATTTCAGCGGTTGTGTAAACGTCTGGCGCTGGCACATCTGTGAAAGGTCCTATGAACTTTGCTATCGCACGCACATATCCCCTTGTGAGGCGCTCAAGCTCCGCCCTTGACATCTCCTTGGGATTGCACCTAATTCCACCCTTGCCCCCGCCGAGAGGCAAACCTGTTACAGCCGTTTTCCATGTCATCCAAGCAGCTAAGGCGGTAACTTCGTCCAAAGTGAGGTCTGGATGGTATCTTATGCCGCCCTTTGTTGGACCTAAAGCGTCATTGTATTGCACACGATACCCTGTGAAAACTTGGATGCTGCCGTCATCCATGACTACTGGAATGTTAACGATAAGCGTGCGCATGGGACGCTTCAATATTTCATGTATGCCTGGGTCTAGATTCAGTTTTTCGGCAGCTACATCTAGCTGTTTAAGGGCGGCTTCATAAGGGTTTGGCGTAACCGCTAGGGGGGCTAGAGTGTCAACTTTGACGAACACGGCTGTTTGGAGTTTCTCAATCAAGTTCTTGAGAGTTTCCTTTGCTACTTCACCATTGCCTTCGCTGTTTCCATAAAACCACAAGTACGTTTCTGTCAAAGCGTCTTCCCTCTTAGAGAGGAATGCCCCAGCAGGAGCCATTTTTGGACTCTCAGAGAAATAGTCAACGAGAACTCGCAGCATGTTAAGTTCTTCGCGTGTTAAAGGCAAAAGTTTCTTTATTGGTTCTGGTGCTTTCACACGAACGTATTCAGCGTCCAACAATTTCTTCTGCAGCTCTTCAAAAACTTTCAAGGAATCCTCTACAGGTATGCCAAAGTTTTCTGAGTACGTTGTAAGCAAAGCATAGTGGGCCGTTGTATAACTTTCTATTTTCGCCGTCAACTCTGGTTTTTCAGCGAAGAAGTCCACCATCAACTTCAACATTCCCAACTCACGAGCTGAGAGGTCTACCGAGTTTAACATCTTTTCACACCTTCCGAAGACAAGCAAAAGTAGTGTTCAACTATAGAAACGTTATGTCCATTATGTACACAGGTGTACAACGCTTTAAAACAACAGAATTGCAACATAACATTTTTAATAATGCCCACTACTTCTTAAACACGGTGCACAACTATTGACCAATGAAAACCAAGCACGCTATTCAACTGGAATAAAAAGTCTAGACGGAGTCCTCGAAGGTGGCCTATTCCTAGGAGAGAATGTTCTGTGGGAAATTGAATCAGGAACCTTTGCAAGAGAATTTCTATACTCATTTATGCGCCAAGGACTACTAGAAGGAAAGCAGGTAATTTATTTGGATTTCATATATCCTCCGCAGGCACTCATGCTCCAACTGGAACCATTAATCAAACCGCTACCAAGCGGATGGGAAAAGAAACTATTAGTTTTAGACTGCTTTTCAGAAGCAGCTGGACAAGGTGAACTTATATTCAGCGATTTTTATGACAAGGCGCCAGCATGGATTAGAAAGGTTCCAAGCTCCAAAGACCCAGAACGCTTCCACCATTTTTTCGGAAGAATTGAAAGAGAGTTTGTAACCCCGGGAACAAGGCTTGTATTTAACAGTTTATCAATTATGGAGCACAATTGGGGAAGAGATGCCGTGAAGGCATTTTTTGGACACGTGTGTCCGGCGCTATATGCTTATCAAACTCTTGCTTATTGGACAATGGCGAAAAATGCACACCCAAAAGAGTTCTGCGCTATAATTGAGCATATGACACAGGTGGTTATAGACCTTTCAAGACAAGGTGACAAAAACTTTCTACAGGTAAAGAAGGCTGGTGGAAGATACAACCCGCAAACATACCAGCGACGCGAATACACGGTTGAGGACTTGAAAATAGATATCCTTTAATGATTTTTGGCGGCTACTTTATTGTGTACATTTATGTTCATTTTTTGAGGTTTTTAGGATAATGTTTAAATGTTGATAAAAATTAACCCATTCATACCGAAATTTACAAATGTAAAAAGGTGAAAAAGATGACTGAGCGCGTATTCAGAAACAGCTCTTATCTGAATGGAAAGTCAACAACTGGAACAACGACACGCGTCAAAGACACAAGCCCGACAAGCGGAATGTGTCCAATATGTATCCGCGACTGCCCAATAATGTGTGAAATTGGACTTTCAGCTTTTAGAGGAAGGGAGGCCCTATACCCAGAACCGGTGCAATTCGGGTTTAGCACAGCAGGAGCCCTCAAAGATTTCGGTCTGGACTGGTCGCACTTCAATATACAAGCTGGACTTTTTGAAGCACTAGGGATAGAGGAAAACTCTGACGTTGCACTGTTTCCAAACGCAAGTACAGAAACAACAGTTGCAGGTATACCTTTGAAAATACCAGTGTTATGTGGCGCTTTCGGATCAACAGACGTTGCAAGACTAAACTGGGAAGGACTAGCCATAGGCACAGCGTTGTCAGGCGCTATTATAATAGTTGGAGAAAACGTCTGCGGCATGGACCCCGAAGCGCAATTCACAAACGGCAAAGTCACATACTCCAAAGAACTGAAACGCAGAGTAGACTTGTTCAGGAAGTTCTGGGATCGAAAATACGGAGACATAGCAGTCCAAACAAACGTTGAAGACCAACGCTTAGGAGTCGATATCTACGCCATCTCAAAACTGGAAGTCAACATAATAGAAAGGAAGTGGGGACAAGGAGCTAAGGCAATAGGAGGCGAAGTCCGAGTAAGAGACTTGCAAAGGGCAATCATGCTAAAGAAAAGAGGATATGTCGTGATTCCAGACCCTGAGGATCCAACGGTGCAGCAAGCATTCAAAGAAGGCGTCTTCAAGTCCTTTGAGAGACACAGCCGCGTTGGAATACCGAAAGAAAAGAACATGATAGAAGACATAGAGTGGCTGCGCGAGCAAGGTGCAAAACACGTGACACTAAAAACTGGCGCCTACAGACCATCAGCAGTAGCATACACACTAAAAATAGCTTCAGAAGCAAAAATCGACGCGGTATACTTTGACGGGGCTGGCGGCGGAACTGGAATGAGCCCGGTCCCAATGATGGATGAGATGAGCATACCAACAGTGTATTTGGAAGCAATAGTTCTAAGGTGCGCGCAACTACTGAAGAAGAAAGGCAGATACGTTCCAGACTTGATTATGGCTGGAGGCTTCATAAACGAAACACAGATTTTCAAGGCAATTGCGATGAGCAACTTCGGAGATGGCCCGTTCGTGAAGGCGGTTTTGATGGGACGCTCGCCGCTGACTGCTGTGATGAAAGCAAGCTACTTCAAACAGTTAGCAGAAGAGGGCAAACTGCCAAAAGCTTTTGCGGACAGGTTTGGCAACACTCCAGACAAATTCTTCATTGCAGCACCAGAACTAAGGGAGAGGTACGGCGAGAACTTTAAGGAAATTCCATGGGAAGCAGTTGCGCTTTACACTTACCTAACAGACCGCATAGGCGTCGGTTTGAAACAACTCTTAGCTGGAAACAGGAAATGGAAACTTGAGCTAATAAACAGAAACGACCTAATGAGCCTATCAGAAATCGCCGCAAAAGTAACAGGTATACCATTACCACACGAAGCTGAGGCAGGCGCCATCGAAAGAATATTAGACTAACCTTCCCTCTTCTTTTTTAATTTCACACAGAACAAGTTTTAAAACTACCAAAGAAGAAACATTATAAGGAGTTGAGAATATGAAAGAACAGCAAACAGCACTTGACGTGGCTCTGAAACAGTTAGAAATCGCTGCTGAAAAATTAAACTTGGACCACGGAATACATGAGATGCTGAAACACCCTAAAAGGTCGCTAATTGTTTCTATTACGATAAGGATGGATGATGGAAGCATACGTGTTTTCAAGGGATGTCGCGTTCAACATTGGGATGCACGCGGACCATTTAAGGGCGGAATACGCTATCACCCAAACGTAACGCTTGAAGAGGTAACTGCACTCGCAATGTGGATGACTTGGAAATGCGCAGTTGTAGACATTCCATACGGAGGGGCAAAAGGTGGAATATGCTGTAATCCAAAGGAAATGTCAAAAGCTGAACTTGAAAGGCTAACAAGAAGGTACACAAGCCTAATTCTCGATTATATCGGACCCTACCGTGATGTACCAGCGCCGGACGTTTACACAGACGCACAAACAATGGCTTGGATAATGGACACATACAGCCAATTCAAAGGCTACAGCGTCCCAGAATGCGTAACTGGCAAACCAATAAGCGTAGGCGGCTCTGAGGGAAGAGAAGAAGCCACTTCAAGGGGAGTCATAATCTGCGCAAGAGAAGCAGCAAAACGCGTGGGCTTAAAGTTAAGGGGCACAACAGTTGCGGTTCAAGGCTACGGAAACGTTGGATGGAATGCGGCGAAAATTGCACATGACATGGGATGTAAAATCATAGCAGTGAGCGATTCCGCTGGAGGAATTTACTGCCCAGACGGCCTAAACCCACGCAAAGTTTACGAACATAAAATAAGAGCAGGTTCAGTGATTAACTATCCAAAATGCAAAAACATATCAAATGAAGAACTACTTGAAACAAAATGTGATATACTAATTCCAGCAGCATTAGAAAACCAAATAACAAAGGAAAACGCAGACAAAGTAAATGCAAAAATAGTTGTAGAAGGCGCAAACGGACCAACAACGCCAGAAGCAGATAAAGTACTTCGAGAAAAAGGGGTCTTTTTAGTTCCAGACATATTGGCGAATGCTGGTGGAGTAACTGCAAGCTATTTTGAATGGGTTCAAAACCTAACAAGGGAACACTGGACACTGGATGAGGTGAACAGAAAACTTGAGGGCATCATGGTAAAAGCGTTTAATGACGTTTACAACCTAATGGAAAAGAAAGGTGAGAACATGCGTACAGCGGCGCTAATGCTTGGCGTGGGAAGAGTAAGCGAGGCAATAAAAACATTGGGTTTATGGCCATAACAAAAACTGCTAAATCAGCAAAACTCAATTTTTATCACGTATAGCCCTCACATTTTTAACTTTGCAATCTAAATTTTTAAACTGCCGCTTTTATATTCTTATCAAACAGAGTTCTGAGAAGGGATAGGAGAAGTGCAGGAGAAGGCTTCAACAAACATCAAAACTTTGGACTTCGAATTTGAAAATTCAATAGTGAGGGTTGTTGCAAACAGGAACTGCCCTGAAATCAAACTTGTGGGGCTGAATGTGGGACCTTTTGAAGAAGGAAATGTGTATGAAGTTCAGTTTTGGGTTGCGCAGGAACTTGAAAAAGCTGGAATTGTTCGCTTTCGCGAAGAAGAAGTTTTGGATGCAAAAAAGATTTACAAGGTTCAGTGGGCTGAACGCGTTCAAACGCCAAGCCAAATATCAAAACTTCCAGAGGATTTTTACCCAAAACTTAGAAGGTATTTGGCAGAGTTAAAGAAGGCTTCTGTGAAGTCTCCAGAAAAAATGAGGGAATACGAAAAAAGTAGACAAGTGATACGCGACATGGTTAACGCACGTCTAAAAAAGATTGTTTCACTGGCGACTGCAAATTTTGGACAAACAGAACAGATTTTGAAAAACCTCACACGCGAAGAAAGGCTAATTTATGAACGTTTGCACAAGCTTATCCGCAACTGGAAAGCCAAAATATTGGAATTTGAGGAGCAGGGAGAATGACTGGAGAATTAGAGGTTGTAAATCCCCAAGAACAGTTCCAAGAGTTCTTCAAAACAGAAAAGTACAGACAAAAAATAGCGCAGTTGGCTGTTGCTGGCAAAACATCGTTAATAGTAGATTTCGAAGACCTCCTAATCTTTGACAACAAACTTGCAGAAAAACTGCTTGAAAAACCAGACGAGTATCTACAATATGCCAATAATGCTGCTTATTCGCAGCTTGAAAACGAAGACCCAGAGTACGCTGAAAGACTTGCCAGCAAACGGGAAACACTAACCGTCAGAATTGTCAGGCTATTAGAAGCAACACCGTTAAGAAAACTTGGCTCAGACCACATTGGAAAACTGGTAATGATAGAAGGCATCGTTGTACGCTCAACGCCAACACGTCCAATGGTCATACGGGCAGCATTCAAGTGCAGAAGATGCGGAGAACTCTCATTCGAGGACCAGACAGGACAATTCCTAAAAGCGCCATTCAAATGCAGAAACCCAGAGTGCGGAGCAAAGGGACCATTTGACTTCATTCAAGAAGAATCCGCGTTTATAGACTCGCAGGAACTACGCGTCCAAGAAAGACCAGAGGATCTGCCTCCAGGTCAGCTTCCGAGAACCTTGCACGTTAAGCTTGTCGGAGCAGAAATAGTTGACGTTGCAAGACCAGGCGACCATGTTTCAATAGTTGGCATGGTTCGGGTTGTAGCTCCGTCGCTTCCAAGAGTTGGAAAACTTCGCGTTTTTAGACTTCATTTGGATGCAAACTCCATAGAAGTTTTGGGTAAAGAGCCGGAAACGGCGCTTCCGTCACCAGAGGAAGAGGAAAAAATCTTGGAGTTGGCAAAGGACCCGTGGATACACAGGAAGATAATAAATTCGATTGCGCCGTCAATTTATGGCTATGACCACATAAAAGAGGCTATAATGTACCTTCTCTTTGGCGGAGTGCCAAAAAATCTTCCAGATATAACAATAAGAGGCGAGATAAACACCCTTCTAATAGGCGACCCTGGAACAGCGAAATCGCAGCTCTTACAATATGTGGCAAGGGTTGCACCTCGAGGATTATACACATCTGGACGTGGCACAACCGCAGCTGGCTTAACAGCCGCAGTAATACGCGAAAAGGGTGGAGGCATGAGTCTTGAGGCTGGCGCTTTGGTTTTGGCTGACAAGGGGATTGCATGCATCGACGAGATGGACAAGATGCGCCCAGAAGATAGAGTGGCAATCCACGAGGCGATGGAGCAGCATACGGTTTCGGTTGCGAAAGGCGGCATTGTGGCAACATTAAACGCGAGAACAGCCATTCTAGCAGCTGCAAACCCCACGCTGGGGAGATATGTGCCACATCGTACAGTTACAGAAAATATTTCCTTGCCAGTTACAATACTTTCAAGATTTGATTTAATCTTCATTCTGAGGGACGTGCCAAACAAGGAAATGGACGGCAAAATGTCAGAACACATCCTGGAAATGCATAGAAGAGGTTCAAGCCCCGCAGAGCCGCCAATACCACTAGATTTGTTGCGCAAATACATAAGCTACGCTAGGGGGATAAAACCAGTTTTAACCCAAGAGGCGCTACAGCGACTCAGAGACTTCTATTTGGCAATGCGTTCAATAACTGAATCAGAAAGTTCACCAGTTGCGATTACAGCCCGCCAACTTGAATCGCTCGTGCGCATAGCAGAGGCCAGAGCCCGCGCAGCATTAAGAAAGGAAGTTTTGGCTGAAGACGCCGAGGCTGCAATTGCAATAATGAAACGTTCCCTTGAAGAGGTAGGCATAGATGTTTCTTCATTCAAGCTTGACATAGACATAATAATGACTGGAAAACCGAAAAGCGCTAGGGACAAGCTTCAAGTGATAATTTCGAAGCTAATGGAGATGGAGAAAGAAACCGGAATCGTTGAAAGAGAAGCACTCATAGACGAGTTAGAAAATAAATACAAGATTCCGAGAGCGGAGGCCGAGCGTCTTATAGGACAACTGCTACGTGAAGGAACAATATACGAGCCTAGAGAGGGCTACTTAAAGAAAACTTGATGTAATTGAAAAAGGAGGTGTGCTTCTAATGCGCTGCTTCAACGTTGGATTCCTTGTAGTACTGCGCGTTTGCCGTAAACACTGTTATACCTATTGTAACGCCGATGTCGCTAACAGACACATGGTCAGGGCTGGCTATGTAAATTATCATACTCCAGCCAGACCGCAAAATTAAATCGTCGCTAGCTTGCTCCAGGTTGTAGTCTCCAGAAGGCAAATCTACCACTTTACCGATGAGTGTGCCATTTTCATGCGGAGCAATGTAGGGCAAATCCTCGTTAACAGTTTCCATAGTTTTGTTATAGTAAACGGTGCTCCATTGACATTCTTGACCTCTAACGGATATCTTGTCAATTACAAGGTCACGCCCACCAGTGTTAATTATTAGGAATGCTGCTTCAGAAAACGTTGTTCCATTGTGCCATATGTGCAACTTGAATATTTGGAGGCTTTCCTCTTGAACCCTAGTTGTTGTTACGTTTATTGCATAAAAAGTTACGACAGTCGCCAACAGCACTGATACAACCAGTATTATCAATGTAGTAACTACTACGCTTAATCCCCTCTTATTCTTAAACACACGCATACGTTATCCCAACTGAAATTTCTGAAAAATTAATGGAGAGGAAAAGTAAGTTTCTTTGTACGTAACAAAAGCTAACGCAATCTAAAGATTATTATCTTAATATCTGATTAAAACTTAAAACTTCACAGAAATATCTAAAATTAACCTTTACAAGGAACTGCAAAACATCATGTTAATGGATGGAGACATATGGCAATAATGGTTGTAGTGGGCACGCGTCCAGAAATAATAAAAATGGCTCCACTCCTCAGAGAACTGCAAAAACGCGGCATGCCCCTAATTTTTGTCCATTGCGGTCAACACTACGACTATAACATGTCACAGCAATTCATCGAAGAACTTGAACTTCCAACACCAGACTATGGATATAAAGTAAAGGCGCACTCGCAAGGAATACAAACCGCAAGAATAATGGCACACGTGGAAAAACTAATGAAAAAAACTTCGCCATCACTTGTCCTCGTAGAAGGTGACACAAACGGAGTTCTTGCAACAGCGATAGCCTCGGTCAAACTCGGCATACCCGTGGGACACGTAGAGGCTGGGTTAAGAAGTTTTGATTTACGAATGCCAGAAGAACATAACAGACGCTTAACAGACCACATTTCAACATACCTTTTCGCGCCAACCAAAATTGCAGAATCCAACCTAAAAAGCGAAAACGTTTGGGGCAAAATCTACGTTACAGGAAACACTGTCATAGACGCTGCAGTCCAACACCTACCAATAGCTGAAAGAAAATCGAAGATTCTAAATGAATTACGCTTCAAAGAATTCGCCTTAGTAACAGCCCACAGAGCAGAAAATGTAGATAACATCGAAGTCTTAAAAAATTTTGTAGATGCCTTTTTCGAAGCGCCAATACCAATTGTTTATCCTATGCACCCCCGCACACGAAAAAGGTTGCTGAAAAACGGAATTTATTCAAAAGTCAAAAAATCAAAAAACGTTCAAGTGTTACCACCACTTGGGTATTTTGACTTTCTCGTTTTGATGAAAAACTGCAAACTAATAATAACAGATTCTGGAGGAATCCAAGAAGAAGCAACAGCACCATGTATAAGAAAACATGTTCTTGTTATTCGCCTTTCAACAGAAAGACCAGAAGCCGTAAAAGCTGGCTTTGCAGAGGTTATCGGCGTAAAAAAGGAAGAAATAATTAACGGAATAACGAGAACACTGGAAAACCCAAAACCGCTACCGCCGAGCTCGCCATACGGAGATGGCAAAGCAGCTGAAAAAATTGCCAAAATAATTATGGAAGAAATAGTCCTTTAACGCCTAAGAAATGTAAGTTATCTTTTTATCTTCTTCCTTGCGAGTTTCCTCAGCTTGCAAAAGCCTCTTTTCCTCAATCTTCTGCAGACGAGTAATCATCTTATCCGCCTTTGCAATTTCCTCATCTAAGCCGCCCAAATCCAAATCAACCTTAATCAAGGCGAGCAAAACCTCTAAGACGCTTTTCGCAGCCCTTGGGTCTGGCAAATAACCCCGCGTTTCGCCTAAAAGGCAAAGAGCAGAAATTTTCTTAAAACGCGCCATGCCCAGTATCAAACCAGCAGTTCCAACAATAGGATTTCCAGCCGGACTCATGACGGCGCCAGCCTGCAAAGCCTTGTTTAACAACTCCGCATCTGTTGCAGACGCGATGACCTTGGGTTTATCTTTCACTTCCATGCGGTAGCCGCCGACAGTAATGATTATTTTAACGTTGTGCTCTTTCGCAAAATTCAAAATAGCATCAGAAATTTCATATTGTCCCTCAATTGTCTGCGCTTGGCTATCTCCAGTAAACAAGATTAAGTCGCTGCCGCCTTTGCTGTTTTTCCAGAAATAAAACGTTCCACGTAAAAGTCTAACACTTCCCTTCTTATTAACAAGAACAAAATATGGAAAATGCGGAGAATAAAGATACGCAAACTTCTCAGCCTTTAACTGCCTTACCAAGTATCGCGTGGCTATCTTGCCAACCAACCCAAGACCAGGCAAACCCTCTATTAAAACGGGATTGTTCAATTCGGTTTTAAAAAGTTCTTTAACAAAAGTTTCCTTCACTTACTGCGTCCCTCTTTCAAAATCATTCTATACTTAAGATATTTATCATTTGGAGAAAATTTTGGTGGATGTGGCACGCGAACTTTTCCACCGCAATATGGACATGCCTTCTTTTTTAAAGTGTAGGCGCCGCACTTCTCACACTTCCTCAAAAGCCAAACCATCACTTTTCCCTCATGAAAACTCCTTGCCCACCAGCCTTAACAACGTTTGAAACAACACTTTCGGCGACTCTCTGAAGCGTGCTCTCCGCATGTTTATAATCTTCCGCCATAACTTCAATGCAGTACCTTGGTGCAGCAACAACATAAAATCGCAGCTTCGCATCACGCGTTTTCTCAGCCTTTTTAGCCTCCAAAAAAGCCTCCTTAATGATTTTAACACCATTCGGCTTCATACAGCGAAGTTCAACTATCCCTTTCACCTTAACCATCGGCACGGGCATTCGTTCCCTCGCAATCTCAACAACGGCCTCAGCGATTTTCTCGGGAACCCCCATCTTAAGCAAAAAGCCAGCGCCATCCCGCGCAGCCTTCTCAAAACTTTCATATAAGCCATACTCCTTCTCCATCACCGCCCCAGCTTTCTCATAAACCTCCTCAATCGGCAAACCAGCCTTCTCCGCCACATTTCGAAGCAGATGCTCGGCTTTCCTCTCACGCTTCCAAGACAAAATCTTCTCAATCTTCTCCCTTTTTGTAACCCTTCGCAAAGAAAGGTCTATGTGCCCTTTTTCAGCGTCAACCCGCAAAACCTTCAAAACAACCTTCTGGCCTTCACGAACAAAATCGCGAATGTTTCGAATCCAAGCAGAAGAAACTTCAGAAATGTGCAGCAGCCCTTTCTTATCATACTCATCAAGCCTCACATAAGCACCATAATCAGCAACAGACTCAACAGTGGCTATAACCAAATCTCCAACGTCAGGCCATTCTGGCTTCTTAAAAGACATAAGGGCTGCTCACACTCCACTCTACTCGAAGATTAATACTACTTCGCCCTTTATTACCGCTTTTCCACCAGAAGGCTCTGCAAGCTCCGTCCCACAAACGGTACAATTAACCCTATTAGTGGCATGGCTGAAAATGATTTGCTCATTGCCACATTTGAGACACTTCACCCTAATGAAGCTGCTCCGCGGTTTTGGAATAAGCTTCTCCCACTCGCTCATAACAAACCTCCATGTTAGGTGATTGTCAGCTTTCTGAGACGCATGCCTTCCCTATGCCTGGTGTAACCGCAAACCTTACACTTCAATTTTAAAGTCTGCTTTTTAGTGGTTTTTGCAAACTCCCTCTGAAGGGGGTACTTTTGTCCACCATAGCCCTTCTTTTCCCGCTCGTGGTGGCGCTCACCCTTAGCGAGAGCCCTTCGCTTACCAGCCTTATATAACGTCACAGAATGCAACTGGTGACTCTTACATTTTGGACAATAGGTTCTAATCTCCTTTGGAACATTCACTTAGACCACATCCAGCTTTGCATAAAGAAAACACACTCACACTTATACTTTTTTAGCTACAAGCCTCCAAGCTCAACTTTTTCAGCTAAACCTTGCTTGACAAGAATGTTAGCGTTTTCAGTAGGCACAGATGCAACATCCTCAGCCTTAAAAGGTCCATAAGTTTTCATGTCCGCGCCAATTATTGCTGGAACATCAACCAAAAAACGTAAGACAACCCTCTTATGCGCAGTTTCAGCCTCTACCTTTGGCAAAAGCCCGCGAAGAACGTTTTTAACAAAGTTTTGGACAGCGTCCGCGAATGGTGTGACTCCGCCATAAATTTTTGCCTCTTCAGCCGTTAACATATCCTGCGAGATTTTTCCGCCCTCTGCCAAAACTTCAATCACTTTCTTGTAACGCGCCAAGACAATTTCATTAACCATTCGCTTTACGTTAACCAGTTCACGCTTGAGTAGACTAGCCTTAACAGTTTTCTTATCGAGCATTCGACTTTCTTCCCTAAGCCTCCGCATATAATCTGCAACCATAACGTAAAAGTCTGAAGGAAGCCTTTGAAGCTCCGAATTTTTGACTTCACGCTCCCAAGCTTCATACAAACTTTTATACAACTATGCTACAACCTCCGCCCTATTCTTGCAAATAAGCAAAACAGCAGCTGCCGTCGGCAACTCAACCCTCTGATTTTTGTATGGGCCAAACGTTTCCTCTCCAATTCTGAAACTCGGCGAGTCATAAACTTTTACGTCAACAAAGCCTCCTTTAAAGGCTACCGCCATCTTAAACGGGTCAAAATTGTCAATAGCTGAAACTGGAAACTCAACTTTCTTAAAGCCAGTCTTACTGTTCAAAGTATCAGCCAACCTGATAAGCCTGTGCGTATCTGTGGTCACAACAGTGTCTATACTAGCAGATTTCAACTTCACAACATGCTTAATTATCTTCGTCCACGTTTGAGGGCCCACGCCCTTTACATAACCAAAAGTCCCTGTCCTTTGAAGGTTTTTGAGAATAACGTCCCTATTGCGCATAATTACACCAATGAAACGTTTTTCAAGCCCCATGCCCAGAAAATCTTTCTCTTTAGCATTTGCAATAAAGTCTTCTATGCCGACTGTCAAGCGTTTAGGCCAGCCAAAGTCACGCATAACCATCTTTTGAGAAAATTCCTCTGTTAAGATGCTGCTTTCAACGTTTAGACCTAAAGCCGTAACGTAATCAACAATCTCCTTTCGCTCCATGGCATCAAGCGCCTTAACAGCATCACTCTCAACGTGAACATGATAGCCTCTATGTCCAGAGAAAAACGTGTGAATTTCGCTTTCTGAAAAGCCGAAATCCTGCATTAACATTTCTACAAGTTTTATTGTCTCAAATTTAGCGGATGCCAAACAATCTTCACATGGCCAAGTATTCACATCAAACTTTACGCTGCTACATATAGGACATTTTTCTGGAGTAACTCCCTTTCCGGTGAAACCGCAGTTACCACATCTCCATTCATCATGAATCTTGTCGCATGATGTTGGTATGTGGTCAGCATCTATATCAAATATTAGGTCTGCGCCAAGCCAACCCTTCATATCCATTTCAGCCTCAGGATTCTCGTAATAAGCGCAAGAGAAATAAGCATCTTTAGGAATGAAATCCCTCAAAAAATGCTTTAGCTCATTTAAGTCTCGAAAACTTTTGTGGCGAAGCATCTGTCCCTCGAATGATAGAAAACCGAATTCGCGCTTTTCAATTATAGGAACAGAGTGTTTTAGAAAGGCGTTTTCGCTGTAGTATTCTTGGAACATGTGCTGCACAAGGTTAATTGACTTCAAGCTTGCTCAACTTTAAAGAAACAGAATTAAGTTTTAAACCTTCTTTTGATTTTGCCTCCAATAGCAACAAACATAGAGCATAATTTAGCAAAACCTCTTTTGAACTTCTCTACAAGCATAAACCTTTCAATGCAGATAATTAGTAACAAGTAAAGTAACATCCATGCTAAGAAGTATAACTCGCCATATGTATCATGAAAAGTTCGTGCCGCTTTATCGCCACTGTTAAGTCCTATTACGAGAATTGATGCTACCCGTAAAACATTTACAAAATATGTTCCAAAAAACCCGCAAATAAAATATACAGCCTTTCTAAAACTCGATAATTCAAAACGCTTAAAGAATACAAGAATAATCAGTACGAAAAGAATTAAACTATGAACACCAGAACAAGGCCAATCAATAAGCGCACTATAGCTAGGGAAAAAAGCGCCTTTTGGCCGTATAGTTATCGCTGGAAGCGGATAACCCGGTCGTGTATAGTCAAAACTTGGAAAAATCATTGAAACATTGTAACCCAACATATTGAGAACAGCAGCGGATAATGCTGCTGTCGGAAAAGTAATTAATAAATGCACAGACAACTCAGACGGATAAAGCGTATTAATCATGTATGCAGCGGTGATCACGCCTAACAGCGAAATTGAAATAGAAAACGTTTTCAATCCTAACAGTCCATACGCAAAAATTACAGCTAATGCAAAAGACGACCATAAAACAAAGTATTCAAAGGATAAAGGCCAATGAAACGTTAAGAGACTTTCTCTATCTAAAGGCTCATTAACTCCCAGGTATTGACCAAGATCAAAAATCATTGTGGTGGCGCCTGGAACAGTGTTCACAAAAATAATGTATATTGTCGGTATCAACAAACAAATTATGGAAATGGCCATTACCAAGCGTCTAGTTGGTTTTCTATGAACAATTTGGTCTTGGCTTGTTATGAATTCTATGAAGAATAGCCATATAAAAAATAGATAAAACATTCGTCCTTTCCATGTTTCTTCGAATACGAACCGTGTGGGGCTGTATTGCGGATAAGTTTTTATGTTGAAGTACTGGAAGCTCTCGATGTCAAAATAATCTAAAACCAGTAACAAGGCTATTGGGAGAGTTAATAGCAGCAAAAAAATTATGTGGAAAGAATATTTTCGCCATTTGCTGTGACTAGCTTCTGGCATTGTTAGTAACCCCGCGAATCTACTGCTTGCGAGTATATAAAAGCATTCATGAGTCATCAGCCGATTTTTTAAAAATGAGCAATACGACCTTGATTAAACATAGGCTTCTAAAAACCGATGAAAGAGCTTGGAATACTGACACTATTAGTGGGCGATAAAGGGAGTCGTAACAGAGTCCCATCTTATCAAAGACACTCGGCGGGAAAATTAGTAAAAACTTCTCGCTTTTCACCAGTGCAAATTTTTCTTTTTCTGCTGTGAACTTTAAACTTGCGACATTTGGTTCGGAGATGTGCTCCGGATATCTGAAGCCAAGCGCATTTTTTATACGTTCATCAGGAAAGCTTACAAACAACCACTTGTCAGTTATTCTTAACAATTCTTTAAAGCCGACGTTTGGATTCGCAGTGTGCTCAAGAACTTCGCTACAAATTGTAACTTTAGCAGCGTTTTGTTTAAAAGGCAGATGATTGACATCACATACGATTCGCTCAATTTTTGATGCCTTTCTTAGAGAGTTCTTATCTATATCACAACCAACGTAAAACTCCACGTCAAACCCTTTTTCGCCTAAGTATTGACTGACCGCTCCCAAACCACATCCTACATCTATGAGACTTGCCGCCTTTTTACCAACGAATTTTGCCAGCAAGAGATACAGCTTTTCATATCGCGCTTTGTAACATAATTTTGCTTCGTACGTTTTTGGTCTATAGTCTGGAACTGTTTCCGATTTTGTTAGGGGTTCAAAAATTTTTTTCAACAAGGGTTTGGGATTATTTAAGCGCGACAGCACAATCATGTTGGCAAATATCAGAAACGTAAAAGTTGAGACCAAAATTGTGTAGAATTGTGTTGGCTGGAATTTATGGAAAACATAAAGTTTACAATTAACAGTATATTCTTCGAAAACTTTTGGTTCTATTACTGTTTTTTCATTTCCATTTTGTATTATAATTTTTCCGATGCCAATATCTGCATAAGCTTCTTCTTCATATTTCCATTGCTCGGAATCTAAACCAATTGTTATGGTAATAAATATTATCTGCTTGCTAAAATCTTTAGACAACGTTGTGCCTAACATTGTTTGGTTGTATAGATCTACGTTGAAGTTTATTGTTTTGCTTAAAAAGATTTTTTCTTTTGGTGCTATCAAGTATGGAAGCCAATTTCTATCTCTCGTAATAAGAAGCAAAATTACGTGTTTAATTTTTCCGCTTAAAAGTTTAATGGACCCTTCAATTCTAAAGTTTTGTTCAGCAACTTGCTGGTAAGGGTATATTAATATTACTTGTTGAAATTTTGAGCTTTGATTTTTGGAAGCTTGAACATGTACCCCAACATAGTTAACTCCATAAAGATCCATGTAATTGAAAAGGGTGTAGTTTGCCTCTCCTTCAAATACTTTAATTGCGTATGGAGATTCTGAATCAAGAAATTGCGCTTGGAGAGTAGCGTTGTGTGAAGTTTGATTTGCAATAAAACAGAACTGTTGTTGGAAAACGATCCACTTTTCAAAGTCAAATAATCGTCCTTCGATGTCATATGGAAGCTGTTTTAAAGTTGAAGGTGCATTTACGTCTATGCGTGATGTGGTGTTAAAGATTAAATAGACTCTGTCAGATGTATTAAACGATGGAACTTTAAAGCTTACATTGGAATCCTTACTTACACTAAATTCGTAGTTCTTAACAAGCGTATCTGTCTCCATAAAGTTTAACAAGCCGTAAGCCATGAGACAGCCAAGAATCACTGTTAATGCAAAAATCGTGTAAAACATTAACTGCAATTTCTTTTTTATCATACGCTATTCCTCCTTATGATGCTCGTTAAAACGAAGATATATAGGATAAATCGCAACATTATTGCAATAGAAAGTGGAAGCATAACGCCAACATATAAGAAAAGTGGACAGTACCATATAAGAGAATGCAGAGTGTTCACTGCTTCAAAAGCTGCTAAAGTTTTTATTTGTCTGTGTTTATTCCAATTTATCGTTGCAATCGCCAGCAAACATATTTGGGGAATTTGAACCAACGGGTTATAAAACGTGGAAAATGCAAAATATGAAAACGTTGCCAGCGATATCAAAGATACGGATTCCTTCTGGTCTTTCTTTTTTCTGGCAAGCAAACTTATGCCAACTATTGATGCAAGTTGTAAACCAAGGGACATGTAAGGCAGTATGGGAATGTTCCACTTATACCTAAAATGATCATAGTAGGTGGGTTCATATAATGCTGCAAACTGCCAAGAATAGAGGGATCCGTCAAAGGTGGGATGTAAAAATCCAGTGTGCCCAAAATATCCGTCGATTAAAGCAAATATCGATTCGGATGGTCCCCTTAAAAAGTTGCATGCTGCGACAGAGATGTACATTAAAGGGTCTGAAAGTAAAAAAGGTAATGATATCAGTAACATTGTTAAAATGAAAGCGTATAGTAACGCCAACTTTTTCTTAAAGTCTTTATAATAAATAATCAGTGGCAGCAAAAGAACTGCTGGATAAAATTTTGCGAGCGTACCAAAACCGCAAAAGACTCCAGCTAACCATGGCTTTTCAAAAAAATATAACGCTAATAGGGAAAACATCATGGCAATCGCGTCGCCGTGAGCAATAACAAGCGTGAAATAGATCACTGATGGCATTAGTGTAACAATTAATGCTATGCTTAGGGTTCGTTCATAACTTAATTTTGCCACATTTAGGTATATTGTAAATATCATGAGAAAAAACGTAAGGGCATTAAAAAACAATGTAATAAAACCGTAGATGCTGGAGTTTGAAAACGCGATAAACAGAAAATAATAGGGCAGCCTCGTTACTGGAGGATAACCTGATCGAAAATCAATAAATGGTAGAAGATTAGCTTTTTGCAGAAAAACGTCTTCAAAACTGGTTTGAGGATAAAATCCTAAAAAAATTAGTGTAAGAATTATGATCATAAACACTGAAAATTCTAAACCGATGAACCGCCGCAGCGAACACATCTCGCCATTACCTCACATTGGAGTTTCAACTATAATCTCTTATTATGCTTTTAAAACTATCTTACCTAGACCGCTAAAAGCCGCTTACGTGAATAGAAAAACTAGTTTACTATAATACTTTATACGTGCATATTGCCTTTTGCCTATAAAAGCAGCGAGGCACATTAGCGTTAAAATTATTGCATAGTTTGGGGTCATAATACCAATATTTAGGTGTGTTGTAAGGGAAATTTCTTTTAGTTTTCCGATATAGTTTTCAGTCATGTTATAAAGGTAATATGGTTTTTTTTAAAAGAAGTTGTGTCTATGCGCGCGTTTTTTACGGTAAAACGCTGAAATCAATCATTATTTCTCGGAAAACAAGTTTCCAACATTTCTAAAAAGTCATTTGCACTTTTGTTCCAGTCGTATTTTTCTGCGTTTTCGATTGCGCCTTTTGAGAGTTTCTCCCTCAAAGCTTCATCACTGCAAATCCTTGTTAAGGCTTCGGCAAAAGCTTGTACATCGCCATCCCTAACCAAAATTCCAGACTTCATATGCACAACCGAATCAAGAATTCCCGGAACCGCGTATGCAACCACTGGCAGACCAAAAGATTGAGCCTCAAGGACGCTTATGCCAAAACCCTCCTTCATAGAGGCAATGGCGTAAACCCACGCTTTTTGAAAAAGTTCATCCCTCACCTTTTCATCAACTTCCCCATAAAACTCAACAACTTCCAGGCCTAATTGATGCGCAAGGCTGCGCAGCTCCATGTAAACTTCAGCATCGCCCTTACCAGCAACAATCAATTTTAACTTTCCAATCTTGGCAGATGCAATTTTAACGGCTTGAATTAAATGGTCTATTCGCTTGTACCGTTTCACCCTACCAAAATAAACAACAATTGGAAAAACAGATTTTTTCTTCACTGAAAATTTAACGGGACTAAAATTCAAACCATTAGGTATAACGCTAACATTCTCCACGCGAAAACCAAGAGAAACAAGCTCCCTCTTAGTTGACTCAGAAACCGTGACAACCCGCAAATTAAAAAGTGAATAAAATTTCAAGCCAAAAAACTCTATAAAAAAGGATAACGCATTCAGCGGAAAGGGAAGCTCCTCAAACAAGGTTTTACCATGAACATGATGAACTATAATAACAAAAGGTTTACCCAAAACCTTTGAGATAACCAAAGGCCAAAAAAGCGGAAACTTACTAACATCCTCAACAATAACATCATAAGAGTTAAAAGGGAAATTTGACAAACAAAATATAGAAAAGAACGGATAAAAAAACTCGCTTTTACAAACGTGAAAAATTTTCACCTTCCCAAAAAAAGTCTCTTTAGGCTTAGTGGCATCATCACACGAAGCAACAAGCCGAACAAAATGACCCCCTTCTGCCAACCTATTAAAAATTTCATAACAATGCGTTTCCGCACCACCAGCACCACGACTTAAGAAACTCCGCCAATTAAACACAAGTATACGCATTGCAATCAGAGAACAAATGTACCGCTCAAGTTAAAAATTTTACCAAAATAAACTAAGAAGTCACCTTTTACCTAAAATCACTTTTGTGAGTATGTACAACGTGAATTGTTTGATTTCGTTAAATGCGAGTTTCGACTTGCCCCTTTTACGGTTCACGAAAATTATTGGAACTTCTCCCAGCTTGAACCCTTTAATGCTTGCTTGTCTCACTGTTTCTATCTGTATCTCATAGGTTTGGCTGTGCAAATCGCTGATTATTCCCTTGACTAGGCTGGTGGAGTAGCATCGAAAACCGCTTGTGTAATCGCAAATTCCAGCTTTAACAACAATGGAAGCAATAAAATTGGCAACTTTACTTATCACGCGGCGAATTATGCTCCAGTTCACGGCTCCGCCGCCACTGCGATATCTACTACCAACAACCAAGTCACAGCCGCCTCTAAAGGCTGCAACTAAACGTGGAATGTCGCTTGGGTCATGAGAATAATCCGCGTCCATAGTTATAATGCACTTTGGAGCATTACGCAATGACAGGAATATTCGGAAACCATCAGTTATGGCTGTCCCGAGCCCTGACTTCTGCGGTCTCACGTATAACAGAATGTTCCCATATTTCTTTTGGAGATTTCTAACGATTTCGGCTGTCCCGTCTGGGCTTGAATCGTCTATGACTAGTATTGAGACGTTAAAGTTTAAACTTTCAATTTCTTCGATTAGATTTTTAATGTTAGAGGCCTCACAGTAGGTTGGGAGGATAATACCAACCTCGGAAATCATATTTAGGTTTCCTTCAACATTTGACAAGGAACACTCTTTAACGCTCATGTTGGGTACATCACCAGAATAGTCTCCATGTAAGACCGAAATTGGTATATAAATCTATCACCAAAAAGGGGCGTTTGCGCTTTCCTTAGCTTATCCGCAGCCTTCTTCTGTAGTAACTCAGTGGATGGCGAACTGTTTTGCAAATTTCATCAGGGTTTACGCATACTCCATGTGTTTGTAGCGTTTCACATTTTGGAGGAATATAGCGTGTTCTCGAACCTCTTTCGCCAGCAATATGCTCAACTTGGTAGTTTGTCATTCTTTCGTTGAAGTCTGAGAAGTTTCTGAATAGGTCGATGACTGTTTCGGTTGGCATGCCGATGTTTATGAGGAAGGATGTCAAGGTGAACCTCCCAACATGCGATAGGTGTCGCCCCGCTGTTACTGATTCGTATAGGGATTTTATGCATGGTGGGAAGGCTTCATTAACAACTTTTTTTGGTAGACCTTCAATTTCGGCTTCGCCTACTTTTTCTATTGACAATTTTCTTATTTTTTCAGCTATTTCGGTGATTTCTGCTGGGAATTTCAGCTTGTCTTTCGCTTCTAGACGTTTTTCAATGTATTTGCGAACTTCTTCGCTTAACAGTCTCGCAGTTTCGCCCCTAGTTATGAAGACGTTTCCTTTGGATAGTAGGCGGTTTACAAGTTTCCATTTTTTGTCCCGCAGGTGTGTGGTGTTTCTTAGGTAGTCGACGAAGTTTATAGTGAATTCGTATGGGGCGAAGGCAGCGTTATCTACTGTGGTGATTTTCCATCCGAAGTTCTGTGCGATAGCCAAGAGCTTTTCTTTGGGTTCAAGTTTGAAGTCGTTAAAGGCCTTTTTTGCTTCTGCGAGGGCGTATCTTTTTTTGATAAAGGAGTTTTCTGTTGCGATTGCCAAAATTATGGCTGTTGGGAAGGATAGAATTTCAACGTCCTCGTTTCGCGAGTTTCCGCTTACAAGCACGTATAATGTGGCTTCTTCGATTCTTTCTTGTGCCCGTTTGAGTACCGCGTTAAATTGAGGGCTAATTAAGTCTTCAACTTTAAAATCCAGTTGTTTCACATATTCTACTGCTTCTTTTAGGAAGGGATATTTTGCTAAATCGCTTTTTGTAAATTTTGTTGTTGATTGCATTTGTTTGTTCACGTTATTCGGTTTCGATTCTTGGCGCCAAGTAAAATACTAGTTTGCCTTCTTTTGCTTGTTGAAAGTCTAGTTTGATTGGCATGTCTTTTGAAAATTCTAATGTTACAACCTCTGATGTTGCGGATGCAGCCTTTATGATTTCAGAAAGGTAGCTTAGGCTGAAAGTTGCTTTTGAGGGTTCTTTAACTTCTAGGTCTAAAAGTGCGTCGCTTCCCTTTTGAAGCGTTATTGTGGCGCCCATGAGGTCTCCAGAGGCGTTAAAGACTAGTTTCTCGCTGTCCGCTTCTATACGAACATGGTCGCTTACAAGTTGTGCATCTTCTATTGCTTGGCTTAAGCCGTCTGTTGTTGTTTTAGCCCTAACGTTGAAGGTTATCTTGGGCGTTGGAACCTCCTCTTCAGAAGCCTCCAGCGTTGGCATTGTGAAGTTTCTCGCATACTTGCCAGTTATCTTAACCTGCAAGCGTCCAGTTTTCTCGTCTAGTGAAAGCTCAACAACTTCATCTTTACCTGTTCTTTTTAGTAGTTTTAGCAGTTCGCCTATGTTTATGCACATTTTTGTCGGTTCAGTACACTCATATTCCTCGAAAACTGTTTTCGGCCACTCGAAGTCAACCATTGCAACGCGCGATGGGTCCATGGCTCTGAGTTTTAGTCCTTCTGGTTCAATTTTGAATGTTGCTTCGTCCACAAGTATTGATATGGCTGTTGCCATGTCCCTTAACAGTTTGGCGTCTGACACTTTGATTCTAAACATGGTAATCCCTTTCTAATGGTATGCAGTTGTTAATAAAAGACTTTACTATACTTCTAAGGTTTTGTTAAAGAATAATGTGCGACTATTTGGATTTTAGCTGTATTCCCTGAATGTGTAGCCGCATTTTGTGCAACGCAGGAATTGTGTAGATGATTCATCGGCGCCTCGCGTTTGCACTTGCCAAACGTAGGCTGTGTTGTTTCCACATTTTGGACATTCAACGCGCACTGTTGGTAAAGTTCGCAGTTTTTGTTCTTCTTTGCCTATAACTGCAACAAGCTGTTGAGGCTTGTGTTCTATCACTTTTGCCACTTTCGGCTCAGCCTTTTTTGGCGGAGCTTTCTTGTAACCACATTTTGGACAGGCCATTACAATTGACGATTCTTTTCCGCTTTTACTTTTCTTTGGTACCAGACGAGAACCACATTTGGGACAAAATTCCATGGCTTTTTACTCCGCTTTCCGTCTGTTTTTCCTTAACTTGGCTCCTTTTAAACCTTTTCTTGCTTTAATAAGTATTGGGACTAAACATTGCTTATTCCAGATGCTATGAGGTGTGCCACACGCAAGGCTTCGGGGATGCTGCTCCGTGTTGAAGTTAGCTGCAGGATTTTTTCAGCGTCTTCCTTTAGTATGCCAGAGACTTGCATGTAAATTTTCTCATTTTTGTTTCTTGTAGAAACTTCGTGTATTTCGCCGGCGTTTTGAATTGCTCTCCATCTTTCTTCGCTTTTAGGCAATTTTGCAAGTGCTTTGCGGATTTCTTCGAAGTTTGGTTTTTCTTTGGTGACTGCTATTATTGGAAGGCTTGTTTTCGTGAAAAGCTCCTTTATGTCTATTACGTTAAAGCCTGCGAATGTTATTCCGTTGAGCATTATAACTCTTAACTGCTTGTAGTGCGGCGAGTTAAGCACCATGTGTGAGATTTTTTGCGTGGCGTCAAACCCGTCAACTTCAGCTGTTGTGTGCATGACTCCGTCAAGCCAGTATCCGCCTCGAAAGACAACGCCCACAATTGGCACAAGTCCCTTTTTGTGGGGGACAAATACACCGTCGTCCACGCCGAGCACGCGAATTTCTGGTTTAATTACTCGGAATTTCTTGCAAAACAAGCGCCTCGCCAGTAACAGAGTATTGGATAAGACATTATAAGTTTAACTAGCAAATTGTAGTGGAAGGGGAAAGCGAAAATGAAAAGTGAAAACAAAGTATTTTCATTCCTAAAGCCCTATAAGAACTTGAATGAAGTTTTAACAGATCACAAGCTTGCATCTTTGGGCGATGTGTACGTGAATTTCGTTTACGCTTTAGCATTGTCAAATAAGAGACGCGCGCCCTCTGGCGCCAAGGTCAGGGGAAGCATTCTTGCTGAAGCAATCAAACGAGCGGCTTTGAGGGAGTTTTTGCCATCAAGGATGGAGCGGCACTTACTTGCGGACGCTGCTGAAGCGTTGATAGTTTATGCTTGGCTCAACAATTTTGTCACTTTAGAAGAAGGCGTCTCAATCCTAGAAAAATTCGATGACCCAGTGGAGGGCTTTAGCCATTTGTTAAGGGATGTAAAGAGCAAGATTAGGTTTTCTTGATGGCTTTCTCTAGTTCTCCTCTAAATTCTTCGTTTATGTTTTGTGCCGTTTTTATGGCTTTTAACAGAACTTCCTTTGGCTTTGTCTTTCCCTTTGTGCGAACATAGATTATGGGGTTTGATGCCAGCGGATGTGGTATATCGTAGCCCGCCAAATCCACACTCTCATCTTCTGACAGTATCTTCTGTAAAATGTTACACAATGTGTGTCCTATGCCTTCAATCTCTATTTTAAGCTCATTTGAAGTTTCTTTCAAAACTTTTATTTTCAATTAGACAACCCCTTTCCCATAATCTAAGGCTGTTTTCCGCTTTTCAATTTTTCCACATTTAGGACAGCGCATCGCATGACGCCCAAATTCAAGCATGAAACCGCATTGCGAACAGAAAGCGTAGATGACGCCCAAATTTCTGTCCTTAATGGATAAATGGTAAACTCTGTTTTTGTCGCTTATAACTTTGGCTCTAATAATGTCGCCCGGCTTGCAAACGTCATACATCGATTCTACATATCGCATCTGAACGTCGGACACGTGAAGGACACCTGTGAAGAATCCAGAGAGCATTTTGCCTCCAACTTTGAAAATTCGTATAGCTGCACTTTCGTTTTGGACGCTTGCCACTTGTCCTAAAACTATGCCTCCGATGTTTGGAACTCTTGCTCCTTGTACTAGCGGGTAAACTGAAACACGTTTATTGAGAAGGTCAAGTAATGCTCGCCCAACAACCTTGGAGTATATCACTCCATCTTTAACGTACGTTCCAGCATCTGGAATAAACTCTTCAATAACGCCCAACCGCTCTCCGGGCAACACGAATTTGCCGCTTTCTCGATTCTTATCATCAAGGCTCATTCAAATTCCCTTTTTCACTATTCTAAATTAGGGCTGTTCTCAACATTAAGCAAATGTTAAACATGCGTTGCATCAAAGTAGTTTATCACGCAAGTCAATAAACCTTTTGATTTCAGTACCTCTCTATAACGTATAAATCCACTAGGAAAGTGTGCCGCTTTTTTGTGTGAAACGGAAACATGTGCGGGATAGCCATTACACTGGAATATGCGGCAATAATCCTTCCGCCAGCATCTTCAACGAAGTTTTCAATGAATGTAGAAGGGGCAGTTGCAACAAAACCTGATGACGACGCCTTCACTTTTTTTATGAAGCTTTTGTCTTTGCAAAGACTTTTATGAAGTGAATATACTCTTTTGCCTATTTCTAGAGCTTTCTCCAGAAACTTTGTGTCAGCCTTGCGTCTCTGCACGCCAAATGGTGGATTTTGCAATACAGTATCAAAGTGTCCATGAATAGCATTTATGTCGGCATTAATCCATTGCACCCTACTCTTTAACTTCAGCTTAACAGAGCTTTCAAAAGCCAACTTTACGGCAGTCTTATCAATGTCTATGCCCACCACACACTTTGCTCCTAAAAAAGCTGCGCCCAAAGCCAACCGCCCAGTACCACAACCCATGTCCACAACTGTTTTGTCGACAATATCGCCACAAGTGTAGGCTGCCATGTAAAGTATTGTCGCTGCAACATCCACGGGAATCGTGTACTGTTCAAGGCTTGCTGTTGGTGATGGATGCGGCTGGATTTGGGACAGCAATAGTTCAAGGTCTAGCTTTCGAACCAGCCTTTTTTGCATAATTCTTCCCAAGATAATTTGCCGATGACGACTAGGGCTTCGTTCACTGTTAAAATTGGTTTTCTGAATCTAGAAGCGTCGTCAAGCGATATTCTTGGACATGCGGTGTTGACGTAAGCGTCTATCGCTGGAAACTCCATAATAATTTCTGGAGTGACCTCTCGAACAGCAAAAAGACATACGCTTTTGCCCTTTTCTTCAAGTTTCTGCTTCAAATCCACAGCTCTTTCAAGCTGTTTCTGTCCAGGCTTCAATCCTACCAAAACAGCCATAGTTTTCGCTTGTTTAGCCTCCTCTATGCTAGCCCATCGCTGCTTAACCACTTTTTTCACATCATTTTCTATGGGAAACGCTGTTTCTTCGTAAGGGTCTGCGGCTATTGTGGGTTTAGATGTTGAAAGCGCAACGCCTAACGCATGAAAGCGCCCACCACCTATGAAAAGGAAGGCTTCAACATCCTTTGCTATGGATGTTGCATTACTATAGTTGCAGCCTATCACCTGTCCAGGATAGTTTAGTTGTCCAGTATCGCCTACAATGACGGCTTTTCCAGCGCGTAACAGCACATCCTTAACGTTATCGATTGTCTGCACATGTTGCACTGTTGTTGTTAATCCTATTTTGCGACAACTTTCAAGTAAAGGCAAAGTTTTTTCAACCGTTTCTTCAACGTTTACAGTTGCCCTAGCCTCAACATAAATCGTTGGAACTCGTTCATGCCTCAACATTTTAGAATGCCCGTAATGAATTAGAAGGTCAGCGCCTAGGCTTTCTGCGTCTGCAGTTGCTAAGTCGCATGCACCATAGCATGGGTCTGCGGAAATTATTGGCAATGCTCCAGCTTTTTCGATAATCTTTGCCAACCGTGGTGCTTCGGGCTTTAAGCCCTCTGGAAGTTGAACTAAGACGCGTTTTGCCCCAAGCCTTTGCACTTCTCTCTTTACTTTTTCTTCTTCAAAGTCAAAAAATCTCATCTAACAAGCCCCAGTTTAAAATTGAGAAAATGCGAGGTTAGGAAATACATTACTTTCTTCTTTATTCTGATTCGTCCCACCGGGGCTTCCATTCCCATTCGCGTTTCAGTTTTCGCTGTGGACGCCCAAGGCTCCGCTCTTTTTGTTCTGCAAGCTGCTCAAGAATTATCTTTTGCTCTATGCTTGCAACAAGTTTCTTTGTGGCAACAACAGCGTCTGCGTTAACTGATATGCTGTCAATTCCAGCTCTTACAAGGAATTCCGTGAAGTCTGGTAGGTTTGATGGCCCTTCTCCGCATATGGACACTGTACAGCCGTTCGCGTGTGCCACTTTGATTAGATGGGCGATTATCCTTTTTACGGCTGGGTCTCTCTCGTCGAAGTACCCCATTTGCCCTAAGCGCTCCGAGTCCCTGTCAATCATCAGTATGCCTTGCGTCATGTCATTTGAGCCTATTGAAAAGCCGTCGCAAAGCTTTGAAAACTCGTCTGCAAGTATTGCAATTGAAGGTGTTTCAGCCATAAACCATATTTGGAAGTCTCTTGACCTTTCCAAGCCCTCCTCACGCATAATTTCGAGGCATTTTTTAGCTTCCCACACTGTACGAACTACTGGAAGCATTACCCAGACGTTTTTAAGTCCCCATTCCTTTCTGCACTTGCTTATTGCTTGACACTCAAGCCTGAAAGCTTTTTCATACCACTGGCTTATGTAGCGACTGCACCCTCTCCACCCAAGCATCGGGTTTGCCTCGACAATTTCGTATTTCTCGCCGCCCTTCAATTCTCTATACTCGTTTGTTTTGAAGTCGCTGAAGCGGACAACCACTGGGCGTGGCTGTATAGCCCTCGCAACGGTGGCTATTCCCTCTGCAAGCTTGTCAACAAACTTCTGCGATTGCCCAGTTTCAACAAGATATAGTGGATGTTCGCCTATGTAGCTTGCCAAGATAAACTCTATCCGCATCAGCCCTATGCCTTCAAAGGGCAAGTCCTTATAGTCCTCGATTTTTTCTGGAACACCCAAGTTCATGTATATTTTTGTTGCAGTCACCGGTACTGAGTAGACTATTCCGCCGCTGGCTGGAGTTGTCGGTGAAGCAGTCGCAGTAGAAGATGAGAGTTGCTCGGTTAATGTTGGCAAAACACCTTCGTAAACGACCCCGCTTCTCGCGTCTACAGTGTACTCTTTACCTGTAATCATAAGTTTCGTGGCGTTTTCTGTTCCAACAACACATGGTATACCAAGTTCTCGGCTGACAATTGCTGCGTGACACGTTACGCCGCCCTTGTCAGTTACTATCGCTCCTGCAAGTTTCATGAACGGCACATAGTCAGGATTCGTCATGTCCGTTACCAAAATGTCTCCTTTTTGCATAACTTTCGCGGCTTCTTGCGGGTTCAAAACCACTTTTGCCACGCCTACACCGAAGCCTCTCTTGCCCGCGGCTATGCCTTTGACGACTACCTTAAGCATCTCAGTAGGCTTTTCCGCAACCTCTTTTTCTGGGGACTGTAATGCCTTTGCGCTCCAAACGGTTTCGGGTCTTGATTGCACAATGAAGACGTTGTTCGGAAATGGCAGGTCGCTGTCGATTGCCCATTCTATATCTTGGGCTTTCCCGTAATGCTGTTCTATGCGTTTCGCTAGCTCTGCCAGTTTTAGTATTTCAGCGTCGTTTATGCATGGCTGATCCTGTTTTTCTGGCGGCACTTCAACGTGAACTGTTTTGCCAGTTGTTGGATCACGAATGTATTGCACGGTTTTCTTTGCTATGCGCTTCTCGATAACTTTTAATGTTTTTTTGTCAACGATAAAGTCGTCTGGAGTTACAGCGCCAGAGACAACGGCTTCACCTAATCCGTAGTTACCCTCAATTACTATCTGGTCTGGGTCACCAGTAACGGGATTTATTGTGAACATGACGCCGGCTGCTTTAGAGTTAACCATTTTTTGGATGCCGACGCTTATGAAGACTTTTTCATGTGCAAAACCTTTCTCTGAGCGGTAAAAGATGGCACGCGGCGTGAAGAGACTTGACCAGCATTTTAGGGTTTTTTCAACAACTTCATCAGCGCCTCTAACGTTAAGGTATGTTTCTTGTTGCCCAGCAAAGGATGCATCAGGCAAGTCTTCGGCTGTGGCGCTTGACCTGACAGCAACAAAAACGTCTTTCATGTTTAGCTTTTTGCACAATTCTTCGTATGCTTGCTTGATGGCGTTTTCAATTTCTTTTGGTATGGGCGTTGCCTCTATTAGTTCGCGAATCTTTTTTGAGGCTATCTCGTACTGTTTAGGGTCGTTTGGATTCGTAACGGTTTCCTGTATTATCTCGTATATTTTTGCGGCTATTCCAGTTTCTTCGATAAATCGTTTGTATGCATAGGCAGTAACAGCAAAGCCTGGTGGAACGGGTATGCCAGCGCTGGTCATCTCGCCCAGATTGGCGTTTTTGCCTCCGACGGATGGTATGTCTGTTTTTCTAAGATTTTCGAACCATATTACTAAATCTTTTTTCATTTCAGCCAATGTTTTCCACCTCTTCCTCCTTCTGTGCTTTTTCGATTACTATTCTACATGGTATTGGAAGCTTTGCGCTTCCTCGCCTTAATGCTTCTTTTGCAACTTCAAGTCCATCCGCATTGACACAAACAGTAATAATTGTTTGTTTGGGTTCAACTCGCGCCGCAGTTCCAATGGGTTTTCCAAACGCTCTACGCATGCCATCCTGTAGACGGTCTGCGTGAGCGCCAAAAATCATTTTATTTTCTCTGAGGATTACATGCGGATATGGATGGACTTGTAAGCGGTAATTGTCTGAAAGCTTCTCCATAAGAAGACGGTTCGTAGCCACACGCGCCGCCTCAAGGGCATTGTGACGAATTTGGGCTTTTTCAAGCGCTATAAGTTTTGCTTCATATTCAAACTGTGCTTTTGTGTTTCCCATAGTGAATTTTGTTATTTTTGGCTGAGGGAAACCTTTTACAAACTCTCTTCTAGTGTAGGGTTGACCTTTCACTTCTCTGTAGTTTTTTGCGCGCATGCTATTCCCCTTCAGCATACCATAATCGTTATATTTAAACGATTTGTTGAGAAAATGTTTTGATTAAGGTTATGAATTTGGAATATTGTTTCTAAATTAACGGTTACAATTTCCTACCTTTCAACCATATTTTTGCAAGTTCATCATAGTTTGGAAAAACCTTCTTCAGAATTGGAATATACATGCGTATCTCATCATCCGTCAAGTATTGGAACTGATACTCTCCCATGTAGGGCGCTGGTTCCCCCTCCCTCGTTTCAAACTCTATGTGCATGAATGGATCTCCACGCTTAATAGTGATTGGACAGCGGTCATTACTCAAGTTTACAAGTTCCAAAGCAAGTCTTCCAACGAAGCCGCTGTGAACTTTTGCTGCGTTGAGGAAGGATAAGCCCATTCGTCCATACTTGCTTTTTGCCGTCAAGTGTGCAACATAGTTTGGTGGGGTGAAAACTATCTCGTATGAGATTAGGTTTTTATGTTCTAGATAGTGAAGTGTTGTCTCCTCTTTCACTGTTAGTATGTAGCTGTCTCCGTCTAACAAATTGTAATCGTATGGATAAATGCACTTGTAGTTTTCAATAAGTTCTTTTAGCTTGTCCTTGCCTAATATGCACATCTTGAGACCTCAAATTTTCTAGCAATAGTAAAGTTTACACGTTATAAGTTTTTTCATGTCGATAGTGCCCCTCAAAAAGCACAACCTTTTCAAAGAATGGCAAATTACGCTCTGCAATGACCACAGCATTCATCCCAACACTTTCAAACTTCTGCACTGTTTCGTCAACTCCAGAAAGGTTTGACTGCATCAAAAGCACACGACCGGAGGCTTTCAAGTATCCTGGCACTTCACAAATGAAACGGTCAATCACTTGCCTTCCATTTAGCCCACCAGACCACGCGTACTCAATCCACGAGAGTTTTTCAGTGCCTTCTGTTGGTAGGTAAGGCGCGTTAAAAAGGATTAAATCGAAAATCTTCTCCATCCGCAGTGGTGCGAATAAGCTTCCTTGAATGAAAGATAGTCTATCCGCAACTTTGTTTTGTTTTGCATTTTCTTTTGCACAGCGAACAGCGTGTGGGTTTACGTCAACAGCAATCACTTCGGAAGCCTTTTCCGCGGCCAATATTCCCAAAATGCCGCATCCCGTGCCGATATCAAGAACGACATCGCCGCTTCTGACGCTTAGGTTTTCTGCAAATAGAAACGAATCCTCAGCTGGTTCGTAGACATTTTCATAAACATAAAAGCGCTTACCCGCAAAGAACACGGTTTTACACTGTGAAAGCATTAGCTAACTCTCCGAAATCTTCTGGCGCAAGTTCCCTAACTCGCTTATCAAAAAATGAAAAAGATTCTAGAATAGTTTTTGCTTTGTCGGTTGTTAAAAAGCCCGAACTTTTAATAAATAATAGTATTACGTTTCTAACCTTTCTATTGCGGCGATTGAAAAGAAACTGCGTGATTTTTTGAAGAAGCTTTTCATCCTTTACCACAAAAGGATGCGGTTTTTTAAGTTTCAGCCGAACGATGATGGAATCCACTTCTGGTTGTGGGTAAAACATCCAGTCTGGAACTTCATCTAGAAGCTCCACTTCCGCGTTATAATATGTCATAACTGTCAACCAGCCATATTCCTCGCTTCCGATTGGGGCAACTAGGCGGCGAGCGAACTCCTTCTGTAAAATCATCACTGCACATTCAAATTTTTTGTTAAAAAGCCAAGAAAGCAGCTGCGAAGAAATATTGTAAGGTGGAATGGAAACAACCTTGTTGAATTGAGGAATTGAAACTCTAAGAACATTGCCCTCAATTATCTCCACGTTTTGATGTGCCTTAAGTTGTTCACGGAGCGTCTTGACAAGTTTTGCGTCAAATTCTACTGCTAACACTTTTTTGCATTTTTTAGCCAAAAATTTTGTAAGAAAGCCCATGCCAGCTCCGATGTCTAGCACCGTGTCGTTTTCTGTTACACAAGCGTAGTCTGCCATCAACTGAAAAATTGACGAGTTAACCATGAAATTTTGTCCGAGACGCTTTTTCGGAGTTATTCGATACCTTCGAAGCAGAAACTTCGTTTCTTCTAAAAGGCTCATCTCAACCATTAACCTACTTTACTGCGCTCTCGTGAACAATTGATACTTAGTCTCGCCAGCAAGCTCCTCCAAAATCCTCTTAGTAATAAGCTTCACAGGGTTAGGCAGCTCTGTGCGCTTTTGTAAATCCTCAAAGCTTTCAAAGGGCTTCTTTTCACGCTCATTTATAACTTGCCACATGTACTTTTTGCCTATACCCGGAATTAGCTCTAAAGCGTGCATCCGCGGCGTAATAGCCCGTGCCGTATTAAAAAAGTTAACAAACCACTTTTCCCTATTTAACACTATTCTGCTTACCACTGACGGAAGTTCCATTTTTGCCGCCGCAGTTAACTCCTCATAGCGCACTCGCCCAATAATGTAGGTTATTTCTTCTCTGGATTCTTTTCCAACGTAAACACGGTCATGCGCCTTCAAAACAATTCCCTCCTTAACAAGCGCCTCCAAAAGAGTAAAGAATTCTTCGCCAATCAACTGAACTAGAGCTCCCGCTCTGTAACCAGCCCGTCCAGTTACGCGCACCCCGGGTCTACCATGCGGAAGGAAGTCTAGCACGTAGGCGTATTCTTCGTATCTTTTCTCCATCATGGCTGCTTTTACCTTGTCTTAACTCTTTAAAATTATGGTCTAATCGCCTATTTTATTTTCGATATTCGTTCAAAAGGCCAATTATGGCTTCTAATTTTGATGTTTCAATAATTTTGCGGCCCCCAGCAAAGAATACTCTAAGTTCTTCTACGCTCTTCGGAGCGCAGTTAACAACTTGAACAGCCTCATCCTCGTCGAGACCAAACTCGCTAACAAGTTTTTTCACAAGTTTCTCAGCTGCGTCAGCGTCAATCTTCGAGAATTTGGAAACATAATCGTATGTGCGGCGCTGAAACTGGTCAAGGTTTTCTTCGCCCATGGACTCCAATATTTTTTTAACTTGTGAAATTGTGAGCTTCTTCTCGGTTACTGCACGTTTTGACAAGGCTAATCACCTTTGTATGGCTCTAGATGTTCGGGTCTGGCAATGATTTCCTTAATGGCGTCGCCTTGTGTAACATTTACAACATAGCTTCGTCCACGTTTTTCGACAATCGTGCCGACCTTGCCATGATAACGCTTATGAGGCATTCCCTTTTGAACGCTTGGGTCAAGCTTGATTACTACGCGGGTGCCAGGTTGGTATTCATGCAGTAATTTGCTGATTCTTATTTTCCCCCTTTCTCTAGGGTCCTTTCTGAGAAGTCTGCGTGTTCCTGCGCGGTAGCCTTTTGATTTTCTCATTTTTCCACCACTATTAATATTTCATATTTACATTTAAAACATCGAGTTTTATAGGCTTCGCTCTGTTTTTGAGAATTTCAGAGACACTTGGCGTTGTTCTTCCTTCATCTCCAGTCACCAGTTCTTTAACGTATAGCCCTCCTTGGCATCTTATTTTCATTTCAACCTTTTTGGGTGACAACTTCTTTACTTTAACCTCGTATATGTACTTTTCCCGTGTTAAATCAGCTCGCCTATGCAACACTCGCAATGGTGTGCGCTGCTTGATGACGGTGTTCTCCAATTTCTCTTCCAGCAACCTTAACTCCTCATCAGCAACTTCATTTTCAAATTCCACTATGACACGATACTCCTTTTGAGAAGCTTCACCCTTCTTCAGCTTTTGTATAACAGACTTGTCCACAAACCGCAAGTCAGATATTAGAATTTTCCCTTTGGCATGCGTGTTTACTGCAGTTTCCAGCTTTTTAAGGTCTATGAACCTTCTTTTTGGTTGTGTTATTTCTATAACAAATGGTCTACCCTTACCCAGCATCCTAGCATCAATGTCTTCCCTTCCAGAGGCATGGAATGCTGCTTTCATGCCGCCAGTCTCTTCCAGAAATGGCTTTTCAATGAGCTCTTCAACTGACTCCATGTACATTTTTCCAGTCCAGTTACATTTCTCACATCCCTTTCCTCTGCAACTCGAGCAAAGCCATTTTGATTGTGGAATTCCTCTAACCATTTTTTTATAGTTTCCAGCAACGTAAAGCGGATTAATTTGGAGGCGCATATTCCCGGTCATAGGGTTTACTATAGCGACAATGTCAGGTTTTGAATATTCAATGTTTTTTCCAGTAAGTTCAACCAGCGCTTTTCCATACAGCCTTCCAAACTCGCTTCGCATATTCTCGCCATATTTAACATCAAATTCAGCTTTAAACTCGTCTTCCCGCTCTTCTATTTTAACTGGTAATTCTATTCCCACCAAAAAGTTATGATGTTCATACACGCCAAGATTCTCAGCAACTTTATTCGCAACCTTTTCTATTTCTTCAAACTTATTTTCACATAGGAAACACTTTTTCGGAAGGCTCTTATGTGAAACACGCCTTTTCATTTTATGGAGTAGTTCTGCTGCTTTTTGGAAAAACCCGTTTGTCGCGAGAACTTTTAAAATTCTAACACCTTCTTGGTTTTTTGAAAGAACTAGAGCGTGGGCTTTGAGAGTTAATGCTGATTTGATAATTCTTCCTCTTTCAGCGTTTTCTATGTTGTATCCCAAGAGGGCAAACTGCCTTCCTAAACAATGGTCACATAAGGGATATTTTTGGAGCATCTCTAACGCTTTTTCCAAGAAGTCCATAGTAAACCCTTTTTTCTACACTAGTAATTGATTACTTGAAGTCGACGGGTAATCCCTTACCGAAGAAAGGCAGTTTCTTTTTACGCCTTAAAGTTTTCATCATGCGGCGCATAAGTGAATACTGTTTTAACAGTTCCTTTACCTCTTTTTCGCTTGTTCCAGAACCTCTCGCGACGCGACGAATCCTTGAAGCATTAAAAATTTTTGGGTTATCCTTCTCCTCTTTCGTCATAGATTGAATCATGACACGCCACTTTTCAAGGCGATCCTCAGCCATGTTAAGCATTTCCTCTGGTACATCGTAAGACATTCCAGGAAGCATCTTCAACAGTTTCCGGAAAGCACCCATACCCTTAACCGCTTCAAACTGTTCATACATGTCTGTTAGTGTAAATTTGCCGCTAAGAATTGCCTTCGCCTTCTTTTCTGGAACCTTGATCTCCGCTTCGCGAACTTTCTCTAAAAGAGTCTCTAGGTCGCCCATGCCTAGAAGTCTTCCAACGAACCTTGAGGGTATGAATGGTTCTATGTCCTCTATTTTTTCGCCAGTACTGATGAACTTTATCGGCGCGCCAGTGGCGGCAACTGCTGATAGCGCACCTCCACCTCTTGCAGAACCGTCAAGTTTTGTCACTAATATTGAGCCTATTGGTGTTGCTTGATTGAAGGCTTGCGCCTGCACCATTGCCTGTTGACCTATTGTCCCGTCGACAACGAGCATGATTTCGTCTGGTTTAATGCTTTTTTCAAGCATCATCATTTCCTTGATGAGTTCCTGCTCCTCTTTGTGTCGCCCAGCTGTGTCAATAATTATAATGTCTCTGTCATTGAATTGCTTCAAGCCTTCAAGGGCAATTTTCACTGGGTCTTTAGTACTTGGGTTTCCATACAATGGAACGTTAATTCTATTTGCCAATTGTTGTAGTTGGGCGAAGGCGCCCGGGCGATATGTGTCCACGCAGATTAGCGCTGGTTTTAAGCCTCTCTTTTGGAAGTACTTTGCTAGTTTTGCCGCGGCGGTTGTTTTGCCAGAACCTTGTATGCCAACAAGCATTATCACCTTTCTTTTGCCAGGTTCGATTTTGATTGGTACAGGCTTTTCTCCGAGGAAACGCGTCAATTCCTCGTATACAACTTTTATGATGTGTTCTCGTCTGGAGATTCCCGGAGGTAGCTTTTCTTTTAGCGCTCTTTCTTCTATTCGCTTTGAAATGTCGAGGACAAGTTTAACATTTACGTCTGCTTGAAGGAGGGCTCTTTGCACGTCGCGGACAAGTTCTTTAATGGTAGCTTCATCAACAACCGATGCTCTAAAAACTTTCTTTAATGCCTCGTAAAGGGATGAGCCTAAACGTTCTAAAGCCATGGCTTTCTCCAGATTAAAAGTGTTCACGCTCTTAAATATGTATTCCACAAACTTTTTACATGCGCAATGTAAAAAAGACTTGGGGAAACTGCTTGGAAGATGTAAAAATTGTAGAGAAGAAGGAAATCCCATCGGGATGCACCATGCTTTTCGGTTTTCCAGACGTTGGGCTTGTGGGCGTTATAGCCGCCTCCCACCTAATTTCCGAACTCAACGGCCTTGAGGAAGTAGCATATGTTGATTCGAAGCTTTTACCGCCGCTAATAGTTTTGCATGAGGGATTGCCGCACTCGCCCATCAGGATTTTTGGAAACCATAACATTCTTTTAGCTGTTTCAGAGACTGCCATACCAGCAGACGTTATTTATCCAATAATGTACTCCTTAATAGATTGGGGAAAAAGCAAAAACGTTAAAATGATGATTTCGCTCAGCGGCATACCCGTTCAAGAAAGGCAAGATATTGAAGAACTGAGAGTTTTTGCCGCTGCATCAAACGTTGACGTGTTAAAGAACGTTCAAGAACTAGGCATAGAAATATTAAAGGAAGGTTACATGGTTGGTCCACAAGCAATTATGCTGCAACGTTGCGCGAGCATAGGAGTGCCAGCCATAACGTTGCTCGCTCAATGCTTCTTTAACTATCCAGACCCAGAGGCAGCAGCAGAAGTGCTAAAAGGGTTAACTAAAATTATTGGTTTGAAGGTGGATGTTTCAAAGCTTCTGGAGAAAGGCGAAGAGATTCGCTTGAAGGCAAGAGATGTTATGCGCCGAACCCAACAAGAGCTTTCAAAAATGAAGAAGACACAGGAATATGACATGCCACTATACATAACTTAAGGTGACCGGCATGACTGAAAGGAGAAGACGTTCAATCTTTGATTTGATTGATGAGTACTTTGAAAACTTGGAAGAGTCCGTTAAGCGTTTAAGAGAAACCCTTATGGAGAAGCCAAGTTGGGACAGAAAAGCTTGCACAATAGAACCGCTCCGCGACATCTCCGTGACGCCAACTGAAGTAATTGTAACTGTTGATTTACCATACACGGAGGAGAACACAATTCGTGTTAAACCATTGAGTAAAGATGTTATCGAGATATCGGCAAAAATGCGACGGAAAATAAGCTTTGACGATTTCGGCATAACTCACTATAAAGGCGAATTCCAAACATTTCACTGCCAAACGCGCATTCCAGTACCAGTTTACATGGATAAAATGGAAGTACGCTTTAAGAGAGGTATACTTGAGATACACTTGCCACGTAAGAATGAGTACGAGATCCCTATAGAATGAACGTTTGACAAAGCCTCAGGAGCTCGTGTCGTCACAAATCAGACGGCTCTTCTCGCATCATCGGCTCCAAGGGAAGTTTATGTAAGCCTATAAGATAAGCTTAATGGAAAGTTTTAACAATAAACCTAGACAAATCTATATGGAAGAAAAGGTGAAAGGCTTTGGCAACCGAAAAGGCTATTCACTTTGCAATGTTCCTTCTTTTGCTTGTTGGTTTATGTGGAATTAGCGCTTGGGCAAGCTACACTTATCTAAGTGACAACTTAATATTGGAAGTTGCGGGCATCTCTTTAAGCTGGGGAGTAATTCTACTAATCTTGTATTTGGGCTTCAAAAGGCTTGATTGGAGTTGGTGGAGCTAAATCTAGCGCTTACTATTTTGTTCTAACAATTTTGATTTTGCCAAGTATTCGCCAAAATTCCACTTCAACGCCGGGGGCGATTTTCGCTTTCAAATCCTCTTCTTCAGGATAAGGTGCATCTAAATACTCGTAAGTTTCTAAATCCATTATTTGAACGCTTGAAGGCGTAACTGCAAAGACTTGCCCGCTTCTTTTCTCAATTATTGGCACCTCAGCATTTGCGTCCACTGGTTTAACTACGCTCCTTTTGACACCGTCAAAAATTCCAACAGCGACTATTCTTGCTTTGGCTGACCCGTGTTTCCCAGGCTTCGATTTGGTAATGTCCACTATACGGCATGGTTCACCATCGACGATTAAGTATCCGCCAACTCTAAGGCTCCCAACATCAACTGGCTTGCTCATAAACTCACCAACACTGCTTTTATCATACATCTACAGCATTTTAAACAACATCCATATATAGATTAAGGTGCCGCTTAATAATAAAAGGTGAACTGTTTGCTGAAAAGTGTAGGGTTAGTGGCAAGGTTTGACAAGAAAAGTGCTTTAAAACTTGCAGAAGACCTCGCGGAATATCTGATAAAAAAGGGCTTAGAGGTGCAGGTAGAGGATACTCTTGCGGAGAAAGTTAGTATTAAGGGAAAGACTGTCTATCTAGAGAAAATGAAAACTGACCTGATAGTCACAATAGGCGGAGACGGAACAATCCTAAGAACGTGTATCTCAATTCCAAAGCCAGAGCCACCAATACTGGCGATAAACATGGGCGTAAGAGGTTTCCTAACAGAAGTTGAACCCGAACAAGCATTTAACGCCATAGACAAATGCTTGAAAGGAGAATTCACAATTGAAAGATGCATGAAGCTATCAATAACCGCAAACGGCGAAAAATTCCCAGAAGCATTAAACGAGGTTCTAGTATCAGCCGACGAACCAGCGAAACTTCTTTACACAAAAGTTCTCAAAGACGAAAACCCAATTCTCAACATGCAAGCCGACGGTGTAATGATTGCAACACAAACTGGTTCTACAGGATATTCGCTATCCGCTGGAGGGCCAGTCTTAGATCCAGATTTAGATGCTTTTGTTTTGACCCCTGTTTGTCCCTTAGGCATATTTCATCCTATTGTTTTTCCTTCTAATTCAAGTCTTACGGTTAACGTTGTTAGACCTAAAAAGACACTTGTTGTTGTAGATGGGCATTACCGTAAGACACTAAGTGGAAGGATCATAAGCATAAAGGTAACGCGCTCTAATAATGAGACACGCTTTGTGAGGTTTAAGGAAAACTTTTACCACCGTCTGAAAAGTAGACTGCTTTTCAAGGGAAGCTGATGAAAACGTCAGTTGAAAAAAAGCGAGTCATAGTTTTGGATACGTCCGCCTTCGTGGCTGGTTTTGACCCATTTTCAGTAAGCGAAATGCAATACACGGCGCCACTTGTTAGAGAAGAAATGAAGGGAAACGCTTTCACAAAAGTTAGGTTGAAAACAGCAATCGAGCAAGGGAAAATAATGGTAAAGAAGCCTAAAAAACCATTTTTGGATGCTGTGATAGCCTCAGCCACCGTCATTGGCGACAAAAATTTCCTTTCAGAGACAGACATACAAATTTTGGCTTTAGCGCTTGAACTCAAAAATGAGGGATACGATCCAGTAATCGCTTCAGATGACTATTCCATACAGAACGTTGCAAATCGCATGGCGATAGAATTTGCTTCATTAGCAACTTTTGGCATACGCTTCCAACTGGAATGGGTGAGATATTGCCCAGCATGTTACAGAAAATATCAATCCGATTATAAACTTGACAAATGCACAGTGTGCGGAACAGAATTAAAAAGGAAACCTCTTAGGAAAAAACACTTAAATGATAAAAGTTAACGACTTGCTATCGGGAGAAATTGAGCATGCCAAATGCTGAAAAGAAAACACTTTATTTTAAAGAGGCTGGAGCAAAAAACACGGACACTTTATTAGAATTTGTCAAAACATATGTTGAACGAGAAGGAATAAAGGATATAGTCGTAGCTTCTACGACGGGCGAAACGGGGGCAAAGGCAGCCAAAATTTTCAAAGGATACAACGTCGTTGTGGTTACACATCATTTTGGCTTCCGAGAACCAGGAAAAACAGAACTACGAGACGAATTCGTAAAGGAAATAACAGCTAATGGCGCAAAAATTTTTACGGGGGTACACGCGCTAAGCAGCGTAGAACGTGCAATACGGAAAGATTTTGGAACCCTTGCCCCTCTAGAACTAATTGCCAATGTGCTAAGGCTGATGGGAGAAGGAACAAAAGTATGCGTGGAAATAACATTAATGGCAGCAGATGCGGGTTTGATACCAGTTGACAGAGATGTTGTTGCCATCGCTGGCACCGGCAGAGGCGCGGACACAGCGCTACGCATCAAACCAGCTAATACAGCTAGGTTCTTTGATTTAAAAATTAGAGAGGTAATAGCAAAGCCACAAGATTTCTAGAATTTGCTTGAGACTGCGGAATACGTTTACTTTATGAATTGGTTTATTAGTAGCGCAATGATAGGAGACTTAGAAAGCTGAGATGATAAAATACAAAATGGGTCTAAAAGAGAAAATAAAAGAAGAATTTTCCTTCTTTAAAGGAAATTATCTTATACTCATAATCAGTTGGATTTTAATGGATTTTGCTTCAGAACTTCCTGGAACCTATTATCCAGACTATGTAATCCAGCTCGGTGGAAGCCCAACAGTTCTGGGCTTAATAACATTTGCTTCTTTCCTAGCCCTAGCCGCAGTTCAGTTTCCAGGAGGATATTTCGCGGACAAGTATGGAAGGCGAATGCTAATTTCAACCCTAACTTTTGGAGTTGCACTTTCATTTGTTTTCTATGCTGTCGCACCAAGTTGGCATTTTGTTTTAATTGGCGCGGTTATAGCGAACCTATGTTTATTATATCAGCCAGCCTTGAACGCCATGATGGCAGATTCTGTTCCTAGGGAAAAGCGGGGAATGGGATTCGCCATACTTAACTTAATAATGAGTGTTTCAACAACTCCAGCTCCAGCAGTGGCATTGGTTCTTGTGGCTAATTTTGGCTCGTTAATGGGAATGCGAATAGCTTACACGATAGTAACTGTTTTTTATTTGGCAGCTGCAATTGTGCGTTTAAAGCTAAAGGAAAGCTTGGAAAACGCTGAAAAGCTGAATGTAAAAGAAGCTTTACGTTCCTATCCAACTGCATTAAAAGAAGGCATAAGCGTCTGGAAAAAAGTGCCAAAATCAATGCTATTCTTGTTCTTATCTGAACTGATTATACGCTCATCTTCTGCCATGACCCAGACGCTGTTTCTGGTTTACGCTTTTAATGTGATCCAAATAGGGGGACCACCAAATCCCGAATTATCTCCCGCTTTAGACCCAGCACTTCAACTGGCGCGCATACGTTGGGGTTATGTAATGATAACTTTGTTTATATGCATGATTATTTTTGCTTTCCCCTCTGGAAAACTTCTTGATAAGGTTGGACGTAAAAAGCCATTGGTTTTATCGAATATCCTAAGTATTCCAGCAGTTCTGCTTTTTGTTTTCGGGAATTACTATACCATTTTTATCACTATGCCGCTAATCGGATTTAGCATGCTTCTTGGCTTTTCAGCTTACCAAAGCCTCTTCGCAGACCTCGTCCCCCAAGCACAGCGTGGGAAAATAACTGGCTCTATGAACTTTTTTTCCTACATATGCATGGCATTAGGCGGGGCAATCGGCGGAGTCCTTTATGATAACGTTGCCCCTCAGATTCCATTTATTTTAATGGCAGCCTCAGCAATACCATCTACTTTTATAGTGTTACGATACGTACATGAACCAAAACCCGAAGAAAGGCAAGTTTAAAAGGCTATATTTCGTCGCTGTCCCGTTTACTGAAATATATTATGTCACGGTGCTCAACGTAACCGCACTTCTTAAAAAGCTCTTTTGATGCCACATTGCTATTTTCAATAAGTGCACAAAAAATGTTTATACCCCTTTCTCTTAACACTTTTTCAGCCTCATTAACTAAAGCCTTGGCAACACCTCTGTGTCGGTAACGCGGATCAACTGCCAAACGGTTTATCCAACCTTTTCTTAAATCGCAGCTTACTATCACTACACCGACTAGATTATCATCTTCATAGGCTCCTAAGAAAAAGTTGGGGTTAGCCCTCATCTGTGTAGCAATCGCTTCTTTACTATCTCTCCCTTTTGGCTTATATGGCAGATTTGCCCTAGACCATAGTTTGATTATTTTCTCATAATCCTTTATTGTAAGCCTTCGGATTTCCATACGAGCCAACTTTAAACTTCTTTCTCCACTTCTTTTACAGTGTCTTCTATTATAGCCATCGCCGCGTCCACAAGTTCTCTCGTAATGTTTAGCGGCGGAGCCACTCTGATTGTGGAAACTCCGCATGTGATTACTGCAACTCCACGTTTCCACGAACGCATCATTATTTCAGATGCTTGTTTCGGAGATGGTTTCTTCGTTTCCTTATTTTCAACGATTTCCATGCCTATCATTAAGCCCTTTCCTCTAACGTCACCAACAATCTCGCTTCTCTCTTTGAGCTCATCAAGCCTCTTTAATATGTATGTGCCTTGTTTTGTCGCGTTTTCCAAAAGTCTCTCTTCTTTAATTATGTCTATAACAGCGTTTGCCGCAACACATGAAAGCGGATTACCACCAAAAGTGCTCGCGTGAGAACCTCCAACCCAGTCCATTACTTTTTCCTTTGCGACAGTGGCGCCCAAAGGTAATCCAGAAGCCAAAGCCTTTGCACTGCACAGAATGTCGGGTTCAATGTCCCAATGTTCAATTGCGAACCATTTGCCAGTTCTACCTATGCCGGACTGCACTTCATCATCAATTAATAAAATGCCATACTTATCCGCAAGTTTCTTCAATCGCTGAAAGTATTCTGGTGGCGGAACAACATATCCACCTTCGCCTTGGATTGGCTCAAACATTATTGCTGCAACTTCCTCGGGCGGCACATACTTTTGCAGAACAAGTTCATCTATGAAGTCTACGCACCAGTAATGGCATTCTGGATACGATAACTTAAATGGACAACGGTAACAGTATGGATAAGGCACGTGAGTAACGCCTGGCATCAACGGAAAGAAGTAGCGCCTCTGTGGAAGTTTGCTGGCAGTAAAGGACAAAGAGCCTATCGTACGCCCGTGAAAGGCGCCGATGAAACCTATAAATAGAGGTTTGCGCGTGTGCCACTTTGCAAGTTTAATAGCTGCCTCAATAGCCTCCGTTCCGCTATTTCCAAAATAGACCTTTTTGCTGAAGTTACCAGGCGTGATGCTAGTAAGTTTTTCTGCGAGATCCACAACTTCGCTGTAATAAAAGTCCGTGTTTGAATAGTGTAAAAAGCGGTCGCATTGATTTTTGATCGCCGAAATCACTTTTGGATGGTTATGGCCAACATTAAGGCAGACAAGTCCAGAGTTGAAGTCTATATATTCGTTTCCATCAACATCCCTTACGATGCATCCTTCTCCAGACTCGACTACAAGCGGGTAAAACCGCACATATGAAGGGGAAATGAAACGCTCGTCTCTTTTCAATAGTTCTCTTGCTTTTGGTCCTGGCGGTGTAACGACGATTTTGGGGTAAGAGTTCATGTCTAATTCCTCGCGCAGATTCACTACTAGAAAATTAGCTTTTATATATAATTACCTCTAAAGTTTCAGAAAATAACATATTTAAACAGAAAGAAACGGATTACAGACTACCATATGTTTCTTAGCGATTACTAAAGGCCTCGGTGTTGCCGCTTGTTTATGGTTTGGCTACAGTAATTTCGATTGCTGAGACGTTTGCTTTTTGCCCTTCAGCCCTGGTTACTTCTTCAGTTGTTATGTTGATGCCTTGGAGTTGTAAGTCCTTAACGAATGCCCTTCTCAGCAACTCTACAGTGTCGACGGCTCTGCTGATTGCCCGTCCCCTGGCTTTGACCGTTAGTTTTTTGGCGCCAGAGTTGAAGAAGGTGAGACAGGCAACCACGTAGTTCATTATTGGTTTCTTGCCGATCAGTACGACGTTTTCATCTGTTTGCACAGCCTTTGTGTTTTTTGCAGTTTGCTTCTTCTGCTTCTCTTCCGCCATCCACATCATCCTTCCTAACTGTGTTGGTGATGTTTTGCGATGGTAGAATATATCATAAGCACGGAGCCTCTTATATTTTTCCGTATGGTGTAGAATCAGACGTACTGTTTACTAACATTTTGCGATATCGTTCCCAGTCTTCATCAACCCATTTCTGAATTCTTTCAATATCCTCTTCCTTTAAATTGCGGAATCTACCTTGTAAGGTGAGGTATTCTTTTACTGGTTTACGTTTAGATTTGTCGAGCAGCCTATCGCTTGGAGAGTTAAGCTTGAAGCAGCCATATTCGATTTCAAAAAGAGCCCACAATCCAGTGAGTACGGCAAGTCTTCCTATTTCAACAGTTTTGTTTGCATCATAGCGCCAGCCAGTTGGACATGGTGCAAGTATATGAATGTACTTTGTACCTTTGATTTCCTTTGCTTTTCTAAGCTTGTTAATAAAGTCAAGCGGATATGAAGGACATGCCGTTGCAACGTAAGGTATTTTATGAGCAGCCATAATTAACGCCATGTCCTTTTTCCGTTCTCTCTTCCCAGACGGTGTTGTCGTCGTCCAGGCGCCATAAGGAGTTGCACCGCTGCGCTGCATACCAGTGTTACCGTAAGCTTCGTTGTCATAGCAGATGTAAATGAAGTTTGTCTCTCTTTCTGCTGCGCCAGATAGCGCTTGAATCCCTATGTCAACAGTTCCACCGTCCCCAGCCCAGCCAACAACAGTAATGTCCTCAAGTTTTCTTTGGTGTAAAGCCGCAACTATTCCAGAGGCAGCAGCAGCCGTAGATTCAAATAGTATGTTTTGCAAAGGAACATTAACAGATGTATATGGATATGGCCCCTGAATAACGGTTGTGCAGCACGCTGGAACAACTAGGATAACTTTGTTTCCTAATGCCTTGAAGAGTAAACGAAGCGAAATTGAAGGACCACATCCCGCACAAGCTGCATGTCCCTTAAGCAAGTATTCTTCTTTTGGAAGCCCTTTTATGGTAACCATGCTCTCACTCCCTTAAATCAACCCATTCTGTTTCTTTTTCCACCTTACCACTACGCATATACTTTAGCGCTTTTTTCGCAATTTTTTCAATCGTCTTGTATGTTACGTCTCGCCCCCCCAAACCAGCGATGAACCCCGCAACCATCGGATGATCTTTTTGGTTGGATATTGACGCTTTGATTTCTGTTGCCAGGAACCCTTCCATTCCAAAGGATATGTGGCGGTCTATTGTTACAAACATCTGCACTTGTCTTGAGAGGTTTATTACTTCTTCTATTGGAAATGGACGATAAACGCGCATTCTTGCTGCTCCAATCTTATGTCCTTCCTTGCGCAGGTTATCCACAGCGATTTTTGCTTCGCTTCCCATAGTTCCCATAGTGAAAAGGATCAAATCGGCGTCTTCGCACATGTACTTTTCAACGAGTCCGCCATGCCGAAAACCGAAACGTCTAGCATATTCTTCGTCAATCTTTGGAATAAGCGTTTTAGCGTTTTCCATAGCTTCTTGAATCATGTAACGAAACTCCATGTACCATTCAGGCGAAACAAGGTTTGCATGCGAAAGAGGATTGTTAACATCAAGCGTCCAACCAGACTTATATGGTGGCAGAAACGCATCAATTTCACTTTGATCTGGGATTTTTACAGGCATGTACGTGTGTGAAAGAATGAAACCCTCAAGGCAAACCATGGCTGGTAGAAAAACACGCTCGTCCTCGCAGAGTTTGTACGCTTGAATTATAGTGTCGAAAACCTCTTGATTGTCAGCGCAGTAAAACTGTATCCAACCAGTATCCCGTTGAGATAAGGAGTCGCTAAAGTCAGGCCAGATGCTCCACGGAGCACCCATTGCACGGTTAACAACAGCCATGACTACTGGCAAGCGTGAACCAGAAGCCCAATGTAAGGCTTCATGCATCAATGCCAACCCATGAGCTGATGTTGCAGTAAACGTTCGTACACCAGTTGCAGATGCGGCTATGCATGCCACCATAGCGCTGTGTTCTGACTCGACGCGAATGTATTCTGCGTCCATTTCACCGTTTTCAACAAATTCTGCAATTTTTTCAACAACTGTTGTCTGCGGGGTTATTGGGTATGCAGCAACCACTTTGACTTTAGCGGCTTTCGCAGCGTAACCAGCAATATGGTTTGCCGTGTCAATTAGCATCTGCGCCATTTTATTCCTCCTCCCTATACATTGTTATTGCTTTAACTGGACACTCATTGGCGCATATTCCGCAGCCCTTACAGTAATCATAATCTATTACTGGAGTGTCATCGTCCTGCCGTGATATTGCAACGTCTGGACAGTAAATCCAGCAAAGTGTACAGCGCGTACACTTAGAGTAGTTAATTTTCGGGCGAAATGTCCTCCAAGATCCAGTTTTGCCCATGCTGCCCACTGTGGGGATTGATAACGGTGTTAAAGGCATTTCTTTCCTAGTTTTGGGAATTCTATACACGCGATTTCACCATCCTTTTATTAAACGGTTATAGGCAAGTTCTGCTGCTCGTGCGTTTTTTTCACCAGCAGCACCAGGCCACGCTTCCCTTATGACTTTTAAGACACTTTGTAGTTTAATCTCGCCAGCTGCTTTTGCAAATGCTCCTATAATCGCGGAATTCACAACAGGCGTCCCAGCGACGAGAAGGTTTAATTCCAGCGCAATGCCAGTGGCATCAACTGTTGCGATTCGCCAGTTCTTGAGTTCCACTTCTTCGGGGTTTTTTGCAGTGTTCATTATTATTGTGCCATCTTTCTTTAGGCCTTCAGTTACGTCGACAAACTTGTAAATTACTGGATCAAGTACAATTACGTAATCTGGATTGTAAATTTGGCTATGCACAAGTATCGGCTGGTCGCTTATTCTTGCGAACGCCTTAACTGGAGCGCCGCGTCTTTCGGCGCCGAAATATGGAAAGGCTTGAACCCATTTCCCTTCAATAAAAGCTGCGTGTGCTAGTAATTCTGCGGCGGTAACGCCCCCTTGTCCACCTCGCCCGTGAATGCGTATTTCTTTGAGCAACGTCTCCACCCTTCTATTGGAGGTGAAATTGGACTGCTCCACTCTTATTAGTGTTAGCTTAGGTTAACGCTAAAATCAACATTAAAAACAAGCCGCTTGTTGCAAAAATTGGAATGGCTGTAACCTTTGCTCTTTTGAGCGCCTTGTCTATTAAAAGGCATAATTTTGCTAGCAGACTCTCTCCAATGACTCTAACATTAGAAATTGTTATTGTACGGCAAGCAGCGGCAACACGTTCCATGTTTCTCAGAGCATTTTTTGTTGCCTCTGTTATGTAAGTGATTAGCTTTTCCTGATCCATTACTTCGCCTATTGGGTGATATCCTCGCTCGTTTAAAACAATGGCGTTTACAGAATGCGTATCAGTTGTAAAAACTTCGCCTTCATCAACGCCAACAATGTGAAGCGCGGAAAGTATTTTTTCTCGCAGCCCAGAAACCATGTTGTTACCATCAATCACTACATAAGCGGTTTTCTGCTTGCCAACTTTTACTACAATAACCGTAATGCCCCCTGGTCCCATTCCATCTTTGAGAGCAAACTCTTTCGGAAATATTGTGGCAGCGCCAACTTCAAAGGGTAAACGTTTTAATGAAAACGCCTTTCCAAGACAAGAAGAGGCAACATTCCCTAGTGAAACCAACATATCATTCACGTTTAATGTTCCGTCAATGCTGTTGTGTGCGTTAACAATTATGCAGTGCTCCAGTCCTAGTTTTTCAGATTCCCGGCATACAAGCGTACTCAATTCTTGGGGGAAATCTTCTGTTGTTTTTGGCGCAAGTGTAAACGCGATAAAAGCCGTTTTCCCAAAAATTTGGCAACATGCAGTTGCTTTGCCATCACTTGTTTTGATAAATGGAGAAGCCTTATCTTCGAAGGCGCCAAAGTGCACGCCTTCAACGATGTTTCTTATCATCTTTTCACTTTGGAGTTGAGAGGCTAGGTCGAACTCGTGACCAAGCAAGCCGTGTGGAACACAAACCGTGCATCTAAGTGCATCTTCCAGAGATCTTTTTATCATTGAAGGAAGAAGGCTACTTCCCACATTCTTGAAAGGCCCTGGGTGGACAGAAGGCACAACTACAAGCGCTTTTGGTTCTTTGGAGCTAAACTCAATTAAGTCAACTTTAACGTCACGTGTTTCACCTAGATCCTCCAAGATTTTCTCAAATGGTTCATTCAAGTTTGCAATCCAATTAAGTAAGAAAGCCTTAAAAACTGACAATCCCGAAAGCCCAATCACCTCAACTCCAACATGACTTACCAAGTGTGTAAAGAGTGCACTTGAAGCGATGCTTATTGCCACCGCTGGAAACAGAAAAGTTATTACAGAAAGCACTGCAGACGAATCTGCTGACGCCCACATAGCCATAAACAGGAGGCAGCATAAAAGCGGTTTAATCAGCGATGCTACTAAAAGCTTCCAAGTTTTTGAGGTTGAAGTTGAGAGAAAAACTATTAGGCGAAACATCATTGCTGCAGAAAAACCTAGAAGACATAGTTTAACTCCCCAAAATTTGCCCAAAAAAAGAGCGAAAACATTGCCGAGAAAGATGAAGAAAGCCGAGACTCCCCAACTGAATATGGATAATCCTGTCGTCCTCCTTATATCATAGATGATGTCACCCCTCAAGATTAACATGCTATTGGCATAGTCCAAAATCACAGTCACAAAAAGCAGTAAAAAGCCTAACAGCAAACCCCACAACAAGCTGGAGGGGAAAGAGAAAAGCATCAGCGCAAAAAGCGTTCCCGCAGTAACGCATAATAAAGCCAGAACAAAAACCATCGTGCCATAGGTTGGAAGCTTGAATAGTGAGGAGTAATGTTTAACGGCGTTGTCCATGAAGTCATTAAGAGAGTCAAAGGATTTGCTTACCACGTACACCCTCTCAATTAAGTCTTCAATGAGAAACTCACTCACATATTAAAATGTCGCGAGTTTCTGCCAGAAAGGCAGCAAATGAAATTTAAGACACTCTCCTAAATAATCAGTAAACAAGAGATCAATAAATTTTACATGAAACTGGAAAATTAAGAGGTTACATTAAAAAGTTTTGAAGTTGAGGGCTTTGGGGAACCATGTTGAACTGAAGGGTAACTGTTTTATCTTAAAAGTGGTTACTATAACATTTTGCGAAGCGCATGCCAGAACAGGAAATCCCACCAACAATATTCCACATGCTAGAAAAGAATTTAGGCAAAAAAATACGCGTCATTCTGGACCCCTCCTATGGTTTTGAAGGAGTGCTTGCCGCTGTTACGCGTGAACCTTCTGGCATATGGCTTTCAGATGCAGAAGCCATAATATTGCGTTCAACAATAGCCCAGCCTATACCGCAAGTGGCTGGTAGAGAAGAAAGAAGCGAAATCTTTGTTCACTTGAACTCTGTTCAGAGAATAGAAGTTTTGCATGCACCTTTAAGGCGCTAGACGGAACATTAGAAGAAGGCGTTTGCCAAGACGCAGATTATTATCAGGGCTATTGCTAAGCCAACGAGAAGTTCAGGTCTGACTTTTACACCTTCAGTTTCCTCTTCAAAGAAGCGCAGCAGCCCCGCACTTGCTGCGGGCATTGGCGCTGAACGTTCTTTCTTTTTCTTGCTCACATACAGCCCAACCGTTTAACTTGTATTTTCAACATTCACTATTATTAATGTTATGGCAGTTTCAAAAGAGTTTTTATTTCTGAATAGCTGATATTGAGATGCAAGGTGTCACTGATGGAGGAATATCGCAAAGAGTATGATTACGTGTTTGACTTGCTTCAAAGCCATCATAAATGGTTTCAAGAATGCATTCCATTAATAGCAAGCGAAAACATCCCAAGCCCAGCGGTCAGAGAAGCCTTAACAACAGATTTTGGAAACCGCTACGCTGAAGGCTGGCCTGGAGAACGCGTTTACGCCGGATGCCGCTTCATAGATCAAGTAGAGTTTAAGTGCATCGAACTTATGAAAAAACTTTTTAGGGCAGAGTTCGTTGATGTTCGCCCCATCTCCGGAGTTGTCGCAAATCTGGTTGTTTATACAGCGTTTACTGAACCCGGCGACACCATGATGGCTTTGTCAATACCATGCGGCGGACACATTACAATGGGTAAGAAGGAGCTTGGTGGAACAGCTGGCGCCGTTCACGGTTTAAATGTGGAATACTTGCCTCTTGACTATAAGGAGCTGAATATCGACGTGGACAAGGCAAAGGATAAAATTGAAAAGCTTGCGGCAGAGGGAAAACCGCCAAAGCTTGTCATGTTCGGTGCAAGCGTTTTCCCATTTCCACATCCAATAAAAGAATTGGTTGATACTATAAAGGCTGTTGGCGGAACAGTTGGCTACGACGCGGCACACGTAGCGGGGCTTATCGCTGGAGGACAATTTCAAGACCCGTTAAGGGAAGGGGCAGACGTTGTCAGCTTAAGTACACATAAAACATTTTTTGGACCGCAGCACGGTGGAGTTTTATCCTGGGAAAAATATGCAGACAAAATAAAGCGGGCAACATTTCCAGGCATGGTAAGCAACCACCACTTACATGCAGTTGCAGGCGTAACAATTGCATGCGCAGAGATGCTAGCGTTTGGAAGAGAATACACAAGCCAAATAGTTAAGAACGCCAAAGCATTGGCTCAAGCGCTTCATGAGAGAGGGTTTAATGTTTTGGCGGAGCATAAAGGGTTCACGGAATCCCATGTAATCTTAATAGACGTAACAAAGCATGGCGACGGCGGCACAATTGAAGAAACCCTTGAGAAAGCAAACATAATTATTAACAGGAATTTGTTGCCGTGGGACATTAAAGAAGGAAGACATTTCATGCATCCGGGCGGGATAAGACTTGGTGTGTCGGAAGTTACAAGGCTTGGAATGAAAGAGTCGGAAATGGTTGAGATAGCGGAGTACATAAAACGTGTGATATTGAACAAGGAACCACCAGAAAAAGTAAAAACTGATGTGGCAGAGTTTAGGCGCAATTATCAAAAGGTTCATTACTGCTTCGAAAACAGCACAGAGGCTTATGAGTACATAAAGATTCGCTGAAGCGAGAAGCAAGCGATAAAGTTTGGAACTGACAATTTGGACTATTGGTGAAGCGTTAAAAACCGAGGATAGAAGTGCTATAGAAGGCGAGTTCGCAGACGTTATCGCTTGGCTTGCTTCACTTGCAAACATTGTCAACATAGACCTTGAAACAGCCGCCCTTAACAAATACGATAAAAAATGTCCAAAATGCGGGCAAAACCCATGTCAATGCACATTTTAGGTCATGGCTTAAATTAAACGTTTCTGTCCTAGGCCAGTAAGTGCCCAAACATTGGGTTTGCTTCGCTTTCGTTCAACAAGTCCCTCGGCTTCTAAAAGCCTTAAATGGTGCATGACGACATTGTAGTGCATATGCGTTTGTTCAGCAAGCGTTTTTGCATCAGCTGGACCTTTATCTAAAACGCTCAGTATCCTTGTCCTTGCAAGAAGCCCACGTTTAATGTTTTTTACGTCTTTTAAGTATGCCTTGGGGTGATAAGGTTCCTTTAACATACATCAGAAATATTATGGGCGTATTGCTTGAAAAACTTTCTTAAGAAAAGTCTGTCAAACTGATTTGCCGCGGTTTTTTACCATCAAACAGAGAGGTAATTTCCTCCTTAACAAGCAAAATCCTCTGAGCATAGTATTGCGGTAGCTTGTATTTTTCAACCAAGTTTTGAGCTGCCTCAAAGTATTTTTCTATTCCGCCACGGTAAACGGTCAGTGTTAGTTGTCCTCCACAGTGAGTGCAAACGCCGCGGAGTGGAATACGCCGGTAACGCTTGTTGCATGATTTGCATCTAACACTTTGCGTTGAAAAAGCGCGCATGTTCCCAGCTATATCACGAATAAAATGTTTAGTTAATACTTTCAAGGCTACTTTTCTGGCGTTCACTGCCCCAATTTTTTCGGCGAGTTCAAGCTGACTGTTCAGCTTGTCAACCATCGTCTTGAGTCGCTTGTAGGCACTTTCGGCATTCCCATGGTTTATGTTTGAAACTGGAGTTGTAAAGTTGAAACCCTCAAACTGCGCCTCTGTCCCAAGTCTATATCCAACAAGGTCGATTATGCCACTTAACTGTTTAGGCTCAGCCCTACCCCATGTTCTTTCATAAAATTCTAGAGGATAAGCACTTGCAACGTCAAAGTCATGGGCTTGTCTTTGAACTTCAGCTGTATTAACAACGGGTATTAGGAGCAGAGGAGCATCCATTATTCCACCTATCTGCGACGGCAAGTATTCGCGTGAAAAATTGATAAGCGTGTCTAACGCAAGCATTAAAGCGTCTTCATCGCCGTCGCAGTCCCTACGCTTTGCGGAATGCCATATTGGATGCGCGTAACAAACATTCAGGTTTGTAAAGCCGATAATGCGTCCCAAAATTCCAACAGATGTGTGAGGTGCCAGCCCTACGACAATGTGGCCTACAAGCTCTTCCACTCGCCTTATGTTATAATATGGAGCAAGTCCGTAGACCTTGGTCAAAAGTTCATCGATAAAGTTTGCAACTCGAACGAAATATTCACCGCATTTCAGCGGAATGATAACATCTTGCACTTTCAACTCGCAAATTTGGTCGTCGCTCGTTAGAGGCTTGCCAAACATGTCACTAGTATAACCGATTTGCCTAAGCTTTTCATGAGACACCCCAATTTCAGAGGGTTTAAAATGCGTTAAAGGCGCGTTCGTAGCGTCAAAGCGTACTGTTCCATCCTTGTAAACGGACAGATCATATTTTGCGCGTAGAATACCCTTTTCAATGGCTTCCGGAGTTTTTGTTTCGTTTGTCAAGCCTATTACGCCCTTCAAAATTTTAGGAGCAGAAAATCCGAGACTAACACAGGCTCTTTCAATTAGTTCCTTAAAGTTGAAAACTTGCCTTTGGTAAGCTTTGGCTGACACTTTGCAGACTGGACACTCGTTTTCTTTTAAGTTTCTGCCACATTTGGGGCAAATTCTTTCCAAAATTGTTTCCGTTCCACAGTTTGGACACTTTATTCTTAAAGTAAAAGAGTTACATGATGGGCATTTACGTTTAACAACTTCAACTGAGTAAGGTTCCTTTCGCGCTGCCTCCACAATGTCTCTTTGTGAACCTCCGCCCAGACCAACTGGAAACAGAACGTGAACAAGCGGTTTCATCTCTCTTCTTTTTGCTTTTTCTGGGCGCCCCATCCTAGCACCAACAAAAGTGGGTGCTTTATCCCTTATCTCAAGGCCAGAAAGCATACTAACCACTTGCGTAATTGGTTTGTCAGATGGCAAATCCACGTTTTCCGTTGACCCGTAACGCAAACAAACAGCAAGAGCGTGCGCGCACTCACCCTCAACAAAAATTTTATCGCCGAGAACTTTGTGGGGTAAGTAAATCGCTTCTAAAGCACCCTTAACATCTGGATTGTTGTCGCCAACAATTTCTTGGATTAACCCATTTTCATAACGCACTCTTGAACTGATAAGCCATTCTCTAAGCATCTTGACATCTTCAGTCGAATTAAGGTTAGACCAGAAAAACGTAAATGCCGGATGAAGAGGCACACGCAACACCAACGAGATGTCAATAGCCTCTTTTATTGTAGGCTTGTTGGCAAAAGGGTCTTTTAAAAATGCTTTAAGCCTATCAACTGGAACACAAGAAGCCTTAGAAGCATCATGTATGTCTCCATTAAACCTTTTAGCAATAGCTTGCTTTAAATCTTCAACCCACCACTCTTCAACATACCCTGAAGGCAAGAGCACCTTGTTATTATATAAGAAATCTCCAAAGCTAATCAAAATGTCTCCAAGAAACAAAACCCTAGAAATTTGATCCTTCACCACACTAACGTTTTCCAAAGTTACACGAACAACAGAGCCATCCCTCAAAAGCACCACAGGAGGCTCCAAAGAATCAACAGGCACAGCAATGCCTCCCTTTCCGGGAAGTTCAAGACGCATCTGGGTGCCTGCTGCAAGAAAACCATTGAGGATAAGCATAGTTGCTGGATGAACGCCGACTGCAGTTAGCCCTGTATTACGAGCTCGCCCATACCTTAAACGGAAACCACCACGGCTGGATGCAAAACAAAAAATTGGGCGTCCAGCAATAACATCATCCATAAACCCAGATGATTTTTTCTCTGATTTTTTGCGGAATTCTTTGAGCCAATCCCATCCTTGAATACCAAGTTTTTCAACAATCGCATAAACTTTAGGCGCTCTGCCAACAATACCATCATTCACAACCCGTAGGGCGCCACCCCTAACGCGGTTAGTTTCTATACGTGGAAGATTTCGAAAAGTGGAAACCTCAAATGGGTCAGACTCCGTGCCCGTTACCTCCACGGGCAACCATTGAAGCGCCTTTAATAATTCCTCATCTGAAACATGATATTGGAAACGTCCAACAGAGCGCTCGTAAAGTCGTATCTCCTCAACAAAACGCAACATTTCTTCTTCCTTGGGCTTATAGCGGTCAAGCCCGAGAAGGCGTCTTACGAAATCGCCGATAATTAATGTTAACGCTTGGTCTGTGCCGCCAGCAGACCTAATGGGACCAGCAAAATATATCGCCAAATAACGTGTTCTATCAAAGTTTGTTTTAATTTTAACTTTTGCCACTCCTTGAAGCGGTGCAGCCGTAAGCCCCTCTGTTAATATTGCAAGGGCAGTCCTTATGGCTTGGTCTGCTGCTTCTTCGGGTTCCATATGCCCAAATTTGCCATAAACTATTTCCTCTGCAATCTTGAAGGCTAACTCCTCTCTTGGAAGCTTATCGCTTAACTTTCTAATGCTTTCAGCAACACCTTTCGGTCCAACAAGCCCTTCTACAAGGTCAGCGAGGTCTCTTGCAACTTTGCATTCTGGCTTAAGTGCTGGATCAAACCCTTTTTCTCGGGCCTTTTCACTTATGCCATAGAGTCTCCAAAATTCGTTTTCAAGGTTTTCAACGTATCGGCTATAAGCTTCGCTCATCTGGTTGTTCAATTGCAACGCACACGCTTCACAATAGTTTTGGAGGCTATTTTTGCTTTTACAACAAGTTCGCGTTAAAAGCAGTAAAATCAAATGTGGCTCATTCCGTATGAATTCTACACAAAAAGAGGGCGTCCCACTTATCCTTTTTATTCCCCGTTGCCTTGCGATATGCCTCTTTTGCAATTCTACTTCGTCTTTCAACGCATTCCTCGCAACGCTTATGCCTAATATCCGAGGGGCCATCACACCCTCCACAATTTAGTAGTAAAACCTCACCCAAACCCCTCAGCGTTGTCCAAGCATATTCATGCTCGTCATACTGCGGTTCAAAATCTGGCCAAAACTCATAAGTACTCTCATTGCCCAGAATTTTTCTTAAAGCTTTAAAGTGATTTTCAAAAGCGGTCAACGCTTTGCTCACAGCCTAAAGCGTCTTATACCCTCAATAATCTCGGAAACTCTATGCTTAAGATCCGCCCTTTCAACAATGTTACCGGTAACTATAACATCAGCGCCAGCAGATGCTGCAGTCAACGCTTGTTCTCTTGACCTTATGCCGCCGCCAACTATAAGTGGAATATCAATACATTTTTTAACAACCCTTATCATTTCAGGAGGCACTGGCTTTTTAGCGCCAGACCCGGCCTCCAAATAAATAAAGTGCATGCCCAAGTATTGTCCCGCTAATGCGTGTGCAGCTACAACCTCGGGTTTATCGTATGGAACTGGAATCGCCTTACCAACTATGCCCGCTGTTCCGCCTTCACCAACAATTATGTAGCCCATTGGAATAGGCTCTAAACGGTATTTCTTAACGAGAGGTGCCCCTAAAATTTGGGCACCTATAATAAAGTACGGGTCTGTAGAGTTTAGAAGCGACATGAACCATATGGCGTCTGCATGCCGGCTTATTCCATTCACATTGCCAGGGAATAATATAACGGGCACATCAACGGCGCGCTTAATAGCTTTTAAAACATTGTCAAGGTGACTAACTGTCGATAGTGTCGACCCGCCAACCATTATCCCAGAGGTTCCACTGAGCTTAGCTTTGTAGGCGGCCCTAGCCGCTTGCGATGCTGTTACTTTTTCGGGATCGATAAGCGTTAGGTGAATCGCCCCTTCCGAATCGATTTTTTCAAGCAAATATTTCTCAACTCGTCCCACCATAATAGTAACCTCCAGTAGACTGGGTTAGGCCGTTGTACTTCGGGCACCAGAGTAGATTTTGTCTGTGAACATGCAGTAAACATCCACTTCTGCTTGTGCGGGTTTTACTTGGAACTCTTCTTTTAGGCCGCAGTTGCTGCAGCCTACTATAGCTCGGCCTTCTTCGCGTAATATTTCAACCCTTACAGTTTCTTTTCCACATCTAGGGCAAGAGAAGAACCTAGGCAAACGCTTCTTGGGGATTCGGACAACTTTTCTTCTTCTACGCCCCATTTCGACTTCCTTCTATGCCTAAAAATCATGACACTCCACTATTTTATGTTTGTCCTTAAATATTGGCGTGTAACCATAAAAATTGAGGCGCATGCACGTTGAAGTTAACTTTAGATGTTCTTGAATTGAACTGGAGCGAAGTTGAAGGAAAAATAAAACTGTTCATAAGAGATTATGTCAAAAAATCGGGCGCAAAGGGCATAGTTTTAGGACTGTCAGGCGGCATTGACAGTTGCACGGTGGCAGCACTGTCCGCACTAGCTATAGGCGGGAAAAATGTTCTTGGACTTATACTGCCAGAAAAAGAAACATACAACATTAAAGACATCAAACACGCCGAAGCTACAGCCAAAAAGTTTGGATTAAAAACGGAAAAAATCGACATCACACCTGTCCTAAAAGCCTTTTACAAGTCAATACCAAATTTTGACTCCAAGGATAATCTCTGTAAAGGCAACGTAAAAGCACGTGCTAGAATGATTTACATCTATTATTACGCAAACAAGTTTAGCATGCTTGTATGTGGAAGTTCAGATAAATCAGAAACAATGGTAGGTTACTTCACCAAGTGGGGAGATGCCGCAGCAGATATAGCGCCAATAATGGACTTATACAAAACGCAAGTTCGGAAACTTGCACGCCACATAGGTGTTCCAGAAGAAATCGTAAAAAAGCCTTCGTCTCCAAGACTTTGGCCAAGACAATTTGCGGAAGAAGAGTTGGGGATAAAGTATGAAACATTAGATTTGATTCTTTACGGTTTAGAGCATTTCATGGAAACCAAAGACATAGCGAGTCAGCTAGGATTAAGGGAGGATCTTGTAGAAAAAGTTAAACGTAGGTGGCTCGCCGCTGAGCATAAGAGACAGTTGCCATTGACAACGAAAATTGAATATAGAACTATTGGCGCAGATTTCAGACTTCCGAGAGACATCTGTTAAATTTGGAGATGGAAAGCATGAAGGAAAATTTCAAAGTTGCACTCGCCCAAATAAACTGCCATCGAGCAGATAAAGAGCGAAACATAGAAAAAATGGGAAAAATCATAACAGAAGCCACAAAGGAGAAGGCAGATCTTGTAATTTTTCCAGAGCTTTCGTTGACCGGCTACGTGGTTCGAGATGAAATATACGATCTAGCAGAGAGGATACCTGGACCATCAACAGAAGCTATGGAAAAAATAGCAAAGAAAACTGGAGCATACGTCGTCTTTGGCATGCCAGAGTTAAGCGAAAAAACAAGAGCAACAATTTACAACTCAGCAGTGCTTGTTGGCCCCGAAGGCTTTGTTGGCAAATACCGCAAAATGCACCTCCCAACACATAGCGTGTTTGAGGAAAAAAGATATTTTAGGCAGGGCTATGAAGCGGTGGCGCTAACCACAAAACTTGGGAAGATAGGACTAATAATTTGCTACGACATCTTCTTCCCAGAATTAAGCAGGCTAACGCGCCTTAAAGGAGCCCAGTTAGTAGTTTGCATTTCAGCTTCACCAGCGGTTAGAAAAACCTTTTTTGAAACATTGACAGTTGCTAGAGCAATTGAAAACGTAGCGTTTTTGGCATACGTAAATCTTGTCGGAATAGAAAATGGGCTGCAATTTTGGGGAGGAAGCAGACTTGTTGGACCAAATGGCAAGGTGCTAGCCCAAGCCAAGTATGATGAAGAAGATCTTGTGATGTGTGATGTCAGTTACAGTGATATCAAACCTGTAGAAGCATTTGTGCCAACACTCAAAGATTTACGCCCAGAACTCTTTGATGAACTAAAAGAAAGCGCTAAGTGCCTATAACTTTCACTTATTGGAGCTTTTTAACTGCCCTCTCAATTCTGTTCATTGCTTCCTCTAACTGCGCATATGACGCTGCATAAGAGATTCTTATGTATCCCTCGCCACAACGCCCGAAGGAAGAGCCTGGAACAGTTAGTACGTGTGCTTCCTTTGCAAGGTATTCTGAAAACTGTTCTGAAGGCATTCTGAAATTTTTGATGCTAGGGAAAACGTAAAATGCCCCTCTCGGAAGAGCACAATCAAATCCTCCTATTTCATTAAGCCTCTTATGAAGCATCCGCCGTCTCCTGTCAAACTCTCGGACCATATCTCTCACAAAATCCTGCGGTCCCTCAAGCGCAGCCAATGCAATATACTGAGCTATGCTATTGATGCACGCAATTGTATGCTGATGTATCAACCATAACGGTAAAAGAAGCTCTTTAGGACCATAAATAAAGCCTATCCGTAGCCCCGTCATAGCGTATGTCTTGGAAAAAGAATTAACAATTAATGTACGCTCACGCATTCCAGGAAAAGTTGCAAGGCAATAGTGTTTAGTTCCATCATAAATTATTTTTTCATACACCTCGTCAGAAATCACAATAAGGTCACGTTCGACAGCAATTTTCGCCAACATCGCTGCATCATCAAAAGAAAGTGTTGTCCCCGTAGGGTTGTTAGGATAATTAAGAATAATCACGCGTGACCTATCCGTGATAAGTGACATCACATCATCAATAGAAGGCACAAAGCCGTTCTGCTCTAACAAAGGGATAGAAACTGGAACGCCACCAGCTAAACGAACACAAGGTTCATAGCACACAAAGCCTGGGTCGGGAATCAGAACCTCATCGCCTGGGTTTACAAAACCAAAAAGCGCTAGAAAGATTGCCTCAATTCCACCTGATGTAATTAGTATTTCTGAGTTAGGGTCATAGTTCACGCCATATTCACTGAAGGCTTTTTTGGCTAATGCTTCACGTAACTCTGGGATGCCATTAGTGGGAGTATAATGTGTTTTCCCTTCTTTTGCTGCCTTCAAACCCATCTCCATTGCGTGCTGTGGAGGAGAAAAGTCTGGTTCTCCTACGCTAAGATTAATTGCGTCTGGCATTTCTTGGGCTAAAGCGAAAAATCGGCGAATTCCAGACGGTTTTATGTTTTTTAGGCGTTCTGCGGGCTTGAACTGAGAAGGCAATATTTTCCCTCAATATGCACTGGTTTCGTGAGGATAAAATGTTTGCGTTGCAAAGTATGTGAAACTTATGGTGTTTTTAAGCAAAGTTTAAGTGAAGCTTGTATACAAATCTGTATTCCTATGAAAGGTCGGTGGTTGAAAGGGTTTGAAGCTAAAGGAGAACGTCCACTTATGGTTAGTGCGCTCTTTAAATGACCCTATAACTGAAATTCTCTACAAAAACAGCCATTTAACAAAAACACAGCTTGAAACGTTGCTTATAGACATTTTAGCCGAAAATATCTCTGGTAAAGCACTAAATTACGATGAAAAAGCCAGATTAAGGTTAACAAAGGCCAAAATAAGTCGTGGAGCGTTCAATCGAACTTTAAAACAGGCCAAAGGAAACGTTATAAAGTCAATATACACCATACTTCTTTTAGGGTACCTAGGCGTGTTTGAAAGTACAACTCTTGACCCGTACATTGAAATAGCGAACAGATTAAAAGAGTACGTAGAGGCACATAAAAGCATGGCAAACACGAGCGAAAACCTAAAAATCATAAAAATCATTAGAGAAGAGCTTGAAGCAAGCTTAGAAAGGCTATCAGCAATGCCAACAAGCGATATGTGACATCACAAGTCACATGAAAACTTTTGCATCTTCTTACGTTAACTTTCTAGCTGGCAAAAAATGGCGTTAAACCAGAAAAGAGCCAAAATTAAGGCACTATTGTCAACCATATAGCAACAATTACGTGTGTATTTTTGTGATGCGTGATGTCATAAGGCCATATCGCCTCAAGAAGCAGCACAATCTTTAAATCTTTTACATGGTAACTGTGATGTGTGATGCCCATGTATAAATCACAAGTAAATCACAAGGGGTGTTTAGTTTGGAGCTTTTGGTGTTTGCTGTGATCTTGTCCACTTTAACAGTTGTTGTTTGTTATGTATACTATAGACAACTTCAAAAGGTTCGAAAAGAATATGAAAATGCAAAGGCAGTTGTTGACGATATAGTTTTTAGTTTTAACAGGCAATTAAAGCAAGAAGCAGAAAGAGTAGGCTTAATTGCGTGTAAAGTTGATGCCGCGATTTCTAAAGGTGACAACGCGAAGAAGGCTGTTGAGGATGTTTGTAGGAAAGTTGAATCTTTGGAGGGTAGAGTAAACTCGTTAGCAAGTGAAAAGGAAGTCAACACAAAGAGAGTAGAGGAAATAGCCAAAACCTTACAAGAAAGCATAAATGTGCAAAGGGATTTGGCTGCACGCCTTGCGGCAGTTGAGGAACGAACAAAATATCCCGCAGTTGCTTCAGACGCCAAAATTGAGGCCGTGATCCCCATAAAAAAGGAGAAGGCTTTGGCGCCACTTACTGATACTGAAGTGTCAGTTTTGGACATGTTAGCCTCTGAAGGACCCAAAACCGCACCTGAAATAAAAGAGAGAATTAAGCTTAGTAGGGAGCATACCGCAAGGTTGATGAAGAAACTTTATGAGGAAGGTTATTTGGACAGGGATACCAGTAAAATTCCATTTAGGTATAGTGTAAAAGAGGAGATGCGGAGGCTTTTAAAGCGGACAGAAAGTGAATCAGCCCAGCAGCAATCATGACGTTAAGGTGTTTGCCTTTCAATTATTGCCTTTGGATAGCTTGTTGATAACTTATACTTTAAGGTTCTTGAAGCCCCAGCCCTTAAAAGTAAGCCCTTACTCGACATTCTGGAAAGGTATGTTGCCACTGTACTAAGCCCTATAGGTTCCCTGAATTCTTGCTCATAAGCCAGCTGAACGTCACGCGAGGTAAACCACACAAGTGGGAAGTGCTTCTGAACAACAATGCGTACTTTGTCGTATTTAGAAAACTCGTTTTCAGAAACTTCCTTGTTTATTTCATTGCCTCTACCAGCTGGCACACCGCCCAAGAGTTCTACGAGGTCTAGGAGGCGGAGAGCTTTCTCTCTAGTAATTTGGCCTTCAAATGCTATTGTATAGCGGTTACCGTCTTCGTCAAATAGTTCAACTCTCATTTTTCGGGCGGGCATCAGCATTATACACCTAGGTGTATTCACAACTTTGCAGTTAACAAGTTATAGGTGTTATGGTGAAGAAGTTATTGGTAAAACAGCTAAAAAAGTCTTTAAATCTGAAAAAAAGGAGAAAAATTACTTTTCCGCTCTTTACGAATTTCACAATTGTTTACTTTTTTAATTTCTATAAAAAAAGGGAATCAAAAGTATTTTCCAGTAGAAAGGTAGGGGTGCCATATTCACAGGAAAGTCGCATAAAAAAAGCAAATTTTTCAAAATATGCAAAGAAAAGAGGCATTTTTTCTTAAACTTCACATGAGCATCACAATGTGTGAATGAATATTAAGCATTTTAATCAGAAGGTGTGTGAATCAAAAAGGCGAAGTGATTGTAGGATGTTAATGTAATGATTGTAATACTTTGGGCACACCCCTATTTTTCCATTGGAAACTTGTGTTTTAATTTGAGTTTAAAAAAGGTAAGTTATTGAAAATCTAACTTTTTAAACTATAATTTTTATAATTCACTGATGCATTCTTAACCTTTCAGAGTATATTTCTTCGTTTTAAAGAAGAAATCAGCATTAATCTGGAGATGTAAAAAAGAATTCCAGAGGAAATTGTGGGGTGTGGTGTAAAGCAACTTCTTATGTTAATTTTAAAGTTTGTTTAGATTCGAATTTAGTTTTCTGTAGTGAGATGCTTATTACTGCAAAGGAAGAGTAGGCATATCCTTTGAAATTTCGGGAAGGCTTTAGAATGAGTGACACAAAGATCTTGGACGAGCTATTCGCAAACTTCGTTGGAAACACAAAGATATTCAAAGACAGAAATGTTTTGCGACATGATTACTTACCAAATAGATTGCCACATCGCGAAGAACAAATTAGGCTATTGGGCGAAAAAGTGGCACCCGTCTTAAAAAGAGAGCGGTGTTCAAACATTTTCATTTATGGCAAGACAGGAACAGGAAAGACTGCCGTTACGAAATATGTCCTAGGGCACCTCGAAGTAAAAGCAAAAGAGTATGGTGCACCTGTCAAGTTTTGTTATGTAAATTGTCGAATGGCAGGTTCTGGATATCGCGTTTTTGCAACCCTCTGTCAAAGCATCGGGACACGTGTGCCTTTTACAGGGTTATCTGTTGGTGAAGTTTTTGATAGATTCCGAACAGCGTTAGATGTGACGCAATTGATTTTTATAGTGGTTTTAGATGAGATAGATGCTTTAATAAAGACGTGCGGAGACGGTCTTCTTTATGAGTTAACTAGGATAAACGAAACTTTGCACAAAAGCAAATTGTCTTTAATTGGAATTTCAAATGATTTGCGACTTAAGGAATTTTTTGATCCACGTGTTTTTAGTTCTCTTAGTGAAGAGGAAATTGTTTTTAGGCCCTATGATGCTAATGAACTTAGGAACATTTTGCTGGAGCGTGCCAAGTTAGCCTTTAATGAAAATGCCTTGTCCGAGTCCGCGTTAAGCTTGTGTGCGGCGCTAGCTGCTGCTGAGCATGGTGATGCTAGGCGAGCGTTGGATTTGCTGCGGGTTTCAGGCGAGGTGGCTGAGCGTGTTGGGGCTTCTGTTGTTACTGAGGAGCATGTGCGGGAGGCTGAAAAGCACATAGAACACAACCGCGTCGTCGAGGCGCTAAAAGATTTGACTTTACATTCAAAGCTTGTTATCTTAAGTGTATACCATTTGGATAGGGCGGGTGTTAGCAGCACCATCACGGGAGAAATTTACGAAGTTTATGGCGAGTTATGTGGGGAATTAGGTGTTGCGCCTTTGACGCAAAGACGTTTGGGCACACTTGTGAATGAGCTTGACGCTATGGGCTTGCTTAATGCGAAAGTTATAAGCATGGGGCGTTATGGGCGCACAAAAAAGATTAGGCTGGAAATATCTCGTAGTCTTATTAGAGACGTGTTTGGTAGTGACGTTAGACTTGGGCGCATGATTGATTATGCACCGAAATGCCTTTCGAAAAATTCCCGTGATAGGAGTTGAAGATGGGAGCTTCAGGAAGGGTATTACTAGAAAGGCCAAACTTGCAGCGGTGCTGTTTTTAGAAACGAAAATCGAGGGTGTACGCATTACTGAGGTTACTGTTGATGGAGTTGACGCCACTGAAGCTCTATTAAAAATGATTGAAGGGTGGAGTTTTGGGGCAGTTCTCCTTTCAGGGGTTTCTTTTGCTGGCTTTAACATCATAGACCCAACATTGGTTCATGAAGAGTGTGGAAAACCAGTTGTGGTTACGTCTAGAACGAGACCGGATAATGTGTCTGTGAAGCGCGCGCTTAGAAGACACTTTAAGGATTGGGAAATGCGGTGGAGCATTTTTGAAAAGTTAGGTGAAGTTTACGAGGTGCAAGTTATGGATGGCACCGAACCCGTTTACATAGAAGTAGTGGGTGAAACTGGCGAGTGGGCACGCGGTCTCATACAAGCTTTGTCTTTTTGTGGGCGGATGCCAGAGCCATTGCGCGTTGCAAGGCTTATTGCCAGAGGGATTTCCTAAGTGAATGATAACACATTGACTTCGAGAGTTTGAAGGTTTACTACGGGAACTTTTCCCGGAGTTGGCACCACTCCCATTCTGCGCATGTAATCTGTTTGCTCTTGCCAACCTCCAGAATTTACGACGAGGACTCCACGGTAGCTGGTGTATCCTAAAATGTGAACGTGTCCAGCGTGGAAGATGTCTGGTACATGTTCTATAACAAGAAAGTCTCTGTTTTCAGGTGCTAGGGGAGTTTTCCCGCCGTATATTGGCGCTAGATGACGTGACTGCAAGAGTAAGGTCATTGCCTTTTCTGGGTGATTTATATCGACGCCTGGAACAGTTGAGGTTATGTCGTCTAAGCTTCTTCCGTGATATAATAACAGTTCCACATTGTGGAGGCTGAGGCGGCATGGGTTTCCAAGTGAGTGTACTTTTCTTGATGTTTGCAGAGTTTCCAGAAACTCGCTGGAGATTGCTGGCTGGGGTAAAGCCTTTCTTGGAGCGTCATGGTTCCCAGGTATAATTACGACTTCTATGTAGTCTGGTATTTGCTCGATGAGCTGAGCGGCTTTTTCGTATTGCCCATAAATGTTCTTTATTGTTAACTCTTTTAGCTGATTTGGGTAAACGCCTATTCCGTCGACAATGTCGCCTGCTATTATTACGTATTTGACATGGCTTGCAATGTTGCGTAACCTTTCGTCGCCATATTTTCCATTAAGCCACAATACAAAATGGTTAAATGCTTCGCGTTGAAACTTTGCGCTTCCGACATGCATGTCGGATGTAAGCACGGCATAAACTGGCAGAGGTGCTTTACTAGGTGCTTTTGAGGCTACGTCTGGCAGGATGATGTCTTCTACGATTAGCAAGTTGCTTCTTGTTTTTGTCACATCCAAACAAACAACTTGGTCAAGTAAGAGTGAGCGTGCTTTTTCCAGCACTTCTTTTTTGGCGTTTTGTGGAACAAGAACCGTTGTGGATGCCCTTAGATCTTCAACTGTTAAAAGTATTTTTTGTTGTAGTTCCTTTTTTTCGGTTATCATGCAAATTACTTTGAGTTTAGTGTTTGCTGGAGCCTTGAACGTGTCAATAATTGATGATGCGCCTCTAACGTCTATTCTTTGCCTCAAAAGTTTTTCCATGCGCCTAAATCTGTCCTTAAAGTACTCGAGGTAATCTTCTAATGTCCCGCTTGAACTCATTTTTTCCGTTGGATCTTCGAGAATTTTTATGTCTGATTCAATTTCTTCTGCGAAGGAGCGATATGGTTTTTTGGCTTCTGTGAGGCGGTTTTCTTGTAAGACTTCTAAATGCTTTTCTGCTGGTAAAAGGGATACTGGCGAGAGCTTTTCCTTTGTAGGGAGTTCTTCCTTTAACAAGTTTTCTAGGAAGCTTTTTTTGATGAATAATGGCTTTTCCTTTAAGGAGTTCACTTTTTTTAGTGCTTTGCTGATTACCTTTGTTGGGTCTTCCGTAGAAGTTATTGACTTTAGGAACTCAAACGCGTCCTTATCTAGTTGGTATCCTGCCGCAATTGTTAGCTCTACAGCTTTTTGCAGTTTTTCTGTTTCGCTCATAGTTTGAGTTTTCTCCAATTTTGCCTTTTTGGAACGATTATAAAGCCTTCTTCTTCATCTCCAAATTCTTCTGTTTGCCCTTTAATGTGGAGATGCGCCGTTAACGCTGCCGCTACGGCGTCTATTTCGTGAGGTGTTAGAGCTCGCACTTGGATGTCTCCCTTTAAACCTATGCTCTTTAGGATTGTTTGAATCTTTCCCCAATCTTTTAACGGCATGCCTAAAGCTTTTCTTGTTGATGTTGGATGCACTTCTATGGTTTTAAAGGCTTCCTTTATCAGCTCATTTAACTTGATGGCTCGCAAGGTTAAAGGCTTCATGGCTGACAGCGCAGGAGGGAAAACACCATACCCCCTTTTTACCATCTGTCTGTCAGCCGCGCGTAAGATTCCACCTTTTGGGAGTCTAAGCGGCGCGTCTATCGCTACAATTGATGGCTTTAAGTTTTCCACGTATGCCAGAATTTCATCATCAGTGTAGACGAGTTGCGCCTTTACTCTTTTTTGTTTCCAGAGGGCAATCCCCGTTGGGTTTTTGGGCTTTCCAGCTAAGTCTATACCAATTAGATTTTCTTTTGTCAATTTCAACACTTTTGCCTAAATTTATATAGCAGGTTTTTATTTAAATTCACCAATGTTGGTTGCACGTTTGAAAGGTGATTTAGATGGGTGAACTGCGTAAGGTCCAGCAAACTCCAAGCGGGACATTCTTTGTGTGCCTTCCAAAGTCTTGGGCTGAGCGTTATAGCCTCCAGCGCGGAGGAGTAGTAGCGCTATCCGAAACAAGCGATGGCAAGCTCCTTATAGACCCCCAGTATGGAGTTGAAGCCCCTTCACGTACGATTACTCTTAGGCTTGGACCTTATTTGGGTCGTGAGGTTATAGGTGCATATTTGCTGGGTTATGACGTTATTCGGGTTGAATCTAAAGAGCGTATAAGCTTTGAGGTGCGGGATACCATAAAGAAAACTGCCACGCGCCTTGTTGGATTGGAGATTGTCGAAGAGGATTACTCAAAAATTGTTTTGCAGTGCCTCTTGGAGCCTTCAAGTTTTCCGCCTGAGAAGATTCTTCGAAGGGGCTACACTATTGTTGCCAGTATGCATAGGGATGTTGTTAACGCATTTGTGGACGGTGATGTGCAATCAGCCAAGGGTGTCGTGGCGCGTGATGATGAGAGCAACAGGCTGTATTTTCTTTTGGTGCGTATTCTTCGAACCATAATCCAGAATCCAGGATTAAGCGACAAGCTTGGCGTAAGCCCAATAGACTGTTTAGACTATAGGTTGGCAGCAAGTCTTGTTGAGGCTATAGGCGATGAATGTGTCCGCGTTGCGCTTAAAACCATTGAGTTGAAAGGTGCAAAGGTATCTGATGAATTGCGGAGATTGTTTGTTGAATTTCACGCGCTTTGTTTTGAAGCGCATGAAGATGCCCTAAAAGCATTCTTTGGGAATGACATTGTGGTTGCGGAGGGTGTTCGTGGGATGCGGGGCAAAATTGATAAGGTTTTTGCGGAAATCGAGCGTGTAGCGCGTGCCCAGTCAATTGATGTTGTTCCACAAATATTGGCTATAGCTTCGTTCCTTAGGCAAATATACGAGCACAGCGTGGACATAGCTGACTTGGTTATGCCAAAGAAATAAAGATTCATTGCAAAGCACTATATCTTTAAGTTTTAAGCGTTTTTATCTGACATTGGTGAGCAACATGCATGGGTTTCCATCAAATCAACAAAAGCAATATCACATACGATGTAAAAAGGGAGATTTAGCTGAATACCTCCTTGTTCCAGGTGACCCAGACCGCGTTGCTAAAATTGCCAGTTTTTGGGATTCTGCAAAAGAAATCTCTTGTCACCGTGAATTTAGAAGCTTTACTGGTAAATATAAGGGTGTTAGGCTTTCTGCGCTTTCAAGTGGTATTGGGCCTGCATGCATGGCGATTGTTTTGAATGAGGCTTCTCAAGTGGGTGTTCACACTTTTATTCGTGTGGGTAGTTCTGGCGCTATACAAGAGGATGTTAGATGTGGTGATGTAGTCATTTCTTCTGCGGCTGTCCGCCTTGATTACACGAGTAACTGTTATGTTATGCCAGAATATCCAGCAGCGGCTAACTACGAGGTTCTTTTGGCGCTAATCGAAGCGGCGGAAAACCTTGGAGTAGACAATTACCATGTTGGCGTAACTGCAACAACAGCGGACTTTTACGCTGGGCAAAACCGTCCAGTACCACAATGTCCAACAAACGTCGAAAACATTATTCAAAGATTGCAAAGGGCGAAAGTACTGAATTTTGAAATGGAAACGGCAACGCTGTATACTTTGGCAAGTCTCTTTGGCTTAAGGGCAGCTTCCATATGTGCAGTATACGCGAACAGATGTGCAAACGAATTCAAGCCTGGAGCAGGTGAGGAAACGGCAATAAAAATAGCAAACGAAGCGGTTAAAATACTGCACGAGTGGGACATGAAAAAGCAGAAGCGGAAAAAGAAATGGCTTTACCCGTCGCTTATCTAAAACTGAAACACTTTTAGAGGTAAGCGCTTATTCTTTACACAGCCGGGGTGGCGGAGTGGTTATCGCGCTGGCCTCGAGATCAACACAGCAACAATGGCGGGCTGGAGTGAAAGACAAGCAAGCCAGTGGGCCTTCGGGCTCGCAGGGGTTCGAATCCCCTCCCCGGCGCTTATGAATGGTTAGTGTAGATTTGTATTTTTAGCAGAAAGTTTTTTGGAGGGGATGTTGTTGGTATTTTAGAGGAATTAGAGAGTATGAGTAGAGAGCAGGATTCGCGTAGAAAGGTCAAGGAAAGTGCTCGCCGTAGCAAAGCTAGAGGTTATCAGACTAGGCGGGCTCGTGGTGGAAAGAAGCAGAAGAGAAGATGAGCGGGTTTTTAGTTTGAAGAGATTGGTTGGCGTTGCAAAAGTTGGTTATAAAATAGTTCAAATAAAGTATTTTAGGAAAAAATTGCCCGTGTTTGGTTCTGCTGATATTACTAATTCTTGCAATTTGAAATGCGCGCACTGTTATTGGTGGCTTAATAGGGCACCGCACAAAGAATTGAGTGTCGAAGAATGGAGAGGTATCGTAAGGGAAAAATTCATAAAAAAGGATGTTATGTCTATCAGTCTGACAGGTGGCGAACCGCTTCTTAGACCAGATGTTATTGAGGCTATTGTAAGTGAAATGAAGTGGCGCTATGTTACTGTGGTGACAAATGGAACGTTGCCGTTGGTAGATTTTGGTGTGGGATATTTCATTTCGATTGATGGAACCGAAAGTATTCACAATGCTATTAGAGGCATGAAAATATACGGTAAAGTGAAGCAAAATGTTCTGGACCATCCGGAAGTTGATGTTGTTGTTAACATGACGATAAACAGTTTAAACTATGAATGCGTCGAAGATGTTGTTGATGAATGGTATAGCCTAGCCAGAGCTTTCACATTTCAATTTCACACGCCTTTCTTTTATGATGATAAATTATGGCTGCCTTACGGAAAATTACGAAACGATATCATAGACAGATTACTGAGGATAAAAGAAAAGTATCCAGATTTTATTGCCAACACGTCAAAGCAATTAAACCTGTTTAGAAGTGGAAAATGGACTGCAAATTGCCCAACATGGTTCTTTGTAAACTTGGATAGTCAAGGCAACATGAAACAGCCTTGTGTTATAGCTGGCACAAGCGAGAATGTAGTTAAACCAATTTGTGAGAGGTGTGGAATAGCTTGCTACGCTGGAGCTTATGCAGGATTGTTTCTATCTGATGTGGAATGGTTTAGAATGTTTAAAATTGCAAAAAGAGTTACGCCTTTTAAGAATAATCATCGACGTTTCTAATTGGTTGGCAGTCAATTATGCCCGATTGGAGCTACAGCTTGACGCTTTTAGGAAGCTACATTTTTTGGCAGTTTTCTTTTCCAATAGTGATAGGCCCCCTCTAGATTTTTGGCTAGAGCGGTTACGCTTGTTTGTTTAGGTAGGTTTGGATTTGTTCTCCGTATTTGTATCCTGTGTCTGGAAATATTAGAGCGTAAACGCCTTTTGCTTTTGCGATTTTGTTGAATGCGCTTACTACGGCGCCTGCGCTTAAGCCTATCAGTATGCCTTCTTTTTTTGCTATGTTTATTGTGCCTTCTATGGCTTCTGTTTGGGTTACGTCTACGATGTGGTCGAAGCGTGTCCAGTGGTACCATTTCATTCCCGTTTCTATTCTTCTTATTCCTGGTATTGATTCGTTTTTGGCTGGTTGGACTCCGATGATTTCTACTTTGTTTTTGTATCTGGTTTTGAAGTAGAGGGATATGGCGCTCATATGCCCCGACGTTCCCAGACCGCCGATTATGCATGTGGGCTTTAAACCTAAAATGCCTAGTTGGTCGTCTAGTTCTTTTGCCGTGTGTTTTAGGTGGACTTTTAGGTTGGCGTCGTTTTCGAATTGGTTTAGGTGTGTGGCTTTGTCAGCGTTTGCTTCGGCTTCGACTTGGTTTATGGCTTCTACTGTTAGGTTTATTGGGAGTCTGACAATTTCTGCTCCTAGAGTTTTTAGGTACGTGTCGCTTATTTTTTGGATGGTTTGGGGAATATAGAGTCTGGTTTTTATTCCAAGTGTGTTTGCGATTGATGCTAATGCGATTCCAGTGTTTGTTGAGGTTGCCTCATAAAGTATGCTGCTGAGTTCTTTGTTTTCTAAGGCTTCTCTTATCATTGCCCAGCCTACTCTATCTTTTATGCTGTTGCTGAAGGGATTAAAGCCCTCAAGTTTTGCAAAAACAGTTATGTCATTGCTGGAGAGCGAGTTCAACTTGACTAGTGGCGTTGGCCATGTGCCTTGCAGCAAATTAAGCGTGCTTTCGTACACGTGAAGGGTGCTTTTGTTTTTCTTTTTTTGTGACAAGAGTTTCCTGAGTGGGATTTTTTCTATTTTGATTGGTGCTGCTAGTATTTTGAAGGCTTTTGGTGGTAGTTTTGGTCCTTCCATTCCAGCCTTTATTATTTCTTCTTTGGTTATGGGATGTGTGGTTTTTATTTTTGCTTTTTGGATGTTGATGGCGATTGCTGGGGCTTTTTCTACTGTTAACAGGTCTAAAGCTTGATATGCTTCGCTTCCTTCAAGAATCGTGTTCGTGGTTTTGTCAATTATTATTGGGGTGTCAACGCTTCTTGTCTGCGAAAACTTTGTGTAAAGCGGTAGCACGTCTCTTGTGTCTGAGCGCATTGCTGGTTTTAGTAGGTTTAAGTTTACAAGTGTGATTTCTTGTTTTAGCATTTCTAATAGGGCGTCAACTCTTTTTCCTATTACTGATATGTGCGTGGCGCCAGTGGACCTTTTGATTAGGTGCTTTGACGTTTTTGGTGGAAGCTTTTTGCCGCTTATCCCAGCTTTGATTACTGCCGCTTTTGTTAGTTTAAAGTTTTTTCTCCAACTTTGAACTTCGATTAGTGGTGATTCGTAGTCGATGTAAATTACTGGTATAGTTTTGCATTGTAATTCCTTGAGGACTGTGAAGCGGTGTTCTCCGTCGATTATAACGTTTGTTTTTTTGTCTACTATTATTGGGTATTTTAGGATGTCGTCTGCTTCTATTTTCCTTTTTAGTTCTACTAAGTGGTTTTGGTCTACTTCCTCATGTGATTTTAGTTTTTCTAAGTTGGCGAGTTGTGGTTCTGTTATGGTTTGTTTTTGCATATGCGTGTCCTGTTTAACAATGTTAAATTATTTAACGCCGTTAAACATATATAAGCTTAACACCAAAAATAACACGAGGCAAAATGAAACCACCATGCATGATAATAGTGAAACACGTGCTACCCGCAATCAGAGTTCTTGTGGCAAAAGAACTTATGGAAAAATACGGCATGCGCAAAATAGACGCGTCAGAGAAAATGGAGTTAACACCCGCAGCCATAACTCAGTATTTTAAGGGCGAGCGTGGTGCAAGCTTTATTGGTGATATGAAAAAGTCTGGAGAGACGCTGAAAAGGATTTCAAAGCTCGCTGAAACAATAGCGAAAAGTAGTTCGCCGGTTGAAGATGTCATAGAACAACTTTGTGGGATATGCGAAACAATAAGAGCTGAAGAGTTGCTCTGTGAACTGCATAAGGAGGAACTTCCAGCCTTACAAAAGTTCAAATGCCCAGTGTGCACGCGCTCGGTTTAACGTAAGTTTGCTATTGCGGGTACTTTCAAGGCTTTCTTTCTGTTCGCCACTTTCACTATTTTGATTTTTGCGCTTTTTAGGGTTTGTTTTGCTGCTTTTCTTGCCTCTTCTTTGTTCGGATAATCCCCTTTCAGTTCAATCCATGGAAGTGTCTCGTCAAGCTTTACCCAAACTGCATACACTCTTTTTCACCATTGTTGCTGAGTTTTAGATTTTGGATTATTAAAACGGTTATGAATTTGGAATATTGATTTTTGTTAAAGGATTCGCTTGGAAACTTATTTAAGGAATTTCTGTGCATCTTCTATGGTTTAGGAGCGAGCATTGGAGTGAAGCGTAAGGGCTCCTCAAATGGGTTTCCATTGAAGGGGTGCCTATGGATGGGCGAAGATGGTGGACAAGATGACGGCGAAAACGCCAGTATGCAGCAGCATAAGCCATGCTCGACTCCTGAGCCATGCAACCGCTAGCCCTAAAAATACTGTCCCATGTAAACCTTTCTCGCCAAAAATTCTTTTGGAGGCTTTTAACCCATGACCTTCAAAATGGATTCTAAAGTTTTCTCGAAGACGTTTAAAGAGTCCCTAGCGGCATATACCTTTGATGTTGGCGGGATATTTGCAGGCTTTACATTCTACTTACTGGTTATTTCGAAACTTGATTCTTTTCAAGTGCCTTGGATTATTGCAGTTTATCCAACAATTTTAAGCGCTAAGGGCACTGTTGGCGGATTACTTTCTGGGCGCTTAAGCACTGCACTGCACGTTGGAACAATTTATCCAAGATTTCTTAACAACACAAAGGCTTTTTACAAACTTTTTGACGCCGTTGCCTTCATAAATTTTGAAACATGCATTGCCATGAGTTTAATTTCGCTTGTTTTCGGAAGCCTATTTTGGGGGATTTCCCCCTCAAACTTTTCTGAGATTTTATTTGTCGTAATAGCAACCATGGCTTTGGGGTTAACCATTTCCTTGCTTACAATGTTTGTTGCTTTTACATCCTTCAAGAAGGGTTTAGATCCTGACATAACCGTGTACCCTATAATGTCAACTGTTGCTGACATAACCATAACTGTTTGTTACGCCATAGTTCTCTACATTTTCTTTTTCACAAGTTCCTTTGGCAAATATGTGGTAGCCGCGGTTGCCATTGCGTTCGCAATTTTAGCCTTCTACATCCTGATGAGAAATCGTCACGAAGAAAATTTTGTTAAGACTGTTAGAGAATTTTCCTTTACGCTGATAGCTGTGGCTTTCATTGTGAATATTACTGGAACTTTTCTTAACATGATAAGTGAGGTTATATTGACAGGTAGGAGCGAAATATACACTGTTTACCCCGCCTTAATAGATTTGGTTGGTGATGTTGGCTCTGTTGTTGGGTCTACTGCCATAACAAAGCTTACTTTGGGTTTGCTTAAGCCTTCGCTTTCGTCAATAAAGGGTCACTTGAACCATGTTTTTGGGGCATGGGCAGCCTCTATGGTAATGTTTACTGTTTTGTCAACTTTGTCGCTTTCAATAAACAATGTTATTTCGCAGTTCTTGATGTTCACTGCAACCCTTTTAATTGCAAACATCATTGCTGTTTCACTGATAATTTTAATATCCTACGCTACCGCCATTCTAACTTTCCATAGAGGGTTAGACCCAGACAACTTTATAATACCAATTGAAAGCTCTCTTGCAGACACTGTGACCTCTGTGGCTCTGCTTGTCGCCATAATTATCTGTGGCTATAGCCTTTAATTGGAGATAGGGTTAAAATATTTCTTGTTTCATTTATAATCCGCGTGGAGCGACAAAAGTAGTATGCCTCACCGCTTCGAAAGGATTGAGTATAAGCCCATACCCGCTAGAGAACTTCTCCTAGAAATGAAGAACCTTTCCGAATTAATGATTGATTTGGCATATTCAGCCGCGCTGTTCAACGATAAAGACCTCGCAGAAGATGTCCTGGAACTTGAGTTGCGCGTAGACACATTAGCCTATCTTTTAGAGATTTCAATAATGGTTGCTGCAAGAGACGCCAGAGACGCTGAAGATTTGCTTGGCGTTTCGACGGTGGCTTCTGCCGCGGACAAGATTTCAGACGCTGCTGCTGACATCGCTGCGATAGTAACGCAGAACATTGGTGTGCATCCAATTGTAAGTGAAATTTTTGAAAAGGTTGAGGAACGCCTATTGCGTGCAAGGGTAAGCGATGGTTCTGCTATTATTGGGAAGCAAATAGGCGAGCTAAAATTAGCCGCCGAGATGGGCGTAGACATAATTGCCATAAAGCGAAACAAGGATTGGATAATTGACCCTAAAGAGACAGAGAAAATCCTCAGCGGAGACCTTTTAATTGCGAGAGGCACACCCGTTGGAATCGACGAGTTAAAAGAATACGCAGAGGGCAAACGCAAAACCGAAAAAGTGAGTTTTTCAAAAAAGCGGCAAAAGCAATTTGAGGAAATCGTTAAACGCTTTGTTGAATTAAAGGACACTTCCGAACTAATGATTGACCTAGCCTATTCCTCACTGCTTTATGACAACAGGGAACTAGCAGAAGAAGTGTATAAACTAGAGGAGTATGTGGACAAATTACACACAGAATTTGAACTATGCGTTCTCTCAAGCAGCTTCAAAAAAGACGAAGTGCGAGGCTTTCTCGGCTTAATAAGGCTTGGCGTAGCTGCTGAGAAAATATCGGACGCCGCAGCTGAAATAGCCGAAGTTGTCCTAAGAGGTTTGGAGTCGCACCCGATATTGAAAAGCACAATTGAAGAGGCACAAGAAACAATTACACATGTTTGTGTGACGGCAAATTCACCTTTAGCCAACAAGACCATAAGAGAGGCGCATATCCCAGAGGAAACTGGAATGTGGGTTCTCGCCATAAGAAAAGGCGAAAAATGCATAAGACCAAAACCTGACTCAAAAATTGAGGTAGGCGACGTCTTAATTGCGTCCGGATACGCCGAAGGCGCAGAGGACTTAAAACGGCTGGCTTCTCAATAGTTTTTGCCTAACGTAGTTTGGATAATTATTCTGGATTCACTAATACTATAAAGGTGGAATCTGATTCTAAATTAGAGGAGGTATGCCAATCCACAAAAAGAAAGAAAACAAAGATAACCAAAGTTTCACTTGTCCTAACCCGTCTTGTGGAAGGGTATTTTCAAAACCAATTAAAGCCGAAAACCTCAGCCTGAAAAACGGGGCTTATGATGCTTGTCCCTACTGCCTAACAGAAATAACCGCTGAAAAAAGCATCTTGATAATGGAGGAAACAGAGAAAGAGAAACCCAAGCTATCTATCGAGGAGAAAAGCGAACAAGAGACACAGCTACCCCTTGAAAAAGTGAATGTCGACACACTTGCCAAACCAGCCACATGTACGCATAATTTCGGGTATTTAAGCCAACGTTCAACAAAGGAGAAGATACCCGAAGAATGCATGATGTGCGAGAAAATTGTCCAATGTATGCTTCAACGCGTGAAGGGCTAGTTGGTTACAAATGATACGCACTTGCTTTTTTAAGGTTTCAAGTTTCCCTTTAAAACTTGGTTAGGAGACAGCATAGTTGTCAGCTGCCATGCAGAAACGTGTTCCAGGAGTTCTCGCTCCCGCAACCCAAGCGAAAAGCTTGAACGCTGAAACCGTTACGGCAATTGCAACGGGTTTTCTTAAGAGGATTGGAAATAAGGGAGGTTTAAAACCGAAAAGGGTTTCACTGGAAGAGGACATCTACACTGTTGAAGTTGAGATGAAAAAGTTTAACGCCATAGTTAAGGTTGACGCTGAAACCCACGAGATTAAGGAGTATGAAATACAACCTAAAGGCGAGGAAACACCGTTCATCTCAGTGTCTCCAAAAGTTATTATTATGATTTTTGGGATTTCCGCCGCAGTTTACGTAGCATTAAATTTCACATTTAAAATGCTCGGCTTTTAACGTATTTACTGCACGAAATTAAGATGCTAAAATTTAGAGTTTCGAATGTGGCTACTGCTGCTAGCTTTTTCTTCTCCTTTCAGTCTTCTTCTCTTCTTCCACAGTTTCCGCCGCTGGCTTTTCTTCAGGTTTTTCTTCGACTTTTTCCTCTGCTTTCTCCATCTCCTTTGTTATTTCCTCTATTGGTTTCGGAGGTGGAGTCGTCGCCATTGTCAACCCAATCCATGCGCCTATAGCCATTATAGCAATGAACGCCAGAAATACTGGAACTGCTATTAGCCAGAATTGCACAGCACCCTTATCGCTGGCCCATCCTATATTTATCATCCAATCTGGATAGAAGAGCGTTACGGTATAGAAGAGAGCAACTATCACGCATACTACTAATATTATTCCGCCTATTGACTGATCTTTACTAACCATTTATACATCACCATATGAACCCATGTTTACTCGTTTAAGCTTTAAAAATTTTGCCGTGTTTTTCGGGCTTAACTTTAGATTGTTCCCATTTCCCATGTTGATAAGTATTGTTTTTGCTCTTCTGTTAATTCATCTATTTCTATATTCATGGCTTTGAGCTTGAGTTTGGCAACAGTCTCGTCTATCTCCTTTGGTACAGTGTGGACTTTTGGTGGGAGTTTCTCTGTTTTTGCTAGATGTTCTACGCATAGGGCTTGGTTTGCGAAGGACATGTCCATGACTTCGGATGGGTGTCCTTCTGCTGCTGCTAGGTTTACGAGTCTTCCTTCTGCCAAAAGGTAAATTTTTTTCCCATTCTTTAATGTGTACTCGTCTAGGTTTGGGCGTATGTTTCTCTTTGAGATGGAGAGTTTCTCCAAATCCTTTATGCTTATTTCAACGTTAAAGTGTCCACTATTTGCAAGTATTGCTCCGTCCTTCATCTTCTCCACGTGTTCTCCTCTAATGACGTTGATGTCACCTGTTGCTGTTACGAATATGTCGCCTATTGCTGCGGCTTCTGTTATTGGCATTATACGGAAACCGTTTAGTGCTGCCTCAAGCGCTCTAAGAGGGTTAACCTCTGTTATTATAACGTTTGCGCCCATGCCTTGTGCGCGCATGGCTATTCCTCTTGCGCACCATCCGTAGCCGCAGACAACAAAGTTTTTGCCTGCCAGAAGGATGTTTGTGGCTCTTAGGATGCCGTCTATCGTGCTTTGTCCTGTTCCATAGCGGTTGTCAAACAAGTATTTTGTGTACGCGTCGTTTACGGCAATTATTGGGTATTTTAGTGTTCCAGACTTTTCCATTGCGCGTAGTCTTAAAACGCCTGTTGTTGTTTCTTCAGTTCCACCCTTAATGTTTTTTATGTTTTCAGTTCTTTTGCTATGGATTGTTCCAACAAGGTCTGCTCCATCATCAAGCGTTATTACTGGCTTGAAGTCTATGACACGTTCGATACACCAGTAATACTCTTCTGTTGTCTGTCCCCTCCAAGCAAAGACATGCGCCCCCTTATCTACGAGGGCTGCTGCTACATCATCTTGTGTAGAAAGCGGGTTTGACCCGCATAGTGCTACTCCTGCACCTCCCGCCAAAAGAGTTTCAATTAGGACGGCTGTTTCTTTTGTTACATGTAGGCATGCGCCAAGCATCAAGCCCTTTAATGGTTTTTCTTTTTTGAACCTTTTTTTGATTTGTTCTAGCACTGGCATGTGGCGTGATGCCCATTCTACCTGTAAATCGCCCTTTTGGGCTAGGCTTTTATCCTTAACTTTATACTGTTCCATTTTTGTCACTTTACTAGGTTTCATTTGGGATAGGGCTATTTAACGTTGCGTTTTAGTTTATCTAAAAGGTTATTTTTGGCTTTTTCCGCCATCTCCATTAAATGTTCAGCCTTTAGGGTTTTCAGCTCTCTGTTTTCCATTATTATTTTGCCGTTGATTATCACTGTTTCAACATCAGAGCCCTTAGCGGCGTAAACCATGTGGCTAACTTCACTGTACATTGGGCGAAGATGTGGTTTTTGAAGGTTAACGATTATCAAATCTGCCTTTTTCCCAGTTTCTATTGAGCCTATCTCGCTTTCCCACGAAAGAGCCCTTGCCCCATCAATTGTCGCCATCTCCAAAACTTTTTCCGCCGGCATAAGCGTCGGGTTCCTGTTTACGCCCTTATGCAGAAGCGCCGCAATCTTCATAACTTCGAACATGTCCGCCGTGTTATTTGAGCATGGGCTATCTGTGCCAAGCGAAACCGTCAAGCCGCATTTAAGCATTTTTGGGATTGGACTTATGCCAGAAGCTAGCTTAAGATTTGAAACCGGATTATGTGCAACTTTTACGCCCCTTTTTCTCATAACATTTATGTCATTATCTGTTAATGCCACGCAATGTGCAGCAATAATATGCTCGTCCAAAACGCCAAGGGCGTCCAAATACTCCATTATGCCGCCCTTCAGCTTCAAACCGAATGCACTTTGAATTTTTTCCCTTTCATCAAATGTTTCAGCAACATGAACGTGACAAATTATTGGACTTTTTTCAGAACCATACTTTTGATTTAGCTCATGCCTCAAAACATGTAGTTCCTTCATATATTCGGGGTCAACCGTGTAGGGTGAATGCGGGTCGACGCTAACGCGAATTAAACCATCATTCTTCCCATGCCAATTTTTGGTCAAATCTTGCAAGGCTTTTTTATCTTCTTTTTTTCGCCACGAAAAGCACACATGACCAACAACGCCTCTTACACCAGCATCTGCAAGGGCTTTTGCCTCATTCTCTTCTGGAGTGTAATGGTACATTGTGTTGATGGTCGTAGTTCCGCTCATTATAGACTCAACCGCGGTCAATAACGCCCCAACATAAATGTCATGTGCACTCATGTTTTTCTCTATTGGCCATATCCAGTTTTCAAGCCACTCTCGAAGCGGCAAATCGTCCGCGTATCCCCTTAGTAAACTCATGGCGGCGTGTTGATGGGTGTTAATTAAACCTGGCATCACCACTTTTCCTTGTGCGCCTATTTTTTCATAGCCTCTTCCATACTTTCTCTTTAATTCTCTGGTTTTTCCAACGTCAACTATGCTTTCATCTTCTATTGCAATGGCGCCTTGGCGAATAACTTTTCCACTTTTCATTGTCAAAATTGTTCCGTTGTGTATAAACACTCCCATTTTACTCGCCATCAACTCTTTATCAAATGTTAAAGGTTTAATCTTATAACAACACTTTTAAACTTTGTATTGTATTGCCCTTAGGCTGTTCGGAGGGAAAAGTGGATAACGTTGATAATGTTATTTGGGGCTTCCCATTTCTAGGGGTTTTAGATGTCATCTCCACATTATATGTTGAAAGTTTAGGTTATTCGCTTTAAAAATATGAGGCTGGACCCTTGGATAGTTTTTTCGTTAGTATTGGTTTAACTTACCTTTACATCCCCATTTACTTGCTTGTTCTTTGCGGCTTTGCTTATGCCTTGTGGTCTTTTAAGAATAAAGTGCTCAATCCCTCTCGATTTTCCGATAAATCCTCTTTCTGCTAATCGTTGGAGCCGCCTGTTATATTTATGTGAGAATTACAGAGACGTTTGTCGGAAACTTTGCCACACATAAGTAGTAGAGCCTTATTGTTGCTAATTAGTTTGTTTATATACTTAAGTACAAGTTTTACCTTAATCCTCTATCTGTGGCGTGATGTATTATTGTAGGTGAAGTCGAATGGCAACTAAAAAAGGTGATTATCAACTACTCGTTTCTGAAAATGCTTTGCGTGAATATTTAGCCTCATTATACAATGCTGACGTAAAAATTTGTGCCGTTTGGAGACTTGGAGCTGAAAAGACTGAGATTTTGAAGGATCTTAAAGGTTTTGGTTACGGTGTTCCATCCGTTATTGAGTTTACGGTTAATGGCGCCGTTAAACGTGTTGTTTTGGAGACTATGCGTTCTGAAGGTTTTGGGCATGATTACTTCTCTGATAGAGCGCAAGTTCTGCTTTGGCAGCATTCAGCGTTTAACAAGTTGCCGCGTCATGTGCGTTCAGTTGATGTTGGTGCTTTTACTGAAAAGGCTGATGGTTTAAAGTCTCTGGGAGATTGTGGCGAATTCTTCATTTTAACTGAACTTGTTGACGGTAAACTATACCATTTTGACCTTGACCGCCTCAAAGAAAATGACCAACTAAACGAGTTAGACGAGCAGCGTTGTTTAGCTTTGTCGGATTACCTCGTTGAAATCCATGAGGTCAAACGGGATGCTCCATGGCTTTACATCAGACGCGCGCGTGAACTCGTTGGGCATGGCGAGTGTATTATGGGTTTACTGGACAGTTATCCGCCTGAACTCGATTTCATTAATGAGTCGGACTTGATTGACATCGAAAGGGACTGTGTTGTTTGGCGTTGGAGGCTTAAACGTAAAGCCCATAGGCTCAGTCAAGTTCATGGGGATTTTCACCCATGGAATGTCATGTTTCGTGAAGGCACAGATTTCACAGTTTTAGACCGCAGCAGAGGCGAATGGGGAGAACCAGCGGACGATGTTACTGCCATGACAATAAACTACATTTTCTACTCACTGCAAAAGTACGGCGAGTTAACTGGAGTTTTTGAACGCTTGTTCCGTTTGTTCTGGAAAAATTATCTGGAGAAGACAAGCGATTGGGAAATCCTCGAAGTTGTCCAGCCCTTCTACGCTTGGCGTGGATTGGTTGTCGCTTCACCAATTTGGTACCCTAACCTTAGCAAGGATGTCCGCGTTAAACTTCTTAACTTCGTGAGGAATGTTTTACATTTTGAACGGTTTGACCTAGAGAGTGTGAATTCCTACATTAGCGAAGTTTAGCTCTCAGCTTTGTAGCGGATATCCGCGTAAACTACTCCACGCTTGACCCTTTTCTCTTGCTCCTTAACCCACTTTTCTATGCCCACCATTTGCAAACGTTTCCCATCCTGGATTAAAGTTGGATAATGTTCCGAGAGCGATTGGATAAGCATGCATGGATAATTTTTGCATTGAGGACAAACTTGTATGCTTTTTCCCTTGGCGCAACTACGAATTTGGCAGTCTGGTGGTCCACCTTTGCCCGCTCTGCAGTTGCAATCAAACGTAGCGAGTTTTTGTAGAAATTGCCAGAACGTTGGGAAAACTTCTTTCATTTCTGGCACATATTGGTAAAAATCGTCAAAACCTTCTTCACGGAGACTTTGCTTTAGCTGCGATGCTTGTTTTGGTATGCGGCTCTGTTGTGCACATAGTTTACAGTATAAGCCACAGTAAGTTACATGGCGAAGTAATTTTTGGTTTGACATTGCTTAACCACTGGATGGTAAAGGATAAATAGTTTTGGATTGAATCTTGCTTTTTGTGGCGTCTAGTTTGGACGACGAACTAGAGGATTTGAAGAGGCAGCTTAAGGAACTGGGTTATTCTGATGAGGCTATTGAGGAAATTTTGAAATGGTATAACCCCAATAATTCTTAAACGGCTGAGCATAGTGAATTGCATATACATCTTAATAATAAAAATTGACAAAGACATCAGCTTGGATGTTGGCGCTTTAGGGAAAATAAACTTTGAAAAAGGCATTTACGCCTACGTGGGTTCAGCTCAAAAAGGCTTCATTAAGCGAGTACTTCGCCACATCGGGAAGCATAAGCGAAAATTTTGGCACATAGACTATTTACTGAGTAATAAGCACGCGAATGTCGTGAAAGTTTTTCATAGAAAAAGCGGGAAAAATTGGGAATGCAAAATTGCAAGTGAACTCTGCGCAATTGGCTTTGCAATAAAACGGTTTGGCTCCTCTGACTGCAACTGCAAAAGCCACCTTTTCAAAATAGTTAATTACGAATTTTTAAAGAACTTTTTGCATAAAAATGGCTTCAAAGAGGTGTTCACAACGCATAAGGGCTGGTGCGTCTGGGTTACTGGCTTGCCTGGAAGCGGCAAATCTGTTGTTTCAAAGGCTTTAGTTTCTCTTCTTAAAAAAAGAGGCATCCATGCGCAGCTTCTCTCTTCGGATGGCTTGCGAAAGGTGATGACGCCGAAGCCAAAATACACTTTGGAAGAGCGTGATTCTGTTTATGCAACGCTTGTTTACATTGCAAAGTTGCTCACGGAAAACGGTGTTAACGTGGTTATAGATGCAACTGGAAACTTGCGGCGCTACCGCGAAGACGCAAGAGCGCAGATACCAAAGTTTGTGGAGGCTTATCTTGAATGTTCGTTAGAAATCTGCATGGAGCGCGAATCAAAGCGTGCTGATACGCATTTTGCTCCAAGAAAGATTTATGCGAAGGCTTTAGAGGGAAAAGCGCCTACCGTGCCGGGCATAGGGCAACCTTATGAGGAGCCGCTGAGTCCAGAAGTTAAGGTTGATGCTGCAAGGTTATCTCCGCTGGAGTGCGCCAAAAAAATAATGGCTGTTATTGTTGAGCGTTATTGTTGATTTAGTGTTATTCTTCTGTCTCAAGTTTGTAAAGAACTTTGCAACCTCTTAGTGTTTCATGGACTGAACATGCGACTTGTAAGACATCTTCTAGCGAGACTTTCTTTTTGCCCCAATCGTAAACGTGGTCGTGCACTCCCTTTAGGGGTTTGAAACCTATTGAGCGTAGGCGTTCCACAACGTCTATTGGATTTGCGCCTTCACTGTAAAAGATGATGTTTAGGTATGTTTTCATTTTCTTTTTCTCCACCGAAATTGTTTAATTATTTGCAGAGGGCATTAAACCGTTTTGCTATATTGGTTGCTTTTGCACGCTTAAAAGTTGTATTTCTTGATGTACTCAATTACAGTTTCAGCTTGCTCCTTGGATATTGCACCCGACTTGTAGAGGCTTTCAACCATGCTTGAAATCGTTGTTAAGGCGTGAACTTTGTACCCCAACTTTTCTAGGCTTTGTTTTCCGCTTTGTTCTCTGTCCACAACAATCACAATGTGCTTAACTTTTGCTCCAAGCTCTTCTAAGGGTTTTATTCCTTCAAGTTTTGATAAACCCTCGCTGATGACATCGTCAAAAAAGACTATGTGCTCGCCCCTTTCCACAGTTGCTCCAGCAATCCTCCCTGTTGCACCATACGCTTTTTCCTCTTTTCGCACAACGACGCATGGCAGGTCAACGCGGCAAGCGATGCTTGGCAAAACCAGTGCGCCCTTTAGCTCTATGGATGCAAGCTTATCCACCCTTTCTGAAGCCATTATCTTCCTTAGTTCATCGGCAACGGCATCGGCTATTGTGCATAGGGCTTTCGGCGAAGATAATAGACATGCTAAGTCGATGTAATATGGGCTTAGGGCTCCAGACTTTATTTTGAAAGTGCCAAACTTTAAACAACCAGAACTATAAAGTGCATCCGCAACCAACAATGCCACGTTCGACAGCTTATTTCCCTCCCCAAATCACTTTGCGATTTTGGATTTAACACTTACCCTACAACTTAAAACATTAGCGATAACGGTAACATTTATAACTAAATGTTGGCATTCCATAAAGACGCGAAGCGGACAGACAATGGGTCATAGGAAAACACACGCTCCAAAACATGGTTCACTTGCTTATTTGCCTAGGAAACGTGCTAAACGCCTTTTGGCTAGAACACGCTATTGGCCTGAAATCAAGGCTGATGCGCCTAGGCTTTTGGGTTTTATTGGTTACAAGGCTGGAATGACACACGTTTTTGCAATTGAGGATAGGAAACGTTCTCCAAACTTTGGGAAAGAAGTAATGCGTTCAGCGACAGTTGTTGAGGCACCGCCGCTTTTAATATGCGCGGTTAGAGCATACACGAAAACTCCTTATGGTTTGAAAAATCTCTCTGAGGCTTGGATGAAAGACCCGCCAGACAACCTTGAAAGGGTTTTAACACTTCCAGAGAAATTTAACACTGATGAGCAGTTGAAGAAAATTGAGCAAAATCTGGATAAAGTTGCGAAAATACGCGTCATAGCAGTCACTCAACCTAAACAAACAAGCTTGTCAAAGAAGAAACCTGATGTGGCTGAAATAGAGGTCAGCGGAGGAACAATTCAACAACAATTTGAGTATGCTAAAAGCATGCTTGGAAAAACGGTTTCTCTAACAGAAGTTTTCAAAGAAGGACAACATGTAGATGTCATAGCAGTCTCTACTGGAAAAGGCTTCCAAGGCCCTGTCAAACGCTGGGGAGTGACAATACTACAGCACAAGGGTAGAAAAACGAAGAGAGGCATTGCAACATTAGGCCCGTGGAATCCACACCACGTAATGTACAGTGTTCCAAGGGCTGGACAGATGGGCTTCCACCAGAGGACAGAATACAACAAGAGAATCCTCAAAATAGGCAATGACGGAAAAGAAATAACGCCGAAAGGGGGCTTCATAAGATATGGCTTAGTCCATGGACCATACTTGCTATTAGAAGGGAGCATACCTGGCACCGAAAAGCGCCCAATAAAATTGCGCTATCCAGTGCGTCCTCCAAAGGGAGTTTCCGAGGAGCCACCGCAAATCACGTTCATATCGCTTGAGTCGCCACAGGGGAAGTAGAACGGTGAAGGCTCATGGTTAAAAAGACTGCGAAAGTTTTTAACCTTCAAGGCAAGCCTGTTGGAAAAATAACGCTTCCACCAATCTTTGAGACACCAATAAGACCAGACGTCATCAAACGCGCCGTCATTGCAATACAATCAGCGCGGATTCAACCTCAAGGAAGAGACCCAATGGCGGGCAAGCGAACCACCGCGGAATCAAGAGGAGTTGGACTAGGAATCGCCCGAATCCCACGCATGAAAGGACCTGGGGGCAGAGCTGCCTTTGCTCCTGGGACGGTGGGCGGTAGGGTTGCGCATCCGCCGACTCCTGAGAAGAAAATTGTTAAGAGGGTTCCTAAAAAGGAGAAGCGTTTGGCTTTATTCTCTGCGATAGCTGCGACTGGATATAAGGAAATTGTAGCTTCTAGAGGACATGCGGTTGAAGATGTTCCCGCGATTCCGCTTGTGGTTACTGATGATTTTGCGAAATTGAAAAAGACACGGGAGGTTGAAGAAGCACTAATAAGTCTTGGACTGTTATCCGACATTTACCGTGTCAGAGAAAGCCGCAAGGTTCGAGCGGGCAAAGGCAAACGAAGAGGGCGAAAAATAAAACAGGCTGTTGGACCATTAATTGTTGTGGCGGAGAAAGACGGCATTTCAAAGGCAGCTGAAAACATTCCTGGTTTGGATGTTGTAGCCGTTAAGGATTTAAACGCTGAGGTTCTTGCTCCGGGCGCGCATCCGGGTAGGCTTACCGTGTGGACCGTAAGCGCTATTGAAAAATTGGGTGAACTTTTTGGAGGAGGAGAGGAAGCCTAATGGACGTGCGTGAGGTTATTCTTTATCCGATGATGACTGAATCGGCAAGCATGATGGTTGAAAAGGAGAACAAGCTTGTTTTTATCGTTAACAAGAAAGCGGGGAAGGCTGATGTCAAAAGGGCGGTTGAAGAGCTCTACGAGGTTAAGGTTGAAAGGGTAAACCTTCTAATAACGCCACAAGGCGAAAAGAAAGCCTTTGTAAAGCTCCATCCAGATTACAAAGCTGCAGATGTCGCAATTAAGCTTGGAATACTATAAAATAGATGAGGCGGTTGATGTGGGAAAAAGAATCCGTGTTCAAAGACGTGGGCGCGGAGGTCGCCCATACAAATCTTCAACTCATAAGAGGGTTGCTCCAGCACAGTATCCATTGACAGCAACAAAACAAGAGTATACTGAATCAGTGATAAACGGGGTTATAGAAGATTTTGTTCACGATCCGGGACGTGGTGCTCCACTGGCACTTTTAAGGTTCGAAAATGGTATTACGTGTTATACGGTTGTTCCAGAAGGCGTCTATGTTGGACAGCGAATACAGATGGGTGGGAAGGCTCCAGTTGAGGTTGGTAACATCCTTCCAGTTGGAAAAATCCAAGAAGGCACTATGATTTGTAATGTTGAACTGCGACCGGGTGATGGTGGCAAAATCGCGAAATCTTCTGGAACATACGCAATTGTTGTTTCACACACGCCAAAGGGAACTATTATTCGACTTCCCTCTGGCAGAACAAAGTATGTGCCAGATGATTGTAGAGCAACGGTTGGAATTGTTGCTGGCGCTGGCAGAACAGAAAAACCATTTCTTAAAGCTGGCGCAAAGTTTCATTTGATGAAAGCTAAAGGACACAAGTATCCGAGGACTCGTGGACGGGCGATGGTTGCAGCTGTACACCCCTATGGAAGTAGCAAGAGAAGCGCGCGTAAGATTACAACCACCTCGCATGGTGCACCTCCTGGACAGAAGGTTGGCTTGATTGCGGCGCGGGGTGCTGGGCGAAGAAAGAAGAGAGTGTCTAAGGAAGAGTGAGCAGAAAGTTTATAGGTTTTGTGTGTCATCGCATTTGGTAGGCTGAGTTTAATGCCGCGTGAATTTAGATATCGTGGATACACGCTTAATCAACTGCAAGGCATGTCAATGGACGAGTTCATCAGCTTGCTTCCTGCAAGACCGCGGAGAACCCTTCAGCGTGGGCTTAAACCTCAACAGCGAGTTCTTCTCGAAAACATAAGAAGGGCAAAAGAAGCCCTTAGACAAGAAAGCACTTTGGTTGTAAAAACGCATGTGCGCGACATGGTTATTCTTCCCGAAATGGTGGGTATCACAATACACGTGCATAATGGTAAAGAGTTTGTTCCAGTTGAAATAAAGCCAGAAATGATTGGGCATTATTTAGGCGAATTTGCCATTACAAACAAACCAGTAAAGCACGGTGCACCCGGCATTGGTGCATCCCGTTCTTCGATGTATGTGCCGCTGAAATAGCTTTTTGGTTATGCAGTGTACTCTCTTCCAGAAGGCCTTTTTTCCGTTTGCGTTTTCATTTCTGGAATCTGTGGCAACGGTATCGGCGGAGGAATGTTTAATGTTCTTGAAATTATGACGGCTTCTACTAACGCGATGTTAGAGATTGATTGTATAACGACTGGTGGTGGAGGTTTCTTCTCTTCATAATCCCTGTAAACGTTTTCAATCTCGCCTTTATCTCCGACAACGTAGGCTTTTCCCTTTAGGGTTATCTGTGCTATTGAAGGGTTAAAGTTGATTGAGAGGATAAATGGGACTTCTAGGGAATCATCAGCCTTCTTTTCAAAACCCACAACATTTATGTTTGTGTTAATTTGAACTGGCGGGATGGGCTTTTTAATATCCAAAAAACGCTCGGCAGAAATGTTAGTTATTAAGACGTTAACTCTAATCATTAGTCCTCATCAGACTAACTTCAATATTTCGTGCAATTTAAAGGTGTTCATTTTTCCGAAGGTTTATACTTAGTAAACCCACAGTGCCCACAAGTGTATCTGTCGCCGTGGTCAGCCATGAAATATCCTGGACCGCACCTTTCGCATGTTGGGCGTAGCCTAACAACTTTGTCTTTTTCGATTTTGTATAGGGAAAATAAGCCCTTTCTCTTCTTTTTCTCCGTTTTCTGGGCTTTTCCTGCTTTTTCTTCTTTTGCTGGTTCTTCACTTTTTGACATCTTTTACTCCGTCCCTTCTTCCTTTTTCTTTTCTTGGGGAACATTCCTGTTAATTATGTATTCTGGCTCGATAAGCTTCGCCTGCTCAAGTGTGTCGTAAACGTTTGCCAATCCAGTGGCTACTTGCGTGCCCGTTTTTGTTTCAATTTTCTTTATGAAAACAAGTTCAACGTTAGCCTTCAAGGCGTCGGCAACGGCTTTTCTGACCTCTGCTCTTGGAGGCGTGCTTCCAGTCTGGTTATGTTTCACTCTGAAATGGACTTCCCTTCGCTTTAACAGTGGGTTCCTTTTTTCTGATATTATTGTGACTTCCATGTTGTTCCCCGTTTTAATGTTGAGTTGAATGTGCTGCCTCATTATTTAGCTTTTCGAACATTTTCCATGACTTTTAAAATTTCTTCAATCTCTTTCTTTTTCTCTTGGGTAACTTTAACTAAAACCGCTCCTTGGCGTGGTTGCCCATAAATTACAAACGAGTTTTCTGGTGCATAACGAACTGCGATGAGTGCAAGCAAGTCTTCTTCTCCATCAACAGAAATCTTAACATTAACATTGCAATTTAACGCCGCTTTTATAGCCTTCACAGCCTCCTCAGTTATCGTTCCCGCTGGGTTCACAATACGCATTTCTTTTTCCACTGGTAAACTTAATGACCGGGTTTTCTTTCGCATAACTCTGTTGTCAACGATTGCAAGTTTTGGGAGAACACCGTTTTCCACAAGGTTCTTTGAAACGGTGTCGCCGACTGATATTATGGCTGGCGGCTTTTCATGTGCAATCATGCTTTTTATTCTGGCGGTTGTCTCGTTGAATGAGCCTTGAATCAATATGCCAAGAGGTTCCTTCAGTTTTATACGCAGTTCTGGAGTTAAAACGTACATGAAAGCCAATTTACCTAACCTTTAAAGCGTATTGTCCCTTCTCTTTTATGTTCATGGCTTTTGCTATTGCGGAGCCTTGCGGGTCAAAAATTATCACTAGACCGCTGAAATCGTCGCTTAGAAATGAACTTTTACATTTTGGGCATGTATTCTCTCTCGTTATGAAGTGACAAGTCGTGCACGCTTTTTCGCTCATTTAAACACCTCTATTTTTTAGTTTCTTCTGTTCGCTCAGCTTTTTTTGCTGCGCCTTCCTTTATTTTCTGCACATCTTGTTCAATCCACTCCAGCTTACCTAAAAATGGCTGTCTAGCAGTTACTCCTATTTTGCCAGAACTTCCAACTCTTCCAAGAGAAACAGCTGTTATTCTAACACGCACCGGGTCGCCGTTCATAAGCTTCCTTTTCGTTTCTTTTCCTTGTAAAACTCCTTGTTTTTCGTCGTATGATATGAAGTCGTCCATTAACTGCGAAACATGAAGCAAGGCGTCTACTGGTCCTATGCGCACGAAAGCTCCGAAATCGGCGATTTCAACAACTTCGCCTTCTACGATTTCTTGGATTTGCGGAAAGAACGTTAGCAGTGAAAACGTTACCTTGTGGTAGGTTGCACCGTCGCCTGGGATTATTTTTCCAGTTGGGCTTACGTTTACGTCCGTCACGGCTATGACGTAGCCTAACTCTTCGTCAACGACTCCTTCATATTTTGCCTTAACTTGCCGTCGTCCCACAACGTCAAGTGGGTTTCCAAATGTTTCTGGTGGAATGCGAATCGTATCTTCCAATGTGATGAGTTTAAACAAGGGTTATATCCTCCCATCAATTTCTAAACGTGACTTTTGCCTCACATAAATAACTGGCACGCTTATATTTCTTAACCTCCTCCTCAGCATTCTATCATTCGTGAAAACTGGAATTTTCCATTTGCTTGCAAATTCAACAATATCATCATCTGGCGAAATAGAATCCCCGCTCCTTTCAATTAGTTTGCATTTTTCAGCCAACTGTAACGCGTAAGCGGCTTTTTTTCGCATGCTCGGTGCACCATGTTCCGCAAGCTTTTCAAGTTCTCTTTGAACGCTTGGGAGTAAGATTGGCTCGATGTTTGCCTTTAAAAGGTTTCTTAACTCTTCGAAGATATCAATTTTAAATTGGAGCGGCGCAAATAACGCGTTTGAGTCTAAAATAACTTTCACTTTTGTCTTTTCCTTCCTGTTTTTCTCCGCCATTAACGCATCGTTCCGTATCCTATTAGTCTCCATCTTCCCGCCATTTTCCTGCTTATTGCTACTCTAGATTCTGGTTGTGCACAAACTGGTCGTGTGAGTTTAAGGGTAACCATGCCCTTTTTTACTGCGGAAACCTTTCCAACAGTTACGGCTGCACCTACATGCAGTAGCAGCGTTTCGTTCAAGCTTATTTCTTCAACTTTCATCAAATCTTTGGTTCCAACAGCCCTTTCAAGAATATGCGTCTCCAATGTCAATTCCGACAGTGTTGGTGGGAGCGTGTCGGATTTGCCAACCATGTTTCCCGTCAAGCCGTCAGCTTTAGAAAATGAGGGGTCAAGTAGCGTTCCCACACCCACAAGTCCACCGCAACGGGCTTCATTTACATTTCTTCCGCCAGCATGTAAACTGACAATTTCGCTGAACAACGGGTGGTATGTGCTTTTTCCCTCTTTTTCAAACGCTATTCCAGGTCTTATCTCTATTTCGTCTCCAACCTTAAATTTGCCCTGCAGAATTGTTCCTCCAATGACGCCGCCCTCCAATTTTTCTATTGGCGTGCCAGGCTTGTTAACGTCGAAGGAGCGTACAACATACATTAGTGGTGGCTTTGTTTCATCTCTTTTTGGTGTGGGGATGAACTCTTCCATTGCTTGTATTAGAACGTCGATGTTTACTTTGCGTTGAGCTGAAACGGGAATTATTGGAGCATTTTCAGCGATTGTTCCCTTAACAAAGTTCTTTATCTCCTGATAGCTTTCACGCGCCCTCTTCTCGTCAACTATGTCTATCTTGTTCTGCACAATGACGATGTTTTTTATGCCCACAATTTCAGCCGCAGCCAAGTGTTCCCTCGTTTGTGGTTGTGGGCAAGGTTCATCAGCTGCTATTACTAGTAACGCTCCATCCATTATTGCTGCTCCAGAAAGCATTGTTGCCATCAGCGCTTCATGCCCAGGGGCATCAACAAAACTTACGGCTCGTATGAAAGTTGTTTTTGCTCCACAGTTTGGGCATGTTGTTTGTGTCGTGTAATTTTTTGGCGGTTCGCATTGTGGGCACTTGTATATGGGCATGTCTGCATAGCCAAGCTTTATTGTTATACCTCGCTTTAACTCTTCACTGTGCTTTGAAGCCCAAACTCCAGTTAACGCTTGTACAAGTGTTGTTTTGCCATGGTCAACATGTCCCATGGTCCCAATGTTGATTTCAGGCTGTCTTGGTAAACTTGTTTGTTTTTCCCTGCTCATTTGTCCATTTCCCGTAATTTTTACAAACTAATGAAAGGTTAACAGTGCATACTAATAAATGTTAATTGTATCTTAAGAATTGGCGTTTTCCCCTTCTTGAGTTTTAGTTTCCTTAGTTTCACGCGTTTTCTTTGCCTTGGCCTTTTTAATTTCCTTTTCCTCTTTCGGAGGCGCCACGATTTTCATGTTCACCTGCACAATCTCGTCTGTTATTACGTTTCCTCGAACAGTTTTTCTTCTTCTCTCTCCTTCTTGCCTAGGGTTAAAACCAACGCCACCGCTTAAAATAACTTGTCGACGCACTCCACCGTGGACGTTTGGTCTCATTGGAAATCCATCCTTGTCCGAGCCTCCAGTAATTTGCACTTTTTTGCCGGGCAAATCTACTATTGACCCGTCTATTATTTCTCCTATTTTTCTTCCAATTAATGGGGATGCACGTGCTTCTTCCAGCTCAACAACTTTTGATGTCCCAGACTCTGGGTCGGATACTATTACTTTGAATTTCGCCATGCGGTTTTCTCTCCGCGATTGTTATGAAAGTTGAAGGTCTTGCTTTTAAGGATTTACAAAAAGCTCTATGTATTTGCTGATTTTAGCCTCTGTCTAACGCTCGTTTGTCGCCCTTTATTCTACGTGAACCCTAAATAGGTCTACGTCCTCGCGCATGGCTGGCGTTAACTCAAGGAAATCTCTAACTGCACGTTTAACGTCCTTTGATTGCGTCACATACCTTCCAACGACTACTATGTCAGCCCCTTTTTCCAAAGCTTCCCTAGCAGTTTCGGGAACGATTCCGCCAGCAACAGCAATCAAAAAGCGCCTATCGCTGAAAGTCTGCCGCAATTCTTGGATGAGCTCAAGCCCAATGGTTCTTCCGCTTTCTTGGTCTATTCCCCTATGCAAAATGATTACATCTGGGAACTCCTTAAGCTGTTTCAGTTTCTTTAGTGGGTCTTCAACGTTTAACATGTCAACAAACGCGTATATGCCAAGCCTTTTTGCTTCATGTATAAAGGCATCTAAAGTTTCAACGGGTGCAAGCCCAGCAGCAATTACAGCATCTGCAGTTTCATCATAAGCTAAGTCAACCTCAACTTTTCCGACGTCCAAGGTTTTCAAGTCAGCAATAATAAACACGTCTTTTGCGATTTCCCGCAGGTCACTTATCACTTTCGTGCCGTACCTTTTAATTAACGGGGTCCCAGCCTCTAGTATTATCCTATCACTCCTAGGAATCTGAGTTAAAATCCTCTTTGTTCTATCCAAATCTGGTACATCAAGCGAAATCTGCACGTATGGCGGCCTCCAGAGGCGTGGCACTTGGAAACCCATTATAGGATGTTTAGCTCTATCCTTATCATAGAAAATCTTCTCCAATGTTGGATATTTCGCTAAAGCTCTTTTCAATGCAAGCTTTGTAGCACCATAATTATAATGATACAACTTACGATAGTCGCTTGCTTGCGGATGCACAAAGGCACTGCATACAATAACCCAGTCATCAATTTTATCCTTAGGAATAAGCCCTTCCTCAACAGCGTCCGCAACAGCCTTCGCCACGGCAAATTGCACTGGACCAAAAATTTTGTTTGCGTCCTCAAGATTCTTAACAGTGACCTTTGGAACAAGTAGAGTATGAGGTTTAGGTGGAAGATTAGGCCTAATAACCGCCAAAAGTGGAGTGTGCCCTTGCGAGAGACTTGTTAAACCAGTAGCAAATGCCTCACCAACAGGGCCTTCCTTGTCTCCTATTAAAAGGTCAATGTGTGCCACTTCGTTGCCTTCACCCACTAAAGCCTCACCAATTAGATACGTGTATTTTTTTGAAAACTCGACAGTCTCCGGCAACAAGTTTGCCGTTTCTTCCTGCACAAACGCATCAAAGTCGACACTAAACTCTTTAAGCCAAGAATACAACGTGTCCCTATGAATGTTTAATACCTTCGCAGTTCCAGAAACTGTAGGCTTTATCGGTCTTCCAGCTAAAAGACTCCGCGTTTTAACCTCTTTTTTCACAGCATCTTTAAGAATTTGAATAAGTTCATCCCTTGACTTCGGTTTTCTGACGTCACGTTCCGACATTCTGCCACTCACTCATTAATAATTCACAGCATAGAAGTATATAAGAATGTCGGAAAAATTTCCCACATAAGTCCATATGACGACATTAAACAAGCATAAATTCTCGCCTTATCTTCTTGACTTTCTTTTTGCCGACAATAGACTGTCGGGTTTTAACTTTTTATAGCATTTTTGAATTGGTAAGCCTAAAATACTTTGGTGCAATTAAAAGCTAATTTCGTGTGAGGTATGAAAATGCGATGGTATGACATAACGTGCTTCTTAGTATTCTTCGTCGGCGTGGTTCTATTTTTGTATGGAGCAAACTATTATGACGCCTTGGTGGGTTGGACTGGTGTGGCTTTGGTTGTCGGCGCTTTTTTTGCTGCAATTTTCTTTAAGGTTTATGAACTTTTGAGCAGGCGTAGAGGATAGTTCAGAAACCGTAAAGTTTTGAGTATTTACCCTCCAAATATTGCAAGTAAGGTTTCACGTTTAGTTCCATACCTGTTATTTTCTTTATTAGGTCAGCGGGGTCGTGAAGGTTACCGTATCTATGTACGTTGTTTATGAGCCAACTCTTTATCGCGTGAAAGTTTCCTTTGCTTATCTTTTCTTTCCAGTTTGGCAAGTCTCTTTCCATCTGTGCAAGTATTTGTCCGCTATAGATGTTGCCAAGCGCGTAGCTTGGGAAATAACCGAAAGCTCCGCTTGCCCAATGTGTATCTTGCATTACGCCTTCTGAATCGTTCTCTATAATTAAGCCCAAGTACTCCCTATAACTTTGGTTCCAAACATCTGGGAGCTCCTTTACAGTTAGTTTTTCGGCAAACAAGTCTCTTTCTATGTTGAACCTTATGATTATGTGTAGGCAATATGTCACCTCGTCTGCTTCAACCCGTATTTTTGAAGGTTTCACCTCGTTTACTGCGTGAACAAAACTGTCTAGATCTACATCTGAAAGGGCGCCACCTGTTAATTCCTTAAGTTTTGGGAAGAAGTAAACCCAAAATTCCCTCGACCTTCCAACAATGTTCTCTACAAAGCGTGATTGGGACTCGTGGAACCCTGATGAGCATGCTGTTCCGACTGGCTGGTAAATCCATTCTCGGTTTAGGTTTTGCTCGTATAAAGCGTGTCCTGCTTCATGCAAAACTGAAAATATAGATGACGCGAAATTGTCTTCGTAATAATGTGTTGTAATGCGGACATCATCATAATAACCTGTTGTAAACGGGTGCTCCGTTTCGTCGATTCTGCCTCCAGCAGCATTTGACTCTATATCGTAGTCAACAGCCTTTGCGAGTTCTCTTGCAATTTTGCGCTGCACTTCTATCGGAATCTTCCGCTGTAAAATGCGGGTGTCAGGCTTTTTTGGAGACGTTTGACACTTGTTCAGTATCGAAACAAGTCCATCTTTAAGTTCGCTGAAAACTTTTGTTATTGTTTCTGCAGTCATTTTAGGCTCAAAAATGTCAATTAAAGCGTCATAAGGAGTTTTTGTCTGCTTAACCTCCATTAAGATTTCAGCAGCTTTCTTCTCCAATTCCAAGAGCTTTTCCAATTCAGGTCTAAACATGCCGAAGTTTTTTGCAGCCTTTGCCTTCTTCCAAACGTCAGTTGTTATCGCCCTCTGTTTTGCAATGGCAGCGACAAGTTCTGTTGGAATCCTTGTTTGTTCATCATACTGTTTCTTTATAAGGTAAATGTTCCGTTTTTGAACAGCGTTTAACGTCTCGTAATGTGCGTTGCAAATTATCTCTTCAAGCAGTTTCCCAATTTCTGGGTCGGTGCTCATTTTATGTTCTATTGTGCTGAGCAAAGCAAGTTGCTGGCTTCTAAGTTCAATTGCCTTTGGAGGCATCATTGTTTCCATGTCCCAGTGTATGATGGATTCTGCCGATTGGAAAACGAACAAATCTCTAACTTTCTCCATTAACCTCTTATAATTCACTTCTAACGCTTCCATAGGCACTTTCTCCTAAATTGTGAAGAGTATAATCTTCGCAATCTTCCTATTTGAGTTTTAATTCGTCAAAACGCTTTAAGATGCTTTTTAAAAGGGAATTCTGGCTGTTCGCTAAACAAGTATTTATATTTGTTATTGCGTGTAGTTAACGTCTGAAAGGTGTATGGGCGATGGTGAACTTCAGCTTCACCGAAGAACAAGAACTTTTACGTAAAGCTGTTCGTGAATGGTGCAGAAAAGAGCTTACGCTAGAAAAAATTAGGGAAATGGACAGCAAAGGAGAAATTCCAAGAGAAATAATCAAGGGATTAAGCGACCTAGGACTTTTGCTCATGACAATACCAGAGGAACACGGCGGAGCAAACGCAGACTGGACCACAGCATGCGTAGCTGCTGAGGAATTGGGCTACGCAGACATAAGCATAGCAGTTCCAGTGCTTTTTCTCGTCGAAAACGCTTGGGGCTTCGTAACTGATAAATACTGCAGTGAACGAGTCCGCGATGAAGTGATAAGAAAGGCTGCTAGAGGCGAATCTTTCATAGGCATAGCCTCAACAGAAGCAAGCGGAGGCTCAGATGTTGCAGCAATAAAAACAACAGGTGCGCAGGAAGGCAACCAGTGGATTTTGAATGGAGAAAAAACCTACATAAGCGGAACCGAAGAAGCGAAAAAAATCGGCGGAGGACATTTCCTCATAGCAAGAACTGCACCACCAACACCAGGCGCAGCCCATAGAGGAATAACAGCCTTTTACCTACCAATAAACACTCCAGGAGTGGAAATTGGCAAAAGATTCGAGGAAATGGGCAGAATGGCAATATCCACTGGCAGCATAGCACTGGATAACGTGAAGCTACCAGACGATTACCGAATAGGCGAAGAAGGGAAGGGTTTTTACCTAACAATGGAGGGCTTCGACAACGCGAGACTACTCATAGGTGCAACATGTCTTGGCGCTGCCCAAAGAGCCTTGGAACTCGGAATTGAATACATAAAAGAGCGGAAAGCCTTTGGCAGTTCAATAGGCAAATACCAAGGAATACAATTTGACTTGGCGGAAATGTGGGCTGAACTTGAAGCGTTACGGTCACTCGTCTATAGAACAGCGTGGATGAACGACGAAAAATACAAAAAGCAGCGTTTCACACCCCTAGAAGTTACAAAGTACATTTCAGCAGTGAAACTGAAGGCTCCGTCTTTCGCCTTTAAAGTGTTCGAACATGTAATGCTCTGGATGGGTGCATGGGGCTACACAAAAGACTGTCCACTAGAAATGGGCTTGCGCGGCATAATGTCATACTACATCGGTGCAGAAGGCACAATGAACATTCAAAAGATAGTTATAGCAAGAGAACTTTTAGGCAGAGAATACCTCTCCTACAAATAAGCCTTCACACAAAGATTCTTTCAAAACAAGCAATCTTGAATGCTCCGGGCGGGAACGGCACACAAATTTACTAGTAAACACATTTGCTAATCTAATTTTGAGAGTAAGAGTTAAAATGTCTGTAGAGATTTTATATTGTGTGAAGGGTTGTGGAAGGTAAGTGAC